>Ga0102590_1000024_pt1 | contig 581189 bp, 572 predicted proteins | sample AraplaMF_Col_mMF_FD_76859 | JGI IMG/M metagenome (GOLD analysis project Ga0102590, IMG submission 76859) | Arabidopsis root microbial communities from the University of North Carolina, USA - plate scrape MF_Col_mMF | ecosystem: Host-associated > Plants > Roots > Endosphere | place: USA... | reverse complement strand
CGGCCTCGCTGCTGACGGACGGCTTCGACATCGAAGCCAGCTATCAGTTCGACCTGCAGGATTACGACATCCCCGGCAACTTCGTGCTGCGTTCGCTCGCGAACCACATCTCGAAGTTCATCTCGGACACCGGCATCCCCGGCACGCAGCGCAACCAGGAACTGGCTGGTAACGTCGGCGGTGGCGGTAACTCGCAGACCTACAACCAGTCGGGCGGTAACACCCTGACCTGGAAGCTGCAGGAAGTGCAGAGCTATCAGAACGACGTCTGGGGCATGACCCTGACCGAGCGCTGGTATGCCGATGGTACGTTCACCAACAAGAACACCATCGTCTGCGCCCCCGGCACCTGCCCGGCCCCGACGGTTCAGAGCCCGACGATCAACTTCAACAAGGTGTCGTCGATCCTGTACCTGGACGTCGGTTTCAACTGGAATGTCAGCGACAAGACCCAGCTCTACACCAAGGTCGACAACCTGACGAACATCCGTCCGCCGGATACGGGTGGTTCCAACCCCAACAACACCCTCTACGACGTTGTTGGCCGCATGTACCGCGTCGGCGTGCGCTTCGCGAACTAGGCGAAAGCCAGTCGTCAAGAATCAGGGCCCCCGGAAACGGGGGCCCTTTTTCTTTGTGCACGCCGCGGTTCCGCTGGTTCCCCAAGATGAACGGCGGATAAATTCCGGCCTCAGATGCCGTTCATGGACAAGCTGTCATGGTCCTCCTCAACGACGCGGCTTTCGCGCCGGGTCACGAAAGGACCAAAACCATGAAACGCTTGATTGCAGCCACTCTCGCCCTGACCTTGGTGGGCACGGCCGCCGCGTCTGCCCGCCCCTGGGGCGGAAACCACGGCGGATACCATGGTGGCGGTTACAGCCATGGCTGGCACGGCCGGGGCAACAATGACGGTGCCCTGATCGGCCTGGGTGTCGGCCTGTTCGCGCTGGGCGCCATCGCCGCGGCCAGCAGCCACGATCGCTACTATGATCGTTACGACTACGGCCCGCCCCCGCCGCCTCCGCCGGCTTATTACGGCGACCGCTACGGTTACGGCTACTAAGCAAAAGGGCCCCGGTATCCCGGGGCCCTTTCTTCTTGCCGGCGCGCAACGGTCCGAAGCACCGCGAACATCGCGCGATCCAACATGCATCTCCTTTGCCGGGCCGCACCCTTGCAAGGGGGGCGAGCCGGGCCTAAACCGGGCGGGCTTTCTGAATACAGGCCATGCCAGCGTCCCGCCCTCATTTCCGCACCATCGCGCTCATCGTGGGCGCGGCGCTGTTCATGGAGATGCTGGATTCCACTGTGCTGGCCACCGCGCTGCCCAGCATGGCGCGCGAGTTGGGCGTCAGCGCCCCCAGCCTGTCGATCGCGCTAACCTCCTACCTGATCAGTCTGGCGATCTTCATCCCGGTGTCGGGCCGCATCGCCGACCGGTTCGGCGCCCGCACCGTGTTCCGGGGCGCCATCATCACCTTCGTCGCCGGATCTATCCTGTGCAGTCTGGCGAACAGCGTCAGCTTCCTGGTGGCCGCGCGCTTCCTGCAGGGTATCGGCGGCGCGCTGATGATGCCGGTGGGGCGGCTGATCCTGATGCGCAGCGTGGAAAAGCGCGACCTGATCTCGGCCACCAGCTGGGTGTTGATCCCCGCCGTGGTGGGGCCGATCCTGGGCCCGCCGCTGGGCGGCTTCATCGTCACCTATCTAAACTGGCGCTGGATATTCTACATCAACGTGCCCATCGGAATGCTGGGCGTGGTGCTGGTTACGCTGTTCATCGCCAACAGTCGTGGCGAAGTGCCCGAGCGCACCGATTTCCTGGGCATCCTGCTGTCCAGCCTGTCGCTGGGTCTGCTTCTGTTCGGCTTCGAGCTGGTCAGCCATGACGGCCAGTTGCGGGAGGCGCTGATGCTGATCGCCGCCGGCGCGTTGCTGGGCGTGACGTATATCCGGCACGCGAGGCGCACGCGCGATCCCATTCTCGACATTTCGCTCATGAAGATCCCGACCTACGGCACCTCGGTGATCGCCGGTGCGATTACCCGCGTTTGCCAAGGCGCGCATCCGTATCTGCTGCCGCTGATGATGCAGCTGGGCTTCGGCTTTTCCGCCGTGCAGTCGGGCCTGCTGACCTTCGGCACGGCGATCGGCGCCATCGTGGCCAAGCCTATCGCGCCCGTCATGCTGCGCCGCTTCGGATTCCGCGACATGCTGGTGCTGAACGGCTTCTTCGCCAGCGGCGGCTATGCCATCTGCGGGCTGTTCCGTCCCGGCTGGCCGCTGCCGGCCATGTTCGCGATGATGATGCTAAGCGGCTTCTTCATGTCGATCCAGTTCACCGGCTACAACACCATCGCCTATGACGAAATCCCGCCCGAGCGCATGGGCTCGGCCACCAGCTTCTACACCACCTTCCAGCAGTTGATGCTGTCGATCGGTATCTGTACCGGCGCCGCAGCCCTTGCCGGCGTGATGCTGCTGCGCGGGCACCATGCGCCGCAATTTCCCGATTTCACCGTCGCCTTCTGGACGGTGGCGGCAATCTCGCTGACGGCCACCATCTGGAACGCGCGCTTCAGTCACGAAGCGGGCCGTGAGATCAGCGGGCATACCCCGCGCACCCGCTCAATCCGCCAGTTGCTGCGCGGCTCGCGCGGCCAGACGTCCTAGGGAGACACCATGACCAGAACCTTTGCGATCGGCGGTACCTTGACCGTGAACCGCCTGGGCTATGGCGCCATGCAGATCACGGGCCGTGGTGTGTGGGGGCCGCCGCGCGACAAGGACGAAGCTATCCGTGTGCTGAAGCGCCTGCCTGAGCTGGGCATCAACTTCATCGACACAGCGGACTCCTACGGCCCCGACGTGTCGGAACAGCTGATCCACGACGCGCTGCATCCCTATGACGGTCTGGTGATCGCCACCAAGGCCGGCTTCACCCGCAGTGGCCCCAACATGTGGCACGTCAATTGCCACCCTAAGCATCTGATCGCCCAGGCGCATGCCAGCCGCCGCCGGCTGGGCGTGGAGCAGATCCAGCTCTGGCAGCTGCACCGCATCGATAGCCGGGTGCCGCGCCGCGACCAGTTCCTGGCGGTGAAGCAATTGCTGGACGAGGGCGTGATCGCCCATGCCGGCCTGTCGGAAGTCTCGGTCGAGGACATCATCGAGGCGAGCGAGTATTTCCGCGTCGCCACGGTACAGAACGCCTACAACATGGCCGAGCGCGACAGCGACGACGTGGTCGATTACTGCGAGGCCAACGGCATCGGCTTCATTCCCTATTACCCGCTGGGCGGCAGCGGCCAGTTGGCCAAGGACCGCACATTGACGAAGATCGCCAAGGATAAGGGCTGCACGGCGGGGCAGGTGGCGTTGGCCTGGCTGCTGAGGCGCTCCCCGGTGATGCTGCCCATCCCCGGTACCTCGCAGGTGGCGCACTTGGAAGACAATGCCGGCGCGGCAAACGTCACGCTGACCAACGCGGAATTCGCCGCCCTGGGCGGCTGAAAGGAAAACGCCCCGGCTCTAAACCGGGGCGTTTTGCCATCTGTTGCGCCTCGCTTTGGCTCGGCGCGTTCGGCACTCAAATCGGTCCGCTGGACCGATTTGCCCGGCTAAAGCCGGTCGCGCCTCACTATTTCACGCCCACGCGCACATCTTCCAGGATGCGTGCCGCGCGCGTGGTGTTGAAGATGCCGCACGAGCAGAAGCGCGCCATGGTCTGGGCGGCCTCCTGCGGGGTGCGGCGGTTTTCCTTCACGAAGCTCATCATCTTCTGGGCGAAGTTGATCGACAGCATGCCGTGACCGCACATGGTCGACAGCATGATGGCCTGCTTGCCCGGTGTGTTGTCGCCGACATGCTCAAAGCCCAGGGAGTAAGCGACCGAGTGGCGCGCGATGCCTGCGGCCTTGCAGGCATTCTTGGCGTTCTCGATCGAGGACGAGATGTTGACCGACAGACCCAGCTTCTCTTCCGCCAGGCGCTTGACGAAGCCTTCGGCCGCGGCGCGGTTGTCGAACACCGCCGCCATGGTGCCGGCCTTGGTCATGCCGTCCAGCACCCGCTTGAAGTTCGGGCGCGGACGCTTGCCCCAATGGCCGAAGATGCTGCTGGACTTGGACGGGCGCAGCGAACCGCCATGCAGGGCGTCGCCCAGGCTGGTCGGCTTGAATTCCGCCGCGATCTGCATGAAGCGCTTCTGCGCGGCCAGCGCGTCGCCGGTCTGGCCGGCGGCCTTGGACTTGGCGGGCAGCGAGAAGACGATGTAGTCGTCGACGAAGCTTTCGGCCTTGCCGTAACGGTGCAGGGTATTGGTCATGCGTTCACCACTTCCTTGGGCTGGGCCACGGGGGCCGCGCCGGTCAAATCACGGATTTCCTTGCGGCCCAGGCCGATATTCGTCTTGGCGCGCTGCGGGTTGTAGCCCAGCTTTTCCAGGATCGGCAGAACCAGAGTCTCTTCGCCATTCTCGTCGCAGCGCACGCCCACGCCGATCACGACCTGGGTGTTGATGCGTTTTTCCACTTCCCAGACGATGCGCACGATTTCTTCGGTGCGCGAGATCGGAACCTTGATCTCGATGATCGCGCTCATGACCTTTTCGTTCAGGATGTCTTCGCGGATATCGCCGGTCTCGACATTGGTCATCAGGGTGGTGATGGGGTTATTCTTCTCGAACGACACACCAGCCTTGGCCAACGCGCGGCTCATTTCCTGGAAGTCGCGGAAACGCGCACCGATGCCGGGGCGGCCCAGCTCGATGGTGAAGCCCACTTCGCCGAGGCCGACGCGGTTGGTGACGTCGTTGGTCTTCACTTCCTCGGTGCCGCGGCCCGAAACGCCTGTGGATTCATGGGGGACGCGCGGATCGCTGAAGGCGCGGCGCACGACGCGCGGCCATTCCAGCTTGTCGGGCTCGAACGCGGTGGTGGGACACACATCGGGCTCGGGCTCGAAGCGGACGCGGAAGTTGGCCAGGGTCCGGCGTATGAAGCGCACGGTCGACGGCGGAAGCGCTTCCTTGCTCAGCCCGTTGTAGCAGGCATAGCATTCGACGCATTCGTCGCGGTTGATGGTGGCGCGCTTCAGCACCGGATCCACATAGATCGCGCCCATCGGGCAAACATAAGTGCAGTTGCCGCAGGCGACGCACTTGGCGGGGTTGATCTTCATTGTATTCCTTCTCCGGAAAAAACATAAGCCCGGCAAGGGCTTGGCCGTTTGACCGAAGTAAAATATTTCCCGCCTGTCGGCGCAAGTTGTTTCCCCAGTTTCGCTTTGAGAAAGCGGTTCAGTTGCGAGCGGCTCGCAGCTAGAGCGCCTTTCGGGACCAGTTTTCAGTACTGTCAAAAACAACAATACAAAACTGGCCGTCTGCCGCGCGGCTGCTATCGTCGGCACAGACCGGGGAGATGACCATGAAACTGCGCGCGATCCTGCTGCTTCTGGCGCTGCCGGCATCCGCCCAGGCCATCGCGCCCGACCGGCCCGGCGGCGAGCCCAAGGTGTCCACCACGCGCTATCAGAGGGTGATGGAGCTCAAGGGCCCGCGTCCAATGGGTTCATCCAGCGCGGTCTATGGCGACACACAAGGCCATATCTGGGTAGTCGACCGCTGTGGCGCCAATGACTGCGCCGGCAGCAAGCTCGATCCCGTGATGGAGTTCGACGCAAGCGGAAAATTCCTGCGCGCCTGGGGTGCGGGCAAATTCCTCTTCCCGCACGGCTTCTTCATCGATGCGCAGGATCACATCTGGATCGCCGACAACCATGTCGACAAGACCATGGGCGACACGGTGATGGAATTCACCCGCGACGGAAAGCGGATCCAGACCATTGGCAAGCCCGGCGTCAGCGGTGCTGGCGCTGACACGCTGCACGAACCCAATGCCGTGCTGGTGGCGAAGGACGGCAGCATATTCGTCGTCGACGGCCACCTGCCGGACAAGGGCCACAATGCCCGCGTCATCAAATACGACGCCTCGGGCAAGTTCGTGAAGCAGTGGGGCAGCCTGGGCAAGGGGCCCGGCCAGTTCGCCATGCCGCATTGCCTGGCGATGGACTCAAAAGGTCTGCTCTATGTCGGCGACCGCGACAACAACCGCATCCAGATATTCACCCAGGACGGCAAGTTGCTGGGGCAATGGACCCAGTTCGGCCGGCCCAGCGGCTGTTTCATCGACCAGCACGACATTCTGTATGTCAGCGATTCCGAAAGCCGCAACGCGCCGGGCTACGGCCACCATCCCGGCTGGCGCCGCGGCGTGCGCATCGGCAGCGTGACGGACGGCGTGGTCACGGACTTCATTCCCGATGACGACAGGAACCCCGACGCCGGCACCACCAGCGGCGGCGAAGGCGTATGGGCCGACGGTAAGGGCGCGGTCTATGTCGCCCAGGTCGAGCAGAAGCGCGTGGTGAAGTACGTCCGCAAATAGCGATGTCATGGCCCACTTTACGTGGGCCATCCAGAGCCGGAAGCGCTGGTGTCTGTTGCTCTGGATAGCCCGGTCAAGCCGGGCCATGACAGTTTTGGCTCAGCGCGGAATGATTGCGCCGGGCACGGCCACGACCTTCGCCGCCAGCGCCAGGCCATCCTTCACTGCTTCCGTCGGCGGCTTGCCGTGCAGGCGCGCGGCCAGATAGGCGCCGTTGAAACTGTCGCCGGCGCCGGAGGTATCGACCACCTTCACGGCTTGCGTCGGCAGGGCGATGGTCTGGCCGTCGGCGCGCAGCCGGCAGCCGTCTTCATCGCAGGTCAGCGCAATCTCGCCTTCGGTCAGGCCGGCAGTGAAATGGATCTGCTCGTCGGGGTCATTCATCCCGTACATCAGCTGATAATCCTGGCGCGACGGCAGCACGATGGACGACAGCTTGGCCATCGCTTCGAAGGCATGGCGGGCTTCGTCCATCGACTTCCACAGCGCAGGCCGGATGTTGGGGTCGAAGGCGACGCGGGTATTCAATGAGCCCAACAGCTCGATCGCCGCCTGGCGGTCGGCATAACTCAGGATCGCCAGCGAAATACCGCTGACATAGACCAGGCGCGCCTGGTTCAGCACGCTGGCGCCGCCCGCGGCCAGCAGCATGCGCAGCCATTCCTTGGCCGGCGTCTCGCTGCGCCAGTAGTGGAATTTGCGGTCGCCCTTGGCGTTGGTCTCGATCAGGTAAAGCGCAGGGCGTTCGCCGGGAATGCGATAGACCAGCCGGTCGCTGATGCCTTCGCTCTTCCAGGTTTCGACCATGGCGTCCGACAGCGCTTCGTCACCGGTGGCGGTCAGGAAGGCGACCTCGATATCGGGCGCGCTGCGCTTGAGATAGACGGCGGTGTTGTAGGCGTCGCCCGCAAAGCCGCGCTTCAGGTGGCCGTCATCGACCGGCCGCAGCTCGACCATGCATTCGCCGATGCAGATGGCGCCGGTCATGCCAGCCCCTTGGCTTCGCGGGCCATACTGCGCGCCTGTTCGAAGGCATCCGGCGCGTTCAGGTCGGACGGCACCATCCAGGAGCCGCCGCACGCCACGACATTGGACAGCGACAGATACGACGCCAGGTTCTTGGGGCCGATGCCGCCGGTGGGGCAGAACTTCACTTGCGGGAAGGGCCCGCCCAGCGTCTTGATTGCGGGCGCACCGCCGCTGGTCTCAGCCGGGAAGAATTTGAAATGGGTCAGGCCCAGCGACAGACCGCGCATCAGGTCGGACGCGGTGGCGATGCCGGGCAGGATGGGGACCTGATGGTCATGACTGGCCCGCACGACTTCCTCAGTGGTGCCGGGGCTGACGACAAAGCGCGAGCCGGCCTGCGCGGCCTGGGCGAACTGCTGGGCGTTGATCACGGTGCCGGCGCCCACGATGGCCTCGGGCACCGCCTTGGCGATGGCCGCGATGGCGTCCAGGGCGGCGGCGGTGCGCAGGGTGATTTCCAGGATGTTCAGCCCGCCTTCCACCAGCGCCTTCGCCAGCGGCACGGCATGGGTGGCGTCCTTGATCACGATCACCGGCACGATGCGCGCGGCGGCCAAATCTTCGTGGAAAGCCATGGTCGTTCCCGTTTGGAAGGCCGCCCTTATAGCGGCGGCCTCACGGATTGCAAAACCCCAATGAAATCAGGGCGTCAGACGGGGTGGATCGGCCGTCAGCCAGTCGCGTTTCAGCGGGAAATCCCCGGTCTTGCGCAGCGAATCCAGCACCTCTTTCAGGCGGATGAAATAGGCGCCTTCCTTCTGGGGCGTGATGTGGTTGTGGTCGGATTCCGCCATCGGCACCGCTTCCTTGGGGCCCTTGATCTGGTTGAAGGTCGACCAGACGCCAAAGGGCGGCGAGGTGGTGTCGATGAAGCCGAAGGCCAGCACGCTTTTGGCGGTGATGGCGGGGGCAAAATTCATCACGTCGAAATAGCGCGCGGTCTCCACCACTTTGGGGTCATCGATCGCCCAGTTGGGATAGCCGCGTTTGCTGCCGTGCAGGTCGCCGCTGAAGTCGGCACCCGCCGGCACGTTGATCACGATGGCGGTGACCTTGCCGGGGTTCAGGCCCGCGGTCGCCAGGCTCTGCATCCCACCCATCGACATGCCCGACAGCACGATGGTCTTGCCGTCCCAGTCGGGGCGCGAGCGCAGGTAATCCAGCGCGCGGGTGTCGCGCAGATACATGTTCAGGAAGTACGACGTCTCGCGGTCGGTGTTGCCGAGGCTGGCATAGTTCTTCGGCGCAGTGTCCTGGTCGGGCGCCATGTCGTGGCTGTCGACATCCAGTGCCAGCCAGCCTTCGGCGGCGCGGTCGGTGACCAGGCTCTTCTGCAGCGGATAGACGCCGGCATACTGATAATAGATCAGCGCAGGATGTTTCTTGCCGTCGTTGGGCGCGGCCAGATAGCCGTGCACCTGGCTGTTCAGGCTGTCGAGCGTGACGGTGGAAAGTGTGATGCCCGGCACGTCGGTGGCGATGGTTTCCAGGCGCGGGTTCACCGGCACCCTGTTCAGGGCTTCGATCTTGCTTGCCCACCAGGCATCGAAATCGGCGGGCTTGGCCAGGGCGGGGCGGATCATTTCTGGCGCGACCGCCGCGCCCACCGTCATCTTGTCCAGTTCCTGCGGCGTGGGCGGGATGGCGGGTTCGGGCGCGTTGATGAAGGACAGGCGGGCATAGATCATCGCGGGATGATCCAGGGTCACATCCAGCACGCCTTCGCCCGACGACAGGTCCAGGATGCCCGACTTCAACACCGTCAGGTTGTTCTCGCGGATCTCGTACTTGTACTTGCTGTAGCCGTTGCCCATCAGGCCATGCACGGTCCAGCCCGCGCGCTCGCCGATGCGGTAGATGCCGTTGGCCTTGAACGGCTGGAATACCAGCGCGACATTGGGCAGCGTCTGCGCGGCAGCGGGCAGGGCGGTCAGCGCCAGCAGCGCCGCAGCGATAAACCTCTTCATGGTGCGTCCCCTATTGCGGCGGCGTACGGCCGATATTCCTGTCCACCCACTGGATGAACCATTTCATGTTCGGCGCATCGGTATGGCCGCCGTCATGCTGACGCCAGGCGAGCTGTCCGTCCAGCATGCCGACATTCACCGCCGGCATTTTCGCGACACGGTAGTCGCGAGCGTCTCCGATGCCCTTGGCGCCCAGCAGGGTCCAGGCCGGTTGCGCGGCGACCGTCGCCATATAACTGCCCTGGTGATCCAGCCATTTGGCGTCGCCCTTTTCCGGCACGCCGTAGGAGATGAAGGTCAGGCGCGGCGCGCACAGCGCGATCAGTTCGTGCGCATCCACCGGTATGTCGCCCGGTGTCTGCGGCCCGCCATACTTCAGGAAATTGCCCGCCATCCAGTGATAGCCGCCGGTGCCGGTCAGATTTTCGACCTTCTCGCCCCAGTTGCGGCGATGCGGCTTGGCGCCCCCTTCACCCGATGATCCCACCAGCACCATGGCGAAGCGTTCGTCATAGGCCATGGTGATCAGCGCCGCCTTGCCATAGCGCGACACACCGTCGATGCCGACATGGTTGGCATCCACTTCGGGCCGCGTCTCCAGGTAATCCAGCGCGCGGCTGGCGCCCCAGGCCCAGGCTTTGAGTGCGCCCCAATCCTCAGGCTTGCGCGGCTGGCCCTTGTTCATCAGCCCGATGATGCCGCGCGTCAAGCCGGCGCCATTGTCCGGCTGCACGCTGGTGGGATCGAGCGTCACGAAGCCCCAGCCCGCCGCGATCAGCTGTTCCTGGTTGGGCGGATCGCCATCGGCGTTCAGCTCGCGTGGCGGAAACAAGGGTGGTGTGGGTTTGATGACAAAGCCGGGGTGCTTGTCGAAAACGCTTTTCAGCGACGGGTCCTGCTTGACGATCGCGGCCTTCAGCGCGCCGTTGATGCGCTCCAGTTCGGCAAAGCTGGGCTGCGACGGCGCCGGATATGTGTTGCCGCCATAGCTGAACATGATCAAGGTGGGCGCCGGGCCTGGCGCATTGTCGGGTGTCACCAGGGTCATCTGGACATCGACATCCAGCGCTTTCATCGGTCCCGGCACATGGCCGATCAGCCGCGTGGCGGTGACGGGCTTGAAGCCGATGGCCTCGTGATCCACGCCCAAAACCTTCCACTGCACCTTGGGAATGTTGGCGGGGACGCGGCCCAGCACTTCGCGATCGAAATCTTCCTTGATCTCCTCACGGCGCAGGCGCCATTGCGCGGTCGTGGTGACCTTCGCGCCGCTTTTCAGCGTCATCAGCGCCGGCCAGTCGGGATAGGGATTGGCCTGGGCCTCGTCATAATTGGCGTGGCCGGGCGCGTTCTCGTTGCCGTTGGCGCCGGGGCGCAGCGTCTTGATGCCCAACTGATCCATCATGTTCTGATGGTCCTGTTGGGTGGTGAAGGTCACCGGCTGCGGTTGCGATGCGGCCAGTGCGGCGCCCGCCAGGCAAACGGATGCGAAGATCGTCCTGCGAAGCATGTTTCCCACCCCGTGATTTTGTACGCACGGTATCGCTACCAAGAGGCGGCGGGCAAGGCAGCAAAAAGGGCGCCGGCCGGAGCCCGCGCCCTTTCGCCATGACATAAGTTTTACTGTGCCGAGGCGCTCTTGGTCTGGGCGTCCAGCTTCTGGGCAATTGCCAGATGCATCTTAACATGCTTGTCGGTCTCGGACGCGAAGTCCTTCACCGCGGCATTGTCGCCATCCTTGGCATAGCCACGCATCAGAATGTCGGCTTCCTTGTGGGCGGCGACCTGCTGGGTGATGTAGCGATGGTCGAAGTCGGCGGCAGAAGCGCCGCGCAGATTGTCCAGCATGCCCTGGCGGCGGTTATCGACATGCGCCGGCGGCGCCACGTTGATGTTGTTGCTGGCCAGGATGCCTTTCAGCTTGGCGGTGGTCTCGGTATGGGCATCGATCATCTTCTGCGCGAATTCCTTCACGCCGGGCGACGAGGCACGCTGCAGCGCGATCTTGCCGGCCGTCACTTCATACATGTCGCTGGTCGCGGCGGCGGTAACGAAGCCCTTGGTGGTGGATGTCATCTCGGCGGATACGGTGCCGACGACGCCGGCTGTGGAGTCTTCCACCGCGCTCATGGTGGCGTTGTTGGTGCCGGGCGCCGGGCTCTTGTGGCCGGGCTGGTCGGCGGGCGCTGCAAAGGCCGCGCCGGTCATCAGTGCCAGCGCGGATGCCGCGCGAAGGAATGCATGTTTCATGGGAACTTCTCCTGGAATTGGTTTCAGCCTCTTGCCGGTTGAAACGTGTAGCGGAACGGGAAGTTGCCGTTTCACGTTGTTTCAGCATCCGATTTGCGTGAGGTTCCAATTGACGAAGACGCTGGAAGGATCGTGCCGGTGCGGAGCCGTACACTTCCGCGTCGAAAGCCACGCGCCTTATCCCTATCAACGGTGTTACTGCTCGATCTGCCGCAAGACCGCGGGGGGCGGCGGCTTCGCCATCAACCTGCATGCCGACAATGCGACCCTGAGGATCAAGGGCAGACGCGCCATCGGCGTGTTTCGCGCCGAAATCCGCGATGACGGCGGCCATTGCGAACGGTCCACCGGCCAGCGCAATTTCTGCACCAAATGCGGGACCGCACTGTGGCTCTATGACCCGCAATGGCCGGAGCTTGTGCATCCGTTTGCGTCGGCTATCGATACAAGGCTGCCGGTGCCGCCATCCAAGGTACACCTGATGCTAAAATTCAAGGCGCCCTGGGTGAAGCCCGACATCGGGCGTGGCGACAAGAAATTCCAGAAATACCCAAAACAGTCGATCGAGCAATGGCATCGCCAGCGCGGACTTTGGATCGACTAGGAGAAAGCCATGCACAGCAAACTGGTCAGCAAGCCGGGCGAGACGCGGGTCTGGATCGCGGTGCTCGAAAAAAGCGAGGAAGCGAAAGAACAGCTTCTGGCGCTGGCGAAGCAGGAAAAGATCGAAAATGCCTCCTTCGTCGCGCTGGGCGCCTTCGAGAAAGCGGTGATCGCCTATTTCGACTGGGAGAAGAAGAAATACATGCCGATCCCCGTCGACGACCAGGTCGAGGTCATCACGCTCACCGGCGACATCATTCCCGACGACAAGGGCAAGCCGTCATTGCACGCCCACACCGTGCTGGGGCGCCATGACGGAACCACGTGCGGCGGGCATCTGATGGAAGGCCATGTCCGGCCGACCCTGGAAGTCACGGTGACGGAACTGCCGGCGCACCTGAAGCGCCACACGCATGCCGAACTGGGTGTCGCGCTGATAGAACCCGCTTAAAGCGGTTTTTCGAACACGCGATAGGTCTTGTAGGGCACGCCCCCCACCATTTCGATCACATGGCGCACCCGGTCGTTGCGCTCCAGGATCCAGCTCAGTTCGCTGTCCACCACGCCGCGGCTGAAGTTGAACTCGCGCACAGATTTGATCACCGACAGCGCCAGCGCAGCGCCGATCGGCGTGGCCTGCAGCTTCTTGCGCACCCCCATCATCGGCATGCGCGCAGTCTTGGTGCGCGTCACCTTCATGCGCCAGAGCAGCTTGAAGATGTTGAACGGAAACAGCCGCCCGTTCATGTCGCGGATCGCTTCGTTCAGGTTGGGGAAGATGGCAGCAAACGCCGCCGGCTCGCCCTTGTATTCGGCGATGGCGACGTCGCCGGGGCGTAGCAGCACTTTCAATATGCCCGCCATGTCGTCGATCTCGGCCTTGGTCATGGGCACATAGCCCCAATTGTCCGACCAGGCATCGTTGATGATGTCCAGCATCATCGCGATTTCGGAATCGAAATGCTTCTTGTCCATGCGGATGTTGCGCAAGGTGACGTCGCCGCCGCGCATGGCGCGCCCCAGGAGCTTTTCCAGGGTCGTGGTGTCGGCCTGCGGGCCATAGCTGTAGGCGATAAGGTCTTCGGCCTTCTCATAGCCGTGCGCGGCGATGCGGCCTTCGTAATAGGGCAGGTGATGACCCATCATCACCGAGGGCGGGGTGTCGAAGCCTTTCACCAGCAGGCCCGGCTGGTCCCACATCGAAAAGCTGACGGGTCCGCGCACCCGCGTCATGCCTTCGCCCGACAGCCATTCCTCGGCGGCGTTCAGCAGGGCATCGAACACCGCCTGGTCGTCAATCGCCTCGATGAAGCCGAAAAAGCCGGTGGAGTCGTTATAACGCTCCAGGTGCAGGCGGTCGGTCTGGGCGGTGATGCGGCCCACCGGTTCTTCACCCCGGTACGCCAGGAAGAAGGCCGCCTTGCCATGCTGGAACCAGGGATTGTGCTTGGCCTGGAAATGGAATTTGCGCTCCAGCAGCAGCGGTGCCACCCAGTTGGGGTCCTTGGCGTAGAGCTTGAAGGGCAGGTGGTGGAAGTCATGCCACTGCTGGGCGGTTTCGACCGGCTTTATCGTGATGGATGCGCTCAAGACCGACCCCTTCAAACAGGGGCGGACCATAGCCTCAGGCCCCGCGATTTGATAGACAGTTTTGGCCGCAATTTCGCGGTGTTACGCGTGATTCATGCCCGTCCGAACCATCCTGATCACCGGCGCATCCGGCGGCATCGGCGCAAGCCTGGCACAGGCCTTTGCCGCGCCCGGTGTCACGCTTCTGTTGTGGGGTCGCGACGGGGCGCGGCTGAAGGCGGCGGCTGCAGCGTGTGAGTGCAGGGGCGCCGTGTGCCGGGTCGAAGCTTTCGACCTGTGCGACATGGTCGAACTGACCGCGCGCCTGCATGAAGCCGATGCGGCGACGCCAATCGACCTTGCCATCTTCAATGCCGGCGTCGGCGGCATGCCGCCGGCCGATGTGGCGGCCGAAGCGCCTGAGGCCACGCGCATGACCGCGGAAGTCAATTTTGTTTCGCCCATCGTGGGCGCCAACGCGATTGCCGAGCGCATGGCGGCGCGTCGAAGCGGCCAGGTAGTTCTGGTCGGGTCGGTGGCGGGCGATTATCCGCTGCCCCAGGCGCCGACCTATTCTGCCACCAAGGCGGGATTGGCGATGTTCGCCGAAGCGCTGTCGATGCGGCTGAAGAAATTCGGCATCGCCGTAACGCTTGTGACACCGGGCTTCATCGATACGCCGATGAGCCGCTCTGTCCCGCCGCCCAAGCCGTTCCTGATGGACGCCGATGTCGCCGCGCGCATCATCGTTCGCGGCATCGCGGCGAAGAAACGCCGCATCACCGTGCCGTGGCAGTATGGCGTGATCGGCGCCGCGGTGCGCCTTTTGCCGCGCCCGCTGCTGCGGCTGGTCCTGTCGCGCGCATGAGTGCGGCGCCCGACCTTGGCCCGGAGTCGGGGCTTCTCGCCCGCATGGCTGCGCATCCGGCCGGCAGGCTGGCGCTGACGCTGATCAAATGGGCGATCCCGCTGGCGCTGCTGGCCATCATCGGGCGCAAGCTGACCGAGCTGGGCTGGGCCGAAATCTGGCGCGCCCGCCCGGCCAATCCCGGCTTCTATCTGTTGCTGGTGGCCCAGTTCTTTCTGCAGCCGCTGGGCGATTACCTGGTCTATCGCGATTTGTGGGGCGCTCAGCGCCCGCCGCTGTCGGTCATTTTGAAGAAACGGCTGATGAACACCTTCATGCTGGATTATTCCGGCGAGGCGTTTTTCTTCTTCTGGGCGCAGAAGAACCTGAAGCTGGCACCCGGCATGGCGATGCATGCGATCAAGGACAGCAACGTGCTGTCGGGCGGCGCGGGGCTCGCCATGGTGTGGATACTGGGTGTAATCCTGCTGGCCACCGGCGGCCTGCACATTCCCGTGCTGCCCGGCCAGCGCTGGCTGTATGTGCTGGCGGGCACGGTGCCGTTCATTTTGTGCGCCATTCTTATCCTGGGCCATCGCAAGGTGACCGCGCTTTCCCGCAGTCAGCTGGCCACGGTGTTCGCGATCCATTTCCTGCGCGCGACCTGCGTGCTGGCGATCGAGTTCGGCCTGTGGAAATTGTCGGGGGCGCTGCCCACGGCCATTGCCTGCCTGCAGTTTGTGGCGCTGCGCCTTGTGATCACGCGGCTGCCCGTAGTGCCCAACAAGGACCTGATCTTCGTCACCGCCGGCATTGCCGTGGCGGGCGCGGCCAATGCGGCGGTGACGCCGGTGGCGATCGTGCTGGTGATATTGGCCGCTGCCGACCTGGTGCTGGCGGCCAGTGTCGCGGGCATCACCGCCTTGCTGGACGTTCGGGGGAAAACGGCATGATCCGTCGCTGGACGCGCGACCCGCTGTTCTGGATTCTGCTGGTGGCGGCGGCGCTGCGTATCACCGGCCTGTTCTGGGGCCTTCCCGGCGCCGATGGCTGGGACAATGACGGCTTTGCGCCGCGCAATTTCCTGACCGCACTGGCGCTGACCTGGAAGCCCGGTTCGTACTTCACCTATCCGCCGCTGCACGCGCTGATCCTGGCGCTGCCGTCGCTGCCGGTGGCGGGATGGGCGCTGGCGCATGCGCCGTCGCTGCACCAGCACGACGTGATCGCGACCATCACCCAGCCCGGCTACATGACCTATTTCTCGGTGGTGGCGCGGCTGGTCAGTGTCGCCATGTCGCTGGGCATCATCTATTGCATCGGCCGCATGGCCAAGCTGGTCGCGGGCGGTCATGCTGGGCTGTTCGCGTCGGCCGCTGCGGCGCTGTGCGTGGGGCTGACCTATTACGGTCAGGTCTCCAACCTGGATGTGCCGTTCCTGTTCTGGGCATCGCTGTCCATGCTGGCGGTGATGCGCGCGGTGACCCAGCACAAGACGCGCCACTTCTGGCGCTGCGCGCTGTTCGCCGCCTGCGCTGTCGCCACCAAGGACCAGGCCTATGCCGTGTTCGCCCTCAGCCTGCCGGCGCTGCTGGTGGTGTGGTTCGCGGCCGACCGCTGGCCGCGCCAGAATGCGCGCGCGGTTGGTGTCACGCTGGTGCTGGCAGGACTGGCGGCACTGTTCGCGGTGCTGCTGGTCGATGGCGCCATCACCAACCCGTCTGGCTTCTTGAAGCGCATCGCGTTTCTGACCGGCCCCGCCAGCCAGGACTATGTCGAATATGTCCGTGGCCCCGCCGGCTGGTGGGCATTGCTAAACGACATGGCGCGCTATTTCATGCGCGGCACCGGATTTCTGGCGGTGATGCTGGCGTTGGGCGGTGTCGTGCTGCATGCGCTACGTCCGCGCGATGGGCGCTGGGCGGCGGGTTGGCTGCCGCTGCTGGCGATGGTGTCGTTCACCCTCTGCTTCAATTTCGTGGCGCTGCGCAGCGACGACCGCTTCCTGCTGCCGCAAGCGATCTTTGCCTGTGTCTATGTCGGCATCGCCGCCGAGCGGCTGGCCTTCGGCTGGCCGGACTGGCGCGCCATGGCGGGCCGCGTGGCGCTGGCCGTGGTGGCGCTGATGGCGGTGCATCAGTGCATGGCGGTGAACGCGGCCATGCTGTTCGACCCGCGCTATGAAGCCCAGGCCTGGCTCGCGGCGAATGTTCAGCCCGGTGACACGATCGAGGTCTATGACCGTAACTGGCTGCTGCCACACCTGCCGGCGCGGGCCCATGTGGTGCGGCGCGGGCAGGGCGATGTGAAGCTGCGCAATCCGCTGCCGGGTGTCACCGAAGTGCAAGGCCAGTTCCGCACCGCGCGCGCGCCGCGATTCATCGTCGCCAGTGGCTGGATGATGCGCCGCTTCCTGCGCGCCGAGACGTCGCCCCGCCCGGGTCACGTCTGGTCGCCGCTGGAACAGGCCGACTTCCGCAACGCGGACGCGCGCGCCTTCTTCGACGCGCTGGGCGCGGGGCAGCTTCCCTATCACGTTGCATATGTCGCGCGGCCGCGGGCGTCGTGGTGGCCGGCGCTGCACATGCATGACAGCCTGAACGAGACCATCGGCGTCTATGGGCGCGGGCCATGACCCAGGTCTTGATCGCGCTGCACGACTTTCATCGCGGCGGCACCGAGCGCGTAGCGCTGATGCTGGCCGGGGAATGGCAAAAGCTGGGCGTCGACGTCGCCATCCTGTGCGGCGACCAGGGCGGCGGTCTGCGCGACCACGTCCCGGCGGGCGTGAAGGTGATCGCATTGGATCCGCCGGTACCGCGCAGCGGCACCTCGCGCATCGCGATGGGGCAGGCGGTGGCCAATCTGACGCTGACGCCGGACGTGGTGTTCCTGCCGGGCAATTTCCATTTCTTCCTGGCGCCCTATCTGAAAAGGGCGATGCCGCGCGCCAGGATCGCGCTGAAGATTTCCAATCCGCCAATCCCCACGGGCCTGGCGGGCTGGATCGCCGCGCCCATTTTCCGCCGCGCCACCGCCGCCGTGGACGGATACGCGGCGATGAATGCCGGTCTGGCGCGCCAGATGCGCGAGCTGGTACCGGACAAGACGGTGGGCACATTATATGACCCGGTCCGCATGGGAGACGCGCCGCGCAAATCCGGTGGCCGCAACGTGCTGTGGATCGGGCGTCTGGAACCCCAGAAGGATTTCGCCCTGGCGCTGGCGGTGATGCGTCATCTGCCCAATGCGCGGCTGACCGTGATCGGCGACGGCGCTGAGCGCGGGTTGTTGGCGGGGGTCGATGTGCGCCACATCGCACAGGTGGATGATGTCGCGCCGTATCTGGCTGAGGCCGACGCGCTGCTGATCACCTCACGCTATGAGGGCGGCCCCGCCGTGGCGGTCGAGGCGCTGGCGCAAGGCGTGCCCGTGGTCAGCACGGATTGCTCTTTTCTGCTGCACGAGTTGCTGACGATCCCCGAGGCCGGCCGCATCGTTCCGTCGCGCGATCCCAGACGCCTGGCGCAGGCACTGCAGGGCGTACTCGACGCCCCCGCGCCGTCGCGCGATCTTCTGCGTGGCCTGACCGAGCGCTTCACGCCTCAGGTCTGTGCCCACGCCTACCTCGAATGGTTCGCGACCCTATGACGGCCGATCTGAAACGCAGCCTGTTGCTGGTGGGCCTGGTGACGGTGATCACCGCCTGGTTCAGCGATCTGTTCTATTTTCCCGATGAGCATTTCCAGGTGCTGGAATTCATGGCCCACAAGATGGGCGTGACACAGGCCAGCGCCCTGCCGTGGGAATTCCAGCAGCGCATTCGCCCCTGGTTTCAGCCGGCGGTCTATTACGCCATCGCCCAGCCGCTGCGCAGTCTCGGCATCAGCGACATGTTCACGCTGACGTTCGTCCTGCGCCTGCTGACTGGCGTGTTCAGCCTTGCCGCGCTCGCCGCGTTTGCGCGCGCGCTGCTGCCCACCCTCAACACCGACGACGAGAGGCGCTTCTTCCTCCGCTACCTTCCGCTGTTCGGTTTCCTGCCCTACCTGTTCGTGCGCACGGCGTCCGAAACCTTCTCCGCCGCCTTCATTGCCTTGGCGATTGCCGCGATGCTCAACAACCAGTCCGCGCGGCGCATGGCGCTGGCGGGCCTGTTGTGCGGCCTGGCGTTCGAGAGCCGCTACCAGGCGGCGCTGATGGGGCTGGGCCTGTTCGCCTGGGCCGCGATCATCGCGCGCGCACGCATTCCGGCCCTGGCGGCCTTCATCGGCGGCGGCCTGGTGGCGCTCGCGATGGGCCTGCTATGCGACCGCTGGGGCTATGGCGCCTGGGTCTTCCCGCCTTTCGACTATTTCAATGTGAACATCGTGCAGGGCGTCGCGGCCAAGACCTTCGGCCGCGAGCCCATCTTCGCCTATCTTTACCTGTTGCCGGCGACCGCCTTCTTCGCCATCACCCTGGTGGTGATGGCCGCCATGTTCGCCACGTGGGTCCGGAACGCCCGCCATGCCGTCACCTGGGCCAGCCTGCCATTCGTGCTGCTGCATGTGCTGGTGGCGCACAAGGAAGCGCGCTTCCTGTTTCCGCTGGCGATCCTGGCGGCCAGCTTCCCGGTGCTGGGCTTTGCGTCTTTGCCGCGCCTTTGGTCGTGGCGCAATAGCTGGGCGGCGAAGGCGATCACCGCGATGTCGCTGGCCTTCATGGCCTATCTGGCGGTCTATCCCTTCGGCGTGCGCCCGCACATGCCGATGGCGAAATACCTGTACGAAACCAATCCCGGAGACGTTTACAGCTTTGAAGCGCCGTTTACGTCCTATCCCATGTATCGTCGGGCGAATTATCGCGTCCATCGATTGACAGCGTTTGATCAGCTTGATCCTTTATTGGAAAAAGGACCCGTGTTGCTGATGAAGGAGCTACCTGCGCAGCCCGATATCCCTGGCGCGAAGGTCACGTTGGTTTATTCCGAGTTTCCATTGGCGGGATTCGGCTATGGCTGGGAAGGCGTGCATTTTATCCAGAGCTACACCGCCTTCGCCCGCAAGGCTGGCTTTTTAAAACTGCTACCGCTGCACTGGTACACGCTCTATCGACTTGAGCGTTCCGCCACGATGCGCTCATAGATCGCGAACAGCGTCTCGAAATGCTGCTCCACGCTGTTGACGCGGGCTTCTGCCGCCGCCAGTGCCGCGCGCGCTTGCGCCGCGCGGTCGCCCGCCACCAGCGCCAGAATGGCTGCGGCGCCGTCGGCGGCGTCACCGGGTTTGTAGGTCTCGGCGTAGCCGGGCCCGGCAAAGGTCGCGGAAGCACCCGCGTCGGGCACGATCACCGGCGTGCCGCTGCACAAGGCTTCCGCCAGAACCAAGCCGAAGGTTTCTGCCGCCGAACCGTGGATCAGCGCATCGGCGCTCGCGATCACCCGCGCCAGGCGCTGCTGGTCCTTGATCTGGCCCGCGACATGAACGTGTTTGGCGCGGCGCGCCCATTTCTCGACCGATTTGCGGATCAGTCCGTTGCCGACGATGTAAAGGCCGATGGGGCGATGCGGCTGGGCGCGCGTCACCGCATCGATCACTACGTCGAGGCGCTTTTCGGGATGATGGCGGCCCACCGCGATCAGAAGCGTGGCGTCTTCGCCAAGACCGCAGGCCGCCAGCATCTCGCGACGCATGGCCGTATCGGCGAACAAAGGCGAGAATTTCTCGCGCTCCACCCCGAACGGCGCCACCTCGATATTCTTCAACCCGAACTTGCCGAAGCGCTGCGCCATGGCGGGATTGGTGACGATTGCCGCGTCGTAGAATCCGTTCAGCCGGTTCAGGTAATTCCAGAACCAGCCGAACATGCGGTCGACGCGTTCCTCGCCCAGCAGGTTGCCCAGGAAGGTCTGCGGATAGACCGCCACCGGGTCCATGTGCATGAAGAAGGCCTTGGGCACCTTGCTGCGCCAGCGCGCCGTCAGCCAGCCGCCGCGCCAGGGCGACGAGCCTTCCACCAGGTCGGGATCCAGCGCGTTCAGCACGTCCCACACCGAATGGGCGCGCCAGAACATGCGGTAGTTGGGATCGAAGGGCAGCTGCGGGCTCTTCACCCAGATGATGGTGCCGCCCTTGCGTTCCTCGCGCCGACTCTCGGTGCCGGGCGCGATCACGGTCAGCTCGTGGCCGAAGCGCGGTGCGAATTCCAGCTTCTGGTCGATATAGCGCTTCACCCCGCCGCCGGTGGGTGAATAGAATTCGCAGACGTCTACGATCTTCACGCGGGCGCTCCCAGAACGGCGCGATAATAGCCCAGCATGCGCGCCATCGTCTCGTCCCACGAAAAGGTGAGGGCCCGCGCCCTGCCGCCAGCGCCCATGCGGGCGCGCAAGGCGCCGTCTTTGGCCAGTTTTGTAATGTGCGCGGCAAAGGCCGGTGCATCCGATGCGTCGGCCAGAAAGCCGGTCTCGCCATCGACCACCAGCGAACGGCTGCCAGTGGCGTCGGCGCAGACGCATGGCAGGCCCGATGCCATCGCTTCCAGGGTCACGTTGCCGAAGCTCTCGCTGTCGGAGGGAAAGACGAAGATGTCGCTCGCCGCATAGGCGTCGGCCAGGTCGTCGCCGGTCAGGAAGCCGGTGAAGATGGCGTGCGGCAATTCCGCTTGCGCAAAGTCGCGATCCGGTCCGTCGCCCACGATCACCACGCGATGCGGGAAATCCAATGCCTTCAGCGCCGCGGTCAGCGTGTCCAGCCGCTTCTCGCGCACCAGCCGCGAGACATGCAGCACCACCAGCTCATCTGCGCCGATGCCGTGACGCGTGCGCCAGCCACTTGCGCGCCGCTGCGGCGTGAAGCGCCCGGTGTCGATGCCGCGCGGCCAGGGCTTGAAGTTGTCGCGCAGGCCATCGGCCAGCAGCACCTCGCGCGTGGAGTCCGACGGCACATAGACTTCTCGGCAGCAGCCGTAGAAGTTTCGCAGGATCGCCTTCAGCGCGCCTTCCAGCGGCGCCATGTACCAATAGTGCCTGAGATAGGTCTCGTAGCGGGTGTGATAGGTCGCCACCGCCGGGATGGCATGCTTTTCGGCAAAAGCCAGTGCGGCATGGCCCAGTAGGTCGGGCACGGCGATGTGAATGACGTCGGGCTGGAAATCCAGCAGCGCGCGTTTCGCAGGTCCGCCCAACCCGAAGGCCAGCCGGTATTCCGGACGGCCGGGCAGGGGCATCGACGGCACCGAAACCAGCGTGCCTTGATGCTGGAGCGCGGGAACGGGCGCGGTGGGCGCGAAGACCAGCACCTCGACGCCATGCGCGGCCAGCCAGCCGACAAGCCGGTTCAGGGTCAGCGCCACGCCGTCTGCGATGAAATTGTACGAGCTGGTGACCAGCGCGATCCGCAAGGGCCGCCGCAAACGTTACTCGGCGGCGGAGAAGGTGCGGCGCAGCTTTTCCAGCTCCCGGGCCACCAGCGGCACCGTGTGCAGGATCTGCTCCTCGGTGTGGTTGGCAGTCAGGAAGAAACGCAGGCGCGCCGTGGTGGCCGAAACCGCCGGGCGCACGATGGGCTGCACTTCGATGCCGTGCTCCAGAAGATTGTGCGACAGCATCATCGCCATCTTGTCGTCGCCCACGATCAGCGAGGCCACGGGGGATTCCTCGTCACCGCCGACGGTGAGCCCGTTCTCGCGGGCGACCTTGCGGAAGAAGCGGGCGCGGTCGCGCAGGCGCTTGGGGCGGTGCGGTTCGCGCTCCAGGATGTCCAGCGCCGCGATGGCGGCACCCGTATCGGCGGGGGCTAGGCCCACGCTGAAGATCAGGCCGGGGCACAGGAAGCGCATATATTCGATCAGGCCGCGGTCGCCGGCGATATAACCGCCCGCCGAGGCCAGGGTCTTGGACAGGGTGCCCATGTAAACGTCGATGCTGTCGACCGGCAGGCCGGCGGCTTCGCAGACGCCACGGCCGGTTTCGCCCACGATGCCGAAGCTGTGGGCTTCGTCGACCATGATCATCACGTCATGCTTCTTCTTGATCTCGACCAGCTTCTTCAGGTCCAGGATCTGGCCGTCCATGGAGTAGACGCCTTCGGCCACGATCAGGCCACGGCGGAAGCCGCCGCGCTCGCGTTCCAGAAGCGCATCCAGCGCGTCCCAGTCGCCATTCTGGTAGGTGAAGGTCTTGGCGCCCGACAGGCGCGCACCGGTGATGATGCTGTTATGGGCGCCGGAGTCGTAGATCACGGCATCCGGGCGGGCCAGCATGTGGGAGATGACGCTGACATTGGTCAGGTAGCCGCTGATGAAGACCAGCGCGTCGTCGGTGCCCAGGAAGTTGGCGAGCTTCTGTTCCAGTTCGCCATGCAGTTCGATCTGGCCGGCCACGATGCGGCTGGCCGAAGCGCTCGTGCCAAACTTGTCGATGGCGTTCTTGGCGGCGGCGGTGACGGCGGGGTGGCCGTTCAGGCCCAGATAGTTGTAGCCCGAGAAGCTGATCAGGCTCTGGCCTTCGCGGCGGATCACCGAATGGCTGACACCATCGCGCGGCTGGAAGAACGGAATTTCCATCCCGGCATTGGCCAGGTCGTGGAAACGGCGCTGCAGGGCGCGATAGCCGGCGAAGTCGTCGACGACGCTTTTGCGCTCGGGTTCGTTGTCGGCCGGAATGGCCTTTTGCTCGGCGGCCGCAGAATGGGTCGTCATAGCCCCTCGGAAAGTGGATCTCTAAAACCTGCCCCCGTGGCCAATATGGCCGGCCGGCGAAGCATAACCGGAAACGGTTATGCCACAACCTTCGCCATCACGGTAAGTCCAAGTATTTGCCCTGAAAAACCCCGTTCCGGCACTTGGGATAACCCCCTATCCGGTCACGAAATTGAAGTGTTGGAACTTCGAATTCCCGGTTTTGAAGGGGCGGGGGCGTAATATTCCGTAGCAATCAGCCCGCTTATTTTACGCTGGCAGGCTGTCAGGGGCCAAAACCGGCATCGCTGTACAGCCATGACCCTGCGTCATAGTATCGTGAAAAGGGCCAAAATCGGGAACCCGGGCTGATTCGCCAGCCCTCGCAGGCCCATCCGGATTCGAAGAGTTTGTCATGCTTTCAGCGCAGCATCTGGTGAAGTCTTTCGCCGGACGCCGGGTGATCGAGGACGTCACCCTCTCGCTGGAGCGGGGCGAGGTCGTGGGCCTTCTGGGCCCCAACGGTGCGGGTAAAAGCACCACCTTCCAGATGTTGACCGGCATCTATACGCCCGATGCGGGCGCCATCACGCTGGATGGCCATGTCATCACCAGCATGCCTTTTTATGACAGGGCGCGTTTCGGCATCGCCTATCTGCCCCAGGCGCCGTTCGTGCCGCGCGGGCTCACCGTGGCGCAGAACATCATGATGGTGCTGGAAACGCGGCTCGCCACCGTGGCCGAACGCAAGGCCCGGCTGGATGAGCTGGTCACCGAATTCCGCCTGGAGGAGGTGTGCCACAAGCGTGTGGGCATGCTGTCGGGCGGCCAGCGCCGCCGCTGCGAGATCGCGATCACCCTGGCCTGCGAACCGGCCTTCGCGCTGATGGATGAGCCCTTTGCGGGTGTCGACCCGCACGCCACCGACGAGATCAGCGGGCTCATCCGCCATCTGGCCGAGCGCGACATCGGCGTGCTGATCACCGACCACAAGGCGCGCGAACTGCTGTCGATCGTGGAACGCGCCTATGTCATCGAAAGCGGCCGCGTGCTGGCAGAAGGCGAGACCGCCAGCATCGTCGCCGACGAGGCGGTGCGCCGCGTCTATCTGGGCGAGGCGTTCCGGCTGTGAGCGCGATCGGGACACCCGCGCCCGCATCCGGGATGCGCGCCGCTTTGGTTGCCTTCGTGAAAGGCGATTATGCGAGCGGCTTCTTCACCCGCATTGCCGGACAGACGCTCGCCGTCATCGTCCTGATCGAGGCGATCTTCCTGGCCGAGCATTTCACCTGGGTGTTCCGCGACGCGGTGCGCCATGAGGCGGCGCTGGGCAGCATCGGGCTGATCCTGATCTGCACCTCGACCGAGATCTTCGACCTGGCGCTGGCCATCGCCATCCTGATGGCGGCCTATTCCGTGCTGCTGAAGATGCGCGAGAACCGCGAGATGTTGGTTTTGTTCGCTTCGGGTCTGGGCCCATGGCAGCTGGGCGCGTTGGTGCTGATCGTGTCGCTGGCGGGGCAGGTGGTGAGCACGGTGGGTTCGGGCATTGCCGATCCGTTGTCGCGCTATGCTCAGCGCTCCATCCTGTTCAGTTCCGAGCTCGGCTCGCTGAAGAAAGGCGTCGCCAAGGGCGAGTTCTATTACTTCCCGTCCTATGTCGCCTACGCGATGGACAATGTGACAGGCGGCGCGCCGCCGCCCGCGGCACCCGGCAGCGTGCCGGTGATCGATGCGCGTCCGTCCGCGCCGCTGAACGACCGCACCTTGTTCGTCTATCAGCAGATCGCGCCGCACACCTCGCGCGTGGTGACAGCCGCGCAGGCGCGGCTGGACGGCCCCGACAAGACCGGCCGCATCGTGCTGAACCTCAACGACTTCACCTCGCACACTTTCGCCGACGCCCATCCGCTGACCAGCGCCAACGGCGCGCCCACCCACACCGACGCCATCCCGGCCAAGAGCGGCCTGGACGAGATGAAGCTGCCGCGCGTGAACATGAAAGTGCGCGACATGAGCCAGCTGATGATGGTTGACCAGTTGCTGCCGTTCGGCCCACGCAGCTCCAACACCGTCGAGCAGACGCTGTTCGAACAGCTCTTCGTGCCCGACGATCACGAACCCGGCGCGCGCGCCGCCCAGATGAAGCTGCTGGCCGAGCGTTTCTCGCGCAGCCTGCTGGCGTTTCTCGCGCCGCTGGTGGCACTGCTTGCGGTGGCCTTCACCGCGCGGCTGACCAACTGGCTGGCGCTGCCACTGGCCTGTATCGGGCTGATGTCGGTGAACCTGGCCTGCGAGGGCCTGATCAACACCATCGCGCCGCTCAGCGTGGCCGGCGCGCTGCTGCCGGTCTTCCTGCTCTATGCGGCATTCGCGTGGCTCTGCTTTACCGTGATCGTGTGGCGCCACAACGACTTCGTGCGCCCCAAGCTGTCGCGCTCATGAGCAGGCTCACCCGGCGCGGCGCGCGCGCAACCTTCCTGACGCCGCTGGGCATCCACACGCGGGTGATGTTCGTTTCATACCTCAGCCACACTTTGATGGTGTGCGCCGCGCTGATGACCATCGCGCTCACCATCGACCTTTGGCCCCAGGTGGCGCTGCTGCAGGAACGCGGCGGCTTCCTGCCGTGGGAAATCGTGCGGCTCGCCGTGTTGCGGCTGCCCGACCTGTTGCCGCCCTTCATGCCTTTCGCCACGTTTCTCGGCGTGGTGTGGAGCGAAAGCGCCTTCACGGAATCGCGCGAGCGCATGCTGGTGTGGAATGCCGGCCGCTCGCCCTTGATGTGCCTAGTGCCGGCGCTGCTGGCGGGCCTTTTGATGGGCGCGGCGCTGTTCGTGATCGATGCGCTGGCGCGTCCTGCCGCCATCCATGTGCAGATGGCCGAGGTGCTGGGCCGCGAGGGCATCCGCCTGGACCGCAGCCAGAGCGGCGGCCATCACTGGATCGCGCTGCCGGATGGCCTGCTGCGCGCCGAGATCGGTTACGGCCCGCCCGTCACCCTGCGCACCGTCACCGTCTACAAGCTCGACAGCCAGGGCCATTTGTTCGAGGTCGATACCGCCAACAGCGCCACGCCGGGCCCGGACAACCAGTGGCAATTGCGCGACGGCCATTACTGGCGGGCCGATTTCGAAAATCCCGGCGATGTGCTGTCGAACGCCAAGCCCAGTGAAGAGACCGAAATCCCCTTCCAGACCCGCACCGTCACCATGGCGCTGGAGCCGTTGTGGCTCACCAATCTGGGCCTGTCGCCGCAATATATCTGGATGAGCGACCTGAAAAAGCTGTCGCGTGCCGACATCATGGCGCGCGACGTCTATGGCTATCGCACGCGGCTGCAGGTGGTCTTCGGCGAACCGCTGCTGGCGGCGGCGATGGCGCTCCTGGGCGCGGGCCTGTCGATGCTCTACTTCGCCTACCAGACGCGCTGGCAGCAATTGATCGGCGTGCTGCTGGCCGGCTACCTGGCGCACTTCGCCTCGCGCGCGCTGCTCTTGATGGGCGAGTTCGGCTATATCCCGTCGGTGTTTGCCGGCTGGCTGGCGCCCGTCGCGCTGTTGCTCGCGTCAGGCGGCGTGCTGCTGGTGATCCAGAAGCGGCGCGGCCTGGGCATGAAGCTTCGGGAAGCGCCTGACTTCACCGACTGAAGCGCAGTTTACTTCTGCACCAGGTGCTCGTGCACGGCCTTGCCCGTCGCCACATCGGTGCCGATGATGTCCAGTTCCGGCACCTTGGGCATCAGCCCGCCTTCCACCACATGCAGATAGACGTAAGCCAGCTTCACGCTCTTGCCGCCGATCGGCATCAGCGCCTGCGGGTGATGCTGCGCGTCCATCGATAACGTCAGCTTGCGCTCGGGCAGGGCGGCGATGGTGAAGGTGATGGGCTTGCCGTCCACCGCGCGGTCCACCTTCACGCCATAGGCCATCATGCGCTCGATGAAGTTCAGGTCGACCTTGGCGCCGTCGATGTTGAACTTGCGCCAGAAGGCTTCCACCGGATCGCGCCGGTTGATCTCGCCTTTGCTATCCAGCCTGGCGGCATAGATCACGGTGTTGGAGTTGGGCGAGCGCTGCACATAGAAGAGCTGGTTGGGTTCGTCCGGCGTCTTGAATTCCGGCCGCAGCTTCGGAAGCTGGGCACTTTCCGTCACCATGCTGTCAAATGAACGCGCCGACGCGGCCAGCGGCAGGGCAAGCAACGCCAGGATCACAAACCGCTTTTTCACGCCAATCCCCGCAACCGGGCGCCGATGATCGCTTCCGCCCGCGCGGCATCCTCGACCACCCCGCCCAGGGTGAAGAAGGGGTGGATCATGCCGGCAAAACATTCGTACTGGGTGTGCACGCCGGCGTCCGTCAGACGCTTGGCATAGGCCAGGTTCTCGTCCACCAGCGGGTCGAACTCCGCGCTGATGAGGATGGCGGGCGGCAGGCCCTCCAGATCCTCGCGCAGCATGGGTGAGGCGCGCGGGTCCAGCCGGTCGCGATGATCGGGAATATAGTTGTCCATGAACCAGTGCAGCGCCTTGCGCGTCAGCATGTAGCCGCTCTCGTTGCGTTCATAGGACGGATACTCCTTGCTCTGGTCGGTCATGGGATAGATCAGGACCTGCAGCGCGACGCGGAATTCCCTGGAATCTTGTGCCATCTGCGCCAGCACCGCGGCGAGATTGCCGCCCGCGCTGTCGCCGCCCACCGCGATGCGCGCCGGATCGATGTTCAGCAGCTCGGCATTGTCGGATGCCCAGCGCGTGGCGGCATAGGCATCCAGGACGGCGGCGGGAAAGATCGATTCCGGCGCCAGGCGATAATCGACCGACAGCACCGCGCACTCACCCGCCAGCGCCAGGCGGCGGCAGGCGGTGTCGTACAGCGCCAGCGTGCCCAGCATGAAGCCGCCGCCATGGAAGTAGACCAGCAGCGGGCAGGGCGCGGCATCGCGGCTGGCGCGATAGAAGCGCGCGCGGATGGGGCCGTAGTCGCTGGGGATCGACAATTCATACGTGATCGCCACCTGCGGCTTTTCCGGCAGCAGGGTCAGGCGATTGCGCTCATAGGCGACGCGCAGCTCGGCGGGCGTCAGGTCTGTGGGCAGGTCGCCGGCGCGCTGGATCGCCAGCGCTGCCTGGGGGTGCAGCGGCATGGGCTGACTTTAGGTCAGCCGGAACAGGGTGGTCGAGCGGAATGTCTCGCCGGGGCGCAAGGTGGTCGCCGGGAAATTGGGATGATTGGGCGCGTCGGGGAAATGCTGGGTTTCCAGCGCCAGCGCACCGCGCTTGGGAATCTCGCGGCCCTGCGCGTCCAGGGTGCCGGGCTTCACATTGTTGGTGGAATAGACCTGGCAGCCGGGCTCGGTGGTCAGCACTTCCAGGGTGTGTGAACCGTTTGTCATTCGTGCCGCCCAGTCCAGTGCGCCGGGGGCGCTCTTGTTCAGCACCAGATTGTGATCTAGCCCGCCGGCGATGCGCATCTGTTCTTCCGCGCTGTCGACCCGTTCGCCGATGGGTGCGGGCTGGCGGAAATCGAAGGCGGTGCCTTCCACGCTTGCGATCGCGCCGGTCGGAATCTGGTGGGTGTCGGTCGGGGTGACGGCATCGGCGTTCAGCTGCAGCAACTGATCGCTCACCAGTCCTTCACCCGCCAGGTTGAAATAGATGTGGTTGGTGAAGTTGACCGGCGAGGGCGCGGTGGTGACCGCGGCATAATCAAGACGCAGCCCATCGGGTTGCAGAGTATAAGTGACATCCAGCGTTACTTCGCCGGGAAAGCCCTGGTCGCCATCGGGTGACACCAGCCGCAATCCCAGCGTGCTTTCACTTTCCTGCGTTACGGTCCAGACGCGCGCGCCCCAGGACTGGCCGCGCCCGCCATGCAGGGTGACGCCGTTGGCATCCTGCGCCAGCGGATAGTGCTTGCCGTCCAGGGTGAAGCCGTTTTTCAGGCGGTTGGCGTATCGGCCGATCAGGCAATTCCACCAGCCGCTCTTTTCATAGGCGGCCACATTCTCCAGCCCCACCACGACATTGTGGCCGTCCAGGAGCAGGCCGGTGATGGTGCCACCCAGGTCCAAGATGGTGGCGCGCAAGCGGCCATTGCTCAGGGTGAATTGGCGGACAGCTTGTCCGCCGCTGGTCGTTCCGTACACCGCGCTGGTCATGCAACACCCTGAATCATCGGCAAAAAGCGGTAGTCCGGCCTTGCGGCATGGTCAACCTGTCAGAAGCGCGTTCGGGGTGCTAAACACGGTTCCGCAAGAGGGATTCCAAGCGTTGGCCAAGAAGAGTCCACGCCGCAGCGGCGGCGGCGTCACCATCCACGATGTCGCGCGCCATGCCGGCGTGTCGCCCATGACGGTTTCGCGGGTGATCAACTCCGAAAGCAATGTGCGCGAGGAAACGCGCGAAAAGGTCAATGCTTCGATCAAGGCGCTGCGTTATTCGCCCAATCCGGCGGCGCGCAGCCTGGCTTCGGTCGAGAACATTCTGATCGGCATCCTCTATGCTTCCTCAACTGCCGCTTATCTCAGCGAGCTGTTGCTGGGCGCGCTGGAACAGTCGTCCTTGTCGGGCTGTCAGCTGATATTGGAACATTGCGAAGATGCGGAAAGCGAGCGCAAGGCGATCCAGCGCCTGACCACCGGCAGCGGCATCGACGGCATCATCCTGCCCGCACCGCTTGGGGACTCCCAGGAGGTGTTGAAGGCGACGGGCGAGGCCGGCATGCCGGCAGTGCTGATCACCGCGGGCCGGCCCTCGCCGGGATTTTCCGCCGTCTCGGTCAATGACCTGGAAGCCGCGCGCGCCATGACGCGGCACCTGTTGGCCCTGGGCCATAAACGCATTGCCTATATTAACGGGCATCCCGGGCACACCGCCACGGGCCAGCGCTTCAAGGGCTATATCGAAGGCATGACGGAAGCGGGGCTGGCGGTCGGCCCCGACCAGGTGGCGCAGGGCTTCTTTACGTACAGGTCCGGCCTGGAAGCGGCGGAACGGCTGCTGAGCAATGGCTGGAACCCGACCGCCATCTTTGCCTCCAATGACGACATGGCGGCGGCGACCATCGCGGTGGCGCACAGGAAGGGCCTCGACGTGCCCGGCGACATCGCCGTGGTGGGCTTCGACGACACGCCCCTGGCCACTATGATCTGGCCGGAGCTGACCACCATCCACCGCCCCATCGCCGACATGGCGCGCCAGGCGGTGAAGCTGCTGATCGAACAGGTGCGCAGCAAGCGCGCCGGCAACCAGCTGCAGATGGTGCATGAGTTGATGGATTATACCTTGGTGGAACGCGAATCCTCGGCCGCAACGTCTATGAAGAAGCGCTCCAAGGGTTGATGGCGGGGCTTTTGCCCACTTAGACTGACGGCTTGTCAGGGGGACCATCTTGGCCAAGAAAAGCAGCCGCAGAAGCGGCAATGTGGTGACCATTCACGACGTGGCGCAACATGCGGGCGTTTCGCCCATGACGGTGTCGCGCGTCATCAACTCCGAAGCCAATGTGCGCGACGAAACGCGTGCGCGCGTCAGCGCCTCGATCAAGGCGCTGCGCTATTCGCCCAACCTGGCGGCGCGCAGCCTGGCGAGCGCGGACGCCATGCATCTGGGCATTCTTTATTCCAATCCCTCGGCGGCCTACTTGAGCGAATTCCTGCTGGGCAGCCTGGAGCAGTCGTCGGTCTCCGGCAGCCAGCTCGTCATCGAACAGTGCGAAGGCGTGGAGAATGAGCGCGAAGCCATCCAGCGCCTGGTCAAGGGTGGCATCGATGGCGTGATCCTGCCCGCACCCTTGTGCGATTCCGAACAGGCGCTGAAGGCGGTGGAAGATGCCGGCATTCCCGCCGTGCTGGTGGCGTCGGGCCGGCCCGCGCCCAACCTGTCGGCGGTTTCGATCAACGATTTCGAGGCCTCGCGCGCCATGACACGGCATCTGCTGTCGCTGGGCCATCGCGAGATCGGTTTCATCAACGGTCATCCCAACCAGACCGCGTCGGGCCAGCGCTTCCGCGGCTTCATCGAGGGTATGACCGAGGCCGGGCTTTCCGTCGGCACCGACCAGGTGGCGCAGGGCTACTTCACCTACCGCTCCGGCATGGAAGCGGCCGAGCGGCTGCTGGACCGTTTCGATCCCACCGCCATCTTCGCCTCCAACGACGACATGGCCGCGGCCACCACGGCGGTGGCGCATCGCAAGGGCCTGGACGTGCCAGGCGACATCTCCATTGTCGGGTTCGACGACACGCCGCTGGCCACCACGGTCTGGCCCGAGCTGACCACCATCCGCCAGCCCATCGCCGACATGGCCCGCGAGGCTGTCCGCCTGCTGATCGAGGGCATAAAGGGGCGCCGCTCCGGCAATCCGCCGCAGGTGGTCCATCGCGGCGTCAAATTCACGCTGGTGAAGCGGGAATCCTCAGGCCCCGTGCCGCAAAAGCGCGGTACCCGCCGCAAGGTGCCCGGCGCCAAGCCTTGACAGGGCCGGATTGCTGCTATTGTTAGCGCAACCAAGATTTGACGGGCTGTAACATGAGCAATGCTCCGGGCATCACGGCTGCCAACGACGCCGCGCCCGCATCGGCGGTCTATCCGAGCCTCGCCGGCAAGCGCGTCGTGATCACCGGCGGCGGCTCCGGCATCGGCGCCGGCCTAGTCGAGGCCTTTGCCCGCCAGGGGGCGGAGACCATTTTTGTCGACATCCTGGAAAGCGAAAGCGCGAGCCTGGTCTCGACCCTGGGCGGCAAGATCAAATTCCACAAGGTCGATCTGACCGACCTGAATGCCATCGAAACCTTCTTCAAGTCGCTGGGGCCGATCGATGTGCTGGTGAACAATGCCGGCAATGACGACCGCCACGAATTGAAAGACATCACCCCCGCCTATTGGGACGAGCGCATGGCGGTGAACCTGCGCCACATGCTGTTCGCCGCGAAAGCCGTCGCGCCCGGCATGAAGAGCCGCGGCGGCGGCGCCATCATCAATCTCGGCTCAATCTCGTGGCACCTGGGCCTGCCGGGCCTGCTGCTCTACGAAACCGCAAAGGCCGCGATCGAGGGCATGACCCGTGCGCTGGCGCGCGAGCTCGGCGGCGACAATATCCGCGTCACCACCGTGGTGCCGGGCAATGTGAAGACCCCGCGCCAGATGAAATGGTACACGCCCGAAGGCGAGGCCGAGATCGTCAACGCGCAGTGCCTGAAGGATCGCGTGCTGCCTGCCCATGTCGCCTCGCTGGTGCTGTTCCTGGCCTCCGATGACGGGCGCATGTGCACCGGCCACGAATACTGGATCGATGCTGGGTGGGCGTGAGCACGCCCAATTGCGTATGGCCGGTTGAGGCCATGTTGGGCGAAGGCCCGGTGTGGTGGAACGACCGGCTCTGGTTCACCGACATCAAGCAGAACAAGGTTCATTGCTTCGATCCTGGCAATGGCGCGCGGCAAAGCTTCGATGCGCCCGCGCCCGTGGGCTTCCTCGCGCCGCGCAGCGATGGCCATTTCATCGCCGGCGCCAAGACGGGCCTGTTCGATTTCGATCCCGCCAGCGGCAGCTTCACCTTGATCCGCACGGTCGAGCCCGGCCGTCCCGGCAATCGGCTGAATGATGGTGCGGTCGATGCGCAGGGCCGGCTGTGGTTCGGCTCGATGGACGATGCCGAGGAAGCGCCCACCGGCAAGCTTTATTGCTTGGACGGCGACACGCTCATCGTGCGCGATGAGGATTATGTCATCACCAACGGTCCGGCCTTCAGTCCCGATGGCAGGACGCTCTATCACACCGACACCTTGAAGAAGGAAATCTACGCCTTCGACCTGGCTCGCGATGGCGCACTGTCGAACCGGCGAATCTTCGCGACGATAGAGGAGGGCGCCGGCTATCCCGATGGTCCGGTGGTGGATGCGGACGGTTATCTATGGACCGGGCTGTTCGCCGGCTTCGCCGTGCGCCGCTACGCGCCCGATGGTACGCTGCATACAGTGGTGCGCTTTCCCTGTGCCAACGTCACCAAGATCGCCTTCGGCGGTGCAAACGGAAAAACTGTATACGCCACGACCGCGCGCAAAGGTCTTGATTCAGAAAGCCTTCGCGCGCAGCCCCTTGCGGGCGGTCTGTTTTGCTTCGCAGCAGAGACGCGCGGCCAGCCACAGGCTTGCATCTTAGTCTCAAACTAACGCGTGGCGTTTTCGCCACCCGAGCGCCTTTTGTCTGTCAATAACGGTAGCGGTCCCATTTCGTGCCTTGACGGCCGAAAACGCGCCGCTATCCTCCGCAATTAATGGGACCGCTAACATAAGCGGTCCGCTCTGGGGCCGGGGGCGCCGGGGTGGAGCAAACAAAAAACGCCGCAAGGCATCGGGAGGGATTTCACACATGTTCACGACAACCGGATTCCGTTCTTCGCGCAGCAAGACCATTTTTCTGGGCGGCAGCATGCTGGGCGCGCTGACCTTGATGGCGCCCGCCGCGATCGCGCAACAGGTTGCACAGGCCGGCGTTGAAGAGGTGACCGTAACCGGTTACGCCGCGTCGCTGGAAAAGGCGACCAACGCCAAGCGCAACTCCAACACCTTCAGCGACACGGTCTTCGCCGAAGACATCGGCAAATTCCCTGATACCAACCTGGCGGAATCGCTGAACCGCATTCCGGGCGTCACCATCAGTCGCGAAATCGATGGCGAAGGTGTCAACGTCTCCATCCGCGGCCTGGGCACCAACTTCACCAAGGTCACGCTGAACGGCGCCAATGTCGCCGTCGCCTCGACCGGCGGTACCGATGCGTCCAACGCCAACCGCGAAGTCGACCTGAACATGTTCCCCGCCGAACTGTTCACCCAGCTGTCGGTCAGCAAGTCGCCGACCGCAGACCTGCTGGAAGGCGGCGCCGCCGGCAACGTGAACCTGCGCAGCGCCCGCCCCTTCGACCAGGAAGGCTTCCGCATCAACTACAATCTGCAGGGCACCAATTACAGCGGCTCAAATTCGATCGGTGAGCGCGGCGCGCTGATCGTCAGCGACACCTGGGACAATTTCGGCGTCTTGGTTGGCCTTGCCGGCGTGCAGAACAAGATCTTCACCACCGGTTGGGAAGACGGCAACGCCGGCTGGGGTTCGCCCGGCCCGTTCACGGCTACGCAATGTCCCGCTGCCAATTGCGACACCTTGGGTGCGAATTTCTGGGCGCTGCCCACCACCGTGCCGGCCAACGTCACGACCGGCGGTCTCGTCCCCGGCGAAACCCTGACCGGTGCGCGCCTGTCGCAACTGAACAACGGTCTGACCCCGCAACAGCTTTCCAACCTGTTGCTGCCCCGCCTGGGCCGCCCCATGCTGGAGCGCGGCAGCCGCGATCGCTACAACGGCGTGGTGAGCGTCGAATGGCGTCCCACCGACAGCCTGCACTTCTATCTTGATATGGTTGGCGGCCGCACCTTCAACGGCATGGACCGCATCGACCTGGGTACCGGCATCCGCGCCGGCAATGGCTCCCAGCCGCTGATACCGCTGAATGTCGTGCTCGATCCGCTGTCCCAGACCCAGATCGGTCAGGGCACCACTCCCGCCAACGGTATCGGCGGCGTGGTGCAAAGCGCGACGCTCGCCAACGGCCAGTTCCATGTCGAGGCGCGCCCCTACAAGGAAAATGGCGACTTCTTCAGCATCAATCCCGGCGGCAGCTGGCAGATCAATGACACCATGAAGCTGGACTTCCAGGTCAACGCCACGCGCAGCCATTTCTTCCGTGACTCCCCGACCTATATGTTCGTGACCTGTCCCTCGGCGGGCAATCCGGCCGGTACGCCCGGCTGCGCCGCCCCCACCGGCGGCGTAGCCATCAATTTCAACAATCCGTCCAACGCCGCCTATCCGATCATCACCAGCAATATCGACACCAACAATCCGGCCAACTTCCAGTGGAACAACGGCCGCACCAACCTCCAGGACGAGCGGCGCTTTACCCAGACCAGCGGCGCGCATGTGGAATTCACCTGGGGCGGTGACCGCATCGCGCTCAGGACCGGTGTCGCATACGACAACGCATTCCGCGCGATCACGGCCATCGACGGTTCGCAGATCATGCAAAATGCGGTCTGCGGCGACAATCCCAACGTCTTCCTGCCGCCGCCCAACACCCAGCCTGTCTGCCGCGGCATGAATGTGGCGGGCAATATCGCAACCGTGAATGCGGCCTCGGCCGGCGCCAGCCCGACCTATCCAGGTTACGGTACCGGCTACAGCGCCGGGTTCCCCGCTTACAGCTATGGCGGCTCGCTGGTGCCGCAGACAGCGGTGGCGTCTTACCTGACGCCAGGTCCGCTCGGCTTCGTGGTTCCGAATTTCACGGCCCTGAACGCCGCTTCGAACTACAACGCGCTCGACAGGCAGCTAATCAATTCGGTGCCCAACGCCCATGCCGGCGTCACCGAAACCTATCCCTTCGCGGTCGGGTCTGCGATCGGCGGCAATTCCGGCACCATAAATGAAAATGCCTATGCCTGGTATGGCGAGGTCGTGGGATCGGAGCTGATCAACGGCCACAGCCTGCGCTACAACCTGGGCCTGCGCTTTGTCGAAACCCATCAGTACATCACCTCGCCGGTGACGATCGTGGATCCGCGCAACGCGACCCTGACGGATGGCGGCCTGTATCCCAACACCTTCAAGTTCGCCACCCAAAGCAAGACTTACGGTTCGTATCTGCCGTCGGTGAACGTGGTGTACGAAGTGGCGGACGACTTCCAGGTTCGCGCCTCTCTGTCGCGCACCATGACCCGCGCCAATCCCAACCAGATGATCTCGGGCGTCAACTTCGGCGACGTGACGGCACAGTCGCTCAGCCTGGGCAATCCCGCGCTCAAGCCGTTCTATTCCAACAACATCGACATCGGAGGCGAGCTCTATACCGGCGGTGCCGGCTATATCGGCTTCACCGCCTTCCGCAAGGGCCTGGCGGGTTTCCCGATCTCGCAGAACGTCACCCAGCCCTTCTCCTACCTCAACCAGTTCGGCATCAATTACAACACCCTGACGCCGGGCCAGCAGCTGGCGATCAACGGGCGTGGTTGCGTTTCCGACGCGGTCTGCCCGGCGACCATCACGGTCACCCAGCAGGTCAATGCACCGGGCATGCTCACCGTCAACGGCATGGAGCTCGACTACGTCCAGCCGCTGGATTTCCTGCTGGACCAGTACGGTCTGCCGGGCTTGGGCTTCAACGGCAACATGACCATTCTGGACCAGAAGAGCTCGGGCTCCGCCCCAGCCTTCGCGACCGGTGTGCCGCCGATGAGCTACAACGTGACCGGCTATTACGATCACGATGGCATTTCGATCCGCCTGTCCTATGTCTGGAACGACACGTCCTATGCGTCGGGTTCGAACAACCAGAGCCTGTGCCTTCCCAACACCAACGCTTCGGTTTCGGGTTGTCCGCAGGGCGCCTATCTGTTCACCAAGGCCTATGGCCAGGCCGACCTGTCCAGCAGCATTCGCCTGGCAAAGCTGTTCGGCGACATTCCGACCGATCCCGAGCTGACCTTCGATGTGCAGAACCTGTTCAAGGCCAAGATCCGCTCCTACGACCAGTGGGTGACGGCGACCCACACCTATTACAACCAGGGTCAGGTGATCATGGTCGGCCTGCGGGGCACCTGGTAGGCGGAAATCTTCGACGCGCGGTTCTTCCCCTAGGCATTTATCGCGCGAATAACTGGAGCGGCAGCCACCACAGCTGCCGCTCTTTTTTTATCCGGCGCCAAGGCGTCGTGTTCGCACTCATCTTGCCGCAACATTACAACTTATCCCCACGCGTCCGGCCTGCCGTAGAATGCGCGCCGGGTGTGTGGATAGGCAGGAAAGAGGACAAGAGGGGGAGGGTGCCCCGAATTTCGCAAAACGAATGTTGCGGATTTGCTTGAAACAAAGACGCTTTATGCGCCCAGCACCGCAGCGCGCAGGCGGATATCCTGACGGAAGGCGTCGGGGAAAAGGACCGGGTTGTCCAGCGCGCCGCGGAAATCCGCGCCGCCTTTCGCCCAGTCCGCCAGCCAGGCATTGGCCGGATCGCGCGACGGCTGTGTCGCCATCAGCGCCAGCCAGGCGCGCACGATTGCCCCCATGCGGGTGAAGGCGCGGCCCCGTGCGGCATTGTCCAGCAGCATCGGGAACAGCCGCTGGGGCAGCTTCAGCGAGCCGTCCTCGGCGATCTGGACCAGGCGGTGGTCGATCATCGGATTGTCGAAGCGCGCCTTCACCGTCTGCCAGTAGCCCGCGACGTCGAGCGGTGCGAGTGCGGGTGTGACTTCCTCGGCCATCATGGCATCCAGGAAGTTGCGCAGGTCGGGATCGGCGATGGCCTGGCGCACATACTGGTGACCACGCGGCAGCCCCAGATAGGCCAGCGCGGAGTGGGCAGTGTTGAGAACATGCAGCTTCAGCCGCTGGTAGCCGGCGATATCCGGCACGATCTCGGCGCCCACCGCGCCCCAGGCGGGAACGGGGCCGGCAAAGCGGTCCTGGATCACCCACTGGGCAAAGTCCTCGCGCTGCACGCTGGCGGCGTCTTCCAGCCCAAGCGCCGTAGCGACGCGGCCGCGATGGGCGGCATCCGACGCCGGCACGATGCAGTCCACGAGGGTCAGGGGGAAGGCATTGGTGCCGGTATCGAGACCCGGCCAGGCGCGCTCTGCAAAAGCCGCGACGGCATTCGCCAGTTTTTCGCCGTTGGAACCAAGATTGTCGCAAGACAGGATCGTCAGCGGCCCGGCACCGCTGGCGTGGCGTTCGGCCAGCGCTTGCGCCAGCCAGCCGATTGCGGAACGCGGCGCCTCCGGCGTGGCGAGATCGGCGGCGGTGTCGGGATGCGCGAAGTCCAACGCGCCCGCCGCATCCAGGCAATAGCCTTTCTCCGACAAGGTCAGCGTCACCACATGTGTCGTTGGCGATGTCAGAGCGGCCATCAGTTGGCGACGGTCGCGCGGCGCAAACAACGCCTGGCGCAACACGCCCATCACGCGATAATTGGCTGCGTTGCCCAGGCTCTCGACGGTATAAAGACAATCCTGCGCCGCCAGTGCGTCAGGCACATCGGGCCGCTGCAGCGAGGCGCCGACAATGCCCCAAGCGCCCCCCTTCGCATCGATGGCGTCTTCGGTGAAGACCGCCTGGTGCGCACGATGGAACGCCCCGATGCCCAGATGGACGATGCCGCATTTGAGCGCGGTGGGGTCGAAAGCGGGGCGGCGAACCGATGACGGCAATCCCGCCAGCGCCGCCTGGGTCAGGCGCGTCACAGCTTGTAGACCTGCTTGGGCAGGCTGTAGGTCAGGTCACGCGCCACCTCGGCGGCTTCCTCCATCGGCAGACGGCCCTGCGCCACCAGTTCGGCCAGATAGGCGCAGTCGATACGCCGCGCCAGGTCGTGGCGCGCGGGGATCGAGAAAAAGGCGCGGGTATCGTCGTTGAAGCCGGCGGTGTTATAGAAGCCAGCGCTCTCGGTGGTCTGGCGGCGATAGCGCATCATGCCCTCGGGCGAGTCGTGGAACCACCAGGCCGGGCCCAGCTTCAAGCAGGGGTAATGCCCCGCCAGCGGCGCCAGTTCGCGCGAATAAGTCGTCTCATCCAGCGTGAACAGCAGCAGGGTAAAGTCGCTGCGATTGCCGAAGCGGTCCAGCAGCGGCTTCATCTGGCCCATGAAGCCGCCGACCGCCGGCATGTCGCCGCCGACATTGCGGCCGTGCCGGCGATACAGCTGCGCATTGTGGTTGCGCCAGCAACCGGGATGGATCTGCATCACCATGCCGTCTTCCACCGACATGCGCGCCATTTCGGTCAACATCTGGCCGCGGAACGTCTCGCGCTGGGCGGCATCGGACTTGCCCGACCGCACGGCATTGAACAATGCTTCGGCATCCGCCGCCGGCAGGTTCGCGGTCTGCGCCGTGGCATGACCGTGATCGGTGGCCGTGGCGCCATGCGCACGGAAGAAGGCGCGGCGGTTTTCGATAGCCTTCAGATAGCCCTTCCAGCTTGCGGTATCCTCGCCGGTGATCTCGCCCAGGCGTACCAAGCTGGGCGCGAACAATTCGTGGTCGGGGTCGGTGACCTCGTCGGGGCGGAAAGTGGTGACGACCCGGCCCTCCCAGCCCGAAGCCAGGATCGCCGCATGGTCCTTCAACGGATCCAGCGAATGTTCGGTGGTGGCAATGGCTTCGATGTTGAAGCGGGCGAACAGTGCTCGCGGCCTAAACGCCGGCTGCTGCAGCTTCTCGTTGATCGCGTCGTAGTAGTAGTCTGCCGTTGCGGGACCGAAGGGCCGGTCCAGGCCGAATACCTCCAGGAAGGTGTGATCCAGCCAGGCGCGGCAAGGCGTGCCGCGGAAGATGTAATACTTCTCGGCCAGCAGGCGCCAGATCTTGCGGCGATCGGTTTCCACACCGGTCTTGTCGCCATCCAGCGGCGCGATGCCGATCATCTCAAGCCTCATGCCCTGGCTGTAAAGCAGGCGCAGCAGATAATGATCGGGCCACAGCAGCAGCGATACCGCGTCTTCGAACGGCTGGTCATAAGCGAACCAAGCCGGATCGGTGTGGCCGTGCGGGCTGATGATCGGCAGTTTCTCGATTCCAGCGAACAGTTCCGCCGCGATGCCGCGCTGTGTGGCGTCGGTGGGGAAATAGCGATTGGGATTAAGGCGTGCGGACATCTATTTCTCGGAAAGCTGGGCCGGCGTGACAAGCGTATAGCGGGGTACCACCAGATGGACCGCCAGAAGCGCGAAAAAATACGCCACGGAGGCGAAAATGAAGATCGGTGTGTAGCTGCCGATGGTCTGCAACACGATGGATGCATATTTGGCGAGCAACATGCCGCCGATCGCGCCCGACAGCCCGCCCAGGCCAAGGATCGAACCCGACGCCCAGCGCGGGAACAGGTCGGAGGGCAGGGCGAACAGGTTGGCGGAAAAGCCTTGGTGGCAAGCGCAGGCCAACGCGATGATCGCCACCGCCAGCCACATGTTGGGCATGTACTGCGCGAATGCGACGGGCAGGGCGAAGACAGCGCAGGTGAGCATCGCGATTTTGCGCGCTCGGCCCAGTTCAACGCCGCGCTTGAGAAGCGCGGAAGATCGCCAGCCGCCCAACACTGAACCGATATCGGCCATGATGTAGATGGCGACCAGCGGTGGGCCGAAACCTTTTAGATCCACGCCGTAGCGCTTGTTGAAAAAGTCGGGCAGCCAGAACAGGAAAGTCCACCAGACGGGGTCGATCAGGAAGCGTCCCATCACATAGGCCCAGGTCTGGCGGGTCTTGAGCAAGGTCGTCCAGGCGACCGGGCGCTGGGGTTCTTGCGGATCGGATTCGATCCAGGCCAGTTCTCCTGCGGAGATGCCGGTATATTCGCGAGGCCGGCGATACCAAATCAGCCATACTGCCAGCCAGATGACAGTCAGCAGGCCGGTGAGGATGAAGGCCATCTGCCAGCCCCACAGCAGGGTGATGGCAGGCACCAGGAAGGGCGCTATGATCGCGCCGACATTGGAGCCGGCATTGAAGATGCCGATGGCGAGCGCACGTTCCTTCTTGGGGAACCATTCGGTGGTGGCGGTGATGGCAGCCGGAAAGGCGCCGGATTCACCCAGCCCCATCGGAATGCGCGCCCATGTCATCTGGCCGGTGGTGCGGCCCAGGGCGTGGGCGATATGGGCGATGGTCCAGATGCTGACGGCGATGGCCCCGCCGGTCTTGGCGCCGAAGCGGTCCACCACTCGGCCGAACACGACGTAACCCAGGCCGTAAGCGGCTTGGAACCATATGGCGAGATCGCCATAACCGACCTCGCTCCAGCCATACATGTGCTGCAGCGTTGGCTTCAGGACCGACAACACCTGACGGTCTACATAACTCAGCGCGATGACGGCAAAGAGCATCGCACAAATGAACCAGCGCACATGGCCGGTGCGCTCGACAAAGGGCTGCGTCATGCTCATGGCGTCTCTCCCATGGCGCCGCGTTGGCCGCGGTCGCCGGTTATACTCACCAGTTGTACATGGAGCCGTCCTCCAGCCGGTTCACCGGCAGGAAGGCGCGCTTGTAGGGAAATTTCGCGGCCAGTTTTTCGTCCAGTTCGACGCCGAGACCCGGTTTTTCGCTGGGGTTCAACAGGCCATCCTTGAATGTGTAATCGCGCTGGAAGACTTCGTCTGTTTCCGTTGTGTGATGCATCCATTCCTGGATGCCGAAATTGGGGATCGAGATGTCGAAATGCAGCGCCGCCGACATGCAGACCGGCGACAGGTCCGTAGCGCCATGGCAACCGGTGCGGACGTTGTACAGATCGGCCAGGGCCGCTATCCGGCGCAAATGGGTGATGCCGCCCGCATGCACGACGGTCGCGCGGATATAGTCGATCAGCTGTTCCTCGATCAGCTGTTTGCAGTCCCAGATCGAGTTGAAGATCTCGCCTACCGCAAGCGGCGTGGTGGTGTGCTGGCGGATCAGGCGGAAGTTGGCCTGGTTTTCAGCTACAACAGCATCTTCCAGCCAGAACGGGCGATAAGGTTCAAGGTCCTTGCCGAGTCGCCCCGCCTCGATCGGCGTCAGTCGATGATGGATATCGTGGAGCAGATGGATGTCATCGCCTAAAACTCCGCGGGCCTTCTCGAACAGCGCCGGAACGCTGCGCAGGTACTTTTCGGTGGACCAGACATTCTCCCTGGGGATGTCGGCGTCCGCGGGCTCGTAAAAGAGCTTGGTGCCAGAAACGCCGTAGGTGGATGCCAGCCCCGGTACACCGGATTGCAGGCGGATCGCCTTGTAGCCCATTGACTTGTATTGCTGCGCCTGTTCCAGCGTCTGTTCGATTGTGGTGCCGTTGGCGTGGCTGTAGACCATCGCACCCTCGCGGCAGCGGCCACCCAGCAGCTGGTACAGCGGTAGGCCCGCGGCCTTGGCCTTGATGTCCCACAAGGCCATGTCCACCGCGGCGATCGCCGACATGGTGACAGGCCCGCGCCGCCAATAGGCGCCGCGATACAGGTACTGCCAAGTGTCTTCGACATTGTGGGCGTCGCGGCCAATAAGGCAGGGGATGACGTGATCGGTAAGATAGCTTGCCACCGACAGTTCGCGTCCGTTCAAAGTCGCGTCGCCCAAGCCGATTATGCCGTCAGCAGTTTCGATCTTCAGGGTGACGAAATTGCGCCCGGGACAGGTGACGATCACCTTGGCGGAAACGATCTTGAGCACGGCAAAACCCCTGTAACGACCCGGACGATTTATAGCGCGCTCTCGAGGGCGCTGATTATGATACCGCTATCAAAGCTGGAGACAAGCGGTCTTTTATTGGGGCGGGAATAAAGGCCTGACCCCTTACGCAGTTGCGAAAGGATCAGGGCTATATTCCCGTTCGCGGTACGTGAAATGGTCGAAATCAGCTGGCGCTGCGGTTCCGGCCATGTCTTGGCAAGCCATGCCGACAAATGCACCCGTGAAATTGGGGGATCCGGGCATCTGTGCTTCATCCGACAGGATAGAGGCATCGAAGGTCTGTGGCACACGCTGCCATGCGCCTTGGCTCAGCCGGTAGGCGAAATAGAGCCGCTCTTCGTCCACTTCCACACGCAGGCCGATGGGCTGGCCGTCGGGAATGGCAATCGGGGCCGTGAAAGCATCGCCAACCGGGGCGTCGGGCAGGGCGGACATCACGCGGATGTGCTTGCCGGTTGCCTCGTCGTGGCTGACATGCAGGTAGTGGAATTTGTTCTGGCCGTAGTAGCAAACCAGCCCCGCAGCCTGCTGATAGTGCGCAGGTTCGAATTCCATCACCGTCTCGGCGCTGTAACAGTGTGCCTGCTGGCGACGGGCCACCAGAGCCTGTGTGAACAGGCTGCCGATCGTCTCGCGACCATAGAGGCGCAAGTGGCCGGGTCGTGCCGACAGGCTGAAGATTTCCTGGGGCTCCGGTGTGCGCAGCCACTGCCAATCGATCGCAAGCTCCTTGGTGTCAAAGTCGTCGCGTTCGGGCGTCGGCGGAAACGGGTGCGGCTTGAGGTTCGGCGCCGGCGTATTCAGTTCAGGCACGCCCTGCTTGTCGCGTGTATAGAGCCAGCCATCGCTGGCCCATTCCATTTTCTGGATCGCGGTCTCACGGCCCAAGGTGCAGCGGCCACGATTTTTCAGCGGCCGGCCGCAGAGATAGACCATGTAGGTTTCGCCGGCTTGCGTCTCGACCAAATCGGCATGTCCGGCCCGCTGCAGCGGCGCATCCGGGCGGGTGCGGGCCGACAGGATGTAAGCGTCGGGATGCAAGTCGTACGGGCCAAGCAGGTTCTTCGACCGGCACAGGGTGACGGCGTGGTTCCAGGCCGTACCGCCTTCCGCGGTGATCAGGTAGTAATAGCCGTTGCGCTTATAGATATGCGGCGCTTCGGTCAGGCCCAGTGGCGTGCCCTTGAAGATGTTCACCCGCTCGCCGATCAGTTTTTTCTCTTGCGGCGAGTATTCCTGGGCGACGATGCCGGCAAAGCGGTTCTGGCCGGGGCGATGATCCCACAGCATATTGACGAACCACTTGCGTCCGTCATCGTCGTGGAACAGCGACGGATCAAAGCCGCTGGAGTTCATATAGATTGGATCGGACCAGTCGCCGTCGATGGTCTTGCAGGTCACCATGAAATTGTGAAAGTCGCGCAGACTCGCGCCGGCAGCCCCGCCGACAGACGTGCGGCCATAGCGCTTCACGTCGGTATAGATCAGGTGAAACTGTTCGCCATCATGGCTGAGGCACGGTGCCCAGATGCCGCAGGAGTCGGGATCGCCGCGCATGTCGAGCTGGCTTTTGCGCCGCAAGGGGCGCGTCATCAGCCGCCAGTTCACCAGATCGCGCGAATGATGAATCTGAACGCCCGGATACCATTCGAAGGTCGAGGTGGCGATGTAATAGTCGTCACCGACACGCACGATGGATGGGTCGGGGTTGAACCCTTTGAGGATGGGGTTGTGAATCTCAGGCATGGGCGCTTGGCTTCCTGATCACGGTCCAGGCCACCACGGCGGCGACCAGGTCCAGCACGGACAAGGCAATGAAGACCGGCGAGTAACCCATGCTGTCAACCAGGCGCGCGATAACCAGCGTGGACAGCAGGATGCCGAAATTGGCGCAGGTGCCGGCCATGCCGGCCACCGTACCCACTTCGTTGCGCGGAAACAGGTCGGTCGCCATGGTGATCATGGTGACACTCAGCGTCTGATGGGCGAACCCGGCCAGGCTTATGAGCGCGACCGCTATCAGCGGGTTCTGCACCACGCCGGTGAAGGCCACGCCGATCATCAGGACAGCACCCAGCGTGAAGGCGCCGCGCCGCGCATCGATCAGGTCCAGTCCACGTTTCTGCAGGAACAGCACCACGCTGGGCCCGAAGATGCAGCCCAGGTCGGCCGCCAGGAAGGGCAACCAGGCGAACATGGCGATCTGCTTGAGATCGAAATGACGCACTGTTGTCAGATACAGCGGCACCCAGAACGACAGCATGCCCCAGGTGGGATCGGTAAGAAATCGCGGCAAAGCGATGCCCCAGAAGTTGCGCCGGCCCAGGATGGAAAAGATGGAAGGTTTCTTGTCGTCCGCCTGCAGGAAGCTTTCCTGTCCCGACAGGATCATTTCACGCTCTTCATTGGATAGCGTGGGATGCGTCTTCACCGGATAGTAGAAAAAGAGCCAGATCGCCACCCAGACCAAGCTGATGGCGCCAACGATGACGAACGACGCCTGCCAAGAATAATTCAGGATTGCCCAGGCGACCAGCGGCGGCGCCACCATTGAGCCCAGTGACGGCCCGATATTGTAGAGTCCGCCGGCCAAGCCGCGCTCCTTCGAGGGAAACCATTCCGAAACGACCTTCAGCCCGCCGGGCGAGAAGGCGCCTTCCGCAAAGCCGAGCAGTCCGCGCAGGCCCGCCAGCACCTGCCAACTGCCCGCAAGTCCGTGCGCCATGCAGATCACCGACCACAGGAAGGCGAAAAGCGCGAAGCCCGACTTCACGCCCAGCACGTCGATGATATAGCCGACGAGTGGTTGCAGCATGATGCCGCCCTGGAAGGCCGAGGTGATCCAGCCATATTGCTGGGTGGTGATGTGCAGGCTGGAGATCACCGTCGGTGCGGCGATCGATAGGGTTTGGCGTGACAAGAAGTTCACCAGCGCCCCCATCATGATCAGCGCGATGGTCAGCCAGCGGATACCCAAGAAGCGCCGCATCATTCCTCCCGATGCCCGCATGGCGGGCTTGTTCTTGTGGTTCGCATCCTGCCGCATTGAGCAGGGGCGCAGGAAATGGTAACGCTAACTTACCGGTCCGCAAAGACAAAAAGACCGGCGACTGGAGAGACCGATGGGCGGCTTCACACGACGTGATCTGGCGGGCATGGCGACCATGGGTGTTGCGGCCGCGAGCATGACGGGCCCCGTCCGCGCCGCGACCGGGCCTGATTCGCTGGATGCGCTGGCCAAGGCCAGGGGCTTTACCGGTTTCGGAAGCTGCATCGGTGGTGGCGCGGAAGACTTTGCATCCTCTTTCGGCGATGCCGGTGTGCGCGGTATTCACGAGCGTGAATGCGGGATCGCGGTCTGCGAGAACGAGACCAAATGGGTCGCGTTGCGTCCCAATCCCAAGGAGTACACCTTCTATCTGGCCGACCGGGTGGTGGACTGGGCGGAAGGCCACGGCATGAAGATGCGCGGCCACACCTTGTTGTGGGCCAAGACCCAGTATTTTCCCAAATGGCTGATGAACTATGACTTCGGCACGAGGCCGGCGACCGAGGCCGAGCGCATCCTGCGCGAGCACATCACCACGGTCTGCACGCACTACGGCAAGCGCATCTTCACCTATGACGTGGTGAACGAGACGGTGGACGAGAATACCGGCGATATCCGTCAGACGCCCCTTACCAAATATCTCGGCGATGCCTGCATCGACATCTGTTTCGATGCAGCGCGCAAGGCTGCGCCGCATGCCAAGCTGGTCTACAACGATTATATGGGCTGGGGCGCAAACAGCGCAAAACATCGCGATGGTGTGCTGAAACTGCTATCGGGGCTGAAGTCCCGCAAGGCACCCGTCGATCTGTTGGGCATTCAGAGCCATATCGGACCTGGCACCAATGTCGAAGCCCAAGGGCCGAACACGTTTAACGCCGCGGATCAGAGTGCTTGGAAGGGATTCCTCGACGAAGCCGTGGGTATGAACCTACGTCTCTGTCTGACAGAGTTCGATGTGGGTGAGCGTGGCACGCCGTCGGAGATCGTGGAGCGCGATCGCTTCATCGCCGATCTGGCCAAGCGCTATCTCGATTTCATGTTCGCCTATCGCCAGGTGGACTATCTGATGGCCTGGGGCATGATGGACCACTATTCCTGGGTACAACAGTTTGGCAAGCGGCCAGACGGCATGCTCAAGCGTCCCAGCCTGTACGACGACAACTACCAGCCCAAGCTGCTGCGCCAGGCCATAGCGGACGCTTTCCGCAACGCGCCAATGCGGATCTGAAAGGGCTTTGCGTGGGCGCGGTCCTGTGGCCTACTGCCGGAAAAAGGGCAGGGACCATGGAAACCACCATTCGCCGCGGACGAGTCTTCTCAGTCGCGCTTCTCGCGTTGTTCACCGCCGGCGCCGCCGTTTCCTTGCGCGCTGTTACCGCCGCGCACTTACAGGCGGAATTCCTAAACCCGATCGATCGCCTGAACGCAGGCGCCATGCTGGGCACCGTGTTGGGTGCTGCTTTTATCGGGTTCGCTATCACCCTGTTTTTGGTCTCACCCGTGTTGGCCTGGGTCGGCTTCCGCCGTGCATTGCTGGCGGCGGCTGCGCTGATGATTGCCGGCTTCGTCATCGTCGCGCATGCGGGGATGTTGGGCATTTCGCCCTACACCGCGCTTCTGATCGGCATGGTGGTGCAGGGCCTGGGCTGGGGCCTGGTCGAAACCGTAATCAACCCGCTGACCAGCGCACTATATCCTGAAGATCGCGTGGGCAAGCTGGGCATCCTGCATGCTTGGTATCCCGCAGGTGTCGTCGGCGGGGCGCTGTTAGGGCTCTATGCCGACCAAGTGGGCTGGGCTTGGCGGATCGAAAGCCTGCTGGTGGGCGTATTTGCGATGGCGTTTGCAGCGCTGGCCTGGATGGAAACCTTCCCCGACGTAAGCCTGTCTACCGACGCGCCCGTGACCCCGCGTGAGATGATAAAGGCGACTTTCGAGAAGCCCACCATTTTCCTGTGGGTCATCCTGATGATGTTCACCGCATCGACCGAATTCGCGCCAGGGCAGTGGGTGGACGTATCGTTGTCGCAGGTCGTGGGCATGCGCGGCATCCTGCTGCTTGTCTATGTCAGCGGCTTGATGTTCGTGATGCGCCATTTCGCTGGCCCGCTGGTGCACAAGTTCGGCAATATCGGCCTTCTGATCTTTTCGGCCTGTTTTGCTACCGCCGGGTTGTTCGCGCTCAGCATGGCGCATGACAAGACCAGTGCGCTGGTGGCTGCGACCGCTTGGGGCTTCGGCGTCTGTTATTTCTGGCCCACCATGCTGGCCACGGTTGCCGATCGCTATCCGCGCAGCGGCACCATCGTGTTCGGCACGATGGGCGCCGCGGGCGCGGCCTCCACATTCATCGTGCTCCCGCACATCGGTGCGGTGTCGGATAGCGCAAAGGCGGGTGCGATCGCGCACGGCGCATCCGCGGAAGCCGCATTGCAGGCCGCCGCAACCGCTTCGTTCCAGACGGTGGCGCTTATCCCGCTGTGCCTGATCGTGATCTTCATCGGCATCGCGATCGCTGATCGGATGCGCAAGAAAGCCTAGCGCTTCAGGCCCTGACTCGTCAGGTAGCGCGTAACCTCATTGTCCGTCACTGTGCCGCGTTTCTCCAGTTCTACCAGGCAGCGCGACGCCAAATCCGGCGAGCGATAGGCCACATGCGCGATTAGCGCCAGTTTCTTCAACTGTCCTTCGCTGAAGCCATCCGGCCGCGTCAAGTCACGGATATAGACTATATCGGACTCCAGCAACTGATGGATGGGCACACGCGGATCGTTACCGCTGATCGCCGGCGCGATGGGCCAGCGTTTGATGTCCATGAAGCGATGCGGGATGAAACCCTGGCCGCGCATCTCCAGATCAATCGCCCCGAAAGGTGGCTGGTCTTTATATAAGGTTACGAACGACGTCTCGAGCTGGGCTGCGACGCAGCCTGCCAGTTTTTCCCGCCCATTCTGCAGGACCATCAGCTCGGCGCCCTGTACGTCCATCTTGAGAAAATCGATGGGCGGCAGTTCGGTCATGTCGTCCAGTCGGTGCGTCTGCAAGGAAACCTTGGATTCAACACGAGCCAGCTGGGAAAAGGTATTGAAGAACGCCAGCGTTTGGGGATCGGGTTCGTAAAAGGACGACCAGCCGTGATTGCAGATATACAGCGTGCGTTCGCGGCCGTCGCCCACAGCTTGCGTCAGGATCGTGGCACGCGCGCCCAGACGCTGTTTCAAGGTCTCGATCTGGCGTGTGTCGGGCTCGAAAGCGAACAGGTGCGCCGTGCCGCCGTCCAGCAGGGACTGATACGGCGGGGTTTCCCCAAGGAAGGCAGCCCCGATATCTGCGATGGTGATAGCGGCCTGCGGCAGCGCGAGCAATTGATCCAGCACGAATGGACCCTAGGTGCATGACAGCACAGCCGTCAAATCGGTCACGATGGGCGGCGGATCGCTTTGGCTTGGCGCAATCTGGCAAGGCCTGTTCTTGTGCGCCGCAATGTGGACCGGGCAGAGCATTTGGGCGACCATCCTTCCAAGTTGGAAAAAGGGGGAGTCAATCAATGAACCTAAACAAGCGCGAGGTTCTGGGCGGGCTTGCGGGGCTGGCAGCTGCCACCGGCGCGATGGCGCAGACCACCGCCAAGGTCACCTACGGCCCACAACGGCGCGAAATCTCCCACGGCATGGTCAAAACCACCAAGCTGTTCAAATCGCCCCTGGGCTTCGTCAACGCACTGGCGGTGGCGCCCGAAGGCCTATGGCTGGGCCAGCAGAAGCTGTCGGGCAAGGCGGCGCAGTCCTATCACCTGCCGGAGCCGATCGACCTGCGCGAAGCCGCCTGGCTGGTCGATTGGAACGGCAAGCTGCTGAAAACCGTCTACACCAATTCGCGCAACACTTCCGGCATGGCTTATGGCGATGGATGCGTTTGGATGATGGCAAACCAGGAGCCGGAAGGCGTGTTCCAGCACGACATGACCGGCAAGCAGGTCAGCCACCGCCAAATCCCACTGGGTCTGCCGGGCCAGGATGGTGGCGGCAGCCACGGCGCGCAGTGGCGCGACGGCAAGCTTTGGATCGTTGCCAATCGCCCGCGCCTGCTGCTGCGGGTTGATCCCAAGACTTGGACGCCCGAGGCCGCGATTCCGATCTATGCTCCGGCGGACAAGCCGCGCTGGCACGACATGACCTTCGACGCCGACGGCAACATCTGGCAGGTCACGGGCAACGACTCCACCAGCTACAAGGACGGCAGACCCGGGCTGGTCAAATACGACGGCAAGACTGGACAGGTGCTGATGACCTACGACTTTGCGCCGGGCTCCTGCGACCCGCATGGGCTGGAATTCCACAACGGTGCGTTGATCAGCTGCGATGCCGGCATTCATCCTGGTTGGCCCAATGGCGACAGCCCGTCGTCGGGCTGGGTATTCAAGATCGAGTTGGCCTGATGTTGAAGCGTCGCAATTTCCTGGCCGCCGCCGCAGCCACCCCGACAGCCATTGTGCCTGCGTTGGCGCGACCGGCCTGCTTGCCGGCTTGGTCTTCAATCCCGGCCCGCCCGTCGGGCAAGGTGGAAGTTCTTTACAAAACACGTCACGGCCAGCCCAACGGCCTGGCAACGGTGGATGGCAATCCCAAACAGATGTGGGTGCTGGATCAAGGCGCCGAGCATTGGGTGACCCTGACCAACCTCGCGGACGGTTCGTTGGTGCGCGAATTCCAGGCCGATGTCGTGGGGCCCAGTGGGCTGGTGCAGGATGGCGAGACGATGTGGATCACCTCCACCCACAATTCGCTGATCGTGCATTGCGACCTCAACGGCAAGACCATCGCCAAGTATGTGACGCCGGGTGCTGGCCGCATCTATGAGCGCGAGGACGATCCGCCGCCGCGCTCTTCACCGCTGAAACCTGCCTGGCCCGACAAGCAGCGCGGCATCGGCCCGGCGCAGGCCGGCAATGTCGGCAACAACACCGGCAAGGGCTTGCCGCCGGGGCAGCTGCCACTGGAGTCCGAGGAAGGCTCGGGCGGCACTGGCGCGCATGCCATCCTGCTGGATGGCGACTACCTGATCTATGCCTGCCCGCCATCGCGGACGATCTTCTGGATCAACAAGAAGAGCTGGAAGGTGAAAACGACCTGGCCGGTGCCGGGCAACCGCACCCACGGCATGAGCTGGGGCAGCACCCGCAAGACTGTCTGGTCGTCGGATTCCAATCTCAACTGCTTCTTCCGCCACGATGCGGCAACCGGCAACATAGTCGAGCGGGTTCAGCTGCCCGGCGACTCGCCGGTGATCCACTGCGCCAAGCTGGTGGGCGAGCATATGTATATCTGTGACGACATGGGCTGGATGGCGCGCTTCAGGATCTAGCGACCGCCACAAAAAAAACGGCGCCGGTTCGCACCGGCGCCGTTTTCATTTTCCGTTTCGCCTAGTGGTTCAGGCTGGCGACGACGCCACGGTCCTTGATGAACTGGACATAGAAGACGCGGATCTTTTCCGGGCCGACGCGGTTGACAAAGTCCGCCGGCGTAATGCCGTGTTCGTCCTTCACGTTCAGCACCGCGCCCTTATCGGCGAGATAGGTGATGATCGCCTCATTGTCGGTGGCGGTACGGTTGGCGACGACCATGTGAATGATCGACTTTCCGCCCTGGGCGACCGCGTTGATGTTGGGGTCCAGGGTCAGCGCATACTTCACGGCTTCCAGGTTTCCGCTGCCGGCGGCAGCCAACGCCAAGGTAAGGCCGTCCGTCGCCTTTACGTCCGGCTTGGCGCCGGCGGCTATCAGCGCCTGCATCGCAGGCACCGAGCCGGCATGGGCGGCCAGCAGCAGCGGAGCGGTTGCGGCGACCGGCGGCGGGATCAGGTATTCGGCGGCTTCGAGCGGACGCTTCTTGGGCTTGCCATCGCCACCACCAACCGCGACGGGCTGGGCCTGCGCGACCAAAATTTCCTTCGGCGGCGCGGGCGGCGCCGGCGGCGTGGTCATGGCATTCGGATCGCCGCCCTTGGCCAGCACCAGCTTGACCAGGTCGGCATTGCCGTTGGCGGCCGCGACATGGATCAGCTGACGGCCGTCATGATCGCGGCTGTTCACGTCCCAGCCATGGTTCACGACATCCATGGCGAAGGGCACATCATTCACCAGCAGCGAGGCGGCAATGACATTGGTGCCGTCGGGCAGCACGGCCTTGGTGTCACCGCCGGCGTTCAGGATGGCGGTAGCGGCGGCAGGCACCTTGCTGGAAAGCGCAAAGAAGAGCGGGGTGAAGCCCTTGGCCGTCTTGGCGTTGACGTTGGCGCCGTGCTTGACCAGGGCCTCGATATTGTCGGCGCGACCCTTGTCGGCAGCCCACATCAGCGGGGTCTGGCCGTTCGGGTCGGCAGCTTCGACTTGCGCGCCCTTGGCGATCAGGTTGTTGACGGCTTCGGGCGCGGCATTGCCGGCGCACAGGGCCAACGCACTGATGCCGTCGGCGCGGCTGGTCTTTGCGTCCGCGCCGGCTTTCAGCAAGTTGCCCACGATGGCGGTGTTGCCCAGCTCGCAGGCATAGGTCAGTGGCGATCCGCCCAGCTCGTCCTTGACGTTGGGCTTGGCGCCCGCGGCCAGCAGCAGCTTCACCGACTCTTCATCCTGGCGATTGATGGCCCAGGACAATGGCGTGGACTTGTCGGGTTGGGCGGCATTGGGATTGGCCTTGGCGGCAAGCAACCGCTTGATGGCGGCGTGATCGTCGTCGCGAACCGCGTCCATCAGCGTTTGCTGTGCGGCGCTGGCGCCCACAGAGAGGGCGCCCACAAGCGCCAAACCAATCCCGAATGCCTTTTTCATGCCCTTCGACCGCCGTTGACCGGCGGCTCCTTCTATACGTGCTTTAAGCGGTGAGAACCGAGAAGCGGCCACTGGAGTCGCCCAGCTTTTCGACATGGACGTCGAGCGTGTCCATCATCGTCAACATCAGGTTGGTCATCGGCGTGCCCTTTTCGGCGGCTATGTGGCGGTTGCCCTTGAACAGGCCGCCCGCGACCAGGGTCGGCAGGTTACGATGCTCGTGGCGGTTGGGATCCGCCAGCGACGCGCCGGCCAGCAGCATGGTGGAATCCAGCAGCGAGGCTCCACCTTCCTTCGTCTCGCTCATGCGCTTGAAGTAGTAGGCGATCTGCTCCATGTGCAGCGTGTTGATCTTGGTCAGCTTGGCCAGCTTTTCCGGATCATTGCCGTGGTGGCTCAGCGGATGGTGGCCATCCGGCACGCCGATTTCTGGATAGGAACGGGCCGAGACCTCACGGGCCAGCATCAGGGTGCCGACGCGGGTCAGGTCGGCCTGCATGGCCAGGACCTGCAGGTCGATCATCATGCGGGCATGATCCTCGAAGCCGTCCGGGGTGCCGGTGGGACGCGCGAAGGCGGGAAGCGCGACGGCGTCGCCGCCATTCTGTTCCATCTTCTGGATGCGCTTTTCGATGTCGCGCACCGAGGTCAGGTATTCGTCCAGCTTCTTCTTGTCGTCGGCGCTGACATTGGTCGCCATGCGCTTGGCGTCGGCCATCACGAAGTCCAAGATCGAGGCTTGGCGCTTCAACTGGGCTAGGCGCGCCTTGGCATCTAGGCTGTCGCCGTCGCCAAACAGCCGCTCGAACACTTCGCGCGGGTTCACGGTGACGGGCAGCGGCGTGGAGGGCCCGGTCCAGGACAGCGTGTTGGTGTAGGCGCAGGAATAGCCGGTGTCGCAGGAACCGACCAGCGACGGGGGCTCCAGGCCCAGTTCCAGCGACGGGATCTGGGTCTTTTCGCCATACTGCTTGGCGACCAGCTGGTCCATCGACACGCCCGACGCCAGATCAGCGCCTTCGGTCTTCTTGACGTGCACGCCGGTCAAGTAGGAGCCGCAGCAACGGCCATGATCGCCGGCGCCATCACCCAGGGCTTCCGCCTGGGCGTGGTCGAGGCCGGAGATGACCGTGAACTTGTCGCGGTACTGCTCGATCGGCTTGAGGATCGGGGTGGTGACATAGCCTTCACCCGTTTCCTTGGGGATCCAGTTATCCATCACCATGCCGTTGGGCATGTAGATCACCTGCAGGCGCTTGCGGGCGCTGGCCGCGGCTTCGGCGGCCTTGGCGCTCGGAATCATGGCGTCGAGAAGAGGCAGCGCGAGAGCGGCACCCGAGCCGCGCAGGATGGTACGGCGGTTCATGGCCTTGCGAGTGATGATCATGTCTGAGGTGTCCTTCTCATCGAAAATGGAACGCTTTGGATGATGCCCATGATGACGGTCCTCATCCGGTAGTTGTCTTTGGCGGCAGCGTAACGAACCTTGCGAACCGCCGGCATGTCGGGGGCTTCCAGGCCGCGGCCCAGCGCGTAGGTCATCAGCCGCTCGACGAATGCGTCCGTGAACTGGTCCTTGCGGGACAGCAGGATACCCTGAAGACCGCCCGAACCGGTGGGGCCGTCGAACTTGGTGCCGTCGGGCATCACCGCCGAGACGTCCAGCAGCTTGCCGGCATCGGAGGCGCGCCAGGCGCCTACGGCGTTGAAGTTCTCAAGCGAGAAGCCCAGCGGGTCCATCTTGGTATGGCAGGAGGAGCAGACCGGATTGGCGCGGTGCATCTCCATCTGCTCACGCACGGTGAGCAGCTTGCCGTTCTTGGTGGCGTTCAGCGTGGGCACGTTGGGCGGCGGAGGCGGCGGAGGTGCGGATAGGATGTTCTCCAGGATCCACTTGCCGCGCAGCACGACGCTGGTGCGGTTGTTGTACGAGGTCACGGTCAGGATCGAACCCTGGCCCAAAAGGCCGCCGCGATGCAGCGCCGGATCCAGATGCACCTTGCGGAAGCTGGTGCCATAGACGCTGGGGATACCGTAATGCTCGGCCAGGCGCTGGTTCAGGTAGGTGTAGTCCGCATCCAGGAAGTCCAGAACCGGGCGGTTCTCGCGGATGATGCCGTCGAAGAACATCTCGGTCTCGGTCTTCATTGCGGCACGCAGGCGATTGTCGAAGTCCGGGAAGATGCGGCGATCAGGGCGCTGATAGTCCAGCTTGCGCAGATACAGCCACTGGCCGGCGAAGTTCTCGGTCAGCGCCTGGGCCTTGGGATCGGCCAGCATGCGGTCGACTTGGGCCTGCAGCACCTTGGGCTCATGCAGCTTGCCGGTCTGGGCAACCGCGATCAGCTTGTCGTCGGGCAGCGAGCTCCACAGGAAGTAGGACAGCCGGGTCGCCAGCTCCAGGTCGGCGATGCGATGCACGTCGCCGGGCTTGCTCTTGACCGGGTCTCTTTCCTGCATGAACAGGAAGTTGGGCGAGACCAGGATCGCCTGCACGCCGGCTTCGATACCATGGTCGAAGGAACCGTCCTTGCGGCTTTCGCTGTAGATCTTCATCAGCGGGCCGACGTCAGCCTGGGTCACCGGGCGGCGATAGGCGTGACGGGCCAGCGTCGTCAGGATCTTGGTGGCGCAGGCCGTTTCAGAAAGCGAGGCGGATGGGCGGCAGACGAAGATCTTGCGGCGGCTGGGCGTATCGCCCGGGCCCTTGATGTCCATCGGGCCAACCAGCGAAATCTGCATCACGTCGCGCAGATAGAAGGCCTGGCTGACGTTCGGGCCCTGGGCCACCGAAGGAACCTGCAGTTCCTGGATGTGCTTGCCGTCCACCGACACTTCCATCGGAATCATGGTGGAGGTGGTGGGCTTCTTGGGACGTTCGCCGGTGGTGGTCTTGGGCAGCAGGGTTTCGTCCAGCGCCAGCTTCTTGGGGAAATAGACGCCGATGGTGCGCAGGCCCGCCTTCAGCGGAACCTTGACCACTTCATAACGGTTCAAGGCGTCGATCTCGGTTTCGGTACCGGTGCCGGCGTTCAGATAGATCTGGATGGTGTAGGTCGCATCATAAGGCGCATAAAACTTGGCAACACCGCCGCCGCGCGAATCCAGCGGCAGCTCGTCGCTGGCGCGCTCATTGTAGGCGGGAACGCCGAACGCATTCTCGAACAGGTCCTTGGTCAGCTTGAAATCGGTGGTGCCGACCTTGGTGGAGGCATCGCCCACCGACATGCGCGCGATCTTGCCTGCCACGTTGATGTAGCGGTCCATCAGGGTGGGCGAGACGGTCAGGATGTCGGCGATGTTGTCAAAGCCGTAACCGGTGTCGTCCACCGGCAGCTCCTTGCTGTCGACATTCATCGCCAGCAAATCGCGCACGGCATTGGCGTATTCGACGCGGTTCATGCGGCGCACAGTGGCGCGGCCCGGATCGGGGTGCGCGGCCGAAAGCTGGTCGAGCTGGGTCGAAAGCCAGCCGGTGAAAGCGTTCAGGCGTTCCTTGGCGGGGCGGGGCGCGCCACGCAGGGGCATTTCGCCCAGGCTCACGCGACGCAGGATCTTTTCCCAGGTATCCAGGTTGGCCGGGAGGTTGTTGGCATCCAGCGGCACCACCGACATGCCCGCGGTCTTGAGCTTGTCGTTATGGCAGCCGGTGCAATAGCGCATCATCATCGCCTTGTGGTCGGCGGGCTGAAGAGCGGCGAGCGACGCCGGATCGGCAGCATCGGGCTTGATGGTGGCGGCCGTGGTGGACGGCGCCGGCGCGGTGGCGGCATTCACCGCAACCTGGGTCGCCGGTTCGGCGAGCGCGCTGCCCAGAAAGGCAAGGCCGGCGACACTGACAAGAGCAACGGCCGCGACCGCGCTGCGCCGGAAATTCGAATGCGAACTGAAGACCATGAACACCCTGCCTCAAAAGCAACTGGACGGCGCCCGCGCCGCCCAAACCATCCACCCGACAACGAGAATTTGATCGGGCCTTGGCCCGCCATCCCCTGGCAGCCTGACGGCTTCTTTGACCGTCTGCGAGTCTGCCTACACTTGATAATTTATCGCCCAAAACCGGGGCAAAGTGAACAACAGCTTGGCTTACTTCTAAACTGATCATCGCTACGGTGTTTGCCGACAACTTTGCTGCACTTGCGATGTTGCGATGCAGCGATATTGGCGCGGCCATTGCCAAGGCCATCGATCAAAGGGTTAGCTAAGAAAAACGGAGAGGAACGCATGGACAGGCGCGCATTTTTAGCAGGCCTCGGGGTAACTGCGGCGGTTCCGAGTTTCGCGCAGGAACCCTCGGAATGGGGTTCCCCAGTTATCGACATGCATTTTCACGCCCGGCGCACGCCGGAACTCAATATTGCCCATCAGGTCGGCGCCGGCGTGACTGCCGCTTGCCTGCTGGCGCGGGGCGATGCGAGCGATGCCGTCGCACTGCATGCCTCCAACGCGAAGATGTTTCCCTGCTGGTTCGTTTCCACTGACGTCACCCAGCCCGACGCCGAAGCCAAGCTGACCGCGGCGGTGAAATCCGGTGCGCGCGGTATTGGCGAACTGAAGCAGCATGTCGATGCCGACGGGCAGGAGATGCGGCGTATCTACGACCTGTGCGCCGAGCTGGATGTGCCGGTGCTGATCCATTTCCAGGAAGTGGGACAGGCCGCGGCTGCCGGCGGCTACAACATGGGCGTCAAGCGTTTCGGCGCGGTTTTGAAGGCGTATCCGCGCACGAGGTTCATTGCGCACGCCGACGCCTTCTGGGCCAATATCAGCGCCGACTATCACGAAGAAACCGCCTATCCGACTGGGCCGATCGTGCCCGGCGGCATCAGCGACAAACTGCTCTCGGATTATCCCAACTTACAGGGCGACCTGGCATCCAACTCGGCCAACAACGCGCTGTCACGCGATCCGGTGTTCACGCGCGACTTCCTGAAGCGTCACCAGGACAAGCTGCATTTCGGCAGTGACTGCAATTGCGAGGATGGCCATGGCGGCGGCGCGGCGCAAAACAGCCCCGCCGTCGCCCCGCGCATGCGCGGCAAGTGCGTGGCGCGCGAAACGCTCACGCTCTTGAAGGCATCAACCACACCGGATGTGTTTCACAAGCTGGCCTGGACCAACGCGCACCGGCTGCTGAAGCTGCCGGCCTGACCTACTTGGTCGAGAACATCCAGCGCAGCACGCCGGGCAGCAGCCATGCGCCATGCACGTCGCTGTGCGCGCCATCGCCCCACTCAAAGCGCATGTCGTAGCGGGGACCGGTGTCTTTCTTCTCGTCCGCATTCGCGTTGGCCCATTGGATCGCCGACACCATCTGCTCGTTGGCCAGATGCCAATTGCCGAACTGGTTGTTCAGATCGGCGGTACCGTCCTGGAAGAACACCTTGATGGGGCGGATCGGATTGCGCCGGATCAGGCCCGGATAGGTATCACCGCCCGGGATCATCGGCGTCGAGGTTGTTGCGGGGTGATAGCCGATCGAGGTGAAGCTGCCGATATAGCTGATCACATTGCCGAAGGCGTCGGGCCGGTGCCAGGCAACCGTCCAGGCGCAGATCGCGCCCGATGAGGTGCCGCCGATGGCGCGCTTCTTGGAGTCGCTGGTGAAGGCATATTTCTTGGCGACTTCCGGCAGGATCTCGTCGATCAGCATGCGGGTATAATCGTCGCTCAGTGCGTCATATTCCGGCGCGCGGTGGTTGGGATTGCCGATGCCCAGATTGTCGGGATAGTGCTCGGTGCCCGTGTTGCCGGGCGTGATGAAGATGCCCAGGGTCTTGGGGATGTCGCCCTTGGCGATCAGGTTGTCCAACACCACCGGAATGTTGAGCGTCGGCGCAATGGCGCGCTGGCCGTCCTGGAACACCAGCAAATTCGGCGGTTCCTTGGGGTTGTAGCCCGCCGGCACATAGATCCAGTAGCGGCGCACGGTGCCGGTAATGATGTTGCTCTTGAATTCCAGCGGGCCGACCAGCTTGCCCTTGGCCACGCCCGGCTGCGCGATGGAATCGGCGGTGGGCGGATATTCGCCCGGCTTGCGCGGTTCGGCGGCAATCGCCTGAGACGCCGCAACCATCATCGTCAGGCCACAAACGGCCGCCCAAACCTTCATCGTCCCCATCCCTTGTTATGTGAAGGCTCAAACCATGCGGCATTTCGGGGGCAGCGACAATAGTTCGGGCTTGAGGCAGGATATGATGATGGAAAAACTTGTCCCTGGCCGCGAATGCGGCGGCTGCGATGTTTGTTGCGTAGCTCTGGATATCGACACGCCGGAAATCCGCAAGAACGCCAACACGCGCTGCCGGCATGCCGCAGGCGGTTGCGCGATCCATGCGGCTCGGCCCGAAGTCTGCCGCGGCTTTTATTGCGGCTGGCGTCTCTTGCCGATGATCCCGCAGGACTGGCGGCCCGATCAGAAAGGCGTCTTCGTGCAGGTTGAAACTGGCCTCGACCTTCCGCCGCAATTTCGCATCCGCATCGCGGTGAACTTCATGCTGGTTGCCGATGCCGGCGAAACGGTGCGCCAGGCCTGGTTTCAGGAGCATGTTGCGCGAACCATTTTGGGCGGCGTTCCGGTGTTCCTGTCCCTGCCGCCGCCCAGAGGCCACATGGCGCCCAAGCTGATGCTCAACACCATGGCGATGCGCGACGCTGCGCTGAGCCGGGAGCATGCGCGTATCCAGCGTAAGCTGGAGGTCATGCTCGCGGCGTTGCGCGTCGCGGAAGCGCCGCCCTACACGGCGCAGTACAACGGCCCGCTGATGGATGCGGTTTAGTAGAGCGATTTTCCGTCAGCCTGGGGCAGGGTGACCTTCAACACTTTCGCCAGTGTCGGCGCCACGTCGCGCATGTCGATCTCGCCCAGCGATTTCTTGGCGATGCCCGGTCCCGACAGGATGAAGGTGGCGCGCATTTCCGGATGGGTCGGGAAATAGCCGTGCGTGCCTTTCACCGCTCCGGGACTGACCATCGGCTTGGTAAGATCGGTGCCCATCACATAGCCGGGTTTGAAGTCGACCCAGAAGCTCGCCATGGGCGTGCCGCCCATCTGCGTGATCTCGGGTTCTTCCGCGATGTGGGCGATACCAAGCTCTGGCTTCGCCGTCAGGCCGCTCAGCAGCGCGCCGGTTTTCTGCTTCAGCGCCACATCATTCGGGTTGGCCAGCACTACAGCGGCCGACGCGCCGCCCCAAGGCTCCGCCTGCCAGCTTTTGACCTTTGTGCCGTCAAGCGTGATCAGGCCGGCCTGAACGAAGGGCGCAATCAGATTCACTTCGTGTTCGACCGGCGCGAAGCCGTGGTCGGAGACGATGGCGACCACCAGATCGGGCTCTGCCTTGCGTGCGTCAGCGATCAGTCTGCCGATGGCACCATCCAGCGTTTCCAATGCGGCATGAGCTTCTGCCGAGCCTGGGCCCGACATATGTTCGACGTGATCCAGGCCGCGCAGATGCACCGTGGTGAATTGTGGATGCTTCAGCGCAATCAGCGACGCGGCAAAGCGGGTGCGGCCGACATCTTCCTCCACCGTTTCGCCATCGGCTTCGATCAGCTTCAGGCCGGAAGCTTTTTCCAGTTGGGTGGCCAGGCCCGGCGTGACCAGCGCCCGCACCAGCTTGATGTCTTCTGCGTGTAGCGCCGGCACGCGCCAGTATTCCGGTACATTGTAGTCGATCGATGCGGCGCCTACGCTAACCGGCCAGGACAGGCTGGCGACCTTGCCGCCGCCATCATGAACCGCGTCCCACAGGGTCTTCACCTTGATGTCGCGCGCATACCAGTACCAGCCGCCCATGTTCTGCTGCAGCGGGTCGAAGACCGGGTTATTGGGAATGCCGTGCTTGGCCGGCCACACGCCCGTGATCAGCGTGGTGTGGTTGGGGTAGGTGACCGTGGGCAGCGCATTTTTCACGCCGCTGGCGGCCATGCCGTTCGCAGCGAGGTTGCGCAGATTGGGAATCTTCAGGCCGCGCTGTTCAGCTTCCAGCACGTCGCCGGGCCGTAAGCCATCGACAGAGATCATCAGCACGGGTGCCGCTTGCGCCGCGATCGGTGTCATCAGAAGAGCGGCCGCGAAAAATGTCACGCGAGACATGAAATACCCCTGTTGCTGAAAATCCGATCACTAGTTCGCCTATCCGACAGGCGCATGACAAAGCGCCGCGCGATCCCCCTGTGCATTTCACAAATTTGAAACAGGACCGTGGCCCTTCCGTATTGCGGCGCACCTAGGAACCCGCACAGCAAAGTTTCCAGGGGACTGCCATGATCGTATCGTTGCGCGGCGCGCTGAAGAGCGCGCTTTTCGTCACAACCGCTTTCTGCGCGTTTAGTGCCTCGGCACATGCCGATGACGCGGAGACCGTCGAATCCGTCATTGTCACATCTGATCGCGAGAGCACGCACGCCGCCGTCGAACTGAGCGGTGTGCAGGCGCAGAAGATACTGCCGGGCATTTCGCCGTTGAAGGCGCTGGAGGCCCTGCCGGGCGTGGTCTATCAGACCGCCGATCCCTGGGGTAACAACGAACAGAACCTGTCAATCGTTGTGCACGGTTTCACCACCCAACAGCTGGGCTACACGATGGACGGCGTGCCGCTGGGCGACCAACAGTATGGCAACTATAACGGCCTGTCCGCTTCGCGCGCACTGACCAGCGAAAACGTCCGTCGCGTCTCGTTGTCGTCGGGCACCGGTTCGCTGGGCGTGGCTTCGACCTCCAATCTGGGCGGCGCAGTCGAGACCTTCTCGGCCGATCCGACGGAGGATTTCGGCGTCGCCATCCGTCAGACCGGCGGCAGCTATGACACAAGCCGCACCTTCCTGCGCCTGAACACCGGCGACGTCGGGTATGGCACCACCATGTACCTGTCGTACCTGCATCAGAACCAGCGGGCCTGGGATTTCGACGGCTACCAGCATGGCGATCAGCTGAACTACAAGCTGGTTCATGCTGACGACATGGGTAAGTTCACCTTCTTTGCCGACTGGAACAGCAAGGTCGAGCCCAATGAAGACGCTACCGCTTTCGGCAACCAGCAAACCGCGGCGGCCGCCGGCTTCACCCCCTATACCCGCCCCATGCTCTACCCCAACCTTGCGGCGGCGATCGCCTATCTGCAGAGCAATCCCGCCGCGCCCGGTACGCCGCCCGTCGCGCAGGGCAACAACTTCTCCAACTATCACTCCGCCGCCCAGCGCGAGGACGCGCTGACCTATGCGCAGTATGACTGGAATGCGGCGCCCGGCCTGACCTGGTCGAACCAGGCATATTTCCACCACGATACCGGCCGGGGCGTCGTAGGCGGCCCCATCAACAATGCGGGTCTGCCGGGCCTGTTCGCTATCTATTTCCCGCAACTGGTTGTGGGCGGCAATACCACCTCGACCGGCACGCTGACCAATCTGGTGAATGCTTTTGGTGGTCTCGGCTATGAAGCCCGCACCACCGAATATCGCATCAACCGTTGGGGCATTCGTTCGACCCTGAACTGGCAGCTTGGCGACCACGATATCGAGGCTGGCCTGTGGTACGAACGCAACGCCTCGCGCACGGGCCGCCGCTGGTATCCGTTCAGCGCCGCCAACAATGACCTGACGCCGTATGACGTGCCGCGCAATCCGGCCTTCACCCAGTATGACGTCAGCCTGCATACCGACGCCATACAGCTGCACGTCCAGGATCAGTGGCACATTCTGCCTGACCTGACCTTGTCGGCCGGCGTGAAGTCGTCGCTGCAGACAGCCGGCAACAATGTGATCGTTCAGCAGCAGAACCTGCAGGCTGGCAACGTGGCGGGTCTTCCTGCTACCAGCCCGCAGGTGCAGTTCCCCACCGGCCAGATCACTTCGAACTACTGGTTCTTGCCGCAGGCGGGTCTGACCTGGCAGGCGACCGAGACCGAGCAGGTGTTCGTGAACGTGCAGGAAAACTTGCGCCAATTCGTGCCGTACGCCGCAGGCTCGAATTTCTACGGTGCGTCACCCTGGTCGCTGGGCAGCCAGCTGGCGTTCGACACTTTCAAGAACACAGCCCATCCGGAACGCAGCTGGACCTATGAAGCCGGCATGCGGACAAGCCGCGAAGTCGACCTGGGCCCGCTGACCGGCATCGACGGCCAGATCAACTACTATCATGTCGATTTTTATAACCGCCTGTTCAATGTCGCGACCTTCAACTTCATCAATCCCAACCCCGCGATCCTGGTGAATGTGGGCGGGGTGACGGCGGATGGTGTCGACCTGGCCGCGACCTTCCACTTCGGTGAGCACTTCACCTTCTATGATGCGGTGTCGTGGAACCAGTCGCAGTACAACGACAACATTCTGCCCAACGCCACCATCAACACGACCTTGCTGATTGCCGGCAAGCAGGTGCCGGTGGTGCCCAACTGGCTGAACCGCTTCGTGCTGTCTACCAATTGGGACGGGTTCGAGGCGCAGGTCAGCACCGATTTTGTCGGCCGCCGCTTCGCCACCTATACCAACGACATCAAGGTTGGCTCACAGTTCCAGACCGCGCTGGAGGCCAGCTACACCTTCGACGATATTGGGATCGACGAGGTCAAGAAGTTCAAGATCGGCGGCAACATCACCAATCTGGCTGACATCAAGGGCGTTTCCACTATCAATGTCACCGGCGCCAGTGGCGGCTTCCAGGGCTTCCCGATCCCGCCCCGCATGTTCTTCGTGACTCTGGGTGCGGACCTGTAAGAAACGCATGTAAATTGCGGAAGGGCGGCGCTAAGCGCCGCCCTTCTTCTTTTGCGCATACTGCTGGGTACCGCGATGGATTACCCTGTCCTGGGAGATAATGGCGTCCGGTGCGATATCGGGTTGTCCTTCCAGTCGCCGGTAGAGCGGCGCGAAATCGGCATCGGCAGTCTGATGGCGCAGTTCCTCGAAGCTGTCGATGACGAAATAACTCTGCTGATAGTCGTCGATCCGGTAATCGGTGCGCATCACCCGTTCCAGGTCGAAGGCGATGCGGTTGGGGGAAGGGTCATCCAGCGCGAACAGCGATTCCCCGAAGCTGGACACGATACCCGCGCCATACAGCTTCAGCGCGCCCTGTTCGCGAACCAGCCCAAACTCCACAGTATACCAGTAAAGTCGCGCGAGTTTTTCCAGCGCGCCAAACTGCAAGGCGCGCAGGCCGCCTTTGCCATAGGCTTGCATGTAATCGGCAAAGGCGGGATCGGAGAGCAGAGGCGCATGACCGAACAGGTCGTGAAAGACGTCCGGCTCCTGCAAATAGTCCAGTTCTTCCGGCTTGCGGATGAAGCGCCCCACTACGAAGCGGCGATTGGCCAAGTGTTCGAAGAAGACTTGGTCTGGCACCAACCCCGGTACCGCAACCACGCGCCAGCCGGTCAACCCGGCAAGGCGTTCGGACAGTTCCTCGAAATTCGGGATGCCGGGCCGCGAAAGGCGCAACACATCCATGCCGCGCAGGAATGCCTGGGTGGTGCGCCCCTCCAGCATCCGGCTTTGGCGTGCAAAAAGCGTGTCCCATACGGCATGTTCCTGTGCCGTATAGCTGTTCCAGTCCTGTGGAATCGTCCAGTCGTTCATCTTGACTCGAACTAGTTACAGATGAAACTATCTCGCGCGGACCGTGCTGGCAAGGAGATGCGCGTGGACCTGTGGGACAATCCGATCGGAACCGACGGCTTTGAATTCGTAGAATACACCGCGCCCGACATCGCCCAGCTGCACGCCCTGTTCGAACGCATGGGGTTTCGGGCGGTGGGACGTCACCGCTCCAAGGACGTGACGCTTTACCGTCAGGGTCAAACCAGTTTCATCGTCAATGCAGAGCCTGACAGCCATGGCGCGCGCTTTGCCCGCGCTCACGGCCCCAGTGCCTGCGCCATGGCGTTCCGCGTCAAGGATGCAGGCGCGGCGTACGAGAAATTGCTGGCGCGAGGCGCCAAGCCCTTCGTCAGCATGGTGGGGCCGATGGAATTGAATATTCCCGCCATCGAGGGCATCGGTGGCAGCGTCATCTATCTGGTTGACCGGTATGGCGACCGGTCCATCTATGACGTGGATTTCATGCCCACCGACCCGGCGAAGGGGTTCGAGCATGACGGTGCGGGCGTGGGCGAGATCGACCATGTCACCCACAACGTTTTTCGCGGCAACATGGATACTTGGGCCGGTTTCTATGAGCGGCTCTTCAATTTCCGCGAGGTCCGCTACTTCGACATAGAAGGCAAGTTGACCGGCCTGAAATCGCGCGCCATGACCAGTCCGGACGGCAAGATCCGCATTCCGATCAATGAATCCAGCGACGACAAAAGCCAGATTGAGGAATATCTGCACGCCTATCAGGGGGAAGGCATCCAGCACATCGCGCTGGCAACGCCCGACATTTACCGTACGGTGGAGACGCTGCGTGCCGAGGGCGTCGTATTCCAGGATACGCCCGACACTTATTATGAGCGCTTGGACAACCGCATCCAGGGCCATGGCGAGGATGTGCCGCGCCTGAAAAAGAACAGCATCCTGATCGACGGCGCGCCGGATGAGACCGGGCTGCTGCTGCAAATCTTCACCCAGAACGCCATCGGACCGATCTTCTTTGAGCTAATCCAGCGCAAGGGCAACCAAGGGTTCGGCGAGGGCAACTTCCAGGCGCTGTTCGAATCGATCGAGGCGGACCAGATTCGTCGCGGCGTGCTGGCAAAGGCCTGACGATGCGCAACTGGATCGAATTTCCGCGCGTTGAAGGCGAAACCTCGCGACAAGCCCATGCCGACCTGCCAAACGGCGCCTATGAGCGCGAGATCGGCCGAGACGGATTCTTCGGGCCCGCCGCGCACATCTATCACAGCCATCCCCCCACGGGCTGGACCTCGTTCGACGGACCGTTGAAGCCGCGCGCGTTCAATGCCGTGGCGGCAGCCGGCCCGACCGCCGAGCCGTTTCGTGGCGCGCAACTTCTGTCAAACGCCTTCTGTCGCATGGCGCTGTGGAAGGTGGATCAGGCGATGCCGCGCCTGCAGCGCAATGCCGATGGCGACGTGTTGCTGTTCATTCACACCGGGGAGGGCGATCTGTTCTGCGATTTCGGTCACATGACCTATCGCGAGGGTGATTACCTGCTGATCCCGCGCGGCACCATGTGGCGCTTTGAGCCCAATGCGGCGACCGCTGTTTTGCTGATTGAAGCCACCAATGGCAGCTATCGCCTGCCGGAGCGAGGCCTTCTGGGCCCGCACGCCATCTTCGATCCAGCCGCGCTGGAAACGCCCAAACTGGATGCCGCTTTCCGGGCGCAGCGCGATGGCGAATGGCAGGTGCAGGTCAAGCGGCGCGGCCAGATCACCACTATCACCTATCCCTTCAATCCGCTCGATGCGATCGGCTGGAAAGGCAATGTCGCGCCAGTGAGGCTGAATTGGCGTGATATCCGGCCTGTGGCCAGCCACCGCTATCATTTGCCGCCCAGCGTGCATTCGACCTTTGTTGCGGATCGCTTCGTGGTCTGCACCTTCGTGCCGCGCCCGATCGAAAGTGATCCGGGCGCGCTGAAGGTGCCGTTTTTCCATTCCAACGATGACTTTGACGAGGTTATCTTCTATCACGCCGGCGATTTTTTCAGCCGCGACAATATCAAGCCCGGCATGATGACGTTTCATCCTGCCGGCTTTACGCATGGGCCTCATCCCAAGGCGTTTGCAGCTGGTGCCAAGGCCGCCCGCACCATGACAGACGAGGTCGCGGTGATGATCGACGCCCGCGACGCCCTGGATGTGGGCGAGGGCGCCCTGTCGCAGGAAGATACGTCTTACGCCCACAGCTGGAAGACGAAATGAAATTCGCATCTTTGAAAGGTGGCCGCGATGGGCGGCTGGTGGTGGTGTCGCGTGACCTAGCACGATGCATGCCGGTGGAAGGTATTGCGACCCTGCAACAGGCACTGGAAGAAGGTGCAAAGGGAATGCCGCACCTGACGGCAGCGTCAGACGCGGTGAACGCCGGCGCGGGCGATGCGTTTGATCCGCATTCCTGCGCCAGCCCCCTGCCACGCGCCTATCAATGGGCCGATGGCAGCGCCTATGTCACCCATGTCGAACTGGTACGAAAGGCGCGAGGCGCGGAAATGCCCGCCAGCTTCTGGAACGATCCGCTGATGTATCAGGGCGGCAGTGACGGGTTCCTCGGGCCTGCCGACGATATCGTGGCCGACAGCGAAGAGTGGGGCATCGACCTGGAAGGCGAGGTCGCCGTGATCACCGACGACGTGCCGTATGGCTGCGCCGTTGAAGATGCGGACCGGCACATTCGCCTGATCATGCTGTGCAATGATGTGTCGTTGCGCAACCTGATCCCGAACGAGATCGCCAAGGGTTTCGGCTTCTTTCAGTCCAAACCGGCATCCAGTTTCTCGCCTGTGGCGGTGACGCCGGACGAGCTGGGTGATGCCTGGCGTGACGGCCGCCTGCATCTGCCGTTGCTGGTGAGCGTGAACGGCGAACGCTTCGGCGCGCCCGATGCCGGCGTCGACATGGTGTTCAACTTTCCGCAGTTGATCGCGCATGCTGCCAAGACCCGTGCGCTGGCGGCCGGGACGATTATCGGCTCCGGTACGGTCTCTAATCGTGATCGGTCCATCGGGTCCGCTTGCATCGCGGAAAGGCGCATGTTGGAGCAGGTCGAACATGGCATCCCCCAAACGCCTTTCCTGAAGTTTGGCGACCGGGTGCGGATTGAGATGCACGACGCGCGCGGTCACAGTATCTTTGGTGCGATCGATCAGAAGGTATCGCATGCCTGATTTCACACTGTATGGCTATTTCCGCTCTTCCGCCGCTTTTCGCGTGCGTATCGCGCTGAACCTGAAAGGCATCGCGCCTAATCTGAGGTTCATCCACCTGCGCAAGGATGAGCAGCATGATGCCGCCTACAAGGCGTTGAACCCGCAACAGCTGATCCCGGCGCTGGCCCATGACGGCCATCTGGTCACCCAATCGCTGGCGATCCTGGAATATCTGGAAGATGCCGTACCGCAGCCCCCGCTGCTGCCCGAAGCCCCTGCCGACAAGGCGCGCGTGCGCCAGATCGCGCTGGCGATCGCTTGCGATGTCCATCCCCTGAACAACCTGCGGGTGCTGCGATACCTGAACCAGGACTTGCACTTGGACGAAGACGCACGCACCGCCTGGCAGCGTCACTGGATCAGCGCTGGTTTCGATGCGCTGGAAACCCTGTTGGCGCGCGACAGCGCCACGGGGCGCTTCTGCCACGGGGATGGGCCAACCATTGCCGATGTTTGTTTGATCCCGCAGATGGCCAACGCACGGCGGGTGAACATGCCGCTCGACAGCTATCCCACGTTGCTGCGTGTCGAAAAGGCAGCGCTGGCCTTGTCCGCTTTTGATCGCGCCCGGCCGGAGAACCAGCCCGATGCCGAATAAGCATCTCGATTTGGACAGGTTCGTGCCGTATCGCCTGTCGGTGCTCACCAACACCGTGTCGTCGGCTATTGCGCGGCACTATTCCGACCGTTTCGGCCTGTCGATTCCGGAGTGGCGCGTCATCGCCGTGCTGGGCCAGACATCGGGCCTTTCGGCGCGTCAAGTGGCGCAGCGCACCGCGATGGACAAGGTGCAGGTCAGTCGCGCGGTGGCTTCTCTGCTCGCCGACCGCCGTCTGGTACGGGAAGCGCATGAGTCCGATGGCAGGGTTGCGCATCTGTCACTGTCGTCCCGGGGGCGCGCAATATATGAGGAGGTAGTGCCCCTCGCCCTGGCGCTGGAGAAAAAATTCCTCGCCGTTCTGACACAGAAGGAACGCGACGCCTTCGATTCGCTTTTGTCCAAGCTGTCCGCAAGTACGGCCGCAATTTCCGATTGACGGAGTTCCCCGTGTCCAATTCCTTTTATGCAAAAGTTCGCGAGACCCTGGCAGAGATTGATGGGACTGGCCTGACCAAGCCCGAACGCGTGATCGCCTCGCGCCAAGGTGCCTGGATCACCGTCAATGATGCCGACGGCAAGACGCGCGACGTGCTGAACTTCTGCGCCAACAACTATCTGGGGCTGGGCGGTGACGCGCGGGTGGCGGAAGCCGCGGCAAAGGCGGCGCGAGATTATGGCGCGGGCATGGCGTCGGTGCGCTTCATTTGCGGTACCCAGGTCCTGCACAAGCAGCTGGAAGCGGCAATCGCCGACTATCTGGGCTATGAGGATGCCATCCTGTTTCCAGCAGCGTTCGATGCCAATGGCGGCCTGTTCGAACCGCTGCTGGATGAGCACGACGCCATAATTTCCGACAGCTTGAACCATGCATCGATCATCGACGGCGTGCGCCTGTGCAAGGCCAAGCGCTACCGGTTTCCCAATGGTGACATGACCGCGCTGCAAGAGAACCTGAAACAGGCACGTGCTGACGGTGCCAAATCCATCGTCATCGCCACCGATGGCGTGTTTTCTATGGATGGCCACATCGCCAATCTGAAGGCGATCACCGCGCTGGCCGACCAATATGAAGCGCTTGTGATGGTTGATGACTGTCACGCCACCGGCTTCCTGGGCCCCAAGGGCCGCGGCAGCGCCGCGTTTCATAGTGTGGAGGGCCGCGTCGATTTCCTGTCCGGTACTTTTGGCAAGGCGCTGGGCGGGGCGATGGGCGGGTTCGTTTGCGCAAAGAAGGACGTCGTTGCGTTGCTCAAGCAACGAGCGCGGCCTTATCTGTTCTCCAATGCCTTGGCGCCTGCGGTTTGTGGCGCGGCGCTGGAAGCCATCCGCATCGCCCGCTCGGACGAAGGCGACAGTCTTCGCAACCAGCTTTTCGACAATGCCGCGCGCTTCCGCGCTGGCATGACGCGCGAGGGTTTTGATCTTGTCCCCGGCGAACACCCGATCGTGCCGGTGATGCTGGGCGATGCCCGCCTGGCGCAGACACTGGCCGCACAATTGTTGCACGAAGGACTGTATGTGATCGGCTTCTCGTTCCCCGTCGTGCCGCGGGGTCAGGCGCGTATTCGCGTGCAGCTTTCGGCGGCCCACACTCCCGACACGGTGGATCATGCCGTGGCCGCCTTCCGGCGCGGGCGCGATGCGGTCAAGGGCGCAGCATGAAGGCGCTGGCCAAAACCACGCCCGAAGCCGGCCTGGAGATGATCGAGGCCGAAAAGCCGCTTTGCAGCCCAGGGGATGTCTTGATCCGTGTGCGCCGTACCGCGATCTGCGGCACCGACCTGCACATCTGGAGGTGGGACGACTGGGCCCGGAAGACAATTCCGGTTCCGATGATCGTGGGGCATGAATTTTCCGGAGAGATCGCGGAAATCGGCAAGGCTGTGACACGCCCACTGACTATTGGCCAGAAAGTCTCCGGCGAAGGCCATATAGTAGATTTCAACTCAGCGGCCGCGCGCGCCGGTCATCCGCATCTGGATCACAACACCAAGGGCATCGGGGTCAATATCCAGGGCGCGTTTGCGGAATATCTCTGTCTTCCCGCCAGCAATGTGATCTGCTTGCCCGACGCCGTCGATCTGGACACAGGTGCGTTGCTCGATCCGTGCGGCAATGCCGTGCACACCGCGCAACAGTTCGATCTGATGGGTGAAGATGTCCTGGTCACGGGCGCCGGCCCCATCGGCATCATGGCGGCAATGGTGGCGCGCCGTGCCGGCGCACGCAGTGTGGTGCTTACCGATCGCAATGACTGGCGGCTTGATCTGTCGCGCAAACTGGTCGATGCCATTATCGTCAACACCGAAAAAGACGACCTGAAAGCGGTGATGACACGTCACGGCATCACCGGCGGTTTCGGCGTGGCGTTGGAAATGTCGGGCGCGCAGCCCGCGATTCAGCAATGTATCCAGCATCTCGATATGGGCGGAAAACTTGCGATGCTGGGCATTCCCGCCAAGCCGATGGAGGTGAACTGGTCCGATCTGATCCTCAAGGCCATCACCGTCAAGGGTGTCTATGGCCGCGAGATGTTCGAGACTTGGCGCAAGATGCTGGCGCTGATCGAAAGCGGGCTCGATCTGACGCCGCTGATCACCCATCGCGTCGATGCCGCCGATTACAAATCCGGCTTTGAGGCTGCCTTGTCTGGCCAGGCCGGCAAGGTGGTCATGTGCTGGTAAGCTCGACCGCCAGCGCGGTGGCCTCGCCACCGCCGATGCACAGGCTGGCGACGCCGCGCTTCATGCCGCGTCGCTTCAGGGCGTGAACCAGCGTCACCACAAGTCGCGCGCCGGTGGCGCCGATCGGGTGCCCCAGGGCGCAGGCGCCGCCGTTCACATTCAGCCGGTTGTGCGCGATGCCCAGGTCTTTCGCCGCCAACATCGCCACCACGGCAAAGGCTTCGTTGATCTCGAACAGGTCTACATTGCCAACCTGCCAGCCGATCTTGTCCAACAGCTTGCGGATCGCTTGCACTGGCGCAGTCGTGAACAGTCCGGGAGCCTGTGCATGCGTGGAGTGACCACGGATTTCGGCCAAAACTGGAAGGCCGCGCGCGTGTGCAGTATCGCGGCGCGTCAGGATCACGGCCGCAGCACCATCAGCGATGACGGACGCGCTGGCCGCGGTGATCGTTCCATCGGCGCGGAAAGCCGGCTTCAGTGATGCGATCTTGTCCGCCGACACCTTGGGCGGATGTTCGTCGTCCGCCACCAAAATCTCGCCGCGCCGCGATGGTACAGGTATTGACACGATTTCGTCCGCAAAGGCGCCATCCGCGATGGCGCGCTGTGCCCGCAGCAGGCTTTCGGCGGCATAGGCATCCTGGTCGGCGCGGGTGAAGCCATAGGCCTTCACAGCGACTTCGCCGAAATCCCCCATGGGGCGCCCGGCCTCGTAAGCGTCTTCCAGCCCGTCCAGCATCATGTGGTCGGCCAGTTTCAGGTCGCCCATGCGGGTGCCAGCGCGCGCTTTTGCCAGATGCGGTGCATTGGACATAGATTCCATGCCGCCGGCCGCAACGATGTCCGCCGATTCCGCCAGCAGCATGTCGTGGCCCAGCATGATCGCTTTCATGCCCGAGCCGCAGACCTTGTTCACGGTGGTTGCGCCGACATGGTCGGGTAATCCGGCGCCGCGCGCCGCCTGGCGCGCGGGGGCCTGGCCAAGTCCAGCGGGCAGTACACAGCCCATCAGCACTTCATCTATTGCATCGGGTGCAACACCGGCCCGTGTCGTCGCTGCGCGCAAGGCATGCGCGCCCAGCTGCGGTGCGGTTAGCGGCGCCAGCCGTCCCAGCAGATCGCCCAGCGGCGTGCGGACGGCAGAGGCTATAACCACGGGGTTCATATCGGCAGCTTGGTCGTGTTCTTCACGCACTTCAACGCGAAGTGGGAATTGACCGATCCCACGCCGGGAAAATGCAACAGCACTTTCTTCAGCAGCCGCTCATAGTCCTCGATGCTCTTCACCACGATGCGCACGGCATAGTCGTATTCGCCGCCGGTGACGAAGCAATCCACGATTTCGGGACGTTCCAGCGCGGCCTGTTCGAAGGCTTCCAAGGTGTCCTCGTCATGAGCCTTCAGCTTGATGTTGGCCAGCACATTGACGGTCAGGCCCATGATGACCGGGTCCAGCAACACGGCGCGAGACTTGATGGCGCCGGATTCCTCCATCGCCTTTATCCGCCGCCAGCAGGGTGTGTGCGACAGCCCAACCCGCTTTGCCAATTCAACGATGGCGATGCCTGAGTCCTCCTGAAGGATGCGAAGGATTTTCGTATCTGTTTCATCCATTAGGAAATTATCCTAAATATCCGACATCTGAGGGATGATATCATCTTCTGGTTGCCATTGGCGCGAAAATAGCAATTTCGTCCCGCACGCCCTGTGCCATCCTTCCCGGACGGACGTTTCCGCAAACGCCATCCGGGACTTGGCCATGCCGCTGACCCTGCACATTCCTGCGCCTGCCGCCCGACCGGGGGATACCCCGGATTTCAGTCATATCCCCATTCCGCCCGCCGGCCGGATGCCGCGGCCCGATCCAACCACACCGGCGGCCGCCTTGGGCGAACTGGCGCATGGGCTGATCCGGGTGCTCGACGAACGGGGCATGGCCGTCGGCCTTTGGGCACCGTCAGTGGAGCCGGAAAAATTGCGCGCCGGTCTTTCCGCCATGCTTCTGACCCGGCTGTTCGAGGAGCGCATGTTCCGCAGCCATCGCCAGGGCAAGACGAGCTTTTTTATGAAGTCGACTGGTGAAGAGGCGATCGGTGCCGCCCAGGCTTTAGTGATGGGCAAGCGCGATATGTGTTTTCCCACCTATCGCGTGCTGTCCTGGCTGATGGCGCGTGACTATCCGCTGATCGATCTGGTCAACCAGATATTCTCCAATGAAAAGGATCCGCTGAAGGGACGCCAGTTGCCGATCCTTTATTCGGCGCGGGATTACGGATTCTATTCGCTGTCGGGCAATCTGGGTTCGCGCTTTGGCCATGCGGTCGGCTGGGCGATGGCGAGCGCCTACAAGGGCGATGACAGCCTGGCGCTGGCCTATATCGGCGAAGGCTCGACCGCCGAGGGTGATTTCCACGAAGCGCTGACTTTCGCGTCTGTCTATCACGCGCCGGTCATTCTCTGTGTCACAAACAATCAGTGGGCGATCTCGTCCTATTCCGGTATCGCGGGCGCCGAGGAAGCGACCTTCGCCGCCAAGGCCGCGGGCTATGGCCTGCCGGGCCTGCGCGTCGATGGCAATGATTTCCTGGCCGTGTGGGCGGCGACGGAATGGGCGGTCGCGCGGGCCCGCGCCAACCTGGGCGCGACCCTGATCGAATTCTATACCTACCGTGCGTCAGGCCATTCCACCAGCGATGATCCCACGCGCTACCGGCCCGCCGATGAAGCCGCGCACTGGCCGCTGGGCGATCCGATCGCGCGCCTGAAGCAGCATCTGATCGCCATCGGCGCGTGGGACGATGCGCGCCATGTGCAGTTCGAAGCAGAACTGGCCGAACGCGTGAAAACGACTGCCAAGGAAGGCGAGGGCGTCGGTACTCTGGGCAAGTCCAAGCCGCCCGTCAGCGAGATGTTCGAGGGCGTGTTCGAAACCCCGGATTGGCGCGTCATTGAACAGCGCCGCGAGTTGGGGGCCTGACCATGCCCGGCATGACAATGGTCCAGGCTTTGAACTCCGCCCTGGATGTAATGCTGGGGCGCGATCCGGATGTGTTGATGTTCGGCGAAGATGTCGGCTATTTCGGCGGCGTCTTCCGCGTCACCGAGGGCCTGCAGAAGAAATACGGCGATAAGCGTTGTTTCGACACGCCGATCTCGGAAGGCGGCATCATCGCTACCGCCATTGGCATGGGGGCGTATGGCCTGCGTCCGGTCGCAGAAATCCAGTTCGCCGATTACATCCTGCCGGCTTTCGATCAGCTGGTCAGCGAAGCCGCGCGCCTGCGCTATCGCTCCAATGGCGAGTTCTGGGCGCCGATAACGGTGCGTGCGCCTTATGGCGGCGGCATTTTCGGTGGCCAGACCCACAGCCAGAGCCCCGAAGCCCTGTTCGCGCATGTCACGGGTTTGTGCACGGTGATCCCATCCAATCCCTACGACGCCAAGGGCCTGCTGATCGCGGCGGTCGAAAGCAACGATCCGGTGATCTTCCTGGAGCCCAAGCGCATCTACAACGGACCGTTTGATGGCCATCACGATCGACAGGTGAAGAGCTGGGCCGATCATCCCAAGGCACAGGTGCCCGAAGGCCATTACACCGTGCCGCTGGGCAAAGCCGAGGTGCTGCGCGAAGGGCGCGAGGCAACCGTGCTGGCGTACGGCACCATGGTGCACGTCGCGGCCGCGGCAATCGAGGAAGCCGGCATCGATGCCGAGCTGATCGATCTGCGCTCCATCGTGCCGCTGGACGTCGATACCCTTATCGCGTCGGTTAAGAAGACCGGGCGCTGTGTCATCGTACACGAAGCCTCGCGCTTTGCCGGCTTCGGTGCGGAATTGTCCGCGCTGGTGCAGGAGCGCTGCTTCTTCCACCTGAAAGCGCCGATCCAGCGCGTTGCCGGCTGGGACACGCCGTATCCGCACGCGTTCGAGTGGGACTATTTCCCCGGTCCCGCGCGCGTCATCAAGGCGCTGAAGCAGGCGATGGAGGAACAATGAGCCAGTATCTCTTTCGTCTGCCCGATATCGGCGAAGGCATCGCAGAAGCCGAAATCACCGCCTGGCATGTCAAGCCTGGTGACCATGTGCGCGAGGACCAGCCGCTTTGCGACGTGATGACCGACAAGGCGACCGTGGACATGAGCTCGCCGGTGGATGGCACGGTTGTGGCGCTGCACGGTACGGTGGGCAGCAAGGCGCCGGTGGGTTCGGTGCTGGTCGAGATGGACATCGAAGGCGTGGCTGCCGAACCGGCGGCAGAGGCCGATGTCGCAGCAAACGCCCGGCCCGGCGAGGGCCGCGCACCGCTCAAGGTAGTGCCCCCCGCGCCTGTCGCGGAAAAGCCCGCGCCCACAGCCTCGCCCGCCACCCGCCGCCGCGCAATGGAGTGGGGCATCGATCTGACCGATGTCGAGGGCAGTGGACCGCATGGCCGTGTCCTGGTGGAAGACCTGGAACGCTATCGTGATGGCCAGGCGAAAGCCGCGCCCGCGCCGCGCCACAAGGTGGAAGAAATCCCCGTCGTGGGGCTGCGCCGTCGCATTGCCGAACGCATGGCAGAATCCAAGCGCAGCATTCCCCATTTCAGCTATGTCGAGGAATTCGACCTGACCGAGCTGGAAGCGCTGCGCATCCATATGAATGCCAACCGTCGCGAGGGCCAGCCCAAGCTGACGCTGTTGCCTTTCTTCATGCGCGCCGTGGTGAAGCTGGTGCCGGAATTTCCCAACATCAACGCGCACTATGACGAGGCGCAGGGCAACCTGAAGCGGTTTGCCGCGGTGCATGTGGGTATCGCCACCCAGACGCCCATGGGGCTGATGGTGCCGGTAGTGCGCCATGCCGAAACACGCGACGTCTGGGGCTGTGCTGCCGAGCTGGCGCGCGTCACGGCAGCCGCCCGCGATGGCAGCGCCTCCCGCAACCAGCTCAGCGGCTCGACCATTACCCTGACCAGCCTGGGCCCGTTGGGGGGCATTGCCGCCACCCCCATCATCAACCCGCCGGAAGTGGCGATCCTGGGCCCGAACAAGCTTATCGAGCGGCCGGTGGTCGAAGGCGCTTTCCTGGCCCGCCGCAAGGTGCTCAACTTGTCGGGATCGTTCGACCACCGCATCATCGATGGGCACGACGCAGCCAGTTTCGTTCAGCGCCTGAAGAGCCTGATGGAGCATCCCGCCCTGATTTTCATGGATTGATTTATGGACCAGCGCCCCGACGAACAGCCCGCGATCCGTGTTACCGCCATGCCGGCCGACGCCAATTTCAATGGCGACATCTTCGGCGGCTGGATCATGAGCTGGATGGACCTTGCAGCCGGCAACACCGCAAGCCGCCGCAGCCAGGGGCGTGCCGTGACAGCGGCCATCGACGCGGTCAGCTTTCACCACCCGGTGCATATCGGGGATGAATTGTCCGTCTATGCCAAGGTGATTTCGGTTGGCCGCACCTCGATGAAGATCGCCGTCGAGGCTTGGCAGCGCGCCCGTGACGGCGACCAGAGCAGCCGTGTGACTTCCGCCACTTTCACCTTTGTCGCCATTGATCTTCAGGGCCGCCCGCGCCCCATTCCGCCGGAGACGCCATGACCGCGACGCTGGATTTCGGCCTGGGCGAGACGGCCGACATGTTGCGGGAAACGACGCGCCGCTTTGCGGCCGACCGCATCGCGCCGCTGGCGACCGAAATCGACGCGGCCAACAAGTTTCCCCGCTATCTGTGGCCTGAGATGGGCGTTCTGGGCCTGCACGGCATTACCGCAGAGGAAGAATTCGGCGGGCTGGGCCTGGGCTATCTGGAACATGTCGTGGCGATGGAAGAGATAAGCCGCGCCAGTGCGTCAGTCGGCTTGTCTTACGGCGCCCATTCCAATCTCTGCATCAACCAGATTCGTCGCTGGGGCGGCGATGAACATAAGCGCAAATATCTGCCGGCACTGATCGCGGGCGAACATGTCGGCTCGCTGGCCATGTCGGAAGCCGGCTCGGGCTCCGACGTCGTGTCGATGCGGCTGAAGGCCGAGAAGAAAGGTGATCGCTATGTCCTGAACGGCACAAAATTCTGGATCACGAACGCCCCGGAAGCCGATGTGCTGGTGGTTTATGCCAAGACCGACATGGCGGCGGGCGCCAAGGGCATCACGGCTTTCCTGATCGAGCGCGGCTTCAGGGGCTTTAGCGTTTCTCAGAAGCTGGACAAGATGGGCATGCGCGGCAGCGACACTGCCGAACTGGTTTTCACGGATTGTGAAGTGCCGGCCGAAAATGTGATGGGCGCCGAAGGCCAGGGTGCGAAGATCCTGATGTCGGGGCTGGATTACGAGCGCGCGGTGCTGGCCGGGGGACCGCTGGGCATCATGCAGGCCTGCCTGGATGTGGTGTTGCCTTACGTCCGTGAGCGCAAGCAGTTCGGCCACGCGATCGGCAGCTTCCAGCTGATGCAGGCCAAGGTGGCCGACATGTATGTCGCGCTGAACTCTGCCCGTGCGTATGTCTATGCCGTGGCGCGGGCTTGCGATGCGGGCAAGACCACCCGCTTCGACGCGGCGGGTGCGATCCTGCTGGCCAGCGAGAACGCGGTGAAGACATCGCTGGAAGCGATCCAGGCACTGGGTGGCGCGGGCTATACGAAAGAGTGGCCGGTTGAGCGGTTCCTGCGCGACGCCAAACTCTATGACATCGGCGCGGGCACCAACGAAATCCGCCGCTTTCTGATCGGGCGGGAGCTGGTCGGCGCATGAGCCTGTCGTCGCTGATCGACCCGAACAGCGAGGCGTTCCAGGTGAACGCGGCACACAACCGCGCGCTGGCGGAAGACTTGCGGGCCAGGATCGCCCAGGCATCCTTGGGCGGCAGCGAAAGCGCGCGCCAGAAACATACCGCGCGCGGCAAGCTGCTGCCTCGCGATCGCATCGACCGACTGCTGGATTCCGGTTCACCCTTCCTGGAGATCGGAGCGCTGGCTGCCAACGGCATGTATGACGGCGATGCGCCTGGCGCCGGCATTGTTGCGGGCATCGGCCGCGTCGCGGGACGTGAAGTGATGATCGCTGCCAACGATGCCACGGTGAAGGGCGGCGCTTACTTCCCCATGACTGTGAAGAAACACTTGCGGGCACAGGAGATCGCGCAGCAGAACCGGCTTCCCTGTCTGTATTTGGTCGACAGTGGCGGCGCCAACCTGCCGCACCAGTCTGAGGTCTTTCCCGATCGCGACCATTTCGGCCGCATTTTCTTCAACCAGGCGAACATGAGTGCGCAGGGCATCGCCCAGATCGCCTGCGTGATGGGAAGCTGCACGGCCGGCGGCGCGTATGTGCCGGCGATGAGCGACGAATCCATCATCGTGCGCGGGCAGGGCACCATCTTCCTGGCCGGCCCGCCACTGGTGAAAGCCGCGACCGGCGAAGTCATCAGCGCCGAAGAACTGGGCGGCGCCGATACGCATGGTCGCAAGTCCGGTGTCGTGGACCATGTGGCCGAAAATGACGTACATGCGATCGACATCATGCGCCGTATCGTCGGCACCCTGGCACCCGCGCACAAGCATGACTTACCGCTGTCCACGCCGCGTGCGCCGAAGTTCGAAGCCGAGGAGCTGTATGGGATTATTCCACGCGATGTTCGCGCACCTTATGACGTGCATGACGTGATCGCGCGCATCGTGGATGGCTCGGACTTCCACGAGTTCAAGCCGCTCTACGGTTCGACCTTGGTCTGCGGCTTCGCCCATATCTGGGGCATGCCGGTGGCGATCCTGGCCAACAACGGCGTGCTGTTCAGCGAAAGCGCCTTGAAGGGCGCGCATTTCATCGAGCTGGCCTGCCAGCGGCGCACGCCGTTGCTGTTTCTGCAGAACGTGTCGGGCTTCATGGTCGGTGGCAAGTACGAAGCCGGCGGCATCGCCAAGGACGGCGCCAAGCTGGTGACGGCGGTTTCCACCGCCAGCGTGCCCAAGATCACGGTGTTGATCGGGGGCAGCTTCGGCGCCGGCAACTATGGCATGTGCGGGCGCGCCTTCAGCCCACGCTTTCTCTTTACCTGGCCTAATAGCCGCATCAGCGTCATGGGGGGCGAACAGGCAGCATCCGTTCTGGCGACCGTGCACCGCGACGCCGACAAATGGTCCAAGGCGGAATTGGAAGCCTTCAAGGCGCCGATTCGCCAGAAATACGAAGATGAGGGCAACCCCTATCACGCCACGGCGCGGCTGTGGGATGACGGGATCATCGACCCGACGCAGACACGCGATGTGCTGGGCCTGGCGCTGGCCGCGACCTTGAACGCGCCGATCCCCGAAGCGCCGCGCTTCGGCCTGTTCCGGATGTAGCCGTGCTGAAAAGCCTGCTCATCGCCAACCGGGGGGAGATCGCGCGGCGCATCATCCGCACCGCTCGGCGCATGGGCATTCGCACCATCGCGGTATATTCCGACGCTGATGCGGGCATGCCGTTCGTATACGAGGCGGATACAGCCGTGCGTATCGGACCGGCGCCAGCACGGGAAAGCTATCTGGATCAGCAAAAGATATTGGCCGCGGCACGGGACGCAGAAGCGGACGCCATTCATCCCGGTTATGGCTTCCTGTCCGAGAACGCCGATTTCGCGGAAGCTGTCACGCGTGCGGGCCTGATCTGGGTTGGCGCACCGCCGGCTGCCATTCGCGCAATGGGGCTGAAGGACGCCGCCAAGAGATTGATGCAGGCCGCCGGGGTGCCGGTGACGCCGGGGTATCTTGGCGAAGACCAAACGCCCGCGCGATTGAAACGGGAAGCGGAAAGGATCGGCTGGCCGGTGTTGATCAAGGCCGTGGCCGGCGGCGGCGGCAAGGGCATGCGGGTCGTGGACAACGCGACTGCTTTCGACGATGCGCTCGCCTCCTGCAAACGCGAAGCGGCGTCCGCTTTTGGCAATGATCATGTGCTGCTTGAGAAATACATCGCCAGTCCGCGCCATATTGAAGTGCAGGTCTTTGCCGACCTGCACGGCAACGCCGTCCATCTTTTCGAACGTGACTGCTCGTTGCAGCGGCGCCACCAGAAAGTTATCGAGGAAGCGCCCGCACCCGGTATGGACGCCGCCACACGCGCCGCGCTGTGTGCCACGGCGGTCAAGGCGGCAAGCGCGGTGGATTATGCCGGTGCGGGGACCGTCGAGTTCATTGCTGATGCGTCCGCTGGCCTCTCCGCCGACCGAATCTGGTTCATGGAAATGAACACCCGCCTGCAGGTCGAACATCCGGTGACGGAAGCGATTACCGGTGAAGACCTGGTGGAATGGCAGCTGCGCGTCGCCTCCGGCGAGCGGTTGCCCAAGACCCAGGATCAGATTGGCATCACCGGTCATGCGATGGAAGCGCGGCTTTATGCCGAGAACCCCGCAGCCGGGTTCCTGCCTTCAACCGGCCAACTAACCCATTTGAAGCTGCCTGCAGATATTCGCGCCGACAACGGTGTGGAGCAGGGCGACGCCGTCACACCTTTCTATGATCCCATGATCGCCAAGCTGGTTGCGCATGCGTCGACGCGCGAACAGGCAGCGGCGAAGCTCGCAGCCGCCTGCCGCGCGGTAGAGGTATGGCCGGTCAAGACCAACGCCGCCTTCCTGGCGCGCGCCGCATCCGATCCCGATTTCCTGGCCGGCCGGATCGATACCGGTTTTATCGCCCGCCATCCCGGCCTAGTGCCGGGCGAGGGGCCAGGTGACACGGTGACGGCCCAGGCTGCCAACGCCTTGCTGTCACGGGGCGAAGGGCCATGGTCGGCGCTGCATGGATTTCGATCCGGAACGCCGGCGCAGGCCCGGGTCCCGGTCATGGTCGCGGGCCACATATATAATGTGATGCCCCAGCCAGGTGGCGCAGTGTGGACGGATGGTGTTTCCAGCGTTCTCTTCGCCGATGGTCAGGCTTGGCCGTTCGGGCCGCCACGTTATGAAGCCACCGGTTCGGCTGGCGCCGCCGATGGAATGCTGGTCGCGCCGATGCCCGGCATGGTCACGGTGCTGAACGTGAAGCAGGGGCAGACTGTAAAGCGCGGTGAAAATCTGCTCGTCCTGGAAGCCATGAAGATGGAAAATGCCATCGCCGCGCCGTTCGACGGTACGGTGGCCGAGCTGCACGCAAGTCTGGGTGCGCAGGTCAGCGAGGGCACGGTCCTGTTGCGCGTCGAAAAGGACAAGATCTGATGGCGGGGCGAAAGTTCGGGGACTGGAAGATAGGTGACCGTATCGATCATGCCCTGCGCCACACCGTGACGGCGGAAGAAAACCGCACGCTTACCTTGATGACCCACAATCCCCAACCATTGCACCTGGATGCGGCTTATGCCGCCACGACCGAATTTGGCCAAATCGTCGTCAATGGGCTTTTCACGTTCGCGCTGATGGTCGGCATGTCGGTGGAAGACACGACCCTGAGAACGCTGGTTGCCAATCTGGGCTATGACAAGGTCACCATGCCCAAGCCCGTGTTCATCGGCGACCTCCTTCGTGTCCAAACCGAAGTGACGGACCTGCGCGAGTCCCAATCGCGCCCCAGTGCCGGCATTGTCACCTTCCGCCATCGCGCCTTCAACCAGCGCGACGAACTCGTGTGTGAGGCGCTGCGCACCGCGCTGGTGATGAAATGATGCGCTCGCTGCTGTTCGTACCGGGCGATCGCCCCGACCGCATGGAAAAGGCACTGGCCAGCGGCGCCGATACGCTGATCCTGGATCTGGAAGATTCCGTGCTGACGGAAAAGAAGTACGAGGCGCGAGCAGCGGTGGCCGAGTTCCTGGCGCGGCCGCGCACAATCCCACTGTATGTCCGGGTCAATCCGCTGGGCATGATGACCGACGAGGACCTGAAATGGGTCTTGCCGAAAAAGCCGGACGGAATTGTGCTGCCCAAGGCAGAAGGCGGCGCATCGATCGCCGATCTGGACAAGCGGCTCTCAGCGATGGGCGACAAGAACGCGGGTATCTTGCCGATCGCCACGGAAACGCCGCGTGCTGTCTTTGCATTGGGAAGCTATACCGGTGCACCGCGCCTGGCGGGGTTGACCTGGGGTGCGGAAGATCTGCCGGCTGCCGTTGGTGCCGCCACCGCGCGCGAGGCCGATGGCCGTTTCACGCCGCCCTATGAAATGGTGCGCTCTCTGGCGCTTTTCGCCGCCCATGCCGCGCGCGTGCCGGCCATCGAGACGGTCCATCCCGATTTTCGCGATGACGCAGGCTTGAAAGCTTATGCCGAACGCGGTCGCCGCGACGGATTTACCGGCATGCTCGCGATCCATCCGGTGCAGGTACCGATCATCAATGCCGCGTTTGGCGCGTCGGATGCGGAAACGGTATGGGCAAAGCGGGTGGTCGAGGCGTTTGCGGCCAATCCCGGCGCGGGAGCCGTGCAGCTGGATGGCCAGATGCTGGATGCTCCGCACCTGACGCGGGCGCGCGCGATCCTGAAAAGCAGTTAAGCCGGTTCGGAGGTTTTACGTGGCGCCTTCGGCTTCACGGCGGACGTGCCCGGAAAGCCCTGCAGTGCAATTGCCGCGACTTCGCGCAGCTGCTCGACGGTCGCGCCGGCGGCGGCCTGCACACAGATGCCGTTCGCCATCACGCCCAGATAGCGGGCCAAGGCTGGCGCATCGGCATCTTTCGCCAGCTCGCCGCTTTTCTTGGCCTTTTCGAAGCGCTCGCAAAGCATGGCTTCTTTTTCCGCACGATGGCGCGCGAGCACGTTGGGAATTTCCTCTTCGCAGCATGACAGTCCGCCCTGCAGCATCAGACAGCCTGGCGGGGTCTTGCCGCCGGTATCGGCAGTAAATGCCACGACGCCATATAAGAAGAACGCGGCCACCTCCTGCGGCGTGGGCTGGGCCAGGCATTCCTGCATGAACTGCACACGGCGCTGGTCGTAGCGTTCCAAAACGGCCTTGAAGAGCCCCTCTTTGCTGCCGAAGCAGGCATACAAGCTTGGGGAATTTATTCCCATCGCCTCGGTCAGCATTGACATGGACGCGCCCTCATAGCCATGACGCCAGAAGACGTTCATGGCCTTGTCGAGCGCCATATCCTTGCAAAAAGACCGCGGGCGACCCGTCCGCATGGGGGCTTTCCTTTTTTTGTACTGAGCGGTATATAATTCGCTTGACGGGTGAAGTCCAGCCGAATATCTGTACCGAACGTTACAGATATTCAAAAGGCGGGACCTTTCATGACCCACGTCGATATTTTCCAGACCTCCAAGTTCCTGACCCAGCAGGCCAACACGCCCGCCAAGAAGCTGCGCCGCCAGGCGGCCGTTGCCGCCCTGATCCTGTTCCTGGGCGGTGGCTATGCGCTCTATCACGCCAACGCCAAGCCGGCGCCTGAGGCGGCGATGCCGGCATCGCCCGTCAGCGTGCAGTTGCTGAAGCCGCAGTCCGTCAAGCCGTTTGCCGAATTCTCCGGCCGCATCAACGCCGTCGATTATGCCGAGATCCGTCCGCAGGTGTCGGGCCGCATCACCGAGATCCGTTTCAAGGACGGTCAGCAGGTCAAGGCCGGCGACATCCTGTTCGTGATCGACCCGCGCCCGTATGAAGCCGCGGCCGCCAAGGCTGCCGCCGACCTGGCCAGCGCCCGCACCAATGCCGCGCTCGCCCACACCACTCTGGCGCGCTACGACAGTCTGAAGAAGCAGAACGCCATCGCCGCGCTGACGTATGACCAGAGCGCCAACGCGGCGGGCGTCGCCGAAGCCGCGATCAAGTCGGCCGCGGCGGCCTTGGCCCAGGCGCAGGTCGATGTCGATCACGCTTACGTGAAGGCGCCGATCTCGGGCCGCATCAGCCGCGCGGAAATCCAGTTGGGCAACATGGTTTCGACCGCGACCAATCCGCCGCTGCTGACCTCGATCGTGTCGAACGATGGCGTCTATGCCGACTTCGAGGTGGATGAGCAGACCTATCTGTCCAGCGTGCGCAATCACGAGCAGGCGGTGCCGGTAGAACTGACCGTGCCGGGTGACAGCCATGTCTATCAGGGCAAGGTCGAAAGCTTCGACAACCACATCGCCACCGGTTCGGGCACGATCCGTGCGCGTGCGCGCTTCGCCAATGAAGACGGCGCGCTGGTGCCGGGCATGTTTGTCTCGGTGAAGATGGGCGCTGGTGCTCTGGACCGGGCGCTGCTGGTGCCGGAAACCGCGGTCGGCAACGACCAGTCCAAGCGCTTCGTCTTCGTTGTGGGCAAGGGCGACACCGCCGAATACCGGCCGGTGACACTGGGTGCCGCGATCAACGGCGAACGCGTGGTGACGTCGGGGCTGAAGGCCGGCGATCGCGTGATCCTGGATGGCCTGCAGAAACTGGCACCCGGCGCCGCCGTCGTGCCGCAACCCGTCAAGACCGCATCCAATTGATCTGACTACGGCTGAGGGGCCGCCATGAATCTATCGAAATTCTTCATCGACCGGCCGATCTTTGCCGGGGTGATCTCGGTCATCATCTTCTTGGCCGGCCTGATCGCCATGACCCAGCTGCCGATCTCGGAATATCCCGAGGTCGTGCCGCCATCCGTCGTGGTGACCGCGCAGTTCCCCGGCGCCAATCCGCAGACCATCGCCGAAACGGTTGCGACGCCGCTGGAAGAGCAGATCCAGGGTACGGAAGGCATGCTGTATGTCGGTTCGTCCGCCGCCAGCGACGGCACACTGACGCTTACCGTTACCTTCAAGCTGGGCACCGACCCCAATCTGGCGCAACAGCTGGTGCAGAACCGCGTCAACCAGGCTTTGCCGCGCCTTCCGGACGTCACGCGCGCACTGGGCGTCACCACGACCAAGTCGTCGCCGGACCTGACGATGGTGGTTCACCTGAAGTCGCCTAGCGGCCGCTACGACATGCTGTACCTGCGCAACTATGCGGTGCTGAACGTCAAGGACCAGCTGGCCAAGATCGAAGGCGTGGGCAATGTGGCGCTGTTCGGCAGCGGAGACTATGCCATGCGACTGTGGCTGAACCCGCAGCGCATTGCCGAGCTGGGCCTGACCGCCGGCGACGTGATCAATGCCGTGCGCGCCCAGAACGTGCAGGTTGCGGCCGGCGTGATCAACGGGCCGCCCTACGGCACTTCCGGCCAGCTTCAGCTGCCGATCAATGTCGAAGGCCGCCTGGCGGATCCCGAGCAGTTCAAGCAGATCGTCATCAAGAACCAGGGCGGCGTGGTGACGCGTTTGGGTGATGTGGCGCGCGTGGAAATCGATGCCTCGCAATACGGCCTGCGTTCGCTGCTGAACAACCAACAGGCGGTCGCCATTCCCGTTTTCCAGGCGCCCGGCTCCAACGCCATCCAGATCAGTGAAAATGTCCGCGCGACGATGAAGGAATTGTCGAAGAACTTCCCGGCGGGCCTGGAGTATTCGATCGTTTACGACCCCACGGTCTTCGTGCGGGATTCGATCAAAGCGGTGATTCACACTTTGCTGGAAGCGGTGCTGCTGGTCGTTCTGGTGGTGATTCTGTTCCTGCAGACCTGGCGCGCCTCGATCATTCCACTGCTGGCCGTGCCCGTATCGATCATCGGCACCTTCGGTGCCATGCTGGCCTTCGGATTCTCGATCAACAACCTCTCGCTGTTCGGCCTGGTGCTGGCCATCGGCATTGTGGTCGACGACGCCATCGTGGTGGTCGAGAATGTCGAGCGCAACATCGAGGCGGGGCTTTCGCCGCGCGACGCCACGCTCAAGGCGATGCGCGAAGTGACCGGCCCCATCATCGCTATCGCGCTGGTTCTGTGTGCGGTGTTCGTGCCGATCGCCTTCATCAGCGGCCTGACAGGCGAATTCTATCGCCAGTTCGCACTGACCATCGCCTTCTCGACCATCATCTCGGCCTTTAACTCGCTGACCCTGTCGCCGGCCCTGGCCGCGCTGCTGCTCAAGGGTCATGACGCGCCCAAGGATTGGCTGGCGCGTGCGATGGAAAAGGTGTTCGGCCCGTTCTTTGCCGTATTCAACCGCGTCTTCCATCGCGGTTCGGAAGGCTATGGCCGCGGCGTCGGCGGAATCCTGACCCGCAAGAGCGGCGCCGTGGTCGTGTACGGCCTGCTGCTGGTGGCGACCGTGTTCCTGTTCCGCCTAGTGCCGCCCGGCTTCGTGCCGCTGCAGGACAAGCAGTACCTGGTGAGCTTCGCCCAGTTGCCGCAGGGCGCCACCCTCGACCGGACGGAAAAGGTCATCCGGGAGATGTCGGCCATCGCGCTGAAGGATCCCGGGGTGGAGAACGCCATCGCTTTCCCTGGCCTGTCGATTAACGGCTTCATCAACTCGCCGTCGTCGGGCATCGTGTTCGTGGGGCTGAAGCCTTTCGACCAGCGTACCTCCAAAGACCTGTCGGGCATGGCGATCACCCAGCGCCTCCAGGCCAAGTACGCCACCCAGCGCGACGCCATCATCGCCATCTTCCCGCCGCCGCCCGTGCAGGGCCTGGGCACCATCGGCGGCTTCAAGCTGCAGGTCGAAGACCGCACCGACCAGGGCGACGCCGCGCTGGCCAAGGTGATGGGCGAAATCCAGATGAAGGCGATGAAGGAGCCTGCGCTGCAGGGCGTATTCTCGAACTTCAACATCGCCGTGCCGCAGTTGTTCGCGCATCTGGACCGCACCAAGGCGCAGCAGCTGGGCGTGAACGTGCAGGATGTGTTCAACACCATGCAGGCTTATCTGGGCTCGGTCTATGTCAACGACTTCAACCGTTTTGGCCGCACCTATGAAGTGATCGCCCAGGCCGATACGCAGTACCGCTCGCGTCCCGACGACATCCTGCGCCTGCAGGTGCGCAACGATCAGGGCCAGATGGTGCCGCTGGGTTCGATGGTGAATGTCAGCGAGACTACCGGTCCCGACACGGCGATGCGCTACAACGGCTTCCGCGCCGCCGACCTGAATGGTGGTGCAGCGCCCGGCTTCTCCAGCGGTCAGGCGCAGGGCGCCATGACCAAAATCCTGGATGAGACGCTGCCAAAAGGCATGCACTATGAATGGACGGATCTGACCTATCAGCAGATCCTAGCCGGCAACACCGCGCTGCTGATCTTCCCGCTCTGCGTGCTGCTGGTCTTCCTGGTGCTGGCTGCCCAGTATGAAAGCCTGTTCCTGCCGCTGGCGATAATTCTGATCGTGCCGATGTGCCTTTTCAGCGCGATCACCGGCGTGTGGCTGACCGGCGGCGACAACAACATGTTCACCCAGATCGGCTTGTTCGTGCTGATCGGCCTGGCCTGCAAGAACGCAATCCTGATCGTGGAGTTCGCCCGCGAACTGGAAATCCAGGGCAGCCCCACGCTGGCTGCCGCGATCGAGGCCGCCCGCCTGCGTCTGCGTCCCATCCTGATGACCAGCTTTGCCTTCATCATGGGTGTGGTACCGCTGGTGCTGTCGTCGGGCGCGGGTTCGGAGATGCGGCATGCCATGGGCATCGCAGTGTTCTTCGGCATGCTGGGCGTGACCTTCTTCGGCCTTTTCCTGACGCCGGTCTTCTATGTGCTGCTGCGCGCGCTGGAAAAGCGCGTCACCGGCACCGAGAAAGTGCACCACCATGTCTGATTTTCACGCTATCGCGAATGTCCTCGCGTTGGGCCTGGCTTCCATGTTCGGCATTGCCAGCCTGCTGCACCTGATCGCGCCGCGCTTTCTGCGCGATGCGTACCGGGAAGCGGGCTATTCGCGCTCGTTCCTCGTCGTGATTGGCATTGCACTGGCGCTGGCTGTGGTTTTCCTGGCCGTGCCGCAGATGCGGGTGTGGGGCGGCATTCTGGGCGGGCTGATCCTGTTCACCGCCGCCACCGCATTCCTGTATCGCGAGCGTTACGCCTATGCGATCCCCGCGATCCTGCTGCTGGCGGCTCTGGCGCCGGCGATGGCTTAAGGGTTCCAGTAAGGCTCTGGCAGGGGAATGAAGGTCACCGGGACTTCGGTGATGATCGTGCGAATCCAGTCGGCGCTGTACTTCATGCCCGCTTGAACCGAAGCATTCTCGCCCAGCAGCACCAGACCTTTCTTCAAGCCGGCCGCGATCATGTCCTGGGCATATTCCACGACTTCCCACTCGTGGGCATAGCCGCAGACCAGCACATCGACAGGCCCGTTCAGCAGCGCGATGCCCGGCATCTGTGCGGTGTTGCCGAAGCTGGTCGCCACACGGGAGACAGGGAGCTTCGGATCGCCCACCACCCGCAGGGTCCTGTCGTCCAGCTTGGCCGCCAGTTCCTGCGCCAGCGCCAACAGCGTCGTTGCGGGACGGCTGAACAGATTGGCGTTGCCTGCTTCGGCTTGCCATTCCAGTGCCTGCGCCATGCCGGCAGCGATGCGATTGGGCTGGGAGTCGTGCAGGTGATCCTGCAGATTAAACACCACCATCTTGCTGGCGCGGATCAGGTCGCGCTTCTCGATAAAAAGCGTATCTGTCTCGAGCCGGTTCAGGTTGTCGCCGCTTTCCCAGAAAGCGGGATCATAAGTGAAAACCAGATTAGACTTCGCGTCGGCCGCCCTGCGCAACCCTTCCAGGGTTGCCTGGGCCATTACGGCGACGCCGTATACCGCCTGGGTCGGGTCGCCGGCCGAAACATGATCCACGGTCTTGGGGCGGCTTGGGGCGCCGGACTTGTCGATCACGCGCTGGATCAGCTGCAGGGCGGTCAGGTCGCTCACGGCAACACCCGGCTGTTGATCTCGAAGACCGGCTTCTTGAGGTTCCAGTACGGCTCGATCAGGCGCAGGAATTTCACCGGCACTTCCGGCACAAAGCCGCGCAGCCAGGTTGCGGCATATTCCATGCCCCATTGTTCCGACAGAACATGGCCCAGCACGATCAGGCCCTTTTTGCGGCCCGACGTCACCAGGTCCTGGGCATAGGCGATCAGGTCCCAGTCCTGTTCCTCGCCAATCACCAGCGCGTCGCAATCACTGTTCAGATAAGGCGCACCAGGGATCAGGCTGCAATTTCCCCAACTCACCGCGATGCGCTTAACCGGCAGGTTCGGATCGCCGACAACCCGCAGGGTGCGGTCATCCAGCTTCTTCTGGAATTCCCGCGCCAACCCGCCCAGCGTGGTGGGAGGCAGGTTGATGTGCCGGTCATAGGGCTCGGTGATGTATTTGCTCCAGCCCATGCGGTCGGCCATGCCCTGGTGAATGCCGTCCACCGGCTTCTTGGCATGCCAGTGATCGTGAAAGTGAAAGCTCACCAGATTGTGCGCCTTCATGTAGGCCTGCTTGGTCTTGTAGAGCGGGTCGTCCTGAAGCTGGGTCACCGTGTCGGGATGTGACCAGAAGGTCGGCTCGTGCGTGATGATCAGGTTGCACTTAGCCGCGACGGCGGCCTTTAGCGCATCGAAAGTGCACATCATGGTGGTGGCGATGCCCGTGACGGGCGTGTCTGCGTCGCCCGCGATAATGCGGTCGACGCCACGCTCGAACCAGGGCGTGCCGATCTGGCCGTGCATCCTGTCCAGCACCTGACGAACTGTCAAAACTGATGCCGCCTTCGCGGGTGCGGCGACCGCGAGTGCGAAGCCGGCGGCAAGATCACGGCGTCTGAGATTTGTCATCGCATCCTTCTTACAATGGCGCTGGCCAAAAAGCGTCGGGAAGATGACGATGCAGCGCAGGAAATCCGCCATCGTTTTTGCAGGTCGGCGGATTTCGCCGGGGATTTCGTCGAAGGGGCGCTTTCGGGGGATTATTATGTGCCTGATGGCACGCCTGTCATGTGATTTCTCCGACCCACTTGGTTATCGTGCCTCCTGCGCCTTTCGAAGAAGGCGTGATGGGCCCCTATTTCACCGCCGGCGTGAAATTCGAAGTTCTAGCGCCGCCCTTGTTTCATCTACGCTCTGGTGCCACCTTTTTCCCTGGTTCCGTCCCAGGAGAGGGAGAGCAGGGTGTCGCGTAGCCGGATTTCGCATGTTTTGGTTCTTCTGGGCTGTGCGCTGTTGTCTTGCGCGGTGCCGGCTGCGGCGCGGCCGCGCGATGACGTGATGTCCGGTGCCTATCGCTGCGCGGCGATCGGCGATTCCCGGCAGTGGCTGGATTGCTATTATGGTGCGGCCCAGCCGGCGCGCGCGGCGCTGGGCATGTCGGCGGCGCCCCCCGCCCAGGTCGCCCTGGTGTCGCGCCCGCCGGCGGGTGTGGTTCCCCCCGGCGAGGAAATCGTGCGCGACCGCGTGATGGCGTCAGCTTCGGCCTGCGCCTTGGCCGGCGACCGGCCTTGGCTGGATTGTTATTACGCTGCTGCCCAGCCGATGCGCGAACAGTTGCATCTGCCATCTGCGCCGCAGGCAAAGCTTGCGGTTGCTGCGCCGCCGCCACCCATGTTTCCAGTGGTGCATACCGCGCCCGAAGCGACCGCGATGGCCGGACGCAAGCAGATGAACTTGCGCATGGTGTCTTACAGTTTCGCCAAGAACGGCTATTTCACCGTCACCCTGGAGAACGGCCAAGTCTGGCGCCAGGTTGATGGTGATACCGACTTCGCGCACTGGAAGAAGCCGGCGGCCAGTTATCAGGTGCGCATCACCGAAGGGTTTCTCAGAAGCTATAACCTGCAGGTGAAGGGCTTGCCGGGCCTCTACAAGGTGCTTCTGTCTTCGTGATGATTGCGCTACCGGGGTGCGGCACCGCAGTGCAGCACGCATTTCACCGGTAAAATCTGCGAAATTCGAATGTAAAAGTTCTGAAAAGGATTATCCCTGCGCGCATCGTCCTTTGTGCGCAGTTGTGTTTGCGTGTCGCGGAATAGCCTTTGTTTCATGGCGTTTTGGGCGCATCGCTCATTCGCGGGAACCCGCGGATTGTCGCCGCATCGCTTTTTGGCTTCATGACGGGAAAGTCAGGCAGGTTGACAACAAACACCGCTCCCTCCGATCATTTTCAACAACCGGTTCGCTTTGAAGGCCGGGAAAAGTAGCAGTCAGGGGAATACCCAAAACAACACGATGGCCGACACGTGCGCGTTTGCGCGCGCGCGGACGGCTGTCTGGAACAGATCCGGGGAGAAAGCTTATGTTCACGACCAAGAAGCTGCGCTGTGGCGTTTCGATGGCGGCACTGGCGACCACCATGGTGCTGACCGCGCAGGTCGCACAGGCCCAACAGGCCACCGCGCCCGAAGTTGAAGCGGTGACCGTCACCGGCACCAACATCCGCGGCGCCATTCCGGTCGGTTCCCACGTCGCAACCGTCGGCCAGCAGGAAATCGAAGCCCTTGCGCCGGTCAGCGTGTCGGGCGTGCTGTCGTCCTTCCCCCAGCTCAGCAACTCGGGTACCGCGCCGCAGGGCGAAAATTCCTACACCTTCTATTCGCCCAACATTCACAATCTGGCGGCATCGGCGTCCAACTCCACACTCGTGGTGGTTGATGGCATGCGCATCCCCGGTGGCGGCTCGCAGTGGGCGGAAGCCGACCCCAATATCATTCCCGTTGTCGCCTTGCAGCGCGTCGAAGTGCTGGCGGACGGCGCATCTTCGGTTTACGGCTCCGACGCCGTGGCCGGTGTGGTCAACTTCATCACCCGCAAGAGCTTTGACGGCCTTCAGTTCGACGCCCAGGTGGGTTTCGCCAAGGGCATGCAGACCGACAATATTGACGCCCTGTGGGGCACCCATTGGGACAGCGGCAATGTTTTTGTCGCGGCGTCCTGGACCTATGGCTCGGAACTGGCGACAGCCGATCGTCCCCAGTACAGCCGGGGCGATTACACCCCGGTCGGCGGTAACAACCAGAATTCGGTGAACTGCTCGCCGGCCTCGATCCATCCGACATCACCTGCCACGACCGGCAACAATTATTGGTTTGCGGGACCGACCGGGGCTGGTTTCGCCAACACCCAGGCGGCGCGTCCCTGCAACCTGCAGATATATGGCGACGTGATCCCGCAGGTTCAGCGCACCAACATCATGATGAAGGTGACGCAGGACTTCTTTGGCGGCCGTCTGACGGTTTCCGACACGCTGGCCTATAATGATTTGCACACTTTCCAGACCACCGGTCCGGGCACTATCAGCAACGTCACCGTCTTCGGCCCCGGCTATGCTCCAAGTGCGAGTGATCTGGCCAATGGTTACACCACGGGCCAGATCAATCCGTTCTTCACAGCGCCGGCCGGTGCGCCCACCACCACCAAAGAACAGGTTTCGTGGGTGAATTTGCTGACGCCTCTGCCCTCGACGCGTACGACCGAAGACGTGATCTACAATCGCCTCAACGCCAGTTTCAACATCGACGACAACTGGCGCCTCGATATGGACTGGGTATTGGGCCAGAACAATTATGTCAGCGGCACCTATGACGGCTTCTGCTCGTCCTGCGCCTATCTGGCGCTGAACGGCACCGCACTTGCGGGTGGCTCCGCTACCGGCACCGACGTATCCGGCCGTAACGTGGTTGCATTGAACACGCCGTTGACCGCGGCGAATGCGCTGGATGTGTGGAATGCGCCAGGCTCTGCAAATCGAACCTCGGTCCAGGTTTTGCATTCGCTAAATTCGATCCAGACCCTGACCCCGATCTACAATTCCACCAACCAGGCGCGCGCCTCCATCAACGGCACGCTGTTCCACATGCCCGCGGGCGACCTGAAAGTGGCCTTGGGTGGCGAGGTCTATGTCCAGCACATCCAGAAGGACCAGGTCGGCACCATCGCGACCGGCCCGTCCTCCTCTGGTGGCAGCGTGCAGCGCTATCGCTACGAGCGCACCACCAAGTCCGGCTTCCTGGAATTGCAGGCGCCGATCATCTCGCCGGAAATGAACATCCCGTTCGTTCACAAGCTGTCTGTGGACGTTTCTGGCCGCATGGATGCGTTCAGCGATGTCGGCTCGGTCGCGGTTCCCAAATACGCGATCGACTGGGATGTCACCGAGGACTTCAAGCTGCGCGGCAACTACTCGCAGTCCTTTGTGGCGCCGCCTCTGCTGTCGCTGGGCGACCCGAACTACGGCTACACCTATCAGGGCGGTGCCAGCACGGGCGGCCAGATCGACTCCATCCCGGCCGCGAACTTTCCGGGCATCCAGAACATTCCCGGCGCGGTCTGCACCGTCAACGGCGCGGCTTCGACCACGCCGGCCTCGACCGGCTGCCCCTTCGTCACTCTGGGCAACAATGCCGGCGCCAATGGTACCGGCGGCAACCAGGGCCTGGAGCGCCAGTATGGCGGCCTGTTCGTCAACGTGAAGCCGGAAACCGGTTTCTCCTGGTCGGCGGGCTTCGACTACAATCCCAGCTGGTTTGAGGGTTTCCACACCTCCGTCACCCTGTTCAACAACACCTTCAAGGGTGCGGTGAACGCGGCGCACATCCAGCAGACGGCGAACGTGCCCTCGCTGTTCAAGTTCTTCCAGGTCTGTAACAACGGCGGCGGTTGCAATGCGGCCCAGGTGAATGCCTTCACCAACACCGCCAACGGCGCCATCACCGGCGCGCTGCCTTCTGGCGGCATCTACTATCTGTGGGCGCATGACGAGACCAACTTCCTCTACCTGCGCATCCAGGGCATCGACTTCGACGCCACCTATGACTTCGACCTCGGCGATTACGGCACCGTTCATGTCGGCGACTATCTGACCCTCTTCACCCAGTTCAAGGAGGGTTATGACGGCGCCAATTACTTCAGCATCAAGGGCACGTCGGGCTTCAACGGCACCTTCTCGTCGCTGGAATACAACACCCGCTTCAACCTGGGCTGGACGATCGGCCCGATCGGCATCGACACTTTCGTCAACTACATGCCGGGTTACCACAACTGGAACTCGACTTCTGTTACGCCGCTGAACGCCAATGCGCTCGGCGTTCCGACAGCGGGCGACAAGGTCGGTTCCTGGACCACGCTGGACCTCAATGTTGCGTACAACTTCGAGGATGGCTGGTTCGGCGGCGATCAGCTGTACGTCCACGTCAACAATGTGTTCGACCAGGATCCGCCGTTCATCAACACCACGGCGAACGGTGCCGGCGCAAGCTCGGGCGCGGTCTTTGGCTTCAACGCGTTCAATGCCAGCCCAATCGGCCGCACCGTCGGCATCGGCATGCGCGCCAAGCTCTGACATTCCCCAAACTGCCCGCCCGGCTTTTGCCGGGCGGGCCTATTTTTTCCCAGGAGATTTCCATGGATATCAAGAAACGTGACCTGTTGCTGGGCGCCGCCATCGGCGCGGGCTTGGCGGCCAGTGGCGCGATGGCGCAGACCGCCAAGCGCAAGCAGCCTTCGTCGGTTGATCCCAACTACAAACCCAAGCGCCTGAATAAGTGCATCGAGCTGTGGGAAGACGGCCAGCCAATCTATTACACCGGCTGGGGCGTGGGCCCGGGTGTCGATGCCTATGAGCAGGGCATCAAGATGGCCAAGACCTGGGCCGACGCCATCAATGTCGAGATGGAACACGGTCTGTTCGACCTGAAGGACCTGCGCGAGTTCATGCGCGGCCTAAAGGATGGCGGCCCCACGCCGTCGGGCCATGCGCTGCCGACCGTGTTCGTGACCCCGCCGCCGATCGGCCTGGACGAAGCCTATGCCCGCGCCAACACCTGGGTGCTGGAGCAGATCCTCTGCACCGGCGTGATGGGCATCCACATCTGCCATGCGCGCGATCCCAAGGCGATCGAGACTTATGCCCATATGGGTTGCCGCTATCCTTTCCAGGATACGCCGGGCCTGACCGCCAGGCCGAAGATGCAGGGTCTCCGGGGCAACAGCGCCAGCTATGCGGCCAACATCTGGGGCGTTTCCGGCGGCACCTATCAGCACATCGCTGACCTGTGGCCGCTCAATCCGCGCGGCGAGGTCATCTTCGGCGTGAAGATCGAAGACACCTATTGCGACAAGACGGTGGATCAGACACTGGCCATTCCCGGAATCGCCATGGCCGAATGGGGCCCGGGTGACCACAATCTGTGGCTGAACGGCTATCATGCGGTGGAAGACCAGGGCGAAAGCGGCCATCCCGTGCTGCGTGACGCCAGCGGCAAGGTGACCAGCGATGTGTCGGCGCTGCCCAACATGGAAGCGGTGCGCCAGAGGACGCTGGCCGCCTGCAAGAAGAACAAGGTGATGTTCCTGAACGCGGCCGAGACCGAAGAAGGTCATAACAATGTCGTTCAGCAGATCAAGGACGGCACCATGGTGGTGGCGACCGGCCGCGGCGGTGAAAAGGTGGCCCAGATGGGCCGCGAATACACCAAGCGCAAGATGCCGGTTTGAGGGGACGACAATGAAGAAGTTTTTGATCTCAGCCTTGGCCACGAGCGCGCTGCTCATGGCCGTGCCTGCGCATGCCCAGGTCAAGCAAAGCCGCGAGCAGATCCTGTTCTACACCGGTGACTGGAAGGGCGATCGTTTTCCCGACGGCCGGCCCAAGGTTTCGGACTCGCTGCTGGACCGTGCGCTCAACGTGCCCATCGAGGACATCTGGGGCTTCCTGCGCAACAAGGGCTATAACTGCCAGTTCGAGGGCGGCTGGCTGACCTTGCACGACCGGCCATTCTCCGGCCGCGCGCTGACCACCCAGTACATGCCGGCGCGTCCCGACATGCTCAACGCCATCCGCGCCGAGGGCAAGGCGGAAGGCCGTGTCAGTGGCAACAACAGCTGGCCGATCAACGAGCTGCAACCGGGCGACGTCTATGTCGCCGACGGCTTTGGCAAGAACGTCGAAGGCACGCTGATCGGCTCCAATCTGGGTTCGGGCATCGCTGCCCACACCCAGGGCAAGGGCGGCTTCCTGTTCGATTCCGGCATCCGTGATGCGGAAGAGAACCGCGAGAACGAGAAGCTCAACGGTGTCTATCGCGCCTATGATCCCTCGGCCTGGAAGGATATGACGCTCACTAGCATCAACGCCCCGGTCCGCATCGGCCGCGCGGTGGTGCTGCCGGGCGACGTGGTTCTGGTGAAGAAGGATGGCGCGATCTTCATTCCCGCCATCCTGGCCGAGGACGCGATCTCGTCGGCGGAATTCACCCAGTTGGAAGACGGCTACAATTTCGAGCTCAACAAGGCCGGCACCAACGGCGCGGAGTTCGAGGGCGGCTGGACCGCGGCCAAGTACGACGCCATGGCCAAGTGGGCCAAGGGCACGCCCGGCCGCATCCGCATGCCGATGGCGCAGTTCGAGAAGCTGCTAGCCGAGCGCAAGGCGCGTAACGCCAAGACGGTTTCGGAAGCGCCGCGCCGCTAGGCGGGTTCCACGGGCTCGACATAGGCATGACTGGCGACGGCGGGCAGGGCGATGGCGATCGCCAGTCCACCTTCGTCACGATTGCGGGCCGATATGGTGCCGTTGCACGCCACGATGGCGCGCTTGGCGATCGAAAGGCCCAGTCCGACGCTGTGATCGTCCGCCGGCGAGCGCTTGGCGAAGGGCTCGAAGAAGAAGGGCAGGCATTCCTCGGCCACGCCGGGGCCGTTGTCCTGGATGCCCAGGCGGAATTCCCTGGCATTGTCGCCGTTCAGTTCCACGGCAATCTGCTGGCCCCGGCGCGAGAAGCGGATGGCGTTGCGCACCACATTCTCGATCGCCCGGTGTACCAGCCGGCCGCTGCCCGCCACGATCCAGTCCTGGGAATCGGCCGGCGGCGTGATGCGGCAGGTTATCTCCACATCGCGGCTTGCCGCCTCGAAGCGGGCATCCTCAACTACGCTCAGGGTCACTTCCGCCAGGTCGAAATATTCCCCCTCGGTGACGCTACCGCTTTCCAGTCGTGACAGGGTCAGGAGCTCGCCCACCAGGTTGTCGAGGCTGTGTGCCTCGTGCCGGATGCGCTCCAGCGAGGTATCGATCTTTGCGGGGTCCTGGCGCGCCAGGCCGATGGCCAGCTGCAGCCGGGTCAGCGGTGTGCGCAATTCGTGGCTGACATCTGCGATCAGCTTGTCGCGGGAGGCGACCAGTTCCTGCAATCGTTCCGCCAGCTTGTCGAACTCGCGCGTCAGTTCCGCCAGTTCGTCATGGCGAAAGCGCATGCCCGGTCCTAGCCGCGCGGAGAAGTCCGCATTGGCCAGTCGGTGAAAGCCGATCGAGATTCGGCGTATAGGATCGGTCAGGTGCCAGGCCAGCACGCCGCTGAAAATCAGCCCGCCTGTCATGGCCAGCATCACGATCTCCGGCGGAATGTCGAACGGCCCGCGGCCATAGCCCAGGTGACGGCGTACGGTATAGGTGACTTCGAAGCGGTTGCCTTGCGGATCGCGCGCCTGGCGGGTGAGCGAACCACTGTTGATGTCATCCTGCGGTCGGCTCTCCTTGCCCCAGGGCCTGACAGCCAGGCTGCCGCGCTCGTCCAGCGGCCATTTCTGCATCATGGCGCGCAATTCGGGTTCCCCGCCGCGCTCGATCATGGCGACGGCCGCACCCGTGGAAATCTTGGACAAGGCGCGCGTGGTCTCGCTGGGCAGAGGATGCACGAAATTGAACAGCAGCCACAAACCGTCGACGATGAAGATGAAGGTGACGCCGAAGCCCAGGAAAATCTTCCAGAACAGGACGCGTTTCACGAACGCTGCCTCAAGCGGTAGCCGATGCCGCGCACGGTTTCGATGTCGGACTTGGCGCCGGTCGCCGTGGCCAGCTTGCGGCGCAGATGGCCGGCATGGACGTCGATGCTGCGATCATAAGGCTCGCGCCGGCGGCCCAGCACGATCAGGGACAGGTCATCCTTGCTCATCACCACCTTGTCGGCGCGCATCAGGGCCGCCAGCAGGTTGAACTCGGTGGTGGTCAACTCAAACGGTGTTTCCTGCCAGGCGACTTCGCGGCGTGCCACGCTCAAGGTCAGCGCGCCCGACGCCAGGGTCTCATTTGCGGAGGGTTCGCGTTGCGGCTCGCGGCGCAGGCGGGCACGCAGCCGCGCCAGAAGCTCGCGCGGGAAATAGGGCTTGGCCATATAGTCGTCGGCGCCCATCTCCAGTCCGATCACCCGGTCCACATCGTCGCCGCGCGCGGTGAGCATGATCACCGGCACGTTGCTGCTGCTGCGGATGCGGCGCAGGACTTCCAGCCCGTTCACGTCGGGCAGCATGATGTCCAGGATCACGGCATCGAAATTGTCGTTGGCGATGGCAACCTCGCCCTCATAGCCGCTATAGGCCGAGGTGATGCGGAATCCTTCGCTGGTCAGATATTCGGTGAGCATTTCGCTCACCTTGTCGTCGTCATCGATCAGAAGGATGTGCTGTGCCACGCGACAATTCCCCCAAAGCTTTGTTCTGTTTTCTGAAAGCTTAGCGCCTCGGCAGCGGTTGTCACGATATTTACAGTTTCTTTTCGCTGCCTTTGCCTCGGCTTTCGGGAAGGGCAGTTTTTTGTATCGCGGCTTCGCCAAGGGCCTGCCCCGCGTTGCAGGCCCGCGCCTTTGGCTTTCAAGCTGCTGGTGCGGAAGAAACGGGGCAGTTGATGACAAAAGGGACCGGACACTCCGGAACGGAGGTCAAGTTCTGCTGCGTTGCAAAAGTGGCTGCGCGGCCGGTGTGCATCAGCGAAGGACGCATTTCGGAACTTATCTCCCCTGCATGGGCGCGCCCCCCGCGCCCAGCCCAGGCTGGTGTCAGGCGGCGCCTCCCACGATCGCCGTCTGACACGGCTGCCCCGTTCTTCTTCCGCCACCAACAAAAACACAGGGAGCGGGAAAACCATGAAGGCACACGGTATCGCGGCATCCATCCTGGCGCTGTCCTTGACGGCGGCGCATGGCGAGATCGTCGTTTCGGCAAACGACGGCAAGCAGCTTCGCCCCGGCGATAGCGTCACCACACCCACCCCCGACAGTGTCGCGGTACTGGATATCGATGGCGGTCGCGCGCGGCTGTTGGGATCGGTGGATGTGCCTGCCGCGATGATCGGTCCGCCGCGCGCGGTGGCGGTCACCGCCGACAGCAAGCTTGCCATCGTCACGGCGTGCCAGGTTCTGTCCGGCGACAAGCTGTCGCCGGCGGACACGGTCTCGCTGATCGACCTGTCGCGCCCTTCGCACCCGCGCGTTATCCAGAGCGTGCATGCCGGGGCCGGCGCCAGCGGAGTCGCCATCAGCCCCAATGGCAAGCTGGTTCTGGTCGCCAATGCGGAAGGCAATTCCATCAGCGTGTTTTCGCTGTCCGGCAACCACCTTACTGCGGTGAATACGCTGAGCATGGAGGAAGGCGCGCGCCCGACCGACGTGACCTTCACCCGCGACGGCAAAGGCGCAGTGGTGGTGGGCCAGCGCCTGTCCAAGCTGATCTTCCTGAGCGTGGATGGCACGCAGGTGGCGTTGGGCGGCAAGTCGGCCGGGCCGGGGCGCAATCCCTACGGCGCGGTCGTCACCCATGACGACAAGTATGTGATCAACACCAACCTGGGCGGCGCCAACCCGCCACCCGGCGCGCCGGCACCTACGGGCCGCGGGATGTCACGCCAGGGCACCATCTCCATGACCGAAATCGCAACCGGCAACGTGGTCGCTTCCGTCGTGGTGGGCCCGACACCGGAGCATGTGGTGCTGTCCGATGACGGCAAGTATGCCGCCGTAGTGGTCGCCAACGGTACGGCCTCGGTGCGCTCCGATCCCAAGTTTGCGAGCGTGCTGGGCCTGCTGGAGATCTATGCAGTGGGTGCAGGAACCTTGACGCCCGTGACCCGCGCCGATACCGGCCACTGGTGCCAGGGCGCGGTCTTCAGCCGCGATGGCCATACCGTGCTTCTGCAATGCGCGGCCGAGCGGGAGATCGAGGTCTTTCACTTCGACGGCACCAGCCTGACGCGCGATGCATCCGCGAACATTCCGCTGGTGTCGCGGCCCGGCGCCATCGCCACGGCATTTAGCCGATAAGCGCAGACAAGGAAAAACGGCTCCAGCCGTAAGGCTGGAGCCGTTGATCATTCCGATAGAGGCGACTTCTACAGATTGGCCTTCAGGCCAACCGTGAAGTAACGGCCCATCGCGCTCTGCACGCTGTAGCCCGACGTGAAGGTCGGGTACCACTGGCCGATCGTTCCGTTGGGGATATAGGCCGGCTGGGCGTTCAGCAGGTTCTGGACCACGAAGTAGCCGGTCAGGTCTGCGCCATCCACCGAGAACTTGCGGGAGATGTTCGCGTCCACCTGGTTCCAGGAGTTCACGTGCGGATTGACCCAGTTGTTGAGACCGGCTGCCGACTGGGGCGAACCGGCCGGCAGGACCGGACCCGACACCTGGCTGAAGCCGGACACCCAGGTATCCGTCAGGCCGAGGCTCCAGTCGTTCAGGGTATAGTTGAACTGCAGCGAGATGCGGGTGCTGGAATTGGGCGAGCGCGAGAAGGGCTGGCCCGGGATCAGAACCGAGTTGTTGATGACGGGCTGATAAGTCGCCAGCAAACGGCTGGTCCAGGCACCCTTCCAGTCCGAGACCAGGTCGGCCATGTCCCAACCATAGTTGGCTTCAAAGTCCCAACCTTCCGTCTTGGTCGAGGCGGTGTTGAGGTTGAAGGTGAACAGCCTGGTCGCCTGGTTGGCGGCCGTGTGATCGCTGAACGGCAGCGGACGCTGGTAGTTGTTGCAGTAGATCGACGTACCGCCCGAGGCTTCACACAGCGTCTGGATGGTGGTGCTGGGTGCAATCGAGCCAATCGCGTTGGCCAGATGGAGACGATAATAGTCCAGCGACACGGTCAGGCCCGGAATGAAATCCGGGGTCCACACGGTGCCCAGCGTGTAGGTACGCGACACTTCCGGCACCAGGTTCGGGTTGCCCTGGCTGGAATAGGTGGTCGTGTAGTTGGCGGCCGCGCCCGAAAGATGCAGGTCGCCGTTGAAGACGTTCTGCACCAGGGTCGCCGGGCGGAACAGGTCGTCCAGCGTTGGGGCACGGATGTCGATCGAGGTCGTGCCGCGGAAGCGCAGCGAGTCGACGACATTCCAGTTGAAGCCGATCTTCCAGGTCTGCACCGAACCGGACACCGAATAGGTGGTGTAGCGGCCGGCCGCGGTGATGTCGAAGGCCTGGATCAGCGGCACGTCCTTGATCACCGGGACGTTGGCTTCCAGCGCCAGTTCCCAGACATTCTGGCTGGCCTGGATCGGCTGCAGGATCGACTGGGCATAGCTGGGCAGCGCGGGGTTGCAGATGCGCAGGCCCGTGCAATCCACGAAGGTGCTTGAAGGCACGTTCGAGCCGACGGCATACGAGTTGAAGCGCATTTCACCGGAAAGCGCCGCGGTGATCGGACCCGCGCCCCAACCGTCGAACACATTGCCCGAAATCGCGCCGCCGAAGTCGTCCAGGATGTTGGTCTGGGTGAACGACGTGGTCTGGAACACGTAATTGAACGCGCTCTGCGAGATGGCAGTGGGGCCGAACGGATTGATCGGCACGCAGTTGGCATAGGCTGCCGCCGTCGCCGCCTGGGTGGCGGCGTAACAGGCGACGTTGCCGTTCGCCAGCTGCACCGCGTCCTGCGCCGCATACATGTGCTGCAGGTTCTGGTTGTTGATCAGGTTCACCTTCAGGCGGTTCTCGGCGTGGGTGTAGAACACGTTCCAGCCGAAGCGGCCGTTCATGATCGTGCCGTCCAGGCCCGTCTGCACGCTGAGCACGCGGTTCACGCTGCCCGTGCCGTTTGTGCCGGTCTGGCCCAGGCCGGTGATGAACTCGCCCAGCTGGAAGGTGTTGCCGGGCTGCACCGTGCCGCTGGTCTGCAGCGGATGGGTGCCGTTGTTGCCCAGGGCGGCCTGCACAGCCGGGGACAGGAAGGGATTGTCCTTGTAGAAGATGTCGGCCTGGTTCGCGCCGGGCTGGATCTTCTGCGGGAAGTACCAACCGAAGCTATAGGCTTCCGCGCCCTGGCCCTGCACGTACCAGGTGACATTGTCGGCCAGGTCATAGCTGAAGCGGCCGAACACCGAACCCTGGTGATAGCCGTTGAAAATCTGGCCATAGGGGCTGTAGACGCCGTCGCCACCCGAATTCAGGTTGCCGGTACCGGCCGTGACATTGCCGTTGGCGTCCCTGGCGCCGGCAACGCCGGGGTTGAAGGGCGCGAGAATGCCGTTGGCGACAAAGTACTGGCCATTGGCGCCGGTGCCGGTCACGCCGGGCGAACCGGTGCTGCACGCCGGAACGCAGGACTGGATCAGGCCGCCGAAAGCGGAGTTCGGACGACGGCCATTGGTGATGTAGGTGAAGGGATTGGCGGCGGTGCCGGTGCCGGCCAGCGCGCCGTAGTTGCCCGGCGGGCCATAGGGACGCGCGGACTGGTTGACCGGATCGCGGTGACGGAATTCTACCGAGCCTTCCAGGTGACCACGGCCGCCGAACAGGTCGGTGCCGCCGACCGCGCTGAGATTGTAGCTCATCGCATCGGCATAGGTGGACAAGCCGGCATTCATGTCGGTCTTGAAGCCGTCGAACTTCTTGTCGAGGACGAAGTTGACTACGCCGGTCACCGCGTCCGAGCCGTACACCGCGGAGGCGCCGCCGGTGACGACGTCAACGCGGTTGATCAGGCCCTGGGGCAGGGTGTCGACATCGACCGTGCCGTCGGAGTTGGAGGGGGCGGCGCGATGGCCGTCCAGCAACACCAGGGTGCGCTGGGCGCCGAAGTTGCGCAGGTTCAGCGTGTTGGAGGAGAAGTTCTGGCTTCCGTCGCCGGGACGGCCAATCTGCTGCGAACCCTGGAAGATCGGCAACTTGTTCAGGCCGTCCGGAATGTTGGTGGGCGTGGTGGCCAGCAGGTCGGCGGTCGACACGATGGTCAGCGGCGTGGGCGAGTTGGCGGCGTCGGAAATAACGCGCGAGCCGGTCACGACAACGGACTCGACGTCTTTATTGGTGTCCTGCGCATAGGCGCTGGGCAACGCAACGAAGGCCACGCCGCATGCGAGCAGCGCCTTGAACTTCCAAGTCATGGATTGTTTCCCCTGAAATGTTACGGCTTTCTTCTGAAAGCCATTTTGTGGGGCGAACATGCGCTTTCCCCCCGGCAAGGCCAATGCCATTTCTGCATCGGTCAAACCAACATGCGTATCGCGCCGATATGGCGGAAATCCGAAACACAGCGCATTGGCGCTGATGTCGCCGGCGCAAGCAGCTTGGCGCGCAACCGCGATCCGCCCGTGTCGCCTATTTAATCCCACATCAATATTGCGGCCATCCGCCTTGGGCCGGTCCTTTTGCGGAAGGCATTAACTACCAAGGGTATGGATTGTGCCGGCCCAGCGTACAATTGGTGTGCGGGCGTTCCAATAAAGAAACCTCCCGGCCGTTCGGAATGGCTTCCGTGCCGGCGGCAGCTTGCGTAAAACTGGCTGACCGGGGGAAAGCCATGAAACAGCTCTTGATCTATGACGACATCGTGCCGCTCACGCGCCAGGCGCACGGCAATCATTCGCTCAAGCGGGGCACGACCTACGAGTTCGCGCGCCAGACCAATGCGGTTCCGCTGGTGCTGGCAGAGTTCCCCCAGGTCTCGCAGGACTACGCCATCGTCTTCACCGAAACGGCCGAGGGCGTGATGCCCGCCGTGGTGCTGGGCGCGCGCAACGACGAGAACGCCTACATCAAGGCCGACGGTACCTGGGATGCACCTTATGTACCGGCCTTCGTGCGCCGCTACCCGTTCGTCTTCGCCATGGATGAAAAAGGCGAGACCTTCACCCTGATGGTCGACCCCGGCTATGCGGGCCTGAACACCGACGGCAAGGGCGAGCGGCTTTTTGATGCCGAGGGTGCCCAGACCGCTTTCCTCGACGGCACCTTGGCCTTTCTCAAGGAATACCAGGCGCTGTTCCACCAGACTCGCGCCTTCGGCACGCGCCTCAATGAACTGGGCCTGCTGGATCCGGTGGAAGCACGCCTGCCGCTGCCCCAGGATCCGCAGCGCCGCCTGACCGGGTTCCGGATCGTCAATCGCGACAAGCTCAAGGCGCTGGACGCCGATGTCATCGCCCAGATGCTGAAGAGCGACGAGCTGGAACTGATTTTCCTGCACCTGTTTTCGCTGCGCAATCTGGGCCGGCTGCAGGAAAAGATGGCGGCGATGCCGGCAGAAAAAGTCGCATAAAATTCCAAGGCGCGCTGCGACAGTGACGACGATCTTCCGGGCGATGGTGGCCATTGGCATCGCGCTGCTGGTCGCGACCCCGGCGCAAGCCGCCAAGCCGCGTGCCACCAAACCCGCCTCGGCCAAACCAGCGCGCCCCATCGACATCTATCAGGCCGAACAGGCGATGACGCCGGCCCAGCTGATCGCGCGCTGGCAACCCTATGTCGGCAAGGCGGCACACCGCGCCGGTGTGCCGGCAGCCTGGATCAATGCGGTGATGCGTGTGGAAAGCGGCGGGCGCACCATGCTGACGGGCTCTCAGCGGATGGTATCGGCCAAGGGCGCCATGGGCCTGATGCAGCTTCTGCCCCAGACCTATGAGGATATGCGCGCGCAATACCGGTTGGGCGCCGATCCGTTCGAGCCCAGGGATAACATAAGTGCGGGCGCTGGCTACCTGCGGTTCCTGCGCGGCAAGTACGGCTATCCCACCATGTTCGCCGCTTACAATGCCGGGCCCGGCCAGGTCGAGGACATCATGGGAGGCAGCAAGAAGCTGCCGGCGGAAACGCGCGCCTATGTCGCCCGCATCGGCGAGATCCTGGGCAAGGGTCGTGACGGCGCCATGATCGACGCCATCAAGCTGACCCGCCCCGATGGCGAATCCGTGCTGGTCGATCCCCTGGCGGTCGGGTCTGTTCGCGCGCCGCTGCCGGGCGAATATGACGACAGCGTGCAGGCGGTGCTGGCGATGGGACGCCTGACCCAGGCCGTGCGCGAGCCGGTGGCGACCGTGGCGGCGGCAATCCGCATCCGGGGCGGCAAGCTGTAATCACAGCTTTGTCACGCCCAAACGCCTGCCATGGCGCGAGGCTTCCCGCCAAACAGGAGGCTGGCATGGGAACATTCTACATCACCGACGATCTCATGACGGATGGGGTCCGCAACTTCTATTCCGGCTATGGCACCCTGAGCTTCGATCAGGCCACGGTGCCGATCCAGTTCGGCTACAGCGTCGAGCAGGAGGTTTATTATTTCGCGCCCGCCGGCGTCAGTGACCCGCTGCACAACGGCGATTGGGGCTACGCCAACAAGATCATCCTGTCGCCACAGGATGATCACTTCCAGATTGGCCTGGAAGCGCCGATCGAGGAAGTGTGGGGCGGCGCCGGCAACGACTATATCTTTGACGGTGACGACACCAGCGGCAGCTCGCTCTATGGCGGCGACGGCAACGACATCCTGATCCTGGAATTCGCGCCCAAAAACGGCCGCGATCACCTGGTGGGCGGCAACGGCAACGATGTGCTGGTCGGCAACGGCAATGCCGAGATGAGTGGCGGCGCCGGCACCGACCGGTTCGTCCTGGCGTCGGGTACCCGCGGCGCCTTCATCACCGACCTGGATCCGGCCACCGAAAGCGTGGACCTGTGGCCGGCACTGTCGAACAACCACGATTACTTCGCGACCTTCAGCCAGGCGGTGGCGGCGGGCGTGCTGCGGGTCGACCACGGTCCGGGCGGATACACGTACATCTACTACAAGTCGGGCATATCGCCCGCGGCCCAGGAGTATCTGCTGGCCTATACCAAGCTGCCGATCTCCGCCGATCAGTATGACAAGGTCTTCACCACCACCTTCGCCAGATCCTGGGACAACAAGTTCGACAAGGTGCTGGACGGCACTGCCAATCCGGCGCGCGATCATCTGGTGGGCGGCAGGGAGAAGGACGTCTTCATTATGGGCGATACCGATGAAGCCACCGCCAATGGCGGCAACGACCGCTTCGTGCTGACCAACCTGACCGGCGCCTCGGCCTTCATCACCGACCTGACCGACCGCCACGACAACACCATTGACCTGAACGTGGTCGACATGGGCAAGGCGCTTTACGATCGGGGCTATTCCTACGACACCTTCAGCGAGGCCCAGGCAGCGGGCACGCTGAAGGCGGTGGTCGATCACGGCTATACCAACCTGTACTTCGACGCCGACGGCGATCATCTCGCCGAGCACGAATTCGCGCACATCAAGGGCGTCTCGGTGGTGCCGCTGGACAACATCCTGTTGGTGGCCCCGGCCAAGTCGTATCTGGACCTGGCTGTGCGATAGGGGGTGGCGCTGGAAATTGGCTGGGGGACTAGGATTCGAACCTAGACAGGCAGAGTCAGAGTCTGCAGTCCTACCGTTAGACGATCCCCCAAAAAAAACCCTTTAAAATCAATGACGTGTCAAACTTTTGAAAGTCTTGGCGTCAGACCGATCCAAATTGGGTCCTTTGGCACTAAGAAAAGCCTATAGAGGCAAACCCTTAGCGGCGGGTTAGTTAGACCAGTCCGTGGGAAAGCGCAAACAAAGCGTTGGGCATGGTTGTGACTGCCATGCGGATGTCGGGCACCAGGGATATCCCGTTGAAAATAATAGTTTTTCGAGAGCCGCGTTTCATAATGTTCACCGTGGAACCTTCACCTGACCGTTGACGTTCTGTACATACAATGTGTATATACACAGCAACTGAGGGCAATGAAGGAGTACGTAACATGGCAATGGCAGCTACTAAGCCAAGGCCGAAAGCAACGCCAAGGCCGAAGGCAACCCGTCCGGCACAGGATGCGACGATCAACGTGCGCGTCTCCACGATGACGCGCGATCTGATCGATAACGCAGCGAACATCCTTGGCAAGACCCGTACGGATTTTATCGTGGAGAGTGCTCGAAAGCACGCCATCGACGTGCTGTTGGATCAGCGTTTCTTTTCATTGGGGTCGGAAGAATACGACGCATTTATTGCTGCATTAGATGCGCCTCCGGCACCCAATGAGAAACTACGCAAACTTATGCAGAGTAAGGATCCATGGCAGAAGTAATTCCGCATCCAAAGGCGTCGGAGCCAACTTTATCGGCTCCGACGCCCATTACGGAACAGCACGATTTCTCGGCTTTCGATTGCGACAAGGCCGCGCTTAATGACTGGCTCCGGTACCGCGCGTTGCGGGCCGAGGGCCGGTCCGCGCGCGCTTATGTAACTGCGATTGGGAAAACGGTGGTTGGCTATTATTGCCTGGCCACCGGCGCGGTCATGGTAAAGGACGCACCGGGCAACATTCGCCGCAATATGCCCAATCCCATTCCCGTCATGATCCTGGGAAGGCTTGCAGTTGATAAACCGTATCAAGGCCGCGGGATTGGTCCCGCGCTTCTCAAGGATGCTCTTCAACGCGTGCTGACGGTTTCTCAGCAGGTTGGTGTTCGCGCTGTTATGGTGCATGCAATTGATAATGATGCGATCGCCTTCTATTCGGCTTATGGCTTCAAGGCGTTCCCTGCGGATTCGAGGACGCTGTTTCTTCCGGTGACAGAAATTATGGCAGCACTTGGCTAATTCGAGGAGGTTCTATGGGGTTGAGCTATCAAAATCTTGATGGAGAAACTCGGGCCTTTATGCTCGAAGAGCTAGAAATTTCGGTCGCTGCCGACAAGATTTATGTGAGCAGCTATCTCAGTGAAGTAGGCAAGGTCGACTGGCTGCCCTTGCTTCGTGCCGCTTGTGAAAATGGCTCCGATGAAACGCTCGGTATTGCGCTGAGATCGAACGGTCGTCTCAATACCAAAGCTCTGCGCAGAAAGCCGAAAGGTGGCTATACCGAGGTAGATGTTCCAGTAACTGCCCACGAAACCCTTTCGGAAGGGCAATTTAATAGGCTGTATATTAGGGCTCTTTGTCGCCGCGCTCTTGCTCAGGGTGTTTCGACCGTAAAGGTGTATAGGGCCGCTGAACGAGAGCACGAACGGCCAGCCTCCGTCGCTCTAATAGATACTCACCTCGACGCGCAGGAGCTGCTGGACAAGCTCAGGGATGCGCTAGATTTCAATTCGGGATTTCCCGAGCCCAACACCGGCTTGTGCGTAACCCATAGCTAGATCGTGCGTGTCAAACTGCATTTGCGCGATGGCGGTTTTCTGGGATTTTTAGAGACGTGAACAGACCGGGAAAAGTTTGACACGCGCCAATAAAATCAATGCGCTGTGCTCGCCCTACCGTTAGACGATCCCCCAGCATGGGCGGGAAAGCCCTCGCGGGACCGCCCGTTTAGACCAGCCGCGAACCCCTTGCAAGGACGCGTTTTTCCACCCCGCACAGGGGTTTTGGCCGTGCTAGCCTGCACCTGTCCAGGAACAGGCCGGCGGGGCAGGAATTGCACGGAAACCGTGAAAAACCGGTGAAAAACGACAAACCTCGGGGTCCCGGCGCGCCACTTTTGGCTGTGCTGGACCTGGGGACCAACAACTGCCGCCTGCTGATCGCCACGCCCGACGGGCGGGGCGGGTTCCGGGTGGTGGATTCCTTTTCCCGCATCGTGCGGCTGGGCGAAGGCGTGGGGGCCAGCGGCCTGCTGTCGCCGGCGGCGCTGGACCGCACCATCGCCGCGTTGAAGGTCTGTGCCGACCATATCGCCCGCCACAAGGTTCGCCATGTGCGCGCCATCGCCACCCAGGCTGCGCGCCTGGCCCGCAACAGCGATGTGCTGGTGGCCCGCGCGAAAGAAGAAGCCGGGCTGGACCTGGAAGTGATCTCGGCGGAGGAAGAAGCCGATCTCGCAGCACTGGGTTGCGCGCCCCTGATCGGCAAAAAGTACCGCGGCGCGCTGGTCTTCGACATTGGCGGCGGCTCGACCGAGATCATCTGGCTGGCCAAGTCGCCCAAGGGCCCGCCGCAATCGCGGCTGGCGACCTCGGTGCCGATGGGCGTGGTCAGCCTGGCCGAAAGCCACGCCACGACGACGGGCCGCGCGGCGTTCGAGGCGATGCGCGACGATCTGGTCGCCCGCTTCAAGCCCTTTGCCGAACAGATGCAGGGGTTCGACGTCACCCGCAATCACTTGCTGGGTACATCGGGCACCGTCACGACGCTGGCGGCCATCGCGCTGAAGCTGCCGCGCTACAACCGCACCAAGGTGGACGGAAGCTGGCACGCCACCGCGCACATGCTGAAGGTGGTGGACCGGCTGGTCGACCTGGACACCGATGCCCTGGCCAGGATCGGCAGCATCGGGCGCGAGCGCGCCGACCTGATGCTGCCGGGCTGCGCCATCTTCGCCGCCATCTGTTCGCTCTGGCCCTCGAACATGCTACGCGTCGCCGATCGCGGCTTGCGCGAAGGCATGCTGCGGCAACTGGCGGAACTGGGATGAGCAATACGGGCGACAAGTCGGGACGCGGTCGCGTGCCGGTCAAGGTGCACAAGGACAAGACTCGCAGCCAGTCCTCGCGCAGCTGGCTGCAGCGCCAGTTGAACGATCCCTATGTCGCCAAGGCCAAGTCTGCGGGCTATCGCAGCCGCGCTGCCTTCAAGCTGGTCGAGATGGACCAGAAATTCCGCTTCCTGAAAAAGGGCACCAGGGTGCTGGACCTGGGCGCCGCGCCCGGCGGCTGGAGCCAGGTCGCGGCAGCGAAAGGCGCGACCGTGGTCGCCGCCGATGTGCTGGTGATGGAAGAAATCCCGGGCGTCACCTTCTTCCAGGCCGACCTGACCGACCCCCACGTGCCCACCATGCTGATCGATGCGCTGGGCGGGCCGGCCGATGTGGTCTTGACCGACATGGCCGCGCCCACAACCGGCCACCGCGCCACCGATCATTTGCGCACCATCGCCCTGGTCGAGATCGCGCTGGAAGTGGCCGAGGATTGCCTGAAGCCGGGCGGGGCCTTCGTGGGCAAGGTGTTCCAGGGCGGCTCGTCCAACGAACTGCTGGCCCGGCTGAAAAAGGCCTTCCGCGAGGTCAAGCACGTCAAGCCGCCGGCGTCGCGGCAGGAGTCGGTCGAGCTGTACGTGGTCGCGTTAGGGTTCAAAGGAAAATAATTCTCACAAGCCGGGAATAAACTCGGTTTTCCGAGGGTCTTGCACCCCATGGATGAAAGGCGCCGCCGTTTCGAGGCTTTGGCCTTGCCGCACATGGATGCGGCCTACAACCTGGCCCGATGGCTGTCGCGCTCGCCCAGCGATGCCGACGACATCGTGCAGGATGCGATGCTGCGCGCCTTCCGCGCCTTTGACGGCTTCCGTGGCGGCGACATCAAGGCCTGGCTGCTGACCATCGTGCGCAACTGCTGGCGCAGTTCGGGCGCGGCCGAACGCAGGCGCGGGCATACCGAGCTGGACGAGGATCTGGCGAGCGAGGCCGGTGGGCCCGAGGACGCCGCCGACACGGCCAGCCGCCGGCGCCGGCTGAACGCAGCGCTGGCGCTGCTGCCCGAGGACTTCCGCGAGGCCCTGGTGCTGCGCGAGATGGAAGACATGAGCTATCGTGAAATCACGGAAATCACCGGCGCGCCCATCGGCACGGTGATGTCGCGGCTGGCGCGTGCCCGCGCGCTGCTGCGCGAAAGGATCGGCAATGAGCTGTAACGAGACCTTGCGCACCCAAAGCTGGCTGGATGGGGAACTGGACGACGCCGCGGCGGTCGAAGCCGAACGCCACGTCGAGACCTGCGCGCAGTGTCAGGCGGTCGTGGCGGATGCGGCGCTGGTGGGCGATGCGATGCGCGGCATGACGCGCCATCGCGCGCCGGCGCATCTGCGCACCCGCATCGGTGCGGCGCTGGATCGTGAGCGCCGTCCGATGCGCGGCTTCTGGGCCGGTGCGGCAAGCGGCGGCGGCATCACCGCGCTGGCGGCAGGTTTTGCGCTGTTCCTGTTCCTGCCGCCGACGGCCGCGACCCTGACGCAATCGGTGGTCGATGCGCATGGCCGCGCGCTGACAACGGGCAAGACCATCATGGTCGCTTCCAGCAGCCATCACACGGTCAAGCCGTGGCTTGCCGCACATGTCGCGATCTCGCCGCCGGTGACGGATTTCGCCAATGAAGGTTTTCCGCTGGTGGGCGGCCGGGCCGACGAGGTGGCGGGCAGCCGCGCGGCCGTCGCGGTCTATGCGCGTGGCCGGCACCAGATCGACCTGTTCACCTGGCCGGATCGTGGCGCGAAGCTGCCGCAGGATGGCATGACGCGCGGATTCCGCAGCACCTTCTGGAAACAGGGCGACCTGGATTATGCCGTGGTGTCCGACATCGACGCCGCGTCGTTCGCGAAATTCGTCACCCTGGCGCGCGCCCAGCGGGAATAAACCGCCCCATCTCACGGTCTCCTTCCTGAACGAAGGAGACTGGCATGACCGATTCAAACCGCCGCGATGCGCTCAAGTGTCTGGGTGTGGGCGCGGGCACTCTATTCACCATGACGGGCGGCGTGTTCAGCGCCTTCGACATCAGCGAGGCGGGCGCCGCCACCGGCACGCCGCTGTTCCTGCAGATCAGCGACACCCATATCGGCTTCAACAAGCCCGCCAATACCGACGTGATCGGCACCCTGAACCGCAGCATCGATTTCGTGAACGCGATGCCGGTGGCGCCCTCGCTGGTGCTGCACACCGGCGACGTGACGCATCTGTCCAAGCCGGAGGAGTTCGACACCGCGCACCAGCTGCTGCTGCGCATGAAGGCCGGCGACCTGCACGTCGTGCCGGGCGAGCATGACGTCATCGACGGCCCCGGCGCGGAATTCCTGAACCATTTCGGCAAGCCGTCGGACGGCAAGGGCTATTATAGCTTCGATCATATGGGCGTGCACTTCATCGCCCTGGTGAACGTGATGAACTTCAAGCCCAACGGATTGGGCGCGCTGGGTGACGAACAGCTCGCCTGGCTGAAGCAGGATCTGTGGCACCGCTCCGCCAGCCAGCCCATCGTCGTCTTCGCGCACATGCCGCTCTGGACGATCTATGAGCCCTGGGGCTGGGGCACCAGCGAAGGCGAACAGATCGCCGCCCTGCTGCGCCGCTTCGGATCGGTGACTGTGCTCAACGGCCATATCCACCAGATCGTGCAGAAGGTCGAAGGCAACATCACCTTCCACTCCGCCCGCTCCACTGCCTATCCCCAGCCCCTCGCTGGCAGTGGGCCCGGCCCTGGTCCGCTGGTCGTCCCGGCGGACCAGTTGCCCGGGATGTTGGGCGTCACCACCCTGGTGGCGCGCAAAAAGAAGATCGCACTCACCGACACCACGCTCGCCTGAAGGACACAGTCATGAAATCGACCATCATTGCCGGCCTGCTGATGCTGGCCAGCGCCACCGGCGTGCGCGCCCAGGACACCACTGTCGAAATCCAGCACTTCATGTTCAAGATGGATGTGACGGTGACGCCGGGTTCGACCGTCACCTGGAAGAACCTGGACGGCGAACCGCATACCGTGGCCAGCATCGATGGCCTCTTCCGTTCCAAGGGACTGGACGAGGGCGACACCTACAGCTTCAAGTTCGATAAGCCAGGCGTGTACAAATACATCTGCTCCATTCATCCCAGCATGCGCGCGACCGTCACGGTGAAGTAATTAAAGTCCCAACTCGCTCAAGCCTGGGTGATCGTCGGGGCGCCGGCCCAGCGGCCAGTGGTAAAGGCGCTGGTCCGGCGTGATCGGCAGCAGGTCTATGCTGGCAAAGCGCTTGCGCATCAGGCCGTGTTCGTCAAATTCCCACAGCTCGTTGCCATAGCTGCGGAACCATTGGCCCGTGGGGTCGTGCCATTCCGAAGAGAAGCGCACGGCGATGCGGTTGTCACGGAAGTCCCACAATTCCTTGACCAGGCGATAGTCCTGCTCATGCTGCCACTTGCGCGTCAGCAATTCGACGATCGCCGCGCGGCCCTTCAGGAATTCGGTGCGATGGCGCCACACACTGTCGGCGGTATAGGCCAGCGCCACCCTTTCCGCATCGCGGGTGTTCCACGCATCCTCGGCCGCGCGCACTTTCAGCGGCGCGGTTTCCGGGGAGAAGGGCGGAAAGGGTGGGCGGGCTTCCATGGCGGTCCTTTCAGGCGCGGACTTCGGGGAAATCGATGTCGGTCCGCGTCACATTGTTGAGAAAGTTGGTGAAGACATTCTCGGCCACGATCGCGACGATTTCCACAATCTCGCTTTCGCCATAGCCGGCAGCCTTTACCGCGGCCAGGTCTGTATCGCCGACCGCGCCGCGCTTTTCGGTGATCGTGCGGGCGAAGCGCACGGCGGCATCCGCCTTGGCATCGCCGGAACGGCCCTGGCGCGCCGCCGCGATTTCCTCCGGCGTCAGCTTGGCCAGGTTGAGGCCCAGATAGGTGTGCGCCGACAGGCAATAGTCGCAGCCATTCACCTGCGCCACCGCCAGCGCGATGCGTTCGCGCGTCTTGGCGTCCAGCGCCCTGGATAGGGCGCTGTTCAGGCTGGTGAAGCCGGTCAGCGCGGCGGGGCTGATGGCAAGCAGGCGAAACAGGTTGGGCACGACGCCAAGCTGCTTTTCCACCGCGTCCAGAATGGGCTGCGAAGCGGCGGGCGCGTCCTGGCGCGAAGGGATCGTGAGGCGTGACATGGCTTTCTCCATCGGTTGACCCGCTCGAGATAGGTCCTTCCGCCAGGCTGGAGTACGGGGTAATTTCGGCGATCACCCTACCGGGAAATGGAAGGATGGATCGGCTCAAGGCCATGAAAGTGCTGACAGCGGCGATCGAGGCGGGAAGCCTGTCCGCCGCCGGGCGCCGCCTGAACATGCCGCTGGCGACCGTCAGCCGCATCGTTTCGGAACTGGAAGCGCATTTGAAAGCGCGGCTGCTTCATCGCACCACGCGGCGGCTGACATTGACGGATGCGGGCCAGGCTTACGTCGCCGCCGCGCGCCGCATCCTGGAAGACGTCGACGAAGCAGAACGGGCGGCGGGGGGCGCCTATGCCGTGCCGCGCGGCGAACTGGTGGTCACGGCACCCATCGTGTTCGGCAGGCTCCATATGCTGCCTGTGGTCACGGATTTCCTGCGTGGTCACGCGGAAATCGATGTGCGGCTGTTGCTGTCCGATCGCAATCTCGATCTGGTGGACCAGCATGTCGACGCCGCCTTGCGCATCGGCACCTTGCCCGATTCCGGCATGGTCGCGACGCGGCTGGGTATGGTACGCCGCGTCACCTGCGCCAGCCCGGATTATCTGAAGCGGCGTGGCATGCCCAAAGCGCCCGCGGATCTGGCAAGGCACGACGGCATCGGCTTTGTGGCGCTGGATGCCGCCGGCGCCTGGCAGTTTCCATCCGGTGCGGTCACCGTGCGCGAACGCCTGGCCGTCACCACCGCGGAAGCCGGTATCGATGCGGCAGTCGCTGGCATGGGAGTGGCGCGGCTGTTGTCCTATCAGGTGGCCGATGCGCTGAAGGCGAAAACCCTGCGCGTCATTCTGGCCGCGCATGAGCCTGCGCCATTGCCGGTCCACATGCTGCATACCGCTCAGAAATTGATGCCGCGTAAGCTGCGCGCCTTCCTGGATTTCGCGGTGCCGCGGCTCAAGGCGCGGCTGACCCAAATGGATCGAATCGTGCCATGAAAAAGGCCCCGGCGCGCGAACACCGGGGCCTCTTCATTTCAGGTCGCGTCGATTACGGCGCGGGGGTCAGGCTGATCGAGCCGACGCCGGCCGCCACGTTCAGGCCCTTGGAGCCTTCCAGCGACAGCGGCTGCAGGGTGATCGACTTGTTGAAGCCGCCGATCAGCGCATTGGCGCCGGCGCCGATGCCAACAGTGGCCTGGGCCGACCCGCCGACATACGAACCGGCCAGGGCACCCTTGCCGACATCGGAAGAGGGCGCGAACACGCCCCAGACCAGCACGCCGCCTTCGGTGTAGCCGATATCAACGCCGAACTTGGAGATCGAACCGGTATAGTGCTCGCGATGGCCATTGCCACGATAGGTGCAATGCAGGTCCTTGGACGAGCCGAAGACAAAGCCCCAGCCGCTGGCCACATTGCAGGTCAGGTCGCCCACGCGCACGCCGGCGGGCGCGGCATTGGCGGCGCCGGAGGCGGCAAGGCCGGCAACGGCGACAGCGGCGCCGAGCATCAGACGAATGGACTTCATGGTAGTAGCTCCTGGAAATCGGGGGACTCGGCCTAATTGCCGGTCTCGGATGCGAGAACGTACGGGATGGCACGAGGTTCCCTGACGATTTGCCCGGCCAAGGCCTAAATCCATATTTTACAAGGGTTTAATACAGCTGGTTCCGAGGTGCTTGCGAATCTCCCGGGGCGCTGATACAGCCTCGGCGCTCTTAAGTACGGAGCGCCTCCCATGACCAGCCCGACCATCCGCGAAGCCCTGACCTTCGACGATGTGTTGCTGGTGCCCGGCGCCTCCGAAGTGCTTCCCGGCCAGGTCGATACCCGCACCAAGCTAACCAAGACGGTCGAGCTGGGCATCCCGCTTCTGTCGGCCGCCATGGATACGGTGACGGAAGCCGGCCTTGCCATCGCCATGGCCCAGGCGGGCGGCATGGGCGTCATTCACAAGAATCTGGGCATCGAGGAACAGGCCGAACATGTCCGCCGCGTGAAGCGGTTCGAAAGCGGCATGGTGGTCAATCCCGTCACCATCCTGCCCGACGCGACGCTCGCCGACGCCAAGGACCTGATGGCGCGTTATCGCATCAGCGGCGTGCCGGTGGTCGAGAATGTGGACTCCAAGGGTTCGGGCAAGCTGGTGGGCATTCTCACCAATCGCGATGTGCGCTTCGCCGCCGATCCGCGCCAGAAGGTGTCGGAGCTGATGACCACCAAGCTGATCACGGTGAAGGAAGGCGTGAAGCCCGACGAAGCCAAGCGCCTGCTACACCAGCATCGCATCGAAAAAATCCTGGTGGTTGATGACGCCTATCGCTGCGTCGGCCTGATCACGGTGAAGGACATCGAGAAGGCCCAGCTGTTCCCCAACGCCTGCAAGGACGAGCGCGGCCGCCTGCGCGTCGCTGCCGCCACCGGCGTGGGCGACGACGGCTATGCCCGCGCCATGGGACTGATTGAAGCCGAGTGTGACGTCATTGTCGTCGACACCGCGCACGGCCATTCCAAGGGCGTGATCGAGGCGATCAACCGCATCAAGAAGGCCTCCAACCGCGTGCAGGTCGCGGGCGGCAACATCGCCACCGCCGACGCCGCCAAGGCGCTGATCGATGCCGGCGCCGACGCGGTGAAGGTGGGCATCGGCCCGGGATCGATCTGCACCACCCGCATCGTCGCCGGTGTGGGCGTGCCGCAGCTGACCGCGATCATGGACGCGGTGTCGATCGCGCGCGCCGCGGGCGTACCGGTGATCGGCGATGGCGGCATCAAATATTCCGGCGACCTGGCCAAGGCGCTGGCCGCCGGCGCGTCGGTCGCGATGGTCGGCTCGCTGCTGGCCGGCACCGAAGAGTCGCCGGGCGAGGTGTTCCTCTACCAGGGCCGCTCCTACAAGGGCTATCGCGGCATGGGCAGTGTTGGCGCGATGGCGCGCGGGTCTGCCGACCGTTACTTCCAGGCGGAAGTGCGCGATGCGCTGAAGCTGGTGCCCGAAGGCGTCGAAGGCCAGGTGGCCTACAAGGGCCCCGTCAGCAGCGTGGTGCACCAGATCATCGGCGGTCTTCGTGCCGCGATGGGCTATACCGGCTGTCGCACCATCGAGGAATTCCACAGCAAGGCGCAGTTTGTGCGCATCACCGGTGCTGGCCTGCGCGAAAGCCATGTCCACGATGTGACGGTGACGCGCGAAGCGCCGAACTATCACCCGGGCGGGCAATAAGGCTTAGCGGGCCAGCTTGGCCGCCTGCAGCAGCAGCACGGTCTTGGCGTCGATGATCGCGCCTGATGCGATCATCGCGTAAGCCTCGTCCAGCGGACGCTCCAGAACTTCGATATCCTCGCCTTCATGCTCGTGGCCGCCGCCGGCCGCGCGCTGCGCGGTGGAATCATAATCGGCCAGGAACATCGACACCCGCTCCTTCACGGCGCCGGGGCTGACAAAGCAGCGTGTGACCAGCCGCAGGCCCGAGATCGCCACGCCGGATTCTTCCATGGCTTCGCGGGTGGCGCAGGTTTCGGGCGCATCGCCATCCAGCTTGCCGGCGATCGCCTCGATCATCAGCTGCCTGCAGCCAGATTCGAACGCCGGCCAGCGGAACTGGCGGATCAGGATTACCCGGTCGCGCTTGCGGTCCCAGGGCAACACGGCTGCGGCATCGCCGATGTCGTAGGATTCGCGCAGCTGGTGTTCCTGCCAGCGTCCGTCGGTGCGGCGGAAATCGAAATCCGCACGGCGCAAGGTGTAGTGGTTGCCGGAAAGAAGCTTCAAGTCGTGCAGCTTCACGCGGTCGGAAATATCGTCAGCCATTTCCAAAAGCTAGTCGTGGATATGCACCACCGCAACCTTGTCGGCGTAATAACGGTGCCAGCCCGGCGTCGCATCCAGCAGTTTCACCACCGGTGACTTGGCCGCAAAGATCGTCCAGCGCACATGGTAATAGGTCAGCGCCGCCGCCAGCGCATCCTGGTCGGGGGCGGTTATGTCGGCATAGTTCGACAGGAAGATGTCGCCATGCAGGTCGGCGCGGCTGTCGATGAAGGTCTTGACCCCGTTCCAGATCAGGTAGCCGCCGAAGCTGTAGTCGTTCAGCACCGGGGTTTCGCGCACAAAGCGCGGCACATGCGAGAGCGCGGTGGCCGGTGTCACGGCATCGTCGCCGCGCGTCACCGGCAGCATCAGGCGCGTGACCGCGGCGATGGCGATCAGCAGTGCGGCAAGGCCGGCGAACATCGAGGATCCAGCTTCGTCCTTGCTGGGCCATTGCCGCGTCAGCACCGGCGCCAGCATCAGCGGCGCGCAGATGCCCAGAAGCATCTGGTGACGGCCATGCGCTGCGGCCAGCCACACCAGCACCAGCAGCAGCAACAGCCGCCCGACAGGCAGCTTCACTTTTCCCAAAAGGCCAAAGCCCAGCAGCGCCAGCAGCGCGATGGTGAAAGGCGACAGGGTCGACAGATCGCTGGCCTGCCATTCGCCGATATGCGCCAGGCCGTGCATGGCGTTCAGCTTGACGGGAAACAGCAGCCCCGAAACGCCGAACGGCGTCAGCAGCGCCGATGCGGTGGCCAGCGCAAGGAACAGACCCCAGGTGCAGACCGTGCGCGCGCGGCGCGGCGAGTCGATCACCGCCTCCAGCGCAAAGCCGCCGGCCAGCGCCAGGCCGAAGGCGAAGCCGCCATGCAGGTTGGCCCACAGCGGCATCAGCGGCAGCAACCACCAGCCTGGCGAACGTTCCCGCTCGCGCGCAATGACAAGGCCCACCGTCCACAGCGCCAAAATCGGCAAGGTCAGGACATGGGGCCGCGCGAGAAGGCTTCCGGTGACGCAGGCCAGGCCCAGTACCGTGAGCACCACGGCAGGCGTGAAATCCAGGCGACCGCGCACGAACCAGGCGACAATGCCGGCCGTGGCGCCGGCCGCGACGCCTGTCAGCAGATGCACGCCGGCCCAGCCGCCGGCATCGAAGGCCAGCGCCAGGAAAATCTCCGACAGCCATTCGGCCGTGTGCCACTGCGCGCCCGCGGAGGTGTACGAGAAGATGTCGGTGCGCAGCACCGCATGATGCGCCAGCATCCATTCGCCGGCGCGGATATGCCACCAGGTGTCGCCGTCGTTCAGCACGCCAGGCGAAAAGGCCGCCAGCGCGAAAGCGGCCAGCGCGGCGAACAGGGCAAAGGTCAAGGCAGGGCTGCGCGGCATCAAACTGGCTTTCGGGTCGGGCGACACCTTATAAGGGCAACCGTCAACGCCCCCTTTCCGCGCCTAAGCGGCTGAGAGATTTGAGAAAATGACTCCCGGCGCCCGCATCCAGATGGCCATCGAGATCCTGGAGGGGCTTGCGAGCTCCTCCCAGCCGGTCGACCGTTTCCTGAAGGGCTGGTTTCGCACCCGCCGCTTCGCCGGCTCCAAGGATCGTCGCGCCATCGCCGAACAGGTTTTCGCCGTCCAGCGCCATCGCGCGAGCTTCGCGCATCGCATGGGTGATGATGCGCCACGTGCGCTGGTGATCGCATCGCTGGCGCAGGCGAATGAGAACATCGACACGCTGTTCACCGGTGGCGGCTATGGCCCCGCACCGCTGACCGATGCCGAGCGCGTTGCCGTCGGAACACCGCCCCGGCCTGAACCGCGCTGGGTGCGCGGGGAATATCCGCAATGGCTGGACACGGAACTGCTGCGCGCCTTCGGCGAGCGGCTGGATGACGAGATGGCGGCCTTCATCCATCGCGCGCCCACAGACCTGCGCGTCAATACTTTGAAAGCGACGCGCGACGATGTGATCGCGGCATTGGCAGGCGAGGGGCTCACCGCATCGCCCACGCCCTATGCGCCACACGGCCTGCGGCTCGAGGGCGATGCAGGTAATCTGTCCAAGTCGGCGCTGTTCGAAAGCGGCGCGTTCGAATTCCAGGACGAGGCGGCGCAGATCGCGGCTGCCATCGCCGACGCGAAACCCGGCATGCGCGTGCTTGACCTGGCGGCGGGCGCGGGCGGCAAAAGTCTCGCCTTCGCCGCCGCCATGCAGAACCAGGGCGAGATCGTCGCCTGCGATGTGCGCGGCGAAGCGCTGTTCGAACTGCAGAAGCGCAGCGAACGCGCCGGCGCACGCATCATCAAGACTCTGCCCTTGGACCACGCCCAGCCGACCGGTGTCTTCGACATCGCGTTCGTGGATGCGCCCTGCAGCGGCACCGGCACCTGGCGCCGCCAGCCGGAACTGCGCTGGCGCCTGACCCCCGGGCGGCTGAAGGAACTCACTGCGACCCAAGACCAGCTGCTGGACCAGGCCGCCGCCCTGACCGCGCCGGGCGGGCGGCTGGTCTATGCCACCTGCTCGATTCTGCCGGTCGAGAACCAGGACCGGGTCGCCGCCTTCCTGGCCCGCCATCCCGGCTGGACCCAGCAAAATCCGGGCGAAAACTGGCCCCAAAACCCGCCACCCGGCCTGGCCGCCGACTTCCGCGCCACCCCCGCAACCACCGGCACCGACGGCTTTTATTGCGCGGTGCTGGGCCGCGAATGACGCATTGGCCGATGGGTGCGGAAATGCCTATGTTGCGGCCATGACTTCCCGCACGATTCCGACCCTGCTGGCGCTGATGACCGTCCTGGCCGCGCCCGCCCTCGCCAAGGCGCCCAAAGCCCCCAAACCCGCCTCCGAACAGCCCGTTACGGTCGATGGCCTGCTGGCCCAGGCCCGCGCCGCGGTGACCCGGGGCGACACCGACCTGGCACTGCGCCTGGCCCAGTCGGCCATCGTGCAGGACCCGGCGCGTCCTGGTTCCTACATCGCGCTGGGCGACATCTATGCCGATGCCGGCCAGGCCGATTATGCCCGCAGCTATTACAACGCGGCACTGAACATCGATCCCCAGTCGGCGCCGGCGCTGAAAGCCCTGTCCGCGCTGGATGACGCGCGCACCTCCAAGACGGCGAACGCGGACAAATGAGCGTTCTGGTTCTGGATTTCGGCAGTCAGGTGACACAGCTGATCGCGCGCCGCGTGCGCGAGGCGGGCGTGTATTGCGAGATCGTGCCCTTCAACAAGGCCGATGAGGCGCTGGCCAAGAAGCCCGGTGCGATCATCCTGTCGGGTGGCCCGGCGAGTGCGATGGAGGAAGGCGCCCCGCGCGCACCGCAGGCGGTGTTCGAGGCCGACGTTCCGGTCTTGGGCATCTGCTACGGCGAAATGGAAATGGCGCATCGCCTGGGCGGCAAGGTCGAAGGCGGTCATACCCGCGAATTCGGCCGCGCTGACATCATCATCGCCAAGGAATCCCCGCTGCTGGCCGGTCTGGGCAAGGTCGGCGACCGCGAGCCGGTGTGGATGAACCATGGCGATAAGATCACCGCCATCCCGACCGGCTTTGAAGTCGTCGCCACCAGCGAACATTCGCCCTATGCGGTGATCGCCGACGAAAAGCGCCGCATGTACGGCATCCAGTTCCATCCGGAAGTCGCGCACACCCCGCGCGGCGCCGACATGATCAAGAACTTCGTGCTGAACATCGCCGGCATCACGCCGGACTGGAACATGCACGCCTTCCGCGCCGCGATGATCGACAAGATCAGGAAGCAGGTCGGCAAGGGCAAGGTCATTTGCGGCCTATCTGGCGGCGTCGACAGTTCTGTCGCGGCCGTCCTGATCCATGAAGCGATCGGCGACCAGCTGACCTGCATCTTCGTCGATACCGGCCTGATGCGCGCCGGCGAGGCGGACGAGGTGGTGAACCTGTTCCGCAATCACTACAATATCCCGCTGATCCATGCCGATGCGCGCGAACTGTTCCTGGGCCGGCTGAAGGGCGTCAGCGATCCCGAGCAGAAGCGCAAGATCATCGGCGCGGCCTTCATCGACGTGTTCGATGCCGAAAGCCACAAGGTTGGCGGCGCGGAGTTCCTGGCCCAGGGCACCTTGTATCCCGACGTGATCGAAAGCGTCTCTGTCAGTGGCGGCCCCAGTGTCACCATCAAGAGCCATCACAATGTCGGCGGCCTGCCGGACTATATGAAGCTCAAGCTGGTCGAGCCGCTGCGCGATCTGTTCAAGGATGAAGTGCGCGCGCTGGGCCGCGAGCTGGGCCTGCCGCCGGCCTTCGTGGGCCGTCACCCGTTCCCGGGGCCGGGCCTGGCTATCCGCGTGCCGGGCGAAATCACGGAAGAAAAGCTCAACATCCTGCGCCAGGCCGACGTGATCTATCTGGACGAGATCCGCAAGGCGGGTCTCTACGACACCATCTGGCAGGCCTTTGCCGTGCTGCTGCCGGTCAAGACGGTGGGCGTGATGGGCGATGCGCGCACCTATGACCATGTCTGCGCCCTGCGCGCCGTCACGTCGAGCGACGGCATGACCGCGGACTACTATCCCTTCGAGCACAGCTTCCTGGCCAAGGTGGCGACGCGCATCGTCAACGAAGTGCGCGGCATCAACCGCGTGGTCTATGACATCACCAGCAAGCCGCCCGGCACTATCGAGTGGGAGTGACCTGTGCGCTTCAGCTTAAAGGCTGAAGCAACGCCAGGTCCTTTCCCGCGGTTTCTTTCACCGCCTTCAGCAGCCAGTCGCGCAGCGCCCGGATCTTTGGCAGGTTTCGCTTGGGTTCAGGATACACCAGATAGAAGCCGTGCTTGTACAGCGCGGTGTGCTTGAAGGGCTGAACCAGAAGCCCCGCATCAATCGCTGGCTTGAACATGGGCGGCGACAAAATCGCCACGCCATGGCCCGCGATCGCGGCGTGGCCATCCAGCACTTGCGATTCAAAGCGGATGCCCGGACCGTTGTGACGATCGATCGCGCCGCCCGGCAGGGTGGCGAACCACAGATCCCACCAATCGTCTTCCGGTGAAAGGCGCGGCACCGACAACAAGTCCTGGGGCTTCTTCAGCTTGTGCATCGCCAGGAAAGATGGGCTGGCCATCGGCGTGACTGGCATGCGCATCAGGAAATGCGACACCAGCCCCGGCGTCGGTCGGGGGATGCCGCGAATGGCGGCATCGAAGCTGCTCTTGGCCAGGTCGACCATTTGGTCTGATACTTCTAGCCGCACGCTCAAATTCGGATGCGCCGCATTGAAATCGCCCAGCTTGCCGGCAAGCCAGTTGGTCGCGAAGGTGCGGGGTGCTGTGATCGACAGCACCGATCCGCTCTCGGCGCGCGCCGACGAGAAAGCCTCCTTCAGAGTCTGGAACGATGCAGTTATCTGCGGCGCAATCCGTCGCCCCACATCGGTCAGGGTCATGCCGCGCGCATGGCGCACGAACAAGGTCACGCCCAGCCGCTCTTCCAATATCCGCATCTGATAGCTCACCGCCGCCTGCGTCATCGCCAGTTCTTCCGCCGCGCGGCTGAAGTTTTCGTGGCGCGCAGCGGCCTCGAAGACCCGGATGGCGGTGAGGGGCGGCAGGTCGGACATGCCAGAGGTATAAATCCTGTTTATATCGCTCGGCCAGCCTTTTGTTGGCTTTAAGTCAGGAAAAGCTCCAAAAGGACGGGGTTCCAACCACGGAGAAACCCCAATGAAGCTCACCGCAATCGCTTTTTCCCTTATGGCTTTGGCCGTCGCTGCCGGCGCCCAGGAAGCCAAGACTTCCGTCGTCGTGTCCTATGGCGACCTCAACCTGCGCTCGGAATCCGGCCTGAAGACCTTGGATGCCCGCCTGGCGCACGCCATCCGCACCGTCTGTGCCGAGCATGACGGCAGCGTGGTGCCCGAGCATCGCTTCGCCGTTCAGCACTGCGTGACGGAAAAGCGTGCCGAAGTGGCGGCCTTGCGCGACCGCGCGATCGCCAACCAGCCGCAGGCGCTGGCGTCGCGCTGAACCTTTTCCTATCGTGGCTTTCCGCCCGGTCCCTGATCTCTCGATCCGGAGCCGGGCGAAAGGCTATGAAGCGGGACGATTGAAGGAGAAGCACCGATGCAAACCCGGACCGCGTCGTGCAGTTGCGGCCAGCTTCGCCTGACCTGCACCGGCGAGCCTGTGCGCATCTCCCTCTGCCATTGCCTGGAATGTCAGAAGCGCACCGGCAGCACCTTCGCAGTTCAGGCGCGGTTCGCGCGCGAGAACGTCATCGTCGAAGGCCGCGGCACCCAATGGTCGCGCACCGGCGACAGCGGCACCACCGCCACCTTTCATGCCTGCCCGGTCTGCAGCGCGACGGTCTATTGGGACATGGATGCGATGCCGGATTTCGTGGCCGTGGCGGTGGGCGCCTTCGCCGATCCGGATTTCCCGCCGCCCAAGGTCTCGGTCTATGAAGGGCGGCAACATCCCTGGACGCGCGCGATCGCAGATCAGGGGCTGGAACACCTGACCTGACGGCGGAAAAAATTTTGCGGCCCCCTGTCGGTTCCGGTCACGCCGGTTCGTCGTTCCAATATGAAGACCCAAGGAGACAGACGATGCGCTGCATGATCATTGTGAAATCGACCGAGGACGCGGAACAGGGCTTCAACCCCGACGATCCCGCGACCCAGGAAATGATGGCGGCGATGGGCCGCTTCAACGACGAGCTGGAAAAGGCAGGCATCTTCGTGACGGCGGCGGGTCTGCAGGAATCCCGCGCCGGCAAGCGCGTGAAGTTCGACGGCGCGAACCGCACCGTCGTGGACGGCCCCTTTGCCCATCCCAACGAACTGGTCGCCGGCTTCTGGATCTGGGACGTGAAGGATATGGCCGAGGCGGTCGCCTGGGTGAAACGCTGCCCCAACCCGATGAAGGGCCCCAGCGAGATCGAGATCCGCCCCTTCCACGAGTTCGGCGATCCGCAGTAACCGTTTAGCGCAGCGCCCGCCGCCAGCGGCCGGGGCTGGTGCCAACAGACTTGCTGAACACGCGGGTAAAGTGACTTTGGTCGGCAAAGCCGCAATCCAGCGCGATGTCCGACAAGGCGTGTTCGCCTTTCAGCATTGTCTTGGCGCGATCGAGCCGTTGCTCCTGCAGCCAGGCGTGCGGTGATCGCCCGGTGGAGCGTTGAAAGGCGCGGGCGAAATGGGCGGGCGACAGGTTGCAGGCCTGCGCCAACGTTGCCAGCGATATGTCGGACCCAAGACCCGCCCGCATCATCTCCTGCGCGCGTTGCAGCTGGGGTTGGGCCAGGCCACCCGACAGGCGCGGACGCGAGCCCTGAATGTCGCCATACCGCTGCAGCACGTGCGCGGCCATCGCCTGCAACACGTGATCTAGGAATAGGCCGTCCAGCACATCACCGCGTTCCAGCGCTGGCAGAACAGCCGCACCCAGGCGGCGCACGACCGGGTCGTCATGTGCCTGCGCGAAGCGATAGTGCAATTCACCGTTGCTGGTTACGCCGCTCTGCGCCGCGATCTCGCGCAGGGCAGCGCGCGGCAGGTAGAAATGCAGCGAATGATGCGCGCAGCGTGTGAAGCTGACGGGATCGCGTCGCAAGTCATACAGCGCGGTATCGCCGTGGCGGAACGCCGGCGTCTTTACCGCCTTGCCGTCCTGCCACAGTTCATGATCGGGCACGTCATCGATCATCAGTCCGATCAGATAGGCTTCGTCATATCCGATGGATTGGCTGGGTTCGGGCGTGGGGCGGTCCGACTTGATCTGGGTAACCGCCAGCAAGCCACGCTTCAACGCGCGGGTGACATGGCTTTTGGGTGCTTCAAGATGAAACCGGCCGGCCAGATCATCGCCGTAAGGCCGTGCCACGCTATCACGCTGCTTGTCCATGCCCGCCCCCGATGAGGGACGCAAACGGTAACAGCACTGACGACGGTACGAAAGTGAACCATGTGCGCCGCGCCGCCGCAGGCTACTGCCTCTGTCCCAGCGAGATGGGGTAGGCGGTGTTGCGCATCACCAGCATGGGGTCGGCGGCCGCGACGCCAGCGTGTGGCTGGCCAGGCAGGAATAACAGGGTCTTGTCGGCTTCCGACGGATTGTCAGGCAGTTTGGTCAGGCTGAAGGTGCCAAGCTTCACCAGCTTGCGGCTTTCGGGCCAGGCGATGGCAGGATCCTCGATCGCGTCGCCTTTCGCGGCAATCTGCGCGTACCAGTCGAACATGATCGCGCCCGCGACCAGCCGTGTCTTGATTTCGTCATGCAGATAGGTGCCGCCTGCCGCCTTGCGCTGGTCGGCGTTCAGAAAGGTCTCGCCCGCGCGCGGAACGGCGAGATATCGCACGAAAGCGGAAGCGCCTTTGGCGTTGGTGACCTTGACCGCATTGATCCCGAAATAGCGCGCTTGGGCGAAGGAGGCGGGATAGGTGCGGCTGCCCAGGAATTCCTTGGCATGGGGATGCGTCGCCAGGAACTGCTCTACCGGATTGGGGTGGGGACTGTCGGGCTTGGTGGTGCCAACCGCGCGCAGAAAGACCGCGAACTCGTCGAAGGTCGAGACGATGAAGTCCTTGTGCTGATTCAACTCGATGTCGAAATCGTCACCGTCCGGAGCCTTGATCTTGACGGCAAAGCCGGCGGGCGATGCGCCATCGTCATTGTCTGGCAGTTCGGGCACACCGGCGAACAGCGAGAAACGCGCGATTATCGGCAGCGGGCCGCCGGTAAAAACCGGTGTCTTGACTATACTCCGGGCTTCCGGCGCGGGCGTGAAGGTGCCTTCCAAGATGATGCCCTTGGTGTGCACCGCGCGGGCGTGATGCTCGCCGAAGGCCGTGTGCAACGCATTGACCATGGAAAGAGGGGTTTCCTTTGCGGGGCCCGCCGCAAACGCGGGTAGTGCCGCGAGCGCCATCGAAGCCAGGCCCAGTGCGATCGTCTTCATGTCATCTCCCACGGAAAATGCAGCGCAGGATGGCGCGACACGGCTCACGCCGTCTTTCACACTTCCGGCATTTTTGTCTGAATAGGATGTCCGCCTTCCTGTCCTCAAATCGCCATGCGATACTTGGCGCCATGAGCAACGCGCGTGACATTGCGGGCCGGTCCTATCCACAACGGGTTCTCCGCACCACCCAGGGGGGAGGGGGTACGGTTTTTCGCAAAACGAATATCGCGGCAGCCCCTGGTGCTGTTGCGTTTGTGGTGATGAGGTCCGCGCGACGCTATCCCCATCGCGGCGCAAAAACCGGCTTTATCCCCCACAGCCTGTCCGCGGTGGCTTGAGCGATGTGCGGCAAGTTCACGACCAAAATCTCCTGGACGGACATCATCGATTACATTGAGCGGCCGCTGGACACCGGCGACGACGACCCGGTTGTCCGCCTGCGGGTGATGGACGATCTGCCGGTGATCGTGCGCGATGCCGACGAACGGCATGTGATGCGCATGCGCTGGGGCTTTCCGTCGCCGCGCGACTGGCGCCGGCCGCAGCCCATTCATGCGAGGGCCGAGACCATCGATACGCTGCCGACCTTCGCCGACGCCTTCCGCGACGGCCAGCGCGGCATCGTGCTGATGCAGACCTTCAACGAGGCACCCGATATCGAAGGTCCAACGCGGCAGCACATTGTCACGCCCGACGCCGCGCCGCTGGCGGCGGCCTTCCTGTGGCGGCGCTTCGAGGTCGGCGGGGCGCCCTTCTTTGCCTGCGTGCTGGTGACGGTGCCGGCCAATCCGCTGCTGCTGGGCCTGCCCACCGATCGCATGCCGGCGTTTCTGCAGCCCGATGACTGGGCCGACTGGCTGGGCGAAGACGGCGCGACGCCCGACGACGCCAAGGCCCGCCTGAAAACCATGCCGGGCGCGCATTGGACCATGACACCGGAACAGCGCGCCGCCAGTTCGCGCCGTGCCAAGCCGACCGTCAGCGATCCCGGTGGCCTGTTTGATTGACTCGGTCGCCCGCGGGGCGTTGCATGCCCGCATGGAAGTGAAGCTGTTCTTCGCCGTGTTGCCGCCACCCGACATCGGGCGGAAGATCGAAAGCCTGGGTGCGCACATCCGGAAAGCGCGGGGCTTGCGCGGACGCATGATTGACGCCGAACGCCTGCACAATGCGCTCACGCCGGTTCATGCGCCGAATCTGTCGCCACGCCAGGTCGTTGCCTGCGCCAAGGCCGCTGCTGACGATCTGCACTTTCCGGCATTCCCCGTGCGGTTCGAATGGACGCAGAGCTTTGCGCACAAGGGTCACAAGCCGTTCGTGCTCAGTGGCGGCGATGGCCTGGCGGCGCTGCGCGTGTTTCAGGGCGGCCTGCGTGAAGCCATGGTCCGCGCCGGCCTTTCCGTCATCTCCGGGTTCACCCCGCACATCACGCTGCTGTGGGCTGACCGTCTGGTGGACGAAGACGCGCCCATCGCGCCGCTGGAATGGACGGTGCGCGATTTCACTCTGGTCGCCAGCCTTTCGGGACAATCGCGTCATATTCATCTGGCACATTGGCGTCTGACATAAGGAACACCGCATGAGCAGCAGCGAAACCATCGTCATCTCTGAGACCGGCAAGGGCAACTATCAGGTCGAGGCCAAGGTGGGCGATGCCAGCTTCCTGATCGACGAACCGGTGGAGGTGGGCGGGCTGGGCTCTGGTCCCAATCCCTACAACCTGATCGCCTCGGCGCTGGGCGCCTGCACCACCATGACCATTCGCCTGTATGCCAACCGCAAGGGCTGGCCGCTATCGCATGTGCAGACCGCGGTGCGCCACAGCCGCGCCGGGCTGAATGCACGCGATGCGTTCGAACTCGACATTCTGCTGGAAGGCGCACTGGACGATGCGCAGCGTGCGCGGCTGATGGAGATCGCGGAGAAATGCCCCGTGCACCTGACCCTGGCGCGCGGGTCCGAGGTCAGCGCCAGGATGGTCGCGCCCGCTGCCGTGCCGCAGCCGCAGACCGGGACCGGCCATGTCGCCTGCATGGTGGAAGCCTGCGCGGACTAGCTACTTGGTCAGCACACCCACAGCCAGAAAAGTGACGTGGCTGCGATAGCGTTCCGCCCCCCAGCCCAGCCCGGTGAGGTCGCGCCAGACAGCGGGCGAGGTCAGGGTCCAGAGCAGGGCGGCGGCGGTCTCGACCGACAGCTGGGGCGCCAGTGCGCCTTCGTCCTTGAAACGACCGGCGACCCGGCGGCAGGTCTCAAGCCGAGCCTCAGCTGCGATCGCCGGCTCGGCCAAGGCCATCAGAGCCGGGTCGGCATGGGACTGGGCAGCGATCAAAAGGCCCAGCGCGGCGCGAGCCGATGGCGCGGCATCTAGGTCGGGGGAGGCGGGGGCTTCGGCGCGCAGGGCATCCAGCAGTGCCTCCCGACCGGGGAAGTGCAGATAGACCGCCTGACGGGAAACGCCGGCCTTTTCCGCGGTTTGCGCCATGGTCAGGTCACCGGACTCGCGCAGACAGGCCCGAGCGGCCGCGAGAATTCGGTCTTTGCTTGACATCATGTAAACTCGGTGAAATCGCGCTTTACAGTATGTCAAGTTTGCGCCGTGCACCAGAAGCTATCAGTCAAGTAACTTGACTATCAGGGATGTTGACGAAATGGTCCGCGCCGGAGGACGCCATGACCGAGCACGACCGCTGGTACCAAGACATCGTGATGCCCGCCCTGCTGCGCTGGGGCCTGCGCACCTATGGAGAACAGATGCGCGCGGCCCTGGCCGCCGCCGACTGCGAGGACATGCCACCCAAGGGTATGTTCGTGGTGGGCAGCCTGGCGATGGGCACCGGGGTCGCGCCGCTGCTGACCCTGGGCAAGCACCTCGACGTCACCAAGCAGGCGGTGGGGCAGTTGATCGACACCCTGGTACTGCGCGGCTACCTCAAGCGCGAGGCGGACGAGGAAGACCGCCGCCGAGTTTCGATCAAGCTGACCGAGCGGGGCTGGCATGCAGCCGCCGTGCTGCGCGCCGAACGCGAGAAAATCGATGCCGAGCTGGCGGCAAGGGTGGGCGCCGACACGGTGAAGGCCGCCCGGACAGTCCTGGGCGCGCTGGTGGAAATCGGCGGCAAGCAGGGCAAGGCCAATGACTGAACCTCGCTGCCTTTCCGTCGCGCCGATCATGCCGTCCACCGATATCGCGCGCACCGCGGCCTTCTATGCCCGGTTGGGCTTTGCGATGGACGACCCGGACGGCGATTTTCTGATGATGCGCCGCGACGATATCGAATTGTTCTTCGGCCTCAATCCCGAACACGATCCCAAACGCACCGCCGCGTGCATCTATGTCCGGGTGAGCGACAGCGACGCCCTAAACGCGCTGTGGCACGGGATCCAAGGCGTGAAACAGCCCGTGGACCAGGATTATGGCCAGCGCGACCTGCCGGTGATCGATCCCGACGGCAACATGCTGCTGTTTGGCTCACCGCTGCGGGGTCATGCCGCGTCGTGAAAAATAATCCCCAGGGTGTGGCGCTGTCCGGTCAGCAGCTTGCTGACCCCATGGCGCAGCACGACGCGATAGTCGCCGCGCGTGCCCCGTACCGGGCGGCTGTTGACGGCAAACACCACGCCATCGCCTTTCGCCACCGGCACCACCATGACGCGCGATTGCTGGCGCGGCCGCTGTTCGGTCAGCACGAATTCGCCGCCGGTGAAATCCGCACCGGGTTCCGACAGCAGCACCGCCACCTGCAGCGGAAAAACCTGCGCGCCATAAAGATCCTGGTGCAGGCAATTGAAGTCGCCGGGGCCATAGCGCAGCAAGAGCGGCGTGGGCCGTGTCTGGCCCGCTTCGTGGCAGCGCGCCAGGAAGTCGGCGTGATCGTCGGGAAAGTTCGTCTCCAACCCCATGCGGTCGTGCCAGGCATTGGCGATGGGCGCGAGCTGGGGGTACAGCGCGCCACGCAGCTCCGCCGCGAGCGGCGGCAGCGGATAACGGAAATACTGGTACTCGCCCTTGCCGAAGCCGTGGCGCGCCATCACCACCTTGCTGCGAAAACCATCCGGCCAATCATACAGCGTGGCGATGGCGGCGCATTCTGCGGTGTTCAGCAATCCGGGCAGGATGGCCCAGCCCTGTTCGTCCAAATCCCGCGCGATGCGCGTCCAGTCCTGTTGAAGTTTGATCATGCGGGCAGTTTACGGCTTGCGCGGGACTGCGCCTCCCATATCTTCCGTTCAAACTTTCAGGATGCGCGCCATGGCAACGATGTATGGAATCCCAAACTGCGACACCATCAAGAAGGCGCGCACCTGGCTGGAGAAGCACAAGGTCGCCTTCGACTTCCACGACTACAAGAAGGCCGGCATCGACAAGGCGACTCTGGAAGGCTGGACGAAGAAAGTCGGTTGGGAAGTGTTGCTCAACCGCGCCGGCACCACGTTCAAGAAGCTGCCGGACGCCGACAAGGAAAACGTCACCGAGAAGAAGGCCATCGCCCTGATGCTGGCCCAGCCCTCGATGATCAAGCGCCCGGTGCTGGAGGCCAAGGGCAAGATCACCGTCGGCTTCAGGCCTGAGATCTATGCGGCACTTTTCTAGTTTGTTGCCGCGAGCGCTTCGCGCTGCTCAGCGCGTTCGCGGCTCAAATCGGTCCACTGGACCGATTTGTCCGGCTTCGCCGGTCGCCGCAAACGGCCGGAAGGTAAGGCTGATCAGGAAAGCGCCGACGCCCATGGCGAAGGCTGTCAGGTAAAGCCCGGCATAGCTGTGGAAGACGTCGTGCAGCACGCCGCCGATCACCGGGCCGCTGGCCATGCCGAAGCTGCCCGCCATGGCGAGGCCGCCGATCACCGTGCCCATCATCGACAGCGGGAAGTTCTCGCGCGCGATCACTGAATAGAGCGGCATGATGCCGGCATAGATGAAGCCGAACAGCACCGCCACGCCATAGAATTCGCCGATGCCGTGGGCGAAGTAATAGCCCAGCGCGCCGAAGGCTTGCGCCAGCAGGCCCGCCACCAGCACCGGCTTGGCGCCGAAGCGGTCGCCCAACAGGCCAAAGCCGATGCGCCCGAACATGCCGGCCAGGCCCTCGACGCTATAGATCGTCACCGCCGCCATCGGGGCGATGCCGCAGGTGATGGCATAGCTCACGGTGTGGAAGATCGGCCCGGAATGGGTGGCACAACAGAAGAACATCGTGCCCAGCAGGATGAAGAACTGCGGGGAGCGCAACGCCCGGGCCAACGACAGGGGCGGCGGAGCATCCACCGGCGCTGGTGCATCCAACTGCGGAGGGCGGCGGATCAGGAAGGTCAGGGGCAGCATCACCACCGCCACCAGCCCCGCCATGATGGTCATGGATGTGCGCCAGTCGTAATGGGCCACGAGCCAGGCAGCGAAAGGTGACATCACCAGCGGCGCCACGCCCATGCCGGCGCTGACCAGTGACACGGCGAGCGCGGTGTGGTCGCTGAACCATCCGGTGACGGTCGCCATCATGGGCGCAAAGATCGCCGCGCCCGCCACGCCCATGACCAGGCCGAAGGACAACTGGAACATCAGCAGGTTGGGCGAATGACTGGCCAGCAGCAGCCCGGCGATGATCAGCACCGCGCCCGCGGTGACCACCGGGCGCGGGCCCAGGCGGTCCGAAAGGTTGCCCCACGCCATGCTGGCGAATGCCATCGCCAAAAAGCCGATGGTCATGGCCGCCGACACGCCCGTGATCGACCAGCCGGCTTCGCGGCTGATGGGCTGCAGGAAGACGGGCAGCGCGAACACCGAGCCTTCGGCAATACAACCCAGCACGCAGCCCGCCGCGACGATGACCCAGCGATAGCTCATGGCGCGCGCCTGTAGATGTTGAGCACCGCACCCTTGGAGAAGCTCTTGCTTTCCACGTGCTGCAGATGCCGGGTGGCGGGCAGCCCGGAGAAGATGGCGAGCCCGCGCCCCAGCGCCACCGGATGCACCACCAGGCGGTATTCATCCACCAGGTCGGCGGCGATCAGCGCGCGCGCGAAGCCGGCGCCGCCATGGGCATAGATCGGCTTGTCGTGCATCTCTTTCAAATGCTGCACACCGGCGGCCAGGTCGCTGCGAATGACTTCCACCGGTCCCCAGGGCGCTTCTTCGATCGTGTCGGAGAAGACCGCCTTGGGAATGGTGTTCATCGGCGCGGCGAAAGGCTCGTTCGATTTCGGCCACCAGCCGGCCATGTCGTCATAGGTCCTGCGGCCCATGATGTGCACGCCGGCCTTCCAGATATCGTCGACGATCCAATAGGTCAGGGCGTCGTCGAGGCTCGGGAAGATGAAGCCCACATCGCCGTCCAGCGGCGCGACATAGCCGTCGAGCGAGATGTGCTGCTTCAGGATGACTTTCGTCACTTGGCGGCGTCTTTCAACTGCTGGATGTCGATCTTGATCATGGTCATCATCGCGGCCATCACCTTGTTGAAATTCGGGCCCTTCATCAACTCGGGGATGCCCGAATAGTTGAGCTGCCACACCAGGCCGAACTTGTCGGTGGTCCAGCCGCAGGCGCTGGGGGCGTGGTTCAGCGCATCCCACAGCTTGTCGAGTGTGGCCTGGTCTTCGATGCCGACCGACAGCGAGAAGGCCGCATCCAGCTTGTAGTGCTTGCCGCCGTTCATGAAGGTCAGGCGCTGGCCCATCAGTTCCAGCTCGACCACCATGACCTGGCCGGCCTTGTCCGGCATGAAGTCGCCATAGCGCGAGGTCTGGAGGATGCGCGAGTTGGGAAACAGCTCGACATAATACTTGGCGGCGTCTTCGGCCTGGGTGTCGAACCACAGGAAGGGGGTGATGCTCTTGATGGTCATGGGGCGTCTCCTTGAATGGGATGATCAGATGGTCTTGGCCAGGGCTTCCAGCTGGTCGGCGACGATGCCCCAGCCGGTATAGAAGCCCATCTGTTCGTGCTGGGCGCGCGCTTCTTCCGTCCAGTGACGCGCGGTGCAGGTGTAACGGGTCTTATCGCCTTCCGGCTCGAACTCCACGATGCCGACGAAGAACGGCACGCCGTCCTTGGGCTTCCAGTCGCCGGTGAAGGCGTCGGTGAAGACGATGCGGCGATTGGGCACGATCTCCAGATACTGGCCGGGATTGGGCATGGTCTCGCCGTTGGGGCCCTTCATGGTCATGGTGGACGCGCCGCCGGGGCGGATATCCATTTTCACATCGGAGACGGTCCAGGGCTTGGGGCAAAACCATTCGCCCATGCGGCTGGGGTCGGTCCACAGCTGGAACAGCTTGTCGGCCGGGGCATCCAGCAGGCGGGTAAAGGACATTTCGTGGGCCATATTTTCCTCCAAATTTCGTCAGGGTCTGACCCAAGGACGGTGACAGCCGGGCGATCCCGACAGGAACTTTGCGGAAATTTTTTATCGAGCCCCTGTCGGGGCGGGGCATACTCGCCCGTCCTTTGGGGAAGTTACAAGGAAGCCCATGCTCTACACCCTGCTTTGCTACAACAAGGAAGACGTCGTCTGGTCCTGGTCCAAGGAAGAAGACGAAGCGGTGATGTCGCGCCTGTCGGTGGTGCACGAAAGGCTGGTCAAGGAAGGCAAGCTCGGTCCGTCCCTGCGCCTGTTGCCCACCACTGCCGCCACGACCCTGCGCGGGCCCGGTGTCGTGATCGATGGTCCCTTCGCCGAGACCAAGGAACAGCTGCTGGGCTTCTATGTCATCGACGTGGAGAACCTGGATGCTGCGCTGGCGGTTGCGAAGGAGCTGTCCGAGGCCAATCCCACCAGCACCTATGAAATCCGTCCCATCGCACTTTATGTGCCCGAAACGCGGCCCAACGCCCCCACCCAAATGCTGAAGATGTACTGATGAGCGACTTGGCGTGGATCAATGGCGCGTTGATTGCTGCCCGGCCGCAAGCCGTGGGGGCATTGCTGCGTTATTTCCGCGACATGGATCTGGCGGAAGAGGCGTATCAGGACGCCTGCCTGCGCGCGCTGAAAAGCTGGCCCGAAAAAGGCCCGCCGCGCGATCCCACCGCGTGGCTTATTCTGGTGGGCCGCAACGCCGCGCTGGATGGTGTCCGCAAGAAGGCCAAAAACACCGCGCTGCCGGAAGACGACAAGATTTCCGACCTGGATGATGTGGAAGCGCCGCTGGTCGAACGGCTGGATGGCTCGCACTATCGCGACGACGTGCTGCGGCTGCTCTTTATATGCTGTCATCCCGAACTGCCGGCGACCCAGCAGATCGCGCTGGCCCTGCGCATCGTTTCCGGCCTGACGGTGGCGCAGATCGCGCGCGCCTTCCTGGTGAGCGAGGCGGCGATGGAGCAGCGCATCACCCGCGCCAAACAGAAGATCGCCAAGGCGGAGGTGCCGTTCGAAACGCCAGGCCCGGTAGAGCGCGCCGAACGCCTGGCCTCGGTGGCGGCGATGATCTATCTGCTGTTCAACGAGGGCTATTCCGCCGCAAGCGATCCGGCGCGAGCGCCGCTGACCGACGAGGCAATCCGCCTGGCGCGACTGCTGCTGCGCCTGTTCCAGACCGAACCCGAGATCATGGGTCTTACGGCGCTGATGCTGTTGCAACAGGCGCGGCTGCCGGCGCGCTTTGACACGAACGGCGAGGCGATCCTTCTGGAAGACCAGGATCGCAGCCGCTGGGATCCCAAGCTGGTGTCGGAAGGCTTGGCGCTGCTGGACAAGGCGATGCGTCACAACCGCCCCGGCCCCTATCAGGTGCAGGCGGCGATCGCGGCGATCCATGCTCGCGCGGCGACGGCGGAAGAAACCGACTGGGCGGGCATCGAGGGCCTATATCTGGCGCTGGAGCGGATGCAACCGTCACCCGTCATCACGTTGAATCGCGCGGTGGCAGTGGCCAAGCTGCACGGCCCGGCCGCGGCGCTGGAATTGATCGCGCCGCTGGAAGAACAGCTGGCGGGCTATTTCCACTTCTTCGGGGCGCGCGGCGCGTTCCTGTTGCAACTGGGCCGCGACGGCGAAGCCCGCCAGTCCTTCGACCGCGCCATCGCGCTGGCCAACAGCCCGGCCGAGGCCGCTCACATCCGCCGGCACCTGGACCGCCTGATGGCCGAAAAAGTTTCATGAAGCCGGTGTCGGATGGCAGGGTGCTCGCCCGTCCTTGGCGCATAGGACCTCAAAGGAGATTGTCATGCCGGAAGCTCAAGGAACCCCGCCCGACGCCATCAAGGGTGGCGTGATCGCCTATCTCTCGATGGATGGCACCGCGATCAAGGCGGCGGAATTCTACAAGAAGGCGTTTGCCGCCACCGAAGTTTTCATCCAGCCGCCGGACGAGAAGGGCCGCACCATGCACGCCCATGTCCATATCAACGGCTCGTCGGTGATGATCAGCGATTGCTATCCCGAGCATGGCCACCCTTACGTGCCTCCGGCAGGTTTCAATCTGATGATACCGACGATGGATGTGGACGCCTGGTGGCAGCGCGCGGTGGATGCCGGTTGCACGGGCCACCTGCCGCCACAGGACATGTTCTGGGGCGACCGCTATGCGCAGTGCAAGGATCCGTATGGCGTGATCTGGGCGTTCGTCGGTCCCAAAAAGGGTTGATGCGGCGGAATGCTCATGCGTTTAATCGCGCATGAGCATTCACATCGGCATCGGTGGCTGGGTTTATCCGGACTGGCGGGACAACTTCTATCCCAAGGGCCTGTCGCAGAAGCGCGAGCTGGAATATGCGAGCGGCAAGCTGACCGGCATCGAGGTCAACGGCACCTATTATGGTTCGCAGAAGCCCGAGACCTTCCGCAAGTGGCATGACGAAACCCCGGACGGATTTGTCTTCACTCTGAAAGGCCCTCGCTTTGCCACCAATCGCCGGGTGCTGGCCGAAGCGGGCGACAGCATCAGCCGCTTCGTCGACAGCGGCATCACCGAGCTGAAGGACAAGCTGGGACCCATCAACTGGCAGTTCATGGCGACCAAGAAGTTCGATCCGGCGGATTTTGGGGCCTTCCTGGATTTGCTGCCGAAGAAGGCGGGCAACCTTGCGTTGCGCCATGCCGTCGAGGTGCGCCATGACAGCTTCAAGGATTCGGCCTTCGTGAAGATGTGCCGCAATCATGGTGTGGCGATCATCTTTGCCGCCGACAGCGAATTTCCCACCATCGGCGATGTCACCGCTGATTTTGTCTATGCCCGCATCATGGGGACGGACGCGAAAGAGCAGCTCGGTTATCCCAGGGCGACGCTCAAGGCGTGGGCGGACCGCGCGCGTGCCTGGGAAAAAGGTGAAGACGCCCGCAAATTCGCGGTCGCGCCGGCCGCTCCCAGGAAAAAACGCGATGTCTTCCTGTTCGTGATCAGTGGCGCCAAGGAAAAGAACCCGGCCGCGGCGCAGGGCATCATCGCGGCGCTGGAATGAAACTGACCCGCGCCAGCGACGCCGACCTGCCGTCCATCGTTGACCTGATGAACCGCGCCTTTCGTGGTGCCAAGGGCTGGGCGCTGGAAGACGGCTATCTGAAAGGCGACCGCATCCGGCTGGACGATCTGCGCGAAGAGCTGGCCCAGAAACCGCAGATGACCCTGCTGGCGTGGCGCGAAGAGGACCGCCTGCTGGGCTGCGTCAGCATGGAGCCGCAGGGCGAGGACGCCTGGTTCCTGGGCATGCTGACCGTCGAACCCGACATCCAGGACCAGCAGCTGGGCCGCCGCTTGTTGGAAGAAGCCGAGCGTCGCGCGCTTGCAGCCGGCATCGCGCGCATGCGCATGACGGTGATCTGGGTCCGCACCACGCTGATCGCATGGTACCAGCGCCGCGGCTATGTGCTGACCGGCGAGACCAAGCCTTTCCCCTATGGCGACGACCGCTGGGGCGTGCCCCAGCGCGACGACCTGTATTTCGTGGTGCTGGAAAAGCGCCTCGCATAGCCGCAATGCGGTTGTGAAGATTGCGTGCTGCCACGGCTGTGGCAGCATCTACTGTGTCGAAGCGGGGGAAACGCGATGCGCCTGATCGGAATGCTGGACTCGCCCTATGTGCGCCGGGTTGCGGTATCGCTGAAACTTCTGGAAATCGCCTTCACCCAGGAAGAAGTGTCGGTGTTCCGCCACTTCGATCACTTCTCGTCCATCAATCCGGTGGTGAAGGCGCCGACACTGGTCGCCGACGACGGCACGGTGCTGATGGAATCTTCGCTGATCCTAGAACACATCGAGAAGCAATCCGGCAAAAGCCTGATGCCCGCCGACGCGGCGGGGCATACCCGCGCCTTGCGCCTGATCGGGTTGGCGCTGGCGGCGTGCGAGAAGTCGGTTTCGATCTATTATGAACGTACCCTGCGCCCGGCCGAGAAAGCGCACCAGCCCTGGCTGGACCGTATCGGCGATCAGTTGCTGTTGGCCTATGGCGCGTTGGAACAGGAAGTGCCCGATAGCTGGTTCACGGGCCAGGCACCTTTGCAGGCCGAGGTCACGACCGCCGTGGCCTGGCGCTTCACCCAGCATGTGATCTCCGACGTGGTACCGAAAGACCATTTCCCGAAGCTGGCGGCGCTATCCGCGCGGGCCGAGGCGCAGCCCGCTTTCAGGCAGACGGATTACGACTGAGCAGGATGAAGTGCATCGCCGCGCGAAAGCGGAAGCCCAGCGTTTCATACAATGCGATGGCGCCGGCATTGTCGGCATAGACGTGCAGAAAGGGCGTTTGCCCCCGCGCCGAGATCTTCTGCGCCACCACGCGCATCAGCCCGCCGGCATAGCCCTTGCCGCGATGATCGGGATGGGTGCAGACGCCGCTGACTTCGGTGAAGCCTGACGGTTTCATGCGCTCGCCCGCCATGGCGACGAGCCTGCCACCCACCTTCACGCCTATGAACTCGCCCAGCGCGTGCGTCCTGGCGAAGAAGGGCCCCGGCTGGGTCAACGTCGCCAGCGCCAGCATCTCCGCCGCATCGCCATCACCCAGCGCCACCACATCGAAACGCGCTTCGCCCGGCGTGACGGCCTCGGCGATCATTTGGTTGCAGATGGCGGGCTTGATCGCGACACTCGCGGGTAGGGCAGGCTGGGTGGCTTCTACCAAACCGATCGCGCCGGTCTGCGGCACCAGTGCCGCCACCGCTTCGCCATCCAGCGGATCGGCCGCGGCGGCGAACAACCCGTAGTCGGCATCGAAGCGCATCGCGCGGACATCGCCACGCGCGAGATGCGCCTGGCGCGAGGTCAAAGCGTTCCAAACCGGACGATCAAGCGGATGCATGGAACTTATCTAAGCAATCTTGCGCCGAAACGAACAAGAACATACCATGAACACATGGATGAAAAACTCAAGGGCAAGCTGCGCATCCTTGCGGATGCCGCCAAGTACGACGCGTCCTGCGCCTCGTCAGGCGCCAAGGGGCGCAAGGCTGGCAAGGACGGCATCGGTTCGACCACTGGCGCCGGCATTTGTCACGCCTACACGCCCGATGGTCGCTGTGTCTCGCTGCTGAAGATCCTGCTGACAAACTACTGCCTGTTCGATTGCGCCTATTGCATCAACCGCCGCTCGTCCAACGTGGCGCGCGCCCGTTTCAGCGTCGAAGACGTCGTCACCCTCACCCTGGAATTCTACAAGCGCAATTATATCGAAGGCCTGTTCCTGTCGTCCGGCATCATCAAGTCGCCTGATTACACCATGGAGCAACTGATGCGCGTGGCGAAGGGGCTGCGCGACCGCGGCTTCGCCGGCTACATCCATCTGAAGTCGATCCCCGAAGCCAGCCCCTGGCTGATCGAACAGGCCGGGCTTTACGCCGACCGCATGTCGATCAACCTGGAACTGCCCAAGCGCGAAAGCCTGGCGAAGCTGGCGCCGGAGAAAGACGGCGGTACCATCGCCGCCGCCATGGCCCAGATGCGCGAACGCATCATCGAGGCCAAGGAAGAGCGCCGCCGCTTCTCGCCCGCCGGGCAATCGACGCAAGTGATCGTGGGCGCCGACGATGCCAATGACGAGACCGTGCTCAGTGCCAGCGCGACCATGTATGGCGACTACCATTTGCGCCGCGTTTATTATTCCGCCTTCAGCCCGATCCCGGAAGCCAGTTCGCTGCTGGCCGCCAAGCCGCCGCCCTTGCAGCGCGAGAACCGGCTGTACCAGGCCGACTGGCTGTTGCGTTATTACGGATTCACGGTGCCCGAGATCGCGGCCGGCGGCGAAGGCGGCATGCTGGACCTGGAGGTCGATCCCAAGCTGGCCTGGGCGTTGAAGAACCGCGACCGGTTTCCCGTCGACGTGAACAATGGCGCGCGCGAGATGCTGTTGCGGGTGCCGGGCCTGGGCGCGCGAGCGGTGGACCGCATCATCGAGACGCGACGCTTTACCCGCCTGCGCATCGCCGATGTGGCGCGGCTGTCGCCCGGTTCGCGACGCGCCCTGCCGTTTTTGATCGCGGCCGATCACTCACCGGCGCGGCTGACGGATCGTGCTGACCTGCGCGCGCGGCTAGTGCCCAAACAGATGAGCCTGTTCGGATGAGGCGCGTGGAACTGCAGCCCGGCGCCGACCTGGATGGCTTTCGCCGCGCCCTACGGTGCCTGATCGCAGCAGGTGTTCCGCCGCATCTGGTCGATTGGGACGATGCGCCGGGGCTGTTCATTCGCGATGCGCCGGAAGACGCGCCGCCCATCTGCTTGCCGCGCGCAGTGGCAGACAGGATCCCGCTGCTGGTCTGCCACAGCGACCCCGCGCGTTACGCACTTCTCTACCAACTGGTCTGGCGCATCCACCACGGCGAGCCGCATCTGCCGCAGATCGCCAGCGACCCGCTGATGCATCGCCTGCACCATATGGAAAAATCGGTACGCCGTGATCTGCACAAGATGCACGCCTTCGTGCGCTTCCGCGAAACCCGGCTGGACGGGCAGGAGTGGATGGTCGCCTGGTTCGAGCCCGACCATTTCATCGTCGAAGCCACGGCGCAGTTCTTCATCGATCGCTTTCGCGGGCAATGCTGGTCGATCCTGACGCCCAAAGGCTCACTGCATTGGAATCGCAATACGCTGGTCGTGGGCCCTGCCGCGTGCAAATTCGATGCGCCATCTGAAGACGCGTTCGAAGCCGGTTGGCGCACTTATTATGAGTCCACCTTCAACCCGGCGCGGCTCAACCCCAACGTGATGCGCGCGCATATGGCGAAGAAATACTGGAAGAACCTGCCCGAAGCCCGCGCCATTCCTGACCTGGTGCGATCTGCGCCGTCGCGCGTTAACGCCATGATCGAGCAGGAGCAGGCCATGCCCCGGAAACGCGATCCGCAAAAGGCGGTCGAGGCGATGCAGGACCAGGCGCCGAAATCGCTGGCCGCACTGAACAGGCTGATAACGGCGGCCGCGCCGATGGTGAAAGGCGGCACCCGTGCCGTGCTGGGCGAGGGGCCGCTGCATCCGGCCATCGCCTTTGTCGGCGAACAGCCTGGCGATCAGGAAGACATGGCGGGCAGGCCCTTTGTCGGCCCGGCTGGGCAGCTGCTGGACAAGGCGCTGGAGGAGGCGGGCATCGACCGCAGCCAGGCTTACGTCACCAATGCAGTGAAGCACTTCAAGTTCGAGGCGCGTGGCAAGCGCCGCATCCATGCCAGGCCCACGGCGGGCGAAGTGAAGCATTATCGCTGGTGGCTGGAGAAAGAACTCGACCTGGTGAAGCCCAGGCTCGTGGTGGCGCTGGGTACGACTGCAGCGCTGGCGCTCTCAGGCAAACCTTTGTCGATCTCAAAGAACCGTGGCGCCATCGACCTTGATGGACGGCCCGGCTTCATCACCATCCATCCGTCTTTTCTTCTGCGCATGCCCGAAGAAGACAAGCTGCAGGCTTGGAAGGATTTCGTTTCAGACCTGAAGCGCATCAATCGCTTGTCCGAAAGTGAGAAGATTGCGGCGTAAGCAATGTGCCCACGAAAAACATAGTATTTCGCGGCCACATTAAACTTGCTGTCCATCTTGTCCGGGATTGCTCGTCACCGCGTTCGCGAAGTCTTGCGACATTCGCGCGATAGCAGCGCCATTGGATGCGCGCCTCCAGCCGTTAGCGATGAAGCATTCTTCACCGCCGGGATTTCATGTTCGCACGTTTCTGGGATGCCAAGCGCATCAATCATCTGCTGTTCCGCGCCTGGTACGAGGAAGACATCTATGACCGCCTGTGCGCGCTGTTTCCGCGCCTGGCTTTTCTGCTGAAGGGCTGCATACCCCAGGGCATGCGTGACAGGAGCCTTGTCTTCGTGCACGTCCCGCGCGTGGCCGGCACCTCCATCGGCAACGCGCTTTACGATACCCACTGCGTTCACCACCACAGCATCCGCTTCTATCGAGCCGTGGCGCCCGAGCTGTGTTCCACGTCGCGCTCCTTCGCCCTGCTGCGCGATCCCTTCGACCGCTTCCTCAGTGCGTTCTTCTTCGTGCGCGCCGGCGGCACGCCGACCTGCCGGCTGAGCGATGTCTTTGTCGACCAGACGCGCCACATCCACACCGTGGACGACTATCTCGATTTCCTGGAAGGCAAGGGACCGCTAGAGATGGACTTCGTGATGCGCCCGCAAAGCTGGTTCGTCTGCGACTTGCAGACCGGCGCCACACTGGTCGACGACCTGTTCCTCTATGGCGAGGATGACGGGGCGCTGTCGCGTTATCTGGAGCCGTACGGCATCACCGGCCTGCCTTGGTTGAACCGGGGCCTGCGCCTGCCGCTGCCGCTGACCCCGGCCCAGCGCGCGCGCATTCGCGCCCTCTATGCCGCCGATTTTGCCCTGATTGATTCGGTGCGGCGGAACCGGGGGCTGGACCCGCGCGTGGCCGCAATCGCCGCGGAATGACTGGCTTCGTACCCCAGGCCTACTAGGTTTGGGGGCGTTCGCGTAAGCTCTCACTAGGCCCGCCTCGCGCCTGTGCGCAACTGGGCGACGCGCTTGCCCATGCAGGCGCCGACCGGTTGATTGCTCGGCCCGCGCGATCGGCGCGCGCAAAGTGAAGCGGCATGGAACAGGAAGCCTATCGTCACGTCCCCTACGACATCGATGTCGAACAGGCCCTGCTGGGCGCGATCCTGGCCGACAATCGTGCGATGGAGCGCGCCTCCGCGCTGCTGAAGCCCGAGCACTTCTACGATCCGCTGCATGGCCGCATCTTCGATACCATGTCCCAGATGATCGAGCGCGGTGGCGTGGTCGTCACGCCGTTGACCCTGCACGCCACCATGAAGGCCGATCCCGGCGTGATCGAAACCGGCGGTCAGGCCTATTTCGACGCACTGCGCAGCGCTGCGCCCGCGATCCCCAACATCAAGGACTTCGCCAATATCCTGACCGACCTGGCGATCCGGCGCAGCCTGATCCGCATTGGCGAGGATATCGTCAACACGGCGTACGAGGCGCCGACCGAAAAGACCTCCAAGGAACAGATCGCCGAGGCCGAAAAGGCGCTCTATGCGGTGGCCGAGACCAACAAGTACGGCGAAGGCGCGCTGGATTTCCACCAGGCCCTGACCCAGACGGTGCAGGCGGCCGAACGCGCCGCCGCCCGCGGCGGGCGCATCAGCGGCGTGACCTCGGGCTTCACCGATATCGACAACCTGCTGGGCGGGCTTCAGCCGTCGGACTTGCTGATCCTGGCCGGCCGCCCCGGCATGGGCAAGACGGCGCTGGGCACGAACATGGCCTTCCATGCCGCGCGCCAATACCTGCGCGACGTGGAGTCGGGCGCGGAATATCCCAGCGGCGCACCGGTGCTGTTTTTCAGCCTGGAAATGGCGGCGCAGCAGCTGTCGGGCCGTATTCTTTCCGAACAGACCGAGCTGGAAGTCTGGAAGATCCGCAACGGCCGCTTCAGCGAGACCGAGTGGGAGAAGTTCGTGCTGTCGATGCAGGAACTGTCCAACCTGCCGCTCTATATCGACGACACCGGCGGCATCTCCATCGCCCAGATCGCGGCGCGCGCACGGCGCTTGAAGCGCGAAAAGAATATCGGCCTGATCATCATCGACTATCTGCAGCTGGTCGAACCCAGCCGCCGCCACGACAACCGCGTGCAGGAAATCACCGAAGTCACCAAGGGCCTCAAGACCCTGGCCAAGGAACTGAATGTGCCGGTCCTGGCGCTGTCGCAGCTGTCGCGCGGGGTCGATGCCCGCGACGACAAGCGCCCGGTGCTCAGCGACCTGCGCGAATCCGGTTCGATCGAGCAGGATGCCGACGTGGTGATGTTCGTGTACCGCGAGGAATACTATCTCAAGACCCGCGAACCCGATCCCGGCACGCCGGACCATGCCAAGTGGATGGAAAAGCTGGAGCGCGCTACCAACCGCGCCGAAGTGCTGGTGGAAAAGCACCGTCACGGCGCCACCCGCGCCATCGACCTGATGTTCGAAGGCCAGTTCACCCGCTTCTCGAACCTGGCCGAAGACGCCAACCTGCCGGCGCATCACCCGTAACGGTCAATCGGCTGTCTTCATCGCCACGAATTTTGCGCCCGTCAGCAGCGCCGCGACTTGCCGCGGCAGCAGCCGCAGGTCATAGGCAAAGCGCACAAGTTCGCGTTTCACATAGGTCCACGACATCTGGCGCAGCTTCAGCCGCGTCGTCTCGATGTCGCTCTTCTCGCCGACGAATTCTTCCTGGCGCGCTACAGGCGGCACCAGCTGCCACGGCGCCAGCCGCGCAAACAGCCGCGAATTGTTCGGATTGAAGATCAGGTGATCGACCGGCAGGTCGAAGCGCTTTTGGTGCAGCAGCATCTGCACCGCCTGCCGCGACAGGATATAGGCGGCGGCGCCCGTATGGCGCGACAGCATGCGGCCTAGCTGAAAATCCTCGCCCACCTTGCGCACGTCCGACAGCAGCACGCGCTGGCCGGGCGGGCCGTAATGCTCCAGCTTCACCACACCGATATTGGTCGGGATCCAGTTGTCGCTGACCAGCAGCGCGCCGGCGGCAGCCGACAGCCGCACATCGTCTTCCAGGAACACCGCATGGTCGTCGCCCGACGCCAGGAATTCCTGCCAGGCTAGCCGATGCGACAGCAGGCACGCCTTGTCCCCGCGCGGAATCTCGCCCAGCGGTCCGCCGGCCGCGAACCAGCGGTCCAGCAGGGCGGGTTCCACCGCCTTGGCATCCACCGCCTCGATCCGGTCCAGGGGCAGGCCAAGGCCGGCCGCCTGGGCCTGCATGGCGGCCAGCCGGTCGGGTCTGCGTCCCAGGTTGATCAGGTAGATGCGCATGACCGCCGCGTTAGCATTTTTGGCCCTTTGCCGCCATGCAGGCCCCTGTTTTGCCTCGCCTTTCGCTTCTATATGGTGTGGCGAAGCGGGGAATGGGACGGACTGTAGACTTTTGGCCACCGACACCACCCTGAATCCTCCCCTGGGTCCGGTCATGGCCCATCCCTTCCTGCGCCCCGGCGGGCCGCAGGGGGCAGCGGAGAGCCGCAAGCGCAACGCCGCGCGGCTGTTCTCCTGGGCGATGGTGGCGCTGATCCACATCCTAGTGGTGGTGGGCTTCGTGATCTCGATCCGGCCCTTCAGCGACCGTACCAGGCCGATCACCGAAACCATCCTGATGCTGGCCACGCCGGGCAACAACGCCCCGCCGATCCACTTCGTCCAGCCCGACGTGCCCGCCGATCACGTGCCGATGATCCAGTCTGCGCCGCTGATGATCCCCAAGCCCCCGCCGCCCAATCCCGATGTGGTCGAGCAGCCCTTGCGGCCCGGCGACGTGCTGGGCGCGGTGGGCCGAGCGCTCGCCTGTAGCGCCGGCAGCTGGGAGCATCTGACGGGACCCGAGCGCGCGCGTTGCGGCGGCATGCCGTGGCGCGGCATGCGCCTGCCCAACGGCAATCTGGTGATGGTGCCGCCCAGCCAGCTGCCGCGCCTCAAGGACGTGCCGCCGCCGGAGTTCGACATCAACACCGGCGCCGACCGCAACCAGCGCGACCTGCAGACCGGCACGATTCCGGGCAACAATGGCTGCCCCATCATGCAGCAAATTCCCTGCGTGCATGTCACGCCTGGCTGGAATCGATCGGACGGCAACTGAGCATGGACGCCGCGCGCAACCCCCGTCACTCTGTGCCCATGATCGAGGGGACATCGCGCCTGGACGTGCGTTTGGGGGCCATCGCCGCCAACTACCGCGCCTATGGCCGGATGGCCGGGCCGTGCGCCGTCGCCGGCGTGGTGAAAGCCGACGCTTATGGTTTGGGCGCGGCCCGCGTCGCGCCCGCACTGGCGAAAGCCGGTTGCGACACCTTCTTCGTCGCGCGCCTGGAAGAGGGCGTGGGCTTGCGCAAGCTGCTCCCCGATGCGCGCATCTTCGTGCTGGATGGCGCGCAGGCCGATGCGGTGCCCGCGCTGATCACCCATCGCCTGACGCCGGTGCTGAACAGCCTGGAACAGGTTGCGGCCTGGTCGGCGACCGCGAGCGCGACACGCAGCGCGCTGGATGCGGCGCTGCATGTCGATACCGGGATCAATCGTCTGGGCCTGCCGGGCGAAGAGCTGTCGGTGCTGGCGGCGGAGGCCCGCACGCGCCTTTCGGGTTTGAACCTGGTGCTGGTGATGAGCCATCTGGCCTGCGCCGACGACACCGCCAGCAAGATGAACGCCCAGCAGCTGTCGCGCTTCAAACAGGCGCTGGCCATGCTGCCCGCCGCGCCCGCAAGTCTCGCCGCCAGTCACGGCGCCTTCCTGGGCGCGGAGTATCACTTTGACCTGGTGCGCCCCGGCGTGGCGCTGTACGGCGCCAATCCGCAAAGCGCGGGCGCCAACCTGATGCAGACGGCGGCCGTGCTGACCGGAAAAGTGCTGCAGATCCGGCGAATTGACTCGGGCGAGGCGGTTGGGTACGGAGCCACCTTCCGCGCCAAAAGGCCCACCATGCTTGCGACCATCGCGCTGGGATATGCCGACGGCATCCCGCGCAGCGCCACCAACCAGGGCATCGCGTCCGTGCGCGGCACGCGTGCGCCCATCGTGGGCCGCGTCTCGATGGACCTGACGGTGCTGGACATCACCGGCATCGATGGCGTCGAAGTCGGCGACGATGTCGAGTTCCTGGGCGACGCCGTCACGCTGGGTGAAGCGGCGCGGTTGGCGAGCACCAACGAATATGAAATCCTGACGCGGCTGGCGCCGCGCATCGCACGGCATTACGAGGGGCAATGAACATCTTTGCGAGCATCGGCCGCGCCACGCTCACGGTGCTGGCCCATATCGGCGGCCTGGCCAGTTTCACCGGCCGGTCTGTGGCGGCTGTGTTCCGGCCACCTATGTATGGCGGCCTGATCGGGCGGCAGATGATGAGCATCGGCTATTATTCGCTGCCGGTCGTGGGCCTGACGGCGCTGTGTATCGGCGCGGTGCTGGCGCTGCAAATCTATCTGGGCGGCAACCGTTACGGCGCCGAAGCCATCGTGCCGCAGATCGTGGTGTTGGGCATCACCCGCGAGCTGGGTCCGGTGATCGTCGGTCTGATGGTCGCGGGCCGCGTGGGTGCCGCCATCGCCGCCGAGATCGGCACCATGAAAGTGACCGAGCAGATCGACGCCCTGACCACGCTCGCCACCAACCCGATCAAGTATCTGGTGGTGCCGCGCCTGGTGGCGGCGGTGATCGTGCTGCCGCTTCTGACCATCGTCGGCGACACCATTGGCGTCCTGGGCGGCTATCTGGTGTCGGTCTACAATCTGGGCTTCACCGGCGGCATCTATCTGAAGAACACGGTGGATTTCGCCACCAACCAGGACATCGTGTCGGGCCTGATCAAGGCGGCGGTGTTCGGCTTCATCGTGGCGCTGCTGGGCTGCTATAACGGCTTCAATTCCAAGGGCGGCGCGCAGGGCGTCGGCAATGCCACCACCAATGCAGTAGTGTCGTCTTCGATCCTGATCCTGGCCGCCGACTTCGTTCTCACCGCTATCCTGTTCCACACCGCATGAGCCCGAAAATCGAACTCCGTGGCGTCAAGAAGCGCTTTGGCAACAAGGTGGTGCTGGACGGCGTCGACCTGGTGATCGAGCCCAAGACCTCGCTGGTGATCATCGGCGGCTCGGGCACCGGCAAGTCCGTCACCATCAAGTCGGTCTTGGGCATCATCCGCCCGGACGAGGGCACCGTGCTGGTCGATGGCGAAGACATCACCCACATCAACGGCTCGGCGCGCGATCGGGTGCTGAAGAAGTTCGGCATGCTGTTCCAGGGTGCGGCGCTGTTCGACAGCCTGAAGGTCTGGGAGAATGTCGCGTTCGGCCTGATCCAGGGCCGCGGCATGGCGCGCCGGCAGGCCAAGGACATCGCCATCCGTAAGCTGGCGCAGGTCGGGCTGACGCCTGACGTTGCCGAGCTGTTTCCGGTCGAACTGTCGGGCGGCATGCAGAAGCGCGTCGGCCTGGCCCGCGCCATCGCCGCCGATCCCGAGATCATCTTCTTCGACGAGCCGACCACGGGCCTGGACCCGATCATGGCCGACGTGATCAACGATCTCATTGTCTCCACGGTCAAAGATGTGGGAGCCACCGCGCTGTCGATCACTCACGACATGGCCAGCGCCCGCAAGATCAGCGACCGCATCGCCATGCTCTATGGCGGCAAGATTATCTGGCAGGGACCTACGGCGGACATCGACCGCAGCGGCAATCCCTATGTGGAGCAGTTCATCCACGGCCGCGCTGAGGGACCGATCAAGATGGCAGTGAAGGCGTAAGAAACTTCAGCAGTTTTTCGTTTACAAAGGTTGGGTTCGACAGAGCCGCAAGATGGTCGGCATTCGGGACTACTGCACCTTGCAGTCCCGAGAGTTTGGCTTTGGCCTTGGCTAGCGTGGCGAACGCGTCATAGAGCACTTCTTTCTCACCGATCAGCAACAGGGTCTGTGCTTGTACAGAGCGTAACTCGCGCTTGCCGAACACAATGGCCGGCGCGAGATTGGGCCTGGCCGATTCCATCATCGCTGCGGCCATCAGGCCGCCGAACCCGCCCGGTGACAGTTTTCGTCCACTGGGCAGCTGTGCAGGAGGCCTGCGGCGAAACAGTTTGCGCAACGGACCTTTGATCATCATTGCGTAATAGAATTTCAGCGGTAGCCGGACAAAGGTAGCCGCAGGGCCGATCAACACGATCCGCTCTACGCGCTCCGGCGTCAGGATGGCTTGGTTCATTGCCAGGAAGCCGCCATAAGATGCGCCGACCAGTGATGCTCGCGCGATGCTCAGTCCATCCATCAGTGCCGACAGCCAGTTCGCCATCTCGTGACGGTGACGAATGCGTTTGGATGGAATGCTTTTGCCGACCTGTCCGATCACATCCACGGCATAGACGCGAAAGTATGCGCTCAGCGCGGCGACATTGGGCTGCCACAGCATGGCGCTGGCAGCTAGCGATGGCAGCAGCAGAATGGCGGGCGCATCGGGCGGACCGCTGGCGATGACATGGGTCGTACCAAGCGGCGTCAATATATCCAGCTCTTCAAATGCCACCGGCCATTCACACAGGACCGCGTCATAGGCCGCGAGGTACCGCGCGCGCCCTTCGTCGCTTTTGAAAACCGCCGGAATTGCCTTCGCCATGTCCCCTCCGCGAAAGCGCGGAAATTGTGCATGAAAAAATTGCGGCGCAATTCTTGTTCTGATTTTTCTTTTCCGTATATTTATCAGGGTCTCCTTCTTGATATTCGCGTTCTGGCGCTGCTCGCGCGGGCGATGCCCTTGCCCTTTTTGTTCTCTTTTTGTACCAATGAGACAAGATGGCCAAATCCTCCACCAGCTATGTCTGCCAGTCCTGCGGCGCCACCCATTCCAAATGGGCCGGCAAGTGCGAGGCCTGTGACGGCTGGAACACCATCGTGGAGGAGGGGGTCGCCCCGCCGCTGGGTGGTGGCGCAACCCGGCGCGTCAAGGGCCGGCGCATCACCCTGGAAGACCTGAAGACCGAAGACGCGCCGCCGCCGCGCCGTCCCACCGGCATCGCCGAATTCGACCGCGTCACCGGCGGCGGGCTGGTGCCCGGCTCTGCGATTCTGGTCGGCGGCGATCCCGGCATCGGCAAGTCCACACTCATTCTTCAGGCGCTGGGCGAATACGCCAGGCGCGGCGGCCATGCCGTTTATATCTCGGGCGAAGAGGCGATGGCGCAGGTGCGCATGCGCGCCGCCCGCATGGACCTGCAGAATGCGCCGCTGGCGCTGGGCGCCGCGACCAACGTCGAAGACATTCTGGCCACGCTGGAATCCGGCAAGCCGCCCGGCATCGTCGCCATCGACTCGATTCAAACCTTGTGGACCGGCGCGCTGGACGCCGCACCCGGCACCATCGCTCAGGTGCGCACCGCATCCTTCGATCTGGTGCGCTATGCCAAGGCGTCCGGCGCCGCGTTGCTGCTGGTGGGCCATGTGACGAAAGAAGGCCAGATCGCCGGCCCCAAGGCGGTCGAGCATCTGGTGGACGCCGTGCTCTATTTCGAAGGCGAGCGCGGGCATCACTTTCGCGTGCTGCGCGCGGTGAAGAACCGTTTCGGCGCCACCGACGAAATCGGCGTCTTCGAAATGACCGGCAAGGGCCTGGCCGAAGTCGCCAATCCGTCCGCGCTGTTCCTGGGCGACCGCACCTCGGCGTCGCCGGGCACCGCCGTCTTTGCGGGTCTGGAAGGCACGCGCCCCCTACTGTGCGAAATCCAGGCGCTGGTGTCGCCCACCAGCTATGGCACGCCGCGCCGCGCCGTGGTGGGCTGGGATACCGCGCGCCTGTCCATGATCCTGGCGGTGCTGGACGCCCGCGCCGGGGTTGGAATCGGGTCGTCCGATGTCTATCTGAACGTCGCCGGCGGGCTGAAGATCGCCGAGCCCGCGGCCGATCTTGCCGCCGCGGCTGCCCTTGTTTCCTCTTTCGGTGGTGAGCCCTTGCCGCGCGATTGTGTGTTCTTCGGCGAGATTTCGCTGTCGGGCGATATCCGCCCGGTGCCCCAGGCCGAACTGCGCCTGAAGGAAGCCGCCAAGCTGGGCTTCAAGACCGCTTTCGTCCCGCCGGGCACCAAGGTCCCCGATATCGGCCTGGCGTTAACCGAAATCTCCAGTGTTGCCGACCTGCTGCGTTTTGCGCCTGAACCACAGCCGCGACGTGGTAAAGTCGAATCATGAGCCTGTCGGTTTCGTTCCTCGACGTCCTGATCGTCCTGATCATCATCGTCTCGGCCGGGTACGCGGCGTGGCGCGGTTTCCTGTGGGAAACCCTGACGATTTTCGCCTGGGTCGCGGCCGCCTTCGCCTGCCTCTATTTCGGGCCCTATCTGATCCCTCTCACCCGCAGCATGGTGAACCAGCCCTGGGTCGCCAGCCTCTTGGCCTATGCGGGCGTGTTCTTGGCGGTCTTCATTCCGCTGGCCTTCATGAGCCACCGGTTCAGCGAGAGCGTGAAACATTCCCCCATCGGCCCGCTGGACCGGGCGGCGGGCGTGGCCTTCGGCGTGATCCGCGGGCTGGTGGTGGTGGGACTGGCCTATCTGCTGTTCACCTATTTCGTGCCCATCCGCCAGCACCCCCGCTGGCTGATCGAGGCGCGGCTGCTGCCGGTGGTCCAGTCCACCGCCGAAGTGATGCTCAGCGTGGTTCCCGACCATCCGCATGCGGATTTCGGCGGCGACTCGCGGCCCGAAGTGGTGCGCCAGGCCCCGCCCCAGGCACCCAGCCATGACCCCATGGCAGACCTGATCCGCAAGAATGAAACCGCCAACAGTGTCCCCAAAACCACGCGGGAACCGGTGCGGCCCCAGACCGCGCCAAAAGCCACAGCCAAGGCTTCGAAATCCTATGGCGCCACCGACCGGCAGGCGCTAGACAAGCTCATAGAAACCGGCGGAAACCGCAATTGACCGCTGATACCGACCACATCTGGGACGCCGACAGCCTGCATGAAGAATGCGGCGTGTTCGGCATTTTCGATCACGCCGACGCGGGTGCGCTGTCGGTGCTGGGGCTGCATTCGCTGCAGCATCGCGGGCAGGAAGCCTGCGGCATCGTCACCTATGACAACGGACATTTCACCGCCGAGCGCCATATGGGCCTGGTGGGCGATGTCTTCGGCCGGAACAGCCAGGCGGCGCGTAACCTGAAAGGCCGCTTCGCCATCGGCCATAACCGCTATTCCACTTCCGGCGGCGCGCGCGCGGCCAATATCCAGCCCATGTTCGCCGACCTGGCGGGCGGTGGCCTGGCCATCGCGCACAACGGCAATCTGACCAACGCCCACACCCTGCGCGGCGAGCTTGTGCAGCAGGGCGCGATCTTCCAGTCGACCTCCGACACCGAGACCATCATTCATCTGGTGGCGCGCTCGCCCAAGCAGCGCATCGTCGAAAAGCTGGTCGATGCGCTGTGCCAGGTCGAAGGTGCCTATTCGCTGGTGGCCTTGACCAGCAAGAAGCTGATCGGCGTGCGCGATCCCAACGGTGTGCGCCCGCTGGTGATGGGCATGCTGGACGGCGCCTATATCTTCGCGTCGGAAACCTGCGCCTTGGATATCATCGGCGCCGAATATGTGCGCGACGTGAAGCCGGGCGAGATGGTCGTGGTGGACAAGGACGGCGTCCATGTCCATTTCCCTTTCAAGCCGCAGGAGCACCGCTTCTGCATCTTCGAATACATCTATTTCGCGCGGCCCGATTCCACTCTGGAAGGCCGCAATGTGTACGAGGCGCGCAAGAACATCGGCGCGGTCCTGGCGCAGGAAGCGCCGGCCGATGTCGACATGGTCATTCCGGTGCCCGACAGCGGTGTGCCTGCCGCGCTGGGTTTCGCGGAAGCCGCCAAGCTGCCCTTCGAGCTGGGCATCATCCGCAATCACTATGTCGGACGCACCTTCATCGAGCCGACGGATTCCATCCGCCACCTGGGCGTGAAGCTGAAACACAATCCCAACAAGGCCAAGATCAAGGGCAAGAAGGTACTGCTGGTGGATGATTCCATCGTGCGCGGCACCACCTCCAAGAAGATCGTGGCCATGGTGCGCGAAGCCGGCGCCGTGGAAGTGCATATGCGCGTGGCGGCACCGCCGACCACGCACAGCTGCTTCTATGGCGTGGATACGCCCAATACCAACGAGCTTCTGGCCCACAGGATGGACGTGGAAGAGATGCGCCAGTTCATCGGCGCCGACAGCCTGGCCTTCATTTCCATGAACGGTCTCTATCGCGCCATGGGCAAGGCCGAGCGTGTCGCCCGCAGCCCCGGCTTCTGCGATGCCTGCTTCACCGGCGATTATCCCATCTCGCTGACCGACATTTCGGGCGGCACGCGGCAATTGTCGCTGCTGGCGGACGTCGCCTAAGGACTTTCCCATGACCAGACCGATGGAAGGGCGCCTGGCGCTCGTGACCGGCGCCTCGCGCGGCATTGGCCGCGCCGCGGCCATCGCGCTGGCCAAGGCGGGCGCGCATGTCATCTGCGCGGCGCGCACCGTGGGCGGGCTGGAAGAGACCGACGACGAGATTCAAAAGGCTGGTGGCGCCGCCACCCTGGTGCCGATCAATCTGCGCGACTTCGATGCCATCGACCGCCTGGGCGCCTCGATCCATGAGCGCTGGGGCAAGCTGGATGCGTTCCTGGGCAATGCCGGCGTGCTGGGCGCGCTGACGCCACTGGCGCACATGGAACCAAAGACCTTCACCGAGGTGATGGAAGTCAATGTCACGGCCAACTGGCGCCTGATCCGCAGCCTCGACCCGCTGCTGCGCGGCTCCGATGCCGGGCGCGTGCTGTTCATTACCAGTGGCGCGGCGCGCAAGCACAACGCCTATTGGGGCGGCTATGCTGTATCCAAGGCGGCGCTGGAAATCATGGCGCTGACCTATGCGGTGGAATGCAACACCACCAATATCAAGGTGAACCTGCTCAATCCGGGTCCGCTGCGCACCGCGATGCGCAAGAAGGCGATGCCGGGCGAAGACCCCATGTCGCTGCGCAGCCCCGACGACCTTGCACCCAAGATCGTGGACATGCTTTCGCCGGGCTATGCCGAGACCGAACAGGTCATCCACTTCCAGCCTTAGTCCGCCGGTCTATTTCTTCGCGTAAGGATTCTTGCTGTTGCGCACACTGAAGCGCAGCGGCGTGCCCTTGAGATTGAAGGTCTCGCGCAGCCCGTTGGTCAGATAGCGCAGATAGGCCTCGGGCAGCGCGTCGAGCTGATTGCCGAACAAGGTGAAAGACGGCGGGCGCGCTTTCCGCTGTGTCATGTAGCGGATGCGCACGCGGCGGCCCGAAATCGCCGGCGTGGCGTGGCGCTGCAGCGCTTCTTTCAGGAAGCGGTTCAGGGTCGCGGTGGACACGCGGCTGTTCCAGGCGCGGTCGGCTTCGGTGATGGCGCCCTCCAGCCGCTCGATGCCTTCGCCGGTGCGCGCGGATGTGGCGATCAGCGGTGCGCCCGCGACCTGGGGCAGGGACTCGTCCAGCTTCAGGCGCATCCGGCTGATGGCGCCGGCCTTGTTTTCCAAAAGGTCCCACTTGTTGATGGCGAAGACGATGGCGCGGCCTTCGCGCGCGATCATGTCTGCGATCGTCAGGTCCTGCTTCTCGAACGGCGCGGTCGCGTCGATCATCACCACCACGCAGTCGGCGAACCGTATCGCCTCAAGGGTGGACGCCACGCTCATCTCTTCCAGAACTTCGCCCGCCACGCGCGCCTTCTTGCGAAGCCCCGCGGTGTCGTGCAGCACCACCTCGCGCTCGCCCGCGCGCCAGGGCGCGGTGATGGCGTCGCGCGTCAGCCCGGCCTCGGGCCCCACCAGCGAGCGTTCCTCGCCCAGCAGCTGGTTGAACAGCGACGACTTGCCGACATTGGGACGCCCCACCAGCGCCAAACGCAGCGGGCGGTCGAGATAGTTGACGGTGATTTCCTCGTCCGGCTCGTCATCCTCGGAAAACTCGAATTCGTCCGCGTCTTCTTCGTCGTCCGGTACTTCAACGCGCGGCGCCAACGGCTCCAGCGCCGCAACGATGTCTTCCATGCCCAGATTGTGTTCGGCCGAAATCGCCAACGGCTCGCCAAAGCCGAAGCCATAGGCTTCGGCAGGTGGCTCGACACGCCCTTCGCATTTGTTGGCGGCCAGGATCACCGGCTTGCCCGATTTGCGCAGGGCCTGCGCGATGATCTCGTCGCCCGCGGTGACGCCGGCGCGGGCATCGATCACGAACAGCAGCGTCTCGGCTTCCTCGATCGCCGTCAGCGTCTGCGCCGTCATGCGATGGGCGACGCTGCCGGTGGCGGCGTCTTCAAAGCCGGCGGTATCGATCAAGGTCAGCGCCAGCCCGTCATATTCGGCGTCCACCGCCTGGCGGTCGCGGGTGACGCCCGGCGTGTCATGCACGATCGCGGCGGCGCGGCCGGCCAGCCGGTTAAAGAGGCGCGACTTCCCCACATTGGGGCGGCCGACAATGGCGAGCTTCAGGCGCATGGCGCATCTTACCTGAGCGCCACCAGTTCTGCATCGGCGGTGTAGATGTACAGGGTGCCGTCGGCGACGATGGGCGCGATGGCCGTACCGGAGGGGATTTCCACGCGGCCAAGCAGCTTGCCGTCATAGGGCGACAGCGACTGGGCATAGCCGTTGGACGAGGTGACGATCAGCCGGTCCGACACCAGCACCGGGCCGGCCCAGATGATCGGGTCCTTCTTGGTGTCGGGCTTCTCATAGGCCGGCAGCTGATGGATCCAGCGCACCTTGCCTTCCTTGCGGGTCAGACAGATCAGGCGGGCATTGTTGTCCAGCACATAGACGTAGTCGCCGGCGGCCCAGGGTGTTTCGATGCCGCCGATGTCGCGCGTCCACATGCGCTCGCCGGTGTTCAGGCTGAACGCCGCCATCAGCCCCGACTGGGAAATCGCATAGACCACGCCGCGGTCGATCACCGGGCGTCCCGCCACATCGTCCAGCGCCGAAAGCGCGGTGACATGGCCGCTCTTGGACAGCACGTCGCTCCAGCCCACGATGCCGTTCTGGGCGCGCAGCGCGAAGATTTCGCCGGATGTATAGGGCGCGATCACGGTTTCGCCTGACACCGCGGCGTTGGTCGAAGCCAGGATGCCGGCGGATTCCTCGATGCCCTGGTGATCCCAGAGCTGGCGGCCATCAGCCTCGGCCAGGGCGTAGAAGTGATTGTCGTGGGTGGAGACGAACAGCCGCCCGCCATTGACCACCGGCGCATTGATGATCGGCATGTTCAGGTCGTGGCGCCAGATCTCGCGTCCGGTGCGCGCTTCCATGCAGATCACGGTGCCGAAGCCGCTGGTGACGAAGATCTTGCCGTCGTCGAAGGCGATGCCGCCGCCCATGCCCTGGGTGGGCTGGATGGTGTTCTTCTTGCCCAGCAGGCCCCACAGGGTGGGCCAGTCGGTGCCATTGCGCGGCGCAAGTGCCTTGTCCCAGACGGGCGTGCCGTTGTTGGCGCGGAAGGCGAAGACATGCGCCTCGGAATCCAGCGCGAAGATCATCCCGCCGCCGACAACCGGCGTGGAGATCAGGTCGCTGTCGATGTCGCTGCCCTTGCCGGCATCCTGCTTCCAGATCTCGCGCAGCCGGCCGGGTGCGGCCAGGTGGTACATCGCGTTGGCGGCATAACCACCCGGTTGCGGCCAGTCGGGATTGCGATAGGGCGCAGGCAGCTGCACCGCAATCTTTGCCTGTTCGGGATCGACCTTCAGGCTTTCGTCCAGCGACATCACCGGAATGCGCACGCCGCGCAGGTTCGACTTCTTGCCGTTGGATTCAAACCAGCTGCCGACTTCGTCGAACACCATGCAGCCGCTGAGCAGAACGGCGACGGCGCCAAGCGCCAGGGCGATGCGGGCGGGGCGCAGGGTCATGTTACTTCTTCGCCGGGGCCAGAGCGGCGGGCGCCGCGGCAGCAGGAGCGGTAGGCGCGGCCGCGGCCGGCGGCACGGGCGGGGCTTCGGCCGGCACGGTGCCGAAATTGGCGCCGCCGCCATTCTTCAGGAACGACACCATCGCCTTGGCGCGGGTGCGCAGCGCATCAGGCGCATCGGGATTGACCGACAGCTCGGTATATTTCGCCAGCGCCGACTTGGTATCGAAGGCGCGGTAATCGGCATAGGCCAGCACTTCCTGCGCGTCCTCGCGCCAGGCATTGCCTTGTGTGTTCAACGGCTCGAGCAAGGTCGCGAGTTCGGTGCGCGGCGCGCTATCGGCCAGCGCCCAGGCGGCGCGCAGGCGCGCGACCATGCCCACGGGACCGGTGTCGTCCTTGGCGATCTGCTTGTAGAGGTCGATGGCGTCCTTTTGCTGGCCGCTGGCCAGCATGGCGCCGGCCTGGGCCAGGCGCGCCAGCTTGGCATAGCCGCCGCTGGTGTTCTTCGACAGGTCGGACATGGCGGCCGCGGCATCGCGCGGGGAGGAGATGCGCTGGGCGGCGATGAACTGCGAAGCGAACTTCTCGCGTTCCTGCTGCTCATGGTGCTGCCAGTACTGCCAGCCGCCGATGCCGGCGAACACCAGCACGCCGGCCACGATGAGCGTGTTGCCCCAGGCCTTCCAGAACTTGTCGAATTTCTCGCGGCGAACGTCTTCCTCGACTTCGCGGAAAATGTCACTCACGGGGCGTGTTCCTTTAAGGGGCCTTTGGGGCCGGGCCGCCTGGCGGAAGCCTTTGACGGGGCGTGTTAATTAGCCCGCGTAGGGCCCGCGCGCAATGTGCGGACCCGTAAGAAATGCAGGGCTTTTGCGGCTTTTACTGGGCTTTTTTCATGGGGTAGACATTTTCCACCCCCGGGAAGCTGCGCGAACGCACATCGGCCGCATAGGCCTTCACCGCCGCCTCGATTTCCGGGCCCAGCTGGGCGTACTGGCGCACGAATTTGGGCGGGTTGGGGTTCAGCCCCAGCATGTCTTCCATCACCAGGACCTGGCCGTCGCAGGCGGGCGAGGCGCCGATGCCGATGGTGGGCACGGCGACTTCCTGCGTGATGCGGGCGGCCAGCGGTTCGGCCATGCCTTCCAGCACCATCGAGAAGGCGCCGGCATCGGCCACAGCCTTGGCGTCGGCGATCACCTGCGGCCAGTCGGCCTCAATGCGGCCCACCGTCTTGAAGCCGCCCATCACATGCACCGATTGCGGCGTCAGCCCGACATGGCCCATCACCGGAATGCCGCGCTCGCTCAGGTAGCGGACGGTCTCGGCCATGCGCACGCCGCCTTCCAGCTTGATCGCGGTGGCGCCGGTTTCCTTCAGCACACGCGCGGCATTGCGGAACGCGACTTGCGGAGACTCTTCGTAAGACCCGAACGGCATGTCGACGGTGACCAGCGCGCGTGACGAACCGCGCATCACCGCCTGGGCATGCAGGATCATCATTTCCAGCGTGACGCCCACCGTGGTTTCCAGCCCATGCATCACCATGCCCAGGCTGTCGCCCACCAGCATGATGTCGACGTGGCTGTCGAGCAGGCGCGCGGTGTGGGCGTGATAGCAGGTCAGCACCACGACAGGCTGCTGGCCCTTGTGGGCCCGGATCTCGGGAACGGTGACACGCCTGGTCTGGGTCTGGACGGACATGAAGCCCTCCGGTGAAAGCGCCGCGGTTATACCGCAAACGCGAAACCCGTGGGTATTCGCCATTGGCCTAGCCGTTCTGCGCTTTCCGAAAATACTTAAGTCATAGCTTGACAATAAGGTCTGGGTCCGGATACTTAAGCACATGCTGAACTTTGAACTCGACAAGACCTTCGCCGCCCTGGCCGATCCCGCTCGCCGCGCCATGGTGGAGCGGCTGGTCCAGGGTCCGGCCTCGGTCAGCGAACTGGCTGCCCCGCTGCCCATGTCGCTGGCCGGCGCCATGCTGCACCTGAAGGTGCTGGAAGAAAGCGGCCTGGTGACCAGCGAGAAGAAGGGCAGGGTGCGCACCTGCCGCATCGAGCCGATGGCGCTGAGCCAGGCCGAGCGCTGGGTCGCGGAACGCCGCGCGATGTGGGAGCGCAAGCTCGACCGGCTGGGCGCCTTCTTTGATCAAACCAACCCCAAGGACGAAAAATGAGAAAACTGATCGCGCTGATGCATGTCTCGCTCGACGGCTTCTGCGCCGGCCCCAAGGGCGAGATGAACTGGATCGGGTTGAACGACACGATCTTCGCCGATGTCGAGACGCTGGTGGAACGCAGCGGCGCGGCCGTTTATGGCCGCACCACCTATGGGATGATGCACGGCTATTGGCCCACGGTGCTGGCGCGCCCGGATTCCAGCCCGCGCGAGCTGCGTCACGCGCAATGGGTGGAGAAAATCGAAAAACACACCTTCAGCCGCACCTTGGAAAGCAGTGACTGGAACAACGTCCATCTGCACAAGGATGCCGGCGACATCCGCGCCCTGAAGGCGGCGCCCGGCGGCGACCTGCTGATTTTCGGCAGCCCTGGCCTGACACGCGCCTTCCTGGCGCTGGATGTGATCGACGAATTCTGGATCAACCTGAATCCGGTGCTGCTGGGCGACGGCATCGCCTATTGGGACGATGCGGTGCGCACAAAGTTTGCGCTCGTCGGCAGCAAGGCCTTCGACAATGGCGTGGTGCGCCTGCACTACGCGAAGGCGGCATAGATGCGGTCCGTCGTCCACGCCAGCTTCACCATCACCCGCAAATGGAACGCGCCGCCGTCGCGCGTCTTTGCCGCCTTCGCCGACCAGGCGCAGAAGGACAAATGGTTCGGCGGCGGTGGCGGCTGGGAGCCGGTGAGCCGCAGCTTCGACTTCCGCGTCGGCGGCCAGGAAAACGCCTCCGGTCGCTGGAAGGAAGGCGGCGTGGTCTCGCACTTCAACGCCGTCTATCAGGACATCGTGCCCGACGAGCGCATCATCTACAGTTACGTCATGCACCTGGACGACCGCAAGATTTCGGTGTCCCAGCAATGCATCGAGATCACGCCGGACGGCGAGGGCAGCAAACTCGTCTTGACCGAATATGGCGATTATCTCGACGGCTATGACGATGCCGGCTCCCGCGAGCATGGCACCAACTTCCTGATGGACGCGCTGGGCAAGTCCCTGGAGTCGTGACGATGGACCTGATCGAGAAAGTGAAAGGCTATTACCGTGCCTACGAACGCCACGATCCGGGCGCGGTGGCGAAAGACCTGTCCGACGGCTTCACTTTCACCAGTCCGTTCGACGACCATATCGGCCGGGAAGAATATTTCCGCCGTTGCTGGCCGACCGAGCATCTGCACCAAGAATTCAAGTTCGTGGCGATCGCACAGGATGGCGACAAGGTGATGGTGGTTTATGACGCCACGCTGCGGATGCCCAATGCGGTACATCCCGACATGCGCTTCCGCAATTCGGAGATGCACACCTTCGAGAACGGCAAGCTGAAAAGCGTGGAAGTCTTCTTCGGCGATCCGCCCAACGGGCTTACCCGTCGCGCGTTCGCGGTGCAGTCCGGCGCGGGCTGATTACTCGGTGTCGACCTTCACGCCGTTCTTGTAGAACTGCGTGCCGATCTCGATCTTGCCGCGGCCGGTCTCGAGGCGATGCTTGTTGGTGTCGCGCAGGGAATAGATGCAGCCGCAATATTCCTGCTGGTAGAATTCCTCGCGCTTGCTGATCTCGATCATGCGCGAGGAACCGCCGCCCTTGCGCCAGTTGTACGTCCAGTATGTCACGCCGTCATACTTGGCCGCCGCGCGTTCGCCGCAACCATTGATCTGGTTCATGTCCTTCCAGCGCGAAATGCCCAGCGAAGATGTGATCACCGGGAAGCCGTTCTCGGCGGCATACAGCGCGGTGCGTTCGAAGCGCATGTCGAAGCACATAGTGCAACGGGCGCCGCGCTCGGGCTCCATCTCCAGCCCCTTGGCGCGCGCCATCCAGTTGTCGGCGTCATAATCGGCGTCGATGAACGGGATGTTGTGCTTCTCCGCGAAGCGGATGTTCTCGGTCTTGCGGATTTCGTATTCGCGCTTGGGATGGATGTTCGGATTGTAGAAGAAGATCGTGTAGTCGATCCCCGACGCCGTCATCGCTTCCATCACCTCGCCCGAACAGGGGGCGCAGCAGGAATGCAGCAGCACCTTCTTGTGGCCATCGGGGGTGGAAAGGACGGGGCGGTCGGTCATGGCTGGCTTCCTACCGCAAAAGTCTGCCGGATTCCTCTCCGAAATCTCATGCAGATATAAATATGTCTTTATATGTTTCTTGACAGGGGCGGTCTTCCGAGCCAGATTCCCGCCCGATAGTTCCCGAAAGGGATTCAAAGGGAATCCGGTGAAAAAGCCGGAGCTGCCCCCGCAACTGTCAGCGGCGAGCGTTGGGCCGGTACACCGTCACTGGGCGAAAACCCGGGAAGACAAGCCCCACGCGAAGACCCGCGAGCCAGGAGACCTGCTATCGGGTGTCACGCTTTTGTCCGCGGGAACGGTGGGTTCCCCGGCGCAGACGATATTCGTCGTCCGGCGGTGACACGCGCACACGCAACCCCCAGGGCGGGCGGCGTGATTGCGCGCTGCCAACCCGTCCCCGCGTGTATCGATCATGAAAATCCTTGCCACCAATCTGGGCTTCCCCCGTATCGGAGCCCTGCGCGAACTCAAGACCGCCACCGAAAGCTATTGGAGCGGAAAGAGCAGCGCCGACGAACTGTTGAAGACCGCCGCCTCGCTTCGTGCCCGCCACTGGGTGGCGCAGCAGAAAGCCGGCATCGCCCATATCCCGTCCAACGACTTCTCGCTCTACGACCAGGTGCTCGACACCATCGCCATGCTGGGCGCGGTGCCGCCGCGCTTCCAACACGGCGGCGGCCCGGTGGGCCTGGATCTGCTGTTCGCCATGGCGCGCGGTCGCCAAGACGCGACGGCGATGGAGATGACCAAGTGGTTCGACACCAACTATCACTACATCGTGCCCGAACTGACCGCGGACACTGAGTTCGCGCTCTCCACCACCAAGGCGGTGGATGAGTTCCTGGAGGCCAAATACCTGGGCATCGTCACCCGCCCGGTGCTGGTCGGGCCGGTGACCTTCCTGAAGCTGGCCAAGATGCGCGACGGCACCGACCGCTGGGCGCTGCTGCCGAAAATCTTGCCGGTCTATCAGCAGCTGCTGAAGCTGCTGGGCGAAGCGGGCGCGGAATGGGTGCAGATCGATGAGCCCGTTCTGGTCTCCGATCTGGATGCCGCCACGAAAGACGCTTTCAACGACGCTTATTGCGAACTGACCGGTGGCCCCAAGATCCTGCTCGCCACTTACTTTGGCGCGCTGGACGACAACCTGAAAACGGCGGTGGCGCTGCCGGTTGCCGGCCTGCACATCGACCTGGTGCGCGCGCCCGGTCAGTTGATCGAAGTCGCCAAGGCGTTGCCCAAGGAGCGTTATCTCTCGTTGGGCCTGATCAATGGCCGCAATATCTGGAAGGCGGCGCTGACCGACGGCGAAAGGTTGATCGAGGATGCGCGCAAGCTACACGGCGACAAGCTGTTCGTGGGCGGCAGCTGCTCGCTGCTGCATTCCCCCGTCGACCTGGACACCGAAACCGGGCTCGATCCCGAACTGCGCGGCTGGCTGGCCTTCGCCACCCAGAAGCTGACGGAAATCGCGGCGCTGGCCGATGCCGCCAACGGCAAGCGCGACAACGCCTATTTTCAGGCCAACGCCCAGGCCGTGGGTTCGCGCGTCACGTCTGCGCGCATTCATGATCCCGCGGTCAAGGCGCGGCTTGCGGCGGTGACGCCGAACATGGCCCAGCGCAGCACCTCGTTCAAGGAACGCATCGCGCTTCAGCAGTCGTTGCTGAAGCTGCCGCTGCTGCCCACCACCTCGATCGGTTCGTTGCCCCAGACCAGGGAAATCCGCGAGTTGCGTGCGTCCTTCAAGAAGGGCGCGGTGGACCTAGCCGGGTATGAGCAGAAGCTGGAAGCGCTGACCGCCGAAGCAATGCGCTGGCAGGACAAGATCGACATCGATGTGCCGGTGCATGGCGAATACGAGCGCAACGACATGGTGGAATATTTCGGCGAACAGCTGCGCGGCTTCGCCTTCACCGAACGCGCCTGGGTGCAGAGCTATGGCTCACGCTGCGTCAAGCCGCCGATCATCTTCGGCGATGTCTCGCGCCCCGATCCGATGACGGTGCGCTGGACACAGATGGCGCAGAAGTACACGCGTAAGCCGGTGAAGGGCATGCTGACCGGCCCGGTGACCATCCTGCAATGGAGCTTCGTGCGCGATGATCAGCCGCGAGAGCGAACCTGCAAGCAGATCGCGCTGGCCATCCGCGACGAGGTGCAGGACCTGGAAAAGGCCGGCGTGAAGATCATCCAGATCGACGAAGCCGCGCTGCGCGAGGGCCTGCCGATCCGCAAATCGGAGTGGCAGCACTATCTGGATTGGGCAGTGGAAAGCTTCCGCCTCACCGCCAGTGGCGTGCGCGCCGAAACCCAGATCCACACCCACATGTGTTATTCGGAATTCAACGACATTATCGCAGCAGTCGCGGCGATGGATGCCGACGTCATCTCGATCGAGACCTCGCGCTCCGCCATGGAGCTGCTGGATGCTTTCGTGGAGTTCAAATATCCCAACGATATCGGCCCCGGCGTCTATGACATCCATTCCCCGCGCGTGCCGAGCCAGGACGAAATGGAAGCGCTGCTGAACAAGGCGCTGGAGGTGCTGTCGCCCCAGCAATTGTGGGTGAACCCCGATTGCGGCCTGAAGACGCGCGGCTGGAAGGAAGTCGAGCCCGCGCTGGTCTCCATGGTCGCCGCCGCCAAGGCGGTCCGAAAGCGGCTGGCGGTGACCAACACCCGGCCGGAGCTGGTGTAAGAGAAAAAGGCCCGGTGCAGCCACCGGGCCTTTTTTCACGGGCATGCAACAGGTGTGGCGCAAAAGCCGCGAGCCTGCTGCGGAAAATGTTCCGCCGATTCCCGATCCCCGTGTAACGCCCGCCGCGAAAGCCGCGAAGAGGTGTTCAGCGGGGCGGCTGGCGCCTCGTAATTTTCGAGGAGCCATTCCATGAACACCAAGACCATTATCGCCACATCCACCCTGCTGGGCGCGCTGGCGCTCGCCGCCACTTCGGCCAACGCCGCGCCCGCCATGAAGGCCGGAATGGAAAAGTGCTACGGCGTCGCGGCCGCCGGCAAGAATGACTGTGCCGCCGGCGCCCATTCCTGCGCGGGCCAGTCGACCAAGGCCTTCGACAAGGCGTCGTTCGTCGAACTGCCGGCAGGCGCCTGCGCCAAGCTGGCCGGCGGCAGCCTGATGGCGGGCAAGTAAGTCGTGCCGGGCCGCACCCCTCCCGCCCATGCGGCCCATGCGGCCCCGATCCCGACGCAAGCCGGGGTCGGGCTGCGCTTTCCCCATCACGATCATGTGCTGGCACATCCCCGCGCAGCCGCCTGGCTGGAAGTGCATCCCGAGAACTATCTGGGTGATGGCGTGGCGGCAGAGATTCTCTCCGAAGTACGGCGGCACTATCCCGTGTCGCTGCATGCGACGGGCCTGTCGCTGGGATCGGCGGACGGCGTGGATGCCGATCACCTCGCGCGGATCGCGCAGCTCTGCGACCGCATCGCGCCCGGCCTTGTGTCCGACCATCTGTCGTGGAGCATCGCCGACGGCGTCTATCTGCCCGACCTTCTGCCGGTGCCGTACACGCGCGAGGCGCTGGCGGTCTTTTCCCGCAATATCGAAACCGTTCAAGATGCACTGGGCCGCGCCCTGCTGATCGAAAATCCTTCCGTCTATCTCGCCTTCGACGATTGCGAGATGGAGGAGGGCGAATTCCTTGCCGCACTGGTGCATCGCACCGGCTGTGGCGTCCTGCTCGACGTCAACAATGTGGCGGTTTCGGCCGCGAACCTGGGCGAGCAACCACAGGCACGCCTGTCGGCGCTGCTGGACGCGATACCTGCCGATGCGATCGGTGAAATTCACCTGGCCGGCCACGCCGTGCACACCCTCGATGACGGCACGCAGGTGCGCATCGATGATCATGGCTCGCCCGTCAGTGACGAGGTCTGGGACCTGTTCGACCAGGTGGTGGCGCGCATCGGCGCCCGGCCCAGCCTGATCGAATGGGACACGGGCATTCCCGCTTTCGCGGTTCTGGCGCGCGAAGCCGCGCGGGCGCAAACCATGCTGGCGCAAACCATGCTGGCGCAGGAGGCCCGTCATGCAGAGCCTGTCTGAGCGGCAATCCCGCTTCGCGCATGCCATCCTGTCCGGCGATACGCCGGCACAGGAAGGCTTCGGCGGCGCGGTGCCTGTCGCAGCGGCCCTGCGCATCCACCGCAACACCGTGATCGGTGCGCTGGTCAACGCGCTGCAGCTTTCCTATCCCAGTGTGCTTGCGCTGGTGGGCGAAGCCTTTTTCGATCAGGTCGCCGCCGATTTTGCCTGCCGCCATCCACCCGCCGCCGCGCGCCTGAACGGCTACGGCGAAGCGTTCGGCGGTTTCCTGGCGGACCATGCCCCTTCGCTGGCGTATCTCGGCGATGTGGCCCGGCTGGACTGGGCGATGGAGCGCGCTTTGTGCCAGTCACAAGCGACGCGGCAATATGCGCTGGCGCCCGGCGTGGCGCTGCAATGGCCGGTCAGCCTGTCGGCATTGCTGCTGCATCATCCGGCGGCGGAAATCCGCTCCGCGCTGGGCGATGATGCGGCGCTGGCCGCCATCGACCTGGCGCCGCACGACCATTGGCTTCTGCTCTGGCGCAACGGGCGCACCGTCATGACCAGGCAAGTGGGTGCCGCGTCTGCGGCTTTCGTCACCGCCATGCTTGCGGGCGAAGGGGCCGAGACGGCGCTCGCGCGCGCCGCGGCGCATGCGCCCGACGCGCCCACCCTGATCCAGGCGGAGATTTTCGCCGCATCCTTCTGCACCATCCTTTCGGGAGACCCCGCATGATCCTGCAAAAAGCGCTTGGCCTTGTGACGCGCGCCCGCGCGCTCCTGGAAGCTGTGCCCTACAGCGTCCTGATCCTGGCGGCGCGTGCCGCAACCTTCAGCGTGTTCTTCCGCTCCGGGCTGGTGAAGCTGGATGACTGGAACGCCACGCTGTCGCTGTTCCAGAACGAATACAATGTGCCGGTGCTTCCCCCCCATATCGCGGCGACCCTGGCGGCCGGAATGGAGCTTGGCCTGTCGAGCCTGGTTCTGGTGGGGCTGTTCACCCGGCTGAGCGCGCTGGGCCTCTTGGGCATGGTCGCGGTGATCCAGACCTTCGTCTATCCCATGGCCTGGCCCGACCACATCCAGTGGCTGGCCTTCATGATCTTCATTGTCTGCCGGGGGCCGGGCGTGTTCTCGCTCGACCATCTGTGGAGCCGCAGGTTGCTGGCGCGCGCCTATTCCTCGCCTGTGTCGGGGCAGCGCAGGTAGCTGCGCTTCCAGGCCGGGATCGCGATGCCATCCTTGGTGCGCTGGATCGACAAGATAGTAGTGTCGCCGCGCGAGCCATTGGGCGGGATCAGTTCGGTCACTTTCAGGTCATAGCCGGTGGCGGTCTTCACCGCGCCTTCGATCTTCCAGCGCCCCATGCCGTCGTCATCGGTGGGCACGGGCAGCTTCTTCTTGCGGTCGCGCGCCACCGCCAGCGCATCGCTGTCCTCACGCTTCAGTTCGGGATCGGTGGAATTGGCCAGGTCGAAGCTGAGATACTGATAGGCCTTGGCCTTGCAGCCGCCCTTGTCGCGCGCATCGACGAAGCGCGGCACCTGCGGCAGCATCGTGGTGGCCAGGAAAGTCATGTCGGCGCGATCCAGCCGGATGCCGGCGCGCGGCTCGCCTTCGATGCAGCGGCGCATGGTCTTGCCGGCATAATATTCCGCGCCCGCGGTCGTGATCTTCATCCCGTCCTTGCCCACCGGCGTCATGCGGAACGGCGTGTCGTCATCGGGGAAGCGCAGCACATAGTCGTTGCCGGTCTTCTCAGCCTTGCTGACGGTCTGGGGGCCGGCGCCTTCCGATCCGGTGTCGAAATCGATCTGCCCGCCGGTCAGGCGGAATTCGATGGTCAGCTTGGCGCCATACAGCCATTCGCCATTGGGCTTGCCGCAGGCAGGTGCGCCGTCCTCGCCATTGATGCGCCATTCCCCTTCCAGCCGCGCCATGTCGGCTTGTGTGAGCGGTGCGGCCCAGGCGGGCTGGGTTGCGATCAGGGCGGCGAACAACAGCTTTTTCATGGCCCGATCATCAGGCCAAAGAAAAAGGCCGGTCGCAAGACCGGCCTTTGTCCGTTTTGAGCTATCCGAAAAGGATCAGGCTTCCGCCGGCTCTTCTTCGGTGGCTTCCGCCGGGGCAGCACCGTCTTCGAAGACGGCATTGGCGTCGGCTTTCACCTCTTCCTCATCGGTCTTCTCGGCCAGCACGTTCTCGCCGCGCGCCTGGCGCTCGGCTTCGTCTTCGCTGCGCGCGACATTGACGGTGATGTTCACCTTCACTTCGGGGTGCAGCACGACGGGCAGGGTGACCAGGCCGATCGACTTGATCGCCACCGAGATATTGATCTGGTGACGGTCGACCTTGAAGCCTTCCTTCGCCATCGCGTCCGCGACGTCGCGCGGCGAGACGGAGCCATAGAGCTGGCCGCGATCGCCGGCCTGGCGGATGAGCGTGAAGCTCTTGCCGTCCAGCTTGTCGGCGACCTTCTGGGCTTCGCCCTTCAGGCGCAGGTTGTTGGCTTCGATGTTGGCCTTCTGGTGCTGGAAGTATTCGCGGTTCGCCTTGGTGGCGCGCAGCGCTTTCTTCTTGGGCAGCAGGAAGTTGCGGGCGAAGCCATCCTTCACCTTCACTTCATCGCCGATCTGGCCGAGCTTTTCGACGCGTTCGAGCAGAATCACTTGCATGGTGGTTCTCCTACTTCACGACGTAGGGCAGCAGCGCCATGAAGCGGGCGCGCTTGATGGCGTTGGCCAGGATGCGCTGCTTCTTGTTGCTGACGGCGGTGATGCGGCTCGGCACGATCTTGCCGCGTTCCGAGATGAAACGCTGCAGGAGCTTGACGTCCTTGTAGTCGATCTTGGGCGCGTTGGCGCCCGAGAAGGGGCAGGTCTTCTTGCGGCGGAAGAACGGACGGCGGGCGCCGTCCTCGCGGCCGCCACGGCCGCCTTCGCGGTCGCCGCCACGTCCACCTTCACGGTCGCCGCGCGGGCCACCTTCGCGATTGCCACCATAGCTCATTGCACGGTCTCCTCGGTCTCGCCTTCGGCCTTCTCAGGCTTGTCGTCGCGGCGGTTCTTGTTCGACGAGATGTCGAACTGGTCCACCTTCACGGTGATGTAGCGCAGCACGTCTTCGTTGATCTTTAGCTGGCGTTCCAGCTCGACCACCGCACCCGAGGGCGCGTTGATGTTGAGCAGGACATAGTGGCCCTTGCGGTTCTTCTTGATGCGATACGCCAGACCGCGCAGGCCCCAATATTCCTGCTTCTCGATCTTGCCGCCTTCGCCTTCGACGATGGTCTTGAGGTGGGTGGCCAATGCGTCCACCTGTTGCGCGCTGATATCCTGGCGCGCGATCAGGAGATGCTCATAAAGAGCCATCTCGTTCCCTTTCACTTTGGCTGCGGAGCGATAGGGGAGGGTGTCCGCCATCGTTTTGGCTCGCCCGGGACGCGCACCATGCGCATACCTCCATAGGGAGGCCCCGGCCGACCGCAGCCGTTGAAGCGCGGGTCTATAGGGAAAAAGTCCCGCCAAAGCAAGGAATTAGGGGTAAATCAGACCCCGGAAGCAAAACCCGCATGGAATCAGGCCATTAGGCGGCTCATTCCCGGGTGCAGACCCATTTGTGCTTCTGGGCGTGGCAGTGTTTCACCAGCGGGTGGGGCGGGTATTGGCGCTTGTAGGCCAGGGCCCCGCCGCAGCCCAAAAACAGCAAAGCGATGACCGATGTGGTGAGCCTGCGCATGTCGATCCCCCGGTGTGGGCACTTGCTGGCGTCAGCTTGCGCCCATTGCCGGGGCCTGAGAAGTTAAATCAGGGACCGGGGCCAGGAATCATGAACAGCGTGGATACGGACGCGATCTTCCGGCGCGCCGCCTGGCGGCTGGTGCCCCTGATCCTGGCGATGTACATCGCCGCTTTCCTCAACCGCGTGAATGTCAGCTTCGCTGCGCTGACCATGAACCACGACTTGGGCTTTTCGCCCGAGGTGTATGGCTGGGGCACCGGCGTCTTCTTCCTGGGCTATCTGGTGTTCGAGGTGCCCTCGAACCTGATCATGGAAAAGGTCGGCGCGCGGCTGTGGCTGTCGCGCATAATGATCACCTGGGCGATCGTCTCGATGGCGTTCGCCTTCGTGCAGGGCCCGGTGATGTTCTTCCTGCTGCGCTTCCTGCTGGGACTGGCGGAGGCCGGCTTCTATCCGGGCATCCTGCTGTATTTCACGTATTGGTTTCCGGCCGCCACCCGCGCGCGCATCCTGGCCATCTTCTGCATGGGCATTCCCGTTTCCAACATCCTGGGCGCGCCCTTGTCGGGCTGGCTGCTGGGCTTCGAGGCCTACGGCTTTCATGGCTGGCAGTGGATGTACATTCTGGAAGGCATTCCCACGCTAGCGCTGGGCTTCCTGGCGCTGAAAGGGTTACCCGACAATCCGCGCAAGGCGCCGTTCTTGAGCGACGCCGAGAAAGACGCGGTGATGGCGCGGCTGGCGTCGGAAGACCGCCCGCAGCTGCACGGCTTCGGCGAGATGCTGAAGGACTGGCGCGTCTGGGCGCTTATCATTCCAGACTTCGCCATTGTCTTCGGCATCTACGCGCTGGGCTTCTGGATGCCCACCATCGTGCAGGGCATGGGTTATGACATCAAGCAGACCAGCCTGATCGTGATGATTCCCTACATCGCGTCGCTTGCGATCCTGTGGGTGATCGGCGTGTCGTCCGACCGCACGGGAAAACGCGCGCTGCACTTCATCATCTCCGCGCTGGTCGCGGCGGGCGGCTTCGCGCTGTCGGCGATCGGTGGCAGCGACGTGATCGTGATCGCGGGCTTCTGCCTGGCCTCGGGCGGCGTCTATTCCGGGCTCGCCACCTTCTGGTCGGTGCCGCCGTTGTTTCTGGGCGGCAGTGCGGCCGCGGGCGCCTTCGCGCTGATCAACTGCGTGGGCAATCTGTCGGGCTTTGTCGGTCCCGGCGTGATGGGCTGGCTGAAGCAGACCACCGGTGACTACCAGACCGGACTTTGGGTCTGCGTCGCGGTGCCGATGGTGGCCGCGATTTCCATGGCCGCGCTGTCGCGCTATTGCCGCACGCCATGATCTCCGACACCGATCGCATCGCGTCAGACCACATCCTTGCGCGCGCGGCGTGGCGGCTGATCCCCTTCATGTCGCTGATGTACGTGGTCAGCTTCCTGGACCGGGTGAATATCAGCTTCGCCGCGCTGCAGATGAATGCCGACCTGGGCTTCTCGAAAGAGGCCTACGGCTTTGCCGCCGGCATCTTCTTCTGGGGCTATTTCTTCTTCGAGGTGCCGTCAAACCTGGCGCTGCAGAAATTCGGCGCGCGGCTTTGGATGTGCCGCATCTGCCTGACCTGGGGCGTGCTGTCGATGCTGCAGGCCTTTGTGAAGGAGCCGGTCAGCCTCAGCATCCTGCGCTTCCTGATGGGCGCCGCCGAAGCCGGGCTGTTCCCCGGCATGGTTCTTTATATGACCTACTGGTTTCCCGCCGCCACGCGCGCGCGTTTCATCGCGCTGTTCCTGGCGGGGGTGCCGCTGTCGGTGGTGATCGGCGGACCGATTTCCGGCTGGCTGCTGGGCATCGACAGTCACGGCCTGCGCGGCTGGCAATGGATGCTGCTGCTGGAAGGCATTCCGTCCTTGCTGTGCGGCTTTGCGACTTTGTGGCTGCTGCCCGACGGCCCGCTGAAAGCCAAATGGCTGAGCGATGACGAAAAGCGCATCGTCACCGCGCGGCTGGCCGCCGATCCCGACATCATCAAGGGCGGCGCGCTGCATGGGTTCCGCGAGCTGATCTTCGACAAGCGCATCTGGATCCTGATGATCCCGGACTTCTCCATCGTCATCGCGCTCTACGGGTTGAACCTTTGGCAGCCGCAGATGGTCAAGGCGATGGGCTATTCCAACATCGAGACCGGCTTCATCGTGGCGCTGCCCTATCTGCTGGCGATGGGTGCGATGGTAGTGCTGGGCTGGTCGAGTGATCGCAGCGGCGAGCGCGCCTGGCATGTCGCCTTCGGCGCCTTTGCCGGCGCTGCCGGCATGGTAGGTGCGGTGCTGTTCACCGATCACGCGCTGATCATCGCGTCGCTCTGCGTGGCGACCAGCGGTATTTATGCGGCGCTGGCGGTGTTCTGGACTCTGCCATCGTCGCTGCTGCGCGGCGTCGCGGCGGCGGCGGGCCTGGCGCTGCTGAATTCCTTTTCCAACCTGGGCGGCTTCTTCGGCCCCTATCTGATGGGCTGGGCCAAGCAGGTCACGGGCAACTTTACCTTGGGCATGGAACTGCTGGCCGCGATGCTGGTTCTGGGTGGTGTGTCGGTTATCGTGATTGGCCGTGCGTTTTTCAGGCGCGACCATGCTTGAAGCTGCTCGAAACCATTTCACCACCGCAGCCGTGTTTTCGATTCTGCTGCTAGGCTCGTCCGCGAGTGTCGCGGTCCCTATGACCATGCCGGTTTGTAAGAAGCCGGACATATCGTTCCAGACATTCCTGCGGCGCTTTGCGGATGACGTTGCCTTTCAGCGATCGCGAATTGTCCTGCCACTGGTGGCGCGTGCGGGCGATGGTGTGACGACGGAAACCACCATCGCACTATGGAGCTTGGCTCGCATCCGGGCCTTGAAAGACCCGCTGATCTATCCGCGCAATGCGTTGAAAAGAGAGCATCTCGATCAGCACATCGAAATGCTCGATGATCGCCAAGGCTATGCAGAGCTGTTTCAATTCAGGGACGAAGCGGACTCGGTGAAATTGCTCTACAGGTTCCGCAGGCATGGCGGCTGCTGGGCTTTGGAAGAGTTCAATGACATCAGTGAGTAGGCTCTTCCCTTGACACTTTGAGGCCCAATTGATTTGTCTCCCGTCATGACTCGCGCATTTCTGTTCCCCGGCCAGGGCAGCCAGGCCGTCGGCATGGGCAAGCCGCTCGCGGATGCCTTTGCCTCCGCCCGCGACGTTTTCCAGGAAGTGGATGACGCGCTTTCCCAGAAACTCTCCCGGATGATGTGGGAAGGCCCCGAGGCCGACCTGACCCTGACCGAGAATGCCCAGCCCGCCATCATGGCCGCCGCCATTGCCGTGCTGCGCGTGCTGGAAAAGGACATGGGGTTGGATGTGGCGAAACACGCCCGTCTCGTCGCCGGTCATTCGCTTGGTGAATATTCCGCGCTCTGCGCCGCGGGCGCCTTTACCCTGGCCGACACCGCGCGTCTTCTGAAAATCCGCGGCCAGGCGATGCAGTCCGCCGTGCCGGTGGGCGACGGCGGCATGACCGCGCTTATTGGTGCGGAATTTGAACAGGCCGAAGAGGTCGCCAAGGAAGCTGCCGCTGCCGGCGGTACCTGTGTCGTCGCCAACGACAATGCGCCGGGCCAGGTCGTCATTTCGGGCACGCTGGATGCACTGGCCCGCGCCGCTGACATCGCCAAAGCCAAAGGCATCAAGCGCGCCATGCCGCTGGCGGTCAGTGCGCCGTTCCATTCGCCACTCATGAAACCTGCCGCCGACCGCATGGCGGAAGAACTGGCCAGGGTCACCATCCGTCCGCTGTCGGTGCCGGTGCTGACGAACGTCACCGCTGCGCAAGCCAACGATCCCAACACCGTGCGCGATCTTCTGGTGCAACAGGTCACGGGCCGCGTGCGCTGGCGCGAAAGCGTGCTGGGGCTGAAGGGCCTGGGCGTGGACACCACCGTGGAATTCGGCGGCAAGGTTCTAACCGGCATGGTCAAGCGCATCGACCCGTCGCTGCAGATGATCGCGCTGGAAGGCCCCGCCGATCTTGAAGCTTTTGCCAAGTCTCTCTGAGAGGACTGACAATGTTTGACCTGACTGGAAAGACCGCACTTGTCACCGGCGCCTCCGGTGGCATCGGCGGCGCCATCGCCAAGGCGCTGCACAGCCAGGGCGCGACTGTTGTTCTGTCCGGCACCCGCCAGGACGCGCTCGACGCTGTGAAGGCCGAGCTGGGCTCCCGCGCCTTCACTGTGATCGCCAACCTGTCCGACACCGCATCGGTCGAAGCCCTGCCCAAGTCGGCGGAAGAAGCCGCCGGCGCGGGCATCGACATCCTGGTGAACAATGCCGGCATCACCAAGGACAACCTCTTCATGCGCATGAAGGATGAAGAGTGGGACCAGGTGATCGCCGTGAACCTGACCGCCAGCTTTCGTCTCAGCCGCGCCGTGCTGCGCGGCATGATGAAGAAGCGCTGGGGCCGCATCATCCAGATCACGTCGGTGGTCGGCGCCACCGGCAATCCCGGCCAGGGCAACTATGCCGCCGCCAAGGCCGGCCTGGTCGGCATGACCAAGTCGCTTGCCGCCGAGGTCGCCAGCCGCAACATCACGGTCAATGCAGTCGCCCCCGGTTTCATCCAGACGGCCATGACCGATGTGCTGACCGACCAGCAGAAGGAACTTATTTCGGGGCGAATCCCGGCCGGCCGCATGGGCATGCCGACCGAAATCGCAGCCGCCGTTACCTATCTCGCCAGTGAGGAGGCCGCCTATGTGACGGGCGAAACCATCCACATCAATGGCGGGATGGCAATGATTTGACAAATATTTCAGGTACTTAGTCCGTTGTTGGCTTGGCCGGGGCCTTTGTGTTACTCAACCGGCCGTCCCAACGAAGCACCCAATTCGGGACCCCGGCGTTACAATTTGTTGCCGGTTCGAAATTCTAGGAGAGGCTTACAAGTCCATGAGCGATACCGCTGAACGCGTTAAGAAGATCGTCGTCGAGCATCTGAACGTCGATGCCGAGAAGGTCACCGATACCGCGTCCTTCATCGAAGACCTGGGCGCCGACAGCCTCGACACCGTCGAGCTGGTGATGGCGTTTGAAGAAGAGTTCGGCATCGAAATTCCCGATGACGCGGCCGAGTCCATCGTGACCGTCGGCGACGCCGTCAAGTACATCGACAAAGCCAACGCCGCTTAACCCGGCGCCAAGGGTAATCGCCATGCGCAGGGTCGTCGTCACCGGCCTGGGTCTCGTCACGCCGCTCGCATGCGGCGTGGAGGAGACCTGGTCGCGGATTCTCGCTGGCAAGTCCGGCGCCAGCGCCATCACCAAGTTCAAGACCGACGACCTGGCGACCAAGATCGCCTGTCAGGTTCCGCGCGGTGATGGCAGCGACGGCACCTTCAATCCCGACCAGTGGGTTGATGCCAAGGAACAGCGGCGCATGGATGATTTCATCATCTATGGCCTGGCGGCCGCCAAGCAGGCGGTCGCCGATTCCGGCTGGGTCGCACAGACCGACGAGGACAAGTACCGCACCGGCGTCATGATCGGTTCGGGCATCGGCGGTCTCACCGGCATCGAGGAAGCCTCGATCCTGGTGCATGAAAAAGGCCCGCGCCGGCTCTCGCCCTTCTTCATTCCCGGCCGCCTGATCAACCTGGTCAGCGGCTATGTCTCCATCGAGCATGGCTTCAAGGGCCCCAACCACGCCGTGGTCACTGCCTGCGCCACCGGCGCGCATGCGATCGGCGACGCGGCCCGCCTGATCATGTTCGGCGACGCCGACGTGATGATCGCGGGCGGCGCCGAAAGTGCCGTCTGCCGCATCGGCATTGCGGGCTTCAACGCCTGCCGTGCGCTCTCCACCGCCTACAACGACAATCCCGCAAAGGCCTCGCGCCCCTACGACAAGGACCGCGACGGCTTCGTGATGGGCGAGGGCGCGGGCGTCGTGGTGCTGGAAGAATACGAACACGCCAAGGCGCGCGGCGCCAAGATCTATGGCGAAGTGAAGGGCTATGGCCTGTCGGGCGACGCCTATCACATCACCGCCCCGTCGGAAGACGGCGATGGCGGCTTCCGCGCCATGCAGATGGCGCTGAAGCATTCCGGCCTTGCCGCCGCCGACATCAACTATGTCAACGCCCACGGCACCTCGACCATGGCCGACGGCATCGAGCTGGGCGCGGTCGAACGCTTCCTGGGCAATGCCGCCGGCAAGGTGGCGATGTCGTCGACCAAGTCGTCCATCGGCCACCTGCTGGGTGCGGCCGGCGCGGTCGAAGCGATCTTCGCGCTGCTCGCCATGCGCGACGGCATCGTGCCGCCCACGATCAACCTGGACAATCCCGACGTCACCACCGCGATCGACCTGGTGCCCAACAAGGCCCAGAAGCGCGAGGTCAATGTCGCCATGTCCAACAGCTTCGGCTTTGGCGGCACCAACGCCTGCCTGATCGTCAGCAAGGTCTGATGAAACGCTTCCTGATTATTCTCCTCGTCCTGGGCGTGATCGCCGCGGGCGTGGTGGAATGGGGTGTCGCCGCCTGGGACGGTCCGGGCCTGCCCGCGCCATACGGCAGCGAGACTGTGGTGCTGATCGCGCCGCGCACCAGCACCCACGATATCGCCCAGATGCTGGAAACCAAGGGCGTGGTGAAGTCGGGCCTGATGTTCGAGGCCAACCTGCGCGCCCGTGGCCTGTCGGCCAAGGTGAAGGCGGGCGAATATGCGATTCCCTCCCACGCCTCGCTGCACCAGATCGCCGACATCCTGGTCAGCGGCAAGGCCATCCAGCACAAGCTGACGGCGGCCGAAGGCCTGACCAGCGAGATGATCTGGAAGCTGGTGAAGGCCGATCCCGTGCTGGTGGGCGATGCCGGTCCCGTGCCGGTGGAAGGCACCCTGCTGCCGGAAACCTATCTCTTCACCCGGGGCGAAACCCGCGCGCACTTGCTGGAAAAGATGCACGCCGCGCAGCAGAAGTTCCTGGATGCCCATTGGGCGAAGCGCGCAAGCGGCTTGCCGTTCAAGGACCTGAACGAGGCGGTGACCATGGCCTCGATCGTGGAAAAGGAAACCGCGCTGCCGGAAGAGCGCCGCCATATCGCCGGCGCCTTCATCAACCGCTTGCGCATGGGCATGCGGCTGCAATCCGACCCCACCATCATTTACGGCATCTCCAAGGGCTATCCGCTGGGACGCGGCATCCGCCAGAGCGAGATCGAGGGCGCCACGCCCTATAACACCTATGTGATCGCCGGCCTGCCGCCCGGCCCGATCTGCAATCCCGGCAAGGATGCGCTGTCCGCGGTGCTGAACCCCGAACAGACCGGCGATCTCTACTTCGTCGCCAACGGCAAGGGCGGCCATGTCTTTGCCGCCACCATCGATGCCCACGCGAAGAACGTCGCCGCCTTCCGCGCCATGGAACGCGCCGCCGCCCATCTGGTGCAGGAAAATGCGAGGCTGAACGAGCCGGAAACGCAGTTGCCGGATGCGGTCGCGCCCAGCCTGCCCAAGGCCAATCGCACCCGCGCCCATCGCCACCGCCTGCGGCATTAGACTCTCATGGGCCCTGCGGGCTAAATTCGTCCATGGCCAGCAAGGATTCCACATTCGCCAGCATGACCGGCTTTGCCGACGCCACCGGCGCGCATGAAGGTCTGCGCTGGCGCTGGGAAGCCAAGAGCGTGAATGCGCGCAGCCTGGACCTGCGGCTGCGCACGCCGCCGGGCTTCGACGGGCTGGAAGCGCCGGCGCGCAAGCTGGCGGGCGAACGCTTCCTGCGCGGCGCCTTCCAGATTTCGCTCAATGTCGAACAGGAGGGCGGTGCGCGCGGCCTGACCGTGGATGCCGCAGCCCTTGCCAGCGCCGTGCGCATCGCCCGCGAGGTCGCCGCCGAAACCGGGCTCGCGCCCGCGCGCGTCGATGGCCTGATGGCGCTGAAGGGCGTGCTGGTGAACGACGAGGGCGCGCCCGCGCTGGATGAAAAGGGCCGCGCGGTCCGCGATGCCGCCATCCTGGAAAGCCTGAGCGTCGTTTTCGATAAGCTGACCAGGGCACGCCTGACCGAAGGTGCCAAGTTGCATGCGCTGATGGCGGCCCAGGTGGATGAGATCGAAAAGCTGACCAGCGAGGCTGGCAGCCTTGCCGCCGCCCAGCCGGCCGCGCTGCGTGCACGCCTGGAAGGCCAGCTTCAGGAATTGCTGGGCAGCGCCAATGTGGCGCCCGAAAGGCTGGCGCAGGAAGTGGCGTTGCTCGCCACCAAGGCGGATGTGCGCGAAGAACTGGACCGGCTGACCGCCCATGTCCAGGACGCGCGCGCGCTGATGGCCGAAGGCAAGGGCGTGGGCCGCAAGCTCGACTTCCTGGCCCAGGAATTCAACCGCGAGGCCAACACGCTGTGCTCCAAGTCCAGCGACATCGCGCTGACCCGTGTGGGCCTGGCGCTGAAAGCCGTGATCGACCAGTTCCGCGAGCAGTCCCAGAATGTCGAATAATGATGTTGCCCGCCGCGGCCTAATGCTGGTGCTTTCCTCGCCGTCAGGGGCAGGAAAGACAACTTTGTCGCGACGCTTGCTGGACAGTGACAGAGGTATCGCACTGTCGGTCTCGGTCACCACTCGCCCACGACGAGCCACAGAGCGCGAGGGAGTGGACTATTATTTTGTAGGCCAAGAAGAGTTCGCCGATTTGGCTGACAAGGGAGAGTTTCTGGAGCATGCCACTGTATTCGGCAATCGCTATGGTACGCCGCGTGCTGTGGTTTTGGATGAATTGGCGTTAGGAAAGGATATTCTTTTCGATATTGACTGGCAGGGCACGCAGCAGTTGAAGGAAAAGATGCGTGACGATTTGGTCAGTGTGTTCATTCTCCCTCCCAGTCACGCTGAACTGGAAAGACGGTTAAAAAGCCGAGCTGAGGATACCGATGAGGTCGTCGCAAGCCGCATGGCGAAGGCGGCAGACGAGATTAGTCACTGGCCGGAATATGATTATGTCATCGTCAACAGTCATCTCGACAAGGCGTTGATGGACATCCAGGCTATTCTCAACGCTGAGAGACTGCGGCGTAATCGTCAGACCGGCATAGCGGCTTTTGCGCGAAAACTTACGAGCTAAGCGCGGGCGCGCTTGCGGCGGTGGAAGAGCATGCCGGCCGTGACCATCGCCATGGTGGCGGCGATCATCCAGCCCACGGGAAGGTCCATCAGCAACGGCTGCAACCACAGCGCGCCATAGGAGGCGCCCACCAGCAAGAGGCTAGCGGCGACGATGCTGAGCGCGATGAAGCCGACTCGTTCCATGCCGCCATCATGGCGGCGGAAAGTGTCCGCAGTGTGGTCGCCGGATTACTTCTTGGCCACCAAGGCGCGGGCGAGGCCTGCGAATTGTTCAATGCTCAGATCTTCAGGCCGCGCCGTAGGGTCGATGCCGGCCGCGACGGCCAGCGCCTCACCGCCCAGCGGTTTCAAGGACTGGCGCAGCATCTTGCGGCGCTGGCCGAACGCGGCCGCCGTGATCTTTTCCAGGTCCTGCAGGCGGCACGGTGCCAGCGGTTCGGCCCGCGGCTCCAGCCGCACGATGGCCGAGGTCACATTGGGCGGCGGCACAAAGGCGCCGCGGTTCACATCGAACAATATCTTCGCTGTGCAGCGCCACTGCGCCAAGACCGACAGCCGCCCGTAATGCTCGCTGCTCACCGAGGCCGTGATGCGCTGGGCGACTTCCTTCTGGAACATCAGAGTGGCGCTGGCCCAGAAGGGCGGCCAGTCGGGCAGAGTGAGCCACTGGATCAACAGCGCGGTGCCCACATTGTAGGGCAGGTTGGCGGCGATGCGTGTGCCGGGCGGCAGTGACGCGTTCAAGGTCATGGCGTCGGCGCTGATCACCTCCAGCTTGCCGGGATAGGCGGCGGCGATTTCGGCCAGCGCGGGCAGGCAGCGTTCGTCGCGCTCGACTGCGATCACCTTGTCCGCACCTTCCAGGATCAGCGCGCGGGTCAGCCCGCCGGGGCCGGGGCCGACTTCATAGAAGGTGCCGCCGCCTTCCGCCCCCGCCGCGCGCGCGATGCGCCGCGTCAGGTTCAGGTCGAGCAGGAAATTCTGGCCCAGCGACTTCTTCGCCGCCAGGTCGTGCGCCGCGATCACGTCGCGAAGAGGCGGTAATTTATCGGGCTCCATTTTGGTCGCGCCGCTCACGGCTTCGCTTCGCTCGCCGGGCGGACGCTCCTGGCATCGGCCATCTTCGCGGCCATCGCCACCGCCGCGATCATGCTGCGCGCATCGGCCTTTCCCGTGCCCGCGATACCGAATGCGGTGCCGTGGTCGGGCGAGGTGCGCACGATGGGCAGGCCCAGCGTCACGTTCACCCCGTCCCAGAAGTTCAGGGTCTTGATCGGGATCAGCGCCTGGTCGTGGTACATGCAAAGTGCGGCGTCATAATCCTTGCGCGCCTCTTCGTGGAACATGGTGTCGGCCGACAGCGGGCCCACGATGTTGAAGCCGCGCGCCTTCAAAGCGGCGATCGCCGGCGCAATCACCGAAATCTCCTCGCCGCCCAGCACGCCATCCTCGCCGGCATGGGGATTCAGCCCCGCCACCGCCAGGCGCGGATTGAGGATGCCGAAGTCCCGGCGCAGCGCCGTCAGGATGATCTCGCCGGTGTCGAACACCGCCTGCTTGGTGACGGCGCGCGGTACTTCGGCAAGCGGCGTGTGGATGGTCAGCGGCACCACGCGCAGGGTGTCCGACGCCAGCATCATCACCGCGCGGCGCGCGCCGGTCAGCTCGGCCAGGAATTCGGTGTGGCCGGGATGGGGGAAGCCCGCCGCCTTCAGCACTGCCTTGTGGATGGGCGCGGTGACGACCGCGCCGGCGTCGCCGTCCAGGCAGGCCTTTACCGCGATGGCGATGGCTTCGGTCACGGCGTCCGCGTTGACGGAATCGGGCTTGCCCGGCGTGCGCGTCGCGCGGGCGCTCGTCGCGACAACATCTTTTTCAATGGTCGCACGGGCAACGCTGCTCGCTTCGCTCCGCGCGGCCCTATGCTCCACACGCCCGAACACTTGCGGATCGCCCACCAGCTTCAGTGGCCGCTTGCCGATCTTGCCGCCGAAATGCGCGAACGCGGCCAAGGCCACTTCCGGCCCCACGCCGGCGGGCTCGCCCATGGTGATGAGGATCGGCGCGTCCGCCTTAGCGGATGAGCGCATCGGTCTTGCTGTCGTCGCGGACCTGGATGTTGGCGTCGCGGCGCAGGTCGCGCAGATAGCGGCGCGCCAGGGTCGAGATCTGGCCCTGGAACAACTCGTCTTCCACCTGCTGGCGGGTGGGCAGCACATAGGCCGTCAGCACCTGCGGGCGCTTGTCGCAACGCGCGATGATTTCGATACCGGCGTCCGACATGAAGGGCTCGGCGGCGTCGCCGGGATGGGAATCCTTCATCGCCGTCTGGATCTGCGGCGACAGGTCTTCCAGCTTGGCGTTGCCCAGATCCATATAGACCGAGCCCGGCAGCTTCTTGTGGATGTCTTCCAGGCTGCCGCAGCCGTTGAAATGCTCGCGGATCTGCTTGGCGATGGTCATCACCTGGTCCAGCTCGGCCTTGGGCGCGCGCGGATTGAGCGGCAACAGCATGCGCGCCAGGGGCAGGGTGCCGGCCGGGCCGGTCGGGCCCTTGGGTTCCTCGACGGTCTTGGTGCCGACCGCTTCCTGGCGTTCGCGCACCGCCAGCACGTAATAGCCGCCGGTGGAGCGGATCGGCGGAGCGATGGTGCCCACTTCCAGCTTGGCGATCGCGGCATTCAGCTCCGGCGCCAGCTGGCCGTCATAGACCCAGCCGATATCGCCGCCGGTCGCCGCGGTCGGGTGCTGGCTAAACTGGCGTGCCACCATGGCGAACGGCGCACCCTGGTGCAGCTGGTTGACGATTTCCTCGGCGTCCTTCTTCACCTTGGCGTCCTGCTCGGGATTGTCGACCGGCAAGAAGATTTCCATCACGTGATAGTGGGTCTTGTGCGCGCCTTCCGCGTTCTTCGCCATTTCGAGATTGATCATCTCGGGCGTCACGTTCACGCGGTCGGAATATTCGTCCTGCACCGTCTTCTGCCAGGCGATGGTGGCGGTGACCTGGGCGCGCAGGGCTTCCTCGCTGGCGCCGGCGGCGGTCAGCGAGGCGCGCAGCTGCTGGATGGTCATGCGGTTGCCCGACAACAGGCCGTTGATCCACTTGTCGACCTCGACGGGCGACACGGTGATCTTCTTCTTCAGCGCCTCGGCCAGCTGGACCTTTTCGTCTTCCAGCTTTTCCAGGATCTGGGTGCGGATGCGCTTGCGCTGCTCGTCGGTCAACTGGCCGGTGATGCCGGAGGTGGCCAGGTACAACGCCACGCGCTGGCGCAGTTCGTATTCGGAAATGGATTCGTCATTCACCGTGGCGGCGATGCCGTTGGTGTCGTCGGGATTGGCCTTGGGCTCGTCGCTCTTGCTGGCGTCGATGGTGCCGGCGGCGTCGTTGTTCTTGGCTTCCTGCACCACGCTGGCGGGCTCGGCCTTTGCGGGCTCGGTGGTGGGCGCTTCGGCGCCGGCGGGGTCGATCGTGGGCGCGGCGTCGGCGGCGTTGACGGGGGCGGATTTGGCCGCGGACTTGGCGGCCAGTGGGGCCACGGCGGGGACATGGGTGTTGGCGGCTTGCTTCAGCCCGGCCTGCGCGGCCGCGCCCGCCTGAACGGCGATCAAGGCAGCGGCACCCAACAGGAGGCTCGAGGAAATACGCATCTTCGCTTTCAGCTTTGGCCGCAAGGGACGACAAGCTCCATGCCGGCAAGCCGGCGCGCCCCTAACCCACGGTCAAAATACGGATTTTCGCGCCCCGATCAATGGCTAGGCTCAGGGCCGGGTCAGGGCGAAAACATCCTTTGGGAACAAGGAGAAAGGCTGGATCGCCTCGTCCCCGGTCTTCAGGCTGAAGCGCAGGATGACCGAGGTGGAGGGCGGCACGCCCAGGATCAGGTCCTGGGTGTATTTGCGGCGATAGGCCAGGGAAATGGCCACGCATTCGTCCTCATAGCCCAGGCCGAACTCGGTGTTCAGGAACTGGTTGGCCTGCAGGTCGCGCTGGGCGGCGGCGAAAACCTGCCAGTTCCCCAGCACATTGATGTCGGCCTGGGCGTTCACCTGCTCGCGCGAGGGCAGGCCCAGATTGACCACCGTGGTCGGCAGCTGGACATAGGCCACCTGCAACGACGAGCGGTTGTAGCTGCCCGTGACATAGATTTCATGTCGCCGGACATTGCCGTTGCCGCGGTCCACATCGACGCGGTCAGTGATGTCCAGGTGGGGGAACTTGACCGACAGGCTGCCCACCAGGTCGGAGGAGTTGCCGGAATTGCCGCTGAAGCTGGCGAACAGCGGATCGGGCTTGAGGCGATAGGTCTGGCCGGCCTGCGCCTCGATCTGGCCGCCGGGGAACAGCGCCTCGGCCATCATGCCGACATTGGCGCGCGGGCCCGACTCGATCAGGTCGTAGCCCGGCACCTGGTTGAAGCTGAACAGGTTGTTGTCGTCGAACTCGAAGTCCTGCGAGTCCTCGATGCGCATGCCGCTGGGATTGCCGCCATAGGGCTGGGCGATGACCTGCGCGATGGGCTGCACGATATAGGAGCGGCCGCCGCCACCCTGCGAGACGAAAGGCCAGCGCCAGTCCACCGCCGCGTAAGCCGTGCCGCGGTTGAGCCATTTTGGGTTGAGGACCGTCGCGCCCGGCGCATTCTCATAGTGATACTGGTCGCCGCGCGCATCCAGCACCACGGTCCAGATCTGGCCCAGGCCGTCGACGAAGGGCTTCTTCCAGTTGAACTCGCCGGTCAGGCGCTGGTCGTTGCGCCCGCTGTCGCGGCCGATGGCCACGCCATTGACGTCGAAGCGGAAGGAGCCGCCCAGCACCTTGCTGGTGGGGATCAGCGAGAACTCCACCTTGGGCAGGATGTAGGGAATGCGCGAGGCGACGTCAGTGGAACGCAGGCCCTCGAAGTAATAGCTGGTGACGGCGAAGCGCGAACGCCCCGGCGTGGCTTCCACGAACAGGTCGTTGGTCAGCCGGTCCAGGAAGGAGATGTCGTAGAAACGCATATAGGCGTTGTTCGACGTGGTCTGCACGTCGAAGCCGGTGCGCCAGTCTTTCGCGAAATTCCACCGCCCCGATCCGAACAGATGGCCATAGGTCTGCGCGCCGGCCGAACCCGACAACCCGCCCTTGGGATTGTAGGCGCCCGAACCCTGGAACCACAGGCCGGCATTGTCCCAGCGCTGGCGGTATTCTGCTTCCAGAACTTCTCCGCCCTTGGTGGAGACCATCGGCGCGATGGTCAGGTCCTGGTGATCGGAGATCGAGACGTATATCGGCGCGCGCAGGAAATAGCCGATCTTGGTGGAGTTGCCGACTTCCGGCGTGAGAAGCCCGGTGGCGTAGCGCACGGTGGGATCGGGCACCGAGAAGCTGGGCACCCAGGCGACCGGCACGCCCTTCACGTCGATGGTGGCGCTGGAGAAGCGCACCTTGTGCTTCAACTGGTCGTAGACGATGCGCTCAGCCTTCACCTGCCACAGCGGCGTCTTGGAATAGCCGGGCTTCTGGCAGATGGTGCAGGGCGAATAGACGGCGCGATGCGCGATCACGGTGTTGCCGCCCACGCGCTCCGCGCCGGTGGCGGCCAGCCGCCCGGTCTTGCCGATCAGCGCGCCGAAACCCTGCAGCGCGCCGTCGCGCATGTGATCGGTCAGCACGACATGATCGGCGAAGGCGACATTGCCGCGCACATCGGTGATGGAAACATGGCCGAACGCGGTGACCTTGTCGCTGGCCTGGTCGTATTCGACCCGGTCGGCGATCAGCGTGCGCCCTTGATCGACGATCTCGACATGGCCCACCGCCGACACGACCTTGTGCTCGTCGTCATAGACGACTTCGTCGGCCTGCAGCAGCACCTGGTTCTCGACGGGCGCGGGTTTGGCGACAGGCTTGGCGCCGATCTGCGCGGCAGCCTGCACCATCAGCGGCAGCAGGGCGCATCCGCCCAGCGCCCAGCGCAGCAGCGATGACTTCATCAGCCATCCTCCTGGCTGAAAACCAATGTCATGCCGATGAGAATGGACGCCAGTGCGGGCGCCGTCGCCGCCAGCAGGATCGGCACCTGGCCGGTCTGGCCCAGCACGCGGGTGAGATCCTGGAAGAAATAGACGCCAAAGCCCGCCGCCGCCGACAGCAGGATCACTTTCGTCATGCCGATATCGCGGCCGAACCTCAATGAGAAGCTCGCCGCCATGAACACCATCGCCGCGAACAAGGCCGGCAGGGCATAGAGCGTGTAGAGATAGAGCTGATAGCGGTTGGCCGAGAAACCGGCGGCCTGCGCCGCGCGGATATAGCCCGGCAGGTCCCAGAAGCTCAGCGTGTCGGGCGAGGCCGAGCTTTCCACGATCTGTTCCGGCGTCAGCGTGGTGGGCAGGGAATAGCTGTCGTGATGCACAGGGCGGCCGTCGGTGCCCGAAACCCAGGCGTCTTTCAGCTCCCAATAATGTTCGTGCAACTCCGCCGACTGGGCATCGATGCGGCCGGTGAAGTGATCGCCCGCGCCGTACAGGAACACGATCACCTCGGCCAGATATTCGCCCTGGCGCGCCACGCGCAGAGCGTGGATCACCGACTGCTGGTGCTCGTCGCCCTGGCGCAGCCACAGCCCGTTCATCGACACCGACAGCTGGGATTCCTCGCCCTTCACATAGCGCGCTTCCAGACCAGCGAACTCCGAGAACATGTGCGACGCGATGGGCGTGAACGCCGTGACAGCGAAGACGCCGATGAACACCGCCATGGTCAGGGGCGGCATCAGGAAATCCCAGGCTGAGACGCCGGCGGCGCGTGTCGCCACCAGCTCGCGGTTGCGCGTCAGCCGCACGAAAGTCGCCACCCCGCCGCCCAGGATGGCGAAGGGCAGCATCTTCTGGCCCAGGTTGGGCAGCTGCAAAATCGCCATGCCGATCGCGGTCGCGCTGGGCACATTGTGGCCGGCAGTGCGGTTGAGCAGGTCGACCACGTCGATGGAAAAGGCCAGCGCCAGGAAGATGGCGTAGATCACGCCAACCCCGATCAGGAACTGCACGGCGAGATAGCGATAGAGCGTCCAGGACCAGCTCATGCGGTCCCCGCGATATGGGGCGTATGCCAGCGCTGCCACAGCGCCTTGGGGCTGTAGCCCATCAGCACCAGGATCGCGCCCGCAGTGCCCAGCAGCGGCAGCAGATAGAACACCATCACAGCCGCGGGATTCCGCTGGGCGATGCCCATAATGCCGTAAGCGCCGATGCGCAGGCCCGCCGCGGCGAAGGACGCCATGGTCAGGCGCAGCGCGATGGAGCCACGCTGGCGGCGCCCGCGCGTCACCGCCGCCAGCGCGATCAGCGCAAAGGCGATGCAGAACAGCGGCTGCGACAGGCGGTTGTGCGCCTCGGCGAAGAACTGGCTGCGCAGGCGCGGCGTGAGATCGGGCTCCGACGGCATCAGCAGCTCGCCCAGGAAACGCTCCGGCATCTTGCGCACGGCGTTGCGGGTGGCGACGTTGAACTGGTCCAGGCTGAAGGTGTCGCTTTCGAAATGCAGCACCTGCAATTGCTGGCCGCTCTTGGCCGATGTCTCGATGGTGCCGTCCAGCATGATCAGGCGCGTGCCCGCCGGCGTCTGGGCGAGAATTCCGCGCTCGGCGATGTAGGTGACGGGACGGTCCTTCTCGCGGCTGTCATGCACCAGGATGCCGCGAATGTCGCCGCCCGATCCCATGCTGCGGATGAAGATGGTCAGCCCCTTGTTGGGGGTGTTGAAAGTGCCTTCGTTCAAGAGCGCGCCGGCGATGTCGGCGCGGATGTCGACCAGCTTGTCGCCCAGCGCGCGCTGGCCCGCCGGCGCCAGCCACAGCGCGCAGGCATAGGTGATCGCCATCACGATGCCCGCCGCCGCCAGCACCGGCACGGCAAGCTGGCGCGGCGAATAGCCGGCGGCCGACATCACCACCAGTTCGCTGTCGCCCTGCAGGCGGTTCAGCGTGGTCAGCACCGCGAAGAAGAACGAGATCGGCAGGATGATCAGCAGCAGGGTCGGCAGCAAAAGCAGGATCAGGTACAGAAAGGTCCAGGCCGACTGGCCCTTGCTGATCACCAGGTCCAGCAGCGGCAGCACCTGGACCAGCCACACCACGCTGGTCAGCAACAGGGTCAGCACGGCGATGGGCCCGAGCAGCTGGCCCAGGACGTAAAATGACAGCCGGGGCAGGATCACCCCGTTGGTTCCGGGCGCCGTGGGGCGCGCGCTGTCCATGGCCTTTCGCCCCTAGCTGAAACTGGCCTAAACTAGCACCAGACTTGGCAAATTCGCCAAAATTGCGTCGCCCGGAGATACCCCATGCAGATCAGCTTTGCCATGCCCGACAATGTCACGGGAGGGGCCTGGGTTGTGGGCGCCGCCGACGGTGCGGCGCTGCTGCCGGGCGCGGTGCGGGCGGACAAGGCCAGCGGAGGCGCGGTGGCCCGGGCGCTGAAGGTTTCCTCCTTCACCGGCAAGTCCGGCCAGTTCGTGGAAGTGCTGGCGCCGGCCGGGGTGAAGGCCTCGCGCATCCTGGTGGTGGGTCTGGGCAAGCCCGACTCGCTGGACGAAAAGGGGCTTGAGACCCTGGGCGCTCAGATCGCGGCGCGGCTGTATGCATCGGGCGAAACAACCGCCAGCCTGGAGATCGATGTCCCCAAGGGTTCTAAGGTCAAGAAGCCGGAGCTTGCGGCGCACCTGGCCTTCGGCGCCAAGCTGAAAAGTTATGCCTTCGACAAATACCGCACCAAGAACCTGGACGAGTTTGCCAAGAAGCTGAAGGCCCTGCGTGTGCTGACACCCGACGTGGCGGCGGCAAAGAAGGCCTATGCCGGTCTGGATGCGGTGGCCGACGGCATCTTCCTGGCGCGCGACCTGGTGAATGAGCCGCCGAATGTTTTGTATCCCGAGGAATTCGCGCGCCGCGCCAAGGCCACGCTCAGCAAGCTGGGTGTGAAGGTCGAAGTGCTGGGCGAAGCCGAGATGAAGAAGCAGGGTTTCGGTGCTTTGCTGGGCGTGGGCCAGGGCAGCGACCGCGAAAGCCAGCTTGTCGTGATGCAGTGGAACGGCGGCAAGAAGGGCGGCAAGCCCGTCGCGTTGGTGGGCAAGGGCGTGTGCTTCGATTCCGGCGGCCTGTCGCTGAAGCCCGGCGGCAGCATGATGGGCATGAAGGGCGACATGGCGGGCGCAGCTGCCGTCACCGGCACCATGCTGGCGCTGGCATCGCGCAAGGCCAAGGTGAATGCGGTTGGCGTGATCGGCCTGGTGGAGAACATGCCGTCGGGTGGCGCAACGCGCCCCGATGACGTGTTGAAGACGCTTTCGGGCCAGACGGTCGAAGTGCTGAACACCGACGCCGAAGGCCGGTTGGTGCTGGCCGATGCGCTGACCTATACCCAGCGCCGTTTTGCGCCGAAATTCGTGATCGACCTGGCGACGCTCACTGGCGCCATTGTGGCGACGCTGGGCTTCGAACATGCCGGCGTGTTTTCCAATGACGACGAGCTGGTGCGCCGCATCCAGGATGCCGGCCGTTACACCGGCGAGCGGGTGTGGCAGCTGCCGCTCGATCCCTTCTATGACAAGATGATCAAATCCAAGATCGCCGACATGAAGAATATCGGCGGCCCCAACAGCGGCGCGATCACCGCCGCGCAGTTCCTCAAGCGCTTCATTGAAAAGGAAACGCCCTGGGCGCATCTGGATATCGCCGGCGTCGCCTGGCAGGACGGCGAGCAGAAGCCGACCATCCCGAGCTGGGGCACCGGCTGGGGCGTGCGCCTGCTGAACCGGATGGTGAAGGAACACTACGAACAGTGACCGAGACGCTGTTCTACCATCTCGAACGCCGCGCCCTCGAAGATGTACTTCCGGGACTGGTGGAGAAATCGCTCGCACGCGGCTGGCGTTGCGGCATCAAGACCGACACCGCAGAACGCTCCGACATGCTTGACACCCTGCTGTGGACCTATGACGACCAGAGCTTCTTGCCGCATGCGCAAGCCGGCGATGGCGACGCCAGCCAGCAGCCGGTGCTGATCAGCGTGGAAGAGGACAATCCCAACGCCGCCCAGATCATCTTCTATGTCGGCGGCGCCCAGCCGTCGGACTGGTCGGCGCTGTCCGGCCTGGCCCGCGTGGTTCTTTTGTTCGATGGCCGTGATGCGCAAGCCCTTGCAACCGCGCGCGCCGCATGGAAAGACGCCAAGGCGGGTGGCCATGACGTGACCTATTGGAAGGAAACGCCGGCCGGCAAGTTCGAGAAGCAGGGCTGACGTGGGTCTGTTCAATTTCGATTTCGGGCTTGGCATCGGCTTCATCCTGCTGATCGACCTGGCGTTCGCTTGGCATGTCATCCGCACCGGCCGCTCGCCGCTCTGGATTGCGGTGATCGGTCTGCTTGGGCCGCTGGGATGGATTGCCTACTTCGTCTTCGCGGTGCTGCCCGACATGCTGGGCTCCAGCGGCGCGCGCCGCCTGGCCGACAATGTCGTCAACGTCGCCGATCCGGGCCGCAACTATCGCCAGAAGTTGCGCGAGGTGGAGCTGGTGGGGTCCGTCGATTCCAAGCGCCAGCTGGCCGAGGAATGCGTCCGGCTGGGGCGTTTTGATGACGCCATTGAATTGTATGAAAGCGCGATGGAAGGCCCCCTGGGCGCCAACGATCCGACCTTGCTGAAGGGGCTGGGCCGTGCGCGCATGCTGGCGGGCGAAGGCTCGCTGGCCGAAGAGCTGTTCGTGAAGTTGAAGCAGGTCGATCCGGCCGCCTTTGATGCCGATGCCGAGCTGGATTATGCGCGTGCGCTGGCGATCCAGGGCAAGAACGCGCAGGCCATCGAGCAGTATGAAAAGGTCGTGCCGCGCTATCCGGGCGAGGAGGCACGGCTGCGCTTCGGCCTGCTTCTGGAACAGACCGGCCAGCACGACCGCGCCCAGGGGCTGTTCAACGAAGTCATCAAGTCGGTGAGAAGCGCGCCCAGCTATTACAAGTCGCGCCAGCGCGAATGGGCGTCGATCGCCAAATCGCGGCTGAAATGAAAAGGGCGGTCCGAAGACCGCCCCATTCCTTTAAAACGTGATCCAGATGCCGTTGCGATAGTAACCGCGGCCATCGTGATGATCGCGCCAGTGGTGGCGGTCATCCCAACGCTGGTGGAAGTACCAGTCGTCATTGTGATAGCTTGCGCGCACGTCGCGGCCATAGCGATAGTTGCCGTCGGTGTGCCAGCAATCGCCATAGCCATTGCAGACAACGCGGGCGGCGGCGGGCGTGGCGACAGCCGCGAGGCCAGCACCCATCACGAGCGCCAGCGCAGTGGCTGACGCCATCTTCTTCATCGAAATCATGGGAAAATGCTCCAAGGGAGATACGTACAGTAAATGCTGTCAACTGTGCGAAGGTTCCCCTCAATCTTTCCCAATGTTCATCTTTGCGGGGCGAACGCGAAGGTCAGCGCGGCGACAACCGTCACCGCACCCACCGCGACCATGCCGGCGGAATGGGAGTTCATCGCGATATCGACCCAGGTCCGCAGGTTGGGCGCAACGAAGCCGCCCAGGTTGCCGATGGAGTTGATCAGCGCGATGCCGCCGGCCGCCGCGGCGCCACCCAGGATGCGCGAGGGCATGGTCCAGAACAGCGGCGGCGCCACGGTCAGCGCGGTCGCCGCAACGCACAGCGCGATCAGCGCGGTCAGCGGCGGCGTCAGCGCCGATACCGCCAGCGCCATGCCCGCCATGGCCAGCACGATGGCGCCGACGCCACGGGCATTGTCGCGCTTGTCGCACCAGCGCGGAATGATCGCGGCGCCCGCAATCGCACACGCCCAGGGTATCGCCGAGATAAGCCCTACTTCCAATCCGATGCTCATGCCGGTGAGTTTCGAGATCTGCGCGGGCAGGTAGAACGTCAGGCCATAGAAGCCCAGTTCGTACAGGAAATAGACCAGCGCGAAATACAGCACCCGCCCGTCGCGCAGCGCCGCCCAGGTGTCGTGGCTGCGCGGATTGTCGCGCTCGTCCCGCGCCAGCGCGTCCAGCAGCACCGCTTTTTCATCCGGCGCGAGCCAAGGCGCCTTGGCCGGGCCATCCGACAGCAGGAACAATACCGCGATGCCGCCCAGGCTCGCGGCCAGGCCTTCGACGATGAACATCACCTGCCAGCCGTGCAGGCCGAAGGCGTCATGCGCCACCAGTTGTCCTGAAATCGGCCCACCGAAGGTCAGCGCCAGCGGCGCGCCGAAATAGAACAGGCCGTATGACTGCGCGCGCGCACTGCGCGGATACCAGGTGGTGAGGTAATAGATCACGCCGGGAAAGAAGCCGGCTTCCGCGATGCCCAGCGCGAAACGGATGACGTAATAGCCCGTGGGGCTGGAGACGAACGCGGTCGCCGCCGACACCAGGCCCCAGGTCACCATGATGCGCGCCATCCAGCGCCGCGCGCCCACCCGGTGCAGGATCAGGTTGGAGGGCACTTCCAAAAGCGCATAGCCGACGAAGAAGATGCCCGCGCCGAACGCGAAGGCCGCCTCGCCGATGCCGGCGTCAACCGAAAAGCCCTGCTTGGCGAAACCGATATTGGCCCGGTCCAGGAAGGCCAGGATGTACATCATCAGGAGCGTCGGCATCAGCCGCCAGTGCAGCTTTGGAATGATGTTCGAAAGCTGCGCCCCCATGATGTTCCCCGCTCAGTCGCTGTCTTCTTCTTGTGGTTTTTTCGGCTGGGCCATGCGGGCCAGCAGCGCGGTCTCGCGGTGCCAGCGCTTCAGGGGGCGTGCGGGATAGCCGCCGACGCGCTCGCCAGCGGCGATGTCGCGCGTCACGCCCGAACGCGCCGCAAGCCGCGCGCCCGCGCCGATGTTGAGGTGATCGCTGATGCCGACCTGGCCGCCGATCAGCACCATCGGTCCCACGGTGGTCGAGCCGCCGATGCCGACCTGCGCCACCAAGAGCGAGTGATGGCCGATATGCACATTGTGGCCGACATGGATCAGGCTGTCGAAGCGCACGCCCCGTTCGATATGCGTGTCGCCGATGGCGCCGCGATCGACGGTGCAGTTCGAACCGAATTCGACATCGTCCTCGATCACCACGCGGCCCAGCTGCGGCACGCGCAGCAAGCCTTCCAGCGACGGCACGAAGCTGAAGCCCTGGTTGCCGATGGAGTTGTTGGGCCCCATCACCACGCGGTTGCCGATGACGGAATGGGTGATGACGCAGTTGGGACCGATGCGGCAGTGATCGCCGATCACCACGCCGCGCCCGATCACCACATTGTTGCCGATCCAGCAATCCTTGCCGATGACGGCGCCCGCGCCGATCTCGCCGCCCGGGCCGACCTCGGTGCCGTCGCCCAGCTTGGCGCTGGGGTGCAGCGGCACCGCCGCGCGCACGCCCGGCGTCAGTTTCGGCGGCGGATAGAAGATGTGGCCGACCTGCGCAAACGCCAGACGCGGATTGGGCACGACCAGAAGCGTCACGCCATGGGGCAGGGCCGCCAGCTTGTCGTTGGTGATGACCAGGCTGGCCTTTGTGACGGCAAAGGCATTGGCGTATTTGGCGTCGCTGAACAGCGAGATGTCGCCGGCTTCCGCGCTTTCCAGCGAGGCGACATCGCGCAGCGAAACCTCGGGCGTGCCCTTGGCCACTTCGGCGCCGATGCGGCCTGCGATATCGGCCAGGGTGAAGGGCCCGGCGCGCTCATAGAAACGGTCGTCAGTCATGGGAGCGGGACACTAAAGGAAGCCGTGGGGGCTGCAAACCCCTCTAGGCATTGGCGTTTTCGTAAGCTTCGGTGGCCGACACCCAGGCTTTTTCCGCCGCTTCCAGCTTGCGCGCGGCGTCCGCACGCTTCTTGGACACGCTGGTCGCCTTGGCCGGGTCCTTGCTGAACAGCAGCGGATCCGACAGCGTCTTGTCCAGCTTGGCCAGTTCGGCGGTCAGGGTTGCGATCTGGCTTTCCGCCGCCGTCACCTTGTCCTTCAGCGGCTTCAGTTCGGCGCGCTTGGCGGCGGCGTTGCGGCGGCTGTCTTCCTTGCTGACGACGGGCGCGGGCACGGCGACGACTTCTTCCACGCGGCGCGTCGGCGCATTGTCGCCGGTCAGCAGGAAGCGGCGGTAATCGTCCAGGTCGCCTTCGAACGGCTTCACCTGGCCGTCGCTGACCAGCAGCAACCGGTCGGCGGTGGCTTCGATCAACCGGCGGTCATGGCTGACCAGAATGACGGCGCCGTCGAAATCGTTCAGCGCGGTCAGCAGTTCGTTGCGCGCGTCGATATCAAGATGGTTGGTCGGTTCGTCGAGAATGAGCAGGTTGGGCTTGTCCAAGGTGGTCAGCGCCAGCATCAGGCGCGCGCGTTCGCCGCCCGACAGCTTGCCCACCGCGGTCTGCACTTTTTCGGCACCGAAACCGAAACCGCCCAATTGCGTGCGGATCTGCTCGATCGTCAGCTTGGGGCGGAAATGCTGCAAGGTCTGAATGGGGGTGATGTTGGTATCCAGTTCTTCCGCCTGGTGCTGGGCGAAGTAGCCCACCACCAGCTTGCGCGCCGGCGTGAACTCCCCGCTCATCGCCTGCAGCTTGCCGGCCAGGAGCTTGGCCATGGTCGACTTGCCGTTGCCGTTCTTGCCCAACAGCGCCACGCGGTCTTCAGGATCGAAGCGGAAGCTCATGCCGGTCAGGATCGGCTTGCCCGGTTCATAGCCGACGCTCGCGCGATCCATGGTGATCAGCGGCGGTGAGGCTTCGGTTGCCTGCGGAATGCGGATCGGCGCCACGAACTCGTCCGGCGGCACTTCCACGCTTGCCATCTTGGCCAGCATCTTCACGCGGCTCTGCGCCTGGCGGGCCTTGGCGGCGGACGCCTTGAAGCGATCCACGAACTTCTGCATGTGGGCGCGCGCGGCTTCCTGCTTCTTGGCGAACGCCATGTCGTTTGCGCGCGCTGCCGCGCGAGTGGCAACGAAGGTGTCGTAGCCGCCGGTGTAAAGTTTCACCTTGCCGCGTTCCAGGTGCAGGATGAATTCGCAGGCGGTGTTCAGCAGGTCGCGGTCATGGCTGACGATCAGGATGGTGCCGCGGTATTTCTGGATGAAGTTCTCCAGCCACAAGACGCCTTCAAGATCCAGATAGTTGGTCGGTTCGTCCAGCAGCAGAAGATCGGGCGCGGTGAACAGGATCGCCGCCAGCGCCACGCGCATGCGCCAGCCGCCGGAAAATTCCTTGCAGGGGCGCAACTGGTCTTCGGCACTGAAGCCAAGGCCGGCCAGGATTTCGGCGGCGCGCGCCGGCGCGGTATAGGCGTCAATCGCTTCCAGGCGATGATAGATCTCGCCCAGCTTATGGCCGTCGGTCTCGTGCTCGGCCTCGGCCAGCAGCCGGGTGCGTTCGTGATCGGCTTCCAGAACCGTATCCAGCAGGCTGGTGTCGGTGCCCGGCGCTTCCTGGGCAACCGCGCCCACCTTCCAGGCGGACGGCCACGACACTTCGCCGTCATCGGGATGCAGCCGCCCCAGGATGACGTTGAACAAGGTGGACTTGCCCGCGCCGTTGCGCCCCACCAGGCCGATGCGCCGGCCCGCAGGCAGGTTGGCGGTGGCGCCGGACAGGATTTCCCGGCCCGCGATCCGGACGACGATGTTGTCAATTGCCAGCATTTCCGGGGCGTATAGAGCAAGGGTTGCGATTCCGCAAAGGCCCATGCATAAGGCGCGCGAATTTCCTTATTCGGAGTACTGACATGGCCGTTTCGCGCACCTTTTCGATCATCAAGCCGGATGCCACCCGCCGCAACCTGACCGGCAAGGTCAACGCCGTGATCGAGGGTGCCGGCCTGCGCATCGTGGCGCAGAAGCGCGTCCGCCTGAGCGAAGCCCAGGCCAAGAAGTTCTATGAAGTGCACAAGGACCGTCCCTTCTACGGCGAACTGGTCACCCAGATGACCGCCGAGCCGGTGGTGGTGCAGGTGCTGGAAGGCGAGAACGCCGTCGCCCGCTATCGCGAAGTCATGGGTTCCACCAACCCCAAGGATGCCGCCGAAGGCACCATCCGCAAGCTGTTCGCGCTGTCGATCGGCGAGAATTCGGTCCACGGCTCCGACAGCGACGACAACGCCAAGATCGAAATCGCGCAGTTCTTCACGGACGCGGACATCCCCGGGTGAAGACGGAATAGCGAAAGGTCCAGTGGACCTTTCGCCCGTCCGAATGCCGCAGCGGCGCGCGGCCAAGCGCGACGCGAGGCCGGGACAGCAGTCCCGCACAATGCTAAAAGGCTCCGGGTCAAACCGGAGCCTTTTTCTTATGCAGGGCAAGACCGTCATCATCACAGGTGCCACGTCGGGCATCGGCGAAGTCGCCGCGGTGCGCCTGGCCGAAAAGGGCGCGCGCATCGTCTATACGGCGCGCGACCGGGCCCGTGCCGAGATGACCCTGCGCAAGCTGGACGCCGCCAATCCCGATGCCGGGCACGCCTTCCACCTCGCAGACCTGTCGCTGCTGGCCGAGATGAAGCGCGTGGGCGAGATCCTGGCGCAGGAACCCAAGATCGACGTGCTGATGAACAATGCCGGCGCGCTGTTCAACCGCCGCCAGGAAACCGCCGACGGGCTGGAGATGACCTTCGCCCTGAACCACATGGCCTATTTCGTCATCACCAACCTGCTGCTGCCCAAACTGCAGCCCGGTGCGCGCATCGTCAGCGTGGCGTCGAACGCCCATCGCGGCGCACGGCTGGATTTCGACGATCTGCAGTCGCGGCGCGGCTATGCGGGCTTTCCCGTCTATTCCAAGTCCAAGCTCTGCAACATCCTGTTCAACCGCGAGCTGGCGCGCCGCGCACCCCATGGCGTGACCGCGAATGCCCTGCATCCGGGCTTCGTCGCCACGCGCTTTGGCGACAACTCCGGCGGACTGATGCGCACCATCCTGTCGGTGGCCAAGCCCATCGGCGCCATCGCGCCGGAAGAGGGCGCGAAGACCATGATATATCTGGCTGCCTCGCCGGAAGTCGACGGCGTCACCGGCGAATATTTCTACGAATGCAAGATCGCCACCCCCACGGCGGAAGCGCGCAACGACGCCGATGCCAAGCGGTTGTGGGAAGTGTCGGAAGCGATTTCGGGGGTCGGATGAGCAAGGCTGCACATCGTGCTTTTCAGGTCACCGTGTTCGCCATCGCCGGGTTTATGGCGCTGGGCGGCGGCTTCTTCCGCGACGATGCCGATGGCGGGCGCACCGTGACCTATACCTTGTACAAGAACCTGCCGCCGGCGCCGCAGGGCCCCAGTTTCTGCAAGGCGGTTTCGATCGACGGCTATGGGCTGATGCGGCCCTGCAATTACCAGCCGCCGTTCGTGTGGTGGCTGCACCACAGGCAGATCATCTGAAGACGGCGAGGCCGTGCTTCAATTCCACTTCGCCGCGCGCCAGCATCTTCACGGCTTCGGGATAGAGCGTGTGCTCGACCTCCAGCACCCGCGCCGCCAGCACGTCAGGCGTGTCGGCGGGATGCACCGGCACGGAGGCTTGCGCGATCACGGGCCCTGCATCCAGCTCCGGCACCACGAAATGCACCGATGCGCCGCTCAGCGCCTCGCCGGCTTCGATCACCCGTTCATGCACCTTGGTGCCCTTGTATTTGGGCAGCAGCGAAGGATGGATGTTGACCAGTTTGCCTTCCCAGGCGCGCGCGAAGCCGTCGGACAGGATGCGCATGAAGCCGGCCAGCACCACGATCTGCGCATCGGCCGCGCGCAGCGCCGCATCGATCTCGGCGTCAAAATCCTCGCGCGTCTTGCCCTTGTGCGGAATGACCTGGGTGGCGATGCCGGCGGTCGCGGCGCGCTCCAGCCCGCCCGCGCCTTCGACATTGGAAATCACCAGGATGATCTTGTAGCTGTCGTCGGCCGCGTCGATCAACGCGCCCAGATTGCTGCCGCGCCCGGAAATCAGGACGGCGACGCGCTTCAAAGCTTCAGGGCTCCGCGATAGACGACCTTGGCTTCGCCGGAACCCTTGACCAGCTTGCCGATGCGCACAGCGCCGCCGAAGGCCGCAATCACGGCATCCGCATGGGCGTCATCCGTCACCGCCACCATGCCGATGCCGCAGTTGAAAGTGCGCAGCATTTCGCTTTCGGCGATGTTGGCTTCCTTCGCCAGCCACTTGAAGACGGGCAGGGCCTCGACCGCATCGAGATTCACTTCGGCGTCCAGGCCTTCCGGCAAACAGCGCGGCAGGTTGTCGGTGATGCCGCCGCCGGTGATATGGGCCAGGCCCTTCACGCCGCCGGTCTTCATCGCGGCCAGCGCGGGCTTCACATAGAGGCGCGTCGGGGTCAGCAACGCTTCGCCCAGACTGCCGCCGCCGAAAGGCGAGGGCGCTTCCAGCGTCAGGCCCGACTTCTCCACCACCTTGCGCACCAGGGAATAGCCGTTGGAGTGCACGCCCGAAGACGCCACGCCGATCAGCACATCGCCTTCCTTCATCAGCGAAGTCTTGGGCAGCACCGCGTCGCGTTCGACCGCGCCGACCGTGAAGCCGGCGAGATCGAAGTCGCCCTTGGCATAGAGGCCCGGCATCTCGGCGGTCTCGCCGCCGACCAGCGCGCAGCCCGACTCTTTACAGGCGCGTGCGATGCCTTCGACGGTGACGGCCGCAGCCTCCACCTCCAGCTTGCCGGTGGCGTAATAGTCCAGGAAGAACAGCGGCTCCGCGCCCTGCACCACCACGTCGTTGACGCACATGGCGACCAGGTCCTGGCCGATGCCATCGAATTTCCGCGTATCGATGGCGAGCTTGAGCTTTGTGCCCACCCCGTCGGTGCCCGACACCAGGATCGGGTCCTTGAACCCGGCGGCCTTCAGGTCGAACAGGCCGCCGAAGCCACCCAGGTCGGCGTCGGCGCCGGGGCGGCGGGTCGACTTGGCGGCGGGACCGATGCGGTCCACCAGCGCCTCGCCGGCGTCGATATCGACACCCGCATCCTTGTAGGTCAGGCCGGATTGTTTGTCGGACATGGGGTTCCTTTACGGCCCCCGTCCGGGGGGCGCAAGCCGCCCCGGCTCGTCGCGCACAGGCGCCGCGATTTTGCCAGTTTTGACACGCAGTTAGCTTCCTCCCGTCATCGCCCGCCGGTATAGTCCCGGCCCGTATCACACAGGCCCTGCATGTCCGCGCGATTCCCCCTTTTGTCGGTCGTTTTCCTGGCGGTTGCGACGCTCTTCGCGGCCCCCGCCGGGGCGCAGGAATCGCTCTACACGGTTTCGGGCATCCATGTGGACGCGTCGGGCCCGTCTTCGACCGAGGCGCTGAACGCTGCCGTCGCCCAGGGCCGGGGCAAGGCGTTTCAGGTCCTGTTCCGCCGCCTGACCCGCCAGGCCGACTGGGGCCGCCAGCCGTCGCTCGACCTGCCGGCGCTGCTGCGCCTGTCGCGCGGCTACACCATCGCCAACGAGCGCCGCTCGACCACGCGCTATGTCGCCGACGTCACCTACATGTTCAATCCCGATGCGGTGGTGCGCGTGCTGCGCGCCAACAACATCGCCTACTCGCAGGCGACCCAGAAGCGCATCCTGGTGATCCCCATGTCGCCCAATGTCAGCCACGGCCCCTGGTCGAACGCGCTGTCCTCGCCCGCCTTCCATGACAGCCTGGTGCCGTTCACCATCTCCTCGCCGGAAGATGACGCAGCTCTCGCCAACCTGAACTTCGATGCCGCCACCTGGAACGACGTTTCGGGCCTGGCCATCCGCAACCATGTCAGCGAAGTGGGCCTGGTGCAGGCGGTCTATGCCAACGGCAAGATCACGGTAAACATCAAGCGCCTGGGCGCGGGCGAGACGCCGTCGAAAGTCAGCCAGGACGTGGCGCTGCTGCAGACCGTGGGCACCACCTATCCGGCCGCCGCCCAGGTCGCGGTGCATGCCATCGAGGATCTGTGGAAGACCCGCTCGGCCATCGATTTCAGCCAGCGTGGCCGTTTGACGGTCGATATCCGCATGAATGGCCTGCAGCAGTGGGGCGAGATCCAGAGCGGGCTGTCGTCGGCGGGCAATGTCACCAGCGTGAACGTTATTGCCATGACCATCAACATCGCGCGCGTGCAGCTGACCTATCAGGGCGGCATCGACCAGTTGCGCGAGGCGCTGGCGGGTGCGGGCCTCAGCCTCACCAATCGCGGCGGGCAGTGGTCGCTGGTCAAGGCGCCGTGATTTCCCTGCGCCGATGACGCAACTCGTCCTTCCGCTCGAAACGCGGCAAGCGCTGGGACGCGCCGATTTCATCGTCGCGCCCGGCAATGCCCGCGCCGTCGCCTTTATCGATTCCTTTCCCAACTGGCCCGCGCCCGCCGTGGCCCTGGTCGGCCCGCCCGCCAGCGGCAAGTCGCATCTCGCGGCGGTGTGGGCGCAGAAATCCGGCGCGCAGGTCATCGAAGCCGCGGCGCTGGAAAGCGGCGTGCCTGATGGCGCGCTGGTGGTGGAGAATGTCGGGCCCGGTGTCGCGGAAGCGCCGCTGTTCGCGCTTCTGGAACGGGGCGCGCCGCTGCTGCTGACCAGCCAGACCCAGCCCGCATCCTGGCCGGTGTCGCTGCCCGATCTGCTATCGCGCACCCGCGCGCTGCTGGCCTTCGACCTGTGGGCGCCCGACGATGCCCTGCTGATGGGCCTGGCGGTGAAGCTGTTCGCCGATCGCCAGCTCGCGGTCCCCGAAAGCGTGGTCGCCCACATGATCGCCAGCCTGGAACGTTCACCGGGCGCCATCCGGGACTTTGTGGCGAAGGCCGATGCGCGGGCCTTGCAGCAAAAAAAGCCGGTGAATCTCAGCCTTATCAAGGACTTGCTGGCCGAGGGGCAGGGAAATTTACCCTTTATGTCATGACATCTTCACGGGTGGGGGGCTAGGGTTGGGGCATGTCCGCTCCCAACCAGACCCCGCTCGCCGTGGCGAACGAAGACGCGCCCGATTCCACAGACATCGCCACCGACCAGGTGGTCTCGCTGGCGGGGCAGAACGCCGTCTCCTTCGATCCGGCGTCGCCGGCCCGTTTCGTCAACCGCGAGCTGTCCTGGCTGGCCTTTAACCGCCGCGTCATCGAGGAATCCCAGAACAAGCGCCATCCGTTGTTCGAGCGGGTGCGCTTCCTGTCGATCTCGGCGTCCAACCTGGACGAGTTCTACATGGTGCGCGTTGCCGGCCTGATGGGCATGGTGCGCAACAATGTCGCCACGCCGTCGGCCGATGGCCTGACGCCGGCGCAGCAGCTGGCCAAGGTGGATGAAACCGCGCGCGGCCTGATCGGCGACCAGCAGCGCATCTGGTCGGAGCTGCATGGCGAGTTGCGCAAGCAGGGCATCAGCGTTGTCACCGGCGAGGAGATCACCGAACGCGACCGCCAGTTCCTGGACGATCAGTTCCGCGACCAGATCTTCCCGGTGCTCACGCCGCTGGCCATCGATCCGGCGCATCCCTTTCCGTTCATTCCGAACCTGGGCTTCACCATCGCGGTCCAGCTGCACAACAAGCGCGACAGCAAGGGCTTCAGCGCGCTGATCCCGGTGCCGCCGCAGTTGAAGCGCTTCATCCGGCTGCCCGACACCGCGCCCCGCGACGTGCGCTTCATTCCGCTGGAACATGTGATCGCGCTGTATTTCGAGCGCCTGTTCCCCGGCCATGACATCAAGGGCTGGGGCCTGTTCCGCCTGCTGCGCGACAGCGACGTGGAGGTCGAGGAAGAAGCCGAAGACCTGGTGCTTCTGTTCGAGACGCTGCTCAAGCGCCGCCGCCGCGGCAGCGTGATCCACATGAAGTGTTCGGTCTCGATGCCCGGACCCTTGCGCCACTTCATCGCCGAGCATCTGGATCTGGACGACAGCGAGATCGTGGTTGTCGACAACCTGATGGGCCTGTCGGACCTGTCCAAGCTGATCCTGGCTGAACGCCCGGACCTGCAGTTCAAGCCGTATATCCCGCGCTTCCCCGACCGCATCCGCGATCATGGCGGCGACGCCTTTGCTGCGATCCGCGAAAAGGACCTGATCGTCCATCATCCGTTCGAAAGCTTCGACACGGTGGTGTCGTTCATCCGCCAGGCCGCGGCCGATCCTGACGTGGTGGCGATCAAGCAGACGCTTTATCGCACCAGTTCAGACAGCCCCATCGTCGCGGCGCTGATCGAGGCCGCCGATTCCGGAAAATCGGTCACCGCGCTGGTCGAGCTGAAGGCCCGCTTCGATGAAGCCGCCAACATCAAGTGGGCGCGCGACCTGGAACGCGCTGGCGTGCAGGTGGTCTATGGCTTCGTCAAGCTGAAGACCCATGCCAAGGTCAGTCTTGTGGTGCGCCGCGAGCAGGGCCAGCTGCACACCTATTGCCACTTCGGCACCGGCAACTATCACCCCAATACCGCGCGGGTTTACACCGACCTGTCGCTGTTCACCGCCGATCCGGCGCTGGGCCGCGACGCCGCCCAGCTCTTCAACTTCATCACCGGCTATGCCGAGCCCACCACCTTGGAAAAGCTCGCCATGTCGCCCATCAGCCTGCGCGGCAAGCTGGTGGAGGCGATCCAGGCCGAGATCATGCATGCCCGCGCCGGGCGCCCGGCCGCCATCTGGGTCAAGCTGAACAGCCTGGTCGATCCGCACATGATCGACGCGCTGTACCGCGCCAGCCAGGCGGGCGTGAAGGTGGACCTGATCGTGCGCGGCATCTGCTGCCTGCGCCCCGGCGTGCCCGGCCTGTCGGAGAATATCCGGGTCAAATCCATCGTCGGCCGCTTCCTGGAGCATGGCCGCATCATCGCCTTCGGCAACGGCCACGACCTGCCGCACAAGGACGCCAAGGTGTTCATTTCCAGCGCGGACTGGATGCCGCGCAACCTGGACCGCCGGGTGGAAACCCTGGTTCCCATCGATAATCCCACGGTCCACCAACAGGTTCTGGACCAGATCATGGTGGCGCAACTCAAAGACCAGGCGCAAAGCTGGTATATGGAGCCGGACGGGCGTTATGTCCGTGATTCTCATTCCGAGGACGGCGATGCTTTCTCCGCGCACACCTATTTCATGACCAACCCGTCGCTTTCAGGCCGCGGGCGCGCGCTCAAGATGCAGAACCCGGACAAGCGCCGGAGCTAGGGCGCATTGTCGGTTGTGTCTGATCCGAAGGGCGCGGCGAAGCCCCGCGATGGCAATTCGCGTGGGCCGGTGGCGATCGTCGACATCGGTTCCAATTCCGTGCGCCTGGTCGTGTATGAAGAGGCTGCGCGTGTCGCCGCCACCCTGCAGAATGAAAAGTCCATCTGCGCCATCGGCCGCGACATGGTCACGACCGGTCGGCTGCATGCCGAAGGCTGCGCCGAGGCACTCGAAGCGCTGGCGCGTTTCCGCCTCGTCGCCAACGGGCTGAATGTCGATGTGCGCGATGCCGTGGCGACCGCTGCCGCGCGCGACGCCACCAACGGCCCCGACTTCATCCGCCAGGCCGAAAAGGCCTGGGGCGGTCCGATCCGCATCCTGATGGGCGAGGACGAAGCCCGCATCGCCGCCGAGGGCGTGGTGGCGGGTATTCCCGATGCTGACGGGTTGGCGGCCGACCTGGGCGGCGGTTCGCTGGACATGGTGACGGTGAAGGGCGGCCGGACCAGCAATGCGCTGACCCTGCCGTTCGGGCCGCTGCGGCTGATGGATCAGTCGAAAGGCGATCCCGACAAGGCGCGCGACATTGTCGACAAGGGACTGAAAGCCATTCCCGACCTGCGCGCCAATGCGCTGTATGCGGTGGGCGGCATCTGGCGCAGCTTCGCGCGCGTCGACATGGAAGAGCAGAATTATCCGCTCCATGTGCTGCAGCACTACACCATCCCGCGCGGGCGGGCGCTCAGGCTGTGCCGCCTGCTGGCGGGGCTTTCCAGGGACAGCGTGCGCAAGATCAAGGTGGTGTCCAAGCGCCGCGCCGAGAGTCTGCCGTATGGCGCGGTGGTGCTGGAGCGGCTGCTGGAAGCCGGCGACATCAAGGATGTGGTGATCTCGGCCTTCGGCCTGCGCGAGGGGCTTTTGTTCGCCGGTCTGTCGGCGGAAGAACGCGCCAAGGATCCGCTGGTGGAATTCGCCCGCGCCACCAATGGCCGCATCGCGCGCGTGCCGGGCCATGCGCAGGAGATGCTGGACTGGACGCGCGTGCTGTTCGACGGCGAGGGCGCGGAAGATACCCGTATCCGCGAGGCGAGCGCCTTCTTCTCCGATGTCGGCTGGCGGCGCCATCCGGATGACCGAGCGCTGGGCGCGATGGGCCAGGTGCTGACCGCGCCGTTCGCGGGCGCGTCGCACCGCGCGCGCGCGCTGATCGCGGCGAGCGTGTTTCACCGCTACACCGGTGACGAGGATTTTCCGCCATCGATGGGGCTGTCCGGGCTTTTGGATAAAGACGACGAAAAGCGCGCGCTGGTGCTGGGCCTGGCCTGGCGCTTCGCCTTCTCGCTGTCGGCCAGCGCGGGCGGCGAGCTGGCGCACTACAAGCTGCGCATGACGCCGTCGAAGGTGATCCTGGAAGTCCCCAGCCGCCGCGAAGCCATCGCCGGCGAACCCGTGCAGAAGCGTCTGGGCGTTCTTGCCGATGCGCTGGGCCGCAAGGGTGAGATCCTGGTGGGCTAGGCGGGTTCGTCGGACCGCGGCTGCCGATGTGCCTCCGGGAAAAGAAAGCCGTTTTTTTGAAGCCGAAAACCCCATAACCTCGGCCGCGGGAAACGCGGCCTCAACAACAATCGGCCGGTTGTCGGGTGGGGTTCATGAAGACTGGCCGGTTGTCCGGGATATGCATCCCATTTCTTTTCTGCTGCGTGCAGGCCGTGGCGCAGGAGGCGCCCAGGCCCGCTCCCGCCCTGACCGTGCGGCTTGTGACCGTCGATATCCAGGTGGCTGGCGACGGCAGCAGCACCCAGACCTCCCATTTTGAGATACGCGCTACCAATGATTCCGGAGCGCTGCAGGTCGGCCAGACGAGCATCCCCTATGACGCCTCCGCGCAGGATATCGCCGTGGTCGAGGCGCACACGCTGAAACCCGATGGCAGGACGCTGCCGGTGGATCCCACGGCGATCTATGACCAGGTGCCGCCCGGCCAGAATGCCGCCATGGTCACCGGCCTGCGCTCCAAGCTGATTGTCTTTCCCCAGTTCGCAGCGGGCGACACCGCTGTCTACACCCTCAAGGTGACGACCCGGGTGCCCAATTTCAGCAACCAGTTCGTCTATACCGAGGCGTTCGACCGCACGACCGCCTATGACGAAGTGCGCGAGACCATCACCGCGCCGAAGACGCTTCCCTTGTACGTCGAGAGCCATGATGTGGACGCCAGCCGCCGGGAAGACGGCGGCAACGTGATCTATGGCATGCACTATTCCGCGCCCAAGCCGATCGCCGAAGCGCCCATCACTTTTTCTCCGCTGGAGCATCTCCCCCGCTACTTCGTCTCCAGCTTCAAGGACTATGCGCAGATGGGGAAGGCCTATGCTGCCCTGACCGAAGCAAAGCGGGTGGTGACGCCCAGGATCCGCGCGCTAGCCGACGAGATTGCTCCGGGCGGAGGCGACCCCAGGGACCAGGCCCGCAAACTGTACGAATGGGTCAGCAGCCATGTGCGCTATGTCGCCATCGAGTTGGGGACGGGGTCCTTTACACCTCATGACGTGGATACCATCGTCGCCAACGGTTATGGCGACTGCAAGGATCACGATGTCCTGCTGCAAGCACTGCTGAAGGCCAAGGGCATCGACGCCGAAAGCATCCTGATCAATGGCGACAGCGGTTACTCGCTGACCAGGGTTCCCACTTTCACCAGCCTGAACCACGTCATTACCTTCGTCCCCCAATTCAGCCTCTATCTCGACAGCAGCGCCGGTGTGGCGCCTTTCGGCATCCTGCCGTTGCAGGAATATGGCAAGCCGATGGTCGTGGCATCCACGACGTCGGCGGCGCTTGGCACGATGCCGGTGGTGCCGCCGGGGCTGGCCAAGGTCGCTTTCAAGACGGCCGTGACGCTGGACAAGAATGGCGTGCTGTCGGGCACAAGCAGCACGACAGCCACCGGTCCCTATGCCATTTCCCTGCGCGTCTTGGGCCTGGGCATCCAAGGGGTGGGGCCCACCGCCGCCACCCGCGTGCTCACCGTGCTCGGCTATGAAAGTCCCAGCGGCAGCTTCGTCCAGAATTCACCCATCGGCTTTGCGCCGGAATACACGATTTCCTCCACTTTCCGGGCATTGGGATGGGCGGACAATCTTTCGGGCAAGAACGGTTTCTACCTGCCGGGCGGCATGCGCCTGTTCGACCGGGCTGGCGACAATGTCATGGGCCCGTTCAATCCCGGGAACATGAAACCGGGCGAACCGACCGTCTGCTTCAGCGCCGAGCAGACCGAGGATCTGTCGCTGCAGGCCCCCGCCGGATACCAGTTCCAGGGACTGCCCAACAATGTGCGGGTCGAGACGCCCAATCTGCTGTTCGTCGCCACGTGGTCGCTTGTGGGCGACACGATGAGCGTGCACCGCAGCTTCACCAGCAAGATGGACCAGCCGCTGTGCACCGGGGCGGTTCGCGCGCAGTCGGCCGCGGCGCTGAAGCAGATTTCGGCGAGTTACGACCAGACCGTCTCGTTTACCAGCCGCGACGGCGGGGATGCGGCCAATGCCGGGCAGCCCTTCTACAATAGCGGCTATTCCCAATATAACGCCGGCCGCTACGAGCTGGCTATCGCCGATTTCGACAAGGCGATCGCGCTCAAGCCGGACGAGGTGGATTTCTATGACGCGCGGGGCGCCGCCTATGGCCGTCTCGGCCAGTATGCGCGCGCCATCGAGAATTTCGACCAGGCGATCAAGATGAAACAGGATCAGCCCGGCCTCTATATGGAGCGTGCGGACGCGCACCAGCGATTGGGCCATTTCGACCTGGCGGTCGCTGATTTCAGCAAGGCGATCGCGTTGAAGCCGGACATGGGAGAATCCTATGCCCGCCGCGGCGCGGCCTATCTCAGCCTCAAGCAGCAGGCGCTGGCGATTTCCGACTTCGGCAAGGCCATCGCGCTCGATCCCGATGCGACCGAGACCTGCCACACCTATTACAACCGGGCCTTGGCCCAGGGCGTCAGCCATCCGGATCTGGCCATCGCCGACCTGGACAAGGCGATCGCGCTGAAGCCGGATTTCGCGGACGCCTACCGGTTGCGCGGGGGCATGAAGGCCATGCAACACAAGATGCCGGCCGCCATCGCCGATTACGACAAGGCGCTCGCCTTGGCGCCCGAAGACCTCGATGCCCTGACCGAGCGCGCATATGTGCATTACGAAGCCGGGGAATACAGGCAGGCCATCGCGGACTACGACAAGGTTCTGGCGCGCAAGCCTGATTTGGCGTCGGCGCTGTTCTACCGTGGCGGTGCCCGCAACAAGATCGGCCAGAAGGAAGGCGAACGGGACATTGCCCAAGCCATCAAGCTCGATCCATCGCTCGGGAAATAGGTCATGGTGATGTTTCATCGCAGGCATGCATTGTTCGGGGTTGCCGCAACCGTGGCGTCGGCGACGGCTGCTGGTGCCAAGCCCACACGCAACGTTGTCGAAGGGCTGAAGCCCTATGCGGTCAACCTGGACACCTGGTTCAAGACCGTGCCGTTCGAGCAGCGCTTTGCCCTGGCGCGCGAGGCGGGCTTCACCACCATCGAATTCTGGAGCGTGGAACGCGGCACCGCCAACCGCACGGCGGCCGAGTGGAAAAAACTGTGCGACGACAACGGCCTCAAGGTGGTGCAGATCGCGCCGGCCTGGCCCAACTTCGGCGACGCTGCGCGCCATGACGAAATGCTGGCCGTCACGAAGAAGTCCATTGCCGACTGTCGCACCCTGGGTTGCGACCGCTTCACCGTCACCGGTCATTCGCTGATCGACGGCATGACGCGCGAGGCGCAGCTGGCGGGCTACCAGGCGGGCCTGATGCGCATGGCGCCGGTGGTGGAAGCCGCCGGCATGGTGGCGCTGGTCGAGCCGTTCAACCGCGTCAATCACCTGAACCATCTGCTGAACGGTTCGCAGCCGGCGCTGCCGATGGTGCGCGCGGTGAATTCGCCCGCGATCAAGCTGTTGTGGGACTTCTATCACATGCAGTTGGAAGACGGAGACCTGATCGAAAAGTTCGCCAGCGGCGCCGACCAGGTCGGCCATGTGCAGATCGGCGACGTGCCCGGCCGCTACCAGCCCGGCACCGGCGAGATAAACCATGTCAACCTGATCCGGGCCGTGCGCGCCGCCGGTTACACGCGCGCCATCGGCCTGGAATTCTCGCCCAAGGACAATGATGTGCCGGCGGCTGTCGCGGCCGTGCTCGCACTGGAGGAAAGAAAATGAAGAAGATTCTGCTCGCCGCCGCGCTGCTCACGTCTGCTGCGGCCATCGCGCAAGTCCCGCCTGGCGCGGACCTAAGCAAGACCGGTGCACCCGGCCCCAACACCGCGCCGGCGGAATACAGCCGCCCGCGCCAGACCATCTCGCCCATCGTGCATGCCGACCGCAGCGTCACCCTGAAAGTGAACGCGCCGCTGGCCAGCGAAGTGCGCGTCACCGGCCACATCATCGGCCCGAACTCGCACTGGCTGTCCGCGCCGCGCAAATCGATTGCCATGACCAAGGGCGCCGACGGCATCTGGAGCGTCACGGTCGGGCCTCTCGCGCCCGACATCTATGACTATGCCTTCCTGATCGATGGCTATCCCGCCAGCGACATCGCCAACCGCAGCAACTTGGTCGAAGTGCCGGCCGACAAGTCCACTTATTATGATGTGCAGGATGTGCCGCATGGCGACGTGCACATGGTGGTCTATCACTCCAAGGCCACCGACAGCTGGCGCTACCTGCGCGTCTATACCCCGCCCGGTTACGACAGCGGCAAGCAGCGCTATCCGGTGGTGTATCTCCAGCATGGCGGCAACTGCTGCGAATATGCCTGGATGGAACAGGCGCGCGCCAACATCATCATGGACAACCTGATCGCCGAGAAGAATGCCAAGCCCATGATCATCGTCATGGCGCTGGGCGCGCGCAGCGGCAACAGCGAAGGCCTGGGCCCGCTGGAAGGCCAGATGGAAAATGCGCCCAAGCTGGGCAAGGGCCAGACCAACTACGATCCCGGCAACAAGTTCGAGATCGACCTGCTCACCGGCATCATCCCGTTCATCGACGGCAAGTACCGCACCATCGCCGACGCTGATCACCGCGCGCTGTCGGGGCTTTCCCAGGGCGGCATCCAGACCGTGACCATCGGGCTGCGCCATACTGAGACCTTCCACTGGCTGGCGCCGATGAGCGCGGGTGCCGAAAGCGCCGGCGACGACCAGTTCATGGACATATCGAAGGACATCTTCGCCAACCCCGAACCGCTGAAGAAGAACCTCAAGCTGCTGCATTTCGTGGTGGGCAATGAAGATGTGCTGCACGAGGCCGACAAGCGCCTGGCCGACAAGCTGACCTCGCTGGGCGTGAAGCTGACGTTTACCGGCGTGCCGGGCATGCACGAATACAAGGTGTGGCGCCGCGGCCTGCACGAGGTGGCGCCGGAACTCTTCACGCACTAACCTGGCGCCATGACCCAATTGCGCGACGCCGCCGCGGCCTTGCAGCGCGGCGACCTTGCCGCGGCCGAACGCGGCTTTGCCACCGTGCTGGCGGCCGAGCCCGATCATGTGCAGGCGCTGCACCTGCTGGGCATCGTGCGCGCCCAGCAGGGTCGCATGCCCGAAGCGGAAAGCCTGATGGCGCGTGCCGTCGCGGCCGATCCGCGCGCTGCCGATGTGCGGGTCAACCACGGCAATGTGCTCAATCTTCTGGGCCGCTTCGACGATGCGGTGGCGGCGTACGATGCCGCGCTGAAGCTCAACCCGGCCGATGCGGGCACCGTGAACAACCGCGCCAATGCGCTGATGAGCCTGAACCGGCTGGACGAGGCGCTGGCCGGGTTCGACCGCGCTCTACAGCTAGCGCCACGGCATGGCGAGGCGCTGTACAACCGCGCCAACGCACTCTTGAAGCTGGGCCAGCTGGAAGCCGCGATCGCCGCCTTCGACAGCCTGCTGGCGCTGGCGCCGCGCCATGCCGGCGCGCTGAACAACAAGGGCATCGCGCAGGTGGAGCTGCGGCGGCTGGATGCGGCGCTGGAAAGCTTCAGCCGCGCGCTGATGGCCGGGCCCGATTTCGTCGAGGCGGTGAACAACCGTGCCAATGTCCTGACCCGGTTGCGCCGCTTCGACCAGGCGCTGGCCGACCATGATCGCTCGCTCAAGCTCCAGCCGGGCCGCAGCGAAATTCTGCGCAGCCGCGCCGGGCTGCTGCTCAGCCTCAAGCGTCATGCCGAGGCGCTGGCGGCGTGGCGCGCCTTGCGCGCTGCCGATCCGGCCGACCGCTATGCGCTGGGCGGCATGTTCGCCGCCGCATTGCATTTGTGCGACTGGGACCAGCTGGCGCAGATCGGCGCGCAGGTGAAAGCCTCGCTGGGCGGCGCGGGTGACGATGTGATCCCGCCTTTCCTGTTCCTGGGTTACAGCGGCGACAAGGCGCTGCAACGCGAGGCAGGCCGGCGAGCGACGGCCGACCGCGTACCCGCCGATACCGTGCTGCTGCCGCCGGTGACGTACAAACACGACCGCATCCGCATCGCCTATATCTCGTCGGATTATTGCCAGCATCCGGTGCCGGCGCTGATCGCGCGCATGCTGGAATGCCACGACCGCGCGCAGTTCGAAATCCACGCCATCTCCACCGGCCTGGATGACGGCAGCCCCATCCGCGCGCGCATCGTCAAGGCGGTGGAGCATTTCCACGACACCCAGGCGCTCAGCCCCGCCGACGTCGCGGCCCTGGTGCGCCGGCATGAGATCGACATCCTGGTGGACCTGAACGGCCACACCGAAGGCGACAATCTGGAGGTGCTGGCACGGCGCCCGGCGCCGGTGCAGGTGAATTACCTGGGCTATCCCGCCACCACCGGCGCCGACTTCATCGACTATATCCTGACCGACGCAACCGTGGCGCCGTCATCGGATCAGGCGTTCTTTTCCGAAAAGATCGTCGAACTGCCCAACAGCTATTTCCCCACCGCCTATGCACCACTGGGGCGAGCGCCCACGCGCGCCGAGGTGGGTCTGCCGAAAGACGGCTTCGTGTTCTGCTGCTTCAACAACAGCTACAAGATTACGCCGGAAATCTTCGCGGTGTGGATGCGGCTGCTGCACCAGGTGCCGGGCAGCGTGTTGTGGCTCTTGTCGGCCAATGCCGATTTCCATCGCCAGCTGCATGCCCGCGCGCAAGAGTCCGGCATCGATCCGGCGCGCTTCGTCTTTGCCTCGCGGCTCAACGCCCAGCATCACTTGCTGCGCCAGCAGCTCGCCGACCTGATGCTCGATACCCAGCCCTATACCGGGCATATGACCAGCAGCGACGCGCTATGGGCCGGCGTGCCCATTGTCACCATGCCGGGCGATGCGTTCGCGGGCCGCGTCACCGCCAGTCTGCTGACCGCGCTGAACGTGCCCGAGCTGATCGCGCCCGATCTCGCCGGTTATGAAGCGCTGGCGCTGAAGCTGGCGCGCGATCCGGTGGCGCTGAAAACGCTGCGCGAAAAGACCGTACAGAACCGCGACACCATGGCGGCCTTCGATATGCCGCGCCTGGCGCGCGATGTGGAAGCGGCGTTCAAGAAAATGCTGAACCGATAAGAATTGTCATGGCCCACTTTACGTGGGCCATCCAGAGCCGGAAGCGCCGGCGTTTGTTGCCCTGGATGGCCCGGTCAAGCCGGGCCATGACGGAAGGGTATCAGATCCCGTCGCTGAACACAGGCAGGGCGTCGGTCAGGCCGCGTGGCGTGCCGACATCGTGGAATTCGCCGCTCTCAAAGACCTTCGCACGCACCGTCAGGCCGCTCTGGACCGCCTGCTGGAACACCGCGCCCAGCGGCTTGTCCCTTGCGGCGCCCGCCAGCAACGCCGTGAAGCGCGGACCCCATACCGCAATCGCCCAGGTGTTGTTCAGATCGGTCTCGTTCGGCTTGTCCTGCACTTCGCTGACATGGCCGCGTCCATCCACCCGCACCGGCCCCAACTCTTTCGGCTTGGCGGTGGGGAACACGCCCAGCGCCAGGTCGGCATTCTCTTGTTCAAACAGCGCGCGCAGCTGTGCCAGCGCATCCGCCGGCCGCACCAGGGTATCGGGCAGCAGCAGGCAGCAATTCGCGTCTTTCGCCCACGGCGCGGCCAGCGCCACCGCGCCGGTCAGACCATCGGGCTGCGCCTGGTTCAAAAACGCGATGTCCAACCCCAGCGCGCCGCCCAGATATTTCATCAGCTCCGGCTTGCGATCCGAAATCACCACCAGCGCGCGCGCCACACCGGCTGTGCGCAACTGGCGCAGCGACGCTTCGATCACCGGCATGGGGCGCATCACCTGGCCCTCGGCCACATAGGCGATGGGCAGCAGTTCCTTCGGGTAGCCGGGCAGGGCCAGCCGGGTGCCCAGCCCCGCCGCCGGTATCACCCCCACATAATCGGCCATGTCTTCTCCCCTTCGCCCCTGTCCAGCTTAACCGCCTGCTGCGGCTGCGAGAAATAACCCCTTTTGGAACCGGCACTTGCGCGGGGCTCCGGGGAAGGCTTTAAAGGGTGAAAGTGCCGCGCTGGCAAGGGCGCGTCCGCGGCCATATATTCAGCCTTTCAAGGGTTTAGGAGTACGTCATGGGCGGTTTGAGTTGGATCCACTGGTTGCTGCTGGCCGGCGTCGCGCTGGTGCTGTTCGGCGGCCGCGGCAAGGTCTCCGACCTGATGGGCGACTTCGGCAAGGGCATCAACAGCTTCAAGAAGGGCCTGTCCGAGGGCGGCAAGGAAGACCCCAAGGTCATCAACGCCGAAGCCAAGGACAAGGACAAGACCACCGTCTAAGTCCGCGCGAAGGCGCACGTCATGTTCGACATCTTCAGTTGGCAGCACATCGTCATCCTGCTCGTGGTGGCGCTGGTCGTGGTCGGTCCCAAGGACCTGCCGCGCATGTTGCACATGGCCGGCAAGTGGGCGGGCAAGGCCCGCGCCATGGCCAATGAATTCCGCAAAAGCTTCGACGAGATGGCGCGCCAGACCGAACTGGACGAGCTGCGCAAGGAAATCGAGGAGCTGAAGAAGCAGAACCCGGTCTCCGACATCGCCGAGCAGATGAACGAAGTCTCCAACAGCCTGAACGCCTCGGTCGATATCGAGGGCGCAGGGCAAGGCGCCGCCGAGGCCTCCGCGCCGGTCGAAGGCGCAATCGAGCCGCGCAGCGGCGAATTCGAAGTCACTGATAAAGCGGCCGAAGCCGAAAAGACCACGCCGTGATCACGCCGACCCCGGAAGACGAAGCCGCGCTGGACGCGACCAAGGCGCCGCTGATGGAGCACTTGCTGGAGCTGCGCAAGCGGCTGATCTGGGCGGTGGTCAGCTTCCTGCTCTGCTTTGCGGTCTGCTTCGGCTTCTCGAAGGAGATTTTCGCCTTCCTGACCGTGCCGCTGCACGCCGCCACCAACCACCTGATCTATACCGCCCTGCCGGAAGTCTTCTTTACGCAAGTGAAGATCGGCATGTTCGGCGGTCTGTGCCTGGGCTTTCCCATGATCGCCGCGCAGCTCTGGGCCTTCATTGCGCCCGGCCTCTACAAGCACGAGAAGCGCGCCTTCCTGCCCTTCCTGATGTGGACGCCGGTGATGTTCATCATGGGCGCGGCCTTTGTCTATTACGTGATGCTGCCCTTCACGATCAAATTCTTCGGCAGCTACCAGGTCGCCGGCAGCGCCGGCACCATGGGCATCGAACTGGAAGCCAAGGTCAGCGATTACCTGGAACTGGTGATGACCCTGATCTTCGCGTTCGGGCTCACGTTTCAGCTGCCGGTGCTGCTGTCGCTGCTGGGCAAGGTGGGCATCGTCACCACCAAGGCGCTGAAGGAAATGCGCCGCTATGCCTATGTCGGCCTGTTCGCGGTGGCCGCGGTGTTCACGCCGCCCGATGCCTTTTCGATGCTGTGCCTGGCCGTGCCGCTGGTGCTTCTGTACGAAGTGTCGGTGTTCTCGGTGATGATGATCGAGCGCGGCCGCAAGAAGGAAGAGGAAGCCGCAGCCGCCGCAAAGGCCGCCGCTTCCACCGACGTCACCAAAACCGACTGATAAATCCTTTTAGGCCGCTGCGCGGGCGCCGTCGCCGCCGGTCACGCGGCTGGCGGGGAAGTGCAGCATGATGCTGGTGCCCTGGTGCGGCACGCTTTCGATCAGCAACGCGCCGCCGTGCAATTCCATCATCGCCTTGGACAGCGGCAGGCCCAGGCCGGTGCCCGCATGGGTGGCGGTCATCTTGTTGGCGACCTGGCCGAAGGGCGTCAGCGCCTTTTCGATATCCTCGTCGCTCATGCCGATGCCGGTGTCGGTGACGGTGACCCGGTAGCCGCCGCAATCCAGCGCCGTGCCCACCACCGCGACATTGCCGCCGGCGGGCGTGAACTTGATGGCGTTGCCCAGCAGGTTGATCAGGATCTGGCGCACCATGCGCTCGACCGCCACCACGCGCACGCTTTCGGGCGGCAGGTTGGCGCTGACGGTGACGCCGTATTTCTCGCCCAGCGATTGCACCATGCCGATCGAGCTTTCCACCGCCTGGCACAGCGGGAATTCCGTGGCGTTCTCCAGGCTCATCTTGCCGGCTTCGATCTTGGACAGGTCGAGAATGTCGTTGATGATGCCCAGCAGATAGCGGCCGCTGGAATGGATGTCGCCGGCATAGCCCCGATAGCGCTCATTGTGCATGGGCCCCAGATGCTGCTCCTTCATGATTTCGGAGAAGCCCATGATGGCGTTCAGCGGCGTGCGCAGTTCGTGGCTCATATTGGCCAGGAAGGACGACTTGGCCTTGTTGGCGCTTTCGGCCTGGTCGACCGAGGCCGCCAGGCGGCGCGACATGATGTCGAGATGGCTGCGGCTGCGCTCCAGCTGGGCGATCACGTCGCGGGCATAGAAGATGATCGGGCCGGCAACGACACTGATCTCGACCGCCAGGTTCAGGATCGCCAGGCCCTGGACCGGCAGCCCCTCGGCGGTGCGCACCAGGAAATGCAGGCTGACGGCGGCGCAGGTCGCCATCGCGGTCAGCGCCGCGGTGGAACCCCAGGCCCCCAGACGCGACATGCGGACGTCCAGCGCATCAAGCGCGGAACGCAATCGCATGGCGATGGTCAGCCGGTACACGCGCAAATCCCCCCCCTGTTCGGAGAAGATGCTATGCCCGTTCCGGTTGCGACGTGGTTTCACCGGGCGTGAAATTTTGAGGCAGAAATTAGGGATCTGCTAACCCTGAAAAGCCGACCTTTCCGCCGTTTCGCGCCGGTTTTGACCCCGCCGCACGGGCGTGGCATGACCCGGAGCCGAAAGGAATCCCCATGCACGACATCAAGGCTATCCGCGACGATTCCAGCGCCTTTGTGCGCGGCCTTTCGCGGCGCGGCATGGCGGATGCGCAGGCCATCGCCGATGGGTTGCAGGCCAGGGACAGGGACCTGCGCGAGCTTCTGGTGCGGCTGCAGACCCAGCAGGCCCGCCGCAACGAAGCCTCCAAGCTGATCGGCCAGGCCAAGGCCAGGAAGGACGAGGCGCAGGCGAGCGCGTTGATGGCCGAGGTCGCGGGGCTCAAGGAAGCCATCCAGCAGGGCGAACAACAGCAGCGCGAAATCGAGGAGGCGCTGAAGCAGGCGCTGGCCGTGCTGCCCAACCTGCCGGCCGACGACGCGCCGGACGGCGCCGATGAAAGCGAAAATGTGCCGGTAACCGAGCGCGCCTTCGGCACCCCGCCGGGCATCAACAACGCCAAACAGCATTTCGAGATCGGCGAAGCGCTGGGCCAGATGGACTTCGAACGCGCCGGCAAGGTGTCGGGCGCGCGCTTCGTCTACCTGAAGGGCGACCTGGCGCGGCTGGAACGCGCGCTGGGCAGCTTCATGCTGGACAGCCACCGCGAAAAATTCGGCTACACCGAAGTCGCGCCGCCGGTGCTGGTCAACGACAAGGCGATGTTTGGTACGGGGCAGCTTCCGAAGTTTGACGACGACCTGTTTTTCGCGAGTAGCGCATACACTCCCGATCCAGGGAAGCTGCCCACGGAAACCCCTGGACTTTATTTTTCGCAGCCATTGGAAGCTGACATTTGGAAGGCTGGCGACGGAGAAGTCAAAGTCACCGTGAATGTCACAGGTGCGAAAGTCGTGAATGCTCGTCGCTGGCTGATCCCCACCGCGGAAGTGTCTCTGACCAATTACGTCAATGACGAAATCCTGAACGAAGCCGAGCTGCCGATCCGCTTCACCGCCTACACGCCGTGCTTCCGTGCCGAAGCCGGTTCGGCCGGGCGCGACACGCGGGGCATGATCCGCATGCACCAGTTCAGCAAGGTCGAGCTGGTGTCAATCACCACGCCCGCACAATCGAATGCCGAGCACGAGCGCATGACCGACGCGGCGCAGTCGATCCTCAAGAGCCTGGAGCTTCCGCACCGCGTGGTGTCGCTGTGCACCGGCGACATGGGCTTTTCCGCGCGCAAGACCTATGACCTGGAAGTCTGGCTGCCCGGCCAGAATGCCTTCCGCGAAATCTCGTCCTGCTCCAACTGCGGCGACTTCCAGGCGCGGCGCATGAACACCCGCTTCCGCAATGCCGAAGGCAAGGTGCAGGGCCCGGTGCATACCCTGAACGGTTCGGGTCTGGCGGTCGGCCGCACCCTGGTCGCGATCCTGGAAAACTACCAGCAGCCCGACGGCGGCGTGGCGATCCCCGCCGCGCTACAGCCCTACATGGGCGGAAAAACGAAAATCGAGAAGATCACTTGAGGACTGTCATGGCCCGGCTTGCCCGGGCCATCCAGAGCCGCAGGCACCGGCGTTTGTTGCCCTGGATGGCCCACGTAAAGTGGGCCATGACACTGAGAGAGACACATGCGCATTCTTGTCACCAATGACGACGGCATTCACTCGCCGGGCCTGACCGTTGCCGAAAACATCGCCCGCGCCGTCAGCGATGACGTCTGGGTGGTGGCGCCCGAGATGGAACAGTCCGGCGCCTCGCACTCCCTCACCCTGTCCGCGCCCTTGCGCATGCGCCGCCTGGACGAGCGCCACTATGCGGTCACCGGCACGCCTACCGATTGCGTGATGATGGCCTGCCTGCACCTGATGAAGGGCGGCCAGCCCGACCTCATCCTCTCCGGCGTCAACTGGGGCTCGAACATGGCCGACGACGTGACGTACTCCGGCACCATCGCCGGCGCCATGGAAGGCACGGCACTGGGCATCCCCTCGATCGCGCTGTCACAGGCTTATGACGAAGGCGTGCGCGACTCGATCAGCTGGGAAGCGGGCGAGGTGCACGGCGCGACGATAGTGAAGAAGCTGGTCGCCGCCGGCTGGCCCGCCGGCACCTTGATGAACGTGAACTTCCCCGGCTGTGCCGCCGACCAGGTGAAGGGCGTTCAGGTTGTACCCCAGGGCAAATACGACCTGGCCTCGACCGAGATTGTGGAGCGCACCGATGCGCGCCAGCGCTCCTACTACTGGATCGGACTGCGCCGCCGCAAAGTGACGCCCAGGCAGGAAAGCGACCTGGGCGCGGTTTATTCCAACCACATCGCGGTCACCCCGCTGCACCTGAACCTGACCGAGGCCAGTGTGCTGGAAACCCTGCGCCAATCCTTAACCAAAGGTTAAACGTGCGGGAACCCGCGGTTAATGACAGTTAAAAGGTTCTAAACCTTTCGCCGCGATGATCCGTTTCGAGACAGTGCAAAAGGCACACCCCGATGCGGAAGAAGATCCTTTTCGTCCTCGCGCTGGCCGCGCCGTTGCTGGCCGCGTGCATGCCCGACACCCCCGAAACCCAGCTCTCCTGGGGCGTGAACGACCGCGTCGGCAGGGCGCATCGCCCGGCCAACACCGCCGTCGCCCGCAACGAAGGCGCGCGCACCTATACCTATCAGGACAAGTACGCCTCGCCGTCGCCGCGCCCCGCGCCTAACTATGTCACGCCCAACAACCCCTATGCGCCGCAGGCCTACAAGCCGGTGGTGTCCAGCAAGCCGCTGGCCCCGGTGTCGCCGGCTCAGTCCACGTCCGTCGCATCCGCCGATGCGCCCGCCTTCGCCTGGCCCGTGTCGGGCCGCGTGCTGTCGGAGTTCGGCTCGACCGCCAGCGGCGGCCACAATGACGGCATCAATATCGGCACCGCGATGAGCGCGCCGATCCATGCTTCCGCCTCGGGCACCGTGACCTATGCCGGCAACGAACTGAAGAATTACGGCAACCTGGTGCTGATCAAGCATGCCAGCGGCTACACGACTGCGTACGCCCATGCCGACCGGCTGACCGTGGCCAAGGGCGACTTCGTCGCGCGCGGCCAGGTGATCGGCTATTCGGGCCAGACCGGCGACGTCAGCAGCCCGCAGCTGCACTTTGAAATCCGCAGCAACACCACGCCGGTCAATCCGCGCACCTATTTGTCCAGCACGACCGCGCGCAACTAGTTATCCGCATCGTCTGAAAATAATTGCGGCGGCGTTTTCGGGCGCCGCCGCAAGCGTTTGTGCGCCATGGATGCGCTGCGATACCCGTCGCGCTTATCCCCTCCCGGCGCGGCGCTGCCATATTGCGCGCATGACGCAGCGAAGCCGCACCGCGAAGGAAGACCTTGTCCGCACCCCCAGGGGGGAGGGGGCGGGGTCAAATCGCAAAACAACGATCAAGCTGTTGCGTCCCGACCAGGTCTGGCAGCCAGCGCTGGGCGCGCCGCGCGGCAACCGCAACGCCGCCAAGCCGCTATCCACACTTGAGGCGCGGGTGCGCGACTTGCGCCGCCGCGCGCGGATCGCGATCAAGGCGGCGGATCTGATATGCGCACTTGAAAAGCTCCGCAGGGCCAATCAGACCCTGCCCTTGAGCGAGGGGCAGTGTTCAACCCTCCAGCGTCTGGCCCAGCTCACCAGCAAGGTCTTGAATGAACTGCCACGCCACGCGCCCGCTGCGGCCGCCACGGCCCATCGCCCAGGCCAGTGCGCGCCTGCGCAGGTCGTCGGCATCGATGCGCAGCTTGTAGAAGCTGACATAGCCTTCGATCATGGCGAGGTATTCGTCCTGCCCGCAATGGTGGAAGCCCAGCCACAGGCCGAAGCGGTCGGACAGCGAGACTTTCTCTTCCACCGCCTCACCGGGATTGATCGCGGTGCCGCGCTCGTTGTCGACCAGGTCGCGCGGCATCAGGTGGCGGCGGTTGGAGGTGGCATAGAAGATGGTGTTGGTGGGCCGGCCCTCGATGCCGCCTTCCAGCGCCGCCTTCAGCGACTTGTAGCTGGTGTCGTCCTTGTCGAAGGACAGGTCGTCGCAATACAGCACCACGCGCTTTTTGCTGGTGCGCAGGATGCGCAGCAGCTGGGGCAGGGTGTCGATGTCCTCGCGGTGAATCTCGATCAGGACCAGCTTGTCTTTCCGGTCCCGGTTCACTTCCTCATGCACCGCCTTGACCAGGCTGGACTTGCCCATGCCGCGCGCGCCCCACAGAAGCGCATTGTTGGCCGGCAGGCCGTCGGCGAAGCGTTTGGTGTTGGCGAACAGCGTGTCGCGCTGGTTCTCGATGCCCTTCAGCAGCGCCATGTCGACATGGGCGACATGGGGCACCGCCACCAGTCCGCCTTCCGACGGCTCCCAGATGAAAGCCTCGCCATCGGGCAGGGCATGGGCAATCGCATGGGGGGCCAGCCGCTCCAGCGCGCCGGCAATGCGCGCCAGCAGTGCGGGCTGATCCAAAGCCCCGTTTTTATCGCTGCCGGTCATGCTAACCCCTTGATTTACCACGGTTGCAAAGCGAGTACGCGCCGCTATAGTCCGGCCCTCTCACCGCTGAAAGCCCCGCACTATGAATATGAACGATCCGATGTTCCAGACGCTGACTCTCGCGCTGCCGATGATCGCGATCTTCTACTTTCTTCTCTGGCGCCCGCAAAGCCAGCGCCAGAAGCAGCTGCGCACCATGGTCGACAATCTGCGCCGTGGCGACCAGGTCGTCACCTCGGGCGGCATCCTGGGCAAGGTGGTGAAGGCGTCGAATTCCGACGATCCCGAAATCCTGGTCGAGATCGCCGACAATGTGCAGGTGCGCGTCCTGAAAGCGACCCTGTCGGATGTGCGCAGCAAGAGCGCCGACAAGGCGGACAAGGAATAAGCCGTGCTGCAGGTCTCCATCTGGACGCGCATTTTCACCATCATCGTCGTGGTGGCGGGCATCCTGATCGCGCTGCCCAATGCGCTGTCCGACAAGGTGCGCGCGAAATTTCCGTCCTGGCTGCCCAGCCAGACGGTGAACCTGGGCCTGGACCTGCAGGGCGGTTCGTATCTGCTGCTGCAGGTGGACCTGGACCAGGTCACCCGCGACCGCGCCGAAAGCATGGTGGGCGACATCCGCTCCGGCTTCCGCAAGGCCAAGATTCCCCTGACCGACCTGAATGGTCATGGCGACACCGTCTCGGTGCGCGTCACCGACCCCGCGCGCATCGAAGACGCACGCACCTTGCTGAACACCATCAACCCCACCGTCACCGGCGCGGTGCTGGGCGTGGGCGGCAAGCAGTATGACATGACCGAACAGGGCGGCGTCTTCACCCTGCACATGACCGATGCCTTCAAGACCACCACCCGCCAGCAGGTGCTGGACCAGTCGGTGGAAGTGGTGCGCCGCCGCATCGACGAGCTGGGCACCCGCGAACCCAGCATCGAGCGTTCGGGCGACGACCGCATCCTGGTGCAGGTGCCGGGCCTGCAGGACCCCACCCAGCTCAAGATCATCCTGGGCAAGACCGCCAAGATGAGCTTCCGCCTGGTGGACGAAAGTGCGGATCCCAACGCCGCGGTCGCGCCGATCGGCGACGAAATCCTGCCGGTTCTGAACGAGAACAAGAACGCCGCCGTGCGCAAGGTGGCCGTGCAGCGCCGCATCGCGGTGGCGGGCGACCGCCTGACCGATGCCGGGTCGGGCTTCGACCAGCGCACCGGATCGCCGGTCATCACCTTCCGCTTCGACAGCGTGGGCGCGCGCGAATTCGGCGACGTGACCAAGGAACATGTCGGTCACCGCTTCGCCATCGTGCTGGACAACCAGGTGATCATGGACGCCAACATCCAGGAACCGATCCTGGGCGGTTCGGGCCAGATCACCGGCAGCTTCACCACCCAGACCACCAACAACATCGCCATTCTGCTGCGCGCCGGCGCACTGCCCGCGCCGCTGAAGATCCTGGAAGAGCGCACCGTGGGTGCGGAGTTGGGCGCGGACTCGGTGAACGCCGGCCGCTATTCCGCGCTGGCGGGCCTGGGCCTGGTCGCGCTGTTCATGTTCCTGCGCTATGGCCTGTTCGGCCTGTTCGCCGACGTCGCGCTGGCCTTGAACGTGATCCTGCTGCTGGCCTTCCTGACCCTGTTCGGCGCGACGCTGACCTTGCCGGGCATCGCCGGCATCGTGCTCACCATGGGCATGGCGGTCGACGCCAACGTGCTGATCTTCGAGCGTATCCGCGAAGAGCAGCGCAACGGGCGCGGCATGCTGGCCTCGATCGACCAGGGCTTTGCGCGCGCGCGGGCCACCATCTTCGACGCCAACATGACCCACCTGATCGCCTCGCTGATCCTGTTCGAACTGGGCCAGGGCCCGGTCAAGGGCTTTGCGGTGGCGCTGGGCGTGGGCATCATCACCAGCTTCTTCACCTCTGTTATGGTGACGCGGTTGATCGTGATCAGCTGGCTGAATGCGGCGCGCCCCCGGACCCTGACGATCTGACGGATAGCCCTACAAGATTGTGGTCTTTCCGCCTCGAAAGTTCCTGGCGGTTCCCTTAAAATGCGCGCCGGACTCATTTGGGGAGGGACGGCCATGGCCGCGTTTTTCGGAAATCTTCGCAACGTCGTGATCGCGGGCTTCGTGCTCGCCCTGCTGCTGGTCGGCGTCTATGCCCTGCAGGGCAATCCGCTGGATGCCGCGTTCGGCGCGTTCATCACCCGCTGGCTGCACATCATCAGCGGCGTGATGTGGATCGGCCTGCTCTACTATTTCAACTTCGTGCAGATCCCCACCATGCCCAAGGTGCCTGCCGAGCTGAAGGGCGGCGTCACCGGCTATATCGCGCCGGCCGCGCTGTTCTGGTTCCGCTGGGGCGCGCTGGCGACCATCCTGTTCGGCATCGGCCTGGCCTGCCAGGGCGCGGGCTATTCGATCCTGGACGCGCTGACCCTGGATGCCACCGAGAGCTTCGCCAGCATCAACACCACCCTGATCGGCATCGGCATGTGGCTGGGCCTGATCATGGGCTTCAATGTCTGGTTCCTGATCTGGCCGGCCCAGCAACGCGCGCTGAACATCGGCGGCAAGTATCCCAGCCTGACGCCCGAGGAAAAGGCCGCCGCCGGCAAGACGGCGATGATCTTCTCGCGCACCAACACCATGCTTTCCATCCCCATGCTGTTCTGCATGGTGGCGGCAATGCACATTTGATTTCGCCTTGCTAGATTGAGAGCCGCCGGAGCGATCCGGCGGCTCTTTTGTTTTGGACATGATGGACGCCGCTCTCGCCAACCGCCTTGCCGCTTCGGTCCGCTCCGCCGATCCCGACCGCTATTTCTCGGCGCTGTTCGCGCCGGCGCCGCAGCGGCCGCATCTTTACGCGCTGTATGCCTTCAATGCGGAAGTGGCGCGCGTGGCCGAGACCGTGCGCGAGCCCATGCTGGGCGCGATCCGCCTGGAATGGTGGCGCGAAACCGCGGAAGGCGCTGCAGGCGGTGTGCCCCGCAACCACGATGTCGCCCGCGGGCTCGCGGCGCTGTTCGCCGACCGCCCGGTCGCGCTGGCCGACCTTGAGGCGATCATCGCGGCGCGGGCGTTCGATTCCTCCGCCGATACCTTTGCGGACTTCGCCGCCTTCGAAGCCTATATCGATGCCACCAGCGGCGCGGTGATGCGGATCGCGGCCAAGATTCTTGGCGGCAAACCCGAACTGGTGCGGGAAGCGGGGCTCGCCTATGGCATGGCGGGGTTGTTGCGGGCGCTGCCGTTCCACAACAGTCGCCACAAGCTCTATCTGCCGCTGGACCTGCTGTCGGCGCTGGGCCTGACGCAGGAGGAATTCTTCCACCTTGAGCCGCGGGATACGCGCCTGCTCGCAGCAACGCGCCAGGTTGCGCTGAAAGCGCGGGATCACTTCCTGGCGTCGCGTGCTGGTCCCAAGCCCGGCGCGGCATTGGCCGCCATCCTGCCGGCCGCGCTGGTACCTGTTTATCTACGCAAGCTGTCGCGTGCGCGCGATGTACCCATCCATCGCCGGCAGATGGCGCTTTTGAGTGCCGCTATGAAGAAGAGGCTTTAGGCGATATCGGCGCCGCGGGGCTCACCGCTCTTGTATTTCACGTCGCCGTGGGAAATGCGGCGATAGTCCTTGAGCTGCTTCTGCGCGACCGCAAAGCAATCGTCCAGCACCGCATAGGCGTCATTGGCGGCCTTCTTGTGGCCATTGTCCTTGTATTCGCGGCTGACCACGATTTCCTTGTTGGGAATGCGGATCAAGATATGCACATCCGGCGGATTGCCGGTCGCCTTGGCGCTCTTGTTGGGGATCTCGATCACCACGCGGCAGCCGATGATGTGATCGTGAAACTGCTCCAGCTTGTCGACATGCGCCTTGACCGCCTGCTTCAGCGCGTCCGACGGTTCGAGGTTGTGAAAGGACAGTTCGAGAGGAATATCCATGGTTTGTCCCAATGTTGCTGTTTTGACAACGTGGGAAATCCTAGCGGGTTTCCCGGAACTATTCAGCCGCTTCTTGCCGATCCAGCCATGCGTCCAGATCGGCCAGGGCGCGCGTGCTCATCGCCTGTTTGCGGTCTTTTCCGCGGATTTTGGCGGATTTGGGAAATTCCGGAAAAAGACCGAAATTCACGTTCATGGGCTGGAAAGTCTTGGCGTCTGCGCCACCCGTAATGTGTTCCAGCAGGGCCCCAAGCGCGGTGGTGGCCGGGGGCAGGTTTTGTGCATGCCCCAAAATCTCATCGGCGGCAAAGCGTCCGGCCAAGAGCCCGATCGCTGCGCTTTCGACATAGCCTTCCACGCCGGTCACCTGGCCCGCGAAACGCAGATGCGGGCGCGATTTCAGGCGCAGCTGCAAATCCAGCAGGCGCGGCGAGTTGATGAAGGTGTTGCGGTGCAATCCGCCAAGACGGGCGAATTGCGCGTTCTCAAGCCCCGGAATGGTGCGGAAGATGCGAACCTGTTCGGCATGCTTCAGTTTGGTCTGGAAGCCGACCATGTTCCACAGGGTGCCCAGCTTGTTGTCCTGGCGCAGCTGCACCACGGCATAATGCCGATCGGTCTTGCGCGGATCCTGCAAGCCCACCGGCTTCATCGGCCCAAACGCCAGCGTCTGCTCGCCGCGCGCCGCCATCACTTCGATCGGCAGGCAGGCCTCGAAATAGGGCGTGTTCTTTTCCCATTCCTTGAAATCCGTCTTCTCGCCCGCCAGCAGAGCCGCGACGAAGCCCTTATACTGGGCTTCGTCCATCGGCAGGTTGATATAGTCGGCAACACCTCCGCCGGGACCTTCCTTGTCATAGCGCGACTGGAACCAGGCGACGTCAAAGTCGATCGACTCGCGATGCACGATAGGTGCGATGGCGTCGAAGAAAGCGAGCTGGTCGGCGCCGGTCGCCTCGCGGATGCTTTCCCCCAACGCCGCCGAGGTCAGCGGTCCGGTCGCCACGATGGTGGGGCCGAGTTCCGCCGGGGGCAGGGCCGTGATCTCTTCCCGCGCGATGCTGATGTTGGGGTGGGCTTCCAGCGCCCCGGTCACCGCGGCCGAAAAGCCGTGGCGGTCAACCGCCAGGGCACCGCCGGCCGGCAACTTGTGGGCGTCGGCGGCGCGCAGGATAAGCGAGCCGGCCCGGCGCATCTCTTCATGCAACAGCCCAACGGCGTTGTTGGCAGCGTCGTCAGATCGGAAGGAATTGGAGCAAACCAGTTCGGCCAGCGAATCGGTCTGGTGGGCATCCGTGCCGCGCAGGGGGCGCATCTCGTGCAGAATCACCGGTATGCCGGCCTGAGCGGCCTGCCAGGCGGCTTCCGACCCGGCCAGCCCGCCACCGACAATATGTAGGTCGTTCGTCATAGGGGCAGGGCTGTAGCAGGTCCAAACCGCCTCGCGCAAAGGATTTAAGTCCTAAATTCTCCGTGGAAAAGCGCCCCGAAGATACGAAAATTGCGCGACGGGAAGCTGAGCAAAGCCTTTTGGCAACAGTGGAAAAGGAAATGTGAAAGTGGCGTTGACTTGCCGCGAACCTTCGAGGAAACATGCCCGCAACATAAAGGGGGAATGCCTATGTTTCGTATGAAGTCTGTTGTTGGCGCGGTTGCGGTTGCCGCCATGGTTTCCACTTCGGCTCTCGCGGCTGCCAATGACGGCGCCCTGGCCCCCGGCAAGCCCGCTGGCGTGAAGAACGCGGCGCTCGGCACCGGTGCCTTGCTGATCGGTGCGATCGGCGTGGGTATTATCGCTGCCGTAGCGATCACGGTTTCGAACAACAACCACGACACCTCCGGTGGTGCCTCCAGCTTCCCGCCGGCGACCACCACGCCGTAAGGAACTGGCGCTCCGGCGCTCGGTTGACCGAAGAATTCGAAGGGCCTGCCGTCTCCAGACGGCAGGCCCTTTGTTTTGGTGCTGCGAATCCGACTAATTTCCTAGGCAGGGGCGCCTTAATTTGGCACCGGTTTAACGGTTTCGTGCGGGGCGTGATGTCATCATGCTGACACGACGCAAACAAAAGCATGCGTCCTTTAAGAGACGCGGTTGAAATAATTCGGGATGAAACATGCGGCGGGATGGCGCTTTCACAGCACGTCCCTATATTCCGGAGAGACAGGCAGGATTGTGATGGCTGACGAGAGCAAGGGTTTTAACTACACAAGGCTGGCGCTGGGCGCCGGCATTCTGGCCGTGGCCGCCGTTGGCGTCGCAGCTTTCGTGCCGCGCAAGAAACTCGCCGTCGTCACCGAGCCTTTGACCAATCTTGCCAAGTTGCCGATCGCGGCCGCGTTGACCGCCTGGACCATGGGCTTGTGGCACGACGCCACCGCGCCGCGTGCGCCGGTTTTCGACGACCTTCGCCCCTTCGACGAATTCTAGGCCAGTGCGCCAAGTTCCCGTCGTCGCGACCATCCGCGAAGCCTGGCTTTTCACTTTTTCGCATCTGGGCAACATCATCGGCTTGATCTGGATCCCGATGGTGATGATCACCGTCGCCCAGTTCTTCACTTTCCTGCGCTACTACAATGCCATGATCGATTATCTGGCAGGGGGAGGCACGTCCCAGTTGGGTCCCAGCACGTTGATGCTGATCGGTTATGTCGCCGCCGCGATGCTGCTTTACGCAATCATGTTCGTCGCGATCGTGCAGCTGGTGCTGGGCAGCCGCACAGGTGGTGTGATTGCGCATTTCGCTTTTGGACCATTGGAATGGCGCATGGCGCGCGCCTTCTTTGCTTTTACCGGCCTGTTATTGTTGATCGGGTTGGGTGTGATGATGCTGGCCAATCTTGCGATGGTTGCGGGCGGTCCCAAGTCTTCGCAAGCAGCGGCAAGCGGGTTCCTGGTGATGGGCCTGCTGGGCGCGTGCATCGCGCTGGTGCCGCGCTTCCTGCTTCTGCTCCCGGCTGTTTCTGTGAACGAAACCGGTTCGGTGCTGCGGCGGACCTGGGCGCTGTCGACCGGCAATTTCCTGCGCTTGCTGGGAATTGTGCTGGGCCTGTTCCTGCCCCTGGCCATACTGCTGGGCGTGGCCGATCTGGCCATCGGCGGACCTGGCGCGGTGGTTGCCGGCGACGATCGGATGCGGATGCTGCAAGCGCTTACAGAGGCGCGCAGTTCGCTGCCCGTGGCCTGCGGGTTGAGCTTCCTGGTATCGCCGTTGGTCGTGGGCCTGTTTTCCAGCGCAAGCGTCTCGGCCTGGCGCGCCCTGAAGGACGAGCCCACGGTCGAATTGATCGCCTGACCGCTTACTCCGCGGCCTTCAGCTTCCTTGTCGGCTGCGGCGCGTTCTTGAGCAGCGGCTTCAGATACTGACCGGTATAACTGCGCGCGATTTTCGCTACCTCTTCCGGCGTGCCCTGGGCCACGATTTCGCCGCCGCCATCGCCACCTTCGGGACCCAGATCGACGATCCAGTCTGCTGTCTTGATGACTTCGAGGTTGTGCTCGATCACCGCCACGGTATTGCCCTGGTCAACCAGCTCCTGCAGCACTTCCAGCAGCTTCTTCACGTCGTGGAAATGCAGGCCGGTTGTCGGCTCGTCCAGGATATAGAGCGTGCGCCCGGTGGCCCGGCGTGACAGCTCCTTGGACAGTTTCACGCGCTGGGCTTCGCCGCCCGACAGGGTTGTCGCCTGTTGGCCGACATTGATGTAGCCAAGGCCGACGCGCTTCAGCGTTTCCAGCTTTTCACCGATGGACGGCACGGCCTTGAACAGTTCGGCGCCTGCTTCCACGGTCATGTCCAGGATGTCGCTGATCGACTTGTCGCGGAACTTCACTTCCAGTGTCTCGCGGTTGTAGCGCTTGCCCTGGCAGACATCGCACTGCACATACACGTCCGGCAGGAAGTGCATCTCAATCTGGATCACGCCATCGCCCTGGCAGGCCTCGCAGCGCCCGCCCTTAACGTTGAAGCTGAAGCGGCCGGGCGCATAGCCACGCGCCTTGCTCTCCGGCAATTCCGCGAACCAGTCGCGTATCGGGGTAAAGGCGCCGGTATAGGTTGCGGGATTGGAGCGCGGCGTGCGCCCGATCGGCGATTGATCGATATCGATCACCTTGTCGAGGAATTCCAGTCCTTCGACGCGGTCATGCGGGGCCGGGTTTTCGCGCGCCTGGCTCAGCTTGCGGGCTGCGGCCTTGTAAAGCGTTTCGATGGTGAGTGTGGATTTGCCACCGCCCGACACGCCGGTGATGCAGGTCAGGGTGCCCAATGGAATGTTGGCGGTAACGCCTTTGAGATTGTTTCCGCGCGCGCCCACGACCTTCAGCCAGCGATTGTGCGCCGCCTTGCGGCGCTCCCGCGGGATGGGGATGAACTCCGTACCATTGAGGTATTTTCCGGTCAGGCTCTTCTTGTTGGCCATCACTTGGGCAGGCGTGCCTTCGGCAATGATGTGGCCGCCATGGACGCCCGCACCCGGACCCATGTCGATGACATGGTCGGCGGTGCGAATGGCATCCTCGTCGTGCTCGACCACCAGCACGGTGTTGCCCATGTCGCGCAGGCCGCGCAGGCTTTCCAGCAGCTTGTTGTTGTCGCGCTGGTGCAGGCCGATGGACGGCTCGTCCAGCACGTACAACACCCCGGTCAGGCCCGAGCCGATCTGCGAGGCCAGGCGAATGCGCTGGCTTTCACCACCGGACAAGGTGCCGGAGGATCGCGCCAGGGTCAGATAGTCCAGGCCAACATTGTTGAGGAATTTCAGGCGGGCGCGAATTTCCTTCAGGATGCGCACTGCGATTTCCTGTTGCTGCTTGTTCAGCTTCTTGTCGATGTCGCGGAACCAGGCGTCGGAATCGCGGATCGACATCTCGACGACCTGGCCGACATGCAGCGCGCCGATCTTCACCGCCAGCGCTTCGGGTTTCAGGCGATAGCCCTTGCAAGCCTCGCACGGCGATTCCGCCTGGTAGCGCTCCATTTCTTCCTGGACCCAGCTGGAGTCGGTCTCGCTGCTGCGCCGTTCCATATTGGGGATGACTCCCTCGAATTCCTTCTTGGTGTCATAGCGGCGCATACCATCGTCATAGGTGAACTTGATCACCTCGTCGCCGGAGCCGTTCAGGATGACATCACGCACCTTCTTGGGAAGGTCTTCCCACGGCACGGTCATCGAGGCCTTATAGTGCCGCGCGATCGCTTCCAGGGTTTGCAGGTAATAGGGCGAGGATGACTTGGCCCAAGGCGCGATGGCGCCTTTCTTCAGGCTCAGCGTCTCGTCCGGCACCACCAGCGCGGGGTCGAAATAGTTCTGCACGCCAAGGCCATCACAGACGGGGCAGGCGCCGTGTGGATTGTTGAATGAGAACAAGCGCGGCTCGATCTCGGGGATGGTGAAGCCGGAAACCGGGCAGGCGAACTTGGACGACAGCAGCATCTGGCGCGGGCTGCCGTCTTTCTCCTTTTCGTCCGCAAACTCGACGACAAGAAGTCCATCAGCCAGCTTCAGTGCGGTTTCGATGGAATCGGGCAGGCGGTTGCCGATGTCCGGCTTTACCACGATGCGGTCCACCACGATCTCGATGTCGTGCTTGAGTTTCTTGTCCAGCGTCGGCGTGGCGCCGATGTCATAGAACTTGCCATCGACCTTGGCGCGCTGGAAGCCTTTCTTCTGCAGTTCGGCCAATTCCTTTTTGTATTCGCCCTTGCGGCCGCGCACGATGGGCGCCAGCAGATAGAGGCGCGTGCCTTCCGGCAGCGCCAGGATGCGGTCGGCCATCTGGCTGACCGTCTGGCTTTCGATGGGAAGGCCGGTGGCGGGCGAATAGGGCACGCCGACGCGCGCGAACAGCAAGCGCAGATAATCGTAGATCTCGGTGACGGTGCCCACGGTCGAACGCGGGTTCTTCGAAGTGGTCTTCTGCTCGATGGAAATCGCCGGCGATAGCCCCTCGATGTGATCGACATCGGGTTTCTGCATCAACTCCAGGAATTGGCGCGCATAAGCCGACAGCGACTCGACATAGCGGCGCTGGCCCTCGGCATAAATGGTGTCAAAGGCGAGCGACGACTTGCCCGACCCGGAAAGGCCGGTCAGCACGGTCAGGGTGTCGCGCGGAATCTCGACATCGACATTCTTCAGATTGTGTTCGCGCGCACCGCGGATGACGATATTCTTCAGCATCAGTGAGGTTTTCCGAGAGAAGAGAGATAACGTTCGCTGGACCCGGCGGGCACGGCGCCCAGTTCGGCCAGCATGTTCAGGCAACGCGCCGCCAGATCGACCGAGCCGTAGCAATGGTGTGCGATCAGTGCGAGATGCTTCCACTGTTCCACGTTCATGTTCGACGCGCGGGTGAAGTTGCGGACATAGACCAGATCGGCTTCCAGCAACTGGCGCAGGCCCTTGTTGGGTTGGCCCGACACGATAGTGGGCGCCAGCGGCCAGACTTTCAGTTCCGCGAAACAATGGGGCACGAAGCCCAACCCGCGCAGCAGCGTGTCCATCTCGCCGATGGTCGGCTGGTTTTCGTACAGGGTGATGAAGGATGTTTCGGTCTGGATTGCCACGGTATCGGCCAGTTTGGCCCGGCCATGTTCCAGCACGTCACGCTCGGAACCCTGGATATCCATTTTTAGGAAATCCAGGTGCGCGACCTCGGCAACGTCGTCGAGGCGTTTGGTTGATACGGGAATGCGGGCTTTCACATCACCCCATATAGGAAACAGATTGAAAAGTGCCAGATGCTCGGGCCTGGGAACCAGCAGACTGGTCATGCCCTCCAGGCCACAGACATGCAGAGTGCGCTCGGTTCCATCGCCCAGGGCGTAGGGCAGGTAACGTTCGCGTGGGCCTTTGGCGGCTTCCAACCTGGCGAGCGCTTCCGCCTGCGGCTCGAATCCCACCACTTCGCACAGCCCAGCGGCCAGCATGCGTTTGTAGATTGGATCGCCGTCGATGGGGTTTGCCCCCACATCCACCACCGCAGTCAGCCGGGTCGGGGCGAGAATCTCGGTCAGAAGGTCCATGGCGCGTTCATAGCGGTTTCCAGCCTGGAAAACAAAAAGAGAACGTAGTGGGAAACCTGTTCCCATTGTTCAGTTGGCAAAGCGGGGGTGATGCGCCCTAATGACGCCAGGGCTGGCAGGCCGGATTCGACCAGCCGGAACAAGATTTTAGTTCATGAAGGGGGATGTCATGACCAAACTCCATACCGCCATTGCCGCTTCGGCCCTTGCCGCGCTCATGGGCACCCAAGCGGTTGCGGCAGACCCGGCGCTGATGCCGGGCAAACCGGCCGGTGTGCAGCAGGCCGCGCGCCACAGCGCCCGCCTTTGGGCCACGATCGGCATTGCTGCCGTGGTGGCGGGCGCGGTGGTCATCGCGATGAACAGCTCCAACGACGCCACGCCGCCGCCGACCACCAGTACGACGCCTTAAAAGCCCATCTGCTTCAGCAGCCACAGCCCGGCTGGCGGGCGGACATGGACCAGGTCCACATAGCCGCGCGCCTGGCCGTTCACCAGCGTTTCGCGGGTCAGTGCATTCGGCCGCATGAAGTCGAACAATCGCGCTTTGTTTGGGCAAGTGGCGTTGTGCGCCGTCACAGCGTCAGACACCTGCCGCTTGAAGGCCGCGAAGCCGGCGGCATCGGTGTCTTCATAGCGCGCGATGATCGCCATGTTGTCGGGCGGGAAATACAACGTGAGCCTTGCAGAGGCGGGACAGGCCGCCGCCAGCATGGTCTGCAGTTCACGCGCCGCACCGGCGCCCATCCGCATGGCGCGCGCGCGGCGATAATCCAGGTCGTGGCGCATCACGGCTGCGGTCATGTGGTTGTAGGCGCCAAAGATATCGGGCCGGTCGGCTGCTGTCTGACCCGACTTCAGTTGCATCAGCGACCAGGCGCTCAACCCGTTCATGCCCAGTGCGCCGCCGCTCAGGAAGCGGGTGGTGAACAGCCACAGCCAGCGCCGGGGTGTCGGTGTGCCCTGCGGTGTCACCGAAAGCCGTGTCTCGTCGAAACTGGGCAGGGCCTCGCCTGCGCCGCCATTGCCGGTGAAGGCATCGAGCGCCACCACGACATTCTTTACGGACGGTTGTGCCAGCGCGTCCTGGGTGAAGCGACGCGCCTCATAGGGCGTCATGCTGGAGGCCCCATAATTGAAGCTGCGCACATGCAGCGCCGGATCGACCAGGGTGGGGTCGTAGGCGTCGCGCACCCGGCTCGAGCCGACAAACACCAACTCCGGCTCGATCTGGGCAAGCCAGACCGGCTTCAGCGCGCGTTCGAAGCCCGACAGGGTCTGCGCGGATGCGCCCTGGGGATTATTCAATATGTAAGCGCCCGCTGCCCAGTTGAACGCCATCAGCGCGGCGATAGCCGCGATGACCGTTCCCAAAAACCAGAAGGCGTAGCGTGTGCGTTCCATCAGAACTGGAAATAGATGAAGGGTTTGAGGTTGGACAGCGCCAGCACCGCGACGATGCAGAGCAGGCCATAGGCGGCCGCCTGCAGACGCGTGGGCCGCCACGACAGCCGCGCTGCCGGCGTTACGGGCTGGTCGGCATAGGGCGAGGGCAAGGCGGGATCATGTCGCCACATGATCTCCATGCTGTTTGGCATGAACCAGACCATGCCGAAGAGCAACAGCAGCGCCACCGCCGCCAGCGGCGAGAAGCTCACCACGCTGGAATGGCCAAGGCCCACGAACCCGCCCAGCACATTGCCTGCCGACGCGAGGTCCGGCGCACGGAACACGATCCAGGCCAGGCAGGTCGCCGCAAACGTCAGCGCGACGGAAGCCGCCCGCAGCGGGATGCGCAGTGCCGGCGGTGGTGTCATGCCGCGCGTGGCGTGACGGAAGGCGTGGTTCACCGACAGATAGAAGCCGTGCAGCCCGCCCCACAGCATGAAGGTCCAGTTGGCCCCGTGCCACAGCCCGCCCAGCAGCATGGTGATGAACAGGTTCACATAGCGACGTCCGCGCCCGCCGCGATTGCCGCCCAGCGGAATGTAAAGATAGTCGCGCAGGAAGGCCGACAACGAAATGTGCCAGCGCCGCCAGAACTCGATGATACTGGCGGCCTTGTAAGGCGAGTGAAAATTCACTGGCAGGCGGATGCCCAGCATCGCCGACGAGCCCAGCGCCATGTCGGAATAAGCGCTGAAATCGAAATAGATCTGGAAGGCGAAGAACAGGGTGCCCAGCCACGCATCGGTCGCGCCCAGATGGGTGCCGCGCCCTGCCGCATTGAAAATCGCGTCGGCGAAGGGCGCCAGGTTGTCGGCGATCAGCGATTTCTTGGCCAGGCCGATGGTGAACAGCGTGATGCCGGTGGCGAGATCATCGTTCTTCGCGCGGATCTGGCGAAACTGGGGGATCAAGTCGTTGTGGCGCACGATCGGGCCTGCGATCAAGTGCGGGAAGTAGGCGACGAACAGCGCGTAGTCCAAAAGCGTGTAGCCATGGGTCTTGCCGGCATCGGCGTCGGCCAGATAGCTGATCTGCTCGAAGGTGAAGAAGCTGATCGCCAGTGGTAAAAAGAAGTGCGGTACCGGCAGGCCGATCCCCAGCACGTCATTGGCGGTGGAAACGAACAGCGTGTCGTACTTGAAGGTGGCGATCAGGCCCAGGTTGAACACCAGACCGGTGATCAGCAGCCAGCGCCGTTCATGGCCGCGGCGCTGGCGTGCTTCTATCTCACGCCCCAGCGCATAATTGACCAGGGTTGAACCGGCCAGCAGGATCAGGAAGTCGGCCCGCCACCAGGCATAGAAGGCATAGGACGCCAGGAGCAGGAATACCCGGCGCCCGGTCTGGGCGTGGCGTTCCAGCAGGCGAAAGCCGATCACAGCCGCCGCCAGGAACACGAAATAGGGATAGGAATTGAAGGGCATGCGTCCCCACCAGCCGTCCCGCCTTATCGGGGATAAGCGGGGCCATGGCTATTGGAACAAATGAAGAACAGTGCTATGGAGGTGGATAAATGCCCGGCCGCGTGGCGCGGGCGGGGCGGGGCCGTCTAAGGTCCGCGCCGGATACGGAGATGGATCATGGCGGGTAGCGTCAACAAGGTGATTTTGGTCGGCAATCTGGGCAAGGACCCGGAGGTGCGCCGCATGACGTCGGGCGACGCGGTGGTCAACCTGTCGATCGCCACCAGCGAAACATGGCGCGACAAGTCCAGCGGCGAGCGCAAGGAAAAGACCGAGTGGCACCGCGTGGTCATCTTCAACAAGAACCTGGCCGAAGTCGCCGAGAAGTACCTGAAGAAGGGCTCCAAGGTTTATGTCGAGGGCCAGCTCCAGACCCGCAAATGGACCGACAAGGACGGCGCCGAAAAATACTCAACCGAAGTCGTGCTGCAGAATTTCCGCGGCGAACTGACCATGCTCGACGGCCGCAATGGCGGCGGCGAAGGCGGTGGCGGCGGCTTTGGCGGCGGCCGCGGTGCTTCGGAAGCCCCGGCCAGCTTCCAGCGTGACGAGATGGATGACGAGATTCCGTTCTAGTCCCGCCTTCGCGTTTGCCTTGATCGTTGCCGGTTGCGCCTCTTCGGGCGTCCCGGCTTCGCGCATCGCCGAACCCGATATTGCCGGCGCCTATCTGCCGCTGCATGCCCGCACGCATCTGGGGCTGGATACCGCCGACGCCGCCTCGGTGGTGATCGCGCCCGGCATTGCCGTCACCAACCAGCACAACGCCAATCTGGTCGATCCGCGCCAGGTCATCGGCGCGGCACGTGACTATGACCTGATGTTCTATCGCACCGGCCGCGGCAGCCCGCCGCCCATGGCGGCTGTCGCCATAGGCATGGCGGTGACGGCCTATGGCCAGGGCGCGGATGCGGAACTGCGCACCGCCCATGGCGTGGTGCGCGAGATCAAGACCTGCGATGGCTGCAAGGAAGCGGCCTATTTCATCTTCGCCAACCCCAGGCGCGAGGCCGATGATGCCGGTCCGGGCTTCTCGGGCGGGCCAGTCCTGGATGCGTCCGGACGGCTGGTCGGCATCACCTTCGGCTACAAGGATTCGGGCGGTGCACGGCTGATGTACGCCTATGATATCGCCCGGGTGAAGGCCGAGCTTGCTGCCCTGCAAAAAGCGCCGAATTAGGCAGCCGAATCAGGGCCTTGCCACAGGTTAATTTGCTGGCCCGGCCCCCCCTGAAATGCTAGGAATCGGGCCCGATTTCCGCAGCTTTTTCGGCTGCTCTCAGGACCCGATTTTTGAGCGATACACCTGACACGCTGAACCCGCCGGAAGGCGGCAATCCGGCCGCTTCGATTGCGGTCGAGGACGAGCTGAAGCGTTCCTATCTCGACTATGCGATGAGCGTCATCGTGCAGCGCGCGCTGCCCGATGCGCGTGACGGATTGAAGCCCGTGCATCGCCGCATCCTCTATTCGATGCACGAAAACAGCTACGACTGGAACAAGGGCTATCGCAAGTCCGCCCGAGTCGTCGGTGACGTGATCGGTAAATATCATCCGCATGGCGACCAGTCGATTTACGACGCGCTGGTGCGCATGGCGCAGGATTTCTCCATGCGCGCGCCGTTGATCGACGGCCAGGGCAATTTCGGCAGCGTCGATGGCGATCCGCCGGCTGCGATGCGTTACACCGAAGTGCGCCGCGCCAAGATCGCGCATGCGCTGACGGAAGACATCGACAAGGACACTGTCGAATTCCGTGACAACTATGACGGCACCGAGAAAGAGCCGTCGGTCCTGCCGTCGCGCTTTCCCAACCTGCTGGTCAACGGCTCCGCCGGTATCGCGGTCGGCATGGCGACCAACATCCCGCCCCACAATCTGGGCGAGGTGATCGATGCCTGCCTGGCCTATATCGACGATCCCGCGATCAATCTGGAACGGTTGACCGAAATCGTGCCGGGCCCGGACTTTCCGACCGGCGCGCTGCTGATCGGCAAGCAGAATGCCCGTGCCGCGCTGGCGCGGGGCCGCGGTTCGATCCTCATGCGCGCGCGTTGCGCGGTAGAGGAGATCCGCAAGGACCGCGAAGCCATCATCGTCACCGAGCTGCCCTATCAGGTGAACAAGGCGATGCTGATCGAGCGCATCGCCGAACTGGTGCGCGACAAGAAGATCGAGGGCATTTCCGACATCCGCGACGAAAGCGATCGCACCGGCATGCGCGTCGTCATCGAATTGAAGCGCGACGCCTCGTCGGACGTGGTGCTGAATCAGCTCTACCGCTTCTCGAACCTGCAGCAGAGCTTCGGCGTCAACATGCTGGCGCTGAATGACGGCCGGCCGGTGCAGATGAACCTGAAGGACCTGATCGGCTCCTTCGTCGGGTTCCGCGAGGAGGTCGTCACCCGCCGTACCAAATACGACCTGACCAAGGCGCGCGACCGGGGCCACATTTTGGTCGGCCTGGCCGTCGCGGTTGCCAATATCGATGAAGTGATCAAGCTGATCCGTGCCGCCCCGGATGCAGGCGTGGCGCGCGAACAGTTGATGGCGCGCGCCTGGCCGGCGAGGGATGTCGGCCCGCTGATCGCCCTGATCGCCGATCCCCGCCACAAGCTGGAAGAAGGCGACGTCATCCACCTGTCCGAGGAGCAGGCCAAGGCCATCCTGGACCTGCGCCTGCAGCGCCTGACCGGCCTGGGCCGCGACGAAATCAACGACGAGGCCCAGAAGCTGGGTCTGGCCATCGCCGATTACCTGGACATCCTGTCCAGCCGCGCCCGCGTGATGGCGATCATCACGGACGAATTGACCGCCATCCGCGACGAGTTCGCTACCCCGCGCAAGACCGAATTGATCGACGCCGAGACCGAGCTCGAAGACGAAGCGCTGATCGAGCGCGAGGATGTCGCCGTCACCGTCACCCACAACGGCTATATCAAGCGCACGCCGCTGGACGAGTATCGGGTGCAGGGCCGTGGCGGCAAGGGCCGTGCCGGCATGGCGACCCGCGACGAGGATTTCGTTACCAGCCTGTTCGTGGCCAACACCCATGCCTGGCTGCTGTTCTTCAGCTCCACTGGCATGGCCTACAAGCTCAAGGTCTGGCGCCTGCCCGAAGCGCGCATCGCCGGCAAGGGCAAGGCGATGGTCAACCTGCTGCCGCTGGCGGAAGGTGAACGCATCACCACCATCCTGCCGCTGCCCGAAAACGAGGCGGAATGGGAAAGCCTGAACGTGGTCTTCGCCACCAAGTCGGGTGACGTGCGCCGCAATGCGCTGTCCGACTTCGCCCAGGTCAACAAGAACGGCAAGATCGCCATGAAGCTGGAGGCCGGCGACGGCATCATCGGCGTGGCGACCTGCACCGAGGCCGATGACTTCCTGCTGACCACGCGTGGCGGCAAGGCGATCCGCTTCCCCGTCACCGATGTGCGCGTTTTCAAGGGCCGCGACTCCACCGGCGTGCGCGGCATCAAGCTGGCAAGCGGTGATGCGGTGGTGAGCCTGTCGCTGCTCTACCATTCCGACGCCACAAGTGCTGAGGCCCGCGCTTACCTGAAGCAAGCCAATGCCGCGCGCCGCGCCGAAAGCGGCGAGGCGGAAGCGCCCGTAGAGGTGGAAGACGACGCCGAAGAGGGTGTCGAGGAAGCCACCCTGACGCCGGAACGCTATGCCCAGCTGGGTGCGCGCGAGCAGTTTGTGCTGACTGTGTCGCAGACCGGCTTTGGTAAGCGCAGCTCGTCTTATGAATATCGCGTCACCGGCCGTGGCGGCTCGGGCATCGTGGCCATCGGCATGGGCAAGAAGAGCTCGGCGGTCATCGCCAGCTTCCCGGTCGAGGACAGCGACGACCTGATGCTGATCTCCGATGGCGGCCAGACCATCCGCATCGCGGTTTCCGGCGTCTCCATCCAGGGGCGTGCGGCGGGCGGCGTCACCATCTTCAAGGTGGATGAGGGCGAAAAGGTCGTGTCGGTCGAGCGCATTGCCGACGCCGGCGGCGGCGAATGAGCGCGAAGAAGCGCATCGGCCTGTACCCCGGCACCTTCGATCCGGTGACCCTGGGGCACCTGGACATCATCAAGCGCGCGGTCAAGCTGGTCGATCACCTGGTGATCGGGGTCGCCACCACCAACACGCCCAAGTCGGCTCTGTTCACGCCCGAAGAACGCGTGGCCATGGTCAAGGCGGAAGCCGAAAAGCTGGCGGCCGGGCGCGCCACCATCGAGGTGGTGCCGTTCAACTCTCTCCTGGTGAAGTTCGCCGCCGAGGTTGGCGCCGGCGTGATCATCCGCGGTCTGCGCGCCGTGTCGGACTTTGAATATGAATTCCAGATGGTGGCGATGAACCAGCGCCTGAACACCGAAATCGAAACGGTGTTCCTGATGGCCGATCCGCGCCACCAGGCCATCGCCTCGCGCCTGGTCAAGGAAATCGCCTTGCTGGGCGGCGATATCACCCCTTTCACCACCCCTGCTGTCGCAGAGGCTCTCATCACACGCTGCAAGGAACGAAGCTAATGGCCGACTATCTCATTCTGGAACTCAAGGACGGACCGGTGAAGATCAAGCTGCGTCCCGACCTGGCGCCCAACCATGTCGAGCGTATCAAGACGCTTGCCGGCAGCGGCTTTTATGACGGCGTCGTGTTTCACCGCGTGATTCCGGGCTTCATGGCCCAGACGGGCGATCCGACCGGCACCGGCTCGGGCGGTTCGGACATGCCGGACTTGAAGGCGGAATTCTCCAACGAGAAGCACGTGAAGGGCACGGTCTCGGCCGCGCGCACCGCCAATCCCAACAGCGCCAACAGCCAGTTCTATATCTGCTTCGATGACGCGCCCTGGCTGGATCGCCAGTACACGGTCTGGGGCCAGGTGGTTGAAGGCATGGACGCGGTGGACAAGATCAAGAAGGGCGGCGAACATAACAACGGCGCCATCTCCGGCGCGCCGGATAAAATCCTGAAAGCCCGGATAGAAACCGAAGCCTGAGCGTTATACCGCCATGTCAAAAACGCCCTTCTCCGTCTCGCTCGATCTCGCGCTCGCCGGAAAGGGCGCTCCCTCCAACTATGACAGCTCGTTGACGGCGTCCGCCGCCGCGATGGATTGGCTGCGCCAGCAATCGAGCGGCAAGACGCTCGAACTGCTGGGCATCCCGTCGCGCACCGATGACCTGCGCGCCGCGACCAAGCGCGCGGGCGAGTTGAAGGGCTTTTCCACGATCGCGGTACTGGGCATCGGCGGTTCCAGCCTGGGCGGACAGGCGCTGACGGCGCTGCGCAAGGTCAGCAAGCCCTACGTCGAATTCCACGACAATCCCGATCCCTTCGCCTGGGCCAAGGCGCTGAAGCGCTTTGACCTGAAAAAGACGCACTTTATCGCGATCTCCAAATCGGGCGGCACCGCCGAAACGCTGATGCAGGTGCTGACGGCGGCGGATGCGCTGGAAAAGCTGAGTGTGAAGTCGCTGAAGAGGCACTTCACCATCATCACAGAGCCGCATGCCAGTGCGCTTGCCGATTTCGCCGACAGCATCGGTGCGGTGAAGCTGGATCATCCCACCGGCGTCGGCGGTCGCTATTCGGTGCTGACCATGGTGGGTGCGTTGCCCGCGCTGTGCATGGGCCTGAACTTCAAGCAGCTGCGTGCCGGCGCGCAGGCAGCGTTGGATGAAGTGCTGAATTCCAAGACGCCGGCCGATGCACCGGCTGCCGTCGGCGCGGCGTTGCATCACGCGCTGGCGCAGGACGGCAAGCTCGCCACCACGATCCTGTGGCCCTATGCCGACGACCTGGCCGTGTTCGGCGGCTGGTGGCGCCAGCTCTGGGCGGAAAGCCTTGGCAAGGACGGCAAGGGTTCGACACCTGTATCGGTTTTGGGCCCAGTGGATCAGCACAGCCAGTTGCAGCTTTTCCGCGATGGTCCCGGCAATGCGCTGTTCACCCTGGTCAGCGTTGACACCAAGGGCAAGGGTTTGGCCGCGCCCAAGGCGCGCTCAAAGGCGCTGAAGCTGGATTATCTCGCCGGCAAGAAGATGGGCGACCTGGTCGATGCGGAATGCCGCGCCACCGCGCAGACGCTGTTCAAGAACGGTCGTCCCGTGCGCCAGATCCATCTGGAAAAGGTCGATGAATTCCACATGGGCGCGTTGATGATGCACTTCATGCTGGAGACCATGCTGATGGGCCGGCTGATGGGGGTCGATCCCTTCGACCAGCCCGGCGTGGAAGAGGGCAAGATTCTGGCCCGCCAGTACCTCGCCGGTAAGTGATTGTTTTAAAAGCGGTTTAATCCGCCGGCACTGCGATTGGTCTTGACGCCGGAGCGGGCTTCCTGTCGATAGGCGCCATGTCGAAGATCGTCCCCGTCATCCTGTCCGGCGGTTCGGGCTCGCGCCTGTGGCCGCTGTCGCGCAAGGCGCTGCCCAAGCAACTGCTCAAGCTGACCTCCGATCGCACCATGATCCAGGAGACAGCGGCGCGTGCGCGCGGCGATGGCTTCGCGCCTCCGCTTGTGATTTCCAACCAGGAACACCGCTTCCTGATCGCCGAGCAGCTGCGCGCCGCCGGTATCGCGCATGCGGGCATTATCCTGGAACCGGTGGGCCGCAACACCGCGCCGGCTGCGGCGATCGCCGCGCTCAAAGTGGCCGAGGATGATCCCGATGCCCTGGTCCTGCTGATGCCGTCCGATCACGTGGTAGGCGACAGCGAAGCGTTCCATGCGGCAGTGAGGATCGCCGCGCGTGCCGCCGAGAGCGATGCGTTGGTGACTTTCGGGATTCGGCCATCGGCGCCGGAAACCGGCTATGGCTATATCAAGGCGGATGCGCCGCTGGCGGATGCGCCGGGTGCCCTGACGATCGCGCGCTTCGTGGAAAAACCCGACCGCGCCACCGCCGAACAGTATATCGCCGCCGGCGATTATTTCTGGAACAGCGGCATGTTCCTGTTCCGCGCCCGCGTCTTTCTGGACGAACTGGCGCGCCTGCAACCGCGCATGCTCGATGCTTGCCGTGATGCGCTGGCCCACGCCCATCGCGACATGGATTTCATTCGTCTGGGCGAGCCCGCTTTCGTCGCATGCCCGTCCGATTCCATCGATTATGCGGTGATGGAACATGCCCGCAAGGCTGCGGTCGTGCCGGTGGACATGGGCTGGAACGATGTCGGTTCCTGGCAGTCCTTGTGGGACATCGCCCCGCGCGACCCTGCCGGCAATGCCATTCAGGGCGATGTCGTGACGGAGAAGGTCGGCAATTCCTATATCCGCAGCGACGGCCCCCTGGTCGCGGCTGTGGGCGTTGAAGACCTTGTCGTGGTTGCGACAAAGGATGCCGTTCTGGTCAGCCATCGCGACGCCAGCCAGGATGTGAAGAAGATCGTCGAGCAGCTGGAAAAGAGCGGGCGCGACAGTCATGTACACCACGCCGTGATGCATCGTCCCTGGGGAACATACGAGTGCATCGACACCGGCCCCCACTACCAGGTCAAGCACATCATGGTGAAGCCCGGCGCCAAGCTTTCGCTGCAGATGCATCATCATCGTGCCGAGCACTGGATCGTCGTGGACGGTACGGCGCTTGTCACCTGCGGCGACCGACAGTTCGAACTCAAGGCCAACGAGTCGACCTATATCCCCTTGGGCGCCAAGCATCGCCTGGAAAATCCCGGCAAGCTGCCGCTGCGCCTCATCGAGGTACAGTCCGGATCCTATCTGGGCGAGGACGATATCGTGCGCTTCGAAGATACCTACGGGCGCGCGCCGACCTAGGCGTTACGGATCGCGACGCTTTCCGGCACTTCCGACACCAGCGGGCGGCCCTCGAAATGCGCGGCCAGGTTGGCGATCACCAGATCGGCCATGTCAACGCGCGTTTCCACCGTGCCGCTGCCGATGTGCGGCGTCAGCACGACATTGTCCATCTTGAGCAGTGCCGGGGTGACATTGGGCTCGCGCTCGAAGGCATCGATGCCGGCGCCGCCCAGCTTTCCGCCGGCCAGGGCTTCGGCTAGCGCTGCTTCATTCACCATGCTGCCGCGCGCGACGTTGATCAGGATGCCGCTGGGACCCAGTGCTTCCATCACCGCGCGGTTGATGATGTGGTGGGTGCCGGCCTCCGCCGACGCCGACACCACCAGGAAGTCGCTGTCGCGCGCCAGCGTCATCAGGTCGGGCACAAAGGTATAGGGCGCATCCGCCTTCTTGCGGTTGGTGTAGGCGATCGGCATGCCCATGGTTTCGGCGCGCGCGGCGATGGCGCGCCCGATCCGGCCCAGCCCCAGGATGCCCAGCTTCTTGCCGGTCATGGTGTGGCCGAATACGGGATCTTCCTTCACCCAGCCGCCCGCGCGCACCAGGCGATCGGTTAGCACCAGCTTGCGAGAAACCGTGATCATCAGCGCGATCGCCAGGTCCGCGACATCGTCGGTCAGAACGTCCGGCGTGTTGGTGACGGCGATGCCGCGCTTTGCCGCGGCCGCGACATCGACGCGGTCATAGCCCACGCCAATCAGCGAAATGATTTCCAGCTTGGGCAACCGGTCCAGCATCACGGCGTCCACGGGCGCCTTGCCGGGAATCAGCGCGCGCGCTTCCCGTGCGGCATCCGGAATGCTGCTGTCAGGCGCATAGGCGACCTTGAAACGCGCATCCAGCTTCTCGGCGAAACCGGGCGACTTGACGGCACTCATGTTCAGAATGTCTATGGTCTGTGGCATGTCCGGTCTTTTTGCTGAAGAACCCGGATAAAGGCCCGGTATGATGCAATTTGCAATATTTCTTTTGTCGGATGCCCAAGGCCCGGCACACTAAAATTGCATGACTTTCCAAGGCCAGAACGTGACCCAGCCCATCGCCTTCATCGACTTGCAAGCCCAGCGCCGCCGCCTGGGCGAACCGCTCAATCGCGCCATCCAGGCCGCGGTGGAAGGCGGGCAGTGGATACTGGGCCCGCAAGTGGCGCAGTTCGAAAAGGACATCGCGGCCTGGGCGGGCGTGAAGCATGCGGTCGCCTGCGCCAACGGCACCGATGCGCTGTTGCTCATCCTGCGCGCCTGGGGCGTGGGGCCGGGCGATGCGGTTTTCGTGCCGGCATTTACTTTCGCCGCCACCGGCGAAGTCGTGGCGCTGGCGGGCGCTTCGCCCGTATTCGTCGATGTGCTGCCCGATACCTTCAATATGGATCCGGCCAGCCTGGAAGCCGCCATCGCCCTGGTGAAAAAGGACGGCAGGCTCGTGCCCAAGGTGGTGATGCCGGTCGATCTGTTCGGCCAGCCGGCCGACTATCGCGCGCTGGCGCCGATCGCAAAGCGCGAAAGCCTGAAACTGTTCTGCGATACTGCGCAGGGCTTCGGCGGATTGCTGGACGGCAAGCGCGCCGGCGCCATCGGCGACGCCGCCGCGACCAGCTTCTTTCCCGCCAAGCCGCTGGGTTGCTACGGCGATGGCGGTGCCATGTTCACCAATGACGATGCGTTGAAGGACCTGCTGCTGTCGCTGCGCATGCACGGGCAGGGCAGCGATCGCTATGAGCATGTCCATGTCGGTTACAATTCCCGGCTGGACACGATCCAGGCGGCGATCCTGATCGAGAAGCTGAAAATCTTTGAAGACGAGATCGGCCAGCGCAATCGCGTCGCGAAGCGCTACAACGACGCGTTCGCCGCTTCCAACCGCATCGTGGCGCCGCATGTGATCGAGGGCGCAACCTCGACCTGGGCGCAATACACGCTGCAGGTGGAAGACCGTGCAAAGTTCCAGGCCGACCTGAAGGCGGCCGGCGTTCCCACCGCGGTCTATTATCCGATCCCGCTGTCGAAGCAGAAGGCGTATGCGCATTTCCCGTCCGCGCCCACCCCGGTAAGCGAAGCGTTGAGCGGCAAGGTAGTCAGCCTGCCCATGCACCCCTACATAGATGACGCGACCCAGGATCGCATCATCGCCGCCGTGCTGGACAGCGTGAAGGTCTAGCGCCCGGCGCGCTCTTTCGAGATCGCGAAGAGTTTCACCAGCAGGCTGGCATAGCCGCGTGCATCGTCGATGGCGCGATGCGTATGGGCATGGTTGCCCAGCCAGTCCGCGGGATAAGTGTCGGGCCCGCAATCTTCGACCGATATTCCCAGTAGCGCCGCTCCGAAGGAGCGCAGGCACAGGCCGAAGGGGCTGAACAGCCGGTCGGTTTCGTGCAGGCCCTGGGTCACGCCATAGCGGGTGTGCTGGCGCAGGTACCAGTTCATCCACATGCCGTCGAAGTTCAGAGGGTGCGCGGCGAAAATGGCGTGCGGATATTGCTTCACCCAATCGACAAAACGATTCATCACCACATCTGGCGGTTCGGGATTGTGGTTGGCCGCCGCCCAGGCTTCCGGCTGGCTGGCCCACCATTTCATGGTGTTGGGATCGGTGGCGCCGCCTTCCAGCGGTTTCAGCACCGCTTCGAATTCGCCCAGAAACCGGCCGTCTGCGCGCACCGCGACCGAGGCGAAGGCGATCATGGAATGCACGCCGGGTGTGCCGCCGTCGGCCTCGATGTCGGTGACGATATAGACGGCCGGGTCGCTCATGCGCCGGACCTTACAGGATGGGCCTGTCCCTGCAAATCGGCTGCGAACCTGCTATGAGCCCTGCCCATGGACGTATCCTTGTTCGATTTCGACCTGCCGGAAGATCGCATCGCATTGCGTCCCGCGAGCCCGCGCGACAGCGCTCGCATGCTGGTGGTGCATGCCGACGGCCGGCTGGAACATGCGCATGTGCGCGACCTGCCGGCCTATCTGCGCGCCGGCGATGCGATGGTCGCCAACGACACCAAGGTCATCGCGGCAAGACTGCGGGGCCAGCGCTTGCGCGCGGCGGGGCCGGCAAAGATAGAGATCCTGCTGTATCGGCGACTGTCACCCAGCCGCTATTCCGTGCTGGCGCGCCCCGCGCGCAAGCTGGCAGTGGGCGACAGGCTGACCTTCGGCGCGCTGGAGGCCAGCGTTGCCGCGCGCGGCGATGAAGGCCAGGCCGAGATCGAATTTGCGGTATCGGGCGCAGGGCTGGATGCCGCCATTGCCGCGCAAGGCGAGATGCCGCTGCCGCCCTATATCGCGGGCAAGCGCAAGGCCGATGCCAGCGACGCCAGCGACTATCAGACCGCCTTCGCCCGTGCCGAGGGTTCTGTCGCGGCGCCAACGGCTGGCCTGCACTTCACGCCCGAGCTGCTGGCGCGTCTGGATGCGCGCGGCGTGGCCCGCGAAACCGTGACATTGCATGTGGGCCTGGGCACCTTCCTGCCTGTGACGGTGGAAGACACGGCCGCCCATCGCATGCATTCAGAGTTCGCGACCCTGGACGCGGATGCGGCGCAGCGGCTCAATGCGGCGCATGACCGGGGCGGCCGTATCCTGGCGGTCGGCACGACATCCTTGCGGACTTTGGAAAGTGCCGCTTCGCCGGAAGGCCGCCTGCAGCCCATGCACACCGACACCGACATCTTCATCACGCCGGGCTACAGCTTTCGCGCCGTCGACATGCTGCTGACCAATTTCCACCTGCCGCGTTCGACGCTGTTCATGCTGGTCAGCGCCTTCATGGGGCTGGACGTGATGCGGCACGCCTACGACACGGCCATCGCCGAGGGCTATCGCTTCTATTCGTATGGGGATGCCTGCCTGCTGCTGGGCAAGGCCTAGAACGCGTTAGTGCCCTTGAAGACGTGGGTCACCGTGCGGAACATGATCGCGATATCCAGCACCGGCGTCCATTCTGCCGCATATTGAAGATCGCGCCCGAAGCGGTCGATCAGGTGCTGCTCGGTCTCGGTATTGCCGCGGAAGCCGCTGATCTGCGCCAGGCCCGTGATGCCCGGCTTCATGCGGTAACGCGAATAGAAATGCGGGATCAGGTCGTCATACAGCATCGTGCCGGCCTTGGCGCCCTTGGGATGGGGGCGGGGGCCGACCAGCGACATGTCGCCCTTCAGCACATTGATCAACTGCGGCAGCTCATCCAGGCTGGCGCGGCGCAGGAAGGCGCCGACCTTGGTGACACGCGGATCGTTGCGCAGGGTGAGCTGCGAGCCGGTGGCATCGGCGCGTTCCGCGCACATGGAGCGGAACTTGTACATGCGGAACGGCTTGTTGCGATAACCGGCGCGCTCCTGGACGAAGAACAGAGAGCCCTTGCTGTCCAGCTTCACCGCGATGGCGCAGGCAATCAGCACCGGCGACAGCAGGATGATCGCGATGGATGCGCCGGCGATATCGATGACGCGCTTGGCGACGCCGCGCCAGCCGCGCAGCGGGGGCAGGGTGATGATGGAAGCCGGTGCGCTCCAGGCGCCGAACACCCGCTTCTTGCCCCAGACGGGATCGAAGACATTCAGATCCAGGCGGTCCTGCGGGGTCACGCGCACCAGGGTGACGGCCAGGCCGGCCAGGGCGGCAATATTCTCTTCGCTGGCCTGGTGGCCCGACAGGACGATTTCATCCAGCTGGTTGGCCTGGGTCAGGCTGCCCAGAATGTCGAACTGCGACGGCGAACCGGAAAACACCAGCTCAATATCGTTGCGGCGGCTGAGAAGGCGGATCAGCGCGGCGCGCTGGGCGGGATCATCCGCGGCGACCGCTACCAGGCGGGTCAGGTTGCCGCGCTTTTCCAGCACGTTGCGAACCAGCTTGGTCAGGATCTTGGCGACCACGACCGTGGCCAGCAGCACCGCACCCGCCAACAGCGCGAAGCGCAGGGTGGCGCCGGTCAGCAGGCTGGCAGCCATGATCAGGATCGAAGCCGCCATGCCGGCCATCAGGGTGGAAAGCCGGCTGGCGAAGCGGTCATAACTGGCCGCACCCGATGCAAACATCACGAACAGCACGATGGCGCCGATCGCGATCCCGCTGCTGATTGCGAAATTCAGGTCGGCATTGCCGAACGCGGGATTGGCCAGGATGGCTGTCGTGACCATGCCGGCCAGGGTGGCTTCGGCCAGAACCAGAAGATGACAGACGATGCCCTGGGAAAAGCGCGTGCGGTGGATCGGCCGGGTGACGACAAAGTCCCCTGCATCGGCCGAAGCCCAATCACCCGCAATATTCTGCAAATTCACGCGATACATTCCGCTTTGTTTGCCTGGTCCGCTCTTTCGCGGCGGATGGCCATCCCAACACTGGACGGATACTCACCCAGTCGAGCCGGGCACCGTACCGCTTTTCGCAGTCACAATATACCCCCTGTATATGACAAAAATCAGAAACCATTGCCAAAAACGCCAGCGATATTAATGCCTTACGATTGTTGGGCTGGACCAGGGCGTACAGTTTCCCTATACCCGCCAGGATGCAATCGGCGGGCTTTTCGATCACGGCAACCAAAGGTAGCGCCCGCACGGGCGTGCTAACCATGGCGCGTGGGGCCATCCGAACCCCCGCCTTTATGCCCGTAGGCACTGCCGCCACCGTGAAGGCGATGCTGCCCCAGAGCGTGGCGGAAACCGGCGCGGATATCCTTCTGGGCAACACCTATCACCTCATGCTGCGTCCGGGCGCCGAGCGCATCGCCCGGCTGGGGGGGGTGCACCGGTTCATGGACTGGGACAAGCCGATCCTCACCGATTCCGGCGGTTTCCAGGTCATGTCGCTGTCCGACCTGCGCAAGATCAGCGAGGAGGGCGTCAAATTCCGCTCGCATATCGACGGGCACGAGGAATTCCTGTCGCCCGAGCGCGCGATGGAAATCCAGCGTCTTCTGGGCTCCGACATCCAGATGGTGTTCGACGAATGCCCGGCGCTGCCGGCAAGCCACGAGACCATCGAGAAGTCCATGCAGCTTTCGATGCGCTGGGCCAGGCGTTCGAAGGCGGCTTTTGGCGAACAACCCGGCCATGCCTGTTTCGGCATCGTGCAGGGCGGCACCTATCCGGACCTGCGCGTGCGCTCGGCCGAGGCACTGCGGGAAATCGGTTTCGAGGGCTATGCCGTGGGCGGTCTGGCTGTCGGTGAGCCGCAAGCGGCGATGTTCGAAACCCTGGACGCGACAGTACCCCATCTGCCCGCCGACCGGCCACGCTATCTGATGGGCGTGGGCAAGCCCGACGATATCGTGGGCGCGGTGCTGCGCGGCATCGACATGTTCGACTGCGTCTTGCCCACGCGCTCTGGGCGCAATGGCCAGGCCTTTACCCGCACTGGAGTCGTGAACCTCAAGAATGCGCGCCATGCCGAAGACCAGGCGCCGCTCGATGCCGCCTGCCGGTGCCCCGCCTGCCGCCAGTTCAGCCGCGCCTATCTGCATCATGTCGTGAAGTCGGGCGAGATCATTGCCGCGATGCTGCTGACATGGCACAACCTGACCTTCTATCAGGACCTGATGGCCGAACTGCGCGACATGATCGCGTCGGGCCACGAGGACAGTTGGGCGCTGTCCTGGAAAAGCGAAAAAGAACAAGATGCCGCCTGATCATCCTTCGATACTGTTGGTTGGTGCGGGCAGTCTTCTGGGCCGCGGCGTGCTGGATGCCGCGCAAGGCGTTGCGATCACGGCTGTCTCCCATGATCGTTTTGACGCCCAGATGGCGCGAGACCATGACGTGGTGGTCAACATGGCCTATGACCCGCGCCACATGCGCGAGGCCTATGATCCCGCGCGTGACTTTGACCGCAAGGTCGCCGAAGCGGTCGCGGGTGGCAGAGGCCATTTCGTGATGCTGAGCACCCGCAAGGTCTATGGCCCCGGCCATGAAGGCCCGATCGCGGAAGAGGCGCCCTGCCGCCCGACGGACGCCTATGGCCGCAACAAGCTGGAGACCGAGGGCGCGGTGCGCGCGCTGCTGGGAAACCGGGCGACCATCCTGCGGCTGGCCAATGTGTTCGGTTTCGAACCGGGGCGGCACACTTTTCTGGGCATCGCGCTTGAGAATCTCAAGCGTCATGGACGGATCGTTCTTGACGCTAACCCGTTCGTGCAAAAGGATTTTATCCCTTTGTCAGATTGCGCCATGGCGATATTGTCCGTATTACGGAAGATGCCGTCTGGGACTTTCAATCTGGGTTATGGTACGGCGACCGAGATAGGTCGCATTGCGATGTGGCTGATCGAGGGCTTTGGACGCGGGGAACTGGTCGTCAGTTCCGCCGAGGAACGCGACAGCTTCCTGCTGGACACCAGCCGTCTTCAGGCTTTGGGCCTTTTGCCCGAACCCCGGAAGCCGATACGTCAGTGCTGCGTTGAAATAGGAGAGCGGTTGCGGAATGCGTAAGATCGTAATCACCGGTGGCGCCGGCTTCATCGGCAGCCATGTCGTCGAACGCATGGCGTCGGAGTTCCCCAACGCCGAGATCGCCATCCTGGACAAGATGACCTATGCGGCGGACATCGATAATATCGATCACGTCCTGCTGCGCGGCCAGCGCCGCCTCTATGTCGGCGACGTCGCCGATTTCGATTTCGCCCTGCGCGTCACCGAAGGCGCCGATTGCGTGCTGCATCTGGCGGCCGAAAGCCATGTCGACAACTCCTTCGGCAATTCGCTGCACTTCACCCATTCCAATACGCTGGGCACCCACTCATTGCTGGAAGCCTGCCGCGTCAACAAGGTGAAGAAAATCATCCATGTCTCGACCGACGAGGTCTATGGCGAGATCGCCGAAGGCATGCATGTCGAAAACGACGGGCTGGATCCGACCAATCCCTATTCGGCGTCCAAGGCCGCCGCCGACATGATGGTCAATTCCTATGTCCACTGCTTCAAGCTGCCGATCATCTCGGTGCGCGCCAACAACATCTACGGCACGCGCCAGTATCCCGAGAAGATCATTCCCCGCTTCATCATGCTGGGCCTGACGGGCCGCAAGTTCACCCTGCACGGCACCGGCAAGAACCGCCGCCGCTTCCTGGCGGCGCAGGATTTTGCGGAAGCCCTGGTCATCCTGATGTCCAAGGGCGCCATCGGCGAGATCTACAATATCGGGTCGGATGACGAGTTCACCAACCTGGAAATCGCGCGCATGATTTCCGACAAGCTGAACCTGGCGTATGAATCGCAGATCAGCTTCGTCGAAGACCGCCCGTTCAATGATTGCCGTTATGCCATCGACTGCTCCAAGCTGAAGGCGCTGGGCTGGAATGCCAAGCGGCCCATCACCAGGCATCTGGGCGAAGTGGTGCAGTGGTACGCCGACAATATGGACCGCTACCAAAGCCTGTTCCCGCCGGTTGGCACGTCGGAAGCCGCCGTGCGCGTGGTCAAATCCTGACAGCCTGACACTCTGGGGCGCCTGTGAGCAGAACTGCGGTCATCTTTGGAGGCGCGGGCTTCTTCGGCACGCACACCGTGCGCGCCATGCTGGCGAGCGGCGACTATTCCCGCATCGTCAGCGTCGATCACAAGCCGCCCGCGGATCCGCTGCCGGGCGTGGAATATGTCCCGGGCGACGTCAACAAGCCGATCGTGATGGACAATCCGCCCCAGGGCGCGGAGGTCTATAACTATGCCGCCGTGCACACCACGCCGGGCCATGACGACTGGGAATATTTCTGGACCAACGAGTGGGGCGCGATCCATGTCTGCGATTTCGCAGACCGCATCGATGCGCCGCTGATCGTCTTCACCAGTTCCATCGCCTCCTATGGGCCGACGGAAGCGCCGCTGGACGAAACCGGACCTTTCACGCCGACCTCGGCTTATGGCCGCTCCAAGCTGATCGCCGAAAGCATCCATCGCATGTGGCTGAAGGCCAGGCCCGGCCGCAAGCTGCGCATCGTGCGCCCGGCGGTGATCTTCGGCCGCGGCGAACGCGGCAACTTCACCCGGCTTGCCGGCATGCTGAAGAAGGGGCGCTTCTATTATCCCGGCCGCGACGACGCGGTGAAGGCTTGCGGCTATGTGGGCGAGCTGGTGCGCAGCATGATGTTCGTGCGCGACCTGCCGGATGCCGAAGTCGCCTACAATTTCGCCTATCCCGCGCGCTACACCACCAGGGATATCGTGGCAGCCTTCTGCGCCGAGGGCGGCTACAAGGTGCCGACAGCGGTCGTGCCGCAATGGTTGATGCTGATGGGCGGCTTGGCGTTCGAAATCCTGGCGGCACTGGGCCTGAAGACCTCGATCAACCGCGGCCGCGTTCGCAAGCTGACGGTCTCCACCAATATCGTGCCGCGCAAGCTGCAGGAACTGGGCTATGTCTTCGAGACCGACCTCACGTCAGGTCTTGCGCGCTGGAAGGCGGATTCGCCCAACGGCGATTTCGTCTGACCATGCACATCGTCCACATCGCGACCGGCTTCATCGGTGGACCGGTTGTCATCGTGCAGCAGCTGATGGAGATGCAGCGCGCCGCCGGCCATCGCGTCACTCTGGTCTATGGCCGAACGCATAACGGCTTCGAGGCCGAGGCCGCCAAGCTGCCGCAGGATTTTGAACTGATCGGCTGGGACGCGGGCCGCGAGATTTCGCCGGGCGCCGACAAGGCTGCCTATCACACGCTGGTCGCTCATCTGCGCCAGCTCAAGCCCGATGTCGTGCACATGCACAACTCCAAGGCCGGTGCGCTGGGACGGCTGGCCTGCGCGCGGCTGGGAATCCGCAACATCTATTCGCCGCACGGCCCGGCCTATCTGCGCCGCGACATCGGCCTTTTGAAACGGGCTGTCCTGTTTGCGATCGAATGGGGGCTGGGATTGTTCGGCGACCAGCTGGTGGCATCGTCCGGTGGCGAAATGCGGGCGATCCGCCTGATGCCGGGCCGAAAGCACCTGATCACCAACGGCGTCGACATCCGCGAGATCACGGCAAAGGCCGCCGGCGCGCCGGTCAAGCCGCACCAGGGCCGCTTCCGTATCGTACTCAGCAGCCGCATCTGGGCGCAGAAGAATCCGCAACAGGTCGCAAGTGTCGCCGCCAAGTCGCCGGCGGACTGGGAATGGTGCTGGATCGGTGACGGCCCCGAACGCGCAGAGCTGGATGCGACGGGCCGCGTCGATATCCTGGGCTGGCAGAAGGCACCCGATGTCCTGGCCACCATCAAGACCGCCGATGCCTACATGCAGGCATCGCATTCCGAAGGCATGTCATTCTCGCTGCTGGAGGCGATGACGCTGGGCCGGCCCTGTGTCGTGTCCGACGTGCCCGGCAACCAGGACCTGGTGCGGCCCGGCATTTCAGGGTTCGTCTGTGAAAGCGACGAAGACTATCTGAAGGCCCTGACGCAGATGGCCGATGACGTCGCCCTGCGGCGCAAGCTGGGGGAGGGCGCGGCCAACATGATTGCGGACTCCTTCAGCCTGACCAGGATCGCGGCGGACTGGTCGCGGCTGTATCGTGGCCTGACAAAGCAACCTTCGACATTCCGGGATTTCATCGCCTAGTCAGGGGGCTTGGGTGGATTTCGCCGTCTTCTCGCGCATCGCAGCGGTGATCTTCACGCCGGGCAACCTGTTGCTGTGGGCGCTGCTGGCCGGGTCGATCCTGCTGTTCACGCGCTGGTCCCGCACCGGCCGCATTCTGCTGCTGCTGGCCGTCCTGGCTGCGCTCTCGGTGGCCATCCTGCCGCTGGACACCTGGCTCGCCCGGCCGCTGGAAGATCAATATCCGCGCCCGGCGCTGCCAGACCGCGTTGATGGCATTCTGATCCTGAGCGGCGGTCCCAATGTGACGATCTTCGACGCGCGTGGCGTACCCGCGCCCGACCGGTCCGAAGGCCGGCTGCTGGCGGCGGCGGCGCTGGCGCATCGTTATCCGCAGGCCAAGGTGATCTTCTCCGGCGGCATCGCGCCGGTCATCGGCGGGTCGCGGCCGGAGACAGTCGTGGCCCGCAGCATGCTGGCCGACATGGGAGTGCCGCCGACGCGCGTCGTCTGGGAAGACCGCGCGCGCAGCACCTGGGAAAACTTCGTCTATGCGAAGGCGCTGGCGAAGCCCAGGCCCGGCGATGTGTGGGTCGTGGTGACGTCCGCGCTCAACATGCCCCGCGCCATGGCGATCGCGCAGCGCGTGTGCTGGCGGGTGCTGGCCTGGCCTTCCGATTATGTTTCGACCGGCAAGGACGAACGCCCTGGCGCGCCGGATTTCGCCGCGCGTCTTTCGGCGCTCGACATGGTGGCGCATGAATGGCTGGGTCTTGCTGCCTACCGGCTGACCGGGCGGGCGGGGAACTGCGCGCGCTAGGGCTTGCGCTCGCCGATGACGCGCGCCGGCACGCCGGCGCAGATGCTGTTGGGCGGCAGGTCCCTGGTCACCACCGCGCCGGCACCGACCACGCACCCGTCGCCGATGGTCACGCCCGGCGTCACGGTGACATGGGCGCCGATCCAGACATCGTTGCCGATGGTGACATCACGATCCACGCCGTCCTGCTCGCGGATCAACCGGCCGGCGGCAATTCCATGGTTGGAGGCGATGATGGTGACACTGGGCCCCAACAGGACGTCGCGGCCGATGCGGATGCGCGCGCTGGGTGCCGCCCAGACCGAGCAGAGATGGTTGACGAAGCTGTTGTCGCCGATCTCGATATTTTCGGGGAATTTGAAGAAGGCGGTGGGCGCGATCTTGACCCCCTTGCCACGGCGAATCCGGGCCTGGCGAACGAAATTGCCGCCGCTGACGTAGGCCAGCAGGTAGAGCCAGCCCTTTATGACGGCGAAGACGGCGCGCATGAGACCCCGGAAAGCCCTTTTTTCCCTTTTAGCACCTGGGCTTGCGCCTTGCTACTGGCCGACCGGGCCCTCCGTTGACGTGGGGGAAGGGGGCCTATAGGAAGGCCTCGGTTTTGGGCCCGTAGCTCAGTGGTAGAGCATCTGACTTTTAATCAGAGGGTCGATGGTTCGATACCATCCGGGCTCACCATCAGTCTCCGCCATATCTCATCCGTTGGGAAAAAATGGCAGGCAGAACCGGCTGGAAAGAAAATTGCCAGGCATTGATATGCCTCAACCCAGCCGAATATATCTGGTGACAGGCTGAACAAAACCAACAGCTGGTGCAAACGTGGACGCGCAATCGATACAGCAGGAATTTGACAGGCGCGGTGCAGTGCTCATTCGCGGTGTGCTCTCGCCCGCCGAAGTTGCGTCGCTGCGCGAGCACATTCACGGCACCTTCCGCGGCCTGGACGAACAGGCCAATGGCCAGTTCGTGCGCTCCTTGTCGGCGGCCTCCGTGCTCACCATGCCGGAAGTGCTGCGTACGGTTCTTCATCCGCGCATCGTCGCGACATTGAAGACGGTGCTGGAACCCAACTACGCCATCATCCCGGACTTCCACCTGCAGCGGAACCTTTTCGATTTCACCGACACCAGCCGCAGCCTGACGCATCTGTTCGGCCTGATCGGGTCGGGCTGGCACCACGATGCCGGCGATGAGCGCGCCAGTCCCTATCTGTTCGATCCCGCCTATCGCATGGTCAAGTGCGGCATCTATCTCCAGGACAATACGGTGGAATGGGGCGGCGGCATCGAGATCGCGCCCAGCGCCCACAATCCCCCGCTGCGCACCGGCAAGACGGAACTGGATTATGCGGCGATGCGCGTACGGCAGAACCTGGCGATCGTAACGCGGGCCAAGCGGCTGGAGATGAAGGCGGGCGATTTCCTGTGCTTCCACGCGCTGCTGCCCCATCGCGGCAGCACGCCGCAAAGCCTCAAGGGGCGGGTCAGCGACGAGGAAAAGCGCGCCAGCTGCGTGCGCCTGCCGCCCGACAAGGCCAAGCTGGTAATCTATTTCAACGCCTCGCGTTCGGCTTGCGCCCACACCTACATGCGCCATTCCGCCAAGCGCGGCGTGAAGGAGCTGGAAGGCATCCTGTCGGGCAAGAGCCGCGAAGTGTTTTTCTCGGATTTTCCGGGGCTGCGTTATCCGCAGGATTATCCGGCCGACTTCGTGGCGGGCCTGCAGGCGAATGGCCTGCACATGGAGCAGCTGGAGGGCGCCGAACTGGCGCGCGCGCTGGACGTGCGCCGCCAGGCGCTGTCGAATTCCCAGGTGCTAAACGTGTTGCACAACGGTGCGGCGGCGGGCGCCGCCTAGCACTCGCCGGCGGCGCGCTTGACCGCGCCCTTGGCCAGCAGGCCGTCCTCGATCATCTCCATCAGCGCATGGCCGGCGGTGATGTGGCTTTCCTGGATGCGGCCGGTTTCGCGCGAGGGCACCACCAGGGCCGCATCGCACAGCGCCAGCGAGGCACCGCCGTCGCAACCCAGTAGGCCGACCGTATGCAGGCCGCGTTCGCGCGCGGTCTTCAGCGCGCGGTTGACGTTTGCCGACTTGCCCGAGGTGGTGATGCCCAGAAGCACGTCACCCTTGCGGCCCAGCGCCATCACCATGCGCTCGAACAGTTCTTCATAGCCATAGTCGTTGCCGCAGGCGGTGAGGGTGGAGCTGTCCATGGTCAGCGCAATGGCGGGAATGCCGTCGCGATTGACGTTGGGACGCAGCCGAACCAGCAATTCCGCCGCCAGGTGCTGGGCGTCGGCGGCCGAGCCGCCATTGCCGCAAACCAGCAACTTGCCGCCGGAGGCGAGGGCTTCGGTGCAGATGTCGGCCATGGCCACGATCGGTGCCAGGTGGTTTTCCATCACCTGCTGCTTGACGGCGATCGAGCGCTCGAACAGCGCGCGCAGATGCGCGATTTTCTCGGCGGACATGACGTGGGTGCCCCGTGCTTAGACAGGCGCGGTTCTTACACGAAGCCCCTTGAGAATCCTACGGTTTTTGGCGTTTCTCCGGCGTTGTTTTTCGCGCTTTTCGGAGGTATTCCTATCGTCAGATCGGGGCAGGGGCCCTTGAAAATCAGGATTTCTGGCCCGCCCGGCCGCGAAAGAGCGAATCTACGTACATGTCTGCACAGAAGGTTGTCGGGATCGTTCCCGCGCGCGGTGGCTCCAAGGGCGTGGTTGGCAAAAATGTTCGCCCCCTGGGTGGCTATCCCCTGATCGCCTGGTCTATCGCCGCCGCAAAGCTGACGCCGGAGATCGACCGCGTGGTGGTTTCCACCGACGCCGAACACATCGCCGAACTGGCGCGCACCTATGGCGCCGAAGTGCCGTTCATGCGCCCTGCCGAACTGGCCGCAGACCGCTCGCCCGACCGCGACTTCGTCATCCATGCCCTGGACTGGTTCAAGGACAACGAAGGCGTCGAGCCGGGCTTTCTGGTCCATCTGCGCCCCACCACGCCGCTGCGCGATCCGGTGAAGATGGGCGAGGCAGTGAAGATGATCGTGGGTGACGAGACCGCGACCGCGCTGCGGTCCGCGCATGCGCTGGCGGAATCGCCGCACAAGATGCTGCAGGTCGAGAACGGCTATCTCACCGGCTTCTTCCCCGACGATCCGCGGCCGGAATATTACAACATGCCGCGCCAGGCCTTCCCCACGGCCTATCAGCCCGACGGCTATATCGACATCCTGCGCTCGTCCTTCGTGCGCGCCGGCACCAGCCTGCACGGCACGCGCATGCTGGCCTATGTCACCCCCTTCACGGTGGAAGTGGACCGGCCGGAGGATTTCGAGCATCTGGAATTCCTGCTCGGCCGCGAGAAAAGCGCCGTGCACGATTATCTTCGCGCCAACTATCCAGCCGTTTGAGGACCAAGACCTATGGGCAGCAATTTCGAATTCGCCAAGAACCCGGTGAACGTGCCGAAGGTCAGCACCAAATACCGCTCGATCCAGACGGCGATCCCCGCGCCCGGCACCGCCGAAATCTTCGACACGCTGCACAAGTATGAAAGCCGGTCCATGCACGGCCAGATTCCGATCATCTGGGACAAGGCCGAGGATTTCTCGGTGTGGGATATCGCCGGCAACCGCTTCATCGATTTCACCTCGACCATCTTCGTCACCAATGTGGGCCACGCCAATGCCCGCGTGGTGAAGCGCCTGGAAGACGTGATCGACCAGCGCCTGCTGCACAGCTACACCTATGCCACCAGGATACGCGCCGAATACCTCAAGAAGCTGATCGAGAGCACGCCCAAGAACTTCGAAAAGGCGTTCCTGCTGTCGTCCGGCACCGAGGCGACCGAATGCGCCGTCAAGCTGATGCACATGAACGCGCAGAAGATCGGCAAGAGCCGCAGCGTGGTCGTGTCGTTTGAAGGCGCCATGCATGGCCGCACCCTCGCGCCCGCCTATATGGGCGGCACCCAGGCCAGCCGCGCCTGGATCGGCGAGGATTCCAAGAATTTCACCCGCCTGAACTATCCTTACTACTGGGAGCTGGAAGAACGCGGCGTCAGCGGCGCCGAACAGTTCGCCAAGGATGTCGAAACGCTCAAGTCGCGCGGCCTGGATCCCAAGCAGGATATCGCCGGCATGATCGTGGAATCCTATGTCGGCTGGGGCGCGGTGTTCCTGCCCGACGGCTACGCCCAGGCGATGGCCAAGTGGTGCAAGGAAAACAACATCCTGCTGTGCTTCGACGAGATCCAGGCGGGCTTCGGCCGCACCGGCAAGCTGTTCGCCTATGAGCATTATGGCGTGGAGCCCGACATGGTCGCCGTCGGCAAGGGCATGGGCACCTGTGTGCCGCTGTCGGGTGTGCTGAGCCGCGCCGAAGTGATGGACCTGCCCGATGTCGGCTCGATGAGCTCGACCCATTCGGCCAATCCGCTGGTCTGCGCCGCCGGCCTCGCCACGCTGGAGGAAATCGAAAGCCGCAACATCGTGCCGGAAGCCGCGCGCAAGGGTGAGATCCTGCATGCCGAGCTGGAGAAGCTGCGCCAGCGCTTCCCCGATCGCATCAAGCGCGTCATCGGCAAGGGCATGGTGGCGGCGGTGATCGTCGTCGATCCCAAGACCGGCGCGCCCGACGCCAATCTGGGTGACAACGCCTGCGAGATCGCCATGCGCAAGGGGCTGATCCTGGTGCATACCGGCCGCGAAAGCATCAAGATGGGCCCGCCGCTGACCATCGCCGACGAGGCCATTGTCGAAGGCGTGGCCGTGCTGGGCGAAGCCATCGCGGAAGCCATCGCCATGCAGCAGAAGGCCGCCTGATGGTCACCGCCGCCCCGCGCCATTACGGGATCGTGGTTTCCGACCTGGAGCGGGCGCTGGGCTTCTATCGTGACCTTCTCGACCTGAAGGTCGCGCGGCAGATGGATGAATCCGGACCCTTCATCGAAACGGTGCTGGGCATGCCGGGCATCGACGTGACGACCTGCAAGATGGAAGCGGAGAAGGGCGGCACTCAGGTAGAGCTGCTCTGCTTCAAGAGCCACAAAGACCCGGCGCCGCGCCCGCCCCAGCCCTATTTCATCGGCCCCACGCACATGGCCTTCACGGTGGATGACCTGATGGCGCTGCATGGCCGCATGACGGCCAAGGGCGTCTTTTTTGTTTCGCCGCCGCAGGTTTCGGCCGACGGCAAGGCCAAGGTCGCCTTTTGCCGCGACCCCGACGGCACGCTTCTCGAACTCGTTGAACTGGCACGCTGACAGGATTTTCACATGACGGTACGTATCGGCACGATGCAGGGGCGTTTGCTGCCCCGTTATGAAGGGCGCTTCCAGGCCTTTCCCGCGACCCAGTGGCGCGAGGAATTCACCAATGCCCAGAAGGCGGGCCTGTGGTGCATCGAGTGGATCTACGAAGAGCCGCACGAGCAGGAAAATCCGCTGCGCACCGATGAAGGCCTGGCCCAGATGCAGGCCGCCATCGCCGAGACCGGCGTGCAGGTGCGCTCGATCTGCGCTGACTATTACATGACCCGTCCGCTGGTGACCGACGCCGGCGGCGTCGACCAGCCCACGGTCGATCACTTGCGCTGGCTGATGACCCGCGCCAAGGCGTTGGGCGCCACCTATATCGTGCTGCCCTTTGTCGATGCGTCGTCGCTGAAGACGCAAGAGGCTCAGCAGAAGCTGATCGCGCTGCTCAAGCAGCTTGGCCCGGAAGCGCAGACGCTGGGTGTCGAGCTGCACCTGGAAACCGATTTCCCTCCGGCAGTCTTTTCGAAAATCCTGTCGGCCATCGATCACCCCAATGTCCGCTGGAACTACGATATCGGCAACAGCGCCTCGCTGGGCTTTGCGGCCAATGACGAGTTCGACGCCCAGGGCAAGTATCTGGGCAGCGTGCACATCAAGGACCGCAAGCGCGGCAGCAGCACCGTGCCGCTGGGCACCGGTGACGCCGAAGTGGATGTCTCGCTGAAGCGCATCCTTGAGACCGGCTTTGACCGCTGGTTCATCCTGCAGGTCGCGCGCGACAAGGAGGGCGAAGAGACGTCCTGGCTGGCCTCCGTGCGTCAGGACGTGGAACGCCGTCTGGCGGCGCTGGGGAAAAGCTGAATGGACCTGGGGCTCGCGGGCAAGGTTGCGGTTGTTTGCGGCGCAAGCCGCGGCATCGGCCTGGCCGTGGCCCGCAGGCTGGCGAACGAAGGCGCGCGCGTGGTGATGGCCGCGCGCAGCGCCGGCCCGCTTGAAGATGCGCGCAAGGTGCTGACTACGGAAGCTGGCAAGGACGTCGTGGCCATCGCCGCCGATATGGCGAGCGAGAGCGATGTGGCTCGCCTGTTCACGCAAGCCCAGACCCTTGGGCCGGTTGAGATCGTGGTCGCCAATGCCGGCAGCGGTTCGGCCAAGGGCGGCTTCGCCATCGACCGCGCGGAATGGCAGCGCGTGCTGGACGAAAATCTTTTCACCGCGGCACTGGTTGCGGCGGCAGCCTTGAAGCACCTGACCGCGAACAGGGGCGGCAGCCTGACCTTCGTCGGCTCCATCGCCGGATCAGAGGCGATCAGCGCGCCGGTGCCGTATTCCGCCGCCAAGGCGGCGTTGCACATGGCCACCAAGCTTTACGCCCAGCAGGTCGGGGCGTCCGGTGTGCGCGTCAATGCCGTGGCGCCGGGCAATGTGCTGTTCCCCGGCGGCAGCTGGGAGAAGAAACTGGAAGAGCGCGGCGAATTCTTCGACGCTTATGTCAAGCGCGAAGTGCCGCTGCAGCGCTTCGGTACGCCGGACGAAATCGCGGATGTGGTCGCCTTCCTGGCGTCGCCGCGCGCGGCATTCGTCACCGGCGCGGTATGGGTCGCCGATGGCGGCCAGACACGAGGTTTGTAATGACAAAAGGCATTCCACCCCAGGCGCCGGCGTCACTGAAGGATGCGTTCGATCTTTCCGGCCGCGTGGCGGTGATCACCGGCGGTGCGGGCCTGCTGGGCATCAAGCATGGCGAAGCGCTGATGGAGCTGGGCGCTGCCGTGGCGCTGGTTGACCTGGACGAGGCGCGCGCGAATGCCGCGGCTGCCGATCTGGCGAAACGCATCGGCGGCAAGGCGATCGGCATCGGCTGCAACATCACCGATGAAGCCGCCGTGGTGGCCTCGGCTGCGCGCGTAACCACGGAGCTTGGCGCGGCCAACATCCTGGTCAACAACGCCGCTAACAATCCCAAGGTGGAGGGTGACGGCTCGGGCAGGAATTTCTCGCGGCTGGAAAACTTTCCGCTGGCGGCCTGGAACCTGGACATCGCAGTCGGGCTGACCGGCTCGTTCCTGTGCTCGCGTGTGTTCGGTGCCGAGATGGCGAAGGCGGGCAAGGGCGTAATCGTCAACATCGCGTCCGACCTGGGCGTCATGGCGCCCGACCAGCGGCTGTATCGCAAGGATGGCCTGCCCGAAGATCAGCAGCCGGTGAAGCCCGTCACCTATTCGGTTGTGAAGGCGGGGCTGATCGGCCTGACGCGGTATCTGGCGACCTATTGGCCCGACCGCGGCGTGCGCTGCAATGCGCTGGTGCCGGGCGGCGTCTATGCCGGTCAGGACGAGGTCTTCCTGGGGCGTGTTTCCAACCTGATCCCGATGGGGCGCATGGCGCATCAGGACGAATACAAGGGCGCGGTGGCGTTTCTGTCGTCCGATGCTTCCTCCTACATGAACGGCGCTTTCCTCACGGTGGATGGCGGCCGAACGGTCTGGTAGCGCATGCTTCTTGTCACCACGGCTGACGAACGCACCTGGGATGACAAGGATGAGATCCTGTTCCTAGGCGATTGGTGCCGATTGGCGAAACGGCGCGAGGCGTGGGAGGGGCTGAAAGCGCAGGTCGTTCCCTATCACTGGAACGACCGCGCCAAGATGCACCGCGACGCGGCCATGCTGTCTGAGCGGTATGAGGCGCTGCTGCCGAACCTGGCGGCGCTGTTGGACGCCGCCCATGGCACACAGCACGGCACATCCTACTGGCGATTGGTGGCAGGCCCCTGGCTGCGGCTGATGATGGCGGTTCTGTGGGACCGCAGCGAAGGCATCCAGCGCGCCATCGCCGCCGGTGCCACCCGGACACGTGTTTTCAGTAACGCGAAGCTTCCAGCCCTGTCGTTCGACGCGATGGCCGATGCGGCGCAGGCCGACGATTTGTGGAACCACGCGCTGGCGGCCGCGATCATTGCGCGCGCTGGCAGGCTCGCGGTTGAAAGCGCAGGCGTGGCTGTCCCTTCTCCGCTGCCGCAGGCCCGTCCGGCGGGATGGAAAGACCGATTGCGCGGCGCACTGCGCCTGGTGGCGCGGTTGCGCCCGCGGTCTGTGTTCTTCTGCAACATGTACGCGAAGCCGCGTGTGCTGCTGGGGCTGGAGCTGGCGCTGGGCCAAATCCCGGCCATCGCGGGTGCGCCGATGCCGCGGGAGTTCACCGCCGATCCCGAGCGTCGCAACAGTTTCCGGCTGGATTGCGGTGACGATCTTTTCGGGCTGGCGCTGTCCGACATTCTGCCCGCCGCCTTTCCGGCGACCCTGCTGGAAGGCTATGCGGCACTGCGCCGTGAGGGGCGGGCGATTTTCCCCGAAACAGCCAAGGCCATCGTCACCGCCAACGCGCAGCACAATGAACTCTTCTGCATCTGGGCCGCGGAACAGCGCGCGAAAGGCGTGCCGCTGGCCGTCGTCCAGCACGGCGGCCACTATGGCACCGACCTGATCGAGCAGCAGGAGGAGCATGAGCGCGCCTCGGCGGACGCCTTCATCAGCTGGGGCTGGCCGCATGCGTCCGACAAGGTGCTGCCGCTGCCGGCGCTGAAGCTGCAAGGTCTGCCGAGTGCGTGTGGCACAAACGATGGCGACTTCTACTGTGTTTTCGATTCCGGGCATCGCTATCCCAATCGGATCTATTGCGTGCCGTTCGGCGGGCAGCGCATCGCAGACAATGCCTTGCAGCTCGACATGCTGGCGGCATTGCCGGCGCCGGCGCGACAGACGCTGCGCGTGCGCTGTCATCCCAACGATGACGGCTTCGGTTTCCGTGCCCAGATCGCGGCTGCCGGACTTTCAGGCGCCTTCGATACCGCGCCGTCCATGGCGCTTGGCTTGCAATCCGCGCGACTGTGCCTTGTGGGCTGTCCTTCGACCTCCCTGCTGGAAGCAATGGCTTCGGGCGTCCCCACGCTGGCCTTGTATGACGCCCGGTTCGGGGAGGAACGGCTGGAGGCGAAACCGTATTTCGACGCGCTGCGTGCCGCCGGCATCCTGCATCACAGCACCGAAAGTGTGACGGCCCAGATCGCGAAGATATGGCCCGATCCCAAAGCCTGGTGGTCGCAACCCGATGTCGCGCAGGCACACCGGGATTTCGTGCGCCGCTTCGCCTGGACGGTGCCGGACTGGCGCCGCCGCTGGCGTGACGCCTTGAAGGCGCTGGCGCGCTGAGATCAGGCGGCGCGGGGATACCAGCGTTTCGCCAGCCCGTTGAAGAAGCGCCGGCCGGGATTTTCGATGAAGCGGAAGGTCAGCATGGCCAGGCCGATGATGACGGCGACATAGAACACCACGAACAAGTCCATCAGCCACAGGCTTTTGTAGAAGACGTAGGGATCGCCATTGATGGTGGTAAACATGTTGATGCTGGTCTTGCTGCTGATCGCCTTGGGAATGCCGGTCAGGATCAGCGACACCAGCCAGTGCACCATGTAGATCGAATAGGACAGCGCGCCGATCATCATCACCTTGGGCAGCAGCAGCAGGCGGGAGATCGCGCCCGCCTCGAAAGCGAAGACATAGACGGCCAGGGCAAACACCAGCGGTGCGGCCATGACGATCGGGTCGTGATGGGCGACGGCGACGAAGGTGACGCACAGCGCCAGGACTGCAATTTCAACGGCCGTCGCCATGCCCTTCCAGCGGCCTGCCAGGCCGCGCGTGGCGACGAAGACGACATGGACGATGCAGCCCACCGAAAAGCCGTACAGGCAACGCACGAAGCCCATCTGGTCGGCGGTATCCATCAGGGGGGGCGAGAAGCGGAAGATGGCCGCCGCCGCGACGAGGGCGATCAGCGCATAGACCCAGGTCGCGTAGCGCCGCGCTGTGACGCAGACCAGCGCGAACACCAGGTAGGTATAGAATTCCGCGCCAATGCTCCAGCTCGGTCCGTTCCAGGTCGGCACATTGGTAAGGCCCATGGCGTGCAACAACAGCGCGTTGATGACGATGGTGTTGGGCGCGGCCGAGCCGGTGAAGGGGGCCACGGGGCCCATCTGGCCATAGCGTGCGGTGACGATGGCCTTGGCCACCTCGCGCAATACCAGCGCCAGCAAAAGCGCGGCATGCAGCGGCCAGAGGCGGCCGAAACGGCGGATCACGAAGGAGGGAATGCCTTCGCGCACGGGTCGCTCCTGCAATGGATTGGCGTAGTTGTAGGCGATGACGAAGCCGCTCAGGACGAAGAAGAAATCGACGAACAGATAGGTCGAGCGGAAGAACGACCAGAAATAGCAATGCCAGTAGACCGGGAAGTGCTGGAGCGCGACCAGGATGGCGCAGATGCCGCGCCAGGAATCGAGGGTGCCGAAATGCAGCTTCTTCGTCGCTTGCGCGGTGTGTTCCATAGGCCCCTCCAGACGTGGTCCGATGGTACGCTAAAAGGCTGAAAAAACTAGCGGATTTTGTCTTTTTCCAGCCTATCCTCTATACGGGGCTTGCCGTTTTATGGGCTGGGGGGCAAATGGGGCCCCAGTCGACGGCCAACAGGAATGCATGATGAGCAGTACGTCAGTCCGGAAGCCTGCCGCCAAGACGCATGTCAGTTTTTTCCGCAGTCCGCTTTTCCGCGCGTTCAAGAACGTCTTTCTGGGCAATGGTTTGGTCCGGCGCCTGATGACCAGCAATTTCACCTGCGGCCGGGTCGCGCTGGGCGAGCGCAATTCCTACACCTTCCCGATGGGCTGGATCACGGTGGACTGGACAGACGCCGACTTCCCGATCTGGATTTCCGAGGACGTCAAGCTGCCGTTCGCGGATGCTTCGCAGGACATCGTCTATAGCGCGCACATGATGGAGCATCTGGAGACGCCGGCGTTGCGCCTGCTGCTGCGGGAAGTCGCGCGCATCCTCAAGCCCGGTGGGGCATTGCGGATCGAGGTGCCAGATGCCGAATTGCTGATGAATGCGCTTGCCAGCAACGACCGGGCTGTCCTCGATTATCTGCGCGAGGGACGCGAGGACCTGATCCAGTCGCGCGACTTCATGGGCCCGGAATACATGGAAGACCATGTCACCGTGCTGGGTGAGATCGCCAACTATATCCAGCGCGACATCGATATCCGGCACGTGCCCGTCTATGCGACGCGTGCTGAGTTCGATCGCGAAGCAGCCAAGGGGCTTGAATCGTTCAACGACTGGGCGCAGTCCCTGAAGACGCCGGCGCAGCGCAAGAGCGGCGGGCACGCCAATGCCCTGACCTTCGACAAGATGAAGGCGCTTCTGCTGGAAGCCGGTTTTCGTGACGTGCGCCGCAGTCATATCGGGCAGACCGACATACCTGGATTGAAACTGGGTCGTGGCCCGGCCCGCATCTACGACTCGATCCCGGAGGTGCCGTCCCGGGCCGTCTATTCCCTGTATCTCGAAGCATTCCGCTAGGAACCGCCCTTGACCGAACAGATCGCGCGCGCATCGGGTGGCGATATCGCCAAGCGGGCGTTGACGGCCGTGGTCGCGACGGGCAGTCGCCATTTCTTCGTCATTCTTTCGGGCATCGTCATCGCGCGCGGTCTGGGCCCGGTGCAGTATGGCTATCTCTCTTTTCTTCTGGCGGGGTTCACCACGCTCCATACGCTGCTGGATCTGTGCACCTCGCAGGCCTTCTATACCTTCGCCTGCCGCGAAGCCTGGCCTGTGCGGCGGTTCCTGCTCTATTGCGGATGGATAGCGTTGCAGTTCGTGCTGCCGTTCCTGGTGATGTGGCTGCTCATCCCTGATGCCGTGTTCCACGAAATCTGGCGCGGACAGGCCAGGACGATCGTGCTGCTGGCATTCACGGCATCCTTCGCGCAGCGCGTGCTGTGGCAGATGGTGATGCAGGTCTATGAGTCGCGCCGCCTGACGGTGCGGGTGCAGATCGCGACCGTTGCCATCATGGCGGTCTATCTCGTGATTTGCGCGACGCTTTTTGCAACCCACACCCTGTCCATCGCCGCGGTGCTGTGGTCCCTGGCTGCGGAATTCTTTCTGGTCGGCGCGGTCATGCTGACCAGCATCATGCGCACCCTGCCTGCCGGGGCACAGGACGTGGCGGTGCGCGACGTCCTGCGCCAGTTCACTTTTTTTGTTTTCCCGCTGATCCCGCCCCTGGTGCTGCAGTCCCTCAACAGCCTTGGTGAGACCTGGCTGTTGCAAATCTTCGGCGGGCCCCGCGAGCAGGCCTATTTCAACGTCGCCCAGCAATACGCCAATATCGGTCTGGTGTTCGGCTTTTCCGCAACCAATGTCTTCTGGAAAGAGCTGGCAGCCGCCCATGCCCGCGCCGATACCGAAAGCCTTCGCGCGATCTACGTGAACAGCAGCCGCATCCTGTTTCTTGCCGCGGCATTGATCGCGGGTTTCGGGGTTTTCTGGACCACGCCGATCATCACGCTGTTGCTGGGGCAGGGTTACATGCCGGCGGGGCCGGTCTTTTCCCTTACGCTGCTGAACGCGGTGTTTCAGTGCTTCGGAATCGTGATGTCGTCCACCTTTCTGGCGACCGACCGCACGCGGGCCTGGTCCAAGTTCGGCATGCTTTATGCTCTGGCCAGCCTTGTGGGGTCGGTCACGGTACTGTGGATATTGCGCCTCGGTGCGCTGGGACTGGCAGGCAAGCTGCTGCTTCTGTCGGCCATATTTTCCATAGCCTATGACCTGTATATCTGCCGTTCATACGGCTGGCCGACCGACTATCCGTTCCGCGCGGCAACGGGACTTGCGCTTCTGGCTGCCGGCGCCGGCAGCTACGAGATCGTGCATTCCGTGGCCGCCAATGCGCCGCTTTTCGTCCGCCTGGCATTTGGGCTTGGCCTTTACGGCATGACCGCCGGCGTCGGTGGTGTCTATCTCCTGCACCGCCTGGGCTATCTGGACCGGCTGCGCCGCCTGCTATCGCCCGCCGCCTGAGGCGGGCCCCGCCAAAATCTCCGCGAACATCGGGATGATGCGCCGCGCGCCCAGTGGCGAGAGATGGTTGTTGTCGCGATAAAGCGGCACTCCCTTCTGGTCCACGTCGCAGATGCCGTCACGGCACAGATACGCCGCGGTCGATGCCGTCTCGGTGCCCAGCCGCTTCTGCAGGTCGGCGAAAATGGCCAGCGGCACCCGGTTGCGTGTCACATAGTCGGCGGTCGGTGTCCGGATATCGGGTTTGCAGCCGGTAACGACGCATTTGGCGTAAGTCTCCGCCACGTTGCGAGAAATCTCCGGGACATCCGAAACCAGGACGACACGCCGTCCCGCACCGCGCAAGCGCGATGCGATTTCCGACAACCGGTCCGCCAGAATGGCGCGATTGTTGACGGTCGACAAACCCGGGCGCCGCCCGTCGGTCAGGTAGCGTGTCAGGGCCCCGCCATTGCGGTATTCGTGTTCGTTGGTGAACCGTTCCCAGCGGCCGGACAGGATGACCAGCCGCACATTGTTCTTCTCAATGAAAGCCAGCACGGCACGCGCGAAGGCGGCGCAATCGGCAGGATAGCCGAAGGGTTGCACGTCCAGGACCGGCAGGCAGCCATACGAGGTTGCGACATACCCGCTTCTTGCGGCATGGCGGGCGGCCTCGTCCATGGCGGGGTCGAGCGCCGCGGCATGGGAATCGCCCCAAAGAATGAAGCTGGGCGGCTGGCTGGTGTCGCCCAGCCGGCACAGGCCCTGGCTGGCGATTTGTTCTGGGCTCCGATTGTCACAAGAGACATGATGCGGTGCGTCGAATTCCTTGAGGGAATCCATCAGGGCAAGCGGCGTGGCTCCGAACCGTTGCGGAAATCCTTCCCGTGCGACCATGGCCGTGCCGATGGACAGGAAGACAAGCGAGGCCAGGCCAAAAAAAAGAAACAGCGCCCGGCGGGAGACCAGCAGCGTCCGCGCGCGCACGGGCCGTTCGACAACGCGCCACCAGAGATAAGCCGCGCCGGCGGTCACGACCATCAATCCCGCCAGCTCAAGCCCTGTCAGCGGGCGCGGCACATAGTATTGCGCAAAAATCAGTACCGGCCAGTGCCAGAGATAGAGTGCATAGGACAGCAGGCCGACAAACACGATGCCGGGATGCGCCAGGAACTTGCGATACACCCCGCCCTGGCCAGTGCCTGCATGGATCACCAGCGCGGCTCCCAGGCAAGGGGGCAGTGCGGCAGCGCCGGGAAAGCTGGTGCCGGAATTGTAGGTCACGACGCTGTAGGCGATCAGGCCCAGACCGGACAAAGCCAGCGCATCGGCGATCCAGGAACGCGCAGGCTTGGGCAGGCGCGCCAGCGCCAGCATGCCGCCCAGCAACAGCTCCCAGGCACGGGTCGGCGCGAGGTAGAAGGTCGCAAGTGGCATGTGGTTGACGGACCACAGGCTGCCCAGCAGCGAAATCAGGAAGATCGGCAGCAGTGCGGGCAGGAAGCGGCGGCGGGCAAACCGCGCGATCACGAACAGAAAGGCGGGATACAGGAGGTAGAACTGTTCCTCCACCGCCAGGGACCACAGATGCAGCAGCGGCTGCTGGTTGCTGTAGATGTCGAAATAACCGTTGGCGCGCCAGAATTCGAAATTGCTGGCGAAGAAGACCGTTGCGATCAGGCTGCGGCCATAGCGCACGAGATCGGGCGGCAGCAGGACCAGGCTGGCGGCCGTCGTCGCCGCCAGCATCAAAAACAGAGCCGGCAGGATGCGGCGCACCCGCCTTTCATAAAAATCCAGCAGCGAGAAGCGGGGGAGCTGCAGCCCCTGATCCACCAGAAGCGTGATCAGATAGCCCGATATGACGAAGAAGATATCGACGCCGACATAGCCGCCCGGAAAGCCCGGCACGCTGTAGTGAAAGAAGATGACGCACAGCACCGCGATGGCGCGCAGGCCGTCGATATCTGCCCGATAGTTGATCCGCCCCCCTTGTGTCATCTCAGCTTTCCATCGCCGGCAGTCCCGCGGGGGATGCGCGTGACGGCGCGCGATTGGGGATTGGGTACATGTCGCGGATACGAAGTGCGGCCAACGTCGAGAAGAGGAACTGCCCGACATAGTAGTTCAGCGTTCCGTAGTGGAAGTTGGCGATCAGCACGACCAGAACGAAATACAGGCGCATCGAGACCGTCGCGGAAGACGGGCAGGCCAGGTAACTGACCAGTCCGTAGAGCAGGATATAGGCCGCCACTCCGACAAAGCCGTAGACATAGAAGACGTCGAAATAGGCCCAGTCGTGGGAGATGCCGCTGGTGGCGAGCGGCGAAATCAGCGGCGCGCCGAACAGGAAGTTGTCGGTATTGAATTGCACCAGGTAAAGCCGCAGCACCTTGTTGAGCAGGTAGCCCAGCCGATCCAGATAGGCGAGGTCGAATTTCTCCAGTGGGCCGCCGGTGCTGTATTGCGCGCCCAATGTGGCGGTTGCCACCAGCACGCCCAAGGCCGCAAAGCCCATGCCGGAAAACAGAAACGGCCGGCGGGTCCACAGCGGGATCAGGGCCAGGAAGATGATGACGCCCGTGATGCCCAATGTCAGCGACAGCGTCACCAGGGTCACGACGCGGTGCGCGTTGCCCGGAACCTGATAAAGAAACGAGAACCAGAACAGAAGCGCCAGCAGGATGGCGTTGGGTTGAGGGTAGTCCGGCAGGCCGAACGGCCGGTGAATGCCGACATAAAGATCATGAATCCAGGGGAGCGAAAGGGCAGGGACGTGCAGCAACCGCACCGCCACGATCTCGAACAGCGAGATGCCGCTGGCGATCCAGCACAGGCCCTTGATGTAGACATGGGTGGTGTGGGTCACGTCTCTCGGTGCGCCGCTGATCCGGAACAGGCCCAGGAAGATGGGGATGAGGACGAGAGGCCCCCAGAAGAACTGCAAACTCTTGAACAGGTTGACCGGAAAGCCCGGCGAAATCGAGAAGGTCTGCAGGAACAAGGTCTGCAGCGTCATCAGCACAAGCCAGGCGATCAGGAAATTGCGGTCCGCGTAGTGGCCATAGAAGCCCAGCGCCGCCAGCCAGATGAACAGCAGCGGGAACATGGCGACATAGGGGTTGATGACCAGATACAGCGCCGTCTGCTGGATATGCGCGGCATTGCACAGGAACTGAAAGCAGGTCAGGAAAATCAGGAAGAAGGCAGTCCCGTTCCCGGAACGCGGGGCGGCGCCTCGCTCCATCAGGCCCGATCCGCGCGCATCTTGTGCATCGCCATCGCGTGGCGGAAAAACGTCACGGGGACGGCGATCAGCAGGCCCACGAAGATGCCGCCCAGCAGGATGATCAACCGGCTGACGCTCACCTTGGTCGAGGACGGTTCCGCGCGGTCCAAAACCTCAAGCGCGTAGTCGTCGCGCGACTGGGCGATCATGCGAACCTTGATCTGCTGCTCGATCAGTTCGCCGATATTGGCGTGCAGGTCCTGGTTTTCGGTCTTGTGCAGTTCCTGGTACAGGTAGCTCACCATTTTCTCGGCGCGGCGCATGGTCTGTGCCTGCATGATGCGGTTCGCCAGCGCGACAAGCTTGTTTGCCCAGGTGGCGGCGGTGTTCGCATCCGTCCAGGACAATTGCAGCCGTATCACGCCGCTGGTTTCGTCATTTTCGATGCTGAGCGCGCCCTTGAGCTTGAGATAGCCATCCTCCAGCGTGGGACCGCGGCCGTCCTTCCACGTCCGCGCCTGGGCATCCCATCGCGTGGGAAACAGCTGCGGCATCAGGTTGTTCTCGGTGATGAAGCGCTGCAGCGTCGAGCGCGCCTGAAGCAGGGCAATGGCGGCATTGGTGCGGCTGTTGTTGTTCGATGAGCCCGTCAACAGGCTGAAGGCCGACATGGCGCCGCCGATCTGCGCGCCCTGGTTCTCGTCCTGCGAGGGCACCATCACCACGGTCGCGCCGTAGCGCACCGGCATGAGGAGGGCGAAGGTCAGCGCCAGCAGCGCGAAGACGCCCACGATCGCAAACACCTGGGCGCGGCGATGAAAGAGCACCAGCAGATAGTCCAGGCCACCAAGGTCTTCGCCGGTCAAATAGGTTTCGCCGATGCCGAAGAACCGCCGCACCGGCGATGGCAGCCGTGACAGCAGTCCGGAAGACCGATCGGAGTGGTCGGTGTGAAGTGTCATTCCCGCAGAGCCCCAGCCATCAACGCCCTGCAAGGTCTCGGCCGAGTCCAGGCTGGGGCAACCCGGGAACGATATAGCGATTTGACGGACGCTCCAACCTTTACATGACCGGGCGGAGGCAATTTTTTTATGTAAAAACAGGCCCTTGCGCCCGTTCGGGAGGCGCGACAAAGCACTTGACCCTGCCGTTGCGGCGGGCAACAAGGAGCGGATATTTCCTCCGAGGCTAAGCCCTTGAAAGCAGTCATTCTTGCCGGTGGGCTGGGCTCCAGGCTCAGCGAAGAGACCGATCGCGTGCCCAAGCCGATGGTCGAGGTGGGGGGCAACCCCATCCTCTGGCACATCATGAAGATCTACACGCAGTTTCGCGTCACCGATTTCGTGGTCTGCCTGGGCTACAAGGGCTACGTCATCAAGGAATATTTCCACAATTACGCGCTGCACCGTTCGGACGTGACGCTCGACATTCGCAACGGCACGCGCGAGGTCCATGAATCCGTCGCCGAGCCCTGGAAGGTCACGCTGGTCGATACCGGCGCCGCCAGCATGACCGGTGGCCGCCTTCGTCGCGTGCGCAACTGGGTCAAGGATGGCGCCTTCTGCGCCACCTATGGCGACGGCGTCGCCGACATCGACATCGATGCGCTGCTGAAGTTCCACAAGTCGCACGGCAAGCTGGTGACGCTCACCACCGTCCTGCCGCCGGGCCGCTTCGGCGTGCTGCACATGGATGGCGACCAGGTCACCGGCTTTGCCGAAAAGGCCGACAGCCACTCCAATCCCATCAATGGCGGCTTCTTCGTGATCGAGCCCAAGGCGCTGGATTACATCGCCGGCGACGACACCATCTGGGAGCGCGAGCCGCTGGAACAGTTGGCGGCCGACGGCCAGCTGATGGCCTATCGCCACGAAGGCTTCTGGCAGGCGATGGACACCCTGCGCGACCGCCGCCACCTGGAAGAATTGTGGGACGCCGGCAAGGCGCCGTGGAAAGTCTGGGCCTGATGACTGCCTACGCAGACGTTTATCGCGGCAAGCGCGTGCTTGTGACCGGCCATACCGGTTTCAAGGGCGCCTGGCTCACTACCTGGCTGCTCGATCTGGGCGCCAAGGTCTGCGGCTATTCGCTGGGCGCGGTCAGCGAGCCGTCGGCGTTCGAGGCGGCGGGCCTGGCCGGCAGCATCGAACATCATGTGGGCGACATTCGCGACATCGCCGCCCTGCGCAAGGTGATCGCCGGCTTCAGGCCGGACTTCGTGTTCCACCTGGCGGCGCAGGCGATCGTTTCGCGGTCCTATGCCGATCCGGTCGACACCATCACCACCAACACGGTGGGCACCGCCAATGTGATGCAGTGCTTGCGCGAGGTGGACTGGGACTGCACCGCGATCATCATCACCAGCGACAAGTGCTACGAGAATGTGGAGTGGCCCTGGGGCTACCGCGAAACCGACCATCTGGGCGGCCGCGACATCTACAGCGGCTCCAAGGGCGCGGCCGAGATCATCTTCCATGCCTTCCAGCAGTCCTTCTTCAACAAGCCGGGCCTGAAGGTCCGCGTGGCGACGGGCCGCGCCGGCAATGTGATCGGCGGCGGCGACTGGGCGCCCGACCGCATCGTCGCCGACTGCGTGCGTGCGTGGACGCGCGGCGAGACGGTGCAGATCCGCAGCCCCAGCGCCACCCGCCCCTGGCAGCATGTGCTGGAGCCGCTGAGCGGCTATCTGCGCCTGGGCCAGGTGTTGTCGCAGAAGCCGGAGATCAACGGCGAGCAGTTCAACTTCGGCCCGCGCGCCGAGCAGAACCGCACCGTGCTGGAGCTGATCCAGGTCCTGGCCGAAGGCTGGGGTTTCCAGCGCAACGAAACGCCCTTTGCCGTGACCGACAATATTCCGTTCCATGAGGCGGGGCTGCTGAAGCTGAACTGCGACAAGGCGCTGATGTACCTGCGCTGGGAGCCGACCCTGGAACTGGGCGAGTGCCTGCACCTGACCGGCGACTGGTATCGCCGCTTCTATCGCGAAAAGGCGAACGCGCTGGACCTGATGCGCGAGCATATCGGCGACTATCACCGCAAAGCCCAGGAGCGGGGCAAGAGCTGGAGCGCCTGATCCCGATGGATGGCCTTCTTCTCACGCCGCTCAAGCGCATTCCCCTTCCGGCGGGGGATGTCCTGCATGGCATGAAGAAGGACGATCCGGGCTTTGCCGGCTTTGGCGAGGCTTATTTCTCCATCGTCCATCAAGGCGTGGTAAAGGGCTGGAAACGCCACAACCGCATGACCCTGAACCTGATCGTGCCGCAGGGCCGTGTCGGCTTCACCGTCTGCGACGACCGCGGCGCCGCGCCCGTGTTCCGCAATTTCTCGTTGTCGCCTGACGGCGCCGACAGCTATCAGCGCCTGACCGTGCCGCCGGGCGTGTGGATGGCGTTCCGGGGCGAGGGGGCTTCGACCAACATGCTGCTGAACCTGGCCAGCATTGCGCACCAGCCCGACGAAGCCGACAACCGACCGCTGGATGCCTTCGACTTCACCTGGCCGGAGATCGCCTGATGGCCCGGCTGACCGTGATCATGAACTGCGCCTATGGCGTGCAGTATCTGCGCGAGGCGATCGACAGCGTCTATGCCCAGACCTTCCAGGACTGGGAAATCCTCTTCATCGACAATGTGTCCGATGACGGCAGCGCCGAAGTCGCGCGCAGCTATGAACACACCGGCAAGATGAAATATGTCCGGCTGGAAACCCGCATCCCGCTGAATGCGGCGCGCAATGTCGCGCTGGAAATGGCCGAAGGCGAGTTGGTCTCCTTTCTCGACGTCGATGACGTGATCGAGCCGGACGCCTTTGCCCGCCAGATCGAAAAGATGACGCCGGACGTCAATGTCGTTTACGGCGGCTGGCGTTTCATCGATTCCCAGGGCCGCGCGCTGGCCAAATACATCCAGGGCCATGCCGATGGCGACATCGTCAACGCGCTTCTGGTGCGCTCCTTCATCGCCATCAGCGGCATCTTGGTGCGCCGCAAGGCGCTGGAAAGCGTGCGCTTCGATGCGGGCTATGACCTGATCGGCGACTTCGACATGTGGATCCGGCTGTCGGCCGCGGGCAACCGCTATGCCCATGTCGAAGGCCACCTGGTGCGCATCCGCGTGCATGGCGAGAACATGTCGATCGTCAAATACCGCAAATGGATCGCGGAGGAGCGCCGCTTCTATCGCCGCTTCCTGGCCCGGCACGGTGTCTTCCGCTATCCGGCGATCCTCGCCTATATCGTCAAGCGCGAGATCTTCAATCTCACCGGCCACAACCGCACCAAGCTGACGTTCAAGCTCGAATGATCCGGCAGGCAGTCTTTCTGGTCGGCGGGCTCGGCACGCGCCTCAAGGAGCGCACCAAGCTGACGCCTAAGCCGCTGCTGGAAATCGGCGGCCGACCCTTCATCGAATATCTGCTGGACGAGGCGGCGCGCCACCGCTTCAGCAACATCCTGCTGATCGCCGGTCACATGGGCGAGCAGGTCCGCAAGCTCTATGACGGCCGCGAATGGCGCGGCTCAAGGATCCGCGTGGTGGTCGAACCCGAACCGCTGGGCACCGGCGGGGCGCTGCGTTTCGCACGGCCCCAGCTGGAGCCGCAGTTCCTGCTTTCCAACGGCGACAGCTTCTTCGACGTCAACCTGCGGGCCCTGGTGGCGCCGGGCTTGATCGTGCCGGGCGGCATCAGCATGGCGCTGCGCGCAAGCGCGCCCGACAGCCGCTATGGCCGGGTGCGGTTCGAGGACGGCCTGGTGAAAAGCTTCCATGCGCCGGAAGAAGGCTTCGACGGCCCGATCAATGGCGGCATCTATGGCATCGACCGCACCGTCATCGACACGCTGCCCGATGGCAAGGTGTCGCTGGAACAGGTGATCTTCCCCCAGGTCGCGGCTGCCGGAAAAATGCGCGGCCTGCTGTCGGACGGCTATTTCATCGACATCGGGGTGCCACTGGATTTCGAGCGCGCCGACATCGAGGTGCCGGCCCGCTTCGTGCGTCCGGCGGTGTTCTTCGACCGCGACGGGGTGCTGAATCACGACGCGGGCTATACCCACCGCAAGGAAGACTTCCGCTGGATCGACGGCGCAAAGGCAGCGGTGCGCCGTTGCAATGACGCCGGGCTGCTGGCGTTCGTCGTCACCAACCAGGCGGGTGTGGCGCGCGGTCTCTATGACGAAGACGCGGTGCGCGCCTTGCATCGCTGGGTGGACGGGGAACTGGCCCAGGCCGGCGCCCATATCGACGCTTACGAGTTCTGCCCGCATCACGTCGAAGGCGTGGTGGCCGGCTACAATCATGCCTGCCGCCGCCGCAAGCCCGAGCCGGGCATGATCCAGGACCTGCTGCAGGCCTGGCCGGTGGAGAAGGCGCGCAGCCTCTTGGTCGGCGACAAGCAAAGCGACCTGGATGCGGCAAAGACCGCCGGCATCGCCGCCCACTATTTCGCGGGCGGCGACCTGGACGCGTTTCTCGCGCCGCTACTGCCTCAGAGATAAGGCTCCAGCCGTTCCAGCGCAGTGAAGAAGCCGCGGCCCATATCCTTGTGGCCCTGCCAGATCTCGGGAATGAAGGTGGCGTCGGGCGCCGTCTTGGCCATCACCTCGCCAAGCGCGGCAAAGTCGATGTCGCCCCAGCCGATCTGCAGGCCTTCGCCGTCCACGCCCTTGGAGTCGCCCAGGTGATAATGGGCGGTATAGGGGCCCAGCGCCGCGATGCCTTTCAGGAAGTCGAAGCCGAAATAGTTGGACGCCAGCCGGGTGTGCGAAATGTCCACCGTCATGCGCAGGCCCAGCTTCTTGCAGATGGCCGCGCTTTCTTCCGGATAGATGAAGATGTTCTGGTAGCGCTGGCCGCCGAAATGCCAGGGGAAGGGCGCCATGGTCTGGGGCGTCAGTTCCACGCCTTCCGCATCCAGCTGCTTCAGGCTTTCGGCGAAGGTGGCATACAGCTTGTCCTTCTGCGCCGGATCGAATGGGGCATCCATCGAGAAGCCGCCGATGTTCAGCACGATGGCCGGGCGCTTGGTCTTGGGGAAGAATTTCTTCAGGTTGCGGGTGATGTCGATGACGCGCTGGGTCTCGCGGATCGAGAAGTCGCGATATTCCTTGTCGTCGGTCGCCAGGTCCATCAGCCGGCTGCCCGAGAACAGCTCGGGCGCGTGCACCACGAAATCGATGTCGTAGGGGCCCTTCAGGTAATCGGCCGGATCGCGGTCCATGTCCTGGTAGCTGAGATGGAATTCCACCAGCTCCGGCTTGAAGCGGTCCATGAAGGCCACCGCATCATGATAACGCAGCGGCACGCCCCACGGGCGCTTGAACTTGAAGCTGCGGCCCAGCGCACCCTGTTCGCCCAGGTCGGAGGCATAGAAGAAGTCGTCGGCCTGCATGGCGCGGCCCAACTTGTGCCCGATCAGCTTGGGCATCTGGATGGGGGGCAGGCCCTGGCCGGGGCTGCGCACCAGAAGGTCTTCGGCCTTCAGGATGGTGCCTTCCGCCAGGTCGCGGGCGGCGACGACGCTCTTGCCCAGGTTTTCGCGGTTGATCAGTTCGCCCTGGCTGAGCGGGCGTTCCGGGTTTGACGTTTCCACGCCCAGCGCAGCTTCGACATTGCGAATGCCGTCGACCAGCAGCTTGTACTCCGCCGGCTCAAGGCTCGCGGCATGGTCGGGGCCTTCCATGTTGCGGTCCAGGGTGATGTGACGCTCGACGATGCAGGCGCCCAGCGCCACCGCGGCCATGGTGACTTCCGTGCCGCGTTCATGGCCCGAATAGCCCACGATCGGGTGGATGTCGCGCAGGTGCTTCATGTAGCGCAGGTTGATGTTGTGGAACGCCGCCGGATAGGTGCTCTGGCAGTGCAGGAAGGCGAAGCTGGCCTTGCGGCTGTTCAGGAAATCCGCCGCCGCCAGGATTTCCTCGCGCGTGCTCATGCCGGTGGAGGCGATCAGGGTCTTGCCGGTATCGGCCATCGCCGACAGCAAGGGCAGGTTGGTCAGGTCGGCCGACGCCACCTTGAAACCGGGCACGCCGAACGACGCCAGCACCTTCACGCTGGACGGGTCCCAGGGCGTGCACAGATAGGTGATGCCGACCTGCGCGCAATATTCAGCCAGGCGCTTCTGCTGCTCGGTGGTCAGTTCGAAGCGGCGCAGCAGGTCGAGGGTATATTCCACCGACAGGTCGTCGTCTTTGCTCTCAAGGCTCTTGGCGCGATAGACCTCGTCCAGCTTGCGCATCTGGAACTTGGCGCAATCGGCGCCGGCCGCCTTGGCGGCGTCGATCAGGGCAATGGCGCGGTCGAAGTCGCCGTTATGATTGTTGCCGATCTCGGCGATGATGAAGCAGGGTTGACCCGCGCCGATTTCGCGGTCGCCGATCTTGATGGTATTTGCGGGCATGATCTCTCGCTTCTAGCCGGCGTTGTCGCCGAGCCGTGTTTTCCATGACACCAGGCCGCCTTCGTCGAGCGACACGCGCTCGCTGGCATAGCCAAGCTTTTCCAGGGCATCGATGACCTTGTAGCGCTCGAAGGGCGGCACGAAGAACATCAGATAGCCGCCGCCGCCCGCGCCCAGGATCTTGCCGCCCAGGGCACCGTTGGCGATGGCGGTCTCATAGGCGGTGTCGATGTCGCTGTTGCTGATCAGCGAGCTCATCTCGCGCTTGGCCTTCCAGGCTTCGTGCAGCAGGCGGCCATACTGATAGAGCTCGCCCCGCAGCAGGTGGCGCTTCATCTCGACCGTCAGGTCCTTCTGGCGCTGGATCGCATCCTGCGCCGCGCCGCTTTGCATCCGGTTCTTCTGGTCGACATGGATGTTGCCGGAATTGCGGTTCTTGCGGGTGTAGCAAAGCACCGTGCTGGCCTCGAGCTCGCGCTGGATGCCGGCTTCCAGGCGCAGCGGCGTCACAAGGTTGTCGCCGGCCGAGAATTCCATGTAGTTGAAGCCGCCGAAGGCCGCCGCATACTGGTCCTGCCAGCCGCCCGCGATGTTGAGGTTCAGCCGCTCGGCCTGGAACGCCATTTCCGCGATCTGGTAGCGCGTCCAGGGATCGGGACGGAACTCGTTGAAGCAGCCGATGATGGCGACGGCCAGCGAGGCCGAACCGCCCAGGCCGGAGCCGACGGGAAAATCCGTGGAAGCCTCGATCTCGAAGCCGTAGGCGGGATTGATCAGCTTCACCACCGACTTGATCAGGTCGAGCTGGCCATCGAATTGCAGGTCGGAGAGGGACGCCGCCTCGACCGTCTGCTTCAGGTCGTGGGAATAGAGCTTGACGCTGCCGTCCTGGCGCCGGCGCATGGAGGCATAGGCATACTTGCCGATGGTGGCGCTGATCACCATGCCGCCCTGGTCGAAGAAGTGATGCGTCAGGTCGCTGCCGCCGCCGCCGAAACTGATGCGCGCCGGTGCGCGGGCGCGGGCGAACATCTCCACTTCGTCTTCCAGCTGGAAGGACTGGCGGGTGCAGACCTTGACCAGCCGGCGTTCGTCATCGAGCACCGGCACGACATGGACGCGGTGGTCCAGCAGCTTGAGGATGTGCGCCCGCGGGGCATTGGCCGGCGCCCAGGTGAATTCGCGCACCATGAACGTGCCGATCGCCACGGACATGTCGTGCTGGGCCAGCAGCTGGCGGCGGATGTCGCCATCGGTAACGCAACCCACCACCCGGTCTTCACCATCCGTCACAAAGACAATGCCCAGCGTGTTGGCATCGATCTGAACGAAGGCTTCCTCGATGGAAGCATTCTGGGAGACCCGAAGATGGTCGATATTTTCCATAATTATTTCAGTTACTTACCTGGCCAGCTTGGTCGGGCGGGGCTCTCGCCGATCCAGCTAAATGGTAACGGCCCGGTCGTCAACCGCTTCCAGAAAGGCCCTTTTTGACGCGTCCGTGGCAGGGCTCAGCAGGTTTTGGCGCAGGCCGGCACTATCGGCATCGCCACGCACATCGGTGGCCAATTCGCGCACGGCGGCCTGAAGCTCCGGCGTGTCATAGCACACGCGCCAAAGCCCGCGGTCGGCCCAATCGGGAAACGGTATTTTTGTCGGGATATTGCCTCTTGCGGCGCAGATCGCCGGCACGCCGATCGCAATGGCTTCCAGCAGGGCGCTGGACTCCAGGCCGATCACCAGGCTGGCCTTGGGCAACCAGTCATAGAAGTCGCCCTCCACGAATTCGCAATTGGCGGGCAGCGGGCCGAACAGCCTTTCGATTTCCGCGCGTGGCATGGCGGGGTGACGCTTGAGCCACCAGCGCGCAGTGCCATTCATGGCCGGCACAATCAGGTCGCGAATGCCGGCAATGGCGGGCGCCGCCAGCGGCAATGCCACCAGAATGCCGCGCCCGTCACCGGCAGGTTGCAGCGCGGCCAGGCGGCGATAGCGCAAGCCGGGCGCCGTCATGGTGTGCAGGTCGGGGTTCGTGCGCGCGACCTCACGGCAAAAGCCTTCGCCGGTCACCGCCATGGTCCTGGGCACCACGCCGGCGGCTATCTCGTGCGCGGCCGGAGTGACGGAAAGCTCGAAGCGCGAACAGGCGGGCATGAAGCCTGTCAGCGCGATCTTGCGGTCGGACCAGTTGATGGCGGCGGCCTGGGCGTGATCCAGGTCCTGGCCTTCATACCAGTCGATGACGCGCGTCACGTTCAGGCCGCTGTCGCGCTTGCGCGACCAGAAGCGCCAGGACAGCAGGGCAGGAATGACGCTTTGCGCGAACCGCCCCGCGGCAAGGTCGGCGCGCACCATCGCGTCCACGCGCACCCCCGCAAAGCGGACCGGGTCGCGGCCAAGCTTCCCCGCCCGCAGCCAATAGCCGAAGGCGAAGACGTAATCGCTGGGTTTGAGATGATCCTGCTGAAACAGGAACGGCGTCTTTTGCGCACGCAACGCCTTGAACAACGCGTGATAGTCGCGGATGCGGTAGAAGGTCGGCATGTAGCAGAAGCCCTTGCGCGCGGCTTCATCGAGCCCGTCCAGCAGGCCCGGAAAATACCGGTCGCGGAAAACCCCGTCGGTCACGCTGTCACGCAGGACGAAGACATCCACCACCGTCAGCGGCGTTTGTCCCAGCGGATCGGGTGTGGGCCGCGTGCGATTTGCCGCGATGGCGGCGGCGGCGGTGTGGAACAGCGCGCTGGCGATGTTGTGCAGGGCGCCCAGCAGCGGCCGCAGGCGTGCAAGGGGCGTGCGGCGATACGAAACCGCCAGGTTCGGGCTGCGCATATCGCGCAGGGTGCGCGCAAAGGCGCCGTCGTCGGTGAGCACTTCCACGGTCTCACGGCGTGAAAGCAGTTCCTGAATCAGCAGCAGCTGCATGCAGCGATTGAAGAGCGGACTGACAAAGACATTGCGGCTGGCCGGCCGGCTGACCCACCAATCAATGTCGTGCGCGTGATCGCGCCCGGCCTCGGCGATCATCGCGTTGAAGGTGCCGATATTGTCGGCTGCGAGCGCGTCCAGGCGGCGCAGATGCTCGGGCGCAAGCACGCCGCCCGCCGTCAGATCAAGCCGGATCACGCGCGCGTCCCGCAGTTGCCAGTCCGGCGACGGCTCCGTATGGTCCGGCCCGCCTGGCGTGAAATCTGGAGCATCTTTTGCCTGAGAATATTGCTTATAGCACCGGCGCCATCGCCTCCTATTTTGGAGCGAACCGCCGGCAATGGGAACAGTTTTATCCGTCCGAGCGCTGGCTGATCGAACGTGCCGCCGCGCGCCGGGACGGCAAGCTGGGGCAGGTGCTGGATGTGGGCTGCGCGGCGGCCGGCCTGGCGGTGGCGCTGGGGTCGCGCTTCGATGTGGACCACTATACCGGCATCGACATCAACACCCAGGTGATCGATGCCGCCCGGCAGGCGGGCGACATCGCGATTCCCAATACGCTGCTGGCGGGCGACGTGACGCGCGAGGCGTCGCTGGAGGGCAAGACCTTCGACACCGTCTTCAACCTGTCCTGTGCCGACTGGAATGTGGACTTTGCCGGCATCCTGGATGCCAGCTGGTCGCGCGTGGCGCCGGGCGGCACCATGATCATCTCGCTGCGCCTGACCGAGAAAAAGGGCGAGCGCGACTTCGCCCGCAGCAACCAGTTCATCCATTATGGCGACGCCGCCGAGATTCCCGCCGATGCCGAGACCGCGGCCTATGTGGTGCTGAACGTGTCGGAGGCGCTGGGCGAGATGACCCGGCTGGGCCCGTCGCGCATCACCGCCTATGGCTATTGGGGCCCACCGTCCAAAACCGCACGCACGCCCTTTTCGCGCCTGTGCTTCACGGTTTTGGCGGTCGAGAAGCCCGTGAGCGGGAACTCCGGCCAGCCGGAGCTTGCACTCTATCTGCCGGGTGATATCTGGTTACCCCCGGGGGGATAGGACGCACAGAGGGGCGGGGTATGCGCAGGATTTTGCTTGCCGGGTTGCTGTCAGCGGCTGCCCCCATGGCCATCGCCACCGCCGCAACCACCAACTGGACAGGCTCTGCCGGCACCAACTCCTGGTTCACCGCCGGCAACTGGGACAATGGCGTTCCTTCCGTCGCGCTGGATGCGGTCGTAAACACCGGGCGTCCGACGGTCGATCAGGCCGCCGGAACCGCGAACACGCTTTCGATTTTCTCATCCGGCTTCGTCTCGAATAATTCGGTCACCATCGCGTCCGGCAACACACTCACCGTCACCAACGGCATCACCGACAACGCGTCGCTTTTCGTCACTGGCACACTTGTCACGCCCACCATCACAGGCACGGGCGTTGTCTCTTTCAGCGGTACGCGGACGGTAAGCACCGTCCTTTCCGGCAGCCTGGGGGTGGCCGCGACCTCGGGTGTCATAACCCTGACGGGCGCCAACACCTATACCGGCACCACCAGCCTCACTAATGGCGTGACCTTCGTGTCGGGCGGGACCAATGCCTTTGGCAGCGGCGGAATCGACTTCACCGGCACCACGGGCGTGCTGGACCTGAACGGCTTCAACCAGACCGCCACCACGCTGACCGCCGATACCTCGATCCTGATCGGCCACTATAGCGGCCTGGTCACCAACAACGGCGCGCAGGCCGCCACGCTGACCCTGACCGGCAACGGCGGTTCGCCCCAGTATGACGGCAGCATCACCGGCGCGATCAGCCTGGTCAAAACCGGAACCAGCGAACAGATCCTGGCCGGCGGGACGCTGAGCTATACCGGTTCGACAACGGTCAGCGGCGGCATCCTTTCGATCCGTGGCCAGAACCTTTCCGCGTCCAGCGGCATGACGGTCAACTCGGGCGGCACCCTGACCGGCTTCGGCACGGTGTCCTCCCTCGCGGTCCAGAGCGGAGGCACTTTGTCCCTGGGCAATTCGCCCAGGCAAACCGCAAGCCTGACCGTCAACGGCAACCTGACGCTGGCCTCCGGCGCGGTTGTCGTGGCGGACGCAGATTCGACGACGGTGGATACCGTCAATGTCACCGGCACGGCCGCGATCAACGGCACGCTGAATGTGAATTTTGCGTCCGGCCTGACCGCCGGCCGTCAGTACACCTTGTTCTCTTCCACCGGAACGCTGAGCGGCGCCTTCTCGGTCGTCAATTTCACCGGTGTGCCGGCCAATTTCTCCAGCAATGTCACCTATGACAGCCACAACGTCTTTCTCAACCTGAACGGCCCGCCCGGCATCACCAATTGGAGAGGCTCGACCGGCTCGTGGTTCACGGCAGGCAACTGGGACAATGGCGTACCCAATGGTGCGTTGGATACGATCGTCTCCACCGGCAATGTAACCGTCGACCAGGCCGGCGGCACTGCCAAGAGTCTGTCCCTTGCGTCCGGCAGGGACACCAGGGCTGTCGTGACCATCGCCACCGCGGGCTCGCTCACCGTCAGCAACAGCCTCACGATTGCAAACACATCTGGCCTCATCGTCAACGGTACGCTGGCAACGCCCGGCATTACGGACAATGGCGGCGTGGAGTTTGGTGGCACGCGCACGGTGACCACGCCGATTTCCGGCAGCGGCTCGGTCTCGGTCAGCGCGGGCATCGTTACCCTGAACGGCGACGACACCTATACGGGGTCAACCGGCGTGTCATCGGGCGCCACGCTGCGGGCGGGCCGTGTAAACGCCTTCGGCAATGCCGGCCCGCTGAATCCGAATGGCACGGTGGACCTGAACGGCTTCAACCAGACCGTTGGCGGCATCTTCGCGCAGGGCACGACAGGCCTGATCACCAACAACGGCACGCAGGCCGCCGTCCTGACGGTGATCGTTCCCGGTGGCTCGCCGCAGTATGGCGGGACCATCAGCGATGGCACGGGTGGTCTCAGCGTGGTGTTCGCCGGTACAGGCGAGCAGATCGTGACCGGCGTGATGACCTATACCGGCGCCACCACCGTCAGCGGGAGCGTGCTCTCGATCCGCAATGTCAATCTCTCCAGTTCCAGCGGGCTGACCATCGCGTCCGGCGGCACGCTGACCGGCAGCGGCACGGTTTCGTCAATGACGGTCCAGAGCGGCGGCAAGCTCTCCCTGGGCAACATCGGGTCCAATTCTATCGGCAGCCTGGCAGTCAACGGCAACCTGACCCTGGCATCGGGCGCCATTGTCGCCGTCGACGCCTATGCGACGGAAGTGGACAAGGTCACGGTCAATGGGACCGCCGCCATCAATGGCACGCTGAATGTCGACCTGCATACCGGCAGCAAGACGTTGCAGTACGCGCTCATCTCGTCGACGGGTACGCTCAGTGGCACCTTTGCGAACGTGAATTTCACCGGTACGCCGGAGAATTTCACCAGCACAATCACCTATGATGCCCATGACGTGTTCCTGAATCTGGCCCCGACTCCCGGCACCACCACCTGGAGCGGCGGAAGCGGCTCCTGGTTCACCGCGGGCAACTGGTACAGCGGCGTGCCCGACGCCACGCTGAACGCGTTTGTGACCCAGGGCGCGGCGAGTGTCGACCAGGTGGGTGGCCGGGCGAAAAGCCTGTCGATTACCGGGGGCAGCGTGAACGTCACCGCCGGAAATTCGCTCTCGGTCGACAATGGCGTCACCACCAGCGGCTTCGGCTCGCTGACCGTTACCGGCACGCTCGCCACGTCAACCGTCACCAACAACGGTACGCTCAACATCAATGGCACGCTGACCGCATCCGCGATCACCGGCAGCGGCGTCACGAACATCAGCGGCAGCCGCACGATGACGACGCCCATTTCCGGCACCGGCGGTGTCACCATCACCTCGGGCGTGGTGACGCTGAGTGGAAGCAACAGCTATACAGGCTCGACAAGGGTTTCGAACGGCGCAACCCTGCGGGCGGGCAGCGCCACCGCCTTCGGCAGCAACAGCGACCTGTCTTTCGCTGCTGGCCCCCTCAACACGGTCGACCTGAACGGGTTCAACCTGTCCTTCGCAGGTCTCAATGCCGATGGTCCGAGCCGTACCGGGCCCTATACCGGCCTGATAACCAACAACGGCACGAATGCGGTCACGCTGACCCTGACCGGCAACGGCGGTTCGCCCCAGTATGACGGCAACATCAGCGACGGCACCGCCGCGATCAGCCTGGTGAAGACTGGCAGGAGCGAGCAGATCGTGACCGGCGCACTGACTTATACCGGCTCGACCACCCTCAATGGCGGCGTACTTTCGCTGCGCAATGTCGACCTCAGCAGCTCCAGCAGCCTGACCATCGCAAGCGGCACGCTGACCGGCAGTGGCACGGTTTCCTCAACCACGGTCCTGAACGGCGGTGGTTTGTCGCCCGGCAATACCGGCGCCGGCACGATCGGAACCCTTGCGGTCAACGGCAATCTTTCGCTGGCATCGGGGTCGCAGGTTTCGCTCGACGTCAACGCGACAAGGGGCGATGCGGTGACGGTCACGGGCACCGCCGCCATCAATGGCGAACTGGATGTCGCCTTCCTGAGCGACAACTATGCGACCCGGCAATATACCCTGATTTCCTCAACCGGGGCGCTCACCGGCGCGTTCGCCAATGTCTATTTCAGCAATGTGCCGACCAACTTCGCCAGCGTCGTTACCTATGACGCCCATGACGTCTTCCTGAACTTGAGCCCCTTTGCCTTCTCGCCCAATACCGTCGCCAACGTGAACAGCGGCACGGTGGACGTGAATGGCAGCCAGACCACAGGCGGCCTGGCGTCGAGCAATCCCGGCGGCACGGTGAACCTGGTCGGCAACAGCCTGTTGACCGACGACCAGTCCAGCAACACCACGTTCTACGGCGTCATTTCGGGCACCGGGAAATTCAACAAGATCGGAACCGGCACACTGATCCTGAATGGCGTGAACACCTACACCGGCGGCACCGGGGTCAGTGGCGGCGTGCTGGAGATCGGTGACGCGACCCATCCCGATGCCAGTATCCGGGGGCCGATCGCGGTCGGTTCGGGCGGCACCCTGTCGGGCCATGGCGCTGTCAGCGGCGCGGTCACCGTCGCATCCGGCGGTAATCTGCAGCCGGGCGGCACCATCGGTACGCTCACGGTCGCCAGCGCGACCTTCCAGTCCGGTTCCACCTATACGGTGGAGACCAACGCGGCGGGCCAGGGCAATTTGACCGTTGCCACCGGCGCCATCACCATCAACAGCGGCACGTCGCTGGTTGTGACCCCCGATGCGCCGGTTTCCAGCTATGCGCGCACCACCAACTACACCATCCTGCAGGCGGGCGGCGGCATCACCGGCACCTTCGGCACCACGACATCGACCGCGGCTTCGCTGCTGCCCTCGGTCAGCTATACCGCCAACACCGCGACCCTGACCCTGATCCGGCCCGATCTTCTGGCGACCGCCGCCACGACGCCAAACCAGCGCGGTGTCGCGACGGCGATCGCAGCGGGCGGGTTGTCACCGATACTCACGACGCTGGCTCCGCAGAGCGATGCGGCGATCGCCACATCCTTCGGCCAGATGTCGGGCGACATCCACGCATCCCTGCGCAGCGCGGCGGTCGAAGACAGCCGCATCATTCGTGACACGGTGCTGGACCACCTGAACGGCCACAGCGAGGGCGTTGCCGTCTGGGCGGCGGGCTTTGGCGGCTATGGTTCGATCTCCACCGACGGCAATGCCAGCGGATTGCATCATGACAGCGCGGGCTTCATCGCCGGCGCGGACATGGCGATTGGCGGCGGCTTGCGCCTGGGCGTTGCCGGCGGGTACACCGGCAACGCCGCGCGCACCACCGCCACGCCGGCCAGCGTCCGCGGCAACAGCGGCCATGTCATCGCCTATGCCAGCTGGCTTGGCGACAACATCACCCTGAAAGCCGGCGGCGACTTTGGCTGGGGTGACGCCAACGTGACCCGTACCGTCACGTCGCTGGGACAGACCTTGACCGACCGCCAGGACCAGCAGACCAGCCAGGTGTTCGCCGAAGGCGGTTACCGCTTCGCCACCGACCTCGCCATGGTCGAGCCGTATGTCGGCATCGCCGGCATCTCGGCGCGCACCGGCGCCTTTGCCGAAACAGGCGGCGATGCAGCCTTGTCAGGCGGCGAGGTTACCGACACCCAGACCTACAGCACGCTCGGCTTGCGCGCGGCCCTGGCGCCTGTGACCAGCCTGGCCGGCATCGTGCCGCACATCGACCTGGGCTGGCAGCACGCCTTCAGCACGCTGCGGCCTGGCCAGACGCTGCTGCTGCAGGGCGTGAACCAGAGCTTCGCCGTGCTGGGCGCGCCGCTTGCGTCCGACGCCGCCGCCGCCCGTGCGGGCTTTACGGTCAAGCTGGCGCCGGATGTCGCCCTGTCGGTCGACTATGACGGGTCTTTCGCCAATCGCGTCCAGAACAATGCCGTTCGCGGCGGTCTGGAATGGACTTTCTGATGTAGCGCGAAAGGGCGGCTCAGCCGCCCTTTTCGGTTGCCAGGAATTCTTCCACGCTAAGCGCGGTGGCAAGGCCGGCGATGGCCGCGCGGCCCATGGCGAGCACCGCTTCCTCCGAGCTGCCGCCGATGTGCGGGGTGGTCAGCACGTTGGGCAGTTCCAGCAGTCCACGATCGGTCGGCGGTTCGCTGGCCAGCACGTCCAAACCGGCGCCGCCCAGGGTTCCGGCGGCGAGGGCATCCTTCAATGCCGCTTCGTCCACCAGCCCGCCGCGCGCGGTGTTGATCAGGATGGCGCCCGGACGCATCTGCGCCAGGCGTTCGCGCGAGATGATGTTGTGGGTCGAGGCATCCTTGGGCAGGTGCAGGGTGACGATCTCGGCCTGGGCCAGCAGCTGGTCCAGCGACACGGCTTCGACGCCATGTGTCTTGTAGAAGTCGGGAAAGCTGCGGATGTCGTTGACCAGGATCTTGCAGCCGAACGGCTTGAGCAGCGTCACCAGGTCCTTGCCGACATGGCCGCAGCCCACGATGCCGACGGTACGGCCCGTCAGCAGGCGGCCCTGCAACTGGCGCCAGCCGCCGCCGCGGATTTCGTGGCCGGCCTGCGGCACCAGGCGCAGCAGGGCGATGGCCATGCCGATCACCAGTTCCGAGACCGAGCGCTTGTTGACGCCGCCGGTCCAGCCGAAGCGGATGCCGCGCTTCGCCAGCGCCGGCAGCTCCACCATGTCGAAGCCGACGCCGTACTTGGACAACACGCGCAGGTCGGGCAGCTGGGCGATCAGCGCCTCGTTGACGGTTTCCAGCGCAGTGATGGCGGCGTCATGGCCCTTCAGGAAGTCCACCAGCGCCGCGCCCGACATGGACGCACCGCTGTCGTTGAAGGTGACATTGGGATAAAGCGCCTGCAGCTCGGCGCGCAGCACCGGATGGCGCGAGAAGGAGCGGGAGGCAACCGCGACGCGCTGGATGTCAGTCATGCGCGGTTTCGAAATAATGGGCGCAGATGCCCTTCAGCGTGTCGTCCATGGGGATGGTGATGCGCTCGATCTTGCCTTCGCCCATCGGCAGGATGACGGTGGCCGATCCGGCGCCGGTGTTCTTCTTGTCCTTGCTCAGCGCCGCCAGGAACTCGCCCTGCGGCACCGGCACCTTGTGATAGCCGTGCGCATTGCGTTGAAGCACCGGGCGCATGCGGGTCACGGTGTCGGCGTTGGTCTTGCCGATACCCTTGCCGACATCCAGCGCCACGTCCATGCCGATGGTGACGGCGATGCCGTGCGGGATGGCGAAATCGGTGGCCGCCTCGATGGCGTGGCCGAAGCTGTGGCCGAAGTTGAACACCAGGCGCGGGCCGCGGTCGAACTCGTCCACCTCGATGTAACGCTGCTTGATCTCCAGCGAGCGGCGGATATAGGCCAGCAGGGTGGCGCGGTCGGAGATGATCTTCTCATAATCCGCGGCGATCCTGTCGAAGCTGGCGGGCCCGTCGATGGCATGGACCTTCAGCATCTCGCCCACGCCGGAGCGCATGTCCTGTTCCGCCAGCGTGTCCAGGAAGCGCGACGCGATCCAGACCTCTTTCGGAGGCGTGAAGGTGCCCAGGATGTTCTTGGCGCCGCCACAATTGATCGAGCTCTTGGAGCCGATGCAGGAATCGGCCTGCGCCAGCAAGGTGGTGGGCACCATGATCCAGTCCACGCCGCGCAGCATGTTGGCGGCCAGGAAGCAGGTGATGTCCTGGATGATGCCGCCGCCGATGGCGACCAGCTTGTGGTCGCGGCGGATGCCCTTGGACACCAGGTGGGTGACATAGGCGGGGCTGGCTTCCAGCGACTTGTTGGGCTCCAGCGCGTCGATCATCAGGACCGAGGGCAGGGCGAGCAGCGGCGCCAGCACGTCCTTGTGCAGCTCGGCCACGCGCCGGTCGATGATGATGTGCAAGGGCGTCTTGGTCTCGGCGATGCGCGGGATGGCGTTTTCGTCGAAATGAACGGTGTAAGGACCCTTGTGGGACTGGATCACCAGCGTATCAGACACGCGTGAAGCCTCCGTCGATGGCGATGATCTGGCCGCTTATATAGGTGTTCTCCGCACCCGCAAGCCAGGCGGTGAAGGCGGCGATCTCTTCCGGCTGCGCCATGCGGCGCATGGGCACCCGCGCCACCAGCTCGGCGATGCCCTGGGGGCCAAGAGCCGCCTGGGTCATGTCGGTTTCGGTGAAGCCGGGCGCCACGCAGTTGACCAGGATATTGTCGACCGCGACCTCCGCCGCCAGCGCCGTCATCATGCCGTCCAGCGCGAACTTGCTGGTGGAATAGCTGGCGCGATGTTCCTTGCTGATCATGCCGAATATGGAGCTGATGCCCACGATGCGGCCCCATTTGCGTTCGCGCATGCCCGCAAGCACCGCCTGGCTGAAGCGGAAGGGCGCGGTGACGTTGACCTGCTGGATGCGCTCGAACAGCTCGGGCGGGATTTCCGCGAAGGGCAGGTTTTTGTTGAAGCCCGCATTGTTGATCAGGATGTCGGGCTTCAGTTCGGACAGCCTGCGGCTGAACGCGTCCACCTGCGCGGGAATTTCCAGGTCCACGCCTTCATAGCGGGCCCCCGGCACTTCGCCGGACGCGGCGCGTCCGGTCGCCACGACATCGGCGCCGTCCTTCAGCAGGCGATCGACGATGGCGCGGCCGATGCCGCGCGTACCGCCGGTGACGACCGCGAGCCGGCCCTTCAGCGACATCAGTACTTGCCCCAGAACGGATCCTTGACGATCTCGCGCTCGACGAACGCGCGGTCGGCCGGGCTGTCCACCGAATAGGAGGGGATGTTGGGGTACGGCGCGACGCGCTGCTTCAGGCCACTGCCGCAGATGCGGTTGCTGTCGCAGGCTTCCTTCAGTTCCAGCGGCGTGGGCTCCAGCGCCAGGAAGGTCTGCAGGTAATGCCAGCGGAAGGCCAGGATGCCGTAGATGCGGCGCGCGCCCAGTTCGGGCGAGAAGCTCTTGGCATAGGGAATGGGCGAACGCGAGGTGTAGAGCACGTCGCCGTGGATATCGTGCACCAGCTTCACGGTGTCGGGGTTCTTGAAGATCGCCTCGTCGGTGATGTGCATGGCCAGCACGCTGGCGTTCACGTCCTTGTCCTCGAACGGCTTGCACACCGCATCGATCATGTCGGGGCGCATCATCGGCTCGTCGCCCTGCACGCAGACCACGATGTCGTTGGCTTCCACCGTCACGCCGCACTTGCCCGCGGCTTCCGCCACGCGGTCCAGGGCGCGCACGTGGGTGTCGGCGGTCATCACCACGTCGAAGCCCTTGGACTTGGCGAAATCCTCGATCTGGGTGTCGGGCGTGCAGATCGCCAGCTTGTCCCACTTGGGATACATGGCGGCGCGGTGCCAGACATGCTCGACCATCGGCTTGTCGTGGATGGGAAACAGCGGCTTGCCCGGAAAGCGGCTGGCGCTCATGCGGGCGGGGATCAATCCGATGATCTTGGTCATGTCTTTCTCCGTCAAAGTCCGGGTGCGGTGTCGGTCAGGTTCCAGCGCTTCTGCCAGGCCTTGTCCGCACAATAGATGCGATAGACCAGCTGGGTGGTCAGCAATGCGTCGCGCGACGAGCCGTTCTCGATCTTCCGGTCGTTCAGGACGGCGTCGGCGAATTCGTTGATCTCGCTCTCCCAGGAGGGATCGGTGTTGTAGCGGGTGGTCTGCTCGCGCGGGTCGCCGGCGCTTTCATCCGAGGCCCACACCACCGTCATGGTCTCGGCGCCATAGCTCTTGGAGCCCGACAGAATGCCGGCCAGGATCACCGCGCCTTTTTCCAGCGTGATCTCCAGGCGGAAGCGGTGACGCCATTCGGTGGCGGTGGAGTGCAGCAGGGCGACCACGCCCTTGTCGCTGCGCATCAAGGCATAGGCATTGTCCTCGATGTCGTGGTGCCAGAAGTCGTTGCTGATCATGCTGTGGACTTCGTGGAATTCGCCGCCGAACAGCCGCATCAGGTCCACCATGTGGATGCCCTGGTCCAGCAGGATGCCGCCGCCCGACAAGGCGCGGTCCACGCGCCAATCCGACTTCTGGCCATAGCTGATGAACTGCGACTTGCCATAGACGCCGCGCATGTTCAGCACCTTGCCGAACTGGCCGGAGTGCACCAGCTTCAGCGCCTCCACGACGGACTCGTGATAGCGGTGGTTGAAGCCGTATTTCAGCTTCAGGCCGGGATGTTTCTTTTCGCATTCCACGACGCGGGCGATATCGGCGACGTCGCGGCCCGGCGGCTTTTCGCAGAAGACATGCAGGCCCTTTTCCAGGCCCGCGATGGTGACCTCGGCGGCGATGTCGTTGGTCAGGCAGACGAACAGGATGTCCAGGTCTTCCTTCAGCAACTGGCGATAATCGCTGTGGAAGGGCACGCCATCGGGCAGGGTGCCTTCGCCGCTGAAGGTGCGGTCGCAGACCGCCACGGTCTTCAGGTCGGGATGCTTGTCGATGTACTGGCGGCGGCGCTTGCCGACCACGCCATAGCCGGCGATGCCGACGCGCAAGGGCTTGTTGCTGGCCATCAGGCGTCCGCCGGCTGGGGCGTGCGATAGAGATTGGAAATCTCTTCGTTGGGCCGGCCCATGCGGCTGGAGGCCTTGCCTTCCTGCACATTGACCCAGCCGCCTTCCTCATCGGAGCGGTAGAAGGCGTGCAGCAGCTGGATGGTCTTCAGGCAATCCTCGCGGCTGACCGGATAGGGGCGCTTGCCCTGCCAGGCATCGACCAGGTCGCGATAGACCTGCTGGTGGCCGAAGCCATAGGCGTCGGGAATCTTCTCGCTGAATTCGGCGCAGTCTTCCGGCTTGGGGGTGAAGATCTGCAGCTCGTTGACCGCCCAGCCGCCCAGCTGCGCCAGCCCGTTGGCGCCCACGATGGAGAGCGAGGCTTCGAAGTCGTCGGGGCGGGCAGACGTGGTGACTTCCACCACGCCTACGCCGCCATTGGGATACTTCAAGGTGGCGACCGCGGTGTCTTCCACTTCGATCTGTGCGCCCAGGGTGCGCAGGACCGCGTTCAGCTGTTCGACCTCGCCGCCCAGATAGCGCAGCAGATCGATATGATGGATGCCCTGGTTGGAAAGCGCGCCGCCGTCATGGGAAAACGTGCCGCGCCACGGTGCCAGGTCGTAGTAACGCTGCGGCCGGCACCAGCGCAGGCGCACCGCCATGATGCGGATGTCGCCCAGCTCGCCCTTGTCCAGCGACTCCTTCACGCGCTTGACCGCCTTGTTGTGGCGGTTCTGGAAGACGGGATAGATCTTCAGGCCGTTCTTCTCGGCATAGTCGTAGGCGGTGTTGAGCTGGTCGGGATGCATGAAGGTCGGCTTCTCGACCAGGATGCTCTTCTTGTAGCGCGTCATCACGTCCATGGCGTGCTCGAAATGCATGCCCGACGGCGTGGCGATCGCCACCACGTCGATCTCCTTCACGGTCTTCAACATCTCGTGATAGTCGGCGAAGGCGGCAACGTTGTACTGCTTGGCATAGGCTTGCGCCTTTTCTACCACCAGGTCGCACACCGCCACGATCTGGCCGCCCGTCACGTTGGCGATGGAGCGGATGTGATGGCCGGCGACGCGGCCGCAGCCGATCACCGCGACGTTGACGGTTTTGTCGGCCATGAAACTACTCTCCCTTGACGGCGCGGGTGATGGCAGCGATCACGGGCGCGAAGCGTTCTTTTGTGGTTGACGAGAACCGGCTGAAGCCCTTCAGGCACGGCTCGTTGAAGTCCTTGCGATAATAGCAGACATCGGCCAGCGCGCGATGGATGGCATCGGCCTGGGCGCCGAAGGCGACATGGCAGAAATTGCCCTTGCCGCGCAGCACGCGGAACCCCAGCGCCTCCATGGCGTCGAGAAAGCCGTTCTTGCCGTTTTCCAGGCGCGCCACGGTCTTTTCCATCAGTTCGGGATGGTCGAGGAAATGGCTCAGCCCCACCATGCCGAAGGTCGAGCATTCATACATCTGCTTGACCTTGTGCAGCACCCTGGCCATTTCCGGCGAGGTGATGGCATAGCCGATGCGAAGCCCCGCCAGGCCCCAGGCCTTGGCGGTGGAGCGTGCCACCACCAGGTGCGGGAATTCATCGACCAGCGGCGCCACGCTGTCGGCGTGGAAGGGATAATAGGCTTCGTCCACCAGCATCACCGCGCCGGCATCGCCGGCCGCCTTGATGATGGCGCGCATCTCGTCGAGGTTGAAGACTGTGCCGGTGGGGCTGTCGGGATTGGGCAGGCCGACCAGGCGCGGCTTTTCGCGCTGGGTCGCCTCGACGATCTCGTCCGCCGTCAGCACCGGGCCGGCATTGGAGGGACGGTATTCCAGCCCGACCTTGCGCGCGCCATAGATGCGGCAATAGACGTCGTACATGGCGAAAGTGGGCACGGTGGTGATCACCGTGTCGCCGGGCGAGACGAAAGACTCGTAGACGCTGCGGATGATGCCGTCGGAGCCCGCCGCCACCAGCAGCTGTTCAGGCTTCACGCCCAGATATTTGGCCAGCTTGGCGTAGAGGTCCGGCGATTCCGGATAGGTGGTGTAGGTGAGGGGATCGATGCCGGCCAGAACCTGCTGGATCGCGGCCAGATGCTCAGGGTCCGTGTTCTCGTTCTTGTCGAGCCACAGCAGCCTGGGATCGCGCGTGGTGCTCCGGACCCAGTCGGGGCGCGTCAGCCCGCTATCGGCAATGGCGGGACGGGGCGTGGGAATCATGAGCCGAAAGGCGCGACGTTAGTCGGTCGCCGTTCCCATCGTGGAGTCGAGGGCGCAGTGGCAGATCGCGCAGTGCAGCAGCTCGACATAGCCATATTCCATCGAGGGAATGTGGAAGTTCAGGTCGCCCATCTTGCGCAGGGGATTGTCGGCGCCGAAGCCGCTCAGGGTGATCACATGGGCGCCCTTGCCGCGCGCGGCGGTGACGGCGTTCAGGATGCTGCCCGACTTGCCCGAGCTGGAGATCGCCACCAGCACGTCGGTGGCGTTGGCGTGGTCGTTGACCTGGAAGCCGAAGACATTGTCATAGCCCAGGTCGTTGCCCAGGCAGGTGAGATAGGCGGCGTCGTTGAACGCGGTGGCGCGCAGCTTGCCGTTCTTGGAGAAGTCGATGCCCATGTGGCTGGCGATGGTGGCGCTGCCGCCATTGCCCACGAACATCACCTTGCCGCCGGCGGCGTTGGAGGAGACGACCTTCTGGGCGAAACGGGCAACGGCATCGTCGAAGCCGACGGCCTTGCCATCCTTGTCGGTCACCGCGGTCTCGCTGATGATGCGGTTCATGGTCGCGAAGTAACGCGAGGCGTAGTTGGAGACCATGACGTTCATGATGCGGAATCCCGTGAAGAGCGCCCTTGCGGAACGGTTGTCCCCGCAAGCCTGACCCGTCTTACGCCGTTCCCCGATACCCCGTCAAGTTGCGGATTAACCAAGCAGTTCAAAGGGGTTGCGGGCGGCCGGAGGCCCGCTTTCGTACGCCGGGGGACGCTCAGGGATGCTCGTTCAGTTCATCCCAAATCTGGCCGTAGCTGGTGCGCATGGTCTGGTTGTAGAGGCGGGCATCGCCGTTCAGGCGCTGGCCGCCGTCGCGCTGCACCGGGCGCAGGTCCAGGTCGAAGGTGCTCTGGGTGTTGATGGGGGCAACCCAGTTCAGCGGGATGCGGATGATGATGCCCTTGTCGAAGCTGCCTTCACCGAACTGCTCCGCCGACACGTTGGTCTTGGTGAAGAAGGCGCCGATCTCGACCCCGGTGTCGAAGCGGCGGGTGACTTCCACGCTCAGGCCCCGGTCATGCGCCAGATATTGGCCCGCCCGGACGGTGAAGTTCAGGTCGTACCAGGGCGACTGGTAATAAAGAGACACATGTCCGGTGAAGGCGCGATAGCTCTGCAGGCCGAACAGGCGGTCGAAATCGCGCTGCTGCACCTCGAAGGCGTCCACGCCCAGCGCCCAGCGCTGGCCTTCGGGGCGCCACAGCATCTCCCCGCCGGCGCCGGCGAACATGCTTTCCAGATAGCCCGCCCGGAACGAGGCAAAGACCGTCGGTGCCACGCGGAAACGGTATTCCGCCGCCAGATAGCCTAGACCGTTCTTGCCTTCGGTGAAGTATCTCAGGAAGTCGGTGCGCACATGCGGCAGTGCGCTGGAGGGCGGACGGTCGGTGCGGAAATTGTCCCACACATTGGCTTCGGCCTCGGCCGACAGGAACAGGCCGGGCGCCAGCTGCAGGCTGGCATCGACCGCGCCCAAGAACTGCACGCCGAAGGGATTGTTGGGATCGAACAATTGCTGGCGGAATTGCGGATAGACCGACCAGGAAAATTGCGGATAGCCCTTGCGCGCGGCCGCCGACAGGACCGGATTGTCCATCGGCGCCGGCTCCTGGGTCATGTCGGTCGCCAGGTCGATGTCGCCGGCCTGGCTTACGGTGCGCTCCGCAGGCGCGCGCAGCACGTCGAACTCGCGCACCGCCCTGCCGGTGATGGTCGAGATCATGCGGAATTTTTCGATATCGTCCGGCGCGTCCTGCATCAGGACCTTGGTCAGGCGCTCCAGCGCTTCCTTTTCCGAGAAATAGAAAGTGTTGGCGTAATAGACGATCGCCTCGGTGCGCGTCAGCCGGATCGCGGCAATGCCGACATGCTGCGTCACGGCGTCCGCGCGGATCTTGGCGACCGCGGCCGCGTCGCTGGCGGCGGTGCGCACATGCGTGGCGTCGATGGTGAGCAGGGGCGCGGTTGCGGTGATGTCGCTCAAGAGCAGGGGCTGGAAGCCGGTATCGCGCGGCAGCCGCTCCACCAGGGGCAGGCCCGCCACGACCGGGCACTGCCGGCTGACATTGCCGCGCGAGACGGAAACCCCGGTGATGGCGGTGTCGTACTGGCCGATGAAGCGCGCGGCATTGCGGCAGGTGGTGTCGGGATCGCCGCGCGCGATGGACAGGACGATCACATGGCCGCGCAGCGAGACATCGCTGAGGCCCGGCATCTGCAACAGCCTGTCGACCAGCTGGTTGTTGGCCATGAAGCCCCGCGACCGCTGCTGGGCGCTGACGATGGCGCCGGTGTCGTGGACGCGCGTCAGATTCTCAAGCGCCGCCCGTTGTTCCTCGGCGGTACGCACCCTGGGTTCGGGCGGTGGCGTGCCCAGGCGCTGGGGATAGGGATCATGCACCGGGTCCATCTGGAACGAGAGCGATCCACCCACCGCGCGGCCGTAAAGCCAGCTCACACTGGCATTGACGGTGTCGGCAAGCTGATAGGACAGGCCCAGGTTGAGCTGGGTATGCGGCCGAAACGCGCCGTTGGCGGTTTCCTCGGTATAGGCATCGCTGCTGTATTCGCCCACCAGGCTCAGCCCGTCGACCGGCGTCGCCCAGGCAACGCCGCCAAAAAGGCCCACGTCGCGCCCATGGAAGATCGAGTTGAAATTCGTGCCGCCCGCGCCGCTCACGCCGAAAACCGAGGGACGGGTGTCGAAGCTGGACGACAACAGCGAAAGCGGATTGCGCAACAGCCCGGTCGAACCCAGGCGCCCCCAGCCCATGCCCAAGGTGGCATCGAATGGGCCGAACTGCTTGCTGGCGGCGACATATTCGCCGCCGTAAACGCCCGTGCCGACCACATCGTTGACGCCGACCACGACGGCGGGCAGCACATCGGTTTCGTCCCACAGCCGCGCTTTCAGGCCGAAGCTGCGGTCGTAATAGACCGAATAGGGCGGATGGAAATGATTGAGCCCGCTATAGCGGAAGCTGAGTTCCAGCCAGGGCAGCGCCTGGAAGCCCAGATTGTAGCGCTGGATGTTCTGGGTGAAGAAGGCGCCGGCCGACAGTTCGCCGTCAGGCGCCATGCGCGCATTGGGCATGTCGACCAGGCCCATGCTGCCATAGGTGTTGCGCGGCAAGGGAGGGCCGTCTTCCGCCTTGGCGTTGGCGATGAAAAGGGCGGAAACCGAGCATGCCAGGAGGACCCTGAGGCTGACCTGCGAAACAGGCCTGTGCCGCGTGTGCCCGCCAACCCCCGTCACTCTGATTGCGACCCCTTGTTCCGCGGCCTTTCCTTGCCCTTCGCCTAAGCAATTGCAAGGAAATTGTTTTTTCTAACCGCGCCGCTATGCTAGATGCCGGGTCGTCTAAGCTGCAATCGCGCCGGGGATCGAATGTTTCAGGATTTGTCGGGTTGGTCCAACCGTGCCCGCACGCGCGTCTTGAGGCTCTGCGGCTTCGCCGCGCCGGTCGTGATCGGGTTGGCGGTGATCCTGGTTTCCAGCCAGTCCGGACAGGGACAGACCCTGCCGACCACGCAACAGCTTCAGCAGTTGCAGCAGCAGTATGGCAATCAGCAGCAATATGGCGGCCAGCAGCAGGGTCAGCAGCAATTGCCGCCGTCGGTGATCCTGCAGCCGGCCGTGCCGATGGATGCGCGCAACGCCCTGCCGCCGTCGCGGCTGGAACAAATCCTTTCCCAGCGCGCCGGCGCGCGCCTGCAGCAGTTCGGCTACGACCAGCTGGGACGCGGCGCCCAGGTCGAGGTGCCCCAGACGGGCGCCATGCAGGATGACTATGTCCTGGGCCCCGGCGACGAGATCGTCGTTTCCCTGCGTGGCCAGGAGAACAACGAGTTCCGCGCCGTAGTCGACCGCAATGGCCAGGTCGTGCTGCCGCGCATCAGCCCCATTCCCGCCAGCGGCCGCAGCTTCGGCAGTTTCCGCGAAGACGTGCAGGCCGCGGTCCATCGCGGCTTTGTCGCCACCGAAGCTTCGGTTTCCGTCGCGCGCGTGCGCCAGGTGAGCGTCACGGTCGCGGGCGAGGTCAACAATCCCGGCCAGCGCATCGTCACCGGCCTGTCCTCGGCGGTGGATGCGCTGCTGCTTTCCGGCGGCGTCAAGAAGACCGGCTCGTTGCGCGCGGTGAAGATCCAGCGCAACGGCCATGTCTATACCGTCGATCTCTACAATGTCCTCACCGCCAGCGGCAGCGGCGGCGCGATGCGGCTGGCGGATGGCGACCGCATCCTGGTCCCGCCGCTGGGGCGCACCGTCGCGGTTACGGGCCTCGTGCGCCGGCCCGGTATTTTCGAACTGGCGCCGGGACAGTCGGCGATCTCGGTCAAGGCGTTGCTCAATCTGGCGGGCGGCCAGGAAGTGCGCGGCCAGTATCGCCTGTCGGTGCTGCGCCTCACGCCCGACGGCGCCTCCGACATGATGCCGGTGGAAGGCCAGGCCGGTCAGCTGCACGACAGCGAAATCCTGTTCGTGCAACTGGGCGCCGACCAGACCACCAGCCAGGCGACTCTGTCGGGCGGCACCGGGCTCGCCGGTGCCTATCCCGTGGTGACCGGCACACGGCTTTCCCAGGTCATCAAATCTCCGGGTGCGCTCGGGGATTCCCCCTACACCGCTTTCGGCGTCATCGTCCGCAAGGACCCCGCGACCCTGATGCCGATGCTGCTGGCTTTCACCCCTGCCGCGGTCCTGGCGGGACGCGAGGACCAGACCCTGCAAAGCGGCGACGTGATCCGCGTGATCTCAACGCGTGAGAACCAGCTGCTGTCCTTTGTGGTTGGCGCTTACCTCGACGGGCTGTCCGAACAGCAGAACGCGATCCGCAATCCGCTGAACCAGAAGAACGACGCGCAGAACTCGCTGACCAATGTCCTGCAGTCGCGCTCCGGCCAGACCCAGCAGTTGAGCAGCATCGTCGCCGTTCCCGCCAGCCTGCAGCGCGACCAGATTATCCGGCTTCTCAACGTTGCCGCGCCGGGCACCCGCCTGGCCCAGCGCCAGGCGGAAGCCGCCCAGCGACAGGCGGAAGCAAGCCAGGGGGGCGCGGCAGCAGGGCTTCCCCAGCAACCGGGCCAGCGCGGCGGAACGGGCTATTTGCCCCCAAGCCCGCAGGGCGCCGGCACGGCTTACGTTCCCCAGGTCGGCCCAGCCGATCCCGATGACATGGCGCGCACACCAGCCGTGGGCATGAACCAGCAGCCGAACGGCGCGTTCGCCAATCCCCAGCCCGGCGTGCAACAGGACAATCAGCTCAACAACCAGAATTACCCGTTCAACAACGCCATTCCCGGGCAGGTGCAGGACCCGGCCCGGAATTTCACCGATGAAGCTGTGGAGACCGGACGCTTCGCCACCAATCGCGAAGTCCAGACTTTCGGCCAGTTTGCCCGCCAGCTGAACATCGATCCGCTCATCCTGGTGAATTTCCTGGTCGACAACCGCGTGCGGCTGGACGGCGCGGTGCGCGGCCCCGGCTATTACTTCGTAGGCCCCAACACCTCGCTGGCCGAAGTCGTGCAGGTTGCGGGCGGCACGGTGAGCTGGGCGGATGAAAGCGGCGTGGAACTGATCACCACCGCGGTCGATCGCCAGACCGGCCGTTCGTCCACCCAGCGGGCGACCTTGCCGCTGCGCCAGGGAACGCTTGCCAGCTACATCGTGCGGCCGGGCGACCAGGTGCGCTTCGGCCAGGTCTTCAGCGATGTCGGCATCGGCTCGGTCACGGTGCAGGGCGAAGTGCGCTTCGCCGGCACCTTCTCGATCATCCGGGGCGAGCGCCTGTCCGAGCTGATGGCCCGCGCGGGTGGCCTGACCAATGTGGCCTATCCCTATGGTACGGTGTTCCTGCGCCAGTCGGCCGCCCAGGTGGAGCGCGAGGGCTATACCCGCGCCGCCAACGAGGTGCAGAACCAGCTCGTGATCGCCATGACGCGGGTGGGCAACGACAAGATCGATCCCACCACCTTCGCCTCGATGCAGACCTTCGTTTCCGAGCTGCGCAACCAGCAGGCGCTGGGCCGCATCTCGATCGTCGCCGATCCCAGCGTGCTTGCGTCCAATCCGGCGCAGGATCCGCTGCTGGAGCCGGGTGACGTCATCTACATCCCCCAGCGCCCGAGTACGATTTCGGTCCTGGGCCAGGTGCTGCAGCCGGGCAGCTATCCCTACAAGCCGGGCGAAAGCCTGGGGGACTATATCGCCCGCGCCGGCGGCTATGCCTCCACGGCCGACGAATCGCAGACCTTCGTGGTCCTGCCCGACGGCTCGGCGCGCCGAGTCGAGCGCAGCTGGCTGAGTTTCCACGCCGAGAATCTGCCGCCGGGCAGCGCCATCGTGGTACCGCGCGACGTGACGCCGCTGGATATGCGCCAGACCATTATCGATATTTCGCAGATATTTAGTCAGTTCGCGGTCGCGATCGCCTCGGTCGCGGTGCTGTCCCGGCAATAGGTCGCTGTAATAGCTGGCGTTTTTTTAATGTTTGTACGGTGGGAAGCGGCGATTGCGCCGTGGAACCATATCGCGCTGCACGCGTTTTTGCTGCCGGAAACAACAGCTTAATGAGGAGCTGTTGTGGCGCTGCAACATCAAAATGGTTGACTCTGTTAAACACCGATCCTAGAAAACAACAGAGTTTTGGCACATTCAGATTTGAGGGAGTTTTTCAATGCGCAGTTTTACTGCCGTCGTTCTCGCGGGCTCGCTTCTGGCGTCCAGCGCCTTTGCCGCCTCGAGCGACGTTGCTCTGGCTCCCGGCAAGCCGGCTGGCGTCTCGCAGGCCCAGCAGTCCGGTAACAGCACGCTGCTCATCGCGGGCATCGCGGTTGTCGCCGCCGGCATCGCACTGGTCGCGACCCAGGGCAATTCGGGCAACAACATCGCCGTGACCACGCTGACCAGCGTCGTTCCGCCGACCGACACCTCGACCCCGTCGACCACGACGACCACGCCGTAATATCCGCGCACCGCGCGAATGCGAAAAGGAGAGCCGCAAGGCTCTCCTTTTTTGTTTCAGGTCCCTCGGTTCAGCCGGGCGGACGGAAGATTTCGGTCTCGATCGTCTCGCCGTGCGGATGGATGTGCTGCAGGCTGCGCCAGACGAAACCCGACTCGCGATCCACCCAGTACACATTGGTGAAGGACCAGCCGATCGTGCGGGCTTCGCAATGTTCCTCCACCCGCGTCGCGGCGATCCTCTTGCCCAGGATGACCACGGACTGCGCGCCGCGCGCCACGCCACGGCAATCCAGCGCGACATTGAACGTGCCGGCATCCGGAAAGTCGGCAGTGCGCTGCTCGCTATAGGCGCCGGTCAACGCACGGGCGGGCGCAATCATCGCGCCGCTGCCATGCGGTGCCAGCGCGGCCATGTCATGCGCCAGCCCGACCGTGCGCTTGATGCGCCCGTCCTGGGTCAGGAAGACGATATGGGCAGCCGAGGTCCAGAGCTGGCCCTGCTCATTGTCGGTCGCCAGCACGATGATGTTCTGGTTTCCGCCATTCAGCCGCCAGCCCATGCTGGCATAGGGAATGGCGGCAGCCTGCTTGAGCGTCACGCCGGCCTTGCCGAAGCCGCCGCGGAATATCTGGCGCACCACCTGGCCGTATTGTCCCATGTCGCTGCCGTCGGAAGAGGCACACGCCGTCAGCGCGAGCACGCCCGCGGCCGCAGCGATGATGGGCCCCCAGGCGCGTGTCATCCCTTGAAGGTGCCCAGGATCTGCTTCAGCGCCGGCGCGATGTCGGGGCGCGACAGGCCGACCGCGATGTTGGCATGCAGGAAGCCCACCTTGTCGCCGCAGTCATAGCGCGCGCAGTCGGTCTTCACGGCGTGGAACGGCGTCTTGCCGATCATCTGCGCCATGGCGTCGGTCAGCTGGATCTCGTTGCCCGCGCCGCGCTCCTGCCGGTCCAGGATCTGGAAGATTTCCGGCTGCAGGATATAGCGGCCGATGACGCAGAGATTGGACGGCTCGGTGCCGGTGGCGGGCTTTTCCACCGTGCCCAGCACCTCGGTGGCGTTGCCCTTGCTCGCGCCCGGCTTGACCACGCCATAGCGCTTGATCTCGTCCTTGGGCTTTTCCTCGGCCGCCACGATGATGCCGCCGCCGACCTGGTTGTAGCTGGTGATCATCTGGGACAGCGCACCGGGCTTGCCCACCATCAGGTCGTCGGGAAGCAGAACGGCAAAGGGCTCGTTGCCGATGTAATGGCGCGCGCACCACACCGCATGGCCCAGGCCCAGCGGCTGCTGCTGGCGGATGAAGCCGACCGAGCCGGTGGGCGGCAGCGATTCCAGCAGGCTGTTCAGCTCGGCGGTCTTATCGCGCTGGGAGAGCAGGGCCTCCAGCTCATAGGCATGGTCGAAATGGTCGGCGATGATGTGCTTGCCGCGGCCGGTGATGAAGACGAACTGCTCGATGCCGGCCTCGCGCGCCTCCTCGACGGCGTACTGGATGACCGGCTTGTCCACAACCGGAAGCATTTCCTTGGGCACCGCCTTGGTGGCGGGCAGGAAACGGGTGCCCATGCCCGCAACGGGGAATACGGCTTTGCGAACAGGTTTTGTAGCGCTCATGCAGGTTTTCCGGGGATGGTTTTGTCAGGGGACTGTTTCATCGCACGGCCTCGCCATTACTGTCCAGGTTCAACGACTTGCGTGGGTTTTCGTGACTTTTCGGGGACATTTTTCGGCCCTTGCTCTGGTGCTGCTGACCCTCTGCGCAGGGGCCGCGCCATCGACGCAAGCCGTCATCGCGGAAGCCGGCGCGGCGCTGGATGCCGGCAACGCGACCCAAGCCAAGAAGCTCGCCGATGGCGCCCTGGCGGAGAGCGATCTGACCGCGCTGGAGCGTGGGCGCCTCTTGATGGACCGCGGTCTTGCGCATGAAATCCTGGATGCGCGCGAAGACGCGATGGCCGATTTCACCGCCGCGCTGAACACGCATGCCTTGCCCGCCGACGAACGCGCCCAGGTGTTGCTGCAGCGTGGCTTCCTGCTGGACGGCATGAACAGGCTGGATGATGCGGCCAAGGATTATTCCGCCGCTGTCGCGCTCAAAGGAACGACGCTGCCCACCGCGCTCAACAACCGCGCCAATGTCTATCGCCGCCAGGGCAAGCTGACGGAGGCGCGCCGCGACTATCAGGCCGCGCTCAGCGCAGGCAGCGGCCGGCCGCAATATCCCTATTACGGCCTGGGCCAGATCGCGGAAGCGCAGAACGACACCAACGGCGCGCGCGGCTTCTATGCCAAGGCGGTGGCGGCCGACCCGTCCTACCAGTTGGCGGTCGCGCGCCTGGCCGAACTGGGAGGGCCGCCGGAAGGCGCCTTGGCCGAGCCCGACACCATCGTCCTGCATCCGCCCAAGGCCGCGACGCCGGTCGCGGACAAGACCACCGCCGATGACAAGCCCATCGTGCTGAAGCCGCCGCCCAGACGCGCGCCCGAACCCACGCCCGCAGCGGCGCGAAAGCCTGCGCCTGCGCCGAAAGCGACGGCGGGGTTCAAACCCGCGCCTGTGTCCAGGCCTGTTCGCAAAGTGGCGGCGGGTGTCGGCTTGCGGCCGGCGCTGGATGGTCCCAGCGCCACCACTGCCGGTCCGCAGGTGCAGCTTGGCGCCTGGCGCAGCGAGCCCGAAGCACAGGAGGGCTGGACCAAGGCGCGTCGCAAGGCCGGCCCGACCTTGAATGGATACGCCGCCCATATCGTGCGCGTGGAATTGCCGGGACGCGGCGTCTATTTCCGGCTGCGCGTGAACACCTCCAACCCCGCCAGGTTGTGCGCCGACCTTCAGGCGCATTCCCTGGATTGTGTGCGCATCCGGGACTGACGGCACCGTCACGAAACGGTGCTTGTTCGCATCTGCGAAAATTGCGATGTTCCGGGACCTGGGCGGGCAGGTCTTTGGAGCATAATGCGAATCCGGTCCTTACTGCTTTCGGCAGCGCTCGCCTTCGCGCCAGTCGTTCTCCCGGCCACCGCCGCGCCCTGGGCTGAGGTCGGTGACAACCAGCTGCGCTCCGATGTCGAGTTGCTGCAGGCCAGCGGCGTGCTCTCCACCATTACCATGCACTGGCCTTTGCCCTGGGGCAGCATCGCCGCCCAACTGGGGGCCGCCGATCTTTCCGCGCAGCCGGCAGCCGTGCGCGCCGCCGCCGGACGCCTGATGGCCAGCGCGCGCGCGCATGGACCCGCCGTGTCGGCCTATGTCGACATGACCAACAAGGTCAGCGTGGTGCGCGGCTTCGATGGCATGGGCCGCGGCGATGGCCAGGCGCAGGTCTCGCTGCAGGGATCGTCGGGCGCCTTTTCGGGGCGGCTCTCGATCGGCGCCATCACGCAGAATTTCGGTGGCAAGCCCAACAAGCTGATGCTGGACGGAACCTATGCCGCCGTGGATCTCTGGGGCGCGCGGCTTTACGCGGGCTATCTCGATCACTGGTGGGGCCCGGGCCAGATTTCCGCACTCTCGCTGTCCAACAATGCCCGCCCCATGCCGCAGATCGGCATCGAACGTTCCAGCACGCGCGCATCCTCCTGGCCGGTGCTGAAATGGCTGGGGCCGTGGCAGTTCGAATTCCTGGTCGGAAAACTGGATGGCCCGCAGATCCAGTCGAACGTCTATTACAACGCCGCGCATCTCACGATCAGCCCGTTGCCCGGGCTTGAACTGGGCGCCAGCAAGACGGAAGAGTTCTGCGGCCAGGGCCATCCTTGCGCGCCCTTGCGCGACTATTTCAACAACATCGATTTCTCCACCCATCCCAACAACGTCAATGGCGAGGGCGGCTTCGACGCCAAGTACAGCAATGTGCTGGGCAGCGTGGCCTTCCAGCTCTATGCGCAGGTGATGATGGAAGACTATTCGCTGGCCAATCACGCCGATGCCAGCCACCTGGTCGGCGCCAGCATCTGGGTTCCCATGGCGGGCAATCCGGTCAAGCTGACCGCGGAATACACCGACACAATCGCGACCCGCACGCTGTTCGGCTTCGGCAGCCATGACTATGGCGTCAGCTACAACGACTTCCAGTATCCCGACGGCATGCGCTATCGCGGCCGCACCCTGGGTTTCAGCCTGGACGACGACTCCACGCTGCTCTCCTTGCAGGGCAGCTGGAGCGATGCGGCCGGCCGCTTCTATGAAATCAGCCTGCACCACGCCACCATCGGCACCGCGCACACCTTTGCCGGCGCCAATACTGTCACCACCGCGCCGGTCCTGCTGAACCTGGCCGAGGCCCGGGTCAGCCTGCCGCTCCGGATGGGCGCGCAAAACTGGAAAATCGACCTGGCGGGACGGGTGCAGGACGACCAGCCGCGCCCCAGCCAAGGCTTTGCCGCGGCTGTGGAATTGGCGCTGAGGGCCGCGCTTTAAACGGCGCTTAACCTCGGGAGCGCATCCTTGCGGGCAGGGAGTCTTCCATGTCCGTCCTGGTCACCGGTGGCGCCGGTTATATCGGCAGCCATGTCGTCTATGCCTTGCTGGATCGCGGCGAACAGGTCGTGGTGCTGGACAATCTGTCGACCGGCGTGCGCGCCCAGGTCGGCGCCGAGGCTGCCTTTGTCGAAGGCCAGATCGACGACACCGATCTTGTGAAGCAGACCATCGCCGTGCATGGCGTGAGCGCGGTGCTGCATTTCGCCGGTTCGATCGTGGTGCCGGATTCGGTCGCCGATCCGCTGGGCTATTACCGCAACAATGTCGTGGCCACCCATGCGCTGGTCGGCGCCTGTGTCGAAGCCGGCATGAAGCAGTTCATCTTCTCTTCCACCGCCACCGTCTATGCGCCCGACGCCGCCCAGCCTTTGACCGAGGATGAGCGCAAGGGCCCTATCAGCCCCTATGCCCGTTCCAAGCTGATGACCGAGTGGATGCTGGAGGACGTGTCCAGGGCGCACGACTTTCGCCACATGGTGCTGCGCTACTTCAATGTCGCCGGCGCCGACCCGCAGGGCCGAACCGGCCAGTCCACGCCCAAGGCGACCCACCTGATCAAGCGCGCCGCGCAGGTGGCGCTGGGACGCGAGGCGCAACTGGCCATTTTTGGCACCGACTATGCGACACCCGACGGCACGGCGGTGCGCGACTATATCCATGTCAGCGACCTGGCCGCGGCGCACCTGCTGGCGCTGGATGCGATCAGGGCCGGAGCGCCCTCGACGACGTACAATTGCGGCTATGGCAAGGGCCTGTCGGTGCGCGACGTGGTGTCGGGCGTGGAGCGCGTCATCGGCCGCCGCCTGCCGGTGCTGGAACAGGCGCGCCGCGCCGGCGACCCGCCCAGCCTGATCTCCGATCCCCGCCGCATCCAGGGCGAGCTGGGCTGGAAGCCTGTCCATGACGACCTGGACGACATCATCCGCTCCGCGATCAACTGGGAACGCCGCTTCAACGCGTGAGAGCGCAATCCGGATGTTCAGAAATTTCACCGTTCCGCTGTCCTCGCGGGGCGTGAAACCCGGTTGATAACGCCTGACAACCCGTCCCGGCCGGCATCGGTGTTGGAGCGTCCTCTTCTTCGGTGCTAGCTTGCGGGCAGGGGCTGAAACGCGGAACGCATCCGGGGCAACAAGATGAACTTCCTGCTGGTAATCACACCCACCCAATTCATGATCATCATCCTGATGTCGGTCGCAGCCGCTCTGCCGGCCAGCATCATCCTGCGGCGGCTGGGGTTCAGCGGCTGGTGGTCGGTGGTCTGTTTCATCCCCGCGCTGGCGATCCTGTTTCTCTGGTACCTGGCGTTCACGCGCTGGCCCACCGCCGAAACCGCCAACGCCCCGAACCCGTGACGGCTTCACCCGGCTGAAACATGCGGTAATTTGGCGTTCCGGGGTTGGCAACTTCCGGCGCGCGCCCTAAAGACCGCGTCATGCGCAGCTTCGACACCAAGGCACTGGACCCGGCGATCAGCTGGGCCAAGGCGCATGAGCGGCATATTTCCGCCTTGTCGCTGGCCGGCGGTTTCGCCTTCGACAGCTGGGCCTTCGGCAGGATCGACCGGCCCGAAACACAAGCCGTGTTCATCATCTACCTGCTGGTGGCCGGCATCTTCATCGCCCTGCTGCACGGACTGGAATCGCGTCCCGAGGGACGCAAGCCCAGCGAGAAGACCCGCGCCATCCTGATCTTCATCACCCAGTTCGCGCTGGGTGCGCTGCTGTCGGGTTTCTGCGTCTTCTATATCCGCAGCGCCTCGATCACCTCGTCATGGCCATTTTTGCTGGCGATGGCCGCGATCTTCATCGGCAACGAATATATGCGCCGCTACCATTCGCGGCTGGTGTTCGCGGCGCTGCTGCTGTTCATCGCGCTCTATTCCTATTCCATCATGCTAGTGCCGCTGGTGCTGGGCCGCATCGGCGCGATCCCGTTCCTGATCAGCGGTGCGATCGCGGTGGTGGTGTTCTTCGTTTACATGCGCGCCATCGCGCGGCTGGGACACGAGCGCTACAAGACCGCGCGCACCCAGGTCTCGATCGGCATGGCGGTGATCACGGTCTTGCTGAACGGCGCATACTTCCTGCGCATCCTGCCGCCGCTGCCTTTGGTGCTGACCGATGCCGGCGTCTATCACAAGGTGTCGCGCGACAGCCGGGGCAACTTCGTCGCCGCGGTTGAGGAAGAGCCGCCCGAGTGGCAGGCCCTGTTCGGAGGCCATCCCATCCTGCACATCCAGCCGGGCGCCCGGCTCTATGTCTACAATGCGGTGTTCGCGCCCAAGGGCCTGAAGACCAGCATCGTGCATGAATGGCAGCGCATGGACCCGCAGCGGGGCTGGGTGACCCAGCAACGCCGCGCCATGGCCATCCAGGGCGGGCGGGAGGACGGCTTCCGCGCCTATACCTACAAGACCGCGCCCGCGCCGGGGGAATGGCTGGTGCGCATCAACACCGTCGACGGCCGCGCCATCGGCCGGGTCCGTTTTGCCGTGGAAGAACAGGCGGTCCCGCCCGCCACCTATTCCAGGGATTTGAAATAGCGTTGGGGGCCTTGTGCCGCCCCCACCTTGCAACCGGGCCGGGGAGGGGATATTTCACAGCCCAAGTTCGGGATACAAAAAATTGTCCACCAATAAAACTGTTATATCGCATCTGCGGCGCCTGGAAGCCGAGAGCATCCACATCATGCGCGAGGTGGCGGCCGAGTTCGCCAACCCGGTGATGCTCTATTCCGTGGGCAAGGACAGCGCCGTGATGCTGCACCTGGCGATGAAGGCGTTTTATCCCTCCAAGCCGCCATTCCCCCTGATGCACGTCAACACGACGTGGAAGTTCAAGGAGATGATCCAGTTCCGCGATGAGACCGTGAAGCGGCTGGGCCTGGACTTCATCGAATACATCAACCAGGACGGCGTCGCGCGCGGCGTCAATCCGTTCGACTCGGGCTCGTCGCTGCACACCCAGGTGATGAAGACCGAGGCGCTGAAGCAGGCGCTGGACAAATACAAGTTCGACGCCGCCTTCGGCGGCGCGCGCCGCGACGAGGAAAAGAGCCGCGCCAAGGAGCGCATCTTCTCCTTCCGCAATGCCGCGCATGCCTGGGATCCCAAGGCGCAGCGGCCCGAGCTTTGGCGCGTCTACAATACCCGCATCAACAAGGGCGAGAGCATCCGCGTCTTCCCGCTGTCCAACTGGACCGAACTGGACATCTGGCAATACATCCTGGCGGAGAACATTCCCATCGTGCCGCTGTACTTCGCCAAGAAGCGCCCGGTGGTGGAACGCGCCGGCACGCTGATCATGCGCGATGACGAACGCATGAAGCTGCTGCCCGGCGAGAAAGTGGAAGAGAAGCTCGTGCGCTTCCGCACGTTGGGCTGCTATCCGCTGACGGGCGCCATCGAAAGCGACGCCGACACCCTGGAAGGCATCGTCACCGAGATGTTCACCGCCCGCACCAGCGAGCGCCAGGGCCGCCTGATCGACAGCGACGAGAAGGCCTCGATGGAGAAGAAGAAGAAGGAAGGCTATTTCTGATGGCCACCTTGCCGCTCGGCGTGACGTTGACCAGCTTCGACAGCAGCGATGCGCTGCTGACGGGTGTGGCGGCGCATATCGCTGCGCGGCTTGAGACCGCGCGCGCCGTGGCGCTGACCGGCGGCAACACCGCGCGCGCGCTGTACGGCCATCTGGCGCGTGATCCGCGCGCCGCGTCATGGCGCGGCATCGACTGGTTCTGGGGCGATGACCGCTTCGTGCCGGTCGATCATCCCGACAGCAATGCCGGCATGACCTTGAAGGCGTTGGGTACGGTGCTGGAAACGGGGCAGGTTCACACCTTGCCCGCCGATGCGCCGTCTGCCGCCGCGGCGGCTGACGCCTATGCCGCCACGCTGAAGACGTTCTACGGCGCCGACCAGTTGCAGGCCGGGCGCCCGCTGCTCGACCTGGTGCTGCTGGTGCTGGGCCCCGACGGCCATATCGCCTCGCTGTTGTCCGGCAGCGCCGTGCTGAACGAGCACACCGCCTGGACCGCTGCCGTGCAGGGCAAGGATCATCCGCGTGTCACCCTGACCTTGCCGGTGCTGCAGAATGCCCGCGAGGTGGTGATGGTCGTGTCCGGCGAGGCCAAGCGCGCCGCGCTGGCCGGCTGGATCGCCGGCGACACATCGCTGCCCGTTACCGCCCTCAAGCCCGTCAACGGCATCGCGCTGTTCGCCGATGCCGCCGCGCTGGGCCAGACCGCTCTGGTGAACTGACATGAACGCCCATACCGACCTGAAGCAGTTTCTCGCCGACCAGGAAAAGAAGTCGCTGCTGCGCTTCCTCACCTGCGGCAGCGTCGATGACGGCAAGTCCACGCTGATTGGGCGGCTGCTGTACGACACCAAGCTGCTGTTCGAGGACACGCTGGCGTCGCTGGAGAAGGACTCCAAGAAGTTCGGCACCGACGGCGACAATATCGACTTCGCGCTGCTGGTCGACGGCCTGGAGGCCGAGCGCGAGCAGGGCATCACCATCGATGTCGCCTATCGCTTCTTCGCCACCGACAAGCGCAAGTTCATCGTCGCCGACACGCCCGGCCACGAGCAGTACACCCGCAACATGGCGACCGGCGCTTCCAATTCCGATCTCGCCGTCATCCTGATCGACGCGCGCAAGGGCGTGCTGACCCAGACCCGCCGCCACGCCTATATCGCCAGCCTGCTGGGCATCCGCCATATCGTGCTGGCGGTGAACAAGATCGACCTGATGGACTATTCGCAGGAGGTCTTCGACCGCATCGTGTCGGACTTCCACCAGTTCTCGACGCGTCTGAACTTCACCAGCCAGGTGGCGATCCCCATCTCGGCGCGCTTTGGCGTCAATGTGATGGAGAAGTCCGCCGAGACGCCCTGGTACACCGGCCCCGCGCTGCTCTCGCACCTGGAAACCGTCGACGTCGATACCGCGCTGGCCGACACGCCCTTCCGCCTGCCGGTGCAGTGGGTCAACCGCCCCAATCTCGATTTCCGCGGCTTCGCCGGCACCATCGCCGGCGGGCGCATCAAGCCGGGCGACACCGTCGCCGTGGCCAAGTCGGGCAAGACCAGCACCGTCACCCGCATCGTCACCATGGATGGCGACAAGACCGAAGCGGTGGCCGGCGATGCCGTCACACTGACCCTGGCCGACGAAGTCGATATCAGCCGCGGCGACGTGCTGGCCGCGCCCGCCGCGCGTCCCGCCGTGTCCGACCAGTTCGCGGCGCATCTGCTGTGGATGGCCGACGAGGAACTGCTGCCCGGCCGGCAGTATCTGCTGAAGCTTGGCACCGCCACCGTGCCGGCCTCGGTTTCCGAACTGAAGCACAAGGTCGACGTCAACACGCTCGATACCCACGCCGCCAAGACCCTGGCGCTGAACGAAGTGGGCTTTGGCAATTTTGCCCTCAGCCAGCCGCTGGCCTTCGACGCCTATCGCGACAACCGCGACACCGGCGGCTTCATCCTGATCGACCGTTTCACCAACGCCACCGTCGGCGCGGGCATGATCGACTTCTCGCTGATGCGCGCCACCAACGTGCACTGGCAGGCGCTGGACGTGAACAAGGACGCCCGCGCGGCGATGAAGGGCCAGAAGCCCGTGATCCTGTGGTTCACGGGTCTGTCCGGTTCCGGCAAGTCCACCATCGCCAACCTGGTGGAAAAGAAGCTGGCCGCCGAAGGCAAGCACACTTACCTGCTGGACGGCGACAATGTCCGCCACGGCCTGAACAAGGACCTGGGCTTCACCGATGCCGACCGCGTGGAGAACATCCGCCGCGTGGGCGAGGTGTCCAAGCTCTTCGTCGATGCCGGCACCATCGTGCTGACCGCCTTCATCTCGCCCTTCCGCTCGGAGCGCCGCATGGTGCGCGAGCTGGTGGGCGAAGGCGAGTTCATCGAGGTCTTCATCGATACCCCGATCGAAGAGTGCATGAAGCGCGATCCCAAGGGGCTCTACGAAAAGGCCAGGGCCGGCAAGATCAAGAACTTCACCGGCATCGACAGCCCGTATGAAGCGCCGCAAGCCGCCGAGCTTGTCGTCAAGACGACCAGCGACAGCCCGGAAAACCATGCCGAGGCCATCGTGCAGCACCTGCGCGACAAGGGTTACCTGGGCTAGAGGCGGGCGACCTTCGGTACGATCTTGCCGGGGTTCAGGATGTTCTTGGGATCGAAGGCCTGTTTCATCAGGCGCATCGCGTCCAGTTCCTCGTGGCTTTTGTAGCGGGGCAGCAGGTCGCGCTTGGTATTGCCGATGCCGTGCTCGGCGCTGATCGATCCGTCATAACGCTTGACGATGTCGTGCACTGTCAGCTGCATCTCGTCCCATTGCGCCAGGAAACCGGCATCGCCGCCCACCGGCGCGTTGAAGTTGAAGTGCAGGTTGCCGTCGCCCAGGTGCCCGAAGGTGACCGGCCGCGCGCCGGGGAATTTCATGGTGACGGCCGCCGTCGCCTCGGCGATGAATTCGGGGAAGCGCGCCACCGGCACCGAGATGTCGTGCTTGATCGAGGCGCCTTCGCGCTTCTGGGATTCCGAGATGCCTTCGCGGATGCGCCACAGCTCGCGCGCCTGGGCGTGGTTCTGCGCCACGGTGGCGTCGGTCACCTCGCCATGCTCGATCGCGGATTCCAGCGCGCTCTGCGCCAGTTCGCGCAGGTCCGCGCCTTCGCCGCCCGACACCTCGATCAGCACATACCAGGGCGAGGCGTCGGCCAGCGGATCGCGGGTACCGGGAATGTGGCGCGTCACCAGATCGACGGCGATGCGCGGCACAAGTTCAAAGGCCGACAGCAAACCACCCGTGGCCGCCTGCATCCGCCCCAGCAGCGCCAGCGCGGCCTGCGGATCGGGCACGGCGGCGAAGGCCACCACCTGCTGCACCGGCTTGGGGAACAGCCGCAGCACCGCCTTGGTCACCACGCCCAAGGTGCCTTCCGATCCGATGAAGACCTGGCGCAGGTCGTAGCCGGTATTGTCCTTGTGCAGCTTCTTCAGCATGGGCAGCACGCGCCCGTCGGCCAGCACCACTTCCAGCCCCAGCACCAGCGCGCGCATCATGCCGTAGCGCAGCACATGATTGCCGCCGGCATTGGTGGAGATGTTGCCGCCGACCGTGCAGGAGCCTTCCGAGGCCAAGGTCAGCGGAAACAGCAGGCCCGCCTGGTCGGCGCGCGCCTGCACCTCTGCCAGCACCACACCAGCCTCGGCGGTCATGGTCATGCCTTCGGCATCCACGTCCAGCACCCTGTTCATGCGCTTCAGCGACAGCAGCACTTCGCCTTGCGCCATCTGTCCGCCGGCAAGACCGGTGTTGCCGCCCTGCGGCACAACCGGCGTGCCGCTCTCGTGACAGGCGGCGAGGATCGCGGAAACCTGTTCCGTCGTGGCGGGCTTGAGCAGCAGCGGCGAGTTGCCGTGACGGCCGCGCCAGTCTTCCACCAGCGGCGCGATCTCGGCCGGGTCTTCGCTGAAGCCTTGCGGGCCCACGATCTCTTTCAGGCGGTCCAGGTTCTGCACGGCGGGCTTGTCCTTTTGGACGGCCTGTATAGCGAGCCTTGCGCCATGACACAGCCCCAAAATCTCGGCTAGGGTCGCGGCCATGTCTTCACCAAATATATCTCCACGCAATCCCGACATCCTGGTCACCGGCGGCGCCGGCTTCATCGGCAGTCATCTGTGCCCCGCGCTGCTGGCGCGCGGCTATCGCGTGCGGGTGCTGGACAGCCTGGTCTATGGCAACCGCGACTGGGTGCCCGACGGCGTGGAGTTCCTGCAGGGCGACATCCGCAACCTGGATGACTGCCATGCGGCCGTGAAGGGCATGGATGGCGTGATCCATTGCGCGGCGATGTCGCGCTCCGGCCCATCGCAGGAGCATTGGGACCTTTGCACCCAGTCCAACATTGCCGGCACCCAGAACATGCTGCTGGCGGCGCGTGGCGCCGGGCTGAAGCGTTTCATCTACAGCGCCTCGGCGACGCGCTATGGCAGCCTGCCGCCGCCGCATGTCGAAACCATGGCGCCGGAATTCCTCAACATCTACGCCCTGACCAAGCACAGCGGCGAGGCCTACACGATGCTGTTCGACAGGGCCTTCGACCTGCCCACGCTCAGCCTGCGCTATTTCAGCGTCTATGGCCCGCGCCAGCCCTCGGAGGGTGCCTATGCGCTCGTGCTGGGCATCTTCCTGGAACGCGCCAAGCGGGGCGAGGTGCTGGAGATTCACGGCGACGGCAACCAGCGGCGCGACTTCGTGCATGTGCGCGATGTGGTCGCAGCCCAGATCGCGGCATACGAGAGCGATCTGCGCCACCAGGCTTTCAATGTCGGCAGCGCCACCAGCATCTCGGTGCAGGAACTGGCCGACATGATCTCGCCCAACCAGCGGCATGCCGGGCTCAGGGCCGACGACAGCCGGGGCACGCTTGCCGATATCTCCAAAATCCGGGCCGCTTTGGGCTGGTCGCCGCAGGTTTCCTTCAAGGACGGGCTGGAAGAGCTTATGCGCATCGCGGGCCTTGCGCCGCCGTGCTAGACTGACGGATGTCGCGGTGCGGATAGCGACGTGCGGATAAAGGGGGAGGGGGAGGGATTTTCATCTCCCTAAGTCCCTGGCGCGCCGCAAATCGCGTCCCGCGAATTGGGGATTGGCGGGTGCGGACAAGGCCCCGCAAGGCTGGTTTTGCAGGGCGGTTGCCGGTATACGGGCGCCCTCGGATTTGTTCGCAGGACCGCCCATGAAGACCATCCCGAATTTCGATCGTATCGGCGAGGAAAACGCCTTTGCCGTCCTGGCCCGCGCCAATGCGCTGGCCGCCAAGGGCGCCGACATCATCAACCTGGGCATCGGCCAGCCGGACTTCCGCACGCCTGAGCACATCTCCGAAGCCGCCATCAAGGCGATCAAGGATGGCCATCACGGCTACACCGCTGCGGTGGGTATCCCGGTGCTGCGCGAAGCTGTCAGCGCCGACCTGAACAAGCGCTATGGCGTGGAGGTCTCGCCCGACAGCGTGATGATCATGCCGGGCGGCAAGCCCACCATGTTCATGTCGATCCTGATGTTCGGCCAGCCCGGCGTCGAAATCATGTATCCCGATCCCGGTTTCCCGATCTATCGCTCGATGATCGAATATACCGGCGCGACGCCGATCCCGATTCCGATCCGCGAGGAGAACGGCTTTGCCTTCAGCGCGGACGAGACCCTGGCGCTGATCAACGACAAGACCCGCCTGATCATCATCAACTCGCCCGCCAACCCGACCGGCGGCGTGACGCCCAAGGCCGAGATCGACAAGTTTGTCGCTGGGCTCGAAAAGCATCCCGATGTGGCGATCATGTCGGACGAGATCTATGACCAGCTGGTCTATGACGGGAAGGAGCACGTCACGCTTCTGAACTATCCGTCGATCCGCGACCGCCTGATCCTCTTGAACGGCTGGTCCAAGACCTACGCCATGACCGGCTGGCGCCTGGGCTATGCGGTGTGGCCGGGCAAGCTTTACGACTATGCGCGCAAGCTGTCGGTGAACCTGCATTCCTGCGTGAACGCGCCGACCCAGTATGCGGGCCTGGCCGCGCTTACGGGCCCGCAGGACGCCGTGCACCACATGGCGCGCGAGTTCGACAAGCGCCGCAAGGTGGTGGTCGATGGCCTGAACAAGCTGCCGGGCGTGTCGTGCATCAGCCCCGCCGGCGCCTTCTATGCCTTCCCCAACGTCAAGCAGACCGGCTGGAAGGCCAAGGTGCTGGCCAATGCGCTGCTGGACGAGACCGGCGTGGCGCTGATCGGCGGCCCGGACTTCGGCGTCCTGGGCGAAGGCTATGTGCGTCTCTCATATGCCAACTCGACCGAGAACATCCTGAAGGCGCTGGGCCGGATGGGCGATTTCCTGTCGTCGAAGAAGCCGACATAGTTGTTCAAGGCCGTCATTTTCGATTGCGATGGCGTTCTGGTGGACAGCGAGGTGCTGGCCCTGGAAGTCGAACTCGCCATGCTGGCCGAGCAGGGGCTGAGCTTCAGCCGCGACGACTATGTCACCCGCTTCATGGGGCTCTCCTACGAGAAATTCCATGAGGTGATCGACGTTGAGGCGCAGGAGCGGCTGGGCCGGCCGATCCCGCATGATTTCCGCGCCGAGCTGGCCACCCGGCTGCGCCAGACCATGATCGCGCGCCTGACCGAAATCCCCGGCGCGGGCGCGGCGGTCGCCGCCACCGGCCTGCTCAAGGCGGTTGCCTCCTCCAGCACCCGCGAGGGGCTGGAGCGCAAGCTGCGCCAGGTCGGGCTGTGGCGCCATTTCGAGCCCCATGTCTATTCCGCCGAGCATGTCGCCAACGCCAAGCCGGCGCCCGACCTTTTCCTCCATGCGGCCGAACAGCTGGACGTGGCGCCGGCCGATTGCCTGGTGCTGGAAGACAGCGTGAACGGCGTGATCGCCGCCAGGGCCGCCGGAATGACCGTCTGGGGCTTCCTGGGCGGTGGGCACGCCTCCGACGCCCTGGGCGAACGCCTGGTGGGGGCTGGGGCCGTGCGGCTGGTCCGGGACTGGAAAGAGGCAGGCGAGGCCATCGCCGCCCTTAACGGGTAATGTTAACGCGCGGCCGAAATTGGCGACTGTGCCAAAACGGGATACCCCAGACCCGTCCAAGTATAGGTTTGCCCGCAATGTTTACAGTCTTGAGGATTTCGCTGCGCATCATGGGCCAGGCCGGTCTGGCCGCCCTGGCCGCGGCCGCCGCCATCGTGATCTCCGGCATCGCCTTTGTGGTGACCCTGCTGATCGCCGCCCCCCTCAAGAAGCTTCAGGCGCCGTAAAAGTCGCGGTACCAGGCCACGAAGCGCGGAATGCCCTGCGCGATCGGCGTGGTCGGTTTCCAGCCCAGGTCGCGGGTCGTGGCTTCGATGTCGGCATAGGTCGCCGGCACGTCGCCGGCCTGCATCGGCAGCATCTGCATCTGCGCCTTGCGGCCGATCGCCTGCTCGATGGCGGCGATGAAGTCGGTCAACTTCTCGGACTTGTGGTTGCCCAGGTTGTAGACCGCGTGCGGCGGCGTGGCTGTTGGCGGGCGGTCCAGGGCAGCGATCACGCCGGCGACAATGTCGTCGATATAGGTGAAGTCGCGCCACATCTCGCCATGGTTGAAGACCTTGATCGGCTCACCGGCCAGGATGGCGCGGGTGAAGATCATCGGCGCCATGTCGGGGCGGCCCCACGGTCCATAGACCGTGAAGAAGCGCAGCCCCGTCGACGCAATGCCATAGAGGTGCGCATAGGTGTGGCCGAACAGCTCGTCGGTGCGCTTCGTGGCGGCATAGAGCGAGTTGGGATGGTTCACCGGGTCGTCCACGGCGAAAGGCGTCTTGGTGTTGGCGCCATAGACCGACGAACTGCTGGCATAGACGAAGTGCCTGAGGCCGGGGCGCAAGGCTCGCGCCATCTCCAGCATCACCACCTGGCCCATCACGTTGGCGGTGATATAGGCGTAGGGGTTCTCCAGGCTGTAGCGCACCCCGGGCTGGGCGGCCAGGTGCACGATGCCGGTGATCCCGGGATAATCCGCCGCCAGTTTCAGCATGCGGTCGCGGTCGGAGATGTCCATCTGGTGGAAGTCGAAGCCGGTCTGCGCGGCGAGATGGGCAAGCCGGGCCTGCTTCAGCGAGACATCGTAATAGTCCGACAGGATATCGACGCCGATGACGCGGTCGCCCCTCGCCAGCAGGGCCTTGGCGACGCTGCTGCCGATGAAGCCGGCTGCGCCTGTGACGAGAATCTCAGCCAAGTCGGATCTGCTCTAGAGGCTCCAGTAGCGAAGATTGCCGGGCACGGTCTTGCGGTCAACCACCGATTTGACGTCCACCAGGATGCCGCCCTTGCGCAGCATGCCGGTCAGCGGCTTGTCCAGATATTCCTTGTGCGGAACTGCCAGCACCAGCGCGTCCAGGTTCTTGAAGGCCTTCAACGGCGACATCGGCATGCCGTATTCGCGCGCCACTTCCTTCGGATCGGCATGGGGATCGTGCACCACAGCCTCGATGCCGAAGGTCTTGAACTCGCGCAGCACGTCGGGAACGCGGCTGTTGCGAATGTCGGGGACATTCTCCTTGAAGGTGAGGCCCAGGACGCCAATGCGGGTGCGATGGATCGGGCGCTCCCCGGCGGCAAGGAAGCGCACCACGCGGCGGGCGATGATGTTGCCCATGGAGTCATTGATACGTCGGCCCGCCAGGATGACCTGCGGGTTGTAGCCCAGCTCCAGCGCCTTGGCGGTGAGGTAATAGGGATCGACGCCGATGCAGTGTCCGCCGACCAGGCCGGGCGAGAACTTCAGGAAGTTCCACTTGGTGCCCGCGGCATCCAGTACGTCGCGGGTCGGGATGCCCATGGCGTCGCAGATGATCGCCATCTCATTCATCAGCGCGATGTTGAGGTCGCGCTGGGTGTTCTCCAGTGCCTTGGCAGCTTCTGCGACCTTGATCGAAGGTGCGCGATGGATTCCAGCCGTCACCACCGCGGCGTAAAGCTGCGCCACCTTGTCGGCCGTTGTTTCGTCTTCGCCCGCCGTGACCTTGCGGATGGTTTCGAAGGTGTGGGTCTTGTCGCCGGGATTGATGCGTTCGGGCGAGTAGCCCAGCTTGAAATCCTTGCCCTGCTTCAGGCCGCTGACCTGGGCCAGGATGGGGCCGCAATATTCCTCGGTGACGCCGGGATAGACGGTGGATTCATAGATCACCAGCGCACCCTTCTTCATCACCTGGGCGATGGCTTCGGACGCCGAACGCAAGGGCTCCAGGTTCGGGCGGCGGTCTTTGTGAATGGGCGTGGGCACGCAGACCACGAAGATATCGCAGCCCTTCATGCCGGCGATCTGGTTGGTGACGGTCAGGCTGCTTTTTTTCAGCCGATCATTGCCGACTTCGCCGGTCCAATCCTCGCCGCCGCGCAAGGCCGCGATGCGACGGGTGTCGATATCGAATCCCACGGTACCGGGAAACTTCTCCGCAAACGCGACCGCAACGGGCAGGCCGACATAGCCCAGTCCGATGACGGCAATTTTCCCAGGCATTTGAACGGCCCCATTAATATAAGGCCGCATGTTACCGGCGGATGCCTTACCGAAAGGCCAAGAGGCTTGGTTAATTCCGGTCTGGATTGTCCAGATACCAGCGATAGGTGGCGGTGATGCCGTCCTTCAATCCGATGCGCGGTCGCCAGCCCAATCCGTTCAGCTTGTCCACCGACAGCAGCTTGCGCGGGGTGCCGTCGGGCTTGGACGGGTCGATACGGATCGTGCCGGCGAAACCCACAATTTCTGCGACCAGCTTTGCCAGATCCAGGATCGAGATGTCCTGGCCCACACCCACATTGACATGACTTTCGGCGGAATAATGCTTTGCCAAGTACACCAACGCATCCGCACAGTCATCGACGTGAAGGAATTCGCGCAAAGGTTGCCCGGTGCCCCAGATCACCAGGTCCGGCGCTCCCGCCCGCTTGGCCTCGTGTGCCTTACGAATCAACGCAGGCAGCACATGGCTGTTCGCCAAGTCGAAATTGTCGCCCGGGCCGTAAAGGTTGGTTGGCATGGCCGAAATGAAGTCGCAGCCGAATTCGCGGCGATAGAAAGCCGCCATCTTGAGACCGGCGATCTTGGCAATGGCATAGGCCTCGTTGGTCGGTTCCAGCGAACCGGTCAGCAGTGCGTCTTCCGTGATCGGCTGCGGCGCCAGACGCGGGTAGATGCAGCTCGATCCCAGAAAGACCAGCTTGCCGACATCCCCTTTGCGTGCGGCGGCAATGACGTTGGTCTGGATGGCGAGATTGTCATGCAGGAATTCGGCAGGACGCGACGCATTGGCCATGATGCCGCCGACCCTGGCGGCCGCCAGGAAGATGACGTCTGGCCGGTTCGCGGTGATCCAGTCTTCCACCGGCTGCTGGCGGCGCAGGTCGAGTGTCGCGCGGCCGACCGTCAGGACAGTACAATTCTCGGTTTGCAGGCGGCGCACCAATGCGCTGCCAACCATGCCCCGGTGCCCCGCCACCCAGACGCGCTTTCCGTCCAGCGGGAAAAGGGGTTCAGTCATGCTGTTCGTTGCGGCTTTCCTGGCGCATCAGCTTCAGGTCTTCGGCCATCATCTCGGCAACAAGCTCCTCGAAGCTGGTCTGGTGCGTCCATCCCAGCCGATCCCGCGCCTTGCCTGCATCGCCCAGAAGCCTGTCTACTTCGGTGGGGCGGAAATAGCGCGGATCGATGCGCACCACCACCTTGCCGCTTTTGCTGTCGGTACCGGTCTCGTCCACGCCCTTGCCGGACCAAGTGATGGCGCGGCCGATCTGGGCAAAGGCGCGTTCGACGAATTCGCGCACGCTGTGGCTTTCGCCTGTTGCCAACACATAGTCGCCGGGTGTTTCTTGTTGCAGCATCATCCACATGCCGCGGGCATAGTCGCGGGCATGGCCCCAGTCGCGTGTGGCGTCGAGGTTACCCAGGAACAGGCAATCCTGCTGACCCAATTCTATGGCAGCGACGGCGCGACTGATCTTGCGTGTGACGAAGGTTTCACCGCGTAGCGGGCTTTCATGATTGAACAGAATGCCGTTGGAGGCGTGAATGCCGTAGGCCTCGCGGTAATTCACGGTGATCCAATAGGCATAAAGTTTGGCGGCGCCATACGGTGAGCGGGGATAGAAGGGCGTCGTCTCGGTCTGCGGCCATTGCTGAACCTTGCCGAACATTTCAGATGTCGAAGCCTGGTAGAAGCGTGTCTTGCCAGTCAGACCCAGCAGCCGGATCGCTTCCAGCAACCGCAATGTACCCAGTCCATCGGCATTGGCAGTATATTCGGCGGTCTCGAAGCTCACCTGCACGTGACTCTGGGCGGCGAGATTGTAAATCTCGTCCGGCTGGGTTTCCTGCACGATGCGGATCAGGTTGGTGGCGTCGGTCATGTCGCCGTAATGCAACGACAGTCGGGGATCGTCTTCGTGCGGGTCCTGGTAGAACTTGTCGATGCGACCTGTGTTGAAAGACGAAGACCGCCGCTTGATGCCGTGGACCTTGTAGCCTTTGTCCAGCAGCAGGCCGGTTAAATAAGCGCCGTCCTGGCCGGTGATGCCGGTGACGAGGGCGGTCTTGCTCATGGTCGCCCCACGCTCACATAGGTCAGTCCGGCCTCGCGCATCATCTCCGGCTTGTAAATATTGCGCAGGTCCACCATCAACGGTGACTTTAGCGTCGCTTTTACGCGCACCAGATCCAGCGCGCGGAACTCGTTCCATTCCGTCAGGATCACCACGCCGTCTGCGCCGTCCAGCGTGTCATAGGTGTCGGTGCGATAATCCAGGTCCAGATGCTTGGCGGCTTCCTTGCGGCCCTCCGGGTCGAAGGCGCGGATGATCGCGCCGGCCTGCTGCAGATAGGGCAGGATCACCAGCGAAGGCGCGTCGCGCATATCGTCGGTATTGGGCTTGAAGGTCAGGCCCAATACCGCAATGGTCTTGCCCTTAACGCTGCCGAAAGCGGCCTCGATCTTCTTGGCCATGTCCAGCTTGCGCCGGTCATTGACCGCGACCACCGCTTCCACGATGCGTGTCGGTGCACCCAGGTCGCTCGCGGTCTTGACCAGCGCCAGTGTGTCCTTGGGAAAGCAGGAGCCGCCATAGCCGGGACCAGCATGCAGGAACTTGCGGCCGATGCGCCCGTCCAGTCCGATACCGCGCGCGACGTCCTGCACGTCGCCGCCGACCTTCTCACAGATGTCGGCCATCTCGTTGATGAAGGTGATCTTGGTGGCCAGGAAGGCGTTGGCTGCGTATTTGATCAGCTCGCTTGATTCACGGCTCGTAAACAGGATTGGTGTCTCGTTGAGGAAGAGCGGGCGGTAGACCTCACGCATTACCGCGCGGGCCTGCTCGGTGTCGCAGCCGACGACCACACGGTCGGGACGGCGAAAATCTTCGATCGCGGAGCCTTCGCGCAGGAATTCCGGGTTCGACGCCATGTCGAACTGGGCCTTGGGATTTGCCTTCTTGATGATATCTTCCACCTGCCGGCTCGTCCCAACCGGAACGGTGGATTTGGTGACGATCACCGCATATCCGGTCAGGGCACAGGCGATCTCTTCGGCGGCGGCGAAGACATAGGAAAGGTCGGCATGACCATCGCCGCGGCGGCTGGGTGTGCCCACTGCCAGGAAGACGGCCGACGCACCCGCCACGCCGCGCCCCAAGTCCGTTTCAAAGGACAGGCGTCCGGCCTTAACGTTGGCGGCAACAACTTCATCCAAGCCGGGCTCGAAAATAGGGATGCCGCCGGCGCGCAGTGTCTCGACCTTGGCCGGATCCTTGTCGATGCATACGACTTCATGGCCGAATTCCGACAGACAGGCGCCGGAAACCAGGCCGACATAACCGGATCCGATCATCGCGATGCGCATGGACTAACCTCGCAAGCCGGAAAGCCGGTCAGGATGGAATGGGTGTAAGCAGGGGTTTGCCGGCGAAGTGGGCGTCCAGATTGTCCAGCACCAGCTGGCTCATCCCGCGGCGCACTTCGTAAGTCGCGCTGCCCAGGTGCGGCTGCAAGGTCACATTGTCCATCGCCTTCAAGGCGTCGGGCACGTTGGGTTCGTTGGCGAACACATCCAGGCCCGCGCCGCCCAGCTTGCCGGACGACAGCGCTTCCACCAGCGCGTCCTCGTCCACCACCGCACCGCGGGCGACATTGATCAGGATGCCGCTTGGGCCAAGAGCCTCCAGGACATCCTTGTTGATGATCTTGAACGTGCTGGGATTGGCGGGAAGAATGGCCACCAGAAAGTCGCTGTCCCGGGCCATTTCCACCAGACTGGAGAAATAGGCGTAGGGCACATCCGCGACCTTGTTGCGGGTGTGATAGCTGACAGGGCAGCGCATGACCTGAAGCCGCTTGCCGATCTCCTGGCCGATCCGTCCCATGCCCAGAATACCCACGCGCTTGCCGCTGACCCGATGCGTCAGCGGCGGTTCGCCTTGGGCAGGCCAGTTGCCATCGCGGACATAGCGGTCCATCGCCACCATCCGGCGCGCGGTCATGGTCATCAATGCAATGGTCAGGTCGGCGACATCGTCGTTGAGGACCGCGGGGGTATAGGTAACGGGAATGCCTTTGGACTTGGCATGCGTCACGGCAATGCCGTCATAGCCCACGCTGGCCGAGCCGATGATTTCCAGGTTGGGCAGCTTGTCGATCATTTCGGCCGTGGGACCGTAGTTGGCCTTGGTAACGATCGCGCGAACCTTGTCGGCAACCTTGTCCATGTCGGTCTTGGGATGTACGCGATAGCGCGCTTCTAGCTCGCTTTGGACCTCGGGCCGAAGCTTCACCATCTGCAGAACATCGATCATCGGCTTGCCTCTCCCGGGGATAGCCCCGGCACGCTTTTTATGGCTGCCGTTCTGGCGTTTTGGGGAACAAAATTCAAGCACTTACGCCCGGCGCCGCCTATATTGGCGTCCATGATTGAAGTCCGCGACCTGGTATTCGAATATCCCGGCCATCGCGCCCTGCATGGGATCAGCCTGTCGGTGGCCCAGGGGGCGATTACCGCACTGGTCGGACCCAATGGTGCGGGCAAAACCACCCTGCTGCGCTGCATGGCGGCGCTGGAAACGCCATATGGGGGCAGTGTGGCCATAGACGGACTGGACACGCGCGAGGCACCGCGCGCCATTCATTCCCGCCTGGGCTATTTACCGGATTTCTTCGGGCTGTACGACGCACTCAGCGTGCGGCGCTGCCTGCACTATGCCGCGCGCGCCCATGGCATCGCGCCGGGGCACGCGGCAGAGGCGGCCAAAGCGGCCGCTGTGCGCGTCGGCTTGCAGGACCGAATGGAGCAACCGGCCGGCGCGTTGTCGCGTGGCTTGCGCCAGCGGCTGGCCATCGGCCAAGCAATCGTGCACCAGCCGCGCGTGCTGCTGCTGGACGAACCCGCCGCTGGCCTGGACCCGCAGGCGCGGCGTGATCTGTCCGAGTTACTGCTGTCGCTGAAGGCGGGCGGGATGACCTTGGTGGTGTCATCTCATATTTTGGCCGAGCTTCAGGATTATTCCGATCGTATGATCATCGTTGATCACGGACGCATCGCCGGCGGCGAAACCATTTCCCTGCATGACGCGGCGTCCAGGTTGCGCATCGTACTGGCCGCGCCGCGCGGTGACTTGGCGCAAGTTCTGACCGGTCAGGGTGCTCAGGTGTTCCTGGCCGGCGATGACAGTGCACTGATAACGCTGTCCGGTGGCACCGCAGAACGGGCTGAGCTTTTGGCTGCGCTGGTGCGAGCTGGTTTTGCCGTGGCGGAGTTCGCCGAAGAGAAAGCCGATCTGGAAGATGTCTATTTCTCCAAGGTGCGGACATGAATCCGGAGTTCGTCCGCAATCTCTGGCTGGAAGCCACGCCGTTCAGGCTGGCGTTGATTACCGGCATCCTGCTGCTGGCCTTTGCCGCGTCCAGCACCCTGACGGGCTTCGGCAGCACGCATGGGGTGGCGCTCGCACTGTACTGGTTCTTCGTCGTGTTGTGGGGCACCCGCAGCGCTGCATTGGCGGTCGTGGGCGAAATCCGCGAGCGGACCTGGGACAGCCAGAAGCTCTCTGCGATCGGGCCGGTGGAGATGGTATGGGGCAAGCTGTTCGGCGCCACCATCCACAACTGGTTCGGCGGCCTGATCTGCCTGCCTGTCATCCTGGCGCCGTTGTGGCAAGACGGGTGGGCCGCGTGCCTGACCTATGGCGTGATCCTGCTGGTGATGGGCGTGTTCGCACAGAGTGTGGCGCTGTTGTCCAGCCTCGTGCTGATCCGCCGCCAGACCGGCAACTGGCGGCTGGATACGTTTCTCTGCCAGGTCGCCGGCGTCCTGACCGCGACAGCTTTCTATTCACCCTGGAGCTCGCAGAACGCCTTCCTGCGCAGCAACGACATCAACCTGGTCTGGTGGGGCCATGATTTTGGCCTGGGCAATTTCCAGCTTGTCTCGCTGCTCTTGTTCACCGCCTGGGCACTGATCGGCTGCTGGCGCGCCATGCGTTCTGAACTGCGCTTCGCCAACGGGCCTTTCGTCTGGCTGGGCTGGCTGGCTTTCATCAGCCTCTTCGATGCCGGCTTCTGGAACCTGATCGAAAGCCGCGCCGGCGATCGGCTGACCGTGCATGGCGCAGTGCTGCCGCTGGGCCTGGCCTGGGTGGCGCTGCTGGCCTCTGGCTATGGCATGGCATTCCTGGAGCCCAAGGATCCGGTGCGCCTGCGCTGGTTGGTCGAGCAGGTGCAGGCCGGTCGGATCACGCGCGCCCTTCTGGCGCTGGACAGCTGGATGCTGAGCTATGGCGCGGCCGTCGCCATGGGCCTGTTGCTGGCCGTGCTGCTGGTGCTGCAGGGTTCGGCGCTTGGGCTGGCGGCAATCGCGATGCTGGGATTCTTCACCCGCGATATCGCCATCTTCGTACTGATGCGCATGCTGGCAGGCGGCAAGGGCGACTTCGCCGCGGTGGCGGTGTTGGCGGCACTCTATCTGCTGGTGCCCCTGATCCTGCATGGATCGCCGGCGACAGCGTTGGTCGTGCCCTTGACCCCGTCCGGTGCCATGTTGAGCGTCTTGTCCGGCTGGGCACAAGGGATAGGTGTAGCCTTCTGGGTAACCCGCAGCATCCGGTGTCATTTTTACGCTTAATGTGATGTTTACCCCAACTGGACGAGGGTGGTGCCCGATAAACAGGGTTAACCAGCATGAGTCCGTCCGCCGCCCTCGCTCTCGCCACGCCGGAAAGCGCCGTCGCGCCGTCTGCGTCTCTGAATGTACTGCGCGATTTCTCGCAGCCCTGGATGGATCTGAACGACAAGACCGTGCTGGTCACCGGCGGCACCGGTAGCTTCGGCAAGCACTTCATCAAGACGGTGATTGCGAACTACAAGCCCAAGCGTCTGATCGTGTTCAGCCGCGATGAGCTCAAGCAGTTCGAGATGCAGCAGGAATTCCCGCAGGCGCAGTACCCGTTCATCCGCTATTTCATCGGCGACGTGCGTGACAAGGATCGACTGGAAATGGCGCTGAACGGCGTCGATTTCGTCGTCCATGCCGCGGCGCTGAAGCAGGTCACCACCGCTGAATACAATCCCTTCGAATGCATTCGCACCAACGTGTTTGGTGCTGAGAATGTGGTCAGCGCGTCGCTGCGCGCCGGTGTCAAGCGCGTCGTGGCGCTGTCGACCGACAAGGCCGCCAATCCGATCAACCTGTATGGCGCCTCCAAGCTGGCGTCGGACAAGATCTTCGTCGCCGCCAACAACCTGGCTGGTGCCGATGGCACCCGCTTCTCGGTGGTGCGCTATGGCAATGTGTTCGGCAGCCGCGGTTCGGTCGTGCCCTTCTTCAAGAACCTGATCGCCAACGGTGCCGACAGCCTGCCGATCACCGACGAGCGCATGACCCGCTTCTGGATCACCCTGACCCAGGGCGTGAACTTCGTGCTGTCGTCGATGGAGCTGATGAAGGGTGGCGAGATTTACGTCCCCAAGATTCCGTCCACCACCATTCCGCAGCTGGCCCAGCTGGTCAGCCCGACCCACAAGACCCATGTCGTCGGCATCCGCCCCGGCGAAAAGCTGCACGAGACGATGATCCCCGCCGATGACGCGCACTGCACCGTCGAGCTGGAGGATCGCTTTGTGATCCTGCAGAGCTTCGCCAATGCGGCCCGCGACGCCTATCTGCATCGCGGCGGCAAGCCGGTGGCCGACGGCTTCAGCTATTCCAGCGACACCAATCCCGAGCAGCTGGACGGCCGCGGCCTGCAGATGCTGCTGCAGATGGCCTATGCCTGATCGCGCCCCTCCGGAGGACGGCCACGCGATTGACGTCCCGTTCCTGCCGTACGGCAAACAGGAAATCGCCGACGCCGACATCAAGGCGATGGTCGAGGCCTTGTGCTCCGGCTGGCTGACCACCGGTCCGCGTGTTTCCGAATTCGAGAAGGCTTTTGCCGCCCATTGCGGCGCAGCCGAGGGCGTTGCCGTCAATTCCGGCACGGCGGCGCTGCATGCCGCCATGCGCGCTATCAATCTGAAGCCGGGCGAGGAAGTTATCGCTCCGGCCATTACCTTCGCGGCGTCGGCCAATGCGGCGGTGTATGAAGGCGGCGTGCCGGTGTTCGCCGATGTCGAGCCCGATACCTTGCTGATCGATCCGGTGTCGGTCGCAATGAAGATCACGCCCAAGACCCGCGCCATCGTCGCGGTCGACTATGCCGGCCAGCCGGCGGACTATGCGGCGCTGCGCGATCTGGCGCACGACCGTGGCATCGCCCTGATCGCCGATGCCTGTCATTCGCCGGGCGCCACCTATCAGGGTCGCAAGGCCGGCACCTTGGCTGATGTTTCCTGTTTCTCGTTTCATCCGGTCAAGCACATGACGACCTGCGAAGGCGGCATGACCACCACCGATAATGTGGAGATGGCAGCGCATATGCGCCGCTTCCGCAATCATGGCATCGACAGTGACCATCGCACCCGCGAGGCCAAGGGGGCGCACGCCTATGACATGGTCGAGCTTGGCTACAATTACCGCATGCCCGACGTACTGTGTGCGCTGGGCATGGCGCAGCTGGCGCGGCTGGACCAGTGGGTCGCCGCCCGCCAGAAAATCGCCGGCTGGTATGAAGACGCGCTGGCCGGCATGGCCGAAGTCACGCCGCTGAAGGTGCACAAGGATCGCACCCACGCCTATCATCTGTACGTGGTGAAGCTGGCCGACGGCGTCGACCGCGACAAGGCGTTCGCCCGCCTGCGCGCCGAAGGCATTGGCGCCAACGTGCATTACGCGCCGGTGCACCTGCATTCCTATTATCGCACGCGCGGATATCAGCCGGGCATCGCACCGGTCGCGGAAGCGGTGTCGAAACAGATCATCACCCTGCCTATGTTTCCGGCCATGAGCCAGAATGACGTCGCCCGCGTCGCGAGCGCGCTTACCAGAGCGACGGCGTAAGCACCGTTTCGTCGGTCAGCGCCAGCGCTGACCAGTCGAGCTGGGGCAGGGGCCTGGCCGCTGCTGCCAATATCTCATCCAACTCGGCGAGCGATGTCACGCCAACCAGTGCGACGTCGATCTGTGGTCGCGACAGCGCAAAGCCCAACGCAGCCTGCAGTGGCGTGGCACCGGATGCGGCGATGGCCGCCTTGGTGATCGACAGCTCCAGCGCCACATGACGCAGCTTTTCCGGCAAGGTCTCCAGGAACAGCAGGCCCTGCAGGAAGATCGAGCGGGCATGAATTTCCACGCCAAGGCCCTTGATCCGGTCCAGCACGCCGCTTTTCAGCAGCCGCTGGTCCAGCACACTGAAGGGCAGCTGCATCACATCGGGCTTGAAGGTCTGCGCCAATGCCAGCGGATCGTCGCCGACATAGGCGGAGATGCCGATGTGCTTGAAGACGCCTTCGGCTTTCAGCGTTTGCAATGCAGGCCACAGCGCAGCATCTTTCAGATCAGTCGCGGCGTGTACCAGAAGGGTGTCGGCCTTCAGCGTCCCGGCCGACTGTCTTGCCCGGGCGACCACCGCCTCCACGCCGTTCCTGGCGCTGGCGGTCTTGGTGACGATGCGAAAGGGCGCCGTATCCATCGACGCCAGCACCTCTTCCGCCGCGCCATAATTGGCGGCAGTGTCCAGCACCTTCACGCCGGCTTCCACCGCGCGCGCCAGAATGGCGGCGGCCTCTTCGCGGGAAACCTGTCCGCGCCTGTTCGACACACCATAGGCCTGGCCGAACTGCACGGTGCCCAGTCCCAGCTTCATGGCAGCAATCCTTCGACGTATTCGGCGATGGCCAACGAGGCGGTCAGCCCTGGAGACTCAATTCCGAACAGGTTCACCAGTCCGGGCAGGCCATGCGTGGCGGGCCCATCGATGCGGAAGTCGGCATTGGGCGCCCCAGGTCCCACCAGCTTGGGCCGCACACCGGCATAGTCCGGCGTCAGCATGTCCTGGCGCACATCGGGCCACCAACGCGCGATGATGGGCGCGAACTTCGCCGCAACGGCCGGATTGGCGGTGTAGTCGATCTCTGCGGGATCGTTGCTGGCCAGCCATTCCACATCCGGGCCGAAACGCGCACGTCCACCCATGTCCAGGGTCACATGCACGCCCAAGCCGCCCGCTTCCGGCACGGGATAAACCAGATGCCGGAAGGGCGCCTTGACCGAAAGCGTCGCATAGTTGCCCTTGGCCAGATGGATCGGCGGCACATTTTCCAAGCCCTCGATACGGTGCGCCACGCCTTGCGCCCAAAGCCCGGCGGCATTCACGACGATGCGCGTCTCGATCTGATCTTCGCCGGCGGTTACGCGCCAGCCTTCGCCGTTGCGCAGGATCGCGGCGACTTCCACGCCGCGCACGAGAGTCAGATCTCCCAGCAATGCTAGCATGTATTGGTGGCTGTCGATGATGCCGGTTGTCGGCGAAAACAGCCCGATATCGGCCTTCACCGCCGGCTCCAGCGCTGCGATCTGCGACCGGTCCAGGGGCTGCAGCGCCACGCCATTGTCACGCGCAGCATTCGCGATTGACGTTATCTGCGCTTCCTGGCCTGAATGACCCACGACCAGCTTGCCGATGCGCTTGTGCGGCACGCCATGGCTGTCACAGAAATCGTAGAGCAATTCCTTGCCGCGCGCGCAAAGCCGCGCCTTCAGCGAGCCTTGCGGATAATAGATGCCGGCATGAATGACCTCGCTGTTGCGGGCACTGGTCTCCATGCCGAAGTGTTCATTCTTCTCCAGCAGGATGACGTCGTCGCCGTTGCGCGCCAGCTGACGGGCAATCGCTAGGCCAACCGCGCCTGCGCCGATCACGACTGCGTCACAACTGTAGTTTTCCATGGGCGATTCTGTGTCCTGGTTCCTCTTTTAGGTTCCGCACGGAACCGTCGCAACCGCAATGCCGGTTTCAAGTTTCCTCTCAGGCCCAACACGCAGGAGTAAACGTCATGAAGCTTGTCACCATCGCCGCCATCGCGGCCCTGACCGCCACGCCGGTGCTGGCGGATACTATCGCCCGCGAGCAGGCAAAGGCCGATCTGCATCAGGCCAAGGCCGATGCCGGCAAGGCGCAAATGCAGAAGGAAGATGCCCAGGCCGAGGCCAATGCAGCCCAGGCCGATGCCTCCAGCGCGCAGGTCCAGGCCAATGCGGCCCAGTCGGATGCTGCCACGCTGAAGGCGCAGGCCGACGCGACCCAGTCCCAGGCCAATAGCGCCCAGACCGTCGCCAGCGCTTCGCAGGCCCAGGCCGACAGCGCCCAGGCCCGTGCGGATGCGGCGACCGCTGACCGCAACGCCGCGATCGACAAGGCCGACCAGGCTCGCGCCGAACTGCACGGCAACTAAATCCACGATAAGAGAAAGAAGCCCGCTTCGGCGGGCTTCTTTTTTATCCGGTGCGCAGATAGCGCACCGCTTCGTCGCGACCGAACAGATAGAGCAGCACGCGCAATGCCTGGCCGCGGTCTGACTTCAGGTCGGGATCGCGCGACAGCACCAGCCGTGCATCGTCATGCGCCACGGCCAAGAGGTCGGCATGTGTGACCGGGTCCGCCATACGAAATTCCTGCAGGCCGGACTGCCGGGTGCCCAGCACTTCGCCGGCGCCCCGGAGACGTAGATCTTCCTCGGCAATGACAAAGCCGTCATCGGTCTCGCGCATGGTCTTCAGGCGCGCCTTGGCGGTTTCGCCCATCGGTTCGTGCCAGACCAATATGCAGGACGACTTGCCGGTGCCGCGGCCCACGCGGCCGCGCAGCTGGTGCAGCTGGGCCAGGCCAAAGCGTTCGGCATGTTCCACCACCATGATGGTGGCTTCGGGCACATCGACGCCAACCTCGATCACTGTGGTGGCGACCAGCATCTGCGTTTCGCCGGCCTTGAACGCCGCCATCGCGGCATCGCGGTCGGCCGCCTTCATCTTGCCGTGCACCAACCCAACATTCAGGCCCAATGCCTGGCGCAGCATCACCGCACGGTCCTCGGCGGCGGCGAGATCGATCTTCTCGGATTCTTCCACCAGCGGGCAGACCCAATAGGCGCGGGTGCCGCGATCCAGCGCAACGCGCAGATGGCCGACCAGTTCGTCCAGCCGGTCGGCGCTCATCACCCGCGTTTCGACAGGCTTGCGGCCCGGCGGCCGCCCGGTGATCTTGGAAACATCCATATCGCCATAAGCGGTCAGCGCCAGGGTGCGCGGAATGGGCGTGGCGGTCATCACCAGCACATCGGCCGGCTTGCCCTTGCTTTGCAGCTGCATGCGCTGGTGCACACCGAAGCGGTGCTGCTCGTCGATCACCGCCAGACCCAGATCCTTGAAGGCGACGTCTTCCGAGAACAGCGCATGGGTGCCGACCAGGATGTCGATCTCGCCGGCCGCCAGACGCGCCAGGGTTTCCGCGCGGCCCGCACCTTTCTCGCGTCCCGTCAGGCAGGCGAGGGTGATACCCGCGGCCTTCGCATAAGGCTCCAGCGAAGCCAGATGCTGGCGCACCAGCAATTCCGTTGGCGCCATCAGCGCCGCCTGCATCCCGGCTTCCATCGCACCTAGCATCGCCAGCAGCGCCACGATGGTCTTGCCGCTGCCGACATCGCCCTGCAGCAGTCGCAACATGCGTTTGTCCGACGCCATGTCGGCTTCGATCTCAGCCAGCGCCTGCAGCTGCGGATCGGTCAGCGCGAAGGGCAGGGCGGCGATCGCCAGCGCCTTCAGCTTGCCGGTGGCGCCCACCACGCGGCCCTTGTTGGCACGCATCGCGCCGCGGATCAGCAGCAGGGCCAGCTGGTTCGCCAGCAATTCGTCATAGGCCAGGCGTTGGCGCACCGGCGTTTCCAGCGACAGGTCGCTGTCATGGATGGGATTGTGCGCCGTCTCCAGCGCCGCATTAAACGTGTCCCACTTGCGCTGTTTGAGAAAAGCCGGGTCCTGCCATTCCGGCATCGGCGGCACTTTCTCCAGTGCACCGCGCACGGCCTTGGCCATCGGCCGTGCGGTCAGGCCTTCGGTGAGGCCATAGACCGGTTCGTGCAGCGGGAAGCTGGTAATGTCTTCCGGCGCCACGACATAGTCGGGATGCGCCATCTGCAACTTGTCTTTGAATTTCTCGATCCGGCCTGACAGCACGCGGCGCTGGCCGACCGGCAGCAGCTTCTCCAGCCAGTCAGCCTGGGCGCGGAAATAGACAAGTTCCATCATCGCGCTGTCGTCGCTGACCCGCACGCGATAGGGCTGGCTTTTCACCCGAGGCGGCAGGTGGTCCAGCACGTTCGCCTCGACGGTGGCGATGCGCCCGGCTTCGGCATCGGCCAGGCGCGGGCGATAGCTGCGGTCGACCACGCCGGCCGGCAGATCGAACACCAGGTCGGCCAGCTTGGGGCCGGCCACCTTGGCGATGAGTTTTTCCAGCTTCGGCCCCACCCCGGACAGGGTGCGAATGTCGGCGAACAGGGGAAAGAGAATCGAAGGCCGCATGATGGGAGCGAGTTTCGGGATGTCAGGGCCGCCAGACAAGCCCCAGCAGCAACCGTTGGTCGCAGATGGCGGCGGCCATGGTCACTTCATCCGCCGGCGCCGATCCGAAGAACTGGTGCCGGAAGGTGCCGGCGTCGGTGTAGCGATACTCCAGCCTTGCGCTCAGCTGTTCGCTGAGCGCGGTTTCCGCGCCCGCACCCAGGATGAAACCGAACTGCGTGCCGGTCGCGGTTTCATCGCGGGGCGCGAGGCACCAATAGCCGGGCGCAGTGTTGCAAGCGGCACGCACACGCACGCCTTCCAGCGCCATGCCGGCCGTCACGTAAGCCAAAGTGTTCGGCGTGACCAGATAGCCGCCGCGCAGCCTGAGGCCCGCATCCCAATCCTGCTTCACCGTCGCCGGATCGTCAGGCCGCGCACGGGTGTTGGGCAGGAACCACAGCCAGATATTCTGCTCTGTGCGGCTATTGTTGGCCCAGCCGGCGTCGCCTTCCACGCCCAACAGCCAGTCCGGAGCGATCTGCTGCAGGTAACCGGCCAGCAGGCCCAGATAGCCCGCGCCGCTTGGCATCGACATGGTGTTGGGGCTGCCGCGATTGGTGTTGCAGGGGGTGCCGATGCAGTCGGTGTGCCACTGCGCTTGGCCGGCGCGCGCACCGCCCTGCACACCGACATAGGAACCCTCCCAGCCGAAGGTGAAGTCGTCCGTTGCGGCTGTTTCGTCATGTGCGATGCGCCCGAAGTGATAGGACGCCTGCGCGAAGCCGCCAAATAAATGCATGTCATACGGCCCGCCCCAAGGCGAGAAGGTGTAGCGCTGCGCCGGGAAGGTGTCGCTGCACAGGCCTTGGCACGACACCGTCGCGCCGCCGGCATGCCATTCCCAGTAGCGGCCACCGACGCCCAGGCTGATGCTGTCGGTCAGCGCATAGTCCAGCGAACTCTCCATTTGCACGCCGTCGCCCACGCCGTGGCCGGCAAAGACGATGTCGCGGGCATTGTGATGATCGATGCCGCGGATGAAGGCATAGGGCAGATAGGCGATCTCTCCGCTCAGGCTCAGGCCCTGCAGCAGCGCGACGCGCGCATCCACGCCCAGCCGTGCGGCATGCCAGTCGTCGGTTTCGGTGATGATTTCGTAGCTGTGTGAGAAATAGCCATCCGGCTTGCACACCGAATTGTTGTTGGCGAGCTGGTCGCAGCCAAAGCCCGGCCCCTTGAAGCGCATATGGCTGTAACCGGCCAGCACGCCAAGTTGCAGGTCATCGCGGTCGATGACATTGAAGCCGAAGCTGGCGCTTTGATACGAGAACGAGCCTTTTCGGACATACGAGATGGTGTTGGAGTAATTGCCGTTGCCGAAATCGGCATAAGGCGTATCCTCGTCATACAGCCCGCCGCCGCTGATCACGCCGGCGCCATAACTGCCTTCCGCGAACCAGCCGCTTTTGTGGTCGGCGCGGGCAAATATCTCACCCGCAGTCATCGGCATGCCCTGCCAGTTCAGCCGGGAATTCTCGTTGCCGGGGTTGTCGTCGAAATCCTTTTTCACATTGCCGACCGCGCCGAAGAAACGACCCGTCACTTCAAAGGCCCAGTCACCCGGCTCGTCATCGGGAACGGACAAGATGGCAGGTGTGTCGTCGTCATCCCGCGTGTCCAGATAATAGTTCACGCCCATAGTGAGCATGTGCTGGTGCGCCGCGAAGTCCAGGTCACCCGGCACCGCCAGATGGAAGGTCGTGCTGTCGAAGCCGAGATACTGGTAGTCCAGGCGCAGGGACCATTGTGCCGCGATGCGATGTTCCAGGCCGGCACCGACCACCCAGCCGAACCGATCCTCGCGCGCTTGCGCACTTGCGGGCGTCAGGTTGAACAGCAGATATTGTTCGCGGTCGTTCATCCAGGCGAGGCCCGCCTTGGCATAGAACAGATTGGCGCCGTCAGCCCAGCCCAGCCGCCCCGTCAGGCTGCCCAGCGCGTTCACCTGGGGGCGGCAGCGCCCCAGATGGATGCCCGACAGGCAGGTTGCCGTGCCGGTCAGGCCCGCAACATCGGCCAACACCTCGGCGCCATAAACCAGATTGTCGTCCTGGAAGCTGTAGCCCGCCTGCGCGCCCCATAGCGGGCCCTTGGCGTTGGTGCTTTCGGTGTAGAAGACGCCGCGATAGGGATTGTCCACATCGGCCGCGCCATCGCCGCCGCCGAAATTCAGTCCGCCATAGGCGCCGGACCAGTCAGCTGCATGCGCTGCCGGCAGGCTTGCTGCCAGCGCCAAGCCCCAGATCGCACCCCGCATGACCCCCGTCCGCTTGCGTACGATCGGATACTGCCACGCGCGCCGGGGGCTTTCGCCGAAATTCTGCGGTGCCCCGCCATTTTGGTTGTTTTGCGCGAAAACCGGTCTATATCCGCCGCATGGATGACCTCGGACAGGGTGGCTCTTCGGAGAACCGCCGGAAATGCCTTTTGTTTCGTGCCCAAAGACGCGGCTTCAAGGAAGTCGATCTGATCTTTGGCGCCTATGCTGATGCCGAACTGGCGGGGCTGGACGAGGCAGGGTTGGACCAGTTCGAGGCACTGCTGACCGCGCCGGACCAGGAGGTCTATGCCTGGCTGCGCGGCGCCGAGGCCGTGCCGGCGGAATATGACAACCCTGTGTTCGCCGGTCTGAAGGCGGTGTGCGAACAGAAGAACCCGCGCTGGACCTCATAAGTGGATCGGCTCGACTACATCGCCAAGCAGCAGGGGCGCCTGACGGTCTCGGGCGCGCCGGCCGGGTATGACGCGTATGTCGCGGCGGAAGCCGCGCGCCGGCGCGGCGGCCCGGTGCTGTTCGTGACGCAGGACGATGTGCAGGCCGATGCGGTGCAACGCGCCATCGCCTTCTTCGCCCCCGGACTGACGGTGCTGCCGTTCCCGGCCTGGGATTGCCTGCCGTATGACCGCGTCTCGCCCAAGCCCGATATCGAAAGCCGCCGGTTGGCGACGCTTGCCGCGCTGGCGCGCAATCCGGACGCGTCGGCGGTGATCGTCACCACCGTGAACGCGGTGCTGCAGCGCGTGCCGCCCAAGGAAGCGATCAAGGGCGCCAGCTTCACTGCGAAGAACGGCGCCGATGTCGATCGCGATGCGCTGGTCGCGTTCCTGTCGGGCAACGGTTATGTCCGCGCTGGTACGGTGCGCGAGCCGGGCGACTTCGCCCTGCGCGGCGGTATCGTCGATCTGTGGCCGCCGGGCGAGGAGCAGCCGCTGCGGCTGGATTTCTTCGGCTCGACGCTCGATGCCATTCGCCGCTTCGATGCCGAGACGCAATTGTCCGGCAAGGACGCGGTGGACCAGATCGCGCTGCTGCCCGCCAGCGAAGCGCCACTGAACCCCGATGCGATCAGCCGGTTCCGCACCGGCTATGTCGCGGCATTCGGCGCGGCGGGCGACGACCCGCTCTATGAAAGCGTCAGCGCCGGCCGCAAGACCGCGGGCATGGAACACTGGTTGCCGCTGTTCTACGACCATCTCGACACGCTGTTCGATTATCTGCCGCGCTCGCTGGTGCTGCTGGGTCATCAGGTGGAAGAGGCGCGCGCCGCGCGGATCGAACTGGTGTGCGACTATTACGACACGCGCGAACAGTTCCGCAGCAATCCGCCCGACGAGAAAAGCGGCATCAAGGCGCCACCTTACAAGCCGTTGAAGCCGGAAACGCTGTACCTGAGCGAAGCCGACTGGAAAGCCGCGCTGGCGAAAAACATTGTGCGCGACCTGTCGCCGTTCCAGGCGCCCGAAAGCACCAACAGCGTCGATGCCGGTGGCCGCGTGGGCCGCGACTTCGCGCCGGAACGTCAGGGCGGCAACCTGAATGTCTTCCAGGCCGCAGCCGATCACCTGAAGACACTGCAGGCATCAGGCAAGCGCGTGCTGGTCGCCAGTTGGACCGACGGCAGCGCCGAGCGCATGGGCGGCGTGATGTCGGACCATGGCGTGACGCCGATCCGCAAGATCGGCGATTGGCCCGAAGCGCTGAAGCTGGACAGGACGGCCTTTGCCATCGCCTGCCTGGGCGTGGAGCGTGGTTTTGAAGGGCCCGATTTCGCGCTGTTGTCGGAACAGGACGTGCTGGGCGACCGCATGGTGCGCGCCCAGACCCGCGCACGCCGGGCACAGAACTTCATCCAGGAAGCCTCGTCGCTGACGCCGGGCGATCTGGTCACCCATATCGAGCACGGCGTCGGCCGCTATATCGGGCTGAAGGCGATCGACGCGCTGGGCGCGCCGCACGACTGCCTGGAACTGCAATATGACGGTGGCAAGCTGTTCCTGCCGGTCGAGAATATCGAACTTTTGACGCGCTACGGCTCGGACGAGGGCGCGCAGCTGGACCGGTTGGGTGGGGCAGGCTGGCAAAAGCGCAAGGCCGAGATGAAGGCCCGGGTGCGCGAGATCGCGGCCGAGCTGATCAAGATCGCCGCCGCGCGCCAGTTGAAATCCCTGCCGCCGGTCGAACCGCCCAGCGGGCTGTATGACGAATTCGCCGCGCGCTTCCCCTATCAGGAAACCGACGACCAGGAACGCGCCATCGGCGAGGTGATTGGCGATCTGGCTGCCGGCCGGCCGATGGACCGGCTGGTCTGCGGTGACGTCGGCTTCGGCAAGACCGAGGTCGCCATGCGGGCGGCCTTCGTCGCTGCCATGGCGGGTGAGCAGGTGGCGGTCGTCGTGCCCACCACGCTTTTGGCGCGCCAGCATTTCCGTGGTTTCGCCGAACGTTTTGCCGGCTTCCCGCTGCAGGTGCGGCAGCTGTCACGCTTCGTCGACGCCAAAGAAGCGAAAGAAACCAAAGCGGCGCTGGCCGAAGGCGCGGTCGATATCGTGGTCGGCACACACGCGCTGCTGGCGGAAAGTATCAAATTCAAGCGGCTGGGCCTCGTCATCGTCGACGAAGAGCAGCACTTCGGTGTGGTGCACAAGGAACGGCTGAAAAACATGAAGGCCGATGTGCATGTTCTTACCCTGACCGCGACGCCGATCCCGCGCACGCTTCAGTTGGCTTTGACCGGCGTGCGCGACCTGTCGCTGATCACCACCCCGCCCATCGACCGCCTGGCGGTGCGCACCTTCGTGACGCCGTTCGATCCGCTGGTGATCCGCGAGGCGCTGCTGCGCGAGCATTATCGCGGCGGCCAGAGCTTCTTCGTCGCGCCGCGCATCTCTGACCTGGCCGACGCCATGGACTTCCTGAAGGAAGTGGTGCCGGAGGTGAAACCGGCGCTGGCCCATGGCCAGATGAGCCCCACGGTGCTGGAAGAGGTGATGACCGCCTTCTACGAACGCAAGGTGGACGTGCTTGTCTCGACCAATATCGTGGAGAGTGGCCTGGACATCCCGACCGCCAACACGCTGGTGGTCAACAAGGCCGACAAGTTTGGTCTGTCGCAGCTCTATCAGTTGCGCGGGCGAATCGGCCGCTCCAAGCAACGTGCCTATGCCTATCTGACCACGCCGGCCAGCCAGAAGCTGACCGAGAACGCCACCCGCCGCCTGGAAGTGCTGCAGAGCCTGGACCAGTTGGGCGCTGGATTCAGTGTTGCCAGCCACGACATGGACATTCGCGGCGCCGGCAACCTGCTGGGCGAGGAACAGTCCGGCCATGTCCGTGAGGTGGGCATCGAGTTGTATCAGGAGATGCTGGAGGAAGCCGTCAGCAGCCTGAAGGAAGGCGATACCGCCGACGTCGCCGACCAGTGGTCGCCGACCATCAATCTTGGCGCCTCGGTGCTGATCCCGGAAGGCTATGTCGCCGACCTCAATGTGCGCATGTCGCTCTATCGCCGCCTGGCGTCGATCGAGACGCGCGAGGATATCGACCGCTTCGCCGCCGAATTGATCGATCGGTTCGGGCCGCTGCCGGACGAGGTCAAGCACCTGCTGGAGATCGTCACCATCAAGCAGCTGGCGCGCGCCGCCGGCGTGGAGAAGATTGATGCCGGCCCCAAGGGCGGCACCATCGCCTTCCGCAACAATGCCTTTGCCAATCCGGCCAAGCTGATGGATCTGATTGTGCGGCATTCGGGCACCATGAAAGTGCGCCCAGACCAGAAGATCGTGGTGACACGCGACTGGCCCACGCCCGATACCCGGCTGGCCGGTGCCAAGGCGTTGCTGACCCAGTTGGCCAAGCTGGCGGCCTGACGGTTGCGCGGCTAAGGTCGCGTCCTATGGAGCCGATCAATTTCTGCACCGACCACAGACTTGGCGACACGTTGTCGCTGCAACTGTTCATCCTACGCCATCACCTGATACGCCGGGCTGTGGTGCTGGCAGCTGCCATGCTGGCTGGCGTGGCGTTGATTACGGTTACAAGTGGCGCGCCGGTACAGGATTCCCTGGAAGACTTGTCTCAGAATGTCGGCCGCTATCTGGTGATCTTCGTTGTTGGGCTTTTGGCGATCCATGCGATCGCGCTGGTATTGGCATGGCTTGCCTGGCAGCGCCGGCCCCGGCCACGCAAAATCCGTGCAATCATCGGCGCCGAGAGTGTGACCTTCCAGAAAGACGGCTTCAGTTATGGTGCGCGCTGGGCGGATGCCGATCTGCTGACCGAAAGCCGCACTGCTTTCCTGATGAAGTTCAACCAGCTCTACATGCGCCTGCCCAAAAGGGGTTTTCCAGGCGAAACCCTCGTGCAGTTCCGGGACTTGGCACGGAGTGCTGTACCGGCCGGTGCCAATAAACTTCGAGCATAAGTTCCGCGGGAACGCTACTAGTTCAGATAAAGTCACGTAATTTCCGTGATTTAGGCCAAGAGCCCTTGGGTTTTTGTTAAGATTCCTGACCCATAATGCGCCGGATATTATTTGGAGACCCCCATGCGCAAGATTCTCTCTGCGGCCGTTGCCGCCATCATGTTGGCGACCCCGGTTCTTGCGGCCGAGCAGGGCGCCCTGGAAGCTGGCAAGCCGGCGGGCGTGAAACAGGCTTCGATCGAAGCCGGTGGCGTTCTGCTGTGGGTCGGCATCCTGGCTGCGGCCGGCGCCATTGCTGCTATCGCTTCGACAACCCAGGGCAGTGGTTCGTCGTCGTCAACCGGTACTTCGCCGTAAAGTACAGACACTTCTGAAAAAACCACGGCGCGCGATTACCCGCGCGCCGTTTTTCTTTGCGCTAGGGATGGCTCCGCAATAGTGCGACTTTTTCCGGTGACGCGATCGGGCGCATGCCCGGCGTGTCGCCCAGCGCCATCACGTCGTTCTTCGCCGGATCGAAAGCAAGCCAACGCGCCAGCCCGGCGTTATTGGGATTGCCCGTCTTGATGAAATTTACCCAATAGGCGCGCATCATGGCGGCGATGCGGGCTTCCTGCTCGCCCTTGGTGAAGCGCGTCCAGGTACCAAAGATGTAAGGCAGCTCGGACGAGTGATAGCTGCCCCAGTCGGCGGCCGTCGCGGGATCGGGCAGCACATGCCCGAAGTCATAGTAATAGACCGGGCTCTTGACCGTTTTCAGCCGTTCGGCCGCCCACTGCGCACCGCTCACCATCACCGCGTCATGGCCCAGCGCGTGTGACGCGTCGCGTGCATCGTCGCCTGACGGATAGAGCGCTGCGAGTGCCGCGTCGCCGGCCTGCGCCTCGACCTGCGCGCGAGTCACGGGCGTGGTCAGGAGCTGGCCATTGCCTACCGCGCCTTCGCCCCCATTCCAGCCGGTCAACACCGGCACATCGATGGCCGTGTCGGTGACGACCGTGTCATCGGCCGATGGACCGAAGCGATAGGGCTGCCCACGTACCGGCACCAGCGCCTCGGCGGGCAGGGCGCGCAACTGTGCTGGGGTTTTCGCGCCCTTGCTGTCGCCCCATTCGACGCCCATCTTCTCGCGATCGGTATCGGACAGCAGAGGGGCATTTGCGCGCACGCCGCTGTCCAGGATCGCACCGCGGAACAGACGCTTGGCAAATTGCGAATGCAGCAGCGCGTTGATCGCCTGCGCGCCCGCCGATTGGCCCATCACGGTCACCTTGGCCGGGTCGCCGCCGAAGACTGTAGCGTTTTCATGAAGCCAGCCCAGCGCCGCGATGATATCCATCAGTGCATAGTTGCCGGAATGGCCACTTTGCTGCGCGGCCAGTTCAGGATGTGCCAAGAAGCCGGCCGCACTCAGCCGATAGTTCATGCTGACAAAGACCACGCCCGCCTTGGCCATGGCTGCGCCGTTGTAGATCGGCACCCCGCCGCCGCCCTGGTTGAAGCCGCCACCGGGAATGAACAGCACCACCGCCTTGCCGGTGCCCCCGGTGGTCCACACATTCAGGCTGAGGCAATCTTCGCTGTAGGGCGGGCCGACAAAATAATCGATATTCCACGGCGCCTGGGGCTTGGCGTCCTGCTGCATGCAGGCGGGACCGAACTGGGTGGCCGGTTGAACGCCTTTGCTTGGCGCTGGGGGCTGCGGCGCAGTCCAGCGCGCGCTGCCCACCGGCGGCGCGCCGAAGGCGATGCCCAGATACGCGTCCGTGTCCTGGTCTCGGAAGCCCTGATAGTCGCCCTGCGCCAGATGCACCGCCTGCGCCGTAGCTGGAAGCGCCAGCATCGCGGCCAGCGCCGCCCACAACAATACGCGCATCAGGCCTTCTCGTCTTTCTGGAACAGGCCGAACATGTTCATCTCGGTGTCGATCAGGTAGGCGGTCCAACCGAGGCCCTCGATGGGGAATTTTGCCATCACCGATTTGGCACCTGCTGCGATAGCCGTTTCCACATCGCATCGAGGTCGGTGACATACAGCGTCACGACAAAGCCGTTCACTGCCTGGGTCGCTTGCCAGGGATGCGGCCGCTTCAGCAGCCCGCCTTCCATCGCGCCGGGCTCGTTGGTGGCGATGCGATAATATTCCACATCGGAGGGAAACGACGTGAAGCTCCAGCCGAACACGTCGCCATAGAATTTTTGCGCCCGCGCACAGTCATCGGCATGAATTTCGAAATAACAGGGCGCGGGCACTATTCCAGTTCCATGATTACAGCGCTGCCGGCCTGCAGGCGTTCCAGCAACATGGGGCATTCCGGGACCATGCGGCCCATCCAGTAGCGAGCACAGGTCAGCTTGTCCTTGTACAACTGGCTGTCCTTGCCCAACGACGCCTTGGCCATCATGCCCCACATCAGCGCCACCACCGTGATCCCCATCAGCCGCAGATATTCCGTCGCGCCCGCGCCGGCATCATTGGGGTTCTTGGGCCCGTTCGCCGCCAGCCACAGGGTTGCGGCCTGCAAGGTTTCGGTGCCGCGCTTTACCCCGGCGACGAACGGCTTCATGGCTTCGTCGGCTTCATTGGCACTGATCCAACCCGTCAGCACGCCGAACAGCGCCATCGGCGCCACGCCGCCGCCCTTGCCCAGTTTGCGACCCACCAGGTCCATGGCCTGCACCGCGTTGGCGCCTTCATAGATCTGGTTGATGCGGGCATCGCGCACGAACTGCTCCACGCCATTGTCGCGGATATAGCCGTGGCCGCCATAGCACTGCATGCCCAGGTTCGCGGCCTCGAAACCGGCATCGGTGCCGAAGGCTTTCAGGATCGGCGTCATCAGGTCGGCCAGCAGTCCGGCCGCTGCGGCGTCCGGACGCTGGGAGTGCGCGATCGACATGTTCAAGGTCGTCCAGCAGGCCAGGGCGCGCAGACCTTCAATGCTGCTGCGGGCCTGCAGCAGCATCTTCTTCACGTCGGGATGCACGATCTCAAGATCGGCCGGCTTGTCAGGATCTTTCGGTCCGGTTAGCGCGCGGCCGACCCGGCGTTCATGGGCATAGGCATACCCGTTCTGGTAGGCGACTTCGCCGATGCCGATGCCCTGGATGCCAACACCCAGGCGCGCGGCATTCATGATGCCGAACATGCCGGCCATGCCCGCTGATGAAGACCGCTTCTCGCCCGGTTTGGGTAGGGTGGGCTTGGGGCCCAGACGCCAGGCCACCGCGTCGTCGAAGTTCAGCACGCAGGTCGCCTGGCCCTTGATGCCCATCTTGTGCTCAATGCCGCCGGTGTTCACGCCGTTCCGCGCGGCCATCGTGCCGTCTTCCTTCACGATGAACTTGGGCACCATGAAAAAATTCACCGTCGAAAGGTCGTCATGGATCTGCCCGTTCTCGTCAGGGATTTTGGCGATCACCATGTGCACGATGTTGTCTGTCAGGTCCTGGTCGCCGCCAGAGATAAAAATCTTGGTGCCGTTCATGCGATAGGTGCCATCAGCCTGCTCGACAGCCTTTGTCTTCATCAGGCGCAGGTCGGTACCGCAATGTGGTTCGGTCAGGCACATGGTGCCGGCCCATTCGCCGCTGACCAGCTTGGGCGCGATATTCTCCTTCATCCAGTCCGCGCCTGTAGCAAACAGCGCGCCATACGCGCCTGCCGTCAGCATGGGATACATGGCGAGCGATTGGTTGGACGACATGCCCATTTCACTCACTGCCATGGTGATAATGGGGGGCAGGTTGGCGCCGCCCGCGGCTTCCGGAGCGCCCAGTCCACCCCAGCCGGCTTCGCTATAGGCCTTGTAGGCTTCCTTGAACCCTTTGGGTGTGCGCACGACACCGTTCTCGAAGTGACACCCTTCTTCGTCGCCGGACTGGTTCAAAGGCTGGAACACCTCTTCGTGGAATTTGCCCGCATTGGTCAGGATGTCGTCGATCAGTTCGGGAGACAGGTCGGCGAACTGCGGCAGGTCGCGATGCTTTTCCAGCTCCAGCACCTCATTCAGCAGGAAGCGAAAGTCTTCGACCGGTGCGCGATAGATGGGCATTTGGGGAATCCGTGAAGGTGACGGCCGAGCCTAGGCTGTAAGCCGGCGGGCTGGCTATTGTGCAGACGCAAAACGGCCGGCCACAATGTGACCGGCCGTCGGCATTTTTGCAGTTCTTTTACTGCTGCGTGGTGGCGCTGCCGTTGGCCGACAGGCTGGCCTGCTGCTGGTTCAGCTGCTTGGTGGTCTCAGTCTCGGCCGCATTGGCGTTGGCCTGAGCCTTGCGCGACATCTTCTTGGCGGGCGTGGCCTGAGCCTGGGCGTTGACGCTGCCCGCGTTGTTCGACGCCGTAGAGGTATTCACGTCACCGCTGGCACTCATGCCGCCGGTCGAGGTAGTGGCTGAACCGTTCACGCCGGTGGTACCAGTATTGGTGTTGGCGGCAACGGTGGTGCTGGTGCTGTTGACGGCGGCATTGGCGTTGCTGGTGGCGTTCATCTGGGCGCTCGCGGGCGTCTGGGCCGCTGCGGTCGCGCCGGCATTGGTCTGCGGCGCGGTCGGCATGGTGGCCGCACCGGTGGCATTGGCGCCGACCCCGGCGGTGGCGCCAGCCGCATTTCCGGCGGCGCCCGTCGCAGCGCCGACTGCCTGGGCCAAAGCTGGGGTGGCAACGATCACGGCGCCGCACAACAGCGCGGAGGTGAGGGTCGATTTCAGGGAATTCGTCATAGGGGGGCTCCTGGGCGGAATCGCAGATTCCGAAAATTGTCGTGGCTGCCCCTTCAGGCAGGAAACGACGCAACGCGAGAAACTTTCCCGCTGGACCAGTTCCCAAGTGTGAAATTGTAGTGGTGACCCCAGATGGTGACCCCAGGAAGACTCGAACTTCCGGCCTACGGTTTAGGAAACCGCCGCTCTATCCTGCTGAGCTATGGGGTCACGCGAGGAACCAATGCCCGATTTTTCGGCCTAAATCCACGGCTTGCCGCGGCCGGATGGGCCTTTTACCATGCATGGAACAAAGATTTGCCAGCTTTGCGGCAAACAGTCATGGCCTGGAGCAAAGGGCCGTTCAGGGGGAGTTTATGCGCAAGTTGCTTTTGGGTGTTGTGGCCGTGGCTGGTGTTGCCGCGCCGGGGGGGGCACAGGCGGACCCGCGTCAGGATGTGGTCAACGGTCTGGCGCGCTGCGCGATCTTGACTGACGATCGTCAGTGGCTGGATTGCTACTACGGTGCAGCGCAGCCGATGCGCGCTGAGTTGGGGTTGCCGCCCGCGCCTCAGGCGCAGGTCAAACTCCTGCAACAAGTCCAGCAGCCCCAGTCCGGCCAAGCGGCATCGCAGGCCTATCAGCCCCTGCCGTCCACCGTGGTGCGCGCCGCCGTGCGCACAGGCCCGCCGCCGCCGCCCAAGCGCAGCGGCTTGCTGGATGTCTGGGGCGGTGATGACATTGTCACGAACGCGCCACTGGCAGCCTACGATCTTAGCCGCGACGGTTTTATCGTGACCTTGCCGGATGGCCAGAAGTGGCAGCAGACGCCGGACGATGCCTCCAAGCATCCGGTAAGCTGGCGCCAGCCTGCTTCCGCAATGCGGGTCACGATCACCCAGGGGGCGATGCACAGCTTCAACCTCGTGGTGGGTGACGAAAACCTGCACCACAAGGTCAAGCGCATTCGCTAGGGCCGCGAGTTATCGACTCACGAATTCCTGCCAGCGCGAGGCCAATTGTGCCTCGTGGCCGAGCCACCACGCATCGTCGATGGCGAACGCATTCTGGAAATGCGCCGTGGTGGCCCAAGGCTTCATTGGCGTTCCCAGCTCCGGATTGTTGCCGATCAGCGGCACGGCGGATCGTCGCGCTGGTCCGTAAGGCACCCAACCTGACACCTTGGCCAGCGGCGCCGAACCCGTCGCAAAGGCGATGAAATCCAGCGCGCGTTTCTTGTTCGGATCGCCCTTGGGAATGGCGAAGACGTCCATCTCATAGAGCTGGTGATCCCAGATGATCCCCGGGGCGAAGTCCTTCTGCGCGCTGTCTTGAACGTCGCCGTTCAGAGTCGTTGCCATCACCGCCTGGCCATTGGCGACCCAGCGGATCGCATCGGTGCTGTCGTGCGCCCAGATGGGGTGCAGAGCCTTCAATTTCGCGAAGGCGCGGTCTAGTCCTTCCGGAGTATCGAGCGTCTTATAAACATCGGATGGTGCGACACCATCGGCCAGCAGCGCCAGTTCCAGATTGAATTTCGGCGTAGCGCGGGAAAGTGACCGGCGTCCGGGAAAACGCTTCACATCGAAGAAGTCTGCCAGCGTGTTGGGTATACGCTTCAAGTTCGGCGCATAGATCATTACTTGGGAATAGACGATGCTTGCGACCCAGCAGGGGCCAATGGCGCCTGGGACGAAATCGGCACGCGCCGGCTTCCCGTCGGCGCCGTCGGGGAGGAAAGCGGGATCGATCTTTTCCAAAAGACCGCGGGTACAGGCATCCACCGCCTTGGGCAATTCGAAGTCGATCACGTCGCCCTTGAACTGCTTGCTATCCACAGCGCGCTCGATTTCTGCCAAGTCTCCGTCCCATTGGGCGATTCGCACATCGACAGATTTCTCTGCGGCATAGGGGCGCATTTGGGCCGAGGCCTGTGCGCGGCCATAGGGCCCGGCCCAGGTCGTGACGGTGAGTATGGGAAGTGGTCTGGAGAACCACCATAGCGCGGCAATCAGCGCGATCAGCAGAAGGGCGAGGCTGAAAAGGACACGGCGACGCAATCTCATCGTAGGCGAGACTAGCCGACGATTGCGAAACTTACAGGTCCATTTCGTAGCCGAGATCGACTGCGGAACTGTTGATGTTGGTATCCAGGCAGCGCGACAGCACGATGCCGGAGACGGCGCAATTCTGCTTGGCGTCGCGCAACTGCATCCAGCGATACATCAGGCTCAGGCGCTGGCCTTCCGCCATCGGCAAAGAGAAGCCGCCCATGAAGCTGTAAGCGAGGTTCCAGCCGCTGCGATGGAGATAGGCGTTGCCGCTGCCCGATGCATCCATGTCGTTGTAGGCCGCCCCCACGCCCATTCCGACGAAAGGCTGGATGCCGTAATCATCGGGCATCGGGACGTCCCAGAGCAGATTCAGGAACGGCGCGGCCGTCTGGCTGTGGCCCGACACCGGACCGGCGCTGACACCATCCAGCGTGAGGTTGGACAGGCGCTGCCAGCGGTACAGGCCCTCAAGCTCCAAACGCAGGTTCAGGGGCAGATAGGTGCCGATGAAGACCGAGCCGCCGGCGCCGCCGGCCAGGGAAGCGCGCAGCCGGGTGGGCGCCGCGGTGGGCGTATAGGTCGTCTGGTTGTTGGCATTCAGGGCGTAGCTGCCGCGCAGGCCGGCGTAGACGCCGGATCGATCGGGGGGAGGGCCGGCCGGAAGGTCCTGAGGGGCGGGCTGGTAACCGCCGGGATAGGCATCGATCGGCTGGCTGACCGCGGGCATGGCGGCGGAAACCAGCAGGAGACCTGCCAGAAGAGGTCTGAAGGCGCGCATGGAAGTCCCTCGGATCGGACGGTTCCGAAGGTCGCTCCGCAGGGTTAATCAAAGGTTAATTTCCACGAAAAGCTCGCAAAATGGGGTAGTTGGTAGGTCGGAAGGCGTGGCCGCCCGAAGGGGTGTGGCTAGAACGAGCGTCGACGGAACTCTTTCCGGGCCGGTTCAGCCAAAGCTTGCTTTCAGGGATTTCCGCCAATAGAACGCCCGCTCCCTGCGCTTCGTCGCGGCGGCCGTGCAGTTGTAGCTCAGTTGGTTAGAGCGCCGGATTGTGGATCCGGAGGTCGGTGGTTCGAACCCACCCAACTGTACCATTTGCTCAGGAACTTTTACTCCAGAGCCGTGTTCCTCAAGGCGGAACACGAAAGCCTTTAACATGCGCAAACTGTTGCTGGTCGGGATTGGCCTTTGCGCCTTGGGTGCCCTGTGGAAAGCGGAAGAGGAGGAAGACGGAATGGCGATTGCCATGTCGCCGTTTCTCGCGGCGCTCGCCATAGAGGCGGGAATCTTTCTGCTGCGCCGCCACCAAGGTGCGCTGCTGATGCGGCCCAAGGAAATTTGAAATGGACCACAAGCAAACCGACAAGAATCACAAGCCTCGCATGGCCCCTTTGCCCGATGCGGCGCCGGGTTTGGAGCAAGACGGCAAGGGCGATGTGATTCCCTTCGATCAGCGCACCCGCGATGACCAGGAAAAGGCCCGCACTGGCCGGAAGTAGCCTGATCCCCCCGCTTCCGCTAATACTCGGAAAAAAGGGGAGGGATGGCATGTTTCGCAAGGTCGCACTGGCCCTGTGCCTGCTGGCGATGCCGGCAGCCGCGCGCACGCTGCTCTATGTCGGCAACAGTATCGGCGACGACGTCAGCGTTATCGATCCCGCCACCCAGAAGGTCGTCACAACCATCAAGGTCGGCAAGCAGGTGCATGGAGTCTGCGCCCCCGCCGATGGCCGCAAGGCCTATGTGACGGTCGAATCCACCCACGAAGTGAAAGTGGTCGATACAGCTACCAACGTGGTGTCCGATACCATTGCACTGCCTGGCCAACCCAACGAGTGTGCCGTCACCAGCAATGGCCGTTATCTTGCCGTACCATTGCTGGCGCCGGCCAACTCCGTCGTGATATTCGATCTTTCGACCAAGCAGCTGGTCAAGACGCTTCCGATCCGAAAGCCGCACAACTGCTTCCTGCCGGAAGGCGGTTCCAACACCGTAGTCTGGTGTGAGGAGCGCGACCTGTTCCGCATCAACCGGATCGACCTGACGAAGATGGAATATACCGATTTCGTCAATGTCGGCGGCGATCCGAGGCCCTTTATCGTCATGCCGGACGAAAAGCTGATTTATACCGCGCTGTCGGGCCTGCACGGGGCGGCGACCATCGATCTGGTCAAGAAGATGCAGACCGAACTGGCGTTGCCGGCCATGCCGCTGATGAACTGCAAGGTCGAGCCGTCCAACACACCCACGCATGGCATTGCGCTGACAGCGGACCGCAAGAAGCTCTGGATCACCTCTGTTTCGGGCGGTGGCGTGTATATCTATGACCTGGCGACCAAGGCGCTATCGACCAAGATGCCGACCGGCCCATGCCCCAATTGGATCAGCATGTCCAGCGACGGCAAATATGCCGGGGTAAGCAATGCCGACAGCGACGACACTTCGATCCTGGACGCCCATACCGGCAAGGAGTTGTCGCGTGTCAAAGTGGGCATGGCGCCCAAGCGCGTGCTGATGATCGACGTACCGAACAACTAAGGAAGAAAATAATGCGCAAGATTGTTTTGGTGCTGGCGGCGCTGGCGATTTCAGGGGCGGCGCTGGCCGCGGATGCCGTCAAGAAGGACACGTCAATCCTCGACCGCCTCTACGCCGATACCGGCGTTTGGAACAAGGCAGCGGGCACCAAGACGCCTGGCTTTGTCGTCGATCCGTCCTGGCCGCAGCCTTTGCCGCACCACTGGCTGCTGGGTCAGGTCGGCGGGTTGTTCGTCGATCGCCACAACAACATCTGGGTGCTCAATCGCCCGCGCAGCCTGACCAATGACGAAACCGGTCTTGAGCCGCCGGTGAAAGGTGCGATGACCGCGGCCAAAGTGCCGGTGAACGGCCTGGGCTTCGATCGCCCGCACGGACCGGGCGCTGACTGCTGCCTGTCCGCGCCGTCGGTGCTGGAGTTTGATCCCAACGGCAAGCTGCTGCAGGCTTGGGGTGGACCTTCCGACGCCGGCTGGATCGAGAAGCACTGCAAGGCAGCCGATGGCTGCATCTGGCCCGGCAACGAACACGGCATCTATGTCGATGCCAACGACAATATCTGGATCGGCGGCAACACCGCTTATGGCGGTAAGCCACCGGAAGAAGGCGGCGCCGAAGCCGCCGGCACCGGTCCGCGGGCGCCTTGGGCGACCAACAAGCTGGGCGCCGACGGCTTCATCCTGAAGTTCGACAAGAACGGAAATTTCAAGATGCGCATCGGCGGCACGCCCCAGGCCTTCGCCAGCAATGACAAGGATGGCGGGCTGAACGGAACGCCGGTTTTCTATCAGCCGGCGGACATTGCCGTGGATGAGGCAACCAACCGCCTCTATATCGCCGACGGCTATGGCAACCGCCGCGTGGTGATCCTGGACGCCACCACCGGCAAATATATTGGCCACTTCGGTGCGTATGGCAGCAACCCGATCGATGATGCCGCGGCCAAGGCCGCGGGCCGCTGGCCTGATGACCTGGCGGCAGGACGCACCAAGCCGATGTTCTTCCGCAATCCCGTGCACTGCGTGAAGATCGCCAATGACGGCAAGATTTATGTCTGCGACCGTGGCAACGATCGCATCCAGGTGTTTGACAAGAACAGCCCCGAACTGGGCAAGCCCTGCAGCAACCCGAACGGCGAAGCGGGCAAGTGTGGTTTCGTCGCCGAGCAGGGGATCAGTGAGCACACCGAGACGCTTCCGGTAATGCCGGGCACGGCGGTGTCGATGACCTTCTCGACCGACAAGGCGCAGAGCTGTCTCTATGTCGGGGACAATACCAACCAGACGATCTATATCCTCAATCGCAAGGACTTGAGCGAGCTAGGACGGCTGGGTCGGGCCGGGCGCAACGCGGGCCAGTTCCACTGGCTGCACCAGGTCAGCCCCGACAGCCGCGGCAATATCTACACAGCCGACGTCGACACCGGAAAGCGCATCCAGAAGTTCGTGCGCTATGGCGCGTTGGGCTGCACGGGAACCGGTGCGGCCAAGGTGGGCGGGCCGGCTGAATAACCAGCATCACAGCCTTTTTTACTTGCAAATGAGAATTGATCGCAAATAGGATGGCGCTGTTTTTCCATTCGGAGCAGGGCCATGACCAAGGCACAGCGCAAGGCGAAGATCGATTACGACGGCGGGCTTTGTGCAGGTCATCTGCTGGTGTGGACGTGGCGCAAGCTGGTGCAGGGGCACGAGGACTGCCCGTTGCTGGTGCGCGAATACGACCGCTTTGCCGGACCGAATGCCGATCTGCTGCTTGCGGCCTTTGCGGCCTTCCTGATGGCGCTGGGGCAGGCCAGCCGGCGTACCTTGTCGGTGGGACGTCCCTATTGCGCTGGCGTGACCTCGGACGAAGAGCAGATGCTGCGCCTGGTTGCGGCTGCGCAGGAAGATGATCGTGGATTGGTCGGCGCGCATCTCAGCTGGATGGTCCGGCGCGAATGTCTGGAAAGCGTGACCCACGCCGTGAACCGCCTGGCCGTACTGCTTACGGTTTCGGGTGTGGTGCTGCCACCTGTACGGGTGGAGGCCCCGACGGGGCCGGCCTTGCTGGAAGTCGTGCGGGTTTATGCATGAAAAATCCGGCAGCCATCAGGCTGCCGGATTTACGAAGAGCTAGCCGTTACCAGTAACGGTAGTGGCCATGCTCCCAATGACGATGATGATAGTAGTGACCGTGGTAGCGATAGTGGCCCACGCCAATGCCGACATTGCCGACACGAATGGCAACGGCGGGACGGGCGTCAGCAGACACGGCAGTCGTCGCAACGCCGGCCCCGGCAAGGCCCAGCATCAAAACAGCGGATACAATCTTTTTCATGGTTCTTTCTCTCCATGGTTGTGCGGGAGAGACAAAGCAGATGACATTGTAATCGTTCCGCATCGTACAAAATGCGACAGACAGTCTAAATTCTGCGACGCCAACCCAGGAGCTGCATCAGAAGTGTGGTGGCGACGCACGTTGCCGCTACAGAGATGAAAGCTGGCCGTATCGACTCGATGCCGATCAGATAGCCGAAGCTGTGCAACGCGGCCAATGCAAAACCGGCATAATTCCAGCGCTGCAGAGATTTCCATTTGAGCCCACCCAGCCGGCGCAGATAATAGTCGTTTGATGTCGCCAATAGCGCCGCCAGGATCAGCGCTGCTATCAGGCCGGTCTCGTTCGAAAAGCCAAACGCGTCATAGCGTAGCGGCATAACCCGCCATTGCTCGTAGATGTAGTACAGCCAGGGTCGCCCGCGCAGGTGCACACACTGGCCGATGACGGCGTGGAAAATCCCCACAATGCCCGCCCAGATGCCGACATCGCGGCGCAGGTCCACCGACAACACGGACCCCTTGCCCGCCAGGATACGAACAGGGCCGATGATCAATGTCGCCGCCAGTAGCACCAGCGCGGGCCAGGCTGAGGCAAAACTAAGCTTGGCTATCATGTCGCTGTAGTCGCGTGTCGCGTAGAGCACCCCGCCGGACGCCAGCGTCGCTGCGGCCAGCGGCAAGTGATGCCGCGCGAGGCGGCGCTTCAGGCGCGCCGACAGCATCAAAGCGCGCTTGTGAACTTGGCCTTGGTCTTCGCGGTCACTTCTTCCAGCGTCACGCCGGGCGCCAGTTCGACCAGCGTCAGGCCGCTCTTGCCGCGCTCCAGCCGGAACACACAAAGATCGGTGATGATCATGTCGATGCACTGGGTGCCCGTTAGCGGCAGATCACACTTCTTCAGGATCTTCGACACGCCCGCCTTGTTGGTGTGCTCCATCACCACCACGATCTTCTTCACGCCGGCGACCAGATCCATGGCACCGCCCATACCCTTGACCATCTTGCCGGGGATCATCCAGTTGGCGATGTCACCGTCTTCCGAAACTTCCATCGCGCCTAACACTGACAGGTCGATATGGCCGCCGCGGATCATGCCAAAGCTGTCGGACGACGAAAAATAGCTCGTCATCGGCAATTCGGTGATGGTCTGCTTGCCGGCATTGATCAGATCGGGGTCTTCCTCGCCTTCATACGGGAAGGGGCCCATGCCCAGCATGCCGTTCTCGCTCTGCAGCGTGACCTTCATGCCGGCGGGAATGTAGTTTGCCACCAAGGTCGGAATGCCGATGCCCAGGTTTACATAGAAACCGTCCTGCAACTCGCGCGCGGCACGGGCGGCCATTTCCTGACGCGACCAGCCCATTATGCCTTCTCCTGGCCGGGACGCGGCCGCACGGTGAGGTTCTCGATCAGCTTCTTGTAGTCGCGTCCCTTGAGGATGCGCTGCACGAAGATGCCGGGTGTGTGGATGTTGTCGGGATCGAGCTGGCCGGGTTCGACCAGCTCTTCGACTTCCGCAATGGTGACCTTTCCGGCCGTCGCCATCATCGGGTTAAAATTGCGCGCGGTCTTGCGATAGACCAAGTTGCCTTCGGTATCGCCCTTCCAGGCCTTCACGATCGAGACATCGGCGCGCAGCCAGCGCTCGCGCACGTAAGTCAGCCCGTCAAAGTCTTCCGTCGGCTTGCCGTCGGCGACCACGGTGCCCACGCCGGTGCGGGTGTAGAAGGCGGGAATGCCGGCGCCGCCGGCGCGGATGCGTTCCGCCAGGGTGCCCTGCGGGTTCAATTCCAACTCCAGTTTGCCCGACAGGAACAGGTCTTCGAACAGCTTGTTCTCGCCGACGTACGAGCTGATCATCTTCTTGATCTGGCCGTTGTTCAGTAGCACCCACAGCCCGCGGCCGTCGGCGCCGCAATTGTTGGCGATCAGGGTGATGTTCTTGGTGCCGTCTTCCTTCAGTGCTTCGATCAGGTTTTCGGGGTTGCCGGACAGGCCGAACCCGCCCGCCATGATGGTCATGCCGTCAAATGTAAGACCCTCAAGTGCCGATGCGGCATCGGGATAGACTTTGCTCTGCGCCACGTGGGTGCTCCTGGGGGCGTTTTGAGCTAGTTCGCACTGCAACAACCGGGTGCGCAAGTGCCACGGTGCCGCCGTTCCAACCCCTTGAAATTAAATATCTCCTGGTGGTTCCTTGCCGGGCCGGACGGGGGCCGGTACAACCCCCGCCAATCCAAAGATTCCAAGACCCATGAGCTCGCCCAAGCAATCCCGACCCAAGGCCCGGCTGCCGCGCGGCTTCCGCGACCGTAGCGCGGCCGAGATCATGGCCGAGCAGGCGATGCTGGCGACCATCCGCCGGGTCTATGAGGGCTATGGCTTCGACCCGCTGGAAACCCCGGCGTTCGAGTACACCGACGCGCTGGGCAAGTTTCTGCCCGACGTGGAGCGCCCCAATGCCGGCGTGTTCTCGCTGAAGGACGATGACGAGCAGTGGATGAGCCTGCGCTATGACCTGACCGCGCCCTTGGCGCGTCACGTAGCGGCCAACTTCCAGTTCCTGCCCAAGCCCTTCCGCCGCTACCAGACCGGCAGCGTGTGGCGCAACGAAAAGCCCGGCCCGGGCCGCTATCGCGAATTCACGCAGTTTGATGCGGATACGGTGGGCAGCGCCAATCCCGCCGCCGATGCCGAACTGCTGATGATGGTGTCGGATGCACTGGAGGCACTGGGCCTGAAGCGCGGCGAGTACATCGTCAAGCTGAACAATCGCAAGTTGCTCGATGGTGTGCTGGAAGCCGCCGGCGTCGGCCTGGACGACAAGGTCAAGCGCGGCATTGTGCTGCGTGCCATCGACAAGATCGACCGCCTGGGCGTCGAAGGTGTTGGCGCGCTGCTGGGAGAAGGCCGCAAGGACGACAGCGGCGACTTCACCAAGGGTGCGGGCCTGACGTCCGACCAAGCGCATCGCATACTGGCGTTCGTTGCGCCCGACGCGAAGGACGAGGAAGAGCATCTCAACCAGATCGGCTATCTGGTGGAAAAGAGCACCATCGGCGCGCAAGGCCTGCAGGAATTGGAAGCCATTGTGCGCCTGTTGCAGGCAGCGGGTTACGGCCCCGACCGCGTGATGTTCGACACCGGCATCGTACGCGGGCTGGACTATTACACCGGCGCGGTGTTCGAGGCGCAGCTGACCTTCCCCGTGACGAACGAGGATGGCGAGGAAGTCGTGTTCGGCTCCGTCGCCGGCGGTGGCCGCTATGACGACCTGGTGGCGCGTTTCACCGGCCAGCAGGTTCCCGCCACCGGCATCTCCATCGGGGTGTCGCGCCTGATGTCGGCCTTGTCGGCGCGAGGCCTCATGGCTTCGTCACACAAGCCGCTTATCGTCGTCACCGTGTTCGACAAGAACGATGCGTCCTCGTCTTTCGCGCTGGTACAGGAATTGCGCGCTGCGGGCCTGCGCGCCGAAGCCTATGTCGGCAATGGCAAGATGGGCGACCAGTTCAAGTATGCCGACAAGCGCGGCGCCGCCATCGCCGTGGTCGAAGGTCCCGACGAGCGCGCCAAGGGCGAAGTGCAGCTGAAAGACCTGGCGCTGGGTGCGGAGCTTGCCAAGTCGGTCGAAAGCCGCGCCGACTGGGTGGCCAACCGCGAAGCCCAGACCAGTGCCAAGCGCAGCGATGTGGTCGCCGCCATCCAGAAGATGCTGGGGCGGTAGATGGTCGCCTTTCCCTATTACGATGCGGATGCGCTGAACGCGCTGAACGCACAGGCCAGCGTCATCCTCGACCTGTTCGCCGCACGCGGTTATGTGCGCGAGGAACCGTCGGTGCTGCAGCCGGCCGACATCTTCCTGGACCGCTCTGGCGAGGAAATTCGCCGCCGTACCTTTACGCTGACCGACCTGTCGGGCCGCGACATCGCGCTCCGTCCCGACCTGACCATTCCAATCTGCCAGCGCGTGGTGGAAAGTCGCCGCAAGCTGCCGGCGCGCATCTGCTACAACGGCCTGGTTTTCCGGCACCAGCCGGGCGAGCCCAACCGTCCCACCCAATTCTTCCAGGCCGGCGTCGAATTGCTGGGTGTGGAAGACCGCACCGCCGCCGAAAAGGAAGTGTTGTCGCTGGCCATCGCTGCGATCCAAGCCGCTGGCGTGGAAGACTTCTCGCTGCGTATCGGTGACCTTGCGCTGTTCGGTGCGCTGGTCGATGCCCTGGCGCTGCCCAAGCAGTGGCGTTGGCGTCTGAAGCGCCACTTCTGGCGTCCCGGCTATGTCGAAAGCCTGCTGTACTGGCTGGGCCATGGCGACAGCAGCGCCAAGTTGCCTGGCACCCGCACCGAGATCGAAGCGTTGATCGATACGCAGGGCGATGCCCCGCTGGCCGGGCGCACCCGCGAGGAAATCATCGCTCGCACTCAGGAGCGTGCGGCCGAAGCCGCCAGCCTGAAGCTGGACGTGCGCGTCGCCGACGCCATCGCGCGGCTGCTGGATATTTCCGGCCCTGCGCGAGACGCGCTGGCGCGCATCCGCTCGCTGCTCAAGACCGCGAACATCACCCTGGACGACGAACTGGCGGCTATGGAACGCCGCCTGGACGCACTGCATGAGCTGGGCATCGACTCCAGCCAGGTGCAGTTCACCGCGCACTTCGGCCGCAACATGGAATATTACACCGGCTTCGTGTTCGAGTTGTGGGCGCGGGACCGCGAAGGTCCGGTGCAGGTCGCCGGCGGCGGCCGTTATGACACCTTACTGGAAACGCTGGGCGCCAAGGGCCCTGTGCCGGCGATCGGCTGCGCCATCCGCACCGAGCGCGTGCTGGCTGCGAAGGGCGCACGCTGATGCTGACGCTTGCCATCCCCTCCAAGGGCCGCCTGAAAGACAATTGCAACGCTTGGTTCAATGCCGCCGGTGCGACCCTGGAACAGACCTCGGGCGGGCGCGGCTATCGCGCCACTCTGGGCGGCGTTCCCGAAGTCGAAGTCATGCTGCTGTCGGCCAGCGAGATCGCATCCTCGCTGCTGGCCGGCGACATTCATATGGGCATCACGGGCGAAGATTTGCTGCGCGAGGAAGCCCCGGAGCTGGCCGGGCGCATGCATCTGCTGAAGCCGCTGGGCTTCGGTTTTGCGGACGTCGTGGTGGCGGTGTCGCAAGCCTGGGTCGATGTCTCTACCATGTCCGACCTGGACGATATTTGCGCCGCCTTTGTGCACACGCGCCGCCGGCGCCTGCGCGTGGCGACCAAATATGCCCAGCTGACCCGCCGCTTCTTTGCCGAGGCGCGCATCTCCGACTACCGCATTGTGCCGTCATCAGGTGCGACCGAAGGTGCACCGGCCGCTGGCACCGCCGAGGTGATCGTTGACATCACCACCACCGGCGCCACCCTGCGCGACAACGGGCTGAAGATCCTGGAAGACGGCGTGATTCTGAAAAGCCAGGCGCAGCTGGCTGCATCGCTTACCGCCGACTGGGATGACGATGCCCGCATCGGTGCACGCGCGCTGCTGAGTAAACTGGATCCTGCCAGCCCGCTCTATGCGGGGCTGGCGGCCCAGTTGCGCTAGGCGCCAGTCTTTTCCTTCAGCATCTCTTCGTAAGCCGCTTCGATATTACGGGTGAATCGGGCCATGTCGAATAGCGGCGCGGTCTTGTGGTTTGCTTTCAGCGTGCTGCGGATCGCCTTCAGGCGAGCTGGATCGCGCGCCAGCGCCAATGCCAGCGCCTCATAGTCTGCCGCACTTCTGGTCACCAGTTCGGGCAATCCCGCGGCGGTCAGATGGCTGGCGGCGATGCGGCCCGGAAAAGCTTCGCCCAGCCGCGTGATTACCGGCAGGCCCGCCTGCAGCGCGTCCACGGCCGTGGTGTGGGCGTTGTAGGGCAGGGTATCGAGGAACAGATCGGCCAACTGATGACGTGCCAGATGCACTTCCGCCGGCACATGGCCGGCAAAGATCAGGCGCGTGGGGTCCACGCCACGTGCCTGCGCCTCACGCCGCAACACTGCTTCGTTGCCCTGGCGCAGCCACAGCACGCTGCTCGGCACCTGGGTCAGCAGGCGCATCCAGATATCGAACACCTCAGGCATGATCTTCCAGTTGGTGTTGAAGCAGCAGAAGACGAAGCCTATTTCCGGCAATCCCATTTCCGCGCGCGTCGGCGGCGGCTGCACTATCTTGGTGGTATCGACCGGGAAGAAGTTGTCCGGCAGGTGGACGATCTTCTCGCTGTAAAAGGGCTGAAGCGTGTGGGGCAGGGCGACGGCGTCCCCCAGGATATAGTCGGTCTGGTCGCAGCCCGTGGTGCCGGCATAGCCCAGCCATGTCACCTGCACCGGCGCGGGCCGGCGTGCAAAGCTGGCGAACATGTTGCCCGAGGTGTGCCCGCTGAGGTCCACCGCGACATCGATTTCAAGTTGGCGCAGCAGGTCTGCGATGTTATCGACCGGCTGGAATTCAACGTTGTGGAATTGGTCGAGGGCCGCGACCAGGCGTCGGCGGATCGGTGTTTCTTCGTCGGTATTGCCGCCGCCGGAAATTCCTATCACCTCGAAGCGCGAACGATCATGGCGTTCCAGCAGTTCTGCGATCTGGTAGCCCACCGGATGTTCGCGAAAATCCGATGAAAGATAAGCCACGCGAATGCGATCGTGGCCATAAGGCTTGCCGGTCCATAGCGGAGCAGGGGCTTCGCTGCCCACGACTTCCTTCACGGAATTGCGTGAAGCCAGCGCCATGAGGTCGGGCGCGGGATCATAACTCATCAGGACCCAGCACTGGACGTCAGTGGAACCGGCTTCGATCAGTGCGGGGATTTCGGTCTTCAGCTCCGTCATGCGCGCCCAATTGCAGCCATACAGCGCGGTCTTGCAGACCTCCCCGAACACGCGGGGCACGGGTGCGCCGCTCGTCAGCACGTCGTCGAACAACACCTGCGCCTGATCGAACCGCTTGAGCTCGCGCAAGGCCGAAGCGGTGCTCATCTTGAAATCGGGATTGTCCGGTTGCAGCGCCAGTGCACGTTCGAAGCAGCCCAGGGAACGCTCGTGCTGGCCCATCGCCTGCAAGGTGGCGCCCTTGTTGGAATGGGCCTCCGCGAAATCGGGGCGGATCAAAAGCGAACGGTCGTAGCTCGCCAGCGCATCGTCGTAGCGGCGCAGGTCGTGCAACGCGATGCCCCGGTTGTACCAGGACAGGAAGTCGCCGGGCTTCAGCGCCAACGCGGCATCGAAGCTGGCGAGAGCGTCTTCGAATCGCCCTGCGGCACGCAGCGTGTTGCCGCGATTGTTCAGCGCCTCGTCATAATCGGGCTTCAGCGCCAGCGCGGCATCGTATTTCGCAACCGATTCATCGAAGCGACCCAGGCCCTGCAAGGCATTGCCTTGATGCAGCAGGACTGCAGGATTCTGCGGCATGGCTGCCTGCGCGTTGTCCAAAAGTGCGAGCGCTTCGTCGTGGCGGCCCTGCTGGCCCCGCAGGGCGCCAAAAAGATAACTGACCTGGGGATGTCCTGGCGCGGCCGTCAGAAGCTGCTGATAGCCGTTCTCGGCGCGGGCGAAATCACCAGCCTGATGCGCGGCCAGGGATTGATTGAAAAGCGTCTTGGGATCCACGTGGGTACCAGCTCAGGGACGGTTCGCCGTATCACGAATGTCGGGATCGGCGATATGTTCTTTTTTCCAGGTCATCATGGTCTGGATACGGGTATGGCCGGACGGGTGATCGTAGAAGATGGCTTCCTCCCAGGGGCCGGGATCGAGCTTGCGATAGCTGGATAGTTTCAGGATCACGGTGGAGAAGGCATCGGGCTTGCGCACGGCATTCACACCGAAGATGTCGGCCTGCTGTTCGGTGGTGCGGATGATGGTGTTAGTGGCGGGAGTCATGACAAACATCCAGAGGCTGGCGAGCGCCACCAGCAATGGCAGGCCCGCCACATCATCGATGCGCCGTACGTTCCAGAAGCCGCCAAAGAAATCGGTCAGCGCGCGAAAGCCCCAATGCGCGAACAGGAAGCCGCAGGCATAGACCAACCCTAGCAGCAAGATCAGACGCAGCGCATGACCCAACACATAGTGGCCCATTTCGTGCCCCAGCACGGCCAGAACTTCATCGGGCGTACCCTGCTTAAGCAGGTTATCGTTCAACGACAGTCGGGTGGTACCCAGGAAGCCGGAGACATTGGCTGAGATACGATTGGATTGGCGCGAGGCGTCAACCAAATAAACCGAGTCTACGCCGACGCCATTGGCGCGCGCCAGAGACAGGATGCGCGACTTGATCGGACTGTCGGGCAACGGCGAATAATGATTCAGCAGTGGCGCAACAAATACCGGCGCCAGCGCGAACTGCAGCACCAGGAACAGGACTGCCAGCGCAGAGCCCCAGGCCCACCAGGCTTCGCGCGTGCCGCGGATCACGGCATACAGGATCGGTAGTGCGATCAGCGAAACGATGAACGAGACCGCGAAGTTGATACCAAAGTCTCCGGCCCAGGCCAGAAAGCTTTGATTCGACAAGCCATAAGCATGTTCGCGGAAGAAACCTTCGTAAATCGAAAGTGGCAAGGTCGCCACTGCAACGGTCAGGATATAGGCCGCGACATAGATCATGGTCTGGCCGGTGCGGGAGTGCGTGCGCTCTGCCGCCCAGTCGCGCAACCGATCAGACAGCTTCAGGCCCAACAGCAGACCGGCAATCGCCAGCGCCCAGATCAGATCGACAAGCTGCAGCCAATAGCCGCCTTGGAAATACGCGTCGGATTTGGCGCGGGCGTTGCCGTTGATCTGTGACAGGTATTTTTGTGTCGCCTTTTCGGCGTCGTACCCCGTGGGCACCAGGCTGGGCAGCGCGCCGACCTGCACATGCGCGGTGGGGGCGGCACGCGGACCCGCTTCCTGCGCTAACGCGGGCAGGGCGACAAAAACGAGCAGCAGCGCCGCCGCGATACGGGCCAGTTTCATGCGCGGTTCCCCTTGCGATGGGCGCGAGACTAACAGGATTTCATGGCCTCCCAAGCCTTTATTGCTCTAGGGTAAGGCATGCGTTCCCCCATCCTTGCCGCGTTAATTCTTGTTCCGCTGGCCGTGCGTGCCGCGCCGACAGAATCGGGTCATTACCGCATCTGCATGGCGAACGCCCAGAAAAGTCCCGCGGCTGCTTTGGCTGACGGCGAAAGCTGGGCACGTGATGGCGGTGGTGTTCCGGCACAGCATTGCGCGGCGCTGGCACTGGTGAGCCTGAAACGCTACGGCGAGGCTGGTGCGCGCCTGGACAAGATTGCCGCCGACAAAGGCGTTCCCGACGCCGCGTTCCGCTCGCAACTTTTCGACCAGGCAGGCAATGCCTGGTTGCTGGCAGGTGACGGCGCAAAGGCGGTGCGCAGCTTCACTGCGGCTTTGACGCTGTCTGGCGGCGATGCCGATCTGTTCGCAGACCTCGCCCGTGCACAGGCGATGCGTCGGAACTGGAAGGAAGTTGACCTCGATCTTAACGCGGCGCTGCAACTGCAGCCGCGCCGCCCTGATCTTCTGATACTACGTGCCAGCGCGCGCCGTGCGTTGAAGCGGCTCGAAGATGCGCGGGGCGATATCGAAACGGCGTTGAAGATCAGGCCCGGCGATGGCGATGCGCTGGTGGAACGGGGGCTGTTGCGACGCCAGGTGGGTGATATAGGCGGCGCGCGGCGCGATTTCACGGCTGCCCTTAAAACACCAGCCTCAGCGGCGGCGAAAGAAAATCTCGACCAGCTTGGACCGTGATCAGAAATCCAGTTCGGCATAATGCGATACGGGTGGTTGTCCCGGAACGCGATCCGAAAGGATGGAACGGAACGAGGGGCGTGACTTCATCCGGACATACCATTCTTGCGCGGCTGGAAAATCCGCCCACGGCACTTCGCCGAAATAATCCAGAGACGACAGATGCGCCGCCACCGCCAGGTCACCCAAGGTGGATTCCCGGCAAGCGAGGTTGCCGTTGGTTTCGGCCGCCGCGCCGATCGCTTTCAACGCAAGTTTCAATTCTTCGCGGCCGGCGCGGATGACGTTCATGTCCGGCGCGCGGCTGAAACCCGCCCCGGTATATTTGGGAGCGGCCTTTTCATAGACGATGCGCTGCGTCACCCGCTCATGGAACGGGCCGAAAGACCAGTCCACCCAACGGAGGCAGGCGCTGCGCGCAGCATCGTCTTCCGGCGCCAGCGGGCGGTCGGGATAGTGGTGTTCCAAGTGATCCAGGATCGCCCAAACGCCCTCAACCTGGGTTCCATCCATGTCCGTGAAAACCGGCATGGGCTGGCGGGGATCGTCCGAAATTGCCGGGTCGCAAGCGACCCGTTTCTCGCTCACCATCAGGCGGGCAAGGCGGCAGCTGGGCGACAGCATCAGGTGAATCAGGCGGCGCATCGCAGCCTTTTAATGAAGGCCCTTATTTAACGCAAAAGTTCAAGCCATCGCGGGCAACCATGGCGCTGCGGCCCCGCAGCATCCCGGACCGGCGGGCGACATAACGGCCGGGGTGGGTGGCCTTCCATTTGTGCGGATTGGGCAGGATGGCGGCCAGCCTGGCAGCCTCGTCACTGGTCAGGGATGCCGCATCCGTACCGAAATAGGCCTGTGCGGCTGCCTGGGCGCCGAATATCCCGTCGCCCCAGTCGACCAGGTTGAGATAGGCGTCCAGGATGCGCTTCTTGGGCCACAAGGCCTCGGTCAGAACGGTCAAATAGGCCTCAAGCCCCTTGCGGATCCAGCTGCGCACCGGGACCAGGAACAGCGTGCGGGCGGTCTGCTGGCTGATGGTGCTCGCACCGCGCATCGGCTTGTTGGGATGGCGCTTGTGGTCCTCCATCGCCTTGTTGATGGCGGCATAATCGAAGCCGTGATGAGTGCAGAAATTCTGGTCTTCGGCGCCGATGACGGCCCGCTCCAGCCGGGGCGAAATATCGTCGCTCCAGGAATAATGCGCGCCCTTGCCCATGGCCAGGCTGACCAGCATCTCGGGCGTGCCGGGCACGGGCAGGAAGCGGAAGACCAGCAGCAGAATGATGGGGGCGGGCACAAGCAGGATAAAAAGGGTTATGGCGATACGCCACACCCAGCCGCGACCGCGCCAGACGATTCCCTTCCCAACCATGATGGCAGCTTACCAATTTTTATAACGTGCGCGAGGCAGGGGCCGGTGCTAGCAATGCCGCCATTCGCGGGGAGACACCATGCACGACATTCTGATGTCCATTATACTGGGCGTGGTAGAGGGCATCACCGAATTCCTGCCCATTTCCTCGACCGCGCATCTTTTGGTAGCTGAACGGCTGCTGGGCCTGTCGGATGACTGGGAAGCCTTCACCGTAGTGATCCAGCTGGGCGCTATTCTGGCGGTTGTGGTGATCTACTTCCAGACCTTCTGGAAGGCGCTGATCGGTCTGCCGACAAGCCCGGAGGCGCGGCGCTTTGCGCTCGGACTGGTCCTGGCGCTCATCCCCTCGGTGGTGATTGGCCTGGCAGCCAAGAAATTCCTCGACGCAGTGCTGTTGAACCCGGCGACCGCAATGCCTTTCATTGCCGCTTGCTGGATTGTGGGTGGCATCGTCATCCTGCTTTTCGAGCGTATTGCCCCCCGGCCGCGCTTCGCGGAGGGCGACAAGCTGCCTTTGTCTAAGGCGTTCCAGATAGGCTGCTGCCAGGTACTGTCGATCATTCCGGGCGTGTCGCGGTCCGGTGCGACCATCCTGGGTGGCGAGCTGCTGGGTGTAGACCGGCGCGCCGCAACCCTGTTCACGTTTTATCTGGCCGTGCCGACGATGATGGGCGCCACCATCCTGGAGTTGCACCACAAAGCGTCGGCGCTGAGCCACGGTCAGGGACTCAACATCGCCATCGGCTTTGTCGTTTCTTTCGTGGTGGCGTTTTTCGTGATCCGCGGCTTCCTGCAGATCGTGACGAAATACGGCCTCAAGCCTTTCGGCTGGTACCGCATTGCCGCCGGCATTGCCTTGGCAGGCTATCTGTTAGTGCTGCACTAGCCGGTCATCACGGGCGTATTCGCCCTTGGCGCGATAGCGCCAGATATATGCCGGCACCACTGCCTCTATCGAGGTAGGCTCGATGCCCAAATTGGCCAGGCCGGCTGCAGTCGGGGCGACGACATTGTCTTTCTTCAACAGCTTTACCTGGTCGATGGTGAGCAGCGGATTGGGCAGGAGGCCCAGGAAGGCTGCCTTGATCGTGGCGATGGCAAAGGGCACCGGTACCAGCGCGCGCTTGCGCTCGATTTCCCGCAAGATGAATTGCATCAACTGCTTGAAGGTATAGGTGCTGGGACCGCCCAACTCAAAGGTACGGCCGCGCAGATCGCTGCGCGTCAATCCGGCCACGATCGCCTGGGCGACGTCGCCGACGAAGACTGGCTGGAATCGGGTATGCCCGCCGCCGATCAGGGGCAGGGCCGGTGTGAAACGCGCCAGGCTGGCGAACTTGTTGAAAAAGCCGTCTTCGGGCCCGAAGACAATGGAGGGGCGCAGGATCACGGCGTTCGGGAAGGCTTCACGCACATTGGCTTCGCCCTTGGCCTTGCTGACGGCATAGCCGGAATCGGACAGGCTATCGGCGCCGATGGCCGAGACATGCACTAGTGCGGTCACGCCAGCAGCTGCCGCGGCGCGCGCGATGTTTTCCGCGCCTTCGCCCTGGACGTCTTCGAAGCTCTGGCCCTTCTCGAACAGGATGCCACAGAGGTTGACCACGGCGTCGGAGCCCATCACAGCTTCCGAGACTTGGTCGGCCTCGGCAATGTCGCACTTCACGAAGTCGATCTGCCCCACGGTGCCCAGCGGGCGCAGAAAGAAGCCGCGCTTGGGATGGCGGGTGGCCACCTTGATGCGGAAGCCCGCGCGGGCCAGCGCCCTGACCGTGTGGCGACCGAGAAATCCGGAGCCGCCGAAGACCGTGACCAGCTTGGTGTTCATGATGGTATGTCCCGCAAATCAGGCGTCTTTATAGAAGCATTTGGCGCAGGAAAAAGCGCCAAAAACTGCCGCATGTGCCGGGTTTTGAGGGGCGGAATAAACCGCCGGAAAAATGGTGCCAGAAGAGGACCCTCATTCTGCATATAAGCCTTTGATTAGAAATCAAAGAATTATCAAACGGAAATGAAAGGCCCCCAAAAAGGCCCCCACCACGTATCCCTCTAGTTTTCGAACTGCTTGGCTTCCCGCTATGCTTCTTTCATGGCGGGGGTCAGCAGTAACTTCAATTTCTTAGCTTCCCATGACGCCCAGCTCGCTCGGCTCGGCGCGTTGGCCGAACGCTATTTCCACGACGACGCTCCTGCAGCCCTCATCAAGTTGCGCCTGCTGGGGGAGCTTATGGCGAAGGAGGTCGCGGCTCGCCATGCCCTGCTTCCCTCCAGCCAAACCAGTTTCGATGACACCCTGCGCAGCCTGAAAGTCCACGGCACACTGCCTCGTGAAGTGGGGGAGCTATTCTATTATCTGAAGCGGCTTGGCAATGCCGCTGCCCATGACAATGCTGGCACCCCCAGTGAGGTGTTAAGCGCCTTGAAGGTCGCCCGCAGTGCGGCCGTTTGGTTTCACCAGACCTACAACAATGCCCCTGACTTTAAGCCCGGTCCTTTCGTACCCCCGGCACCGCCGGTCGATGCCACCGCCCCCCTAAAAGCTGAGATCGCTGATCTCAAAGCAAAAGTTCGTGCCAGTGCCGACGCCGAAGCAAAGGCTCAGCTTGCTCGGCAGGAATCCGAAGCGGCTCGCCTCGCTGCTCTCCAGCAGGCTGAAGAACTGAACCAAGAAAAGGCTTTTTGGGAGCAATACGCCGCCGAGACCGAAAAAGGCCTCCGTGCCGCAGAAGCGGCCTTGAAAGCAGCCCAGAAGACTGCCGAGAGCGCGCCGGCCCAGCAGCTTAATCTCTTGGCGTTCCTGGCCGCCGAACAGGCCGAAAAGATCGAGCTTGACGAAGCAACCACCCGCGTCTTGATCGACGACCAGCTCCGCGCCGCGGGGTGGGAGGTGGACAGCGCTGTTCTGCGCTATGGCAACGGCACACGCCCCGATGCCGCCAAGTCCATTGCTATCGCCGAATGGCCGACCAAGACCGGCCCGGTAGACTACGCGCTGTTCATCGAAGGCCACTGCGTTGGCGTGATTGAAGCCAAGCGCGAGGTGAAGGATGTGCCGGGCCGGCTGGGACAGGCCAAACGCTATGCCATCGGCATCACGCTCACCGCGGATGAAACCCCGCTAGGTGGGCCCTGGATCAACGGGCTGGATACTTTCCGTGTCCCGTTCCTGTTTGTCACCAACGGCCGGCCTTACGTCAAACAGCTCGCCACCAAATCAGGTATCTGGTTCATGGATGCGCGGCCGAACACCGGTGAAGCCCGTGCGTTACCCGAATGGTTCTCGCCCCGTGACCTGAAGGAACGCCTGGAGCAGGCTACCGAAGGCACCAGAGAGCTGGCGGAAGATGAGCTAGGCGTCTCCGGCCTCCGCCCTTACCAGAAAGACGCCATCGCCGCCGTCGAGAAGGCGGTAGGCAAGGGCCAGCGTCATATCCTTCTCGCCATGGCGACGGGCACGGGCAAGACCCGCCTTGCCATTGCCTTGATGTATGAGCTGCTGGCCACGAAGCGCTTCCGGCGCATCCTGTTCCTGGTGGATCGCAACGCCCTAGGCCGCCAGACCCTCGATGCCATGAGCACCACCGATACCAGCGGCTTCCTTAAATTCGATGAGGTCTTCCCCGTCGCCGATCTCGCCAAGAAATTCCCGGAGGCCACCGACCGGGTGCAGGTCGCCACGGTGCAGGCGATGATAAAGCGGGTATTCGACGACCCGCAGAGTCAAGGCCGGCCCACGCCCGGCACCTATGACCTCATCATCGTGGACGAGGCCCACAGGGGTTACACGCTGGATGCCGAGCTGCGCGAAGAAGACCTCGATTTCCGCAGCTTGGACGATTACCTCTCCGCTTATCGGCGGGTTTTGGACTATTTCGACGCCCCCCAGATCGCTTTGACTGCTACCCCGGCGCTCCATACGCGGGAAATCTTCGGTCATCCTGTCTTTCACTATTCCTACCGCCAGGCTGTGATTGACGGTTATCTGATCGACCATCGTCCGCCCCGGCGGATCATCACTGCGCTCTCGCAGACGGGCATTCATTTCGACAAGGGCGAGGAGGTCAACATCATCGACCCTCGAACAGGACAGATCGACCTGTTTGACCTGCCTGATGAGGTCGATTTCGAGGTCAGCGACTTCAACAAGAAGGTCTATACCGAGGCATTCAACAAGGCCGTCGCCCAGGCGGTCGCCCAGGAATGCTCGCCCAACGAGCCGGGAAAAACCCTGCTGTTCGCTGCCCGCGACGACCATGCCGATATTCTAGTCACGGCACTGCGGAAGGCCTTAACCGACGAATACGGCCCGCAACCGCATGACCTGGTGGAAAAGATCACCGGCTCGGTTGATCGCTCCCTGGATCGGATCAAGGCCTTCAAGAACGACCCGCGGCCAAAGTATGTCGTCACGGTAGACCTGCTCACTACCGGCATCGACGTGCCCGCTATCACCAATCTGGTTTTTGTGCGCCGGGTGAACAGCCGCATCCTTTACGACCAGATGATCGGCCGCGCCACCCGCCGCTGCGACGAGATCGGCAAGGACTACTTCCGCATCTTTGACGCGGTGGACCTTTACGCCAACCTGCAAGCCATGTCCGACATGACGCCGGTGGTGGTCAATCCGGGGCTCAGCTTCGCTACCCTTGCCGCCGACCTCGCCAAGGCGCCCAGCGAGGACGACAAGGCCCATGTCCGCGATCAGATCGTGGTAAAGCTGCGCCAGCGTCTCCGCCATATCGGCCCGAAAGCCCGTGAGGCGTTGGAAACAGTCCTCGGGCCGCTTGACGCGTTGCCCGACCGCCTCAAGTCCGCGCCGCCCGCCGACACACTGGCCCTGTTCCAGCAACATACCTCGCTCGCCGCCGCGCTGGACAAGACGGGGCCCGAGCGGCCGGCGGTCGGGGTGCTGATTTCCGAGCACGAAGACGAACTGGTCGAGATCCGCGACGACTTCGGCGGCAAGGCCTCACCGGAGGACTATATCGAGGCGTTCCAGGCCTTCATCAAGGCCAACATGAACGCGGTGCCGGCCCTGGTCGCCGCCACCCAACGCCCGCGCGAGCTGACCCGCGCCGAGCTCAAGCAGATCGCCCTGCTGTTGGACGAGAAGGGTTTCTCCGAAGCTGCGCTGCGCCAAGCCTATGGCCGGGCCCGCAATGCAGACATTGCCGCCCATATTATCGGCTTTGTCCGCCAAGCCGCGCTAGGCGATCCATTGGTGCCGTACCAGACCCGCGTGGACAATGGGGTGCAACGTCTTCTCGCTGGCCGGGACTGGACCCCGCAGCAGAAGCAATGGCTCACCCGCATCGGCCGCGCCCTGCGTGAGACCCCAGTAAGCGATCCCAGTCTGCTGGCCGAACCCCTGTTTGCTCAGCAGGGCGGTTTTGCACGCATCGACGAGACCTTCGACCACCGCTTGGCCGACGTGCTGATGGACCTCAACGCGGCCATATGGGATAGCACCTCCGCGGCCTGATGTTGGAATTGCCATGAACCCCTCCGCCGACCTGGTGAATAAGCTCTGGCGCCTGTGCGCGCTACTCCGCAAGGATGGTGTCACATACCAGCAGTATGTAACCGAATTGACCTACCTGCTGTTTCTCAAGATGGCCTCAGAACAGAAAGATGAGAGCCGGATTCCCGAGAAATACCGTTGGAAGGCGCTGACCACTGCTTCCGAAACCGAAGTGCTGCAACGCTACCGCCAAGCTCTTATCGACCTGGGCGACGCCAAGAAGGTTGCGGATCGCTCCATCGTGGCCATTTTCCAGAACGCCGCGACAGTCATCCGCACACCGGCCAATTTGCGTCAGTTGATCGACGCGATAGACGGTCTGCATTGGTTCAGCACCGAGCGCGACGCCTTCGGCGATGCCTATGAAGGCCTGCTGCAAAAGATGGCGGAAGAAACCAAGCGCGGCGCTGGCCAGTACTTCACTCCGCGCGTCATCAGTCGCACTCTAGTTAGCCTAATGCAGCCGCAGCCGGGCGAGGTTATCCAGGATCCTGCCGCCGGCACCGGAGGCTTCCTGATAGCCGCCGACCAGTTTATGCGCGCGGCGACCGACGACTATTTCACGCTTTCCCCCAAAAAGAGCGCGTTCCAGCTCAAGGAGGCTATCCGGGGCCTAGAGAATGTCCCCGACACCTTCCGTCTGCTGTTAATGAATTTGCATCTGCATAATATCGACCCGGACAATCTCCAGCTTGCCGACACGCTGTCTCCCGCGGGCTCGCAACCTCGCTACAAAAACGCGGACCTGATCCTGACTAACCCACCCTTTGGACCGGCGGGCGGGCCGCCGACACGCGACGACCTCACCATTACGGATCGCGTCTCCAGTTACCAGCTTCCCTTTGTGGAGCATTGCATCCGGGCACTCAGGCCGGGCGGACGTGCTGCCATCATCGTGCCGGATAACGTGTTGTTTGACGACGGCCGGGGTAAGGCGGTGCGTCACCAATTGATGAACTGGTGTAACCTCCACACCATCCTGCGCCTGCCGACCGGCATTTTTTATGCGCAGGGGGTGAAAACCAATGTGATCTTCTTCACCCGTGCCAAGGAGGAGGCGCCGCAGAAAGACGCAACCAAGGCCGTGTGGATTTACGACATGCGGACTGGTGCTCCAGCCTATGGCAAGAACAGCCCGATCACTGAAGCCGATTTTGCCGGCTTCGTGGCCGCCTTTGGCGCCGATCCCAATGGCGTTGCCAAGCGAGAAGACCAGGGTGAGCAAGGCCGCTTCCGCCGTTTTACGCGCAAAGAGATTGCGGCGCTCGGCGACACTCTCGACATTACCTGGCTGAAGAACACCGGTTCGGATGCGGAGGACGGGTTGGAGGCATCAGAAGATATCTGCTCAGCCATAGAAGGCCATTTGGCCACCGCACTCGAAGAAGTGCGCGCGCTGATAGAAGAGTTGGAAAATGGCACGGGCACAGCAGAGCCGGCGGAGATTGTGACGTGACGCTGCCGCGCGGATGGATCGAAGTTGCGCTCGGCGAAGTCGGTCGGTGGGGAAGTGGCGGTACGCCCAAAGCGTCTGAGGCGTCTTTCTATGGTGGCGATATTCCGTGGATTCGCAGCGGCGACCTACCGGACGGCCCAATTGTCCGGCATGAGGTGACGTTGACCGAAGAGGGGCTATCCAACAGTTCAGCGAAATGGGTCAAAGAAGGCGCGGTTCTCGTTGCAATGTATGGCGCCACGATCGGCAAGCTCGGGATCACAACCTATCCCGTCACTACCAACCAGGCGATTGCGTTTATTGAGCCTGCAGAAGGCATTGAAGCCCGTTATCTATTCGAGAATCTCCGCTCACGAAAGTCTGACCTCATTGCCTTAGGACAAGGGGGCGCCCAGCCGAACATCAGTCAGGAAATTCTGAAGGCTCAGTCTTTTGCGCTTCCTCCTCTAAAGGAGCAGCGCCGCATTGTCGCTAGGCTTGATGCGCTAATCGCTCGCCTGACCCGTACTCGCAACGAGCTTGCTCGCATTTCACTGTTGGCCAATCGTCTGCGCAAAGGAACCCTCTCTCGGGCCTACTCAGGTGCGCTAACTGCCGGATGGCGGAGGGAGGCCAACGCAGAGACGAGCTCGCATCCACCAAGCTGGCGAGTGAGAGAGTTGGGTTCCGTTAGCGAGATTCAAGGCGGCATTCAGGTTGGAAAGGATCGACCAGCGAGCGCAGTTTTAATCGAAACGCCTTACCTCCGCGTTGCGAACGTGCAGCGAGGTTGGCTCGACCTTACCGAAATTAAGTCTCTTGGTGCCACGCGCGAGGAAATTACGCGGCTGCTCTTGAAGGACGGCGATATCCTAATGAACGAGGGCGGCGATCGGGATAAGCTAGGTCGCGGGTGGGTCTGGCATGACGAGATTAAGGGCTGCATCCACCAGAACCATGTATTTCGTATTCGGCTATTGGATCCAGAGTTTCCTCCGGAGTTCGTCTCCCATTATGCAAATGAGTTTGGTCAACAATATTTCATCGACCAAGGTAAGCAGACGACCAACCTTGCTTCAATCAGCAAGAAAAAACTTTCGGCGCTACCTGTTCCTGTACCGCCTGTGGAAGAGGCAAAGGAGATAGTCAGGCTTATCAATGACACTTTCGCGCGAGCTGACCGTCTGGAAGACGAGGCCGCGCGCGCTCTACACTTACTAGATCGACTAGAAAGCGCCATCCTCGCCAAGGCTTTCCGCGGCGAGCTGGTACCACAAAACTCATCCGACGAACCTGCTGTGAAGCTGTTGGATCGGCTTAAGGCGGAGCGCGCTGCCGTGCCGAGAAAGGAGCGCAACAAAGCAAGCAGGACCAAGCACTCGAAGGAGCTATATGCCATGGCCAAGAAGCTCGAAGAAGTTCTCGCAGAAGCAGAAGATTGGATCTCTACGCAGGATGCTTTTCAACGATGCGGCATCAGCAGTGCTGCAACGACCGCAGAAATCGAAGAGGTATATGCAGAGCTTCGCAAACTCGACAAAGCGGGTCGCCTTGAGACGGACCCAATCAGGGACGACGAGGGACGAAAGTTGTACGATCGGTTGCGCTTGAAGGTGGCGTGACGACATGCGGCTCGACAGGATCACCGTTGGCAGCCCAAAAGCCAGCCCAACTCACAGCTTCAAAAATCTGAAAAACGTGACAGTTGATTTCGATGAGAAGCACTGGATTACCGTGCTTATCGGCTGGAACGGCACGGGGAAATCAAACGTTCTCGAGGCTCTGGCAATTATATTCCGTGACCTTGTTCAACAACAACACAAACCCGCGTTCGCCTACAATCTGACTTACCAAATTGGCAGCGGCAAAAAACGGTTTCAAATTAATATCGACGCAGACCCTGATAGAGCCAGGGACGCGCTCCTTATTCACGTCGCATCCATAGGTGATGCAAAAAGCGCGCACCCTCCCACCCTCTCTGCCGAGGGAGAACACAGCCCGCCCCGCGGCGACAAGGTTTCGCCGAAAGCATTTTTTGAACACGGAACACTGTACCTTCCTCGATATGTTTTTGCCTATTACTCGGGCGAGAGCCCTCGGCTGCATGAAGTTTTCAAGCCATATCTGGAAACGTTTGATAAGCAGCTTCGAGCAGGACAAGACCCCGGCCTTAAGCGACTCTTCTATGCGCTGCCTGTCCATAGCCAATTTGTTTTGTTGGCGTTCTTAATTCAGCAGTCAGATGAGGTGCGGGAGTTTTTGACCGATCATCTCGGGATCGACCCAGACGAAGGAATTGAGTCGGTGCTTTTTGTGCTCCGAGAGCCCCCCTGGAGCTCGAGAGCGGGGGACCCAAGGTTCTGGTACGCAAAAGGCGTTGTAGCTGACTTTTTGAACCGATTACAGGACATCGCGCTTGCTCCAGTCGAGGCGAGGAGGCGGGTCGATGTTTCTTTGTGGAGTAAAGAAACTCTTCAATTCAAATACCTCTATGTTAAAGATATCGCGTCATTGCGCGCACTTGTGGGTAAACAGCGTCCAGCGGAATTTTTCCGGGATCTGGAAAGCACTCACATATCCCAGCTGATCGACGAGGTGCGCATCCGAGTGCGCCTTAAGAAGAACGACAGCGCCGTTACCTTCCGCGAGCTGAGTGAAGGCGAACAGCAATTACTAACAGTGCTCGGCTTGTTGCGGTTTACCGCCGAAAATGAAAGCCTGTTCCTGTTAGATGAGCCCGATACACATCTCAATCCTCGTTGGGCGGTCGATTACCTAAGTTACCTACGTAAGTTCACGGGACAGACGTCCGGCGGCCGTGAAAGCAGCCACATTCTAATTACTACCCACAACCCTTTGGCAATCGCAGAGTTGGTGAAGGAGCAGGTGCAGGTTTTATATCGCACACCGCAGTTGACCGTAGCATCAGAAAATCCAGCTCTGGACCCCAAGGGCATGGGCTTTGCCAACATTGTTACAAGCGACATGTTTGGGCTGGGAACAAGCCTTGATCAGAAAACCAACGACGATCTGGTCGAATTACATCGCCTTTCAACCAAATCAGATTTGAGCGACATCGAGCGCGACACTATCGCGGGCCTGCGGAAGAGGCTTGAAGGATTGGATTTCAATTTTGCAGTCCGCGACAGGCTCGAGCAGGAGTTTCTTCGGGCTCGGTTCGACTTGGCAAGTGACGCTGCAATCAGCGGCGCGATAGTTACACCCGAAAATAAAGCAAGAGCGCTGCAAGCACTTGTCACTAGTTTGCTTTCAGATTTGGAAAAGAGGCGGCAGTGAGGTTTATCACCGTCGGGGCTCCGCCCGGCCTACCTAAAGGATGGGCGAAGGTATATCAGGGCCGAGTCGATGCGCTTAGTGACCAAACCACTCAGAAGCTCCGTGCAGCCTATCTGCAAAAGTATACGAGTTGGAACCGTTTGAAAAAATGGCTTGCAGATTTGAGCCAAGGCAAGTGCTGGTACTGCGAAGCCAAAAGCCGTCGCTCACCTTTGGATGTCGACCATTTTCGGCCCAAACTTGGCGTTACCGTCGATGGCGAACCACTGCCGGGAGATTTTGGGTACTACTGGATGGCATATGAGTGGTGGAATTTCCGCCTATCCTGCCAGCGGTGCAACCGGCCAGAAAAGATTGATCGAGTTACGCGCCGAGGAAAGTGGAACGAGTTTCCGCTCCAATCCGAGGATACGCGCTGCGCCCCGACCGTAATGACCATCAATCAGGAAGCGCCTCGCTTTCTAGATCCATGTACGAAAGCGGATTGCAATTTTCTGGCGCATGGCATTGATGGCGAGGTAAAGCCATCAGCAGACCCAGGGACATGGGAGCATGAGCGAGCACGGTATACGATAGAACAATTGGGCTTCAACGATTGGAACGTCCCGGAGGACAAAAGAAAATCTTGGCAGGTTCTGTCCTTACTGATTAATGCGGTAACAAACCTACCGTCTGCCGAAGTTCATGCATGTGTCAGTGGATTTCTGAACGACGACCAAGAATACTCCAGTTTTTTTCGATCGGCCATTGGCACGCATCGAGATAAGCAGTGGATCGAAGCGCTTCTTTGATGCCTAACTATGCGACCTCAGCGGGCGACCACCTGATGGCGCTAATTGAGATGAACACGCGTCATCAAGGCCTGGGAGGCATTCAGCGGAAACATGGCGCTCAAGAGATGACTAGAGAATCCGCTACCACTGTGCATTCCCGCACCCCTCGATCCCGCAAGATTGACCCTACAACCGAGCATGGGCGAAGGGCGCGGTAGTGAGCGAGCTCCCCAGCAGGCCTCGCCGCATCTGGCTTCGCGCCTTTTATGGGTTCAGCCCAGAGGAGGATGGCTATATCGGCTGGTCAAAGGAGGAGCCTCGAGATCGCATGCTCAGTCTCGTCGATGACGGCGATCTGTTCATGATCTATGGTGCTGTAAACCCCGAGACTGAAAAGCGCCATCGTGCCCGCGTTATCGGCTTCCTCCAAGTCATGTCCCGTCCCATCCGCGATATTGATAAATCTTCGGCTTCCGGAATGCAGCGTAAGCGTGAAAAGGGTTGGGCTGGCAGATGGACCTTTGCAATGCCCGTTGTTCGCGCCTGGCGTACGGATGAGCCTATATTGCTGGAACGTATAGCGCCCAAGACCTATCAGCCTGAAGCCGGCCGTGCGATCGCTACATCAAACCCGCCGCTGCAGCCCGAGGAAATTGATCGCGCTCTAAAGATTAAGGTCTCAGAAGTAAGTGTCTTTGGTGAGCCTCCGATTCCTGAAGCAGCGCTGAAACACAATTTCTTTGAGGAGGCGTTCCGGCCCTCGCGGGCATTTCCTGGCAGCTTTGGCAAGCGAACATCGGAATATGAAGATGGGCCCACCGTCATGTATCTGGCGCGCTTTCAGGGCGACATCTTCGCGCTGCTGGGAGAAAATGCTCCGCGCCTCGACAAATCAGCCTTGATCAAGATTGGTGTTTCAAATGACCAAAGCCGGCGCATCGCAGAGCTCAATGCTGGCTTCCCGCCGGCTTCAATTGGCAAGTGGAAGATGGAGCTCTTTTCACAGCCATACGAAAGCCGGCGGGCCGCAGAGGCTGCTGAACAGGCTTTCAAAGATAAGGCCGACAAGCAATTGCAAAGCTTAGGCGGCGAGTTTTTCCGCGGAGACTGGACATTCGCCCAGCTGATATTTGCGCAAATACCCGGTGTTTCCCGCTTCGGGAAATGATGGTCGCATGGAGACCTCTAATGTCACCTCAGTACCTTGGCTATACGTCGCACTCACTCTCGTGCGCCAGGCCCGCCAAGCGTCAAAGCCAAAAGTAAGCCGCGAAGCTGTAGTACAGCTAGAGCGCGCCGCCCCACCAAAGACATTTGGGCCACGCTTTGCCTATTGTGCACAATAGACGCGGCCACGACGTTAGCCTTGTGCTTCGAGCTCGCCCATAACAGCCTTCGCCAAGCGACGCTGATGACGTTCCTGAGCCGCGGCTATCATAGTGCTCCCGAAAGAAGGCCGGTGCCTTTGTCCGCCACCACCGGCGCCATCGTGCTTGACGGCGTAGACGTCGCGCCACCCGTTGCGCGTTGATTGGTCAAGAACGGCCCCAATGTCTTGGCCCAAACCATGAAGGCCGGCCAATTTTGCGACGACCAGCCCTGCTGCATGCTCTGTAAGCGCGTGCCTGGACTCACTTCGCATCTCTACAAAGGCTTGCCATTGGGCAGCCGGCACCCAGTCAGGAATCTGAAAAGGAGCCTGCTTAAAAACCCCACTATTTAGCTTTGTTCTCTTCTTTGCCTCTGGCTCTTCCTCTTCCTCTGTCTTTGTCTCTGGTATAGCGCCATGTATGCGCTCCGCTAGCGGCACGCTATCGTGGAGCACGCGAACGAAAAATCCTGCAGAGATCAGCGGTGCTAGCCCCGCAATTACGTCGTTCGTATCCCAGCGCAGCCGATAGGAAATCTCCGCAGGATCACTATTGAAGACGCCAGCCGGGTGCTCGCTAGCCAGCAGCCATAAGAACGGAGCAAGTGCTCTACTAGCCATCGGTAGGGTGTTGAATGCGCGATTGTCCAACAATTCACGGTGCAGCTTTATCCAGGGCGGCCTTCGGTGTTTGTAGTGCTGGAAACTGCTCCAGTTCCGCGGCATGAGATAATCAATCTGAAGGCGAGCGGTTTCTGCCCCAGCGCGGCTGCCATTTTCTTCGGCTTCGTAGGAGGTCATACAGCCTTCTCCACCAAGTCGCGAATGGCTTCGACACGCCACGCGGTAGTATGCGGACCAAGTTTGACCGGCTGCGGATATCGGCCAGCCTTGACGCCAGCCCACCAACTGGACTTGCTGACAGGCACAATTTGGAGAATTTGCTTCAAGCGTACGAAGCCTTCGGCCGGCAACTTCATTACTTCACTCATGCCCATGTGCACTCTTCCCTGCGGTTTGGGTTGAAACGAATCGATGGGATTGGGAGTGCAGATGGTGGCCGAGCCTGTCCAGCAGGATTCGTTCAGGGGTAACGCGGAGATTTGAAAGTCATTCCCCTGGATGCCCCTAGGCTCTCTACCAGATGAAACTATCCACACCTGATGCGTCGCAGGGGTGGCGAACTGCTAATCGGAGTTTTCGCCACTCCGGGACTTTGCGCGCCGGAGAAGAGCGGGCGTTCCGCAATTTGTCAGGGCACTGCGGCCTCCCAAAGTTGGAAAAGCATTCTGGAAAGCTGATGAAACCCATGTCCAGATGGAGCTCCATTTGGACTTCAGCATCGGTCGCCGCGACCGGCTGACTTCATGGGGATTACTTTCCCACCCATCCGCAGCGTATCCAAGTGGTCACTCCACCATTGCGCCATGCGGACGCGTTCATCCCAGTAGGCGCCGCGATGATATGCAGCGCGTACCCCGTTTTGTTGGCCGTGAGGCAAGGCGCGCTCGATAGCATCAGGGTTCCATTGTCCATTTTCGTTGAGCAGCGTCGAGGCGATCGCTCGAAACCCATGGGCGGTCATCTGGCTTCCTGAGAACCCTAACCTACGGAGGGCCTGATTTAAGGTATTCTCTGAAATCGGCCGCTTGGCTTTGCCGATTGCCGGAAAGATATATCCGTCTCCGTTCGAATGTTGATGGGCCTTTCGTAGGATCGCTAAGGCCTGGCGAGACAGCGGTACATGGTGTGCCTCGCGCATCTTCATCTTCGCGCCAGGAATAGTCCAAATTGCCGTGTCAAAATCGATCTCTCGCCACTCCGCGTGGCGGAGCTCGCCGGGTCGCACAAAAACATGCGGCAGAAGCCGGAGCGCTAGCGTGGTTGAAGGTTGGCCGGTATAGCCCTCGATAGCGCGCAGCAATGCTCCAACAGCGGCCGGCTTTAGAATGGCAGCCCTATGGACAACGGTCGGCGTGGTAAGGGCCCCCTGAAGGTCGGTCGCGACATTGCGTTCGCAGCGCCCAGTCGCGAGGCCGTATTTGAAGACACGTCCGGCAAATGACCGCATCCGCCGCGCGGTCTCCAGCTTGTCCTGCCCTTCGATCCTGCGCAGCGCGGAGAGAAGCTCCGGAGCCGTTATTTGGGCGATCGGCCGGGAGCCAATCTTGACCGCCAGCAACTTCAGCAGCCAGCGGGCTTTGTCGAGGGTGACCTTCGCCAAGCCTTCGCGTTCCTTTTTGGCGATGTACTCCTGCGCCACGGCCTGGAAGGTGTTGGCCGCTTGGATCTCCTGGGTGCGCCTGTCGTCCTTCTTTTTCTGACTGGGATCGATGCCACCAGCGATGAGGCTACGGGCTTCATCGCGCTTATCCCGTGCCTCTTTCAGGCCCACCTCGGGGTAGGGCCCTATAGCGAGCTTTTTCTCCTTGCCGTTGACGCGGTACTTGAGGCGCCAGAGCAGGCCGCCGCTCGGTTCGACCAGCAGGAAGAGACCTTTTTCATCGTAAAGCTTGTAGGGCTTGGCTTGGGGCTTCGCGGCCTTAATGGCGGTGTTGGTCAGCGGCATTTCGGTTCGAGTCCCTGCTCAAAAGTGCCCCCAAAAAGGCCCCCGCGGCCCCCAAAAAGGCCCCCAAATCATTCAGGATGGCAAAAGACCAAGTTGGACCAGTCCGGCCATCTACCGCCGGATTCTATTAGTGTTTTTTGGGTTTTTCTAGACCGCCCTAGACAATGCAGAACGGGTAAATGGTGCCCAGAAGAGGACTCGAACCTCCACGCCTTGCAGCGCTAGTACCTGAAACTAGTGCGTCTACCAATTCCGCCATCTGGGCACGGGGCTGACCTTGACGGGCCAACCGGTAGGGGCGCGATGTTTAGGGGGCAGTCTCGCCTAAGTCAATTCCCGGTTTTTGCGGCCAAAAAGCCGGTTTCGGACCCCCTTCTGGCCCTCTAGATTGGAGGACATGAGCGGACTTGCCCAAATCACCCAGACGTTCACGGCCCGCGGCTATGTCGTGGTGCGCCAGCTGGTGCCGGGCGCCAGGGTTGCGCAGCTGCGTACGCACTTGGAACAGCGCGCCGCCGGGGGGGGATTGAACATGCAGGGCGATGCGCAGGTGCCCGGCACGCCCGCGGCCCACGGCGACGCCATGTTGGATGGGCTGATGGAAGAGCTGCGCCCGGCGGTCGAGGCCTGTACCGGGCTCAAGCTGTGGCCGACCTATTCCTATGCGCGGCTCTACCGTCATGGCGACCAGTTGAAACCGCATCGCGATCGCCCCGCCTGCGAGGTCAGCCTGAGCCTGAACCTGGGGCAGACCCCCGCCGATCAACCCTGGGCACTGAATGTCGAAGGACCTGACGGCATCGGCGCCTGTCTGCTTATGCCGGGCGACGTCTTAGTGTATCGCGGCATCGAATTGACCCACTGGCGTGATGCCTATCAGGGACAGAAGCTGGCTCAGGTCTTCCTCCATTATGTCGACCAGAGCGGCCCCAACGCCGGCGAGAAGTTCGACCGCCGCGAATATCTCGGCGGCCCGCTGGTGACACAGCGTTAGCGCTTGTAAGCTTCCGGGCAGGGCCGATACGGGTCCGCTTAAGGGGAGACTTCCGATGCAACGCATGACGCTGGCCGCGATCCTGATGCTGGCCGCGACGCCGACCTTTGCCGCAAATGATTATCTGACGCCATTTCCGGCGCATCACGTCGCAGGCAACATTTATTTCGTCGGCACCAAAGGCATGGCGGTCTATCTTGTGACCACACCCAAGGGCAACATCCTGATCAACTCCGGGCTGGTGGAAAGTCCAGCCCAGATCAAGCAGAGCATCAAGAAGCTGGGCTTCAAATATGCCGACACCAAGGTGTTGCTGATCAGCCATGCCCATTTCGACCACGATGCCGGCAGCGCCCAGATCGTGAAGGAAACCGGCGCCAAGTATGAAGTGATGGATTCCGACGTGCCGGTGGTGGAGTCCGGCGGCAAGGACGATTTCAATTATGGCGACAAGGGCGGGGTTAATATCTACCCCCCAGTGAAAGTTGCGCGCACTTTGCACGACGGCGACAAGGTTGAACTGGGCGGCACGGTGCTGGTGGCGCACAAGACGCCGGGCCACACCAAAGGCTGTACCACCTGGACCACCACGGTGAGCGAGGGCGGCAAGACGCTGAATGTGGTCGTTGTGGGCAGCCCCAACGTCAATGACGGCTATGTCCTGGTCGGCAACAAGAAGTATCCCGGCATCGCGCAAGATTATGAGCAGACCTTTAAGGTGCTAAAGTCGCTGCCGGTCGATATCTTCCTGGGTGCGCACGGCAATTATTACGATATGGAAGCCAAGTACCCGAAGCTGAAAGCGGGCGCTGCCAATCCCTTCATCGATCCCGCCGGCTATCAGGCTTACGTCGCGGATCGCGAAGCCGCCTTCCGCAAGGAACTGGCACGTCAGCAGGCCGCAAAGTGATGACGGACCCTGATAAAAAGTCGTGTTTGATGGCAGGCAAACTGGCTATCACCGGCTTGCCATAGCTACCGGTCTGAATAAACTCAGACAAAATAATCAGCAGGGGACGGGCATGATCAGGACGTTTTTGGGCGGTGTCTTTGCATTGGCGCTGGCTGGCCAGGCGGTGGCACAGACCGCGACAGTAACCATCGATACCTCAAGGCCCGGCGCCGAGATTGATCGCCACATCTACGGCCAGTTCTCCGAGCATTTGGGAACCGGTATTTATGGCGGCATCTGGGTGGGGGAAAACAGCAAGATCCCGAACATCCGCGGCTATCGCAAGGATGTGGTAGACGCGCTGAAGCATATCCATGTCCCCGTGGTGCGCTGGCCCGGTGGCTGTTTTGCTGACTTGTACGACTGGCGCGACGGCATCGGCCCGCGCGCCAAGCGGCCCACCCGCATCAATGTGCATTGGGGTGGCGTCACCGACGACAATAGCTTCGGCACCCACGAATTCATGAATTTCGCGGAACTGATCGGCGCCGATCCCTATGTCTCGATCAATGTCGGTTCGCTGGCGCCCTACAACGCGGCGCAATGGGTCGAGTACATGACTTCGGACGAAAACGCCTCCCTTGCGAACGAGCGGCGGAAAAACGGCCGTGCCAAACCTTGGCAGCTGAAGTACTTGGGCATCGGCAACGAGACCTGGGGCTGTGGCGGCAACATGAATGGTGACACCGCCGCTGCCGTCAACGCGCGCTATTCCACATTCATCAACGCCCCGACGTCGATGAATATGGTCAAGGTGGCTAGCGGCGCCACTTCCAATGTCGGCGGCAAGGGGGATATCGAACCTTTCACCGAAGCCATGATGAAAGGTGGCGGGCGGTTGCAGGCTTTGAGCTTCCATTATTACGCAATGCCGGCCAACAACCAGGCCAAGGGGCCTGCCACGGGGTTTAACGAAGACGGCTGGCGCGACGAGCTGGCTCTGGCACTGAAAATGGAAGGTTACGTCAGCCGCGTCAGCGCGGTGATGGACAAGTATGATCCTGACAAGAAGGTTGGGTTGTATGTCGATGAGTGGGGTTCGTGGTATACCCAGGAGCCAGGAAGTCATCCAGGCTTTCTCTATCAGCAGAACACAATGCGTGATGCCGAGGTGGCGGCGCTGACCCTGAACATCTTCCATCGCCACACCGACCGGGTGAAGCTGGCTGCCATCGCGCAAATGGTGAATGTGCTGCAGGCGATGATCCTGACCAAGGATGATAAGATGGTGCTGACGCCCACTTACCACGTCTTCGACATGTACCAGCCGTTCATGGGTGCGCAGCCCTACACGGCCAAAATTTCGACGCCCGAATATGCCGCAGGCATTCCGATGGTCGATGTTTCAGCTGCGCGCGCGAAGAACGGCAAGCTGGTTCTGGCGCTGGTCAATACCGATCCGTCGAAGCCGGCTCACCTGGTGACCAATCTGAGCGGTACGGCGCATGGTCAGGTGCTGACTGGGCCTTCGATGGACACGCACAACAGTTTTGACGCGCCCAATGCCGTTCATCCGGTTGCGTACGCGAGCACCAGCGATGGCGGCAAGTTGGCCTTCGATCTGCCGGCCCGTGCTGTGGCGGTTGTGACGGTGGACTGAGCCTTCAGCGGCGGGGCCGGCGCGGCGCTGGCTTCCGCAGCTGGGTGGCGTCGGCAAGGGCCAGTTCAATCAGTTCGGTCATGGCCCTGCGTGCCTCATCAGGGTTGCGCGCCGCGATCGCCTCATAGACCTTGACGTGGTCGGGAATGGCGTCGCGGCGCAACCGTTGGGTGCGTTGCTTGTAGTCTGTGCTCCAGGCGACGACAGCGGTGATGCTGCTGCTGAGCGAAACCAGGAATGGATTTCCCGACGCCGCCAGGAGAATAGCGTGAAAATCGTGATCGGCCTGGCGGCCGCGGTCGGTGTGCAAGGTTTCTCGCGCCATGATCTCCAGCGCGCCACCCATCCGGTTCAGTTGCTCCAGGCTGCGTCGTGTCGCCGCCAGTGCGGCAGCTTCCGGCTCAACCAGCTTGCGCAGCTCGAACAGGTGACCCAACAGTTCAAGCGGCGGGTCCTGCGCGAAGATCCAGCTCAGCACATCGGGGTCCAGCAGGTGCCACTGCGCCGGCTCGGTGATGCGGGTGCCGACCTTGGGGCGCGATACGACCAGGCCCTTGGCAGTCAGGATGCGCACGGCTTCCCGATAGGCTGAGCGCGAGACCTTGCGCTGGCCGCTGGCCTCGACTTCGCCATCCAGGATGATGCCGGGTTTCAGACGTCCGGACACGATTCTGGCGCCGATATCGGCCGCGATCTTCCCCGGAATGCGCATTTGTTATGTTCTGTCTGTTCAGTAGCCGGGCGGGATGCCCGCCTGTCCCCTGCGGTGGAACTTACAAGCTGGCGGCAAAAGTGGCTAGTACCAGCGATTCTGGCTTGGCTGGGACCCCATGGCTGACCATCGGTGATATCGCGAACCGCGAGACAGCGATCTTTCCGCGTGTCGAAAACAATGCCCGGAAAATTTCATGAGAATGCCGAATTCGAAATCGACAATGCCGCGAAAGCAACCAACTTGGCGGCGCAATATGCTGTTGATGTCAATGTGCGCAAATTCCGTGGCGCGTCACGTTGCCGATGTTGAGACAAAAATGAGCCATTGGTTCCATGATTGTCCTGGCATGTGACAAAAAGTGCCGACCGAAATGCACGACGCTGGGGAACTCGACACCGCGCGTGGTTTTTAGTGGACAAGGCTTTTGGGCAGATGTTCACTTCCGTTACAAATCGCGGACAAAAACGCGATATGCGCCGCTAAGGCCATAACCGGGGGAGGAAACGGTCGGTGGTTGAGACGAGAGGCGCATATGTGGATGCGAATTGCCGGGTCGCGTGTTGGGCTTTTGCGCTTCTTGACGGGGCGGGGATCTAGCCACGCAATCCTTTTGTGCCTGACCGTTTCAGGCTGCATGACCCTTGGTGACACGACACCGCCGCCCGCTGTTCCCGCCGATCAACCCACGATCGATGCCGAGCAGGCATCGCTGATGCTCTCGGAAGAGCCGGCTGTGCCTTACAAAGCCAAGCCCCGCAAGCAGCCGCGGGAGGCGCTGGTCGAAAGCCATACGGCGCGGGAGAAAGCCGTAGCCATCGATCCCGATCAGTTGATCGGCAAAAGTCCCGACTACGTAAAAAAGCTGATGGGCGCGCCGACAAAGATTCGTGATGATCATTTGTCACGCGAGTGGGTGTATGCCTCTTCGGGATGCAACTTTCGCGTTTTCTTTTATCCCAACCTCAATGCCGCCTCATTTCGTGCGCTCAAATACGGCGGCAGCGACAACAACGGCGGATTGCTCGCTGTCTCCAATGTCTGTGTCCGCAAAATCCTGACAGCGAGAGCCAATGCAGCAGATTGAACTCCCGAACCCGCGCGGCCATGTGATGGTGGTCGATGACGATGCGCTGTTCCTGGAATCGGTCAGCACCAACCTGTCCGATGCCGGGTATCGCACCAACGCATTCCCAGGGGGCGCCGAGGCGATCAGTCATCTTTCCGGTCAGCCCCAGGCCGATCTGCTGCTGCTGGATTGGAAGATGCCGGGTATCTCCGGCATCGAGGTGATGCAGCGACTACGTGCCGAGAAGATTGATATCCCCATCATCTTCCTGACCGTGCTAAGTGACCAGATTTACGAAGAAGCCGGCCTGTTGGGCGGCGCGGTGGACTTCGTAGAGAAATCCCGCAGCTTCGCCATCCTGCTGCGTCGTATCGAATTGATTCTGGGCGGCGACAAAAAACGCTGGCAGGCGCGAGAGCCGCTGTCGGGTGCGTCAACCGATTCCGAACTGACCCTGCGGTACGATTCCCGCCGTGCTCTATGGCGCGATGCCAATGTCGACCTGACGCTGACCGAGTTCAACATCATCGCCTACATGATCGAGAATGCGACGCGCGATGTCAGCTATCGCGAGATCTATGACATCGTGCATGGCGAAGGCTTCATGGCCGGCGACGGGGAGATCGGATTCCGCGCCAATGTTCGCGCCTTCATCAAGCGCATCCGACAGAAATTCCGCGACGTCGATCCGCAATTCAGCCGGATCAAGAACTATCCCGGCTTCGGGTACAGGTGGGTGGATGGGCGCGACCAGTAGGCGTCTTCTGCCGCGCCTGGTTCACTCCTTTACCCTCAAGCTCATCCTTCTCGCGCTGGTCCTGCTATCGGTGCCGCCCTTGCTCTATTGGCAATTCGCCAGGGCGGAAGATGAGCAGCTCGCCTTGATCCAGAATGCCGTGGTGCAGACCAACCACGTTCTGGCAGGCATGCTGCAAAGCCATTTCGAAAAATTCGCCAGTGAACCCGCCCGCGAGATGCAGCAGGCGCTATCTCGCGCGGCTGTGGGGCACACCCGCATCAAGATCCTGGTGCGCCTGAAGGATAGCAGTGATTTTTCGTATATCGCGGCCGTGCCCGCCGTATCGCGGCAGTACCTGGAGCAGGAGCGGACAGAGTTGGTGAGCCAAGGCCTGTTGCGCCGACTGGGCCCCAAGTGCGACGGCAGCGGCAATCTGAACATCCGTTTCGTCAACCCGGCGGGGCGCGAAGAGGTTTTGGCGGCCATGACGCCGGTGCCGGTCGATGGCAACTGCTGGATTGTGATCACGTCGGAAAATGCCTCCAGCTTGGCGCGCACGCCGATCGGTCTGCCGTTTTGGAAGGCGCCGACCCTGCTGGTAGCGGGCCTGATATATCTGACCGCCGTTGTACTGGTGATTTGGCTGTCTATTCACATGTGGCGCAACGTGCGACGATTTCGCCGCGCAGCCCACCGTATCCGCCTGCATGATCGCGGCGCCGTTTCGTTCCAGAAGACCAACACCATTCCTGAACTGCGGCGTGTGGCGGAAGACTTTGATGCGCTGGTGGATGCCCTGATCCAATCTCAGAAGCGCCTGAAGGAAGCAGCCGAGGAAAGCAGTCACGCGCTGAAGACGCCCCTCGCGGTGATTTCCCAGGCCGTGGAGCCAATCAAGCGTGCGCTGCCAGCTGGTGAGACGCCTGCCAATCGTAGTGTGACCTTGATCGAGGCGGCCGTGGTCAAGCTGGATGCTTTGGTATCCGCTCATCGTGATTTGGAGGACGCGGACGCCGATATGCTCTATCCGGAGCGGCAAGTGATGGATTTGTCGCGATTCCTGCGCGCCATGTTGCCGGCATACGAAACCGGGCTGACGCTGCAAGGCAAGGCGCTGTCGATTTCAATCGATGATCACCTGATGATCTATGCGAATGAAGACGCGGTCGAGCCCGTTGTCGAAAACCTGCTGGAAAATGCCGCCAGTTTCACGCCCACCGGCAAAGCAGTACGCATCACCCTGCACATGCAGAGGGGCTTGGTCTGTCTTTCGGTGCTGGACGACGGGCCGGGCGTGCCGATCCGGAACTTGCCGCATATATTTGATCGCGGAACCAGCTTCCGCGATGCGCAGTCGGAAAAGAGTTTGGTGGAACTGGCGTTGGCCAGCGCGCATCAGGGGCTAGGCCTTTGGATCGTCAAACGCAATGTGGAAGCACTGGGCGGAACCGTGACGGCGCGCAACCGCGCGCGTGGCGGATTTGAGATCGTCGTGTGTCTTCCTGGTGAAGACTGAAGACCAAGTCGCGCCTTCCTTTATCCCATCATTGTCACATCGGAAACAGCGCCAGTGCGGCTAGCCTTGCGCTGTGTGCACCGCAATGTGAATCGCCGCGGTGCCCGAAAACAAGGTGTCAGGACCATGTTTGAACAAGCCAGGAAAACCGCGCCGAAAGGTGCTTCTTTTGAGCATTCTGCCCGTTTTGCGGGCCGTTCCATCTTGTTCCGCTGCGTTGCAGTTGCGGGTATTGCCATGATGGCGGCCGGTTGCAGCAGCGGACCGCTGGGCGGATCGCCCGACTCGGTGCGAGAGGCGCGTGCCGCTGCCCAGAACTACAAGCTGAGTGCCGGCGACAAGGTGCATGTCGCCGTCTTCAACGAAGACAATCTGAGCGGCGACTTCGTCGTAGCGCCGGACGGCAAGGTGGCGCTGCCGCTGGCTGGTGGCATTCAGGCCGCCGGCCTGACCCTGCCGCAATTCCAGGAGGCGATCACCACCCGCTTGAAGGACGGTATCGTCCAGCAGCCGAACGTAACCGTCACCGCCAGCGAGTTGCGCCCCTATTACATTCTGGGCGAGGTCAACAAGCCCGGGAAATACAGCTACACGCCCGACCTGACCGTGCTGAACGCGGTGGCGACGGCAGAGGGGTTCACCTATCGCGCCGACATGGGCGCGGTTTATGTCCGTCATGCCAGCGACCCGTCCGAGCGTGAGGAGAGGCTCACCGCGACGACCGCCGTTCTGCCCGGCGACACGATCCGCATCACCCAGCGCTATTTCTGAGATCACCCATGAGCAGTCTCGTTCCCCGTCTTGCATCTGCCGCGCCCGATTATTCGGACGCAGTGCATGTCTATCCCCAGGGTGGTGACGATACCGCCAAGATCTTCCTGATTGATGTGCTGGCAGCGATCCATCGCAATCGCCGCATGGCGATCACGGTGGGTTTGCTGGCCGCGGCACTGGTGGTCGCGGTGACGCTAACCTTGACGCCGTTATATCAAAGTACGGCCAGCATCATGCTGGACACCCGCCGCGAGCAGGTAGTGGATATGCAGGCGGTGCTCTCAAACCTGCCATCAGACACCTTTGTGGTGGATTCCGAAGTCCAGATTCTGCAGTCGCCCGCGCTGGCGCGCCGGGTAGTGGAGAAACTGCACCTGGAGCAGGACCCCGAGTTCAATGCCACTCTACGGCCGCAGTCGATCATCGCGATGCCGATCAATCTGGCGAAAGCGGCATTTCATACAATTTGCACTTGGGTGGGCCTTGCACCAGCGACCGACGTCAACGGTCCCGCCCGACGCCAGGAAGCCGTAGTCCAGGCATTTGAGAAAAACCTGACCGTCACGCGCCAGGGCCTTACCTATGTTATCAATATTGCCTTTTCCTCGCAGGACGCGGCGAAAGCGGTTCGTATCGCCGACTCGGTAGCCGAGACCTATCTTGAGCAGCAGAAATCCACCAAGGCCCAGGCTACGCGCCAGGCCAACGCCCTTATCCAGAGGCATGTCAGCGAGTTGCAACAGCAGGTATTCCGGGCTGAGCAGGCGGTGGCGGACTACAAGGGCAAGAATGGACTGCTGAATGCTGTTGGCGCACCGCTGACAGAGCAGGAAATCTCCGCCCTCAATACCCAGATGGCCACGGCGCAGGCCGCTGAGGCCGAGCAGGCTGGCAAGCTGGCCGCGGCGCGGCGCCAACTGGGGCAGGGCGGCAGCGACGCCGTTGGCCAGGCGGCGGGCTCCGACACCATTCGCCAGCTGCGTCAGCAACAGGCCGAGTTGATCACCCAGGAAGCCGATCTTTCCAAGCGCTATGGGCCCAAGCATCCCGCGCTTATGAAGGTTCATGCCCAGCGCGCCGCACTCGATGCGGCGATCGCGTCCGAAGTACATCGCGTGATCAGTGGCCAGCAGGCGGAAGCGGCGGCAGCCAGTTCCCGCGCCGCCAGCCTGCGCGCCAGCATCAACCAGGACCGCAAGGTTCTGGCGCTCAACAATTCCGCCAGCGTAAAGTTGGCTGAATTGGAGCGCGACGCCAACGCCGTGCGCGGCGTCTATGAGTCCTTCCTCAACCGTCTGAAACAGACCGCGGCCCAGGAAGACTTGCAGGATGCCGACGCCCAGATCGTCAGCCGTGCATCCATTCCTCTGAAGCCGTCGTCGCCGTCCTGGCTTCTGGCAGGCGCGGCGGCCTTTGTCCTTTCGCTGCTGGCCGCAGGCTCCTCCGTACTGCTGCGTGAATTCTTCGATCGCGGCGTGCGTTCGCCGGAAGAAGCCGAGAATGCTGTGGGCCTGCCGGTAATCGCCACCATTCCCAAGATCGCCCAAGCCGACCCGGCTGCCTATGTCGTCAAAAAGCCGATGTCGGACTTTGCGGAATCCATCCGTAACCTGCGTACCTCGCTGTTCTTGGCGCGCAACAGCGCGCCGCCCAAGGTTGTGGCGATGATGTCGGCTCTGCCGCACGAAGGCAAAACCACAACAACCTTGGCCTTGGGTCGCCAATGCGCGGAATCCGGCGCAAGAGTGTTGGTGATCGATGCCGACATGCGCCGCCGCGCTCTGACCGGTCATTTGGGCAAGCCCAACGGCAAAGGCCTGGTAGAGCTGATCGAAGGCCGCGCAACGCTGGAAAGCTGCCTGTACCGCGATCCGCTGTCGAATGCGATGATCCTGCCCATTCCGCGCGCAGAAGCCGCCGGCAAGGATGTATTCTTCGCCCATGACCTTGGCCGGGTGTTCGACCTGCTGCGCACGCAGTTCGACATCATTCTGGTCGATACCGCGCCACTTCTGCCGCTGGCAGAGCCGCGCGTTGTGGCCTCCCATGCCGACGCGATCGTGCTGTTGACCCATTGGCACAAAACTTCGCAGACCGCGATGCAGGATGCCGCCAGGCTGATCCGCACCCTGGATGTGCCGATCGCGGGCGTGGCGCTGACCTGTGCTGACATGAAGTTGATCGACGGTTTTGGTTACTCCGGACGCGATTACGGCCAGCGCGCGGGTTACGCAAAATACTACGTTCAGTGAGGAAGCGGCTGGGGCAAACCCGGTTCTAGGAGCAGTTCATGAACAGAATGACCGCCACTTCCTGGTATCAACACGCTCCGGCCTATCAGGTGCCGTCAATCCGGTTGCACCTAACGCCCAAGCTAATGTTTGATATCTGCGTCGCCGGCCTAGCGCTGGTGTTTCTCGCGCCGCTACTATTGCTGGTGGCGCTGGCGATCCGGCTGGAAAGCAAAGGCCCGGTCCTGTTTTCTCAGGTGCGCTATGGCTGGGATAACCGGCCGTTTCGTGTCTACAAGTTTCGCAGCATGTTCGCCGATAAATGCGACAGCGGTTCGCGGCAGTGCGTGGAGAACGATCCGCGGGTGACGCGGATCGGCGCCTTCATCCGTCGCACCAACATCGACGAGTTGCCACAGCTGCTGAATGTGGTGAAGGGCAACATGTCCTTGGTCGGGCCGCGCCCCCATGCCGTTGGTACTCTAGCGGGCGGCATGTTGTACGAGGATCTGGTGCCCTTTTATTTCAAGCGCCATCGCGTACGTCCTGGAATTACAGGTCTTGCCCAGGTTCAGGGCTATCGTGGGCCTACCATAGATCCCTACCATGCGCGGATGCGGGTCAAACTCGATATCGCATACTGCCGCAAGAACAGTCTCGCCATGGATGTCGCGATCTTGGTCAAGACGGTTTCGCGTGAGCTGCTGGGACGCGGGACAGGTTTCTGATGTCGTCCGCCAACCTCGCGACCGGGGCGATGACACTCGCGCCGAACACTCAAACTGTGTCTGGCGCGCAGGCCGGGGGTATCGCCCTGGTTTTGCACGACCTGCGCGGCGGCGGCGCGGAACGTGCCTGCCTGCGCCTTGCCGGCGGCATGGCCGCGGCGGGCCGCGCCGTTGACCTGGTACTGGTGAAAGGCGAAGGCGCTTATCTCAAGGATGTGCCTGCCGGCGTGACCCTGACGGTACTGGACCGGCCGCGAGTGTGGCGCGCGATCCCGGCGCTGGCGGCGCATATCCGGCGCACGCGCCCGGCCGCGGTGCTGTCGGCGCTGACTCACATGAACGTCGCCACGCTGGTAGCGGCGACCTTGGCGAGAACTGATGCACGGGTCGTGGTGTCGGAACGCAATCAGATTTCCGAAAAGTCCCGGGAGGCGCAGGGTACTTGGAAACGGGCGCTCTATCATGCCGCGCCGCTAGCCTATCGTGCTGCCGACCGCGTGGTGGCGGTATCGGGTGGCGTCGCCAGTGACCTTGTGCAGTTCGCGCGGCTGGCGCAGGACCATGTCCGCGTTATCTATAATCCCGTCTTCAGTGCCGATGTCGAGGCCCGCGCGGCGTATGCGCCGGCCCATCCTTGGTTCGCGCCCGGCGGACCGCCGATTGTTCTGGCTGTCGGACGGCTGCATCGCCAGAAGGGCTTCGACACCCTCATACGTGCTTTCGAGATTGCTCGTGCCGAGCTGGACTGCCGGCTGGTAATCCTGGGTGAGGGCGGTGAACGCCAGACGCTGGAAAGACGCGCCGAGCAAAGCGGCCTGGCTTACGATATTGATCTGCCCGGATTCTGCGAAAATCCATTCGCGCTGATGGCGCAGGCGGGCGCATTCGTACTGTCGTCGCGGTGGGAGGGGTTCCCCAACGCACTGATCGAGGCGATGGCCTGCGGTGCGCCGGTGATCGCCACCGACTGTCCAAGCGGGCCGCGCGAGATCATGGCAGGCGGCATCGCCCCACTGGTGCCGGTTGATGATGCCGAAGCGCTGGGTGCGGCCTTGATCGCGACCTTGCGTAAACGTCCCGACACCTCGGTCACCCAGGCGCGCGCAAGAGAATTCTCGATCTCGGCGGCAGTCGAGCGCTATTTGCAGGTGCTGGAAGCATGATCAGCGCTCAGCTCCAGAACTGGCAGGAAAGCCCGCCCGGACGGCTGGAGAGTTTCTTCATCTTCATCTCCCTGTTCTTGGTGACCCAGGCGCTGGCGCCCTTGATGCTGATCGGCAGTAGCGGCGACGATGCGCTCGGTGACTCCAATCCTGGCACCTTGCTGTCGGCGCTGGTGGTCTATGCCATTGCTTTCTTCCTGGTGGCACGACGCCCGGGCGGTATGTTGAACACCATTCTCGATGACTGGCTGTTGATCTCCATCTTCGCGCTGCCGGTGATTTCCGTTATCTGGAGTGTCGATCACGGCACCAGCGCACGTCGCGTGGTGGCGCTGCTGATGACTGGCGTTTATTGCGTCTATATCGCGCGCCGCCTGTCGCCTGATGAATTCCTGCGCCGCCTGCTGCTGGTGCTATTCGTTGGCGGCGTGCTGAGCTTGGTTTACACCGTGCTCGATCCGCGTGACGCCATCGAACATTCCACCATCAATACCGGCTCGTGGAAGGGCGTTTATGGCCACAAGGCGATCCTGGGCCGCATTGCGGCCATCGCCGTCACCGTATCGGTTTACGTGAAGGCAAAACACGTGTGGGAACGGCCGATGCGCTGGGCCACCATCGCCATCTTCCTGTTCCTGGCCATCAAGTCGCAGTCGCGCGCGAGCTGGCTGATGATGATGGGCGGATTCGGTTTCATGTTCCTGATCGCCATGCTGCGCAATCGCAAGCTTTCATCGGGCCTGAAGCTGGCTATCACGCTGGCCATGGGGCTGTTGGTGGTGGTCGCGGCAGCCATGATGTTCGAGCAGATATTGGCGGCGTTTGGACGCGACGACACCTTCTCGGGCCGCACCACGCTGTGGAACGGTGCCATAGCGGTGGCCAAGGCCAGTCACCCGGTTCTGGGCGCTGGCTATCGTGCCTTCTGGACCGCAACAGGTGCGGCGGGTGTGCGCGACTATATCCAGGGCTGGGCACGGCTGCCGGGGCATGGCCATAACGGCTATCTCGATGTCTGGCTGGAGCTGGGTTGGGCCGGTGTCGCGCTGTTTGCCGTGTTCCTGCTGGTAATGATGGTGCGGCTAGCGCGCCGCGTGCTGCAGGCGCCAGATGAGTCGGCCTGGGCTGCGTTCTCGATCTTCTTCTTCGTCTTTATCCTCAACAATGCGTCGGTGACGGTGGCCTTCAAGCATACCGACATCGCCTGGGTCACGGCCGTCATGGCTTGTCTCTATACGCGCCAATGCGTGACCGCGCGCATGCCCGTGATCGCACGCGTTACGCGCAATCATTGGCGTCGGTCGGCGCGGCCGATTCGCGCGCCGGCTTATGCGCGTGCGCAGGTCCCGCGTTTCGCGGGGGTACGCCCATGACCCAACTTGCCATCGGCTTTCCTTATGTCGCCGACCGCTTTGGCGGCAGCAACGCGTCCTCGCTGGTGCTTGCCCGCGCACTGCAGGACGCCGGCCATCGGGTGGAGATACTCACCCATGGCGGAGACGGGCGTGTCGCGGACGAGGCTGCTACCCTCGCCCTGTCCGTGACACGCCTACCTGCCCTGTCAGAGGTGCCGGGGTATGCGCGGCCCGACCAATTCAGAGTTGAGCAGCTCATGGCATTTGGTGATGCACGACGCGCCATCGACGCGCTGGCGCTGGATATCGTGCACACGAACGATCTCACCATGCTGCGCACCTGGGCGATGCCCGTGCTGTCTAGCCGTGCCGAACTGGTGGCGCATTGGCGCTCCAATTTTCGTGACAGCTGGACAGTCAAGGCGGGTCTGCGGGCGGCGTCTAAGGTGATCGCGGTATCGAGCTATAGCTTCAATCGGCTTCCCGCCTGGGTGCAGCGAAAGGGCGCGGTGGAGTTCAACGCCTTCGATCTGCATATGGAGCCTGCCCAGCGCCTGGCTGCACGGTTCAAGCTGCGCGAGCGCATGGGCCTGCCCCTGAATGCGATCGTGATTGCTGTTTTCGGCAATCATATCGTGCGCAAGCGCACCCATGTGCTCGCCGACGTGTTGCATGCCATCACCCAAGCTGGCGATTGCCGGCCTGCGTTCGGTCTGGCCTGCGGTGGACGTGCCGAGCCCTATGACAATGAGCTCGATGCCAAGATCGAGGCCTTTGGCCTCGGCGAGCGCCTATTGCGCCCAGGCTTTGTGCGCCCGGTCGAAGACTGGATGGCGGGATGTGACGTAATCCTGGCTCCCGCGGTGAATGAACCGTTGGCGCGCAATGTACTGGAAGCGCTTGCGCTGGAAATTCCCGTCGTGGTCTCTACCGACGGGGGCCTCCCGGAACTGGTGCGGGATGGCGAGAACGGCTTGCTGTGCAATCCGCACGATATCCCCGGCTGGATCGCAGCTACGCGCCGCATTCTTGATAATCCAAGTTTTGCTGAGCGACTGGCGCGTGCAGGTCGTGAAGTCGTCGCCGATCTCACACCGGCCCGTCACGCCGCCCGCATTGAGGCGCTCTACCGCAGCATCCCCCGTTTCCGGAGACAGGCAGCATGATGTCCCTGCACGACAATGTCCTGTCCTATCTGCGCAAGCATGCCCCGGAAGCTCTGGGCTTCTGGACGGTTCTGAATTCGCCCGCGCGCCCTGAAATGCTGGCGGTCTGCGACGTATTTTATTCACTGAAGCTGGTTGGGGAACTGGGGCAGTTGGCACCTGACGCTGCCGGTCGTTTCGCGCTCCTGTTGGGCGATTATGCGCTGGCGGGCGGCATCGGCCATGGCGGCAGTACGCCGCTCAATGTCCACAAGACGGCTTACGCGCTGGGCGTTCTGAACTTCCTGGCTGCGCATGGTCTGCCGGTGCAAGGTGATGTGCTGAGGCCTAGCGGATGGCGCAATGCCGAGCTGTTGGATAGCCATCATCGGCCCCGCTGGCCTTGGTACCTGGCGCACCACGCATGGCGCGTCGGCCATTGGATCGGCGGCATACCCGCAATAGTGCTATCGCTCTGGCGGCTGGCGCCTGACCAGGCCGGGCGCAATCATCTGCCGTCGCCAGAACTTGTGCTGAACTCAAGCGACGCGCTGCTCGATCAAGATACTGGGCTCTTTCGGGCCTATCGCATCGAAGCGTTTCAGCAGGCCTTCCGTGCACTGTATCGCGTGCGTCACGATCCGGACGCGGGCGCATTGGGCGGTGTTGCGCATCTGCACTGGGGAAACTATGCGGCGGGGCGCTTGCCCTACAAGGCGGCGCCGGCGCTGTTCGACCGGACATGGGCGCTGCTGCAGCGCCGCCCATTCATGGAAACGATGCCCTATTGCCTGGATTTCGACATTTTGCATCTGGCGCGCACGGCAATACCCGACGATGACCATCGCGCGCCGGAACTGGAGGCGCGGGTCCTCGATTTTGCCGACGACATTCACCGTTTCTACGAAACACGGTTGGACGAGAATTACACGCTGCACAAGCTGCCGGGAGGATTGGCAGCGCTGCATGAGTGCGCGTTGACCGCGCGTGCCGCCAAAGTGCCGGGACTGAATATCGTACCGGTTGATGTGGCACGGGAAGCCTGCTGGATCTGATTTCGAAAGGTGGAGCCATGACAAAAAAGATAGTTGGCGTCATTTCCTTCATGAATCCGGCCGGGGCGCAGGAGGCGTTGCTGCGGCTGATGACGCAGTTGCGACTGCGCGGCCATGAAACCGAGGTGTGGTTCCTTTATGCCAAGTCCTCCTGTTATCGCGGATTGCCGGGCGTGCGGGTGGTGCTGGACAAGTCACGGCTGTCGCCGCTGGATGTCGTGCGCATCTTCCTGCGCTTGCTGTCGCTGATGCGCAGGGGAAGGCCGGACGTTGTGGTCGGATTTCTGCCGCTGGCGACCGTACTGGGCCTGATTGCGGCGACCTTTGCGGGCGTGCCGATGCGTATCGCGTCGCAACGCTCGCCAGGCCCAACATTTGGCCGGGTTTTGCGTCGCCTGGACCGGTGGATCGGTAGCCGTGGCACTTATTCGCGCATCGTCTGCGTGTCGCAAGCGGTGCGCGAATCCTTCGCCGATTATCCGCAGACCTATCGCGAGCGGCTGTCGGTGGTGAATAACGGCATCGCCTGGGAGCCATCCCGTATGGAAAAGGCCGCGGCGCGCGCCAGCTTCCAAATACCAGCGGATCATCCTTTAGTGGTGGCCACCGGTAGGTTTGTGCCGCAGAAGAATTATGACCTGATGGTGCGTGCGATGGCGACCACGCCGCGGCTGCGGTTGGCGATCGCCGGCGATGGGCCATTGTATGGCGCCTCGCAGGCGCTGGCACGCGATCTGGGTGCGGATGACCGTATCCATTTCCTGGGCGCCTTGTCCCATGACCGTGTCACCGACCTGCTGCGCGCGGCGGATGGCTTCGTACAGACCTCGTTGTTCGAGGGCCAAAGCAACTCGACTTTGGAAGCCATGCACGAAGGCCTCCCAATCGTTTGCAGCGACATACCCATGCAACGCGAGACCGTATGCGAGGAAAATGGTGACATCGCTGCCCGGCTGGTGGCGCTGGACGATTTCGAAGGCTGGCGCAATGCCTTGCTGTCGGTCCGCGACGATCCGGCCGCGGCCGCTGAGATCGGCGCGCGCGCCAAGGCGCTGGTTCAACGCAAGTTCACCCTGACCCGCATGATCGACGGGTTCGAGAACATCATCATGGAAACGGAGAGCCAAAGATGGATACCTGGCAGCGCATCCGCCGTGGAACAAGGCGGGCTTACACGCTCGCCTACGCCGCCGTCGCCGATGTGAAGGTTGGCCCGCGCGCTATCGTTATGCCGGGTGCGGTGTTGAAGGGTGATCGCGGCGGCAGCCTGACGATTGGCGAGGCATCAATCATCCACCGCGGTGCGATGCTGATGCCCTATGGCGGGTTCATCCGAGTTGGCCGCTTTTGCCGCATCAATCCCTACACCGTGTTGTACGGCCATGGCGGTCTTTTTATCGGGGACCATGTGCGCATAGCGGCACACTGTGTCGTTGTGCCGGCCAATCACGGCATCGCGCTGGACGCCGGCCTGATCGCCGATCAGCCATTGACCCGCAAAGGCATCCGCATTGGCGACAACGTCTGGATCGGAGCGGGTGCGCGTATCCTGGACGGTTCCGATATCGGTGAAGGATGCGTGATCGGGGCCGGCGCGGTGGTGCGCGGCAAGCTGGAAGCAAACGGAATTTACGCCGGTGTGCCGGCGCGACTGGTGCGCATGCGTGCACCAACCATGACTTATCTGGGCAACAGGCAGCATGAAACAAGCGCTTCATTCTCTCAAAAGGTTGTCGCAGCGCCCTGAGGCGCGCCACGTCGGGACCTTGATGTCGGGCAGCATGGCCGCACAGGTCGCGCTGGTTGCGACTGCGCCTTTGCTCGCGCGGCTGTTTCCGCCGGGCGCTTTCGGCCTGTTCTCTCTGATGCTGACCATCAGTACCATCGGTGGTGCGGTGGGCGGACTTTGCTACGAGGTAGCCGTTATTCTGCCGCGATCCGCCCGCATGGCGCGCGCGCTTTACCGGCTGGCGTTCCTGCTTAGCCTGGTGACACCGTTCTTGATGGTCGGGCTGGTCGCGTTGATTCAACAACTTTTCCCGCACCTGCTGGGGCGCACGCTTACCTCAAGCTTCTATGTCTATTGTCTGCTTGCGACGGCGCTGACCACGCAGATCAACGTGCTGTGTTACGGGCACTCCCGTGCCGCACAGTATGGCGCAATTTCCATGAACAAGGTGACCCAGACACTTTTACCGGCCATAGCGCAGATCGGCCTGGCGCTGATTGGCCTGGTGGGTGAGGGGTTGATGCTAGGGCGTGTGCTGGGCTTGCTGGGTAGCGAGTTGTGGCTAACTCGGCGATTGCCGCAGGGATTCCGCTTGCGCGACCTGGTGCGCACGCGCCGGCATGCACTTGCCGCTGCGGCGCGGACCTATCGAGACTTCCTGGTACAGGTGCCGCGCCAGTTGCTGGTGCGTGGCGCCACCATGATGCCTGCGGCGCTGCTGCTGGGTTCTTATGGACCTACGGTTGCCGGACTCTACTTTTTCGCCCAACGGCTTATAGAACGACCAGGCATGCTGCTGGGCGACTCCCTGACTCGTGTGCCGATGAAGCAGTTCGCCATGCGGGTGCAGGCAGGTAAGAAGCTCACGCGGGCGTCGATCCTGTACACCGCCGCAGTCGGTGGTCCGGTCGTGCTGGGTGTTCTGGTTCTGGCGCTAATCGCGCATCCTTTGTTCCGCATCGTCTTCGGCCACCGCTGGGAAGGTGCGGCCGACTACGCCGTGGTGCTGGCAGGCTGGGCCGCGATCCGCTTGGCGTCCCTGCCAATGGCTACCCTGACCACGGTGCTGCGTGTGCAGAAGATGAGCTTCTGGATCGACGCGCTGTTCTCGGCGCGGGTAATCGTTATTCCCATTCTGGCTGCGCATCACGCCAGCGCGCTGGTGGCGGTGGGTGCGTTCTGTGGCCTGTCAGCCGTTTATCACCTTGTCGTCGTCGGGTTGGGGTTGATCGTGGCGCTTCGCTACGACCGTACCTTGGCGCCGCCACCCCGAAATTTCATGCAAGCAGGAGAAATCCATGTCTGACGCAGCTGCGATCTATGAAGCCGGCGATTATCTGGACCGCAGCTTTACCGCCAAGGGCGTCGGCGGTTGGCGCAGGCTATATCTTGGCTTTATTGAGGACCTGGCGCCATACGCCGTGATCGAGTTGGGTGCCGGTGCGCCAGAGTTCCTGGACCAGGTGGAGGCGTCGCGCCGCGTTGCAGTGGATGTGGGGCAGCGCTTCGCCGAAGACTTCAGGAGTCGTGGCATCGAATTCGCCTGCCGCGACCTGGAAAAAGATGCGCTGGAAGACCTGGGTCCGGTGGATGTGGCGATCTGCTCCGACGTGTTCGAGCATCTGATCAACCCCGCCGCGGCGTTGGACAGGATAGCCGGATTGATGGGCGATCACGGCGTGTTGTTCAGCCATGTGCCCAATGAGTACCGGCTGGGCCATGTCGTCAAGGTGATGCTGAACCGCAAGGAGTCGGTGCAGTTTCACGGCGGTGCGACCGAATGGGAAGACCCGCATTTTCGGCGTTTCAGCGACATCGGCTATCGCAACTTCCTATCGCGGCGTTTTGCGCACAATCTGAAACTGTCGGATCTGCGCTATGGCCGCTCAGCGCGGCTGTTGCGCGCGCTGGGGCTGGGCGTGCCCTATTGCCTGCAGGGTGGGCCGACCTATGCCAGCACCAACAATCCCGCGATCTTTGAGCGCCTCTGCGAGATCAAGGCGGGGAGGAAAAGCCGTGGCTAGCGCGCTAGTCACGGCTGCGGTGGCCGCGCCCATCCTGGCGGGCGCGGCCACCCACGGGGGCGCGGTGCCCGGTGGGGCGGTAATCCACGTCACCACCCTTGCGGACTCTGGCACCGGCTCACTCCGAGAGGCGTTCAGCGCCAGGGGGCCCAAGGTCATCGTGTTCGATGTGGGCGGGGTGATCCACCTCGCTTCCGACATCAAGCTAGCGACGGATCACACGACGATTGCGGGGCAGACCGCACCCGCGCCGGGAATCACCTTGACTGGCGGATCATTCCGGCTGCGCGCCAGCGATGTGGTGGTGCAGCACATTGCCATTCGGCCCGGTCCGGCCGACACGCCGGAAGTGAACGGTAACCGCGATTCGCTGACCATCGGCGGCGGCAGCCATGCGGTACACGATATAAGGGTGGAGAATGTCAGCCTGTCCTGGTCGGTGGACGAGAATGCCGACATTGCAGACCGTGTCGACCGCATCACCTTCCGCAATAACATCGTCGCGGAAGCGTTGCGCAACGCTGGGCATCCCAAGGGACGGCATTCCATGGGTATGCTGATCAACAAGGACGACCAGGGTGTGGCGGTGATCGGGAACCTGTTTGCTGCCAACATGTTCCGCAATCCAGTGATTGCGCGCGGGGCTTCCGTCTTCGTGGGCTACAACCTGATCGCTGATCCGGGCGAGAATGCGATCCATTTCTACGATGTGCCGGGAGCCACGCCTTTGAAAGCGGCGATCGTGAACAATGTGGTCGCCTTCGGGCCTGACAGTGACGACAACATTACGGCGGTGCAGATCCCTGACGATATGGCGCAGAAGAATGCCGACGCCGAGATATTCCTGTCCGGCAACCGCTCTGCGCCGGGGGAGGCGACCAACCGCGGAAACTTCAAGCTGGTGGACGCGGCCCCGCTGGAGCTGCTGCCAGGTATTGTGCCGCCTCCCGACGTGCGTGAAGGCGTGCTCCGTTATGCGGGCGCAAGGCCGCATCAGCGCGATGCGGTGGACGCTCGCATCATAGGCGCGGTGGAAGCCGGGACTGAGCGCATCATCGATAATCCGGCGCAGGTAGGTGGACTGGCGGAAGGTCCGCCAACACAAAAAGTGTCCGACGTGCCGGAAGACGCCTTTGCGCCGGGAACGAATGGCTCGCTGAAGGTCGAGAACTGGCTTTGTGCCCGCGGCCAGGCGCTGGGTGCTTCACCGTCGCCGGAATGCCCGTCGGGCGGACAGCGCCTTTCACAGAGGAGATGACAGATGGCCGAACAGGATTTCCAGGACAACCGGGTCTGGGTCGGTGGCGTGCCGGTGGAACGCTATACGTCGGGCCAGTGGTGCAAGCTGCTGATCAGCGACTGGCAGCGCAAAAAACGCGAGGTCGTTCCGCCCAAGGTGGTGACCACGGTGAACGGACAGGTGGTTTCGCTTTTCACCGAGAATTCGGAGTTCCGCAAAGCCGTGTTGAATACGGACCATATCGCTGCTGACGGCATGTCGGTGGTGTTCGCTTCGCGCCTGGCGACAGGGGCGCCGTTGCCGGAACGGGTGGCGACGACGGACTGGTTTCACGCCGCGGCAAAGGCTGCCTCACGTCACGGCATCCGTTTCTATGTCCTTGGCGCTACGGCGCGGATGAACCAGCTGGCGATCGAGCGCATCCGGTTGCTGTATCCCTATCTTCAGCTAGCCGGCGCGCGGGACGGCTATTTCGACCGTGATCGTATCGACGAAGTCGCGCGTGACATCGCTGCCACTCGGCCCGACGTACTATGGATTGGTGTGGGCAACCCCGAACAGCTGCTGCTGGCGCATGTATTCAAGCATCTGATTCCTGGCCTGACCTGGGTGCGGACATGCGGCGGTCTGTTCGATTTTCTGTCGGGCATGCGTTCGCGTGCGCCCTCGGCGATGCAGAAGGCTGGCCTGGAATGGGCTTACCGGATGGCTCTGGAACCCAAGCGGCTGGGTTGGCGCTATGCCACAACCAATGTTGCCGCTGCGCTGGCAATGGCGCGCAACTCACATGGTCCCAACTAAAGCTGGCCGCGAATACCAAAGGTGATCAGGTTATCGCTGAAGGTGCGGCCGGTCGCGTTGGTATCGCGGTTCTGGAAAGTATAGCCGACATAGGCCGCCAGGTTCGTATTCAGCAGATAGCGCGCCTCGATACCGGCCGCTGTAACGCGATCATCGCGCACGATTCCGTCAAACTTTTCGTCAGCATATTCGATGTGCGGCTGAAGGATGAGCTGACGCAGCAACTCATAGTCCACGGATGCGCTCAGCTGGCGAACGTCCACGCTGGAAGCCCCGGCAATGGTGGTGTCGTCGATGATGCGCGAAGCAGCGAAATGCGCGGTAACCAGCTCGGTCGCGAACCAGTCAAGCTTCACGTTGAAGTCCATGGTCGAGGTATCGCGCAGCGGCGCGGCATGGTTCTGCTGCAGCAGGCCGGCATAGCCCGTGACCTGAATCAGCGGAGTCAGCATCATCGCCGCGCCGACGTCGACCCGATAGCCATCGGAGTTGCGGTTGAACCCGTTGCGGTCTAGCAGCTGATCGAAATCGCGCTTGTCATAGGTGAACTGTGCGAACACCGCCTGGTCGGGCGCGAGCTCGTAGGCCGCCTTGCCGGTGATTTCGTACACGTTGCGATTGCGATCGGTATTGTCGACCGAGCCGCCACCGATCAGCGGGGTGGAGTCAAAATCGAAACGATCATAGTTCAGCGCCGCCGACAGGCTGATATTGCTGAACTGGCCGGTCAGCATGCCTTCACCGTGACCGCGCCGATAATGAGTTGGGCTGAGCGCCAACAGAGACAGGTCGGGCGAGGTACGCGCCTCGTGCGTATCGAAGTAATAGCCGTCCCCGTTCACGAAGCTGCCGGCAGCCAGGTCCTTGCGGCCCGCGGCGCCCAAGATCCAGTTGGTGCGGCTTTCGGTGTCGTGATCGGCATAGGACAGGTTGTCGAGCTGGCCATACAGCTGCAACGCGTCGCTATCCCAGTTAGAGCGCAGGTCCAGGCGCGGGGACACCGTAAAGACGGTGTCGGAGGTCTTGGTGGGCGCACGGAAGATATTATCGTCGGCGTTCACGGCTGCGGCCAGCGTGGGATAGAGCGTCAGCCCGCCCATCGGCACGCCGATGGCGTCATATTCCGGCCGGGTGCGGTCCATCACGCCCTTGCCCTCTAGCAGGGCACCACTTTCTTGCTTGGCGGTGACCGGGTTTTTCGCCGGCACCTGTGCCTGGGCATCTGGGTTGATGGTCGTCTGGGCAAGGGCGGCGGGCGCCAGCAGCGCGCAAATGGCCATGCCCAGGAAAAGCGAAGCGTGTCGCAAGGTAATGTCCTGAAATGATTTCAAAAAATCTGACCTTGATGTCCCATGAAGTTCTTTCGCGGGTCAATAGGCGTTGGCCCGCTGGCGGCCTTCACCGGAACTTTTTGGTTCTTCTGCGGGTGAAACGGGATTCTGGAGCGCCGAGTTCCAGAAAAAGCGCTTCAGCCCTAGGATGGGCTGCTCGAAAAAATGCCAGGATAGGGCACAGACACCAAAGGTTGCGGCCAGGACAATCGGCGCGGCCTGATATTTGGGCATCGGGCCCAGATATTTTGTCACGATGTCCGGCATCCAATTGTGCACCAGATACAGGCCATAACTGATGCGCCCGATATATTGCAGGGCCGGATTATCGAATGCCGTACCGACCGGGCCGGTAAAGCCAATGGCGGCATTCAGGATCACCCAGGCATAGAAGGTGCCCACCAGAAGGTCATTGGTGTAATAGCGGACCAGCCCACCTTCTTTCGGAAACAGGATCCAGGACACGATCGCAGCTGCAAGGCACGTCCAGGCAGCGACCGTGAAGCCAAGGCGCGCGCCATCGACATACCAGTCGAAGCGGTTGGCGCGGCCCCCGCGATAGCTGACAACGGCCAGCAGGCAACCCGCGCCCAGAAGCACCAGGTTCGCGAACAGCAGCCGCGTGACTGTGCTGGTGTCATAGCCCGCGAGCTGGATGCCCAGCTTGAACAGCAGGCTGAATCCGCCCATCGCCAGGATAGAGGGTATCAACCATCGCCGCGGCGCGAACGCAATGACCAGCGGCCACAACAGGTAAAACTGCTCTTCCACGGACAGGCTCCAGAACACTGTGTCGGGTGCGCCGCGTGCGATATCGACGTTGGTGAGATAGGCAACGTCCCAGGGCCAAGTGGTGACAACCGGTGCGATGCCCAGCGCTACCAGGATTGCGATCACGGCGAAATAAGGTGGCATCAGCCTGAGAAACCGGCGTGCATAGAAGTCCAGCCACACCGTGCGCTTGTTTTCCACGCCGGCATCGAAGCTCTGCAACAGAATGCCGGTGATCAGGAATCCGCTGAGTGTGAAGAACAGCCCGACGCCAACCGAACCGGCGCCGATAGGGATATGCTTGTTCAGTTCATGGCCACCGAAATGCTCCACCATGACAAGCGCCATGGCGATGGCGCGCAGCGAATCCAGTTGCTTCATACGCATGGCGAAATGACACTCTGTTTCAGCTTTGTGATCTTCCGATTGGCAAGGTCTAACATCGGTTTAGCGCCGCGCCAGCAACCGCAATGTGCAATGCAGCAAATATCACTGCAATGTCACAGCTGGTTCCGGGAATCGCGTCTAGGGTTTCTCTCGAAATTTCTCGTGAGAAGGACTGCACATGCGCATCGTGATGATCGGAGCCGGATATGTTGGCCTTGTGTCCGGCGCATGTTTATCGGAGTTCGGGCACGAAGTTGTTTGCGTCGACAATGATGTCGCGCGCGTCGCCGCACTTCAGGAAGGTCGCATCCCGATCTTCGAGCCTGGTCTGGATGCGGTCGTGGCGGCGAATGCCAAGGCCGGCCGCTTGTCATTCACCGGCGACATGGCCGCCGCGGTGAAGAAGGCCGAAGCGGTATTCATCGCGGTCGGCACGCCGACGCGGCGCGGTGACGGTCACGCCGACCTCACCTATGTATTCCAGGCGGCAAAGGAGATTGCTGCGAATCTCAACAGCTATACCGTGGTCGTCACCAAATCGACCGTCCCGGTTGGTACCGGCAAGGAAGTGTATGACGTTATTCGTGCCGCGCGCCCGGACGCGGATTTCGACGTGGCGTCGAATCCAGAGTTCCTGCGCGAGGGCTCGGCGATCGAGGATTTCCGCCGGCCCGATCGCGTGGTGGTGGGCTGTGAGAGTGAGCGTGCCCGCGAGGTGATGCGTGAGATTTACCGTCCGCTCTTCATCAACGAGACACCGATGCTGTTCACAGGCCGCGAAAGCGCGGAGATGATCAAGTACGCGTCCAATGCTTTCCTCGCCACCAAGATCACATTCATAAACGAAATGGCGGACCTATGCGAAAAGGTCGGCGCTGATGTTAAGGACGTGGCGCGCGGCATGGGCCTCGACAAGCGCATTGGCGGAAAATTTCTACACGCTGGTCCGGGCTATGGTGGCAGCTGCTTCCCCAAGGACACCTTGGCGTTACTGAAGACCTCTCAGGACCAGGGGGCGGTAACCCGCATCGTCGAAGCGGTGGTGAACGTCAACGACACCCGGAAGCGCGCCATGGCCAGAAAGATTTCGGACGCACTGGGCGGCGACTTGACCGGCAAGACGGTGGCGCTCCTGGGCCTGACCTTCAAGCCCAACACCGACGATATGCGCGACGCTCCCAGCTTGGACATCGTGCCGGCGCTCCAGGAAATGGGCGCAACCGTTCGGGCCTTTGACCCCGAAGGCATGGAACAGGCGCGCAAGATGATGGATATCGAAACCTGCGATGATGCCTATGAGACCATGAAGGACGCAGACGTGCTGGTGCTGCTGACGGAATGGAATGAATTCCGCGCCCTCAACCTGGTCAAGGTGGGCGAACTGCTGAAACAGAAGCTGATTGTCGACCTGCGCAATGTCTATGCGCCGGCGCAGATGCAGGCTTACGGGTTCGGTTATGTCAGTATCGGGCGCCCCGCCGTTCGGCCGGCGCCGGCTCTCGCGGTGGCCGCGGAGTAGGCGCCATGATCCTGCTGACCGGCGCAGCCGGCTTCATCGGCTATCACGTCACCCAGGCGCTGCTGGCGCGAGGCGAGCGGGTGTTGGGGCTGGACAGCCTCAACAGCTATTACGACCCGCGCCTCAAGCAAGGGCGCCTCGACCAGCTCCTGCAGCATAACAGCTTCGAGTTCCGGCAGATCGACGTGTCGGATCATGAATCGCTGCTGCCCTTGGGTGAAGAGCGCCGCGACATCACAGCGATCGTGCATTTGGCCGCCCAGGCTGGCGTACGCTATTCCCTGGAAAATCCCTTTGCCTATGTTCAGGCCAATGTGATGGGCCAAGTTGCGATGCTGGAACTGGCGCGGCGCCTGCCGTCGCTGGAGCATTTTGTGTATGCCAGCAGTTCGTCGGTCTATGGCGGCAACACGAAGGTGCCGTTCGATATCGCCGATGATGTGGGCAAGCCCCAGTCTCTCTATGCCGCGACCAAGCGCGCCGATGAGTTGATGGCTTACACCTACGCCCACCTATATGACTTGCCGTGCACAGGCCTGCGGTTCTTCACCGTCTATGGCCCATGGGGACGGCCTGACATGGCCTACTATACGTTCACCCGCAACATTATCGAAGGCAGGCCCATCCGCATCTTCAATCACGGCGAGATGTGGCGCGACTTCACGTACATCGATGACATCGTCAATGGCGTGGTACGCGCGCTGGAACGCCCCGCCGCCGGTTCTCCGCCGCACGCCGTCTACAATCTTGGAAATTGCCGCCCGCAGAAGCTGACCGACTTCGTGGCACTTCTGGAGGACAATATAGGGCTCAAGGCTGCGCTGCAGCTGGAGCCGATGCAGGCCGGCGACGTCACTCATACCTTCGCGGATATCGAGGCCAGCCGCCGGGATCTTGGCTTTGAACCGGCGACACCGGTGGAAGTCGGCCTAAGACAGTTCGTCGGCTGGTATCGGGATTACCACGCGCACTAGTGCGGTTCAGATCGCCTGGGCCAGTATCATGGCCGGGGTTTCCACGCGGCTTGACGGCAGGCGGACGGTCATGACGGTGCCGGTGCCCTTGGTGCTGCGGGCCGTCAACGCGCCGCCATGCAGTTCGGCCAGCGCCCGGGAAATTGGCAGGCCCAACCCGGTGCCATGGTGCTCGCGCGCGATTCTGGAATCGACTTGGCCATAGTGCGAGAAGGCGACGTCCATCTCGGCCGGGGTCATGCCCACACCGGTGTCGGCGACGTGAATGGCCAACCCGCCATCGGCCAGGCATTCCGCGCTGATCCGCACCATGCCGCCCTGGGGCGTGAACTTCACAGCATTGCTCAGCAGATTCAGCAGGATCTGCTTTACAAGGCGCTTGTCGGCAGTGATGGCGGGCAGGGTGTTCATCGGCTCTGCCGTCATTCTGCAACGTCCTTGCGCCTTGTCGCGCAACAGCAGCAGCGCCTCATCGACAAGTGTGGCGACCTCGAAGCGGATTTCCTTGAGTTCCATCTTGCCGGCGTCAATCTTGGACAGGTCCAACACGTCGTTGATCAGGTCCAGCAGATGCGCGCCGCTGCGATGCACGTCGTCAGCATATTCCCGGTACTTGTCGTGTCCCAGGGGGCCATACAGTTCCGCCTTGATCACCTCGCTGAAGCCTAGGATGGCGTTCAGCGGCGTGCGCAGTTCATGGCTCATATTGGCCAGGAACTCCGATTTGGCCTTGCTGGCGGATTGCTCGCGTTCAGCCATTTCCCGGTAGCGGCGCTCGCTTTCACGCAATGCAAGGTTGATCTTTTCTTCACGCGATAGGGCCGCGGCGAGACTGTCGCGCAGTTTGGTGCGCTCGGTTACGGCTGCAGCGACCGGCAGCAGGATGGCGATCAGTACGCCGATGAAGCCCTGGGCAAGTTGTAGCTGGACGCCGATCGGCAGTTCGTTCAGGCCGGTCGGACCGTACCCGGCGACGATGGCGACAGTGTAAACCAGCTGGGTGAATACCAGGCCAAGCGCCACGCCTTCGATGTCCGCCGCCATGGTGACGAGCAGCAGCGCCAGCGGCACCAGAAACAGCGTCGGCACCGGTGTTGGCAGGAACGTGGTCGCGATGGTGACAGCCAGCAGCGCCAGCGATCCAGTCAGGTTGCGCCAGTTGTCGCGCAGCACGCTGCGGCTGGCGGTGGCGATCAGCACGATGACCGGCGTGAAGATCACATAGGAAAGTGTGGTGGGTATGAACCAGGCGCGGAAATTGGCGATGAATACTCCGCCGCCGAAGGGGCCGCGGCTTTCGGCGAAAATGGCACCCGACACAATCGATGCAGTTGTGGCGATGGCGATGAAGCCCACGAGCTGCTTCCAGGCGCGGAAATCCAGTTTCTCGCTGACGAGGCGCCGGGTCAGGCAATCCACAGCCAGCAGCGCACCAGTCACGACGCAAGGTGAGAAGATGGTGTCGAACGGAGTGAAGAAGGGGAAGAACTGCTTGGCTAGGATGCCACCCAGGGTGCCGGTGATTGCCACAGGCCACAGGCCACGGCGGCCCCAGATAAGCAGGATCGCCAGCGCCACGCCGCTGAACGGCTTCACCGACGTCAGCCCGAGGGCACGCACATAGAGCGCCGTGCCCATGTAATTCAGGACGGTGAATAGCATCAGCAGCGCGCATAGGCGCACTGCCCAAGCCGTTTTGTTTAGAGGCGCCCATCCCATGCGCCAAGGCTAGCAGTTCGGAAAAGAATACATTCTTAAGTTTCCGGGCCTTCACACCGCCGGCCAACCGGAACGCATCAAGCCATTCCAGATTTTTCATGCTTAGCGAGAAGTAAATCAGCGGCATTGGCGTCAAGATCGGGCAACGCCATCGCGATGGAAAGGCCCCGCCGGTTGGCGGGGCCTGATCGCGTGCCTGACGACCTAGCGGCCGTTCACAGAAGCCCCGGCATTTGCGCCGGCTTTAACGGACGTATCATTGACCGCATCGGTTGTGCGGTTCTCGACCGAGTTGGCGGCGTCTTCCGCACGGCCCGTGGCGTTATTTGCCATGTTGGTGCCGCGGTTTAGCGCGCCTGATGCGATGACACGACTGTCCGCGTTGCCGGACGCTCCCACATTGGTCCCGGCCGCGCCGGCGTTCACGCTGCCGCCCGCGCCGGCATTGGGCGCTGTGCTGATCGTGTTGCTCGCGGTCTGCTGTGCGGATTCAGCGGAGCCGTTGACCTGGCTTTCGGTTGCACGCGTGGTGTTGTCAATCCGTCCTGTGGCGCGCGTCGTATTTGGCGTTGCAGCGTTGATGCTGCCCGAGCCCATTGCGCCAGTACGACCCATGCCGGCCGAACCGCCAAGCGCGCCGCTACCGCCGACCGGGCCGGCGCCAACGCCTCCGCTTGCTGAACCACCGCCGCCCAGCTGGCCAGCTGAGGCAGGGACTGTGATCAAGGCCGCACCACTCACAAGTGCGGCAGCCATGGAAATACGAAATGCATTTTTCATCTGTGGAACCTTCTCTTGTTTTGGTTCCCCCAAAACCAGAAAACCCCGTCACGCAACAACGATGTGCCGCAGTATTTCTTTCCAAAAGTTCCTTCGAAAATCTATTTCGCCGTCGCCAGCAGCAACGATGTCTCTGTGGTTTCGATGCCTTCGATCAGGCGGATCGAATCCAATGCGCGGCTGAATTCGCCCAAGCTCGCGGTATTCAATCCCACCACCAGATCCCAACGGCCGTTCGTGGTATGGATGCTCTCGACTTCGGGATGACCGCGCAGCGCCTTGATCACCTTGGCGGAGTGTTCGCCCTCGATCGCAATCGTCATCATGGCACGCACGCGGCTTTCATCGGCATCGGCGGCGCGCACGGTAAAGCCCAGGATGCGGCGGTCGGCCAGCATGCGGGCGATGCGGTTCTGCACCGTGCCCCGTGAGACCTTCAGCTTCTTCGCCAGCACCACGGTAGTTTCCCGGGCGTTGTGGCGTAGCAGGGCGATCAGGCGACGGTCGAGTTCATCCGACATTATGGCAGATCGTACTCCCATATCGCCAATAATCTAGCGAATTTATACAGATTGCTTGCTTTTCGCTGGCCCAGCTTTCCCGCATTTGAGGCTGGGCCTTGTGAGCTAGGGGATTCGTCGTGCGCTACCTTATGACCGATCCGACGCATTTCAACGTCTCGTACCAGATCAACCCGTGGATGGCGCCCGATGCCTGGACGGACGCGGCCGCTTGCGCTGCGCTGGATGGATCGTTGGCGCTGCGGGCTGCGATTATGGCGGCGGGCGGTGCGGTCGAAGTCTTGCCGGCCATCGAGGGCCTTCCCGATCTGGTGTTTCCTGCCAATGCCGCCATCGTGCTGGATGGCAAGGTGCTGCTGGCGCGCTTCCTTTGCCCCGAGCGCCAAGGCGAGGAGCCGGTGTTTCGCGCCGCTTTCGAGGCGTTGCGCGCGCGCGGCGTCGTGAACGAGGTGATCACTTTGCCGGACGGGGTGATCCAGGAAGGCGCCGGCGATTGTATCTGGGACGCCCACCGCGGCTTCTTCTGGGTCGGGTATGGCCAGCGTTCAAACGCGGCCTCTGTCTCAGCTATCGAAGACACGTTCGGCCTGACTACGGTGGCGCTGGAGTTGGCGTCGCCCCGCTTCTACCACCTGGATACCTGCTTCTGCCCGCTGGAAGGGGGCAAGCTGCTCTATTACCCGCCCGCTTTCACTGCCGACTCTCTGGCGGCGATCCACGCCCATGTGGCGCCCGCCGACCGGATCGAGGCTTCAGATGCCGAGGCGGCTGCTTTCTGCGTCAATGCCGTCAATATCGGACGTACCGTCATCATGGCGAAGGCGCCCGAAAGTCTGCGCCATAAAATGGCTGCGCACGGCTTCGTTTTAAGCCAGGTCGAACTTTCACCCTATATTCTGTCGGGCGGTGGGGCCTACTGCATGACGCTGAGGCTGGACCGTACCAGCCGGGCGGCGTTGCGCGTCGCGGCAGAATAGCCGCGGCATCGCGCGCCTGTTAGGGTCGCGCCATGTGGGATGCAATTATCATCGGTGGCGGCCATAACGGACTGGTCTGTGCGTTCTATCTGGCACGGGCGGGGCTGAAGGTCACGGTATTGGAACGCCGTGCCGTTGTCGGTGGTGCGGCAGTGACGGAGGAATTCCATCCCGGCTTCCGCAATTCCACTGCCAGTTACACCGTCAGCCTGCTGAACCCGAAAGTGATCGCTGACATGGCACTGGCTGAACGCGGCCTGCGCATCGTGGAGCGACCGGTGTCCAACTTCCTCCCGCTGCCGGATGGCCGCCATTTGGTGGTGGGGGGCGGACTGGCGCGAACGCAGGCGCAGGTTGCAAAATTCAGCAAGCGCGATGCCGAAGCGCTGCCGCACTATTATGCCGCGCTGGACCGGGTCGCGGATGTGCTGCGCGATTTGGCGCTGAAGACACCGCCCAACGCCGGTGGCGGATTTTCCGACTTTGTCGCGCTGGCGGGGCAGGGGCGGCGCATCGCGGGGCTCGAATTGGCGGCGCAGCGCGACTTGCTCGCTCTGTTCACCAAAAGCGCGCGCGAATTTCTGGATGGCTGGTTCGAAAGCGATCCGGTGAAAGCCGTGTTCGGCTTCGACGCCGTGGTGGGGAATTTCGCCAGTCCGGACACGCCCGGCTCGGCCTATGTGTTGTTGCACCACGTCTTCGGCGAAGTGAATGGCAACAAGGGGGCCTGGGGCCACGCTATCGGCGGTATGGGCGCCATCACTCAGGCGATGCGTGCGGCATGCGAAGGGACAGGCGTCGTCATTCGTACCGATGCACCTGTGGCGAACGTTCTGGTGCGCGGCGGTCGTGCGGTGGGCGTGATTCTGGAAAGCGGCGAAGAGTTATTGGCGCCGCGCGTCGTTGCCAATATCGGGCCGAAGCTGCTGTATGACCACATGATCGCACCCGCGGATCTGCCGGATGATTTCCGTCGCGCCGTCGCCGGATACAAGACGGGCTCGGGCACCTTTCGTATGAACGTTGCGCTGTCGGAGTTGCCCGACTTTACCTGCCTGCCGTGTATGGGCGATCACTTGAAAAGCGGCATCATCATAGCGCCCAGCCTGGACTATATGGACCGCGCCTTTGTCGACGCAAAGGCCGAAGGGATGTCGAAGGCGCCGATCGTCGAAATGCTGATCCCTTCAACCTTGGACGACTCCTTGGCGCCGTCGGGCCAGCATGTCGCCAGTTTGTTTTGCCAACACTTCACGCCGGAGGCGGATTGGGACGCGCGCCGCGAAGAAGCTGCCGACCGGATTATTGATACGGTCAACACCTACGCCCCGAACTTCAGGGCATCGGTGATCGCGCGCCAGATCCATTCGCCGCGCGACCTGGAGCGCAAGTTTGGCCTGTCCGGCGGCGATATTTTCCACGGCCGGTTGTCATTGGACCAGTTGTGGGCCGCGCGGCCGGTGCTGGGGCACGGCGCCTATCGCGGGCCGCTGAAAGGGCTTTATATGTGCGGCTCGGGCACGCATCCCGGTGGTGGCGTCACGGGTGCCCCTGGCCACAACGCCGCGCGGGAAATCCTGAAGGACCGTTCGCCGCTTGCGCGCTTCCTGAGGCGGTAGCAGCCGCGTCACGGCACGTTCCAACCGTGGCGCGCTACACCGAACGCTTGTCGCGATCGGCGCGATTTTCGAGCCACATCGCATTCAGCACGGCCAGGGTAACGGCGAAGCCCAGGCCCAGCACCCAAGAGAAATACCACATGGCGAATCCTCAATAGGAATGGCCGCCCAGGTCCTGTTCCCGAACAGGGCCGCGCAGCACGCGATAGACAAAACCGGTATAAGCGATGATCAGCGGCAAGAAGATCGCCACTGCGCCGAGCATGACCGCCAGGGTCAGCTTGCTGGAGGACGCATCCCACACCGTCAGGCTGACATCGGGATCGGCGGAGGACGGCATCAGGAAGGGGAACAGCGCCAACCCTGCCGTGGCAATGGTGGCGGCCGGCACTAGCGCCGAACTCAGGAAGGCCATCAACGGTCGGCGGCGCAACAACAATGCCCCGACAGCGCCCAGCAATGCGATTACAACCGCCGGAATGGCTTCGCCTCGCACCCATACGCCGGCAATGCGTGTCACGGTTTTCAGGGTCGGGTTGGATGGACCGTTGTGATCGACCACGCCCAGGATGCGATAGCCATCCATGTGCGCCAGGCATGCACCCGCCAGCGCGAACAGCACCACGAACAGGATCGCGGCATAGGGCATCACTGCTCGGGCGCGGGCCTGCACGGGGCCTTCGGTCTTGAAGTTCAGCCAAGATGCGCCATGCAGGACGATCATGGTCAGACTGATCATTCCCACCAGAAGCGCGAAAGGATTGAGCAGACCGAACAGGGTAATCTCGGAGTGGAAGCGCAGGTCGCTGTCAAAGCCGAACGGCACGCCTTCAAAGAGATTTCCGAACGCGATGCCGAACACCAGTGCAGGGACCACACCACCGGCAAACAGTGCCCAGTCCCAGAAGGCACGCCAACGCGGGTCGTTCACCTTGCTGCGGAATTTGAAGCCGGCGGGGCGAAGGATCAACGTGGCCAGCACCAGGAACATGGCGAGGTAGAAGCCGGAGAAGCTGGCGCCGTACAAGCTCGGCCAGGCGGCAAAAATCGAACCGCCGCCCAGAATGAACCAGACCTGGTTTCCTTCCCACACCGGACCCACGGTGTTGATGGCGATGCGGCGTTCGATATCGGTCTTGGCCACGAAGGGCAGAAGCGCCGCTGTGCCCAGGTCGAAGCCATCCATCACGGCGAAGCCGATCAGCAAGATGCCCAGCAGGGCCCACCAGATCAGGCGCAGGGTTTCATAATCCATCACGCCGCCTCCTCATGCTGTGGGGCGTCGGGCCCGAGCTTGATATATTTGCGCAGCAGATAGAAATCGACGACCAGCAGCGCGGAATAAAACAGAACGAAACCCAGCAGCGACAAGGTGACGTTGGTTGTCGTGGTAGACGACACACCCAGCGCTGTGGGCATCACACCCACGATCACCCAGGGCTGACGACCATATTCCGCCACGACCCAACCCAGTTCCGCCGCGATCCAGGGCAGTGGCAGGGTCAGCAGCGCCGCCCACAGGTAAGGCCGCCAGCGATCCAGTTGCCGCTTGGCCGACAGCCAGAAGCTGAAGGCGAACAGCGCGATGAACCACAGGCCCAGGCCCACCATCAATCGGAAGGACCAGAACAGCACCGGCACATTGGGGATGGTGCTGTTGGCGGCGCGGACGATCTCATCCTGTGTCGCGTTTTCGATGTCCGGCCGGATGTTCTTTAACAGCAGCGCGTAGCCCAAATGGCCGACATGATCGTCCAGCTCTTTCCGTGCCTGTGCGTCATGCGGGTCTTTCTTGATCGTCGCCAGCGCCTTGTAGGCGATCAGGCCGTCGGCAATATTCTTCTGTGCGATGCCTACCAGCTCGCTGATGCCAGGCACCGGGGTGTCGGCGCTCCGGGTGGCGATCAGGCCCAGCATCCACGGCACCTTCACTTCCATGTGGGTCTTGTGTGCGGCCAGATCGGGCAGGCCGAAGACAGTGAAGCTGGCAGGGGCAGGTTCGGTTTCCCACATCGCCTCGATGGCGGCGATCTTCATCTTCTGGTTCTGACCGGCGGTGTAGCCACTTTCGTCACCCAGCACGACCACCGACAGCGCCGAGGCCAGGCCGAAGCTGGCCGCCACTGTCATAGAGCGTTTGGCGAACTCCGCATTGCGACCCTTCAACAGGTACCAGGCACTAATGGCAAGCACGAAGACGCTGCCCGTGACATAGCCGGCGCTCACAGTGTGCACGAATTTGGCCTGGGCGACCGGGTTGAACAGCACTTCCATGAAGTCCGACACTTCCATGCGCATTGTGTCAGCGTTGAAATGCGCCCCAACCGGATACTGCATCCAGCCATTGGCGATCAGAATCCACAGCGCGGAGAAATTGGTACCGAGGGCCAGAAGCCAGGTGGCGATCAGGTGCTGGATTTTCGACAGTTTGTCCCAGGCGAAGAAGAACAGACCGACGAAGGTTGCCTCCAGGAAGAAGGCCATCAGGCCTTCGATCGCCAAAGGCGCGCCGAACACGTCGCCTACATATTGCGAGTAATAGGCCCAGTTGGTACCGAACTGGAATTCCATGGTGATGCCGGTGGCGACGCCCATGGCGAAGTTGATGCCGAACAGGATGCCCCAGAACTTGACCAGGTCGCGCCAGATCTCACGGCCGGTCATGACATAGACCGTCTCCATGATGCCCAGCAGCACCGACAGGCCCAGGGTCAGCGGCACGAAGATGAAGTGATAAAGCGCCGTAACCGCGAATTGCAGGCGCGAAAGTTCGACCAGATCCATCAGGGCCCCACCAGATGCGCGCGCAGGCTGTCCGGCGTGACGGTAACGCGGTGCGCGGGCGAGAAGAACAGGAAATAGAGAAGCGTCAGCAGCGCTGCTTTCAGCGCCAGCATCAGGATGATTTCACGTCGCAAAAGGACGGGAAACACGAGTCGCCTCCCTGTTTTGACGCATCATAGACCCATCGCGCCAGCGCTCAATGAGGCGGGCGGACGCGCGTCAAACTGTACGGATTTGTGACGCGCTATCAGCAGATCGCTTTCGCGCGGGCGCGTTGCCGCATTGCAGCGAAGCTGCTGCCGGCGTAGACCAAGTAAAATCATCGGATATCGCTTGGTGTCGCGCTCATCTCACCCCGAACTGGTTCATTTCGCGTTGGCGGTGGGTGGCTTTGCCATCGGCACGACAGAATTCGCCACCATGAGCCTCTTGCCCTACTTTTCCCGCGACCTGGGCATCAGCGCGCCGGTGGCCGGGCATGTGATCAGCGCCTATGCGCTGGGTGTGGTGCTGGGCGCGCCGTTGATCGCCGTGCTGGCGGCCAAGCTGTCGCGGCGTACCTTGCTGATCGGGCTGATGGTGCTGTTTGCCTTGGCCAATGGCCTGACCGGGTTGGCGCCATCTTATCACGCCATGATGGCGCTGCGATTTATCAGCGGCTTGCCGCATGGCGCCTATTTCGGCGTCGCCATGCTGGTTGCGGCTTCGCTGGTGCCGACCGAAATGCGTGCCCAGGCGGCTGCGCGGGTCCTGATGGGATTGACCGTGGCCACCATCATCGGTGTGCCTTGCGCGGAATGGCTGGGGATCGCAATCGGTTGGCGCTGGTGTTTTGCTATCGTGGCGGCGATCTCGCTGTTGACGGCTACCTTGGTTGCGCTGTTCGCGCCGCGGCAGCCTCCGGCAGAGGGCGCAAGCCCGCTGACCGAACTGGGCGCGTTGCAAAACAAGCATGTCTGGCTGACCCTGGCGATCGGTGCCATCGGCTTCGGCGGACTGTTTTCTGTCTACACCTATCTGGCGACCACCTTGCTCGACGTCACCCATGTCGATCCTGACATCGTGCCGCTGGTCTTCGCCGTGTTCGGCGCGGGCATGACCGCCGGGCTGGTAACGGTGCCGCGCTTCGCCCACCGCGGCCTGGTGAAGACGGCGGGCTGGCTGCTGGTGTGGTCGGCGGTCATGCTGGCGCTCTACACCTTCGCAGCGACCAACATCTGGACCATAATGCTGGCGGTCTTCGCCATCGGCTTGGGTGGCGCGTTGGGCCCCGTCCTGCAGACCCGCTTGATGGATGTGGCAGGCGACGCGCAGACCCTTGCCGCGGCACTCAACCATTCCGCCTTCAACGTCGCCAATGCACTGGGACCTTTGCTGGCAGGTTTTGCCATCGCGGCCGGTTATGGCGTGCAGTCCAGCGGCCTTGTCGGCGCAGGGCTGGCACTGGCGGGCCTTGGCGTTTGGGCTGTGGCGCGGTCAGCGCGCTAGAGATACGGCATCAGGAGGCGGGCGGCAGCATTGCGCAACCGCAGCCAGGCCGGCTCCTGCGCCAGCCGGTCGGGATCGATCTTGCGGCCGCGCGCGATCTTCGCATCGATCACTGCATCGATTTGCGCGGTCAACTCCCGCCCCACGCATTCCAGGTCGAATTCGAAGTTCAGGCGGAAGCTGCGCGCGTCCCAGTTGGAGGAGCCGATCAGGCTCCATTCTCCATCCACCGTGCACAGCTTGGAATGATCGAAGGGTGGGTCGGTCAAAATCACGTCGGCGCGGATATGGCGAAAAAAGCGCAAATGGCCGCGCATCGCCCAGTCCATGATGTGCTGGTCGCTTTGGGAGGGCAGTACGATCTCAACCTTGACGCCTCGCAATCCGGCCTGCGCTATCAGGAACTGGAGCCGCGCATCGGGCAGGAAATAGGGCGTGACAATACGGATATGCTTGCGCGCCAGGGTCAGCGCCGCGCCTAGTACCAGTTCCAGCTTGTAGAGATCCGCGTCAGGGCCCGAGCGCAAGCCACGCGCGCAGACATGGCCTTTGGCCTCCAGCCTGGGCCACCAGAAGTCGTCATCCAGGACCTCGTCGGTGGTGAAAGTCCAATCATGGGCGAAGGCATCCATAACTTCGCGCACAGCCGGGCCCTCAAGGCGAAAATGCACGTCCTGCACGCAGACCTTGCAGCCCTGATGCAGGTCGTAGCCGGCGCCGATATTCATGCCGCCGGTGAAGGCGAGCGTGCCGTCCACCACCAGCAGCTTGCGGTGATTGCGCATATTCAAAAACGGCATGCGCCAGGGCAGCCATGTATGCAGGAAGCGCGCGGTGGGCACGCCGCCGGCCTGCAGCCGCGCCAGGATTTCAGGAAAGAAGTATCCGACGCCGATGCTGTCCAGCAGCACGCGCACTTCCACGCCGCGCTTGTGCGCCGCGATCAGCGCGTCGGCGAACTCGTGACCCGTGCGGTCGCTACAGAAGATATAGGAGGCGAGGGCGATGGATTTCTGTGCTCCGTTGATCGCCGCCAGCATGGGAGGGTAAGCCGCGTCTCCATTCTGCAGGATATCAAGCCGGTTGCCTGCGGTCAGCGGACTGGCATTGACGCGAGCGCCCACCTCACAAAGCAGCCGAATGTTGGGGGCGGCGTCCGGTTCGATCGCGCTGGGCGTGGCGCCGGTCTGGCGGTCGCTCAATCCACTCAGGCGCAGCGCGCGCCGTGTCACCCGGTTGATGCCGAACAGGTAATAAAGAATCGATCCCAGAAGGGGCGCCAGCCAGACCAAACCGATCCAGCCCAGCGCACCGCGCACATCGCTTTTCTTGAGCAGTACGTCGATGGTCACCGTCAGCGCCAGCAGGATATGCAGCGCCGCCACCACGCTTTCGACCAGTGGCGAAGACCATTCTATCGCGAAGGGAAACATTTCCCGCCCGTTTCCTGCTTTGGGGGTTGCAACCCGCTCCCCGCTTCCTCAGTTTAAATAGAGCATTTTCATCCCGGTTCCCATGTCGCCCAACAGCCCGAATCATGCCGCATTTCATGCCCAGGGGGGCATCCGCGTGGTCAGCTGGAATTTGCTGCGTCGGGTCGGCGCGCGGGTCGAGGACGTGGCGGCCCTGGTCAAGAGCAAGCATCCCGATCTATTGCTGCTGCAGGAATGCACCGAGGATATCGTCTCCTTGCCATCGCTGGTAGGCGGGCATTTCTTCCGCCATCCCATGCAGTCGCGCATCTACGGTCTGGCGGCCTGGAGCCCACACCCCTTTCCCCAGACCAACGCCATCCGCCTACCTGCCTCGATCCTGCCGGGCCGGGTGCCGCCGCGGCTGGCGCAGATCATCAGCTTCCACGGGATCACGTTTGCCAACGTGCATCTGAGCCACGGACAATTCCTGAATCGCTTCCAGTTGCGACACATCATCGAACAGATGGAAGGCCCCTCGGCTATTATCGGCGACTTCAATGCTGTTGGGCCGGTGGGTCTTCAGGGGTTTGCCGATATCGGGCCGCGGCGGCGGACCCATCGTGCCGCCAATATCGTGGCGCTGCGCCTGGACCGCTGCATCGCGCGAGATCTGGTCTGTCATGCCAGCGAGGTGTTGGACAAAGGCCCCAGCGATCACCATCCGATGGTATTGGACATGGTGGTGTCCGGTGCACTGCACCAGCCTTCGATAGAAGAAAGCGCTCTTCTGGGCGCTCTTTAAAAAAGAAAAGCCCGGTGACAGCCACCGGGCTTTCCAGCTTCACCGCGCCCCACGGGTGATAAAAGGCGCCGCAAATCTCCTGCGGTCAGCGCGTAACGCGGCTGAACCAGAGTTTCTTCAACAATGCGATCACCGGATTGGTGGTGTCCGACAACGGCCATGAGCGGCGGATCGCCAGCCCGGCTTCGGCATTGGTGCGCCAGGCGACACTGGCTTCATGCGCCATGCGCTCACGCATGTTCACCAGATAGAGGTGCTGGGGGAGCGTGCCGCTGTGATCGGGCAGTCCCACGCGCACGCCGCGCGGACCGGAGTCGCGAATGGTGCATTGCTGAGGGTTGCCGCCATCACTGCCGGCGATCAGGCCCGCAGCCAGCATTGGCTTGCGGCGGCCGTCGCGCTGTTCGTTTTCCGATGCCGGTACGCTGGTCTGTGACGTGTGCTGCATGCCGCTCCCCTGATCGAGCGAGGTTACGGCGTCACCATTAATCGCGACTTAAAGCCGTACATCTTGCGAAGGTTTTTGCGCAGCTTTCTGCGGCTTTTCTCTCTCAGACCTGACAAGTATGTCATTGAGGTTCCGTTAAGCCTGAATCTCCAGGGTGCGGGCGGTGCGCTCAAGGTTGGCGGCGGTATTGGCCAGCATTTCCACCAGCGGGCGTTCATCGCGATTGATGGAATGGGCCGCTTTCAGCCCGATAGTCTCCAGCTGGTCGGGCGATGCCGATAGCTTTCCGCACAGGGCTATTACCGGCTTGCCGCCCGCCCGCGCGCACAGGCCCTGGATCAGCTTGCCTTGCGCACTCTGGCCGTCGAGATGGCCTTCGCCCGTGATGATCACGTCGGCCTTGCGCGCGGCGGCATCGAATCCGGTCAGGTCGAGCACAATCTCAATCCCGCGCCGAAGCGTGGCGCCAAAGAAAACCTGCGCGCCATATCCCAGGCCGCCGGCAGCACCCGCGCCCGGCGTTTCGGCCATATCGCGCCCCAGTTGCGTCTTCACCTTTTCGGCGATGTGCTTCAGGCCATCGTCCAGAAAGGGGAGGGTCTGATCGGTGCCGCCCTTCTGGCGCCCATAGACATGGGCAGCGCCACGCGGGCCGAACAGAGGATTGTTGACGTCGCACAGTACTTCCATGCTGTCGAACGGTTCGGGTGCTGGGACGATCGTCGCGATCAAACCCAGATGCGCACCATCGGGCGGAAGGTCGTTGCCTTTTGCATCCAGGAATTTCCAGCCCAGTGCGGCCGCCGCGCCGATACCGGCGTCATTTGTGGCGCTGCCGCCGATCGCCAGGATCGCCTTGGCGGCGCCGCGCGCTTTTGCGTCCGCCAGCAACTGTCCGGTGCCGAAGGTAGAGGCTTTTAGCGGATCGCGTTCCTCCATGGTCAGGCGCTGCAGTCCACTGGCCTCGGCCATCTCGACCACGCAAGTTTTGCCGTCCGCCGACAGGCCATAGCGTCCGGTGATGATGCGGCCCAGGGGATCGGCGACTTGTGTTTCAATCCAGTGCAGGCCCAACGGAGCGCGCAAGACATCCAGCAGGCCTTCCCCCCCATCCGAAAGTGGCATCTCGGTAATCGTCGCGTCGGGATGGCTGCCGTGCAGCCCTTTGGCGATGGCATGGCAGACGCCCGCGGCGTCCAATGCGTCTTTGAAGCTGTCGCAGGCGACCAGGATATTCATGCGCTGCTTATAGCCGACAATTCAGCCGGCGAAACCGCCCTATGCCAGGAAGGCGATTTCTTCCGGCGTGGAGACGCGGCCCATCACCGCATTGCGGTGCGGGAAGCGGCCGAAGCGGGTGATGATGTCGGCATGGATTTTGGCATAGGCCAAGCCAGAGGCATCACCGCCATCGGCGCTGAGTTGCTCATACAATTCCAGCGAGCGAGCCTGTGACGCCGCATCTTCGTGATGCTGGAACGGCAGATAGAAGAACTGGCGCATCAATGCATCCGTCTGCTGGTGGAAGCCGCGGTCCAGCGCGCGTCCGGCCACGGCTCGCGCCAGCGCGTCGGTAGCAAAGGCATGCGCCGAGCCGCGATACAGGTTGCGGGAAAACTGGTCCGTCAGGATCAGCAGCGCCAGCGCACCGGCCGGGCTGCCCTCCCAGCCCGCCAGCTCTCCGCGCGATGCCGCCAGATGGGCCGCGCCGAAACGCTCGGCCAGCAGGCGGTCGAATTCGGGATCGGATGCGAACCAGCGCTTGGACCCGGCCTCGCGCCAGAAGCCGATCACGTCGTTGGGATCAATGTCGCTTGAAATACTGGACCTCTTGTTCGTGCTTTTCCGCAGCCTTGCGGGTCTTGAAGGTCCCCAGGTTGCGGCGCTTGCCGGTCTTGGGGTTCTTCTTGCGGGAATACAGGCGATACGCGCCCGAAGCCAGCTTGCGGATCATGACCTGTCCTTTCGTTAAGGGCAAAACACTTTGCGCTGGGCTCCGTTCCTGCTTTTCTCCTGCCATGATCCTGCGCTTCGCCATCGTCCTGGTCGCCTTGTTCCTGCTTCGCGCTCAGGCACCCGTCGACCGCAGCTTCACCGAATGTCCGGAATGTTCTGCCATGGTGGGCATCCCCGCTGGCAAATTCCTGATGGGCAGTCCGGCGCATGAGCCCGGGCGTTTCGATAGCGAAGGCCCCCAGCATGTCGTTACCATCAAGGCTTTCGCGCTGGCCAAATATCCGGTGACGAGCGAGCAGTTCCTGGCCTTCCTCAATGCCACCGGCTATCGGCCGCAGCCTTGCAATCCACTACTGGGCCTGGGTTGGCGACAATTGCAGCGCGGGTTGGCGGCCACACCGACCGATGTCGAGCCGCCGAAATGGCCGGCGGTCTGCCTGGATGTGCGTGATGCGCAGGCTTACGTGGACTGGATCAACGCGCGCGCCCGCGCCGCCCATCCCGAGATGGGCAATCGCAGCCCCTATCGCCTGCCCAGCGAGGCGGAGTGGGAATATGCCGCCCGCGCCGGTACCCACACCGTGCGCTGGTGGGGCGATGAGATCGGCGGCGCGCACGCCAACTGCAACGGCTGCGGCAGCCAGTGGGACAACAAGCTGCTGGCGCCGGTCGACGCATTCGCGCCCAACGGCTTCGGCCTGGTCGGAATGCTGGGTAATGCATGGGAATGGACGGCGGACTGTTGGCATCCGTCCTATGTGAACGCACCGGCGGATGGGCGGGCCTGGACAGACAGTTTTTGCGTCCGGCATGTCATTCGCGGCGGCGCCTGGAACAATGTGCCGATCTTCGTGCGCAGTGCTTCGCGCGTGGCTGCGGCAGAAAGCGGCGCGGACCAGGATTACGATTATTCAACACTGGCCGGTTTCCGGCTGGCGCGCGATCTACCGTAGCACTGCTTTCGGATCGAGATTGATGGTCAGGGTCTGCGCCCTGGGGTAATTGCCCGCCGGCAGCTGGATCGGCGATGCGAGCAGGGCCGCATCGCGTGCGCTGAGCGCCATGTCGCGGAACGGCGCATCGGTGTGCATGCGGGCCGCATCCACAATGGTCACGTCGTCGATCGTGCCATTGGAGAGCAGGTGAACCCTGACCAGCACGGGCAGATTGCGCGCGCCGGGGATCGAAAGATCGGGCAGCCAGCGCCGCAGGATCTGCGCGCGGATGAAATCCTTCAGCGCGTAATTGCCTTCGCCCGCGCCACTTCCCGCTCCGCCGGCCATGCTGGAATTGTCGGCGGTGGGCAAGGGCGAATCCTGCGTCTTCAATTGCGCCAGCGCGCGCAATTTGGCCGACAGTTCGTCTTCCGGCTCCTTGGTGCCTTGCGGGCTGGTGCCTTCCGGCACGGGGGCGCTTTCGGGATGGGCACGCGCGGTCTGCAGCCTGGCAGCAGGCGCGCTGTCGCCAGTGGACATGGAGCCCCCCAGCACCAGGTCGACGGGCAGGGCGCGCAGCACGGTCTTCTGCATCTCAGGCCGCTGGGCGACGTACCACAGCGCCAGCAGCAATGCTGCGCCATGCAGGACGACCGAAAGGGCCGCGCCCTTCCAGTCCCGCTTTTCCGTCCTGGCGGTGAACAGTGCCTCCATGGCCGCCACTCTAGGAATTAACCGGCCGCTGCGCTATTGGACGAACATGAAGATAAAGCTTTACCAGAACGATCTGCCCGACGGGCTGGACCTCGGTCCGGTTGTCGCCATCGATACCGAGACCTTGGGGCTAAACCCGTTCCGCGACCGCTTGTGCCTGGCGCAGTTGTCGTCCGGCGATGGCATATGCCACGCCGTGCAGTTCGCGGTCGGCCAATATGCGGCGCCCAATCTGAAACGCATGCTGGCCGATCCGAACGTCACCAAGCTGTTCCACTTCGCGCGGTTCGATATTGCCATGTTCCGGCGTTACCTGGGCGTAGACTGCAAGCCGGTCTATTGCACCAAGATTGCCTCCAAGCTGGTTCGGACGTACACGGACAAACACGGCCTGAAGGACCTGGTGCGCGAACTGCTGAATGTGGACCTGTCGAAGGAACAGCAGTCGTCGGACTGGGGTGCCAAGGAGCTGACGGAAAAGCAGCTCGCCTATGCCGCCAATGACGTCGCTTATCTGCATCAGCTCAAGACCGCGCTGGATGCGATGCTGGCGCGGGAAGGACGCACACACCTGGCCAGGGCCTGTTTTGATTTCCTGCCCAGCCGCGCCGAGCTTGATCTTGCCGGCTGGGAAGAGACCGACATCTTCGCGCATTAGATATCGCAATCTCGCATCTGCAGCATGAAGTTCCATGGTGCGGCAGCCTGCCGCACCATCTATAGTCGTTCCATCTGGAAGGTCCGCGGGTAACGCGACCGACGATGGAAACATCGCCAGGCCGGCGTCCCGCCCAAAACTTGGGAGAGGAACGCCATGTCTTCAAGCATCCGCAATCCGATCGAATGGAGTGGCGCGCAGCTGGTCAATGCCGCGCATGCCGCCGAAGCCATCGGTCACAGTGTCGATCACATGCGCGACACCGCGCATTCGCCCATGCCTGCGGTACGCACGATCTCGAATGCCGAAGTCTGGCAGTCGCTGCGCCAGGGCTTCGACGACTTCACCGCCTATCGCAGCGATGTGATCTTCCTGTGCTCCACCTATGCGCTGGTCGGGCTGGTCATGGCGCGCGTCGCTTTCAACATGGACCTGCTGCCTCTGCTGTTCCCGCTGGCATCGGGCTTCGCCATCATCGGGCCTCTTGCGGCCGTGGGCTTGTACGAGATGAGCCGCATGCGCGAGCGCGGCGCCGATGTGGGCTGGGCCAATGTCTTCGACGTGCTGAAGGCACCGGCGATCGCGGGCATCGCGGCGCTGGGCATGATCCTGATCGCGGTGTTCCTGGCCTGGCTGGCGGTGGCCTGGATGATCTTCGATGCCACCATGGGACCGGATCTTCCCACTTCGGCCAGCGCTTTTGCCCGCGACGTCTTCTTCACCCCGCAAGGCCAGATGATGATCGCACTGGGCATGGGTGTGGGCTTCTGCTTCGCGCTGCTCGCCATGATGCTGAGTGTCGTGTCCTTTCCCATGCTGGTGGACCGCGATGCAGGCCTCGACACCGCGATCCGCACATCCTTCCGCGCGGTCATCGCCAATCCCGGGCCGATGGCACTGTGGGGCCTTGTGGTCGCCGGTGCACTGCTGGTCGGCACGGCTTTCGTGTTCGTCGGCTTGATGGTGGCGGTCCCGGTGTTGGGTCACGCGACATGGCATCTCTATCGCAAGCTGGTGGCCTGACTGAACTTGCAGTGCTGGGCGTTTCGGGCGAAAATTGGCACGAAATTCGCTTAACGCCGCCGTAATCTGCGGCGCCCAGATTGCGGGCTCCATATTAGCCCATAAAAAACAAAGGCTTATATGAGCCCCTCCAAGGCCAAACTTTCCCCGGTTCCGGGCGCGTCCGATTTGGATGCGGCGCGCCGGGTGCTGACCACTGCCGCCCAGGCTCTTCACACCCTGGCCGATGCCCTGGATGGCGATTTCACCGCCGCCATCGACACCATGCTGGCCGCCAAGGGCCGAGTGATTGTCAGCGGCATGGGCAAGTCCGGCCATGTTGCCCGCAAGATCGCGGCCACGCTGTCGTCCACCGGCACACCGGCCTATTTCGTCCATCCTGCCGAGGCCAGCCATGGTGACATGGGCGCGATCACCAGCGCCGACGTGCTCCTGCTGCTGTCCTGGGGCGGGGAGACGGCCGAGCTGGCCGACCTGATCACCTATGCCAAGCGCAACCACAATCCGATCGTCGCCATCGGCGCCAATCCGGACTCGACCCTGATCAAGGCGGCCGATGTGAAGCTGGTCCTGCCGCGTGCACCCGAAGCCTGTCCGATGGGCATGGCGCCCACCACGTCCACCACCATGATGCTGTCGCTGGGTGATGCGCTCGCCGTGGCGCTGATGGAGCGCAAGGGCTTCTCGCCCGACCAATACCGCGATTTCCATCCTGGCGGATCGCTGGGCCGCGCGCTGATCCGGGTCAGTGACCTGATGCATTCGGGCGATGAAGTCCCGCTGGCGCGTGCCGACACGCCCTTGCGCGAGCTATTGCTGGTGATCGCTTCGGGCCGGCTGGGTTGCGTGGGCATCGTGAACGAAGCCGGAGCATTGGTCGGTATCGTCACCGACGGCGATGTGCGGCGCCATTTCGGCGCCGGCATCGACGACTGCAAGGCCGGCGACCTGATGACGGCCAATCCCAAGACGGCCGAGCCTGCGCAACTTGCGGCAGAAGCGCTGGCGCTGATGACGGACAAGAAGATCACCCAGCTGTTCGTACTGGAAGATGGCAGGCCGCTCGGCGTGATCCATATCCATGACTGTCTGCGCGCGGGGCTGGCATGATGGCTGCGGACGATCCGGGCTATGACTGGTCGGCCAGAATCCGGGGCACCGCGCACGAAGCCCTGCGCTATTCGAAATTTGTCGCCCTGATGAAGCGCCTGCTGTCGCTGGGCGCCTTCCTGATCATCGCTGCGGTGCTGGCATTCTTCTTCATCCAGCGCCAGCCGCGCCAGCTGCAGCTGGCCTATGAACGGCTGGGCCATATCGAAAACGACCTGACCATGGTCAAGCCGCGCCTCACCGGATCGGACTCCAAGGGAAATCCCTTCGTCATTACCGCCGACACCGCGGTGCAGGATGCCCATAACGCCAAGAAGGCCAGCCTGAAGAACTTGGAAGCCGACCTGTCGTTGGACAAGAATGGCTGGCTGAATGCGCGCGCAAAGACCGGGTTCGTGGACATGGCCTCGGGGCAGTTGGAGCTGAACGGCGGCATCTCGGTCTTCACCGACACCGGCTATGAGCTTCACTCCAACTCGGCTTCGGCCAATCTCAAGCAGAACATTATTCACGGTCACGAAACCGTGACGGGGCAGGGCCCCGACGGCACCTTGCGCGCCGACAGTTTCCATGCCGACCGTTCCACCAATCTTTTGACCCTTGCCGGTCATGTGCAGATGACCTTCTCCGGACCTCGCAAATGAAAAACCTGATCGCCTTTTCCGCCGCTTTCGCCGCCGGCGCCTGTCTGACCGGGGCGCTGGCCGCAGCGCCGCCGGCCAAGCCTGCCGCGCCATCCAGCAAGAATTGCGAGATCAATGTCGCGTCGGACAAGTTCACCGCCGACCTCAATGCCAAGACCGGCACCTATTCCGGCAACGTGATCGTCACCCAGTGCGATACCAAGTTGCGCGCCGACACCGTGCGCATCTCCACCTTGAACAACCAGGCCGACAAGGTGAATGCCAGCGGCAATGTGGTGGTGGATTCGCCAAAGTCCGGAACCGCCACGGGCCAGACTGGTGTCTATGACGTGCCCAAGAAGATGGTGACGCTGAACGGCAATGTGGTGCTGAAGAAAAACAAGGACGTGATGCGCGGCGCGCAGTTGACCATCAACCTGGCGACCGGCCAGGCGACGTTGGGAGGCGGCGTAAAGGGAACCGCGCAATCTGGTGGTCGTGTGCAAGCAGTGTTCAGCCCCAACTCCACTAACAGCAATTAAAGGCTGCCCAGCGAATGATCAGTCTTCATGCTTCCTTAAACACAAACAGGCATGGTTTTTGCCCATGAGCGATTTTGACGCCCAGAATGCAGGAAATGACGGCGATTCCGCCGGCGACGCGCTGCGCGTGGTCGAGGGCGGCAAGGGACTGGTCGTCAGTCGCATCGGCAAGAGCTTCAACAAACGTCCGGTGGTTCGCTCGGTTAGCCTTTCGTTAAAGCGTGGCGAGGCCGTGGGCCTGCTGGGCCCCAACGGTGCCGGCAAGACCACCTGCTTCTACATGATCACCGGCTTGATCCCGACCGACACCGGTTCGATCGAGGTCGACGGTCACGACGTCACCAAGCTGCCCATGTATCGCCGTGCGCGCCTGGGCATCGGTTATCTGCCGCAGGAAGCTTCGATCTTTCGCGGCTTGACCGCCGAACAGAATATTCGCGCCACCGCGGAACTGCTGGAACCAGATGGCGCCCGCCTGGAAGCCATGGTCGAGGCGCTGCTGGCCGAGTTCGGCATCACCCATATCCGCAACACCCCGTCGGTGGCGCTGTCGGGCGGCGAACGCCGCCGCGTCGAGATTGCGCGCTGCCTGGCCACGCATCCGTCCTACATTTTGCTGGACGAGCCCTTCGCCGGTATCGATCCCATCGCGGTGGGTGAAATCCGCGACCTGGTCAAGCATCTGAAGGACCGGGGCATTGGCGTGCTGATCACCGACCATAACGTCCGTGACGCGCTGGACGTGATCGACCGCGCCTACATTCTCCATGACGGCCGTGTGCTGAAGGAAGGCACGCCGACCGAGATCGTCAGCGACCGCGACGTGCGGCGTGTCTATCTCGGAGAAAAGTTCTCGCTGTAGGGCATCATGGCTGGGGTAGGTCAGAGACTCGAGATACGGCAGGGCCAGTCGCTGGTCATGACGCCGCAACTGCAGCAGGCGATCAAACTGCTGCAGCTGTCGAATATCGAGCTGGCCGAATACTGCGAAGCCGAGCTGGAAAAGAACCCGCTGCTGGATCGCGACGACCGCGAAGCCGCGCCCGTGAACGAGGCTGCCGAAACCGGCGGTGACTCCGTGGCAGGCGAACGCGCGGACGAAGCGCTGTCGCGCGAGGATTTCTCCAAAGCCTCCGACCTGGACCAAGCCGCGCACGACAACATTTATGACGGCGATATTCCGACCTCGAAAGCGGCGGAAGGCCCTGCGACCGGCAACCTGACCGACTGGACGACGGTAAAGTCCGGCAACGCCTTTGAAGGCGAGGACGGGCTGGAGTCCGGCATTGCCGCTGAAGCCTCCCTGAAAGATCATCTGGAGAACCAGCTCTCCATCGCCGCCCTTTTGCCGGAGGATCGCATGATCCTGTTGGCGCTGATCGATGCGGTGGATGAGACCGGCTATCTGCGCGCCGACCTGATGGAACTTACGACACGGCTAGGCACCGAGCTTGAAGACGTTCAGGCGGTGCTGGGCGTGTTGCAGGGCTTCGATCCGCCCGGCGTGGGCGCGCGAGACCTAGCGGAATGCCTGGCGCTGCAACTCAAGGCCAAGGATCGCCTGGATCCTGCCATGCAGGCGCTGCTGACCCGGCTGGACCTGGTGGCGCGCCGCGACATGAGCCAGCTTTCGGCACTGACTGGCTGCGATCACGAGGACGTGTCCGACATGATCGCGGAACTGCGCCAGTGCAATCCCAAGCCCGGCCTGGCCTTCGGCAGCGAGCCGGTGACACCGGTGGTGCCCGATGTGTTCGTGCGTGTGGGCCCCGATGGCGGCTGGCTGATCGAATTGAACTCCGACACCCTGCCGCGCCTTCTGGTCAACAACCAGTATTACAGCAAGATCAACAAGACCGCGCGCGACAAGGACAGCAAGAACTATCTGGCCGATTGCCTGAACAATGCCAACTGGCTGGTCAAAAGCCTGGACCAGCGGGCCAAGACCATCCTGAAGGTCGCCACCGAAATCGTGCGCCACCAGGACTCGTTCCTGACCCATGGCGTGCGCCACCTGCGCCCGCTGAATCTGCGCATCATCGCCGACGCCATCTCGATGCATGAATCGACGGTGAGCCGCGTGACCTCGAACAAATACATCGCCACGCCGCGCGGATTGTTCGAACTGAAATACTTCTTCACCGCCTCGATCCAGTCAGTGGACGGCGCGGAATCGCATTCGGCCGAAGCGGTGCGCGATCGCATCCGCGAGATGATCGAGAATGAGGAACCGCGCGAGATTTTGTCCGACGATCGCATCGTCTCGCTGCTCACCGCTGATGGCGTGAACATCGCGCGCCGCACCGTCGCCAAGTATCGCGAAGCACTGCGAATCCCGTCGTCGGTCGAGCGCCGCCGCCTGAAGGCGGGCGCCGCGCCCCAAGCCGCTTACCGCTGAAAAACCCGCCTGTTTACCGCCTCCCGGAGTCAAGATTGACTTTGCGGGATGCCGGGCCTATGAACCCGCCGCTTCTGAGCAGGGGCCCCTGAAAAGGCCATAAACGCACGATCCGCGCGGGCGTATCACGCAGGCGGACCTTCACCGGGATCCTTGATGAACATCGCCGACCTGCTCGTGCCCGATGCCGTTATTCCGGCGCTGAAGGCACAGACCAAGAAGCAGCTTTTGCAGGAACTCGCGAGCCGCGCGCACGGCCTGACGCGCCTGTCCGAACGCCGCATCTTTGAGACCCTTGTCGAACGTGAGCGTCTTGGCACCACCGGCGTAGGTTCCGGCATCGCCATTCCGCACGGCCGCATGGCCGAAGCCAAGACCATCAGCGGCATCTTTGCCCGCCTGGAACACGCCATCGACTATGAAGCGGTGGACAGCCAGCCGGTTGATCTGGTGTTCATGCTGCTGGCGCCCGAAAACGCCGGTGCCGATCACCTGAAGGCGCTGGCGCGCGTGTCGCGCCTGCTGCGCGACAAGCAGACGGTGGAGAAGCTGCGCACGGCGTCGAGCGCCGAAGCCATCTATTCCATTCTTACCGGCGCCAAGGATGGCGCCGCCACCGCCGCCTGATTATTTCAGGACGCTGATCTTCCTGATCAGGATGGGATCGACCGGCGCCTGGCCCGGCATCGGTCCGTCATCGCCTACCGGGACATTGCCGATGGCATCCACAACCTCCATACCCGCCGTCACCTGACCGAAGACGGCATACCCAGTCGTATTTCCGGGATCGCTCGGGCTGTGGTCGAGCTGCGAGGTATTGTCGTCCAGGCTGATGAAGAACTCGGGTCCGGCGCTGTCAGGCGCGGCGGCGCGGGCCAGGGCCACGGTACCACGCAGATTGTGCAGCCCGTTATTGGCTTCCAGCGGCACGGGCTTGGGCACATAGCCGCGGCCTTTCATGTGCGCTTCCCAGCTTCCCATTTGGATCACGAAGCCCTTGGCGACGCGATAGACCACGGTGCCGTCGTAGTGCTTGGCCTTCACGAACTTCAGCACATTGGCGACGCTGACGGGGGCGTGCGCGCTGTCAAGCTGGAGCGTGATGTCACCCATGGCGGTGGAGATCAGCAGGCGAGGGCCGGTCATCGGCGGATTGGTCGGCGCCGCTGTGACCGCCTGCGGCACGGGCTGGTCGGCGGGCGCGGCGGGTTGGGCTTCCTGCGCCAAGGCGGGCGTCGTGGTCAGGACGGCGGCAAGAATGACGTAGCGCATGAAAATCTCCTTATGCGCCACCATAGCGGCCAAACAAAAAAGCCGGCAAGCATGGCTTGCCGGCTTTCATGTCTTTCAGTCCGCTCGCTTTAATGCACGCTCACCGGCGTGAGTTCGTTCTGCAGCGCCGCGCCATAGGCCGACGCATAGCCATCCGTGAAGCCCAGCACACTGCCGTCTTCAGCGTGAAGGACATAAAGCTTCATGCCGGCGGGAAGGTCGATGTTGGCGGGAATAAGGCCAAGACGGTGCGCCTCATCGCTGCCGGTCGGTTTGATATAGGCGATGCCGCGGCTGACAAAGATGCCTTCGTCCAAGTCTTCGCGTTCCAGTCTGTCCGTCATGATACGTCTCCAGTCTTAATTTCTACGGTCCTGACAGAGGGGTGGATCTCTTTGCGGACCAAATCGACCTTCAGCAATCCATTTTCCAACGCGGCAGTGGAAACTTCGATGCCGTCTGCCAGCACGAAGCTGCGCAAAAATTGTCGCGCCGCGATGCCACGGTGAAGGAACGTTTTGCCTTCGGCCTCCGTCTGCTTGCCGCGAACGACCAGCTGACGGTCTTCTTCGGTGACGCTGAGTTCGTCTTTCGAGAAGCCTGCAACGGCTAGGGTGATGCGGATGCCGCCGTCGGAAAGAGCCTCGATATTGTAGGGCGGATAGCTGTCGCCCGCGCTGCGCGCGGTGCGTTCCAGCAGTCTTTCCAGATGCTCAAAGCCCAGCAGATACGGGCTTCCAAATGTCGTATGTCTGTTCATCTTCAGCCCTCCCTTCGCGAGCGGCTGCCATGACCAAAGGCCCCCTGCGGGCACCCGGTCCTGTCTGATATGGTTGCGCTTCGTTCTCATTCAAGGCGTGTTCCGGAACCGGAACAGCTCCAGGTTGTCCATGCTGGTGATCCTCGATGACGGGCCGCGGCGGGTGTTTCAGCGCCCCAGCCGGGTGATCATGGCCGACCACTCGGAACAGGTGCCGGCCGCTCTGGCGGCCATTGGGGAGGCGCTGGATTGCGGCCGCTTTGTGGCCGGGTGGCTGGGCTATGAGCTGGGCTATGCGCTTGAGCCAAAGCTGGCACGGGCCACGGAAGTACCCCTTCTAAGGCTAGGGGTATTCGAAACACCGCAGACCGAAGCGCCGCCCGTCCGGGGCCGGGCTTATGCCGGGCCGCTGACCCCGGAATGGCACCGCGAGGCCTATGCGCAGCGCTTCGACAGGGTCAAAGGCTATATCGCGGCAGGCGATGTCTATCAGGCGAACCTGTCATTCCGCGCCCGTTTTCCGTTCTTCGGCGAACCGCGTGCGCTGTACGAACAGCTGCGCGGCGAAAGCGGCGCGGGTCATGCCGGCTTTGTCGACGACGGGGAGCGCCAGGTGCTGAGCCTGTCGCCGGAATTGTTCTTCGATCTGGCGGCCGATAGGTCGATCACGGTGCGGCCAATGAAAGGCACCTTGGCGCGCCAGGGCGATGATGCGGACGGGCGGGCCAGGTTAGCCGCCAGCGTGAAGGATCGCGCCGAGAACCTGATGATCGTGGACCTGATCCGCAACGACCTGTCGCGCATCGGTTCGGGCGTGACGGTCAGCGACCTGTTCGAGATCGAAACTTATCCCACCCTGCACACGATGGTTTCGACGGTGACCGCGAAAACGCGCGGCGATGCGCGGGTGGCGGATATCCTGCGGGCACTCTTTCCGTGCGGATCGGTGACAGGCGCCCCCAAAATTCGCGCAATGGAGATTTTGCATGCGCTGGAATCGTCGCCGCGCAGCGCCTATTGCGGGGCTGTGGGATGTTTTGCACCGGATGGCTCGGCCCGCTTCAACGTCGCCATCCGAACCTTGACCATCGAAGGTGGGCAGGGCGAACTGGGTATCGGCGGTGGCGTGGTGCAGGACTCCCAACGTGACAGCGAATATGACGAGTGCATTCTGAAGGCGCGCTTCTTCACCGCTGTGCGCCGGCCATTGGAATTGATCGAGACGCTCAGATGGGACGGCGATTTCGTGCGCGCCGACGCGCATCTCGCGCGCATGGGGGCATCGGCCAAGGCGCTGGGGCTTCCTTTTGCAGAAGATGTGGCGCGCGAAGCATTGAAGCGGGCGGTTGCGGATCGCAGCGGCCCAGCGCGGGTGCGCTTGACCCTGAACGAACTGGGCGCGGCCAAGGCTGCGGCCTTCGAGTTGCCGCCCGATCCCGAACGCTGGACCTATGCTCTCGCGCCGGATCGTACGGACAGCGCCGACGCCTTGTTGCGCCACAAGACGAGCTGGCGAGATCTGTATGACCGAGAGCACACGGGCGTGGATGAGGTCCTTTTCTGCAACGAACGCGGCGAACTGACCGAGGGCGCGCGCAGCAACGTCTTCATCAAACGCGATAGTATGCTGCTGACGCCGCCGCTGGACGCCGGCGTGCTGCCGGGAATCTTGCGCGCCGAACTGATCGAACAGGGCAGGGCGCGGGAAGCAACGCTGACGCCAGACGATTTGAAGGGTGAAGTCTGGTTCGGCAATTCTCTGCGCGGACTTATCCGCGCTATCAGACCTTAGACGCCAGCGCCGACAGGAGCATCAGGGTCTGCGGCACCAGCCAGCCATCCACTTCGCTGAGGCGGCCTGCTGCGATGTCCGCGCCGATCGCCGTCTTGAGGTCGTCAGGCACGGTTTTGCGCAGGCGCGCCGCCAACGCGTCGGCGCTCGCTGTCTGGTGCGCTGCCTTGCCCAGGCGGGCGGCATATTCCCGGTCCACCAGCTTGCCCAGCAGGTCGTCATAGGGCGTGGGCGGATAGTGGTTCACGAACAGATCGGTGAAGCGATACAGCCCCGCGGCCACAGCGACGCCGATGGCTGCAACCCCGGCGATGAACGCCCGGCGCTTCATGCCGTCACCTTTTTCAGATGATCGGCCAACCGCAAGGTCAGGGCGATCAGGTTCAGGGTTGGGTTGGAGGCGCCGTAGGACGGAAACACCGAGCTTCCGGCGATGAACATGTTGCCGATGCCATGCACCTTGCTATCGGCATCGACCACGCCACGCCTGGGATCGTCATGCATGCGCGTGGTGCCAAGGTGATGATGGCCCCATTCCATGTTCTTCAGCCACTCTTCGCGGCGGTGGCTGTTGATGCGCAGCATGCCGGCTTTGGAAGCCAGCAATTGACGCCCGAATTCCTCCAGCGTCCGGCGGTAGCGTGCGAAATCCTCATCGGCGATGGTCATGTGCAGCTTCAGCCGCGGCAGGCCCAGTGCATCTTTCTCATCCGTCAATGTCAGGCGGCGGTCTGGATCAGGGATCAACTCCATGCCGCAGCCCAGCGAGTAGGCCTTGGCGCGGGACGCGTCGACGCCAAGCGCGATGGCGGTTGTCACAACGGCGGCCCTGCCGGTGTCATCCAGCTCGACCGGCTGCTCGATGGTGGTGAGTGATCCGGCCACCTGCGCCTTCTTCATGAAATCGGGCGTGGGTGCAAACGTAGCGCGCACCACTGCGCCGTCGTCCATGGTGATGTTGCTGCCATAGCAGCCTGCCAGCGGCCCGCCGAACGAAACCAGGGTGGCGACATCGCGCGGCACGGGATTGTCGGCGAAGAAGCGCCCGACCAGATCGTTCTGGTTGCCGATGCCGGTGTTCATGACGTCGTTCGACGCCAGCAGCAGACGCGCATTCTCCATGCCGCCGCAAGCCAGCACCACCCAACGCGGCTTCACGGTGAAACGCTTGCCGTTCAGGGTGGCGAGATCCAGGTGATCCACGCTCTGCGCATTGGCTGCCAGGCGAATGCCGGTGATGTTGGCATGCAGATAGGTTGTGACGTTGCGCGCTTCCTTAAGGCCTTCGGCATAGCGATTGCCAAACGCGGTGGGCAGCACGTCGCCGCGCGTCTTGGAGAACTGAAACCAGCTGGTGTAGATGCCACCATCGCCGATGTTCAGCAGCGGCTCCTTGATGACGTCGGCGCTCTTGTCATAGACCCATGGCCCGGCTTCGACCCGCGCCTGCGCGCGCGCGAAATAGGGGTCCAGCGCGGTGCGCGCGAAAGGCCAGCCGGAATGCGGCACCCAGCTGCGCGGCGCGAAGTCGATGGCGTCCATCGGCCGACACCAGCCGCCCCAATGGTTGGTCCCCCCGCCCAGATAGCGCAGCCGCCCCGCATCCAGCGCGACATAGTTCACGCCGTCGATGCTGCCGTCGTACATCTTCTGTGCGGCGGAATCGAAACCCATGCCGCCGGATTCCAGCAGCGCGACCTTCAGATGCGTTCCCGCCAACGCCAGTGCGAGCGAAATGCCGGCAGGCCCACCGCCGATAATGGCGAGGTCGGGCGTCAGTTCGGTGCCGGAAGGAATTGTGCGGGCGTCGATCAGGGCGGTCAAAGCGGGAAATCCGAAGGCGTAATGGGAGTTTAAGGGCGCTTTGCCAGCAGGTCTTGTCCTAATTGTGTCGGACTAGACGTCCTCGGTGTGACCGACATTGAAGCCGCCATCCACCGCGATCGCCTGGCCGGTGATCCAGCTTGCCTGATCCGAAATCAGGAACAGCGCCATGTACGCGACGTCCTCCGGCTCGCCCAGCCGGCCCAGGGGATGTAGCGCCGTCAGCTTGGCGCGGCGTTCCGGCGGCAGGTTGGCCAGCAACGGCGTATTGACGAAGCCTGGGCACAGGCAGTTTACGCGCACTTTGTCGGCGGCGTAGTCCATCGCCATGTTTTTCGTCAGCGAGATGATCGCGCCCTTGCTGGCGCTATAAGCGGCGCGGTTGCGCGTGCCGGTGGTCGCCACGCCCGAAGACAGATGCAGGATCGCACCGCCGAACGCGCGCAGATGGGGCAGGGCGTATTTGGAGACCAGGAAGGCGCCGCGCACATTCACCGCCATTACCGCGTCATAGTCGGCCATGTCGGCTTCGGTGACGGTCGCGCGGCGTGCGATGCCGGCGCTGTTGACCACCGCATCGATGCGGGTCAGACCGCTCAGCGCGCGCTTGACGCTGTCCTCATCGCTGATATCGCAGATGCGGCTGGTGGCGAAGGGGCTGGCGACGCGATCCAGCGCCGTGATGACCGCGCCTTCGGTTTCCGCGGCCTTGGCAATGGCGAGTCCCAGGCCTGAAGCTGCACCGGTGACGACGATGTGTTTGGTGGAAAAGCGCATGGCCCGTCATAGACGGGCCATGCCTGCATTTCAACGATAGGGGCGTTAGCGCGCGCCGCCGGCGGCGAAGATCTGTTCGCCCGTCAGCCAGCCCGATTCCTCGCTGGCCAGGAATACCGCGACCTTCGCAATGTCATCCGGCTGGCCGACACGACCCAGGGGCGTAGTGGACGCGATATGGTTCGCCATGTCGCTGCCGATGATGCCGGCCGTATGGGTACCCTCGCTTTCCACCAGGCCGGGATTGACGGCGTTCACGCGAATTTTGCGCGGGCCCAATTCGGCTGCCAGCGTCTGCGTGATGACATCCAGCGCGCCCTTGGTCCCCGAATAGACGGACGAGCCAGGTAGCGCCAGGCGTGTGACGGTCGAGGACACGTTGATCACCGCGCCGCCGTCATTGAAGTTCTTCAACGCCTCGCGCGTGGTCAGCAGCACGCCCCAGACATTGGTGTCGTACTGGCGGCGATATTCGTCCTCGGTCACTTCGGTGATCGGGACGAACTTGTAAACGCCGGCATTGTTGACCAGCACGTCGACCTTGCCGAACGCCTTGGCGGTTTCCTCGAATAGCCGCTTCACGTCGGCCTCTTTCGAGACGCTGCCCTGGACCGCGATCGCCTTGCCGCCGGCCTTGACGATTTCGGCTACGGCCTTGTCGGCGCCGGCCTTGTCCGAAGCGTAATTGACAACGACGTGGGCGCCTTCCGCGCCCAGCGCCTTGGCAATGCCGGCGCCGATGCCTTTGGAGGCGCCGGTCACGACGGCCACCTTGCCCTGAAGTTTCTTGCTCATGACGGTACTCCTCAATGGTTCGATAGTTAGATGATTATCGAATCATAGGGATCAAGGGGGCGGGCCCGCTTTTTCCATCTTCCCGCTAAAGCTTTGAAAGGCTTTCCAGATAGGCGTCCAGCACTGGCCGCACGATAGAAAGCTTCATGAACTTGCCTTCCATCCGGGTCTCCACCAGGCCGGCATTCTCCAGCTCCTTGATGTGGTGGGACAGGGTGGCGGCGGTGACGTCCTGCCCTTCACGCAGGGCCGCGCAGGTGGAAGCTCCGGCCTGGCACTGGCCGATCTGGCGCAGAATATCGACCCGCCGCGGCTCGGCGAGCGCCTTGGCGATCAGGCCCAGCTGACGTTCTGACAATTTCACATCCATGCCAGGAAAGTGGCCCCCGGAACCGTTGGAAACAAGAGCGGGATCGGTACGGGTTCGGGCCAAGATTTAATGTCCTTTGGAGGGAACGGGTTGGTGACTCGCGGCTTGCCTAGGTTCGCGCATCGTGGAGGCTTTCATGCGGGTTGTTCCTGCCGTCATCCTGTCTTTCGCCCTGGCGTCGTCCCAGGCGCTGGCCGTTGAGAACCAGGGTGCTCTGCCAGCCGGCAAGCCGGCCGGCGTAAAGCAGGCCGATCTGTCCACACCCGGCTTTCTGATCTTCGCGGGTATTGCCGTTGTCGCCGCCGGTATTGCCATCGCGGTGTCCAACGGCAATGGCAACAACGCGCCCCCGGTCGTCTCAACCTCCACGACCTCTCCGTAACGGGGGCGTAGACACCGGCCACACGTCCTGGCCGGATGTTTCTCGCATGACAGCACGCCGCGCTTGCCCCTAATCTGCGCGCCCGCAAGGGCGTGGGCAGCAGGGGCAAATCATGAAATGGATGCCGGGAATTCTGGCGGGCATGCTGGCGCTTGTACCGTTGGGGATGGCGGCGGAAGCGCCAGCCGCAAAGACCCCGGTGGAGGCGTTTGGCGCGCTTCCGATCTTCACCCACGCGCACCTCTCGCCAGATGGCAACCATCTGGCAGCGATCCAGTCCTACAAGGGCCGGCCCGTGGTGGTGATCTACAATTTGCAGGCGCCGCCGGGCACCGTGCCGGCTATTGTGGAATCGCCGGAATGGTTCGTCGAGAACATACGCTGGGTGAAGAACAACGTTTTGGTTCTGAACGTAAAAAGCAGCCAGCGGGCCGTTGATGGCAACTTGCGTACCTGGGTGCGCGCGATCGCGGTGGATGCGGACGGCAAGAATGGCCGCATCCTGATGAACAACGAAAAGACCCTGGACAACAACACCTACACGGCCAGTGTCATCGACATTCTGCCCAATGATCCCGATCACATCCTGATGACGCTGTTCAGGTTTCACGGTGTCGGCTCCTTCAACACGGCCTATGGCGATCAGGCATTTCATCTGGATGTATTGAGTGTCGATGTGAAAACCGGAACGTCCCATGTTTTGCGGGAGGGGCGGGAAGACACGATCGAGTGGTTCACCGACGGCAACGGCGCAATCGTCGCGCGACTCGATCGCAATGACCTGTCGCGAAAGGAGAAGCTGTTTCTCTATTCCGGCGGTGACGAACGCCTTGGCGGGACTTTTGACTCAGGCGGCGACAGGGATTCCGGCGTTGCAGGCTTGAGCGAGGATGGCAAGGCGCTGATCCGGCAGGTGAAAGACAAGGGTTTCGACATGCTGGTGCGGGACGATCTTGAGACCGGCAAGGAGACCGACCTGTTTATTGCTCCGGGCTACGACGTTGGCGGCACGATCGAAGACGAATGGACCGGGCGTGTGGTGGGCGTGACCTATGATGCGGACAAGACGGAGTATCGCTTCCTGGACCCCAGGCGCGAGGCGCTTCAGCGCGGCATCGAGCAGGCTTTTCCGGGAAAGTCCGCAGGGATCGTTTCCAGCAACATGGCTGCCGACAAGCTTGTCGTCTATGTGAACGGGCCTGATGTCCCGCCGGTTTTCTATCTGCTGGATCGCACCACCCACAACATGCGTCCTGTGGCCTTGCCCTATCCGACACTGGTCACGGTGGCCTTGGGCGAGATGAAGCAGCATGACTATGTCGCGCGCGACGGGCTCGCCATTCATGCCTATCTCACGTTGCCGCCCGGAAAGCCCGCCGCGAATCTGCCCTTGGTGGTCATGCCGCATGGCGGCCCCGACGCCCGCGACAAGATCGGCTTCGACTGGTGGGCGCAATTTCTGGCCAACCGGGGCTATGCGGTGCTGCAGCCCAATTATCGTGGCTCCGCCGGCTATGGCGAGGCTTTTACCCAGGCCGGTTTGCGCCAATGGGGACTCAAGATGCAGGACGATATCTCCGACGGCGTGAAGAAGGTCGTGGCGGAAGGCATCGCCGATCCCAAGCGGGTGTGCATCGTGGGCGCCAGTTATGGAGGCTATGCCGCGCTGGCGGGAGCTGCCTTCACGCCCGATCTCTATGCCTGTGCCGTGGCGGTAGCCGGGGTCTCGGATCTGCCGCTGATGCTGCGCACCGAGCATCGGTTCTCCGGTGAAGAATCCAAGACCTCTTTGTTCTGGGCTACCCGCATAGGCAGCTCGGATGAGAATTGGGATCAGCTTGTGGCGACATCGCCGGCACGCCATGTCGACAAGGTTCGCGCGCCGGTGCTGCTAATCCACGGCGAAGGCGACACAACCGTGCGCATAGACCAGAGCGAAGAGGTGGCCGATGCCCTGAAGTCGGCGGGCCGCAAGGTGGAATTCATCCGGATTCCCGGCGAAGACCATTATCTCAACAAGACGGAAACGCGTGTGCGCATCCTGACGGAGACAGAGCGGTTTCTGGAGCAGAATATCGGAAAGTAGAAGCCCCCACGCATCGCTGTGGGCTGTCGGGCATTCGTAAATTGTTCGGTGGTTCGCCCGACGTGCCTGGCGATGGGATTGAATGGTGGAGCCAAGCGGGATCGAACCGCTGACCTCCTGCATGCCATCCTATCTGACAGGTAACGATTTCAATCGCTTAGCCGAAGAGTTTGGTCGATTTCATACCAAAGCACACGCAAAATCGGACTGCCTTCTCGAGCAGACAGGAGTTTTGCCGTTTCGTTGACCTGCACGATTTGACGGAACCGCTCGGTACCAATTATCGAATGCCGCTAATATCGATCATATGAACTCTGTGCACCTGGGTTACGGCCGGATCTTTCATCATGCTCATCACGCTTCCGATGACAGGATCCGAGACAAGGGTTTCGCAAAGAGAAACCAACTCGTCCATACGGTCGATTACGAAGGGCCAGTCGACCATTGTCACAGCTCTGCCGGGCACAAAATTATAAGTAACACTTTTCCAATTTATGGTTTCGGTATTGCCGCTTTTGGGCAGATAGACTCCGTTGTTATGGACGGTATTTCTAACCAGCCGTAGCAAATCCAGGAGCTCGCACTCAGACTCATATTTTCGGCTTAGCTTGGACTTCAAAAGGCATTCGTAGACCGACTTAAATTCGCCGGTGCTACCGTTTGCAGCTGTTGGATCCAACTCTTTAAGGATAACCCGCAGGCTTGACTCGACAGCGGAGAACGCGCTGAGGACTAAAGATATCCGCAGCATGTCGACAAAGTTCTCTAAGGTCTGCTGGCGCCCTGTGCCGACTAGCCCTGGACAATTGGCACTCCACCAGCCCTCGTATTGCAGGTATTGGGCGACCAACGCCATTCCCAGTTGGGCGTTGACTGCTGCCGCGCAGAGTTTTCCGAATGTGGTGATGCGCACATCGTCGTTCGGATCGATGAATCCACGCTTGTTGATTTGTGCGGCGTAAGTCGCGGCCGTGCGATGCTGCAGGCCCTGAAGCAAGCGAGAAAGTTCTGAAAACGGACTGTTGGGCAAAAATCCTCCGGTCGAAGACCGTTCAGGCCATAACATTCCGTTGCGATGGTAACCACCGTCGTCCTGCTTGGAATGCAGGAGGGCGGCGGTTCTTTGTTGCGGAAAACGTTGGAGATTTTTTTGCGGATCGCGACTTTCCTAAGTCTCACGGTCGCACGCGTGCGACTAAAAAGGCGCAAAAAATCCCACCTTTTGAGCAGAATGTTTTGACCTAAGATATTGAAATATTTTGGAAACTTTGGTGGAGCCAAGCGGGATCGAACCGCTGACCTCCTGCATGCCATGCAGGCGCTCTCCCAGCTGAGCTATGGCCCCGTACCAATCAAGGGAGCGTCTGGTATCCGATCCCTGCAGAAAAAACTAGAGGAAACTCAGTTCTCGTCCTTGGAAATGCCGGGATCGATGATGCCGGAGACATCGTCTTCCTCGTCCTCGACTTCGCCCAACAGGTCGTCGTCTTCCTCGTCCTCGTCGTCCTCGACTTCGACATCTTCGATGTCGGCGCCTTCTTCGTCGGCGTCACGCACCGACATGCCCGATTCCGCCTCGGCTTCTTCTTCTTCGGCTTCCTCGTCTTCGTCTTCGCCTGTGGCGCTCACGTTCAGCGGCGCTTCTTGGACTTCGGCGGCTTCTTCTTCCTCTTCCTCGGCTTCGGACTCATTGTCCTCGTCCTCGTCGTCCTCATCTTCGTCGTCGGAATCCTCGGCGGCGACCGCACCGGCGTTGGCGGGTTCTGCGACGCGGCTGCGGCGCTGCTTGAACAGGGCCTCCGGTTCATAGCTGAAGCCGCACTTCGGGCACTCGATCGGACGCTTCGTCAGGTCGTAAAAACGCGAAGCGCAGCTCGGGCACTGCCGTTTGGTTCCAAGATCTGCCTTGACCAAGATGGATGTTCCCGTGAAAGAAGGGTTGTTTGGAGGGGCGCGTTTGCCACTTCCCGGCCCCCCTGTAAAGGTCTTTCGAAGCCCCTGATGGACAACGCCAATCCCGCCCCGCTGGCCGCCCGCCGCTCCGGCCCCCTGACAGGCACCGCCCAGGTCCCCGGCGACAAATCCATTTCCCAGCGCGCCCTGATCCTGGGTGCCCTGGCCGAAGGGGAAACCCGCATTTCCGGCCTGCTGGAATCCGGCGACGTGCATTCCACAGCCGGGGCGCTCAGGGGCTTCGGTGCCGAATTGATCCAGGATGGGCCGGGGCGCTGGCGGGTTCGGGGTACCGGGGTCGGCAACTGGAAAAGCCCCACTTCGGAACTGGATTTCGGCAATTCCGGCACCGGCTCGCGCCTGGTGATGGGCGCCATGGCCACCACGCCCATTTCGGCCGTCTTCACCGGCGACGCCTCCCTGAAGTCGCGCCCCATGGCGCGTGTGGTCGAACCGCTGCTGGCTTTCGGCGTCACGTACGAAGGGCAGGGCTCCAAGGTGCTGATGCCGCTCACCCTGCACGGCGCCAGGGACGCCCAGGCGGTTTCGACCGAGGTCAAGACCGCCAGCGCCCAGGTCAAGTCTGCGCTGCTGCTGGCCGCGCTGAATGCCCAAGGCACCACACACATCCACCAGAAGGTGCTGACCCGCGATCACAGCGAGAAGATGCTGAAAGCCTTCGGCGCGCACATCCACGTCACGCCCTGCAGCCAGGGTGGTGAGGCGATCACCGTTGAAGGCCCGGCGCGCCTGCATGGCTGCACCGTGGAAGTGCCGCGCGATCCGTCTTCGGCGGCTTTTGCCATCGTCGCGGCGCTGATCGTGCCTGGTTCGCGCATCGAGCTGCCGGCAATCCTGCTGAACCCGCGCCGCACCGGCCTGCTGGATACGCTCAAGGAAATGGGCGCCCATATCGACATCAAGAATGTCCGCTCAAGCGGCGGCGAGGAAATCGGCGACCTGGTGGTGCACCACTCCACGCTTTATGGCGTGACGGTGCCAGCCAGCCGTGCAGCCTCGATGATAGACGAATACCCCATCCTGTCCGTAGCGGCGGCCTTCGCCCACGGCCAGACCCACATGCATGGCCTGGACGAGCTGCGGGTGAAGGAAAGCGACCGCCTGGCTGCGATCGTGGCTGGCCTGAATGCCAACGGGGTGCAGACCGACGTGGAAGGCGACGACCTGACCGTCACCGGCATGGAAGCAGTGCCGGGCGGTGGTGTGGTGACCACCCACATGGATCACCGCATCGCCATGAGCTTTTTAACGATGGGATTAGCGTCGCTGAAACCCGTGACGGTGGATGACGTCACCATGATCGCCACCAGCTTTCCCGAATATCAGGACTTGATGCGCGGCCTGGGCGCCCATATGGACGCGCCATGAGCATCGTGATCGCCGTCGACGGCACCGCCGCGAGCGGGAAGGGCACCTTGGCCAAGAAGCTGGCCCAGCATTTCGGTTTCGCGCATCTGGACAGTGGTGCGCTCTACCGGCTGGCCGCGCACAGCGTGCTGGAAGCCGGTGGCGATCCCGCCAGCGAGGCCGACGCGCTGAAGGGCGCCCAGACCATCGATTTCAATTTGGCGGGTGACCCGCGCATCCGCACCGACATCGTGGGCAAGGCCGCAAGCCAGGTTGCCGCCATCCCGGCGGTGCGCCAGGCGCTGCTGGACTTCCAGAAGAACTTCCTCGCCCATCCCCCGGGCGGCAGTCCGGGCGCGGTGATGGACGGCCGCGACATTGGCACCGTCATCTGCCCCACCGCCACCGCCAAGCTGTATGTGGACGCTGATGTCGAGGTCCGGGCCCGCCGCCGCTGGTCGGAACTCAAGGCCATGGGCATCCGCCGGGCCGAGCAGGATGTGGTGGCAGAACTCGCCGCCCGGGATGCGGCGGACAAATCGCGCCCGATTTCCCCGCTGAAACAAGCGGATGACGCCGACTTGCTGGATACCACCGATTTGGGTATAGACGCGGCGTTCGCGGCAGCCCTCGCTTTGGTTTCTCCCAAGGTGGACGGCGCGCTCAAGGACCGCCACAGGGGCTAAGGAGGCCCGGCGGACTTAAGGGCATCCCGCTTACCCAACCCAAAACCAACCCGCCCAGGGACCGTCAGGTCATGGGAAGTCCGCCACGGCGCTGCCGCTGGTCGGCATGACGACTGTTAGGACTGATTGAATGGCTCGCGCCGCTACCAAGGACCGTACTGAAGCTTCCATCGCCACTCCCTCGCGCGAAGATTTCGCCGCGATGCTGGAGCAGAGCTTCGAAACCCAGAGCCCCCAGGAAGGCTCCGTCATCAAGGGCACCATCGTCTCGATCGAGAATGATTTCGCCATGGTGGACGTCGGCCTCAAGACCGAAGGCCGCATCTCGCTGAAAGAATTCGCCATGCCGGGCGTGCCTGCCGACATCAAGGTGGGCGATACGGTTGAAGTCTATCTCGAGCGAGTCGAGAACGCGTTGGGCGAAGCCGTGCTGTCGCGTGACAAGGCCCGCCGCGAGGAAAGCTGGATCAAGCTGGAGAAGGCCTTCAACGACCAGACCCGCGTCACCGGCGTGATCTTCGGCCGCGTCAAGGGCGGCTTCACCGTCGATCTCGACGGCGCCGTGGCGTTCCTGCCCGGCAGCCAGGTGGACGTTCGCCCGATGCGCGACGTCGGTCCGCTGATGAACCAGGCCCAGCTGTTCCAGATCCTGAAGATGGACCGCCGCCGCGGCAACATCGTGGTCTCGCGCCGCGCCGTTCTGGAAGAGCGCCGTGCGGAAGAGCGCACTTCGCTGGTCGCCTCGCTGCAGGAAAAGCAGATCGTCGAAGGCGTGGTCAAGAACATCACCGACTACGGCGCCTTCGTGGACCTGGGCGGCGTGGACGGCCTGCTGCATGTCACCGACATTGCCTGGCGCCGCGTTTCGCACCCGACCGAAGTCCTCTCGGTCGGCCAGACCGTCACCGTGCAGATCATCAAGATCAACCATGAAACCCAGCGAATCAGCCTGGGCATGAAGCAGCTGCAGACCGATCCCTGGGAAGGCGTCGCCGCCAAGTACCCGGTCGGCGTGCAGTTCAAGGGCAAGGTTACGAACGTCACCGACTATGGCGCGTTCGTGGAACTGGAGCCGGGCGTCGAAGGCCTGGTGCACGTGTCCGAGATGTCGTGGGTCAAGAAGAACATGGCCCCCTCCAAGCTGGTCACTCCCGGTACGGAAGTCGATGTCGCGGTCCTGGAAGTCGATTCCAACAAGCGCCGCATCAGCCTTGGCCTGAAGCAGACCCAGGAAAATCCCTGGAACAACTTCACCGCCAATCACCCTGCCGGCACCGTCATCGAGGGCGAGATCAAGTCGATCACCGAATTCGGCCTGTTCATCGGCCTGGATTCGGACATCGACGGCATGGTCCACCTGTCGGACCTGTCTTGGTCGAAGCCCGGCGAGGAAGCCATCAAGGACTACGCCAAGGGCCAGGTCGTGAAGGCCAAGGTGCTGGACATCGATATCGAGAAGGAGCGTGTCTCCCTCGGCATCAAGCAGCTCGAGAACGACCCGATCGACAAGGCCGGCCCGTCGGGCGGCGCCCTGCGCAAGGGTTCGGTCGTGACCGGCGTCATCACGGAAGTGAATGACGGCGGCATCGAGGTGGAGCTGGATGGCGGCGTGAAGTCGTTCATCCGCCGCGCCGACCTGAGCCGCGACCGCAACGAGCAGCGCCCCGAGCGCTTCGCCAAGGGCAGCAAGGTCGATGCGCTGGTTACCAGCGTGGACAAGGCGACCCGTAAGGTCAGCCTGTCGATCAAGGCCCGCGAAGTGGCCGAGGAGCGCGAGGCTGTCGAGCAGTTTGGCTCGTCGGACTCGGGCGCCTCGCTGGGCGACATCCTGGGCGCGGCCTTGAAGAAGAAGACCCCGGCCAAGAAGAAGGGCGAGGAAGAGTAATCTTCGTCCCAAACAGAACAATCAGGGCGCCGGTGTGCAACCGGCGCCCTTTTTGTTTGTTTGCACAGAATCATCCTAGATCGTTCCATTCGTAATCGAGGAGTTGAGAACATGGCGAAGAAGAAGAGCAAACTGGCCAAGCGTGCGGCCGAGCTGGAAGCCGCGATCATCGGCGGCGTGAACAGCGTCCTGGGCGTCAAGAAGGCCCCGGCCAAGAAGAAGCGCAAGGCCAAGAAGGCCAAGGTGGTGAAGGCCGCCAAGAAGACCGCGAAAAAGGCCAAGAAGTCGGCCAAGAAGGCTGTGAAGTCGGTCAAGAAGACCGCCAAGAAGGCCAAGCGGAAGGCGAAGCGCTAAACCGCGCCGACCTGCAGTTTGGGACAGGGGCGTCGTCCGAAAGGGCGGCGCCCCTTTCCTTTGGCCCATGCCTCGCTACAGTCCCCGCCAACCAGAACATTGAGGAGATGCGCATGATCCGACCAATCCTGATGGCCGCCCTGCTGGCCGCTACGGCCCTGCCGGCCCTGGCGCAGGACGCCAAGACGGCGTCCGGCGGCGTCGTCATTGTGCCCGCCGCGGAAGCCGCGAAGCGACTGAGCACGGTGCCCACATCGACGACCATCACCACGACCGGCAGCTATATTACCCTTCTCTCCCACCGGACGGTCGATGGAACACCCGAACAGCATGCCAACTGGACCGATGTGATGGTGATGCAGCACGGCGACGTGACCTTCACCTATGGTGGCACGATTTCCGGCGGCACGGTCGGCGCCGACGGTGAAAACCATGGTGGCACGATCAATGGCGGCACCACGGTGACGCTGCACGAGGGCGACTATTTGCAGGTGCCGGCCGGCGTGCCCCACCTGATGACCCAGCCCAAGGGCGATTTCCGCTATTTCGTCGTCAAGGTGCACAAGTGAGAGGCCTTCCGATGCGCTCCCTGATCGCCGTCGCGCTGCTCGCGAGCCTGCCGGCGTTGGCCCAAACCTCGCCCAAGGCGACGCCGCCTGACGGCTATATCTTCAAGTCGGCGGGTGAGATCGACAAGGCGATCTCCAAGCCCGAAGCCGGCCGCGTCTATGGCGCGACCTTCATGAACGACCATGAGAACTATTACATCGAGTTCGTGAAGCGCCTGGATCACGGCAACATGGTCGAGCTGCATCCCCACTGGGTCGATCAGATCACCATCATTGCGGGCGAGGGCGTGCTGACCTTCGGCGGCACGGTGAAGGACGGCAATGTCGCCGCCAACGGCGAAGTGCGCGGCGGCACCCAGGTCGGGGCCACCACCCAGAAGCTGGCGCCGGGCGACTTCGTACTGATCCCGGCGGGTTCGGCGCACAAGTTCGACGCCGCACCGGGCAAGACGCTGACCTATGTGGTGGCAAAGGCCAGGCTGTAGACGTCGAGATGGCAACGAAGGAGGGCCGTGGCGAACCGTGGTGGGGTTGGCGGCTTTTGGCCGGCTGTTTTCTCATGGCAGCACTGGCGGGTTACAACGCCTTCTCAGAACCTTGGGACTGGACAGCCGACCAGTGCTTCTTCGTATTTTTTGTGCTGATGGTGACAGCGGTATCTGTCCACTATTATTACATCTTGATGCGGGGCGGCTTGCCTGCCGTGAAAGCAAAATGGGCGGCAGTCAAGGCGATGCCAGACCCAGAGGCGCAAAGGACTCGAAAAGGGTGGGCCTTTTGGCTCGGAGTAATCTGCGTTGTAATTTTCGCGCTTTTATCAGATTCAGATATTCGCCAGTTTCTCTGGTCGAAGCTGCACCAGCTTAATTAACTCGCTTCGCCGGTGACGCAGGCTTTCTTGGGGCGCCACAGCAGGTTCACGGCCAGGCCGGCCATGATCAAAAGCGTGGCGCCTATCTTCCAGAGTGGCAGGGGTTCGCCCAGCAGCAGCGCGCTGCTGGCGAAGCCCACCACCGGCACCAGCAGCGACAGCGGCGACACGGTGGCGGCCGGGTAGCGCGATAAGAGCCAGGCCCAGATGCCATAGCCGAACATGGTATTGCCCAGCGACTGATAAGCGACCGCCGCCCAGGTCAGCAGGCCGGCCGTCTCCAACCCATGCCGGATCGCGGCGGGGCCTTCCATCAGCAATGACAGCGCGAACAGTGGGGGCACCGCGAAAAGGCTGCCCCACACCACCAGCGCCAGCATGTTGATCGTCTTGCCCTGGGCCGCGGCCTCACGCGCGGCTTCGCGTGCCGCCTGGTTGGACAAGGCCCAGCCAAGGGCAGCGCCCAGCACCAGCGCCAGGCCTTCCACCGTGGTGCCATGTCCGTTGTGGGCCGCGATCACACCCATGCCGGCCAGCGCCAGCACGAAGGCGGCGAACTGGTGCGGCGACAGCTTCTCGCCCTGGCGCGCCATGGCGATGCCCACGGTGAAGAATACCTGCATCTGCACCACCAGCGAGGCCAGGCCCGGCGAGATCATGCCTTTCATGGCGATGAACAGCAGGCCGAACTGGATCAGGCCGATGGAGAGGCCGTAGAGCGCGATCAGGGGCCAGCGCACATCGGGCTTTTTGATGAAAAAAGCGGCGGGCACCAGCACGAAGGAAAAGCGCAGGGTGGCGAAGAACAGGGGGGGCAGCACGTCCAGCCCCCATTTGATCACCACGAAATTGGTCCCCCAGACAAACAGCACGGCCAGCGCCAGTGCGGCGTCACGCGGAGAAAGCTGGGATCGGGTCACGGCGGCCCCCTTCAGGCCCCGTCACTATAGCTGGGCTGAGTGCCGGGCGGTGTGCAAAAGCCGCAAGGCTCTAGTGCGCGTTGGCGTCCTGAACCGCGGCATGAACGATGGCCTGGATCTGGGCGATATCGCGCTGGGCGTTGTCGACATAGGCCCTGGTGCAGTCGTTGAAGGCGGTTGCGGCGCCGTTAAACAGCTTCACCTTGTTGTTGTAGATCTGCATGGCCGACTGGTTCACCGCTTCCGGCGGCTTGCCGGGTGCGACCGGCTTCAGGCAGGGGCTTTTGGGATAGAAGTCGGCCGGCATGTTGCTGCCCGGCGTGGGCTGGGCAAAGGCAGGGGGGGAAACCAGCAGGGCGATTAGCAGAGCGCGCATCATTTCTCTCCACACACGGTGAGGGCCACTGCCGGCACCCGTTTCAGGTCCACCCAATCCATCCTGTCCGGAGTGGCGACGCGCTTTTTCTGCGCGGGCATGTTGCTGTCGATGAAACGACTGGCGAAACGCTTGTGCGGGCAGTCCACCGCATATTTCTGGCTGAGGAAATAGAGCTGTTCGTTGATGCTGAAGGCCAGCGGCTGTTTTTGCTCCGTCCGCCAGGCGCGCGCGATGAACGTCCGGTAGGCGCCCTCGCTGCGGATGCTGGCCGGATCAAGCTGGTACGTCACCTTGCCGAAACTGCCGATCTCGCCGGTCTTGAAGCTGATCCATGGACCGCCCGCCGCCAGAGCCGGAAGCGTGAGGAACAGCAATAGAAGACCGATACGCATGGCGACTCCTACACTTGTAGGCGAAGCTATACCAGTGTCGCAAAGCCCGCGCATCCGAAATCCGCCAGTGACATTTGGCGTGGTCTTGCCGCGCCGCAGCATCGTCACGCGCCGCTTGTATACAAGGTGCGCTGCACTTACCGTCCCGCCCAATCAAAAAGCCTGAGGGAGTAAAGCAATGCGTAGACGTGACATGCTGGGTGCCGCCGGTGGCGCGGCCGCGAGCCTTGTGGCCGCCCGCGAAGCCAATGCCCAGGAACAGGTGGCTCGCGCCGCGCGCGGCATGCCGTCGCCGAAAATCAAGGACGTACAGGTCATCGAGTGCGCGCCGCAGGGTTCGCGCCTGACGGTGGTGAAGATCGTCACCGACCAGCCGGGTCTCTATGGCTATGGCTGCGCGACGTTCACCCAGCGCGCCGACCTGATCAAACCGGCCGTCGAGAAGTATCTGCGCCCGCTGCTGATCGGCAAGCCTGCCGATCGCATCGAGGACACCTGGCAGATGTGCTACGACTCTTCCTATTGGAAGAACGGTCCGGTCGAGAACAATGCGATCAGCGGCGTCGACCAGGCGCTGTGGGACATCAAGGGCCGCATGGCGAACATGCCGGTCTACCAGTTGCTGGGCGGCAAGGCGCGCGAGGCCATCGACACCTATGGCCATGCCTCGGGCAACGAGATTTCCGAGTGCATCGACAGCGCCAAGAAGTACATCGCCCAGGGCTTCCGCCATGTGCGCATCCAGGTCGGCACGCCCGGCATGGACGGCTATGGCGCCCGCAACAACAACGGCAAGCGCATTCCCTCGCTGCACAACGCGCCGGTGTTCGAGCGCGAAGGTGCGATGAAGCGTGCGCTGGCGCTGTTCGAAGCCGCCCGCAAGGAGCTTGGCCCCGATATCGAGCTGCTGCACGACGCCCATGAACGCTACACGCCCACCCAGGCGGTGCAGTTCGCCAAGCTGTGCGAGCCCTATCGCCTGTTCTTCCTGGAAGACGCCCTGTCGCCGGAAGACATCGCCTGGTTCAAGAATATTCGCGCCCAGACCACCACCCCGCTGGCGATGGGCGAGCTGTTCAACAGCCCGCACGAGATCATTCCGCTGATCGAAGGCCGCCTGATCGATTACATGCGCATGCACATCTCGCAGATGGGCGGCATCACGCCCTGCCGCAAGATCGCGGCGATGGGCGAGTTGTACAATGTCCGCACCGCCTGGCACGGCCCGGGCGATGTCAGCCCCATCGGCCACATGGCGATGACGCATCTCGACCTGTCGATCACCAACTTTGGCATCCAGGAATATTCCGAGATGAACGAGGCGACCCTGGCGATCTTCCGCGGCGCGCCGGTGATGAAGAACGGCTATCTTTATGCCAACGACGCGCCCGGCTGGGGCATCGAGATCGATGAGGCGGAAGCCGCCAAGCATCCCTTCAACCGCAGCAATCCGTTGAATGGCGGCTGGGGCGAAGTGCGCTTGCCCGACGGCCAGATCATCAAGCAGTAAGGCTGTGTAATCGCGAAAGGCGTCCGGCTAATCGTAATAGCCGGGCGCCTTTATTGCATTCCGGTACCAGTCGATGGCGTGCCCGATCCACAGCTGGGAACGGGTGCGGGCCAGGAATTCCTCGATTTTCTTGCGCGAGGCCGGCGTCTCCAGCGTCTCTTCCCGCTTGGACATGCCGCCGGACGTCCGCTCGGCCGTGTAGTGGTATAGATCGCCCGAGACCACCACGCCGCCGGTATGCGCCAGCTTCACATATAGCGACTGGTGACCGGGCGTATGGCCCGGCGTCGACAGCAGCAGCACGCTGCCGTCGCCGAACACATCGTAATCGCCATCAATGAATTTGGTGTTCGCAGTCTTCAACGCTGCATAGGGCTTCTGCAGGGCAGGGGAGGCGGCGAACATGAAATCATATTCCGCCTTGCGCGCGAGCCAGGTCGAACCGGCATAGTCGTTGGCGTTGCTGACGTGATCCCAATGGGAATGCGAGATCGCAAGATAAGTTATCATGGTTGCCGACACGCCGAGGTTGGCGAGTTCGCCCTTCAGGGTGGTGAACTTCACCACACCTTCCTTGCCGGTCATGTCTTCCCAGATGGGGCGCCCGACATGGCTGTCCACAAGCCCGGTGTCGAACAGCAGGATGCCCTTGGGGTGCACCACCAGGAAGCAGGGATCGGAAAAATCCGGATCGTCTACTTGCGCGCGTGGCACGCCGAAATTTTCCGGGTTGTGCGAGATGATGGTGCCGCAATCCAGCACATACAGTCTTGCATTGGTCACTTGCGGGCGCGGCGGATATCCTGACAGCGAGGGTTGCGCCGTCGATGGGCTCGCGAAAAACGCGGTCAGTGCCAGCGTCGCCAGGACTCTCATGCCATCCTCCCTGTAGCAATTCGTGACTAAAGATTCATGCAAGGTACCTTGCGTCACACAGTACCTTGCGCTACACCTTAGCTACCCCAGGACGGCGGCTGAAACTGCCGCCAAATCAAAGGAGTAGCTTATGAAGACCCTGTTTGTTGCCGCCTCGATCGTGACCATCTCCCTGGCCGTTGCCGCCCCCGCGATGGCCGAATCCGCTGACGCCTCGACCTGCCGCGCGCTGAGCCAGCAGGTGGGTGCGGCGCTGTCCGCCAGCGACAATGCCGACGCCCGCGCGGAGCAGCGCGCCGGCTTGGCCGCCTGCAATGCCGGTCTCTATGCCAACGGCGCCGCGCACTACCACAAGGCGCTCAGCATCGTCGGCAAGTAACCCGACCTGAACAGGCGGCGGGCCACATACGTGCTGTTTCCCCCAAGGCCAGCCGGTCCGCCGCCTACTTTTTCTCTTAGAAGCAGACCGAGCTGAAGTTGGTCTGCATCGCCTGGGTGGTCGATCCGCTCGAACCGCCCGGCGCGTTGTGACAGGCCTGCGGATTGATGCTGCGGGCCTTCTCTGATGGCTGAACCCGGCTGCCGTCCGCCGACAATTCCACGCCATCGCGGGCATACTGGGCCCAGATTTCGTTCGTCTTGCAGATCTGCGGGCCAGGCAGGCGCGACCCCGGCACGGCCTGGGACGCACGGCAGGTGATCTCCTTGGGATTGCCGTCGCCGCTGGGCTGGGCCTGGATTTGGGCAAAGGCGGGGGCCGCCGCAAGTAGGGAGGCGGCAATGGTTCTCAGCAACATGATGGCGCTCCTTCCGAACCTGAAGCGGCCAGAATACGCCTAGGGCGCGCGCAGGAACAGGCCGATGGTAAGGACGACGCCGATCGCCACGGCCAGTCCGCGCAGCACTTTCTGGTTCACCCGGGTGATCATGTGTCCGCCGATCCAGCCGCCGATGGCCGCGCCCGCACAGGCGATGGCGGCCTGCAGCCAGTGCACCTGAGGCGAAAACACGAAGATCGCCACGGCCGAGGCGTTCATCACGCCGGCCAGCACGTTCTTGGTGGCCCCGGCCTCCCGGATGGCCAGGCCCGCGGCCGTCAGCGCCGCCAGCATCAGAAATCCGATGCCGCCGCCGAAGTAACCGCCATAGACCGCGATGCAGAATTGCGCGATGCCCGCACCCAGCTTGCCCAGCGCCGGCGGGCGTTCGGCCTTGCGCGGCACGAAGCTGCCATAGGCGAAGACCGAGGTGGCGAACAGCACCAGCCAGGGCACCAGGTGCTTGAAGATGGAGGAGGGCGTAACCAGCAGCAGGATCGCCCCCAGCACGCCGCCGGCCAGCGAAATGACGACCAGCGCCTTGAAGCTCAGGCCGCCCGCGCCGGAAACATGGCCGCGGCCGCCCCAACTGGACGTGACCTGGCCCGGAAACAGCGCCACGGTCGAGGTGATGTTGGCCGCCAGCGCATTCATGCCGGTGAACATCAGCGCAGGCAGGGTGATGAAGGTGCCGCCGCCCGCCAGTGCGTTCTGGATGCCGGCCCACAGGGCGGCGGCGAACAGGATGGCGAGCGAGGTCGTGGTCATGGCTTTCGCCATGCCATGTCAGGGCGAAGGCGGCAACCCTTCGGGGCGCCGCGGCGGGGCGGGCTTGTTCAAAGACAGGGATGGGATGCGCTTGGCGCGGCGCACGGCCTCACCCAGGTAGCCCGGCGGCTCGCGCCACTCGTCCTGTGTATCCTGGTCCGGTTCCCTGGCGCGCCAGCATCTCGGCATGCGAACTCATCCCCGCTTGTGATGCGAGTCAAACCAGATTCGGGCTGTGAGTGTTGCCGCGAAAGAAGGTGAACGGGCGTTGGGTGATATTCCGCCGCGGCTGTGGATAAGATCAGCCGAAGGTGAAGGCGAAAGCCTGAACACCCGGATCATCGAAGGTAATCATGAAGGTGTGATCGCCCGCTGTCTTTAGCCTGATAAGCTGATACAGCCGCTGTTCGCTGACCGTGCCGGTGCCGTCTGGCGCAACATCGGTGCCGTGCATGTCGCCCGGCGCCTGGCCATCCAGTGTCACTTTGAAACGCACCGGCTTCTTGTCCACGCCCGGTCCCAGCACCAGATGCAGATCGCGCGCATGGAAGCGGAAGGTGATCTTTCCGTTTGCTGCATCCAGCTTCGCCATCTGTTCGCCGACGGTCCACTGACCCGAAAGTCCCCATTGGTTCGCAGCGAGCGGATAGGGCGTGTCGTACTTGCCGGGCTTGTCCATCGCCACCGCACCGGACGCAAAGTTGGCGGCGCGGCCATAACCCACATAGGTTTCCGGCGAGGTCTGCTGGTCGGTCACGGCGGCGGCCTGTGCGCCGGTGGCGCGCGGATCGACGATGCCGCCGGGCACATCCTTGAAGCCGGCTTCGCGCAGCAGCTGCTGGATCACGCGTTCGGACTGGTCGTATTCGCCTTCGCCGAAATGGTGATGGCGGATGCGGCCCTGCGCATCGATGAAATAGTGCGCCGGCCAGTACTGGTTGGCGAAGGCGTCCCAGATGGCAAGGTTGTTGTCCAAAGCCACGGGATAGGTGACGCCCAGATCGCGCACCGCCTTTTTCACGTTGTCAGGGTCTTTCTCGAACGCGAATTCCGGCGCGTGCACGCCGATCACCACCAGGCCATGCGCGGCGTATTTCTTCGCCCAGGCCTCGGTATAGGGCAGGGCGCGCAGGCAGTTGATGCAGCTATAAGTCCAGAAATCGACCAGCACGACTTTGCCGCGCAGCTGTTCGCGCGTCAGTGGCGGCGAGTTCAGCCATTCCACCGCCCCTTTCAGTTCCGGCATGTCGCCCTCGGTGCCAAGGTCGGACCCCGTCACCGCCTGCATTGCCTTGCTGCGGCCAAGGCCCAGCGTATCCAGCAGGGATTCTTCCAGGCCTGTGGTCTGTGCGGTGGAAAGACGCGTCAGCACGCCCGTGTCGGCACCCAAGGCGATCGCCGCCACGCCCACCAACACAAGAACACCCAGCGCCCGGCGAATCCACTCGCCCGCGCCGATACTGCGTTTCATTGCCGCGAATACGCGCCCACCGATTAGCAGGGCGGCAGCCAGCGAGGCCGCGGCGCCCAACGCATAGAAGAACAGCAGTACCGTTGTCGAAGCGCTGGCGCCCTTGATCGCCGCGCCCGTCAGGATCAGGCCCAGGATCGGTCCGGCGCAAGGGGCCCATAGCAGGCCGGTGGCGACGCCCAGCAGAAGCGAAGACCAGGCGCTGCCTCGGGTGTCGTTGGCATTGTTGGAAAGCCGCGAGCCCAGCGCCACCAGCGGGCGCGTCAGCCTGTCGGCCAGCGAGGGCAGCAGCAGGGTCAGGCCGAACAAAGCCAGTATGGCAAGGGCTGCGATGCGGCCGGCCGAATTGGCATGCACTGCCCAGCTTCCACCTACTGTCGCCAAGGTGGCGACCGCCGCGAACGTGACCGCCATGCCCAACAGCAGCGGCAGGCCCGAGCGCAGGAAGGGCCGGTCCGAGCGCGCAAAGACGAACGGCAGCACCGGAAGGATGCAGGGCGACAGGATGGTCAACACGCCGCCCAGGAAGGCGAGCAAAAAGAGGATCATGAAGCGACTCCCGCGACCGATTTAGCACATCTGCCAAGGTCTTCGCGCCAGATGGCCGTTTCGTTACACCAGTCAGGTCCGGCGAAAGACGCGCGCCAGCACCAGGCCGGCGACAAAGCCCAGCAGGGCAGCCACCAGGGCGAACTTTATGACCAGCCCAATCAATTTGGCGGCCAACAGTACGATCAGTGCGAGGATGAGTGCCGCAATGATCTCAAACGTGCGCATCGGTCGTGTCCTTCGTCATTTCATTCCATTGATCTTGCTGGGGAAACGCACGGGCGCGCATTTGGTCGCCGTATTTGTGACTCATTTCAGAGTTGGCCGTCGTGTCTTCGCGCACCAGATTGCCGCACTTGCACAGAGTTAATTGACACCCATTTACCACGGCAGTACCAGCGCACCGATATTGAAACGGCCTCGAGGGCGATACGCGCGTGGCCGCAGATTTTTTCCGCACATTTCCCATCTGGCCGGCTTCATCGCCGCCAAAGGATCGATGTTGATGAGTCAGGAATTGTCCAACCGCGAGCTGATGCTGTCGGTGATGCGCGCCTTCAAGGAAGGCGATCTCGCCCCGCTGTTCGCGGCCATCCATCCCGATATCGTGTGGCAGACCCATGCCCCGCGTGAATTCTTCCGCTTCGGCGGCGTCTATCACGGCGCAGCGGGGATGAAGGAATACACCGCGCTGCTGTTCTCGCGCTATCACTACACCCGCATCGCGCCGCGCGCCGTGACCGCCCAGGGCGATCATGTCTGGGGCCTGTTCGAGGTCGAGGCGCAGCACATTCCCAGTGGACGTTATGTGAAGTCCGAGCTTGTGATGCGCTGGACGGTCAAGGATGGCCGCATTGTCGACCACCACAGCTTTTTCGACACCGCGGGCGTGTTGCTCCAGCAGGGCGATGTCGCGGTCGAGGCCGCCTGATTTCAATCGTCAGGCCTGCAGATAGGCGACGGCGAACAGCGTCGCGCCAACAGCGCCCAAAAGGATCGCGGAATACCAGAAGGCGCGGCGGCTGGTGATGATCGCCACCGTCGACAGCGCGATGCCGATTTCGATCAGGGTGGCGGCGCCCGTCAGCCAGTGATGGCGTTCCTCGTGCATCGCGCTTTCGCGCAGCCGCCGGTCGCGATCTTCCTGGGCTTCCAGCGCATGCTCGCGCGCCTTCGCCTGGTTCTTGCGCTGGGCGTCGGCATCGTCGCGGAATTTTCCGGCGCTGGGCGCCTTTTCGTCCACCGCGATTTCCAGCATGTGCCGCTTCAGGCTGTCGGCCTGATATTCGTTCCAGGCATCGGTCGCCTTGTCCTGGGCCAGCACCGCCTCGCTGGACTGGGTGATGGCGCGTCCGCCTTCCACCGTTTCCAGCGAGCCGGCCGCCGCCGCCATTACCGCCAGCACGGCGACGGTGATGGAGACACGGGCGATGAAAGGATCCCGCGCATGGGCCGCATGTTCGGCATGCTCGGCATGTTCGTGCGCGTCCAGAGCGGGATCGTGGCTCATGACTACTTCAACAGCGAAAGGTCGATCGACTTGGCCATCGCGTCATAGCCGGCATCGTTGGGGTGCAGCTTGTCGCGGATGTTGTAGGCCGGCAGGAAGGCCAGCGGATTGGCCGGATCGATGGTAGCGGCATTGAAGTCCACCACGCCGTCGAATTCCTTGCTGGTCTGAATCCACTTGTTCAGGCCCTGGCGCACCGCTTCGCCTTCGGGGGAGGCGTAGCCCGCGCCCTGGTAAGGCGTAAGCGTCGCGCCGATCACCTTGATGCCGTGGTCATGGGCGCGCTGGATGATCTGGCGGTCGGCATCGACCAGCGCTTCCAGGCTTACCGGGTCCTGGGTGCCGGTCGATTGATAGCCGCGGCCGATATCGTTGATGCCTTCCAGCAGGATCACGTATTTCACGCCCGGCACGCTCAGAACGTCGCGGTCGAAACGCGCCAGCGCCGAAAGGCCGGTGCCGTAGCGCAGCAGGCGGTTGCCACCGATGCCGGTGTTCACCACGCCCAGCTCGCCGTTCAGCCGTTCGGCCAGACGATCGGGCCAGCTGCGGAAGGCATTGCTGGTGGAAGTCGCGCCATCGGTGATGGAGTCGCCCATCGCCACCACGACACCGTTGGCCGACGTCGCATCGACATCGACTTCGGTAACCAGCGCGGTCAGGCGCGCGATCTTCTGCTGCGGCAATTGCGGCGCCTCGGTCTGGTCGCCGGACACGCCCGCCACATACTGCATCACCGTGTGGCCCGTGCGCGGCACGCCGCCGGGGACATGAATGGAGATCAGCAAGCGATCCATCGGCTTGACCGCCAGATCGATCGGATCGGTCAGCACCGGAGACGAGGCGGGCACCACCAGCGCGTTGCGGCCGCTGAAGGTGACAGCGCGGTCGCTGCCGGCGACGATGCTGCCATCGGGGCCCGCAAGGCCGACATGCACATGGCCCAGCGGAAGCCCGTCGCTGCTGGATTCATTGCTGAGGCGCAGGCGGATACGCTTGCCCGCGATGGAGACGCGCACCAGCTGGCGGATAGTGACGTCGCTGAAGTCCATGCCCTGCAGCACCACCGGAACATTGCCCGGATTCTCAAGCAGCAGCGGTGTGGGCACGGTGGTGGGCGCCGGCACCGGCGCAAGAGGAACCAGGGGCGAAGCATTCACCGGCATGGGCACGCCCGGCGGCGGCGGCACGGGAACAAAGCCCCATGCGCCCATCCAGTTGTCCTTGGCCGATACGCCCGTGGCAGTCGCCAGAATCATGGCGGCGGCCACAGCAAAATGACGGATTTTCATGTTTCACTCCCGGTCTTTTTCCTTGGCAGAACCTTCCCTTAGGCCCGCAAAGGCCGCAAGCGCCTTGCCGAAAAAGGCACAGAAGTCGGGCAAAAACGCCATTTCGGGGCAAAAATGGACGATAGAATCGGAAAAGGCGTTGTTTTTCAGACGCTTCCCGTTGACGCCCACGAAATTGCCTGACAGGTTAAGTCCAGCCACGGGGACGTTTTGTTCCACAAGGGGCTTGGGGATGATCAAGTCAGAACTGGTTGCGCGCCTTACCGCCCGCTATCCGCACCTTTATCACCGCGATGTGGAACGCATCGTGACGACCGTGCTGGATTCGATCAGCAAGGCGCTGGCCGAAGGCCATCGCGTGGAACTTCGCGGTTTCGGCGCCTTTAGCGTGAAGGTCCGTCCCAGCCGCATGGGCCGCAATCCCCGCACGGGTGAGCCGGTTTCCGTCGGCCAGAAGCGTGCGCCCTTCTTCCGCACCGGCAAGGAATTGCGCGAGCGGCTGAATGGCGGTACCCCGGAAGCGTGATAGCGAATCCGGTTTACGTAGCTCTCGATACCACCGATCCCGATTATGCCCGGCAACTGGCCGAGCGTGTGCGCGGCTCTGTCGGCGGTCTGAAGCTGGGCCTGGAGTTCTTCAACGCCCATGGTCCCGACGGCATCCGTCCGTTCCTCGACATGGGCATGCCGGTCTTTCTGGACCTGAAGTACCACGACATTCCCAACACCGTGGCCGGCGCGTGTCGCGCGGCGGCCCAGTTGGGTGTTTCCATCCTGAATGTGCATGCCCAGGGCGGCATGGCGATGATGAAGGCCGCCAGCGAGGCGGTAAAAAGCGTTTCGCCCACTACCAAGCTGATTGCCGTCACCATGCTGACCAGCATCGGCGACGAAGACCTGCCGTCGGTCGGCCTGACGCCGCCCGTGGGCGACCAGGTGCTGCGCCTGGCCTCGCTGGCGCAGCAGTCGGGCCTGGATGGTGTGGTGTGCTCGGCGCACGAGATTGCACGGCTGCGCCAGGAGCTCGGCCCCGACTTCCTGCTGGTGGTGCCGGGCATCCGCCCCAAGGGGGCAGATGTTGGCGACCAGAAGCGGGTGATGGGCCCGGCGGAAGCGCGCGATGCGGGCGCTTCGATCCTGGTCATCGGCCGCCCTATCACGGGCGCGTCCGACCCTGCCGAAGCGGCGCGGACCATTGCCGAAAGCCTCGGCGTTTCAGCCGCTTAAGCCAGTTTGCTTGATTTTGGTTCCCCGGGGGCCCATACACCCGGTCCCATGCCTGTTGCCGTCAAAATCTGCGGGATTACCAGCGCCGACGCCGTCGAGGCGGCGGTCGCCGCCGGCGCACAGTTCGGCGGGCTGGTGTTTCACCCCAAATCGCCGCGCAACGTGGCGCTGGACCAGGCGCGCGTGCTGGCCGATCGCATGCGCGGGCGGCTGAAGATCGTCGCGCTGATCGCCGACATGGATGACGCGGGCATCGAAGCCGTGGTCGCCGCGGTGAAGCCCGACTTCCTGCAGCTGCATGGCAGCGAAAGCGCGCGCCGCACCGCCGAGATCCGCGCCCGCTTCAACATCGCGATCATCAAGGCGCTGCCGGTGGCGGAAGCCTCCGACTTCGACGCCGTCGCCGATTATGAAAGCGTGGTCGACATGCTGATGTTCGATGCGCGTCCGCCCAGGGGCGCGGACCGCGCCGGCGGCCATGGCGCTGCCTTCGACTGGAGCCTGCTCACAAACCGTACCTTCTCCAAGCCATGGTTCCTGGCCGGCGGGCTAACCCCCGACAATGTCGGCCGTGCCGCCGTGCTGGCCGAAGCCCGGATGGTCGATGTCTCATCCGGCGTGGAAAGCGCGCCGGGCGTGAAGGACACCACGCTCATCTCCAACTTCATCAACGCCGCGAAAGCTTCATGACCCAGCTTCCCAACTCCCTGCGCAGCGGGCCCGACTTGCGCGGCCATTTCGGCGCCTATGGCGGACGGTTCGTTGCCGAAACGCTGATGCCGCTGATCCTGTCGCTGCAACAGGCTTATGAAGAAGCCAAGAACGATCCCACCTTCCAGGCCGAATTGTCGGACTTGCTGGAGCATTACGCCGGCCGCGAAAGCCCGCTCTATTTCGCTGAGCGCCTGACCGATCACCTGAAGGGCGCCAAGATCTATCTGAAGCGCGAAGACCTGAACCACACCGGCGCGCACAAGATCAACAACACGCTGGGCCAGATCCTGCTGGCCAAGCGCATGGGCAAGACCCGCATCATCGCCGAGACCGGCGCGGGTTCGCACGGCGTTGCCACCGCCACGGTGGCCGCGCGCTTCGGCCTGCCATGCACAGTCTATATGGGCGAAGTGGACATGGAGCGGCAAAAGCCGAACGTGTTCCGCATGCAGCTGCTGGGCGCGGAAGTGAAGCCGGTGACCTCGGGTTCGCGCACCCTGAAAGATGCGACCAACGAGGCGCTGCGCGACTGGGTCGCCAACGTTCACGACACCTTCTACATCATCGGTTCGGTGGTGGGCCCACACCCATATCCTGCCATGGTGCGCGACTTCCAGTGCGTGATCGGCAATGAAACCCGCGCCCAGATGCTGGCGCGCGAAGGCCGGTTGCCGGACCTGATCATGGCCTGTGTCGGTGGCGGCTCCAATGCGATGGGCATGTTCCATCCCTTCCTGGATGACACCGGCGTCGCCATTCATGGCGTGGAAGCAGCAGGCGAGGGTGTCGATACCCCGCGCCATGCCGCGACCATCTCCAAGGGTTCGCCCGGTGTGCTGCATGGCTCACGCAGCTATCTGCTGCAGGACAATGACGGCCAGGTGATCGAAGCGCATTCGATCTCTGCCGGTCTCGACTATCCCGGCACCGGCCCCGAGCACAGCTGGCTCAAGGACATCGGCCGCGCCAAATATTTCGGCGTCACCGATCAGGAAGCGCTGGACGCCTTCGTGATGCTCTCCAAGCTGGAAGGCATCATCCCGGCGCTGGAATCCGCCCATGCCGTCGCGCACGCGATCAAGATGGCCCCGCAGATGAAGCCGGACGAGATCATCGCCGTCTGCCTGTCGGGCCGCGGCGACAAGGACATCTTCTCCGTCGCCGAATATCTTGGAGAGAAGCTGTGAGCCGCCTCGCTGAAACCTTCGCCCGTCTGAAGAAAGAGGGCCGCAGCGCCTTCGTGCCCTTCATCACCGCGGGCGATCCCGACCTGGACACCAGCTTTGCCATTCTGGACAAGCTGCCGTCCTGCGGCGCCGACATCATCGAGCTGGGCGCGCCGTTCAGCGATCCGATGGCCGATGGTCCCGCGGTGCAGGCTTCGTCGATGCGTGCGCTGAAGGCGGGCATGACGATGGTCAAGACGCTGAAGCTGGTCGAGCGTTTCCGCAAGGCCGACAACAAGACCCCGATCGTGCTGATGGGTTATTACAATCCCATCCATGCCTATGGCGGCGCGCGCTTCATCAAGGACGTGGCGCAGGCCGGCGTCGATGGCCTGATCGTTGTCGATCTGCCGGTCGAGGAAGAGGAAGTGCTTTCGACACCGGCCCAGGCGCATGGTGTCGATATCGTGCGCTTCGTCACCCCCACCACCGACGCGGCGCGGCTCAAGCGCGTGGTCGATGGCGCGTCAGGTTATCTCTATTATGTGTCGGTCGCCGGCGTGACCGGCACCAAGTCGGTGCCTGAAGACGAAGTGCGAGCCGCGATGGCGCGCATCCGCGCCGCGACCAACCTGCCCGTCACGGTCGGTTTCGGCATCCGCAACGCGGAACAGGCGGGTGCGATCGCCCGCGTCGCCGATGGCGTGGTGGTGGGTTCCGCCATCGTCAGCAAGGTTGCCGACAACCTGAACGCCGGTAACGATAAAATCATCGCCGAAGTGCTGGAACTGACCCGCTCGCTGGCCGGTTCCACCCATGCGGCCCGTCATGGTAAGGTTTCCGCATGAACTGGATCACCGATATCGTTCGTCCCCGCATCAAGGGGCTGGTTGGCGGCAAGCGCAGTGGCGGCCCCGACACGCCCGATAATCTGTGGAAGAAGTGCCCCAGCTGTGGCGAGATGATCTTTCATCGCGACCTGGTGGCGAATCTGCAGGTCTGCACCAACTGCGGCCATCACCTGCGCATCGGCCCGGCCGAGCGTTTCGCCTATACCTTCGATGCCGGCAGTTTCACCGAACTGCCGCCGCCCGCGGTGCCGTCCGATCCGCTGAAGTTCAAGGGCGACAAGAAGTACACCGATGAGATGAAGGCGGCGAAGGCCAAGACAGGCCGCCCCGAAGCCTTCACCGCCGCGCGCGGCACCATCGATGGCCTGCCGGTGATGATCGGCGTGCAGCCTTTCGACTTCCTGGGCGGCAGCCTGGGCATGGGCGTGGGCGAGGCACTGGTGGAATCCATGCAGGTCGCGCTGAAGGAAAAGCGCCCCTACATCCTTTATGTCGCCAGCGGCGGTGCGCGCATGCAGGAAGGCATTCTCTCGCTGATGCAGATGCCGCGCGCCACCATCCTGGTGGACATGCTGCGCGAGGCGGGCTTGCCTTATATCGTGGTGCTGACCGATCCGACCTTTGGCGGCGTGTCGGCATCGTATGCAATGCTGGGCGACATCCAGATCGCGGAGCCCGGTGCGCAGATCGGCTTCACCGGCGCGCGCGTCATTGCCCAGACCATCCGCGAGAAGCTGCCAGAAGGCTTCCAGCGCGCCGAATACCTGCTGGAACACGGCATGCTGGACATGGTCACCCACCGCAAGGAAATGCGCGCGACGCTCTCGCGCGTGCTGCATCTGCTGATGAAGCAGGGCAAGCCCAAGTCGAAGGTGCTGCCCATGCCCAAGCGCAACGGCGGCGCCCAGGCGGCCGTGTGACGCTGACAACGGCCCGCAGCGACGCGGTGTTGAAGCGCCTGCTGGCGCTGCATCCCAAGAAGATCGACCTGGCGCTGGACCGTATCCTTCGTCTGTTGCACGAGCTGGGCGACCCGCACCTGAAACTGCCGCCGGTGATCCATGTCGCCGGCACGAACGGCAAGGGCAGCTGCTGCGCTTTCCTGCGCGCCATGCTGGAAGCGCAGGGCCTGCGGGTGCACACCCACACCTCGCCGCACCTGGTGCATTTCCACGAACGCATCCGCCTGAACGGCAAGCTGATCAGCGAAGAGGCCTTGGTCTCGCTGCTGGAAGAAGTGGAAGCGGTGAACAATGGCCGCGAGATCACATTCTTCGAGATCACCGGCGCCGCCATGTTCCTGGCCTTTGCCCGCCAGCCCGCTGATGCGGTCGTGCTGGAAGTGGGGCTGGGCGGCAAATACGACGCCACCAATGTCGTGCCCAATCCGGTGATGACGGTGATCCAGCCTGTGGGCATGGACCATCGTGAATTCCTGGGCGACGACCTGGGCGGAATCGCCGCCGAAAAGGCCGGCATCATCAAGAAGGGCTCGCCGCTGGTGCTGGGCCCGCAGACGCCGGTGCCGCACAAGGTGATCCTGCAGCAGGCCGATCGCCTGGGTGTGCCGGTGTTCGAGTTCGGCCAGGATTTCGCCAGCCGGCAGGAACATGGCCGCATGGTCTATGAAGACCAGGAAGGGCTGCTCGACTTGCCGCTGCCCAAGCTTGTTGGCCGCCACCAGATCGAGAATGCCGGCGTCGCCATCGCCGCTTTGCGCCATGCCGGCCGCAACTGGGGCCGTGACGATGCGGTGGAGGCGGGGCTCTCGACGGTCGATTGGCCGGCGCGGCTGCAGCGCCTGCACAAAGGCCCGCTGATCGATACCGCGCCCAAGGGCGCCGAAATCTGGCTGGATGGCGGGCACAACCCACACGGCGCGGAAGCGCTGTCGCGTGCCATCGCCGACCTGGAAGAGCATGGGGAGCGGCCGCTCTACATGATCTGCGGCATGCTCGCGAACAAGGATGTGCAGGGCTACCTGCAGGCCTTCAACGGTCTGGTACGCCAGGTGGTGACGGTGGCGATTCCCGGCGAAGTGGGCAGCATGGGCGCGGGCGCCTTGTACGATGCGGCGCGTCGCGTGGGCCTGGATGCGGCGCCGGCCGAAGACCTGGACGACGCCATGCTACAGGTTCACGCCTGGTCGCGGCTGGACGAGAACGAAGCCCCGCCGCGCATTCTCATCTGCGGCTCGCTGTACCTGGCGGGCGTGGTCCTCAGAGAGAACAGCTAGAAACGAAAACGGCCCGCACACTGGCGGGCCGTTTTGCGATATCGAGTCGGACTCAGATCGAGCTTTCGATCCATTCCTTGATCTTCGACTTGGGCAGGGCGCCAACCTTGGTGGCGGCAACCTGGCCGTCCTGGAAGATCATCATGGTGGGAATACCGCGCACGCCATACTTGGTCGGCACGTGCGGGTTCTCATCGATGTTCAGCTTGGCGATGGTGACCTTGTCGCCCAGCTCCGCCGACAACTCGTCCAGCGCCGGCGCGATCATGCGGCAGGGTCCGCACCACTCCGCCCAGAAGTCGACCAGAACGGGCTTCTTGGCGTCCAGCACATCGGCCTGGAAGGAGGCATCGGAAATCTTCAGCGGCATGACTCAAATCCCTGAACTTTGCAGGACCATATCTAGGAACGCCCACCCCCAGGGTCAAGGACAGGGGTCAAAGCCGGGCGGATATCCCCTGCAAACGGGCATCCAGAACCACATCCGACAACTGTAGAAGCCGGGGACCGTCGGTAAACAGCAGGCCGCAAACGACTCGCCGGCCCGGGAAGATGGCTTGCGCTGCGGCGCGGTACAGCGCCATCTGGTCCAGATAGATCCCCGGCACATCGGCTTCCGTGTGCGGTGGGGGGCGGTTGGTCTTGAAGTCCAGGATCAGGACCTGGGTATCGGTGATCGCCAGACGGTCCAGCCGGCCAGTGATCGGCGCCTTCAGCCCCAGGTCAGGACGCGCGGCGTGGATGGCGACTTCGGCGCGGCTGCCGGGCGCAAAAGCGGCGGCGAAACGAGGATCGTCGAGCACAGCGAGAGTTTCGGCGACCAATGCATCCGCATCGGCGAGGCCGTTGGCGGCGGCGAATTTCAGCGCGATCTCGCGGCGTCGTTCCTGGGGAACTTCTGGCAATCGTGCCAGCAAGGCATGCACCACATTGCCGCGCAGGAAGCGCGTGGCGCCGGCACCCAGCGGTGAGAACGCATCTGGCGCGCCGCCCGCGATGTCGGACGGGCGGATGGGATTGGGGATCACCGGTTCGGGCGGCGCGGGCCGTGAAAGCCATGCGGGCAGGGGCGCGGGCGCTGCAATGGCGGTCGTCGCGCCGCCACGTTCATCTTCCACCGTCCCGATGGTCAGGATTTCCCCGTCGCCTTGCGTCACCGGCACGCCGATCTGGCGCGCGGCGGCTTCGGTCAGCGCATACCAGGAGTCTGCGTTGATCCCACGCTTGTTCTCGAAGCCGCAGACATACAGGCGATCGCGCGCGCGCGTCAGCGCCACGTACAACAGCCGGCGATGCTCGTTCAACACCTCGGCATCGGCAGCGGCCTTGGCGGCTTGCGTGATCGCTGGCGCCTCGTCTTTCGGCAGCGGGAACAACGCGCCGCCATTGGCATAGAGCAGCCCTTCATGGCGATTCAGCCCGCTGGCTTGCGCGGCGGTGTCGGGCAGGATGACGATGTCGGCTTCCAGGCCCTTGGCGCCATGCACTGTCATCACCCGCACTTCGTCACGGCCGCGATCCATGTCGCGCTTGATCTCGGTGCCGCCGCGCTCAACCCATTCCAGGAAACTTTCCAGCGATGGCGAATGGCTGCGTTCATGGGCGAGCGCAAGCGACAGGAATTCCTCGATCGTGTCGGCGGCTTCCGCGCCCAGCCGCGCCAGCAGCTTGTCGCGTCCGCCCAGCGTCGTCAGGGCATGGGCATAGAATTCAAACGGCGGTGCATAGTCGGCTCGTTCCAGCATATGCGACAGGAAGGTGTGGGCCGCCATGATGACAGGCGTCGCGGATTGTTGCGCCACCAATGCGCGCCAAAGATCGGCAGTGCGATTGTGCGCCAGCGCGTAGAGTTCTTCTTCCGACAGCCCGCACAGTGGCGAGCGCAGCAGTGCCGCCAAGGTCAGGTCGTCTTCCCGCTGCAGGACAAAACGGCCCAGCGCGATCAGGTCCATTACCGCGATCTGTTCGGTCAGCCGCACACGGTCGGCGCCGGCCACTGGCACCTTGCGCAGCTTCAGTTGCCGGATCACCTCGCTGCCAAAGGGCTCGCGCCGGGGCAGCAGGATCATGATGTCGCGTGGGCGGATCGGCGCATCATGGTCGGGCAGGCGCGCGCCGGTGTTCAGCCATCGCGCGATGCGGTCCGCCACTTCGCGCGACAGCCGCGCCACCGGGCTTTCGGCCTGCACCGCATCCACCGGCAGCCAGGGGTCGATCTCGTCCTGCGCCAGCGGTTTCAGCGCCGGCCAGAATTCGATGCCGCCCTTGGCCGTGGCGCGATGGGCTTCATGCGTGATCTGCGCACCGCTGAAGGTCAGGCCGGCGCGCGCCACCGCGTTGTCGAACACCTTGTCCACGAACCCCAGGATCTGGGGCGCCGAACGGCGGGAGGTAATCAGCGGCTGGTTCAGCAGGCGCTGGCCGGCCGCCGCCAGCCGTTCCTCGAAATACTGCCGATTGGCCTCAAACCGGCTGGGATCGGCGCCCTGGAAGCTGAAGATCGATTGTTTCTCGTCGCCGACCGCGAAGATCGTGCGCACGCCTTTGCGTTCGCGCCCGGTGCCGGCGAAGAACTCCTCGGTGAGGGTGCGAATGATTTCCCACTGCTCCGGGCTGGTGTCCTGGGCCTCATCGACCAGCACATGATCGATGCCGCCATCCAGCTTGTAGAGCACCCATTGTGCGGCGCATTCCTTCTGCAACAGGTCGCGGGTACTCAGGATCAGGTCATCATAGTCCAGCACACCGCGCAGTCTTTTTGCCGTGGCATATTCGGTGCGCACTGCGGCGATCACGGTCAGCGCAGCCTCGGTCAGCACGGCGGCGCGCACGGCGCGGTGGCGGTCCAATGTGGCGCAGACGCGGTCCTGGAGGTCTGTGAGGAAGTTCAGCAGATCCGGCCTTGCGTCGGCGAGTTTTTTGGTGGCGAGACGCTTGCGGGGCTCGCCCTTGTCGGTCAGCAGCAGGGCCTGCAGCTGCGAAAATCCGCCAGGTGCAAAATTGGTCGCGATCCACGCAACCCAAGAGGCGCCATTCTTCTGATCCGTGTCGCTGCCGCCGGCAAGCCAGGCTGGTATGGCGCGCAGGATTGAGATATCGGCTTTCAGGTCGGCACAGAAATCTTCCAGCACGCCGTCCACGCTGGCGTCGTGCGCAACCTGGTGCGCGTCGCGCGCGATGGCGCGTATCTCGCGGCCATCCAGAACACGGTCCAGCTTGCGCCGGTCGCCGCCCAGCGCGGCATCGAGCACCTGAGCCAGGCGAAACTCGCTGGTCTCGGTCACCAGATGCGCGACAGCCGAGGCCAGCTGCGCCTCGCCATTGCCGGCGCGTTCCAGCACGCGCTGGCGGGCCTCGGCGATCATCTCGCGCGCCGATTGGTCGTCCAGCACCTCAAAGGCAGGCGGGATGCCGGCTTCCAGCGGAAAGCGCGACAGCACGATCTGGCAGAAAGCGTGAAGGGTGAGGACTTTCAGTCCGCCTGGCGTCTCCAGCGCACCCGCGAACAGCCGGCGCGCCTTGGGAAGGCTCGCATGCGCATCACCGCCGATCCCGATGATCCGTTCGCGCAGTTCTTCGTCGGGCAGCATTGCCCATTGCCCGAGCTGCTTGAACAGCCGGTCCTGCATTTCCGCCGCGGCGGCCTTGGTGAAGGTGAGGCAGAGAATTTTCTCCGGCCGCGCATCGGCCAGCAGCAGCCGCGCCACGCGGTTGGCCAGGGTATAGGTCTTGCCCGATCCGGCATTGGCGGCGACCCAGGCCGAAACCTCCGGATCCGACGCCGTCATGGAAGCATCGCGCTTCATGACGTTTCTCCCGTGGCCGACCATTCGCGCACCCGCGCCAGATGGTCATAGTCGCCCACGCTATCTGTGCGGAATGGCATCACGCGCGGATAGTAAGGTGTTTCCTGTTCGTCGAAGCGCGTGACGCGCTGGATCAATCGCGCCAGCGCCTCGGCACCCAGGTCGGCAGCGGGGATGTTCACCGGATCGGCGGTATGCTCCGCGTCGGCCAGGCTGACATAGATCAGCAGACTGGCCACCAGCTTGCCGATGCCGAAGCCATCCTGTGCCAGCATGGCGGCTTCCAGCGGCAGCTGCGGCGCGAGCAGTTCTTCGACCTGTTTTCTGCTGGGCGGGTTGCCGCTCTTGTAGTCGATGATGGCGGCGCTGCCATCGCTCAGCGTGTCGATGCGGTCTGCGCGGCCGGTCAAGGTGAATTCACCGCCGGGCGTGATGAAACTCAGGCGGCCTTTCTTTTCGACATGAGGCTGGGCGATTGTCGCGCGACGCTCGCGTTCCAGCGCGATGAATCCGCGCGCGGCATCGGCAAAGCGCGGCAACCACACCGCCAACGCCGCCTTGGGGATGTTCTCCTGCGCGAACAGCCCGGCGGCGATGGCCGTCAGTTGTTCGGCGGCGTCATCAGGCAACGCCTTGGGATGCCGCCGCACGAATTCCTCGACCGCGGCGTGCAGCACGGTGCCGCGTTCCAGCGGGCCCACGGGCTCGTCCAACGGCCCCAGCGGCTTCAGCTTCAGTACGTGCTTGGCATAGATCGCATAGGGATCGCGCAGCCAGGTCTCGATCTCGGTGACCGACAGCCGCCGCGGCCGTACATCGACCGGCGGCCGGGGTGCTGGGCGGGGCAGGGGCGTACCGCGCGGCACATCCGTCATGTGCGCGGCAAGCGCCGCATAATCACAGTCCGGCTTCAACGCGTCTTCCAATCCAAGCCCGCTGGTCAGCTGTTCCAGCCTCTGCAACCAGCGTGAGGCGATGGTGGGCGCGCCATCGGCTTTCAGCGCGCGGGTCATCAGCACGTCGGGTCCCGCGGCCAGCATGGCGAAGTCATGCGCGGAAAGACCGATGCCGCGCTCCGGCTGTTCCAAGCCGAGGCTAGCGCGCATGGGGCGCGAGAACCACGGGTCGCTGCCCGCGCCACCCGGCCAACTGCCTTCGTTCAACCCACCCAGCACGATGCGGTCGAACGATTGCAGGCGCGCTTCCAACGGACCCAGAATGAATAGGCGCGGATGCCGCCCAAAACCGGCGCGCACCGGTGTTTTCATCGCCAGGCTGCGGAACAGCGGTGCATAGCTGCCGGGCTCGATCGGCGGCAGGTCGCCCGCCGCCAGCAGCAGTGCCGATAACAGGGCGTGTGCCGCCTCGCCATCAGGGTTGCGATACAGTACGCATTTCTCGTCTTCGCCGCAGGCCAGCTGTTCGGACGCCGCGATGTGCGCACCCAGCAGAACATCCAGCGACACGGTCTGGTCGGCAAAAACGCGTTCCAGCGGGACCAGCACCTCGGCCACGTCGCGCCACCAGGCGGCCAGTTCGTTCAGGTCATTCTGCGGTGGTGGATCGTAAGTGGTCGCGGCGCGTGCGATGGCGCGGGCAATGCCGTCCAACCCTGCGTCGGGACGCGGTCCACGCAGGCACCAGCGGTCCAGCTGCCGCGCGCGGGCACGAAAAGTGGCGCCGTCCTGCCCGCGCGTGGCGAAGGGGTGCTTCAGCAGCGCCAGCAGCGGAACCGGCGCAAAGCGCGCGTCCACCGCTTCCGCCACCAGGCACAGGAATGCACCGGCGGCAGTGTGCGCCAGCGGCCGGCCGGCGGAATCATCGATTGCCACGCCCCAGCGCGTCATCTCGGCGGCCACGCGGCGCGCCAGATTGCGGTCGGGTGTGACCAGTGCAGCGGTCTTGCCGGACACTTCCAGGCATTCGCGCAGGGCCAGCGCGATGGCCAGCGCTTCCTGTGCGGGATCGGCCGCCGTCACCAGCGACAGGTTTTGCAAGCCGTCGGCAATCGCGCCGCCGCCATTTTCCGCCAACGCGCGCCAGGCATCGGTGGTGGGGGCAGGGCGCAAGGTTTCGCGCAACAGCGCCTCGCGCGCTGGATTGCGCGTCCTGTCATGCCAGTCTTCGACATCGCTGCGCGCACATCCCATGCGCCGCAAGACTTCATGCAGGCCAAATTGCGGGTGACCGGGATCGAGATTGTCCCAGCTCGTTTCATCCAAATCGCGGTCCAGCCCCGGCAGGACCACAGCGCCTTTCGGCAGCCGCGCAATCACGCCCAACAACTCGGCGGTGGCGGGAATCGAACCGGTGGAGCCCGCCGCGATCACCCAGCCATCGGGCGGCGCATCTTCCAACCGCTTCGCCAGCGCGCGCATCGCGGCGGTACGCCGCGCGGCGGGGTTCAACGCCTGTTCTTCTTCCAATATTGCCGGCCAGGCGGTGTGCAGCACATCCAGGAAGCGCGTCACGCCTTCCCAATGCTCGGCCAGATCGGGCGGCAGCAGGTCTTTCAATCTCGACAGGTCGCAGCCTTGCGTCTCGACCTCGTCCATCACCTTGGCCAGGCTGTCGGCCAAGGCTGCGGCCTGCGCGAACGACAAGGTCGCCGCGCGGCCCTTGGCATCCCATTCGCGGATCAGGTTGGCCAGCAGCAATTGCCGGCGCAGCGGCGCGATGGCCGGCGCCAGTTCCAGCCCTTCCGATGCGGCATCGAACAGCAGTTCGTCTTCCTCGCTATCGCCCAGCGGCTTGAACTGGGGCAATAGCGCGGCACCGCCCATGACAGCAGCAAATGCTTCACCGAAGCCGCGCGCCGCGCGCCGAGTGGGCAGATAGATGGTGGCGGACGACAGCGCGACGGGATCGTCACCTATCCGCTTCAGCAGGCCGCGCGCCAGGTCCTGCGCGAAGTTCGCGCTTGCGCCGATGGTGAAGACCGCCGGCGGCTTCACGCCGGCTGGGCCAGGTACGCCTCGGCCTCGTCAACCGCCTCGGGCGTACCGACATGGATCCATACGCCGTCCAGCACCGTGCCGAACAGCCGGCCCTGTTCGATTGTCCTGTTCCACATCACGTTGGTGGAGAAGGGGCCATCCGGCGCGCCGGCGAACATCCGCGGATGCACGATCTGCACGCCGGGATAGGCATAGGGCTTTTCGCTGCGGCCCTTGGCGCGCGCGATCGTATTGCCAGGCAGCAGCACGAAGTCACCGCTGCCGTCATAGCCCATCGCGGTGCTCATTTCGGCCAGCAGCAGCAGGCCGTCCATGCGCGTGGCGTCCCAGGCCTGTTGCATCGCCGACAGCACCGGCACGTCGTTTTCCACCCAGATGGAGTCCGAGTTCAGCACGAAGAAGGGCTCGTCCTGAAACAGCGGCAACGCCTTGACCACGCCGCCGCCGGTATCCAGCAGCCGCGCGGTCTCGTCGGAATAGGTGATGGTCACGTCGCGGCGCTTGTCCAGGTGCGCCACCAGCATCGCCGCCTTGTAGTGCGTGTTGACCACGATCTGCGTGACGCCCGCCGCCACCAGCCGGTCGATGGAATGATCGACCAGCGTGCGCCCCGCCACCGGCACCAGCGGCTTGGGCTTGTCGTCGGTCAGCGGCCGCATGCGCGTGCCAAGCCCGGCGCCCATGATCATCGCGCGACGGATCATGGCAGCGTCACCACACGCTTGTCTTTGGGAATGACCCGGTCGTACCAGGCGCGCAGCTCGGCCAGCGCGGGATGCGACAGGTCGCGCTCGAGATAGCCCCAGACGCGCGGCAGCAGGTCGAGATAGCGCGGCTTGCCATCGCGTTTGTAGAGGCGGGCGAAGATGCCCACGATCTTGGCGTTGCGCTGGGCAGCCATGATCGCCATCTCGCGGCGGAACTGCACTTCGTCCAGTGGCGGGCCTTGATGCGCCATGGTTGCCAGGTAATGCCGCGTGGCGGCCTCCGCCAGTTCGGGCGAGACATCGCGCCGCGCATCTTCGGTCAGCGAGATCAGGTCATACGCCGCGCTACCTGCGACGGCATCCTGGAAGTCGATCAGCCCCACGCGCGCCACGCCGTCACGGCCGGGCAGCCACAACAGGTTCTGCGCGTGATAGTCGCGATGCACAAACACCCGGCGCGACGGACCGATCTGGTCCAGAACGCCACGCCACAGCTTGCGATGGTCCTCCACGTCTTCCCTGCGCACGTCATGGCCCAGCGCCAGCGGCAGGAACCATTCGGTCAGGAGATCAGTCTCGGCGATGAGCGCGGCGGTATCGTATTCGAACAGTGGCTTGCCGGATGCCAGCGCGGCAGGCGCGTCATTGGCATGGATGCGCGCCAGCACCTCCACTGCGGCCTCGTACAGCGCCTTTTCGTCTCCGCCCTGGACCAGAACGTCGGCGAACAAGGCATCGCCAAGATCTTCCAGAATGACAAAACCCTGCACGTGGTCGGCGGCGTGGATCTCCGGCGCCGCCAGGCCGTGCCCGCGCAGATAGTTCGACGCCGCCGCAAAGCGCGCGACATCAGCCCCGGCCAATCGCGCCAGCGCGTTGTAACCCAGCGCGCGGCGTTCTTCTTCACCCGCGCCGGGCGGCGCGGTCGGCGCTTCAGCGCCCTGTGGCTGATCCATCAGCATGGCGATGCGCTCGCCGTCCTTCAGCCGCGCATAGCGCCGGGTCGAGGCGTCGCCCGGCAGCGGCGTGATTGTGGCCGCACCCCAGCCGGCGCGTTGGAGGAAATCGTGCATCGCCTGCTGGCGGTCAGTCATGCAGCACCTTTTGCCAGCGCGCCGGGCCGGTCAGCCGGGCCAGCCTTTCTCCATCGTCCAGCGACAGGCGCACATGCAGGGTGTCGGGCGGAAGCCGCTCTGGCGCGCGTTCGGGCCATTCCACCAGCGCCGCACCCTGGTCCAGGGCATCGTCGAAACCCAGCTCGTCCATTTCGCGCGGGTTCTTCAGGCGATAGAGATCGTAATGGCTCACCGCCAGGCGCGGGGTGTCGTAACTTTGCACGATGGTGAAGGTGGGGCTGGGCACATCCTCGGCCACACCCAGCTTCTGCAGGATGGCGCGCGCCAAGGTGGTTTTCCCCGCGCCCAGGTCTCCCCACAGCGCCACCGCGTCGCCCGCCACCAACCCGTCGGCGATCGCGCCGCCCAGGCGATCAGTCGCCGCCAGGTCGGGCAGGGGAAAGGCCGTTCGGAAAGTTTCTGGATTTTCCGCCATTTCCAACGCTTGTAGCCCGCTTTCGGGGCCGCGCGGAAGGGTTGGTTGTACCCCGTCCACCGCCATGCTAACCCCCGCGCCGAAAACAGGAATTCGTCGATCCCATGTCCGAGAACATCGTCATCATCGGCGCCGGCCAGGCCGGTTGCCAGGCCGTCGAGTCGCTGCGCAAGGAAGGCTTCACTGGCCCCATCACCATGATCGGCGACGAGGCCTATCCGCCCTACCAACGCCCGCCGCTGTCCAAGGCGTACCTGCTGGGCACCTTCGAGCGCGAGCGCCTGTTCCTGAAGGGCGATAATTATTACCCGGAAGCCGGGTGCGAGCTGATCCTGAACACGACCGTGAAGGCGATCCACCGCGCCGAGCGCCAGGTGGAACTGGCCGATGGCCGCAAACTGCCCTACGGCAAGCTGCTGCTGGCAACGGGCGCTCGGGTGCGCAAGCTGCGCTGTCCCGGCGCCGACCTGCCGGGCATCCATTATTTGAAGACCATCGCCGATGTCGATGGGCTGCAGGCGGCCTTCACGCCGGGCATGCGCATCGCCATCGTCGGCGGCGGCTATATCGGGCTGGAAGTGGCCGCGGTCGGCGCCAAGCGCGGTCTGGACGTCACGGTGTTCGAGGCGATGGACCGTCTGATGGCGCGCGCGGTGTCGCCGCAGATTTCCGCCTTCTATGCCGACGAGCATCGCAAGGCCGGGGTGAAGCTGGAACTGAACACCGGCGTCGAGGAAATCGGCGGCAACGGCAAGGTTGAGTGGGTGCGCGCCGGCGGCCTGACCTATGACGCCGACATGGTGCTGGTGGGCATCGGCGTGATCCCCTGTGACGAGCTGGCCAAGGACGCGGGCCTGGCCGTCACCGACGGCATCGTGGTCGACCAGAATGCCATGACCGGGGATCCGCACATCTGGTCAGCGGGCGACTGTACCCGCCATGTTGGCCGCGAGGGCCACCAAATTCGCCTGGAATGCGTGCAGAACGCCATCGATCAGGCCAAGCATGCGGCGCTGGCGATGACCGGCAAGCCGAAGACCTATTCGGAAGTGCCGTGGTTCTGGTCGGACCAGTATGACCTGAAGCTGCAGATCGCGGGCCTCGCGCGTCCCACCGACACCTTGGTGCAGCGTGGCGATCCGGCCTCGCGCAAGTTCTCGGTCTTTCACATGCGCGACGGCAAGGTCGCGGCGGTAGAGGCAGTGAATGCCGCGCCCGACTATCTGATCGGCAAGAAGCTGATCGCCGAGGGCAAGACGGTCGATGCCGCCAAGCTGGCCGATACCGCCATCGCCATCAAGACGCTGGCGTAATGGCCGCGAAGTACCGCGTCACCTTCATCGAGCCGGACGGCAAGGAACATGCCGTCGAGATCGCGGAAGGCTGGTCGCTGATGGAAGGCGCGGTGAAGGCGCGGGTGGAAGGCATTGACGCCGATTGCGGCGGGGCGTGCGCCTGCGCCACCTGCCAGGTCTATGTCGAAGGCGAGTGGGCTTTGCGGCTGCCGCCAAAAGGCGAGATGGAAGAAACCATGCTGGATTTCGCGCCGGAGAAACGCGCCGAGAGCCGGCTGTCATGCCAGATACGGATGAGCGCGGCGCTGAATGGTCTCGTGCTGAAAGTGCCGCGCTCGCAGCACTAGCTGACCGCGTATACTCCGTAACCGATCGCGATCCAGAATGCGGCGACAAACACCGTTGCCAGCCACCAGAATTCCGCGCGCCCATCGTGGCGATGGCGATAGATGCGTTCGCGCCGATATTGCGCATACCAGCGGGAACGTGGCGTTTGCAGGTGGTGGTGTTCAAGCGCGACCATCATGACCTCACCATTTCACAATGTTTCAGCTTGCGAAGGGTTGCGATGCTGACGGTAGCAGCCATCGCCGGATCAGGTCACAAATAAGCCGTCCGGCGGTCCGTCGACTGTTCCGGATGCGGCTCGTCGTCGTGCAGGCGCTTGGGCAGGTGGCAGCGCACGCGGGTGCCGCCACCCTGGGCGCTTTCGATTTCCACCCAGCCGTCATGCAGTTCCAGGAAGCGGTTGACCAGCGCCAGGCCAAGACCCGCGCCGCCGCGATTGCCGGCCTGGCTCTTGGCCGAGAAACGCTCGAAGACATTGGCCTTTACATCGGGCGCGATGCCGGGGCCGTTGTCGCTGACCGATATCTGCACATCCTCGCCCACGATGCGTGCGGCCAGCTGGATCGCGCCACCGCGCGGCGTGAACTTGAAGGCGTTGGACAGCAGGTTGAAGATGATCTGGCGCAGGCGGCGGCCGTCGGCCAGGAACCTACCGGCATCGGGCGTGATCTCGACATTCAGGCTCAGGCCCACCTTCGCGGCCCATTCGCGCGCATGCGCCGACACTTCAGTGATCAGCTCGTAGAGATCGATGCGTTCCAGCTCCAGCCGCAGCGCCCCGGATTCCACCAGCGCCAGATCCAGGATGTCGTTGACCAGGTTCTTCAACGTACTGCCGCCGGCCACGATGGCATCGACGTATTCGCGCTGCTGCGCGTTCAGCGAACCCGGCACGCCGGACGCCAAGTGTTCTGAGAAACCCAGGATGGTGTTCAGCGGCGTGCGCAGCTCATACGACACATGCTTGATGAAGTCCGACTTCAGGCGGTCGGCGGCTTCCAGGCCTTCGTTGCGGTCGCGCAGTGCGGTCTCGATGCGGAAGCGGTCGGTGACGTCCTTGAAGGTCACCAGCGTCGCGCCATCGGGCAGGGGCGCGGTGGTCAGCGACAGGATCGAACGATCGGAACGTTCGACTTCGCCCATGTCCTGGGCGCGCGCACCCGCGACGATGGCCTGGATCAGCTGGTCCCAGATGTTGCTGTCGCCGAAGCGGTCGCGCGACAGAGCGGCGATGGTGCGCACATGCGGCTCGCCGTCCAGGTCTTCGGCATCCAGCTCCCAGATGCGGGCGAACGCGGCGTTGTGCAGCTTCAGCTTGCCGTCCGGGCCGAACACCGCCACGCCTTCGCTCAAGGTGTCGAGCGTGGCGGACTGCACCTTCACCGCGGTGTTGTAGTCGCTTTCCAGGGTCAGGCGCGCGGTGACGTCTTCGTACAGGAAGGTGAGCCCACCAAAGGGATGCGGCTGGCTGACCACGCGGATGGTCTGGCCGTTCGGCAGGTGCCAGGCCTCTTCGCTGGGCCGCTCGCGCGCGCCATCGGCGTAAAGCGCCAGCCGCGCGCGCTTCCAGGCCTGATAGTCGCGCTGCTCGGGCAGGCGGCGGCTGTCGCGCAGATGATCCAGGATGTCGCCTTCGCCGGGATGCTTGTCGAGGAAGCGTTCGGGCAGGCCCCACAGCCGCACAAAGGCCTTGTTGTAGAAGGCCAGCCGCTGGTCCTTGCCGAAGATGGCAACCGCAGTCTGCAAGGTGTCGAGCGTGGCGGCGTGGGCATCGGCATGCTGCTGCAGGCGCGCTTCCGCGGAAGCCGTGTCGGTCACGTCCAGCGCGGTACCGATCACGCCCGCATCGCCCAGCGGGATTTCGGTGAAGGACAGCGCGCGGCGTTGGCCGTTCACCACCGAGAAGCGCTTGGATTCCTGCATCGCGTTCTGTGCGCGGGCGTTGGCGGCCAGTTCGCGTTCGCCCTTGTCCAGCGCCAGCTGTTCGCGGCGCGCGGTTTCCAGGTCGGCTGCGCCCGCGCCCTTCAGGAAAGCGTGATTGCCCCAGCTCAGCGCCAGGCCCTTGTCACGCAGCCACACCGGCACCGGCAGCACGTCCAGGATCGCCTTGAAGTCCGCGCTCGCTTCGGCGATCTGCGGTTCCTCGATCCACACCGCGGCCATGCCGCCCACTGCGCGGCCCCGCGCCATCAGGAAGCGGCCGGCGGCGTCATGCACTTTCAGTTCGAACGCCGCGCCGCGATCCGACAGCCCGTCGATCGCGCCCGAAAGCGCCAGCGCGTCGGGGCCCTTCAGGCAGGACTGCAGCATCTCGTCGCCGCCGCCATAGGAATAGGGCCCCGAACCATCGCGGCCCCACACCACCAGCGCCTCGCGGCCAGCGCCCAGAAGTGCGTCGCGTTCGCCCACCGCCGCCTTGGACTTGGCGCCCACGGCGCGCAGCGAACGGCGCAGGCGGCGCGCGGTGCGCTGTTCCGCCAGGGCCCACAGGCCCGCCGCGATGGCCAGCGCCACGCCGCCACAGGCCAGCGCCGACAGCACGATCACATTGCCGGATTGGAGTGTCAGGGCATCGGGCACGGCCGCCTGGGCCGGGCCGGCCAGCAGGGCGCAAGGGGCCGCTGCCAGGAGGAATCGCGTCCCCCAGCCCCCCGGCCGCTCTGCCTGTCCCATTCTGGGACGCATGCCGTCAGCCCCCGTTAACCCGTCGCCTTTCGGCGAATCACTGTTGAATCAACAAGATAGCTGCGAGTCCTTAATCGGACTAGGGATGGTGGTTAATAAATTCCTAAAAACTAGGCGGGGGAATCCGGCCCATATTTGGGGCCTGTGGACAATTTTCGAGTCAAACCAAAAGGTTAACGACTCCTTACCAGCCGGCAGCCGGTCCACATCCCGGGCGAGTCGTGAACAACAAAAAAGGCGCGCCGGTGAGGGCGCGCCTTCCATTGCACGGCCGGGCTCAGGCCTGGCGGCTGTAACGATCGAACAGCTGGGCGGCGTTGTCCCAGTTGATGGCGGCCATGAAGGCGTCTACGTAGCCGCCGGCGCTGGCGCCATAGTCCATGTGGTAGGAATGCTCATACATGTCGAGCGCCAGGATGGGGCGGCCGCCCGCGACCGAGTTGGTGTGATCGGATGCCCACTGGTTGACCAGCCGCTTGTCGTGCGGCGACCAGGTCAGCAGCACCCAGCCCGAGCCGCCGCCTTCGGCTTTCCCCATGGCCGAAAATTCCGCGCGCCAGCGCTCCAGGCTTCCGAAGTCGCGCTTGATCGCGTCGGCCAGCGCGCCGGCCGGATTGCCGCCATGGCCCAGGCTGTCGAAATAGACTTCGTGCAGGATCATGGAGTTCATCGCCATCAATTCCTCCCGCTTGAGGCCATTGATCGTGAACACCGGCGCCTTGGCGACGTCCAGCGCCGCCCATTGCGCCGTGATGGCGTTCAGCCGCTTCACTGCGCCCGCGTAGTTGTTGTCGTGATGGCTGACCAGGATCTTCTCCGAGAGGCCCTTGATGCTCTTGGGGTCGAACGGCAGCGGCTTGATCTGATACGGGCCATCCGGCGGTGTCTGAGCCGCGGCGCTATTGGCGGTGACGGCGATGGCTGCGGCGGCCAGGCCGGCAGCTTCCACGATTTGACGGCGATCCAGCATGCTTTTCTCCCTGAAAGCTTGGTCACGAGGCCGGGAGGATGGCACTTGCTTACGGCATAAACAATTTGCGCGGCACCGGCTTTGGGGCCGGAACCGCGCAGATTGGCAAAATTCAATATTGGAAGCTTAGTAGCGATAGGTATCCGGCTTGTAGGGGCCGGCCTGCGGGATCGAGATGTAGTCGGCCTGCTTCTTGTTGAGCTCGGTCAGCTGGGCGCCGACCTTGCCCAGGTGCAGGCGGGCAACCTTCTCGTCCAACACCTTGGGAAGGACATAGACCTTCTTCTCGTACTTGCCGGTGTTCTGCCACAGCTCGATCTGCGCCAGGGTCTGATTGGTGAAGCTGGCCGACATGACGAAGGAGGGGTGGCCCATGGCGTTGCCCAGGTTCACCAGGCGGCCTTCCGACAGCATGATGATGCGCTTGCCGTCGGGGAACTCGATCTCGTCCACCTGGGGCTTGATGTTGTGCCACTTGAAGTTCTTCGTGGCCGCGATCTGGATCTCGCTGTCGAAGTGGCCGATGTTGCAGACGATGGCGCGGTCCTTCATGGCGCGCATGTGCTCGACCGTGATCACGTCGACATTGCCGGTGGCGGTGACAAAGATGTCGGCCTTGGGCGCCGCCGTCTCCATGGTCACGACCTCATACCCTTCCATGGCGGCCTGCAGGGCGCAGATCGGGTCGATTTCCGACACCATCACGCGGCAGCCGGCATTGCGCAGCGACGCGGCCGAACCCTTGCCCACATCGCCGAAGCCCGCGACCATGGCGACCTTGCCGGCCATCATCACGTCGGTACCGCGGCGGATACCGTCGACCAGCGATTCCTTGCAGCCATACAGGTTGTCGAACTTCGACTTGGTGACGCTGTCATTGACGTTGATGGCGGGGAACAAGAGCTTGCCTTCGTTCGCCATGATGATCAGGCGGTGCACGCCGGTCGTGGTTTCTTCCGACACGCCCTTGATGGAGGCGGCGATCTCGGCGAACCAGCCCTTGGGCTTTTCCTTCAACAGACGCTTGATCAGCGCATAGAAGACTTCCTCTTCCTCGTTCTCCGGCTTTTCCAGGAACGCGGTGTCGCCCTTTTCGGCGCGCAGGCCGGCATGGACCAGCATGGTGGCGTCGCCGCCATCGTCCAGGATCATGTTGGGATAGCCGCCGCCATGCCACTCAAACAGCTTCGCGGTGTAGTCCCAGTAATCCTTCAGGCTCTCGCCCTTGATGGCGAAGACGGGGATGCCGGCGGCGGCGATCGCGGCGGCGGCATGGTCCTGGGTCGAATAGATGTTGCACGACACCCAGCGGATGTCGGCGCCCAGATGCTTCAGGGTTTCGATCAGCACCGCGGTCTGGATGGTCATGTGCAGCGAGCCGGCGATGCGCGCGCCCTTCAGGGGCTGCGACGGGCCGTATTCGGCGCGGGTGGCCATCAGGCCGGGCATCTCGATCTCGGCGATGTTGAGTTCCTTGCGGCCCCAGTCGGCGAGCTTGATGTCCTTGACGATGTAATCGGTGAATTCGGCCATGACGACGATTCCTCAAATTGCGCGGTGGCTATACCAGCCGGGCCGGACAGGGGCAAGAAACATATAAAGAAATCTGCATATGATTGTGCCGCGGGGCCGGGCTAGGCTCGGACCCCAGCAAAAGGGCGGGAAAATCCCATGTATGCCGGCAATTTCGCCATCCCCTACGACACCCTGGATATCGCGCTTCGGCTGATCGCGGCCAGCCTGATCGGCATGGTTCTGGGGCTGGAGCGCATCCTGCGCGGCAAACCCACCGGCATCCGCACCTTGGGCCTGGTGTCGTTCGCCGCCGCGCTGGTGACGCTGGCGACCATGCACGCCAAGGGCATCATGGCGAACACTGACGCACTCGCGCGCGTGCTGCAGGGCGTGGATCAGGGCGTGCTGGTGGGCATCGGTTTCCTGGGCGGCGGCATCCTTCTGCGCGACGAGAACAGCCACCGTGTCTTCAACCTGACCTCGGCGGCGGAAGTCTGGGCAGTGGCAGCGATGGGTCTGGCGACGGCGGTGGCGCCCTGGGCCATTGTGGGCCTGGCCATCGTGGTTTTCGCGATCATCATGATCGCGTTCCGCGCCATCGAGGACAAGTTCCGCCTGAAAGACCGCGGCGGCTGAACCAAGCGCGGGTTCCCCGGTTACCGCTGTATCCCTTTCACGGAGCAGCACATGACCGGCATCACCCAATCCAGAATTCTCATCATCGCCACCAACGGTTTCGAGCAGTCGGAACTGGAAGTGCCGCGCGACAAGCTGAAGGCGGCGGGCGCGGTGGTGCGCATCGCGTCGCTGGATGGCAAGGACATCAGGGGCTGGCAAAAGGGTGACTGGGGTGACACCGCTTCCGTCGACCTGGCGATCAAGGACGCGCAGGAAAGCGACTATCAGGCGCTGGTCATTCCCGGTGGTGTCATGAACCCCGACAAGCTGCGTCAGGATGCCGGCACGATGGCGCTGGTCAAGCGGTTCCTGTCCAGCGGGAAGATCGTGGCCGCGGTATGCCACGGTCCCTGGCTGCTGGTGGAGGCCGATGCCCTGCGCGGTCGCCAGGCGACATCGTGGCCATCACTCAAGACCGACATGGAGAATGCCGGCGCGGAATGGGTGGATCAGGAGGTGGTGGTCGACAACGGCATCATCACCAGCCGCAAGCCGGATGATCTGAATGCCTTCGTGACGAAGATCATCGAGGAGATCGAGGAGGGCAAGCACCGCCGCCGCGCGGCCTAGCGCGCGCTGGCGGTCTTGGTCGGCTTGGCGGGCGCTGAATCCGGACCTTCCACGGTGTAACCGGCGGCGCGCAGCAGGTTGGGCACGCCGCCCGGTCCCACCAGATGCGCCGCACCCACCGTGATCAGGAAGGTCCGCTTCTCGGTCAGCATCTTCTGAATCTTCGGGATCCAGAGCTTGTTGCGGTCATCCAGCAGCGCCTTGCGCGATACCGGATCCTGTTCGGCGTTCTGCGCCGCGATCGTCTTAATGTCGCCGGTCTCCCACGCCTTCAGCATCTTTTCAAAGGGGCGCATCTTCATGGTTGCGGCCTTGTGCATGGCCGCGCGCAACTGGGCGATCTCGTTGTCGGTGTTGGCATCGCGCATCATGGCGTGCAGGTGAACCTCCGACGTCTCCAGTCCCCGCACCGGAATGCCGCGATCCTCCGCGATCTTGGTCAGCTTGTTGTCCACGCCTTCTTCGGCATAGAGGTGGATATTCTCGCCGCTCATCGCGCCTTCCAGCGCGCGCGCCGCGCCCCAGGGGCGCAGATGCACCAGCGCGTCGGCATCAATGCGGGTGTGATAAATCGCGTCGCGCCATTCGCTGCGCATCTGGGCGTCGAAGTACGACACCAGCGAGGTCGAAACCGGCAACAGGATGTTCAGCCCGTAATACATCGTCCATTCCCGCGCGGAATCCGTGCTGGTGGGAATTTCGAAAACGAAGACGTTGGCCGTCTTGATGGCGTGCTTGATCTCCGGCGTCTGCCAGTCGACATCCATCGGCAGGGCGTGAAAGGAGCCCAGGATCCAGGCTTCGCCCCTGGGGCCCTTGACGTGCCACATCGCCGGTGTCGCATGGACCACCGCATCCTCGGCGGCAAAAGCCGGCGTGACCAGGCAAAGACCGGCAAGCAGCCAGGAAGCCAACAGCGCGCGCATGAAACCCGTCCCCAACAGACGGCCGCATCATGCGGGGCAGGGCTTAACCCCGGCGAAACCCGGTATTTAAAATTTTATCGATCCGCTCAGGGCCCGCTTACCTTATATCCCGCCTTGCGCAGCAGGGCCGGCACCCCGCTGGGGCCGGTCAGGTGGCCGGCGCCCACGGTGATGAAATAGGTGTGCTTCTCGGTCAGCCATTTTTCGATCTGTGGCACCCAGCGGGCGTTGCGGTCATCCAGCAGCGCCTTGCGCGCGCCGGGATAGTCATCCATGTCGCCATTGACCAGCTCGTCCAGCTTCACCTGGTCGCCCGCGCTCCAGGCGTCCACCAGCGGACGCACTTCCCCCACCACATCTTTCATCTCTTTCAGGCTGGATTGGAATTCCGCCAGCTCCAGGCCAGGATCGGACGGCGCCAGCACCGCCATCTGGTCGGCCATGGTTTCCAGATAGCGCGTCGGCTTGCCGAGCTTGGTGGCTTCCGCCATCAGGGTCTGGTCCGCGCCGTTCTTCGGGTCGAAGCCCAGCTTGGCGGTGGCACCCAACACCATCTGCAGGCCCGCCAGCCAGGGGCGCTGATGCTCGATCAGTTTCTCGTCCACACCGCTGGTGGCGATCGCGGCGTCGAAGTCGGGCAGCACTTCGGGGCGCAGCATGCCGCGCAGGGTCTGGGTCGCCGGCAGGTAGCCCCGCGCCAGCACCATGTCGCGCATCAGGTTGATGGAGTTTTCGTCCGTGGAAACCTCGAACGCGTAGACGTCTGATTTCTTCAGCGCCGCGTCGATCGCCTGAGTGCGCCAATGCACATCGGGCGGCAGCACATGGATCGAGCCCAGCAGCCAGGCATCACCCTTGGGGCCCTTCACATGCCACAGGCTGGGATCGGCCAGCGCCGGCGACAGGCCGGCAAGGAATGCCAGCGCAAACAGCGTGATCTTCTTCATCACTCCAGGCACAGCACACCCGCCACGATTACCAATGCCGACAGCATACGCCGCGCTGTCAACTTTTCGCCGAAAATCACGCGGCCCAGCAGGACCGCGAACAGCACGCTGGTCTCGCGCAGGGCCGAAACAGAGCCCATCGGTGCTTGTGTCATGGCATAGATGACAATGCCGTAAGCCGCCACCGAGATCAGGCCGCCGGCTGCGGCCAGTCCATGCGCCTTGGGCGACCGCACCAGCCTGCCGTTGCCAAGCCACTTATACAGCGGCAGCGCTGATGCGCCCCACAGCACGCACATCCACAAAGTATAGGCGACTGGCGCATGCGACAGCCGCCCGCCGATACCGTCAGTGACGCTGTAGGCCGCGATGGTGACCCCGGTTCCCAGCGCCGCCAAAATGCCGCTTTCCGCCAGACGCCGTCCGCGAAGCGCCAGCGAGATGATGCCAGCGCTGACCAGGATGATGCCGGCGATGCCGCGCAGGGTCGGCAATTCGCCCGCGACCAGCGCCGCGCCCAAGGTCACCAGCATGGGCGAGGAGCCGCGCGCGATGGGATAGGCGCTGCCGAAATCGCTGCCGCGATAGGCGCGCACCAGAAAGGCGTTGTAGGCGATGTGGATTGTGGCCGAGAGCGCGATATAGGGCCAGCTTGCGCGTTCGGGAATTGGCAGGAAGGGCAGGGCCGCGGCACAGGCGAGGGTCGTGGCCACGCCCATCATGGTCATGACCCAGAAGCCGTCTTCACCGCGCTTGAGCAGCGCGTTCCAGCCCGCATGCATCGCCGCCGCCAGAAGAACGAGCGCGGCGATACCAAAGGTCATGAAATCGTCCTGCCGCGCGCCGACACTACGCGGGCGCTAGTCGGCGCTTGGCAAGTTTGGTGAGAAGTGACTTTGTCACTCCTCACCAAACTTGGCTTCGACAAGCGCCAGCATCGCTTTCAGCGCTTCCGCCGCGTCGGGTCCTTCGGCGGTGATTTCCACTTCCGAACCGATCGAGGCGGCCAGCATCATCAGCCCCATGATCGAGCGGCCATTCACTTCCTGGCCGTCCTTGATGACGTGGATTTCGGACTGGAAGCGCGCACTGGCCTCGACGATCTTGGCGCTCGCGCGTGCGTGCAGACCGCGCTTGTTGGGAATGATGACGCGCGCGCGCAGCTTCTCGCCCATTACAGATCGGCACTTCCCGCACGCATGTATTTGCGGCCCGCCTCGATGGCGTCCTTGACCGCCTGTTCCAGCGGCGCCTTGTTCCTGATGTCGATCAGCTTGATCAGGCTGGGCAGGTTGGCGCCGGCCAGCACTTCGATCTTGCCTTTTTCCAGCAGGGTCAGCGCCAGGTTGCACGGCGTGCCGCCGAACATGTCGGTGGCGATGATCACGCCATTGCCCATGTCGACCGACTTCGCCGCGGCCGCGATCTCGCGCTGGCGACGTTCGATATCGTCCTCGGGGCCGATGCAGACGGCGCGCAGATGGGTCTGCGGACCCACCATATGCTCCATCGCGGAAATGAATTCCTGGGCCAGACGCCCATGGGTAACAAGAACAATGCCGATCATGAAGGTTCCTTCGACGGCGCGGACAGTAGCAAAAGACCTGAGCCGTGAAAGGCTTATTTGGTGTTGAAAGTGTCGCGGAACAAGCCCTGCGAAAAGGCCGTCAAAGCCGCGCGAATCCGGGCAGGGCTCGAGGGAAGCCGCGCATCCAGCGTGATTTGCGGCACCTTTGTGTTCAACGCCTGGAAGAAGGCCGGGCGCGGCAGGCGCGGGCCTTCGCCGCCCAGCCGGATTGCCAGCGCCAGCTTTACCTGCTTGCGGGCAGGTTGCTTGACGATGCCCACACCGCGAATCTCGATCAGGCCCTGGATGCTGTCGGGCGCGCGGGCGTGCAGGGCGCCGCGCTGCAGGAACAGGATGGCGCGGTCGTCGGCCACCAGTTGCGCGCCATCGTCGATCAGGCGCAGCGCCAGGTCCGACTTGCCGCTGCCGCTGTCGCCCAACAGCAGCACGCCCTTGCCGCCGATGGCGACGCAACTGGCATGGATGTTCTTCTGGTCAGGCATGCGACACGGCCAGCGGCAGTTCGACGATCAGCCGCGCCCCCGCGCCCTGCTGGCCGTCGGCGCTGCGGTTCTCGGCATAGATGCGCCCGCCGGCGCCTTCGATGATCTGGCGCGCGATGGAAAGGCCCAGGCCCGAATTGTTGCCGAAGTGATCGCCTGGCCGTTCGGTATAGAAGCGCTCGAAGATGGATTCCAGATTGTCGGGCGGAATGCCAGGGCCGTCGTCTTCCACCGTCACCCGCGCGCAGATGTCGTGCCTGCTCGCAGTCACGGTGACGGTGCCCCCGTCGGGGCTGAAGGACACGGCATTGTCGATCAGGTTGCGGAAGACCTGGCCGAAGCGTTCGTCGCGGCCGCGCACCACCGCGCCCGGCGGCAGTTCGTCCCGCAGCACGAATTCGACGTGATGGGGCACATCGGTCATGCGGTAGATTTCCAGGATGGTGAACAGCAGGCGCGACAGATCCACCGGCTCGCGGCTTTCGCGCGACAGTTCGGCATCCAGGCGCGAGGCGTCGGAAATGTCGGTGATCAGCCGGTCGATGCGCTTGATATCGCCGCGCACGATGGCGAGCAGCCGGTTTCTGGTCTCTTCGTCCTTGGCGCGGGAGAACATCTCCACCGCGCTGGCCAGCGAAGTGAGAGGATTCTTAAGTTCGTGCGCCACGTCGGCGGCGAAGCTCTCGATGGCGTCGATGCGATCGTACAGGTTCGCGGTCATGGAACGGAAGCTGTCGGCCAGGTCGCCAATCTCGTCGTCGCGTTCCGGGAAGTTGGGGATTTCGCTGCGCCCGCCCGCGCCGGACCGCACCCGGTCGGCGGCCGACGCCAGGCGCTTTACCGGCTCGGCGATCGTGCCGGCCAGATAGAGCGAGGTGAACAGCATCACCAGCAAGGCGACGGCGAACACCTCGATCAGCTGGCCGCGCTCGGCGCGGATGATGTCGTCGATGTCGCCGCCCTCTGTGGACAGGAACAGCACGCCATAGACAGCGGTGAAGCGCTGGATCGGCACCGCCACCGACAGCACCAGGCGGTTGCGGTCGTCGACGCGTTCGTTGCTCGCGGTCTCGCCGGTCAGCGCGGCATCGACCTCGCGATAGACGCGGCCGTCTTCGCCCGCTTCGTAGTAAGGCTGCAGCTGCGCAAAGGGGCGAACGCCCATCAACCCGTCATAGACACGCTTGAACCAGTCGCTGACCTGGGTACTGCGATCCAGCGCCGGCAGGTCCTGTACCTGCACCACATTGCGCGCCAGGAGGTTGCGCGTGTCGGTCGCCAGCCGCCCCGATGGCAGGTACAGGCGCGCCCGCAGCCGCGTCGGCGCAATCAGCTGGCGCAGCAGCGGCTCGGCCTGTTCGACGCGCAGAGTATGAGTATCCGGCTCGGTCGCGTATTCCGCCAGGGTGCCGGCGACGATGTTGGCCTGTTCCTTGATCGAATTCAGCCGCTCTTCCACCAGGCCACGGCCCGATGCCTGCACCAGGATCACGCCGCCCGTGAGAACGATCAGCGCCAGCGCGTTGAACGCCAGGATGCGCCAGGTGAGGGCGGAAAAGTGGGGCATTACTCGCGGTAGCGATAGCCCACGCCGTACAGCGTCTCGATCGCGTCGAAGTCGTCGGCCACGGCCTTGAACTTCTTTCGCAGCCGCTTGATGTGGCTGTCGATGGTGCGGTCGTCGACATAGACCTGGTCGTCATAGGCCGCGTCCATCAGGCTGTCGCGGCTCTTCACGAAGCCCGGGCGCTGGGCCAGCGCCTGCAGGATCAGGAATTCGGTGACGGTCAGGCGCACCGGCTTGCCGTCCCAGGTGCATTCGTGGCGCTGCGGGTCCAGCGCAAGCTTGCCGCGCACCAACGCCTCTTTCTTGGCGTCGGGCGCTCCGGCGGGCGCGGGCGCGCCGACTTTGCCTTCGGCGCGGCGCAACACCGCGCGCACGCGTTCCAGCAGCAGGCGCTGCGAGAAGGGCTTGCGGATGTAATCGTCGGCGCCGGCATTCAGGCCCATCAGCTCGTCGATCTCTTCGTCCTTGCTGGTGAGGAAGATCACGGGCAGTTCCGGTGTCACCTGTTTCAGGCGGCGCAACAGCTCAAGCCCATCCATGCGCGGCATCTTGATGTCCAGGATCGCCATGTCGGGCGGCGTGGTGGTCAGCGCCGTCAGTGCGGCCGCCGGGTCGGAGAAGCTGCGGACCTGGTAGCCTTCCTGCTCCATCAGCATGGTGACGGAGGCAAGGATGTTCTTGTCGTCGTCGACGAGCGCGATATTCGCCATGAAAAACCGTTCAAAAAATGAAGTTTGGCCTAGTATAAGCCCATGATGAACAAAGCAAAGTCCAAAAGGTTCCCTGGATGAACCAGGCGTCCGGGGCAGGGCTTTTTGCCGGAAATGTCGCTTTCTACGAGCGCTATCGGCTGGGCTATCCCGACCGGCTGTTGCGGCGGGTGGTGACGCTGGCGGGCCTGAAGCCGGGCGATTCCGTCCTGGATCTGGGTACCGGCACCGGAATGCTGGCGATTCCCCTGGCTCGAATGGGCATGGCGGTGACCGCGATGGACCCCGAGCCGGCGATGCTGGCGGCGGCCCGGGCGGCTGCGAGCGATCTGCCCATCACGTTCGTGGAAGGCGGTTCGGGCGACCTGACGGCCGACATGGGGCCGTTCCAGCTTGTGGCGATGGGGCGCAGCTTTCACTGGATGGACCGCGCCGCCACGCTCGCCATGCTGAATCGCATCGTCACGCCGGGCGGCGGTATCGCGCTGTTCCATGATGCGCATCCGCCGGTGGATGAGAACCGCTGGTTCAAGACGCTCTGCGATGTCGCCCGCAAGTTCGGCCGCAACGAAAACGAACATGTGAAGGAGCGGGAGGGTGGGCATCGCCGCTACGAGCCTTATTTGTTTGCTTCGGCCTTCACGCAGCTGGATTGGCTCTCGGTGACCATCCGCCAGACCATGACCATCGACGACATTGTCGGCCGCGCCTTTTCCATGTCGACCTGTTCGCCGGATCGGCTGGGCGACGCCCGCGAAGCCTTCGCCACGCAACTGCGCGCGGCCTTGCGCGATCAGTCGCCGGATGGGACATTCACTGAGGTCGCGGAGCTTGTGGCGCTTCTGGCGCGGCGGCCGGAATAACAAGACCGGGGGAAATCGATGCTCGACATGCTGCTCAACGGACAGGTGAAGTCCGTCACCCTGCTGCTATGGGGTCTGATGGCGCTGCTGTATTTCCTGCCGTCGATCCTGTCCTTCCTGCAGGCGCAGCGCCGTTTCTGGATCGTGCTGGGATTGAATGTACTGCTGTCATTCGTGCAGAGCACCGTTCTGCATTTCCTGGCGCCGTCGCTGCTGGCCAATGCCGGCGGCAATATGGTGCTGGTAGGGTTGCTGGCGAATCTGGGGCCGGGCTGGCTGGCGCTGATCGTCTGGACCTTGGTGCCCGGCGCGCGCAACGAAAAGATCGCCGCCGTGCAACAGGGCAAGCTGTATGACATCGCCGCCGCGCTGCCGCTGATCCTGTGGTTCGCCTATGGCGCGCTGCAATTGCGGCCCACCGTGGTGATGGACTTCGGCTATATCGTCGACGGATCCGCGAACCTGTACATCTGGGTGCGCTCGTTCTCGCTCACCTGCGCCATGCTGTTCGACCTGCTGCTGGTGTGGCTGCTGGTGGTGCGCGACAAGCCGGTGCTGCGCGCCAAGGGGCTGTTGCCGCGGTTGTGCGCCATCATCGGCACGTTCCTGGGTGTGGGCATCCTGCAACTGCCGCTGGCACGGTTGGGCCTGGGGCTGCAGATCGTCGCCGCGCTGATGGTGGGCATCGGCAGCCTGGCCTCGGCCTGGGTGGTGTGGCGGCTGGGCAAGAGCTTCTCGATCATGCCCGAGGCGCGGGTGCTGGTGACCAGCGGTGCCTACAGCCAGGTGCGCCACCCGTTATACGCGGTGGAGATCATCACCATCATCGGCACGGCGCTGCAGTTCGCCCAGCCCTGGGCGTTCCTGATCGGCGCTGGCGTGGTGGCGATGCTGGTGATCCGCACGATCTATGAAGAGCGGGTGCTGGTCGAAGCCTATCCGGAATATGTGGAATACCGCGCCAGGACGAAGCGGTTCATTCCGGGGGTGATTTAGCTTTCGCCGATGCTTTGTAGCCTAGTGCTTTGCCAACTTTAGAGCGATTGCCTGAGCGATGGCTGGCGGATAATTCCGAAGGCCTTCTGCTGCGCGCTCCGGTTTCGCAAACAAGGCGTCGGAATCTTCAAAGTCAAACTTAGGATCAGCGAGTATTGTTTGCCAGAAACCGGGACCTGTTGACGCGGAATACCAAAAGGTTTGCCGGAATAGGGTTTGGCCTGACTTAGCATCTTTCAACGACGCGTCGGTCAGCACGCTCAAATGGACACCGCTCCCTGCTATCGGTGGATCTATCGCGTAGCCGGCCATTTGGATATCGAGACTCAGAACTGCGTCGGGCGTCCCGGAGGAATCCAATTTAATCGTGTAGCCTAGTTTGGAGAGCTCCGACGCGACCGCAGTTCTGGTATCCGCCCCCAGTTGGAGATGTTGTGCCGCCATTTGGTCATTGAATGAGCCGGATGGTGAGTATGCTTCCATACCCATACCAACTACGGCCTTGTATTTCGGCTCCGCAAATCCGGACAAGGCAATTACATTGATTTTTCCAAGCGCGGCTGGATCGGCGGCTTGTGACGACGCACAGGCGCTTAATGCGAGAGATAGGCAAAGCAGGATGAGCGCCCTATCTACGGGGCGAATCCAGTTGGTTGTTCTTTCCCGAATGCCCAAATATTCCCCCGAAACCGATCCGCCAACCACGGGTCAGTTGCATGCCTGATGCAAAGAGTACTCCGTTTACTTGAATTCGACCTTCAGCACTTCGTAGGAGCGTGCGCCGCCGGGGGCGGCGACTTCCACCGTGTCGCCCTTGCTCTTGCCGATCAGCGCACGCGCGATCGGGCTGGACAGGGAAATCTTGCCCTTCTTGGCGTCGCTCTCGACGTCGCCCACGATCTGGAACTTGCGCTCTTCGTCGGTGTCTTCATCGACCAGGGTGATGGTGGCGCCGAACTTCACGCTGGTGCCCGACAGCTTGGAGATGTCGATCACGTCGGCGCGGCCGATCTGGTCTTCCAGCTCCATGACGCGGCCTTCGATGAAGCTCTGACGCTCCTTGGCGGCGTGGTATTCGGCATTCTCCGACAGGTCGCCATGGGCGCGCGCTTCCGCGATCGCCTTGATCACTTCGTGGCGGTCTTCGTTCTTCAGCTTGTTGAGCTCGTCCTCCAGGCCCTTGAAGCCCGCGGCGGTCATCGGAATCTTTTCCATCGTCTCGTCCCGTCAGCGAAAAAGAGGCTCGCACACCCCGGCCAAACCGGACTGCGGAGCTCTGTCGTTTGTTAAGGCACTGAAAGTGCTGCCGAAATCCCTGCTAAGGGCAGCTGTGCGTCACAAAGAGTAGGACTGGATTGGGGCGACTTCAAGAGAGCCACCCTTCAGGGCCGCGATCGCCTGGGTCGCGGCCGCCGCCCCCGCCATGGTGGTGTAGTAGGGTACCTTGAGGGTGAGCGCCGCGCGGCGGATCGAGGAGCTGTCCGACAGCGCCTGGGCGCCCTCGGTGGTGTTGAACACCAGGTGAATTTCACCGTTCTTCAGCGCATCCACCACGTGCGGGCGGCCTTCCAGAACCTTGTTGATGGTGCCGACCTTCAGCCCCTTGGCTTCCAGCACCCTTGCGGTGCCGCGGGTGGCGATGACCGAGAAGCCCATGTCGATCAGCTGGCGGATCGGCGCTTCGATCAGGTCCTTGTCGCTGTCCTTGACCGAAATGAACACCGTGCCGCTGGTGGGCAGGCGGGTGCCGGCGCCGATCTGGCTCTTGGCGAAGGCGCGGCCGAAATTCTCGTCGGTGCCCATGACTTCGCCGGTGGAGCGCATTTCCGGGCCCAGGATCGTGTCGACACCGGGGAAGCGCGCAAATGGCAGCACCGCCTCCTTGACCGAGATGTGCTTGGGATTGGGCTTCTTCAGCTTCATCGACTTGAGCGTCTCGCCCGCCATCACGCGCGATGCGATGGCGGCCACCGGCTGGCCGATGGCCTTGGCAACGAACGGCACGGTGCGCGAGGCGCGCGGGTTCACTTCCAGCACGTAGATCTCGCCGCCCTGGATGGCGTACTGCACGTTCATCAGGCCCTGGACCTTCAGCGCCTTGGCCATGGCGACGGTCTGGCGTTCGATCTCGGCGATGGTCTCCTTCGACAGGCTGCGCGGCGGCAGCGAACACGCGCTGTCGCCGGAATGCACGCCGGCTTCCTCGATATGCTCCATGATGCCGGCGATGAAGACGTCGCCGTCCTTGTCGCAGATCGCATCCACGTCCACTTCGGTGGCGCGGTTCAGGAAGCCGTCGATCAGCACCGGGTTGTCGCCGGAAATGCGGAACAGCTCGCCGCTTTCGACCTGCTTCTTGGCTTCGCCTTCGTCCGACACGATCACCATGCCGCGGCCGCCCAGCACATAGCTGGGGCGCAGGATCACCGGATAGCCGATCTCGTTGGCGATGCGCACGGTCTCGTCCGCCGTCATGGCGGTGCCGTTGCGCGGCTGCTTCAGGTTCAGGTCTTCCAGCAGCTTCTGGAAGCGCTTGCGGTCTTCGGCCAGGTCGATGGCGTCGGCGCTGGTGCCCAGGATCGGCACGCCCGCATCACGTAGGCCGTTGGCCAGCTTCAGCGGTGTCTGGCCGCCGAACTGCACGATCACGCCGGCAAGCGAACCTTTTTCCTGTTCCTTGCGGATGATTTCCAGCGTGTCTTCCAGGGTCAGCGGCTCGAAATACAGGCGGTCGGACGTGTCATAGTCGGTCGACACGGTTTCCGGGTTGCAGTTGACCATGATGGTCTCATAGCCGCTGTCCGACAGGCTGAAGGCGGCGTGGCAGCAGCAATAGTCGAACTCGATGCCCTGGCCGATGCGGTTGGGACCGCCGCCCAGGATGATGATCTTCTTGGCATCCGTCGGCTTGGACTCGCACACCGTCTGTCCGCCCACCGGGCTTTCATAGGTTGAGTACATGTACGGGGTGAGTGCCTGGAATTCCGCGGCGCAGGTGTCGATGCGCTTGAAGCAGGGATGAATATCCAATGCCTGGCGCGCCGCGCGGACTTCGGCTTCCTTCTTGCCGGTGACCTTGGCCAGCCGCGCGTCCGAGAAGCCCATGCTTTTCAGCTGGCGGAAGCCCTTGGCGTCCTTGGGCAGGCCTTCCTTGGCCACGCGCTGCTCGGTGCGGATGATGGCTTCGATCTCGCCCAGGAACCACGGGTCATAGCCGGTGATGCGCTGGATCTCGTCCAGCGGGAAGTCATAGCGCATCGCCTGCGCGGTCTGGCGCAAGCGGTCGGGCGTGGCGCGCGCCAGGGTGGCGCGAATGGTGGTGACGTCATTTTCCAGCGCGATCTCATCGAAGCCGGTCAGTCCGGTCTCCAGCGAGCGCAGCGCCTTCTGCAGCGATTCCTGGAAGGTGCGGCCGATGGCCATGGCTTCGCCCACCGACTTCATCGACGTGGTCAGCAGCGGCTCGGCGCCAGGGAATTTCTCGAAGGCAAAGCGCGGGATCTTTGTGACGACATAGTCGATGGTCGGCTCGAACGAGGCCGGCGTGACCTTGGTGATATCGTTCTTCAGTTCGTCCAGCGTGTAGCCGATGGCGAGCTTGGCCGCGATCTTTGCGATGGGGAAACCGGTGGCCTTCGAGGCCAGCGCCGAAGAGCGCGACACGCGCGGGTTCATCTCGATGATGACCATGCGGCCATCCTTGGGATTGACCGCCCACTGCACGTTGGAGCCGCCGGTCTCCACGCCGATCTCGCGCAATACCGCGATGCTCGCGGACCGCATGCGCTGATATTCCTTGTCGGTCAGGGTCAGGGCCGGGGCGATGGTGATGCTGTCGCCGGTGTGCACGCCCATCGCGTCGATATTCTCAATCGAGCAGATGATGATGGCGTTGTCGGCCTTGTCGCGGACAACCTCCATCTCGAATTCCTTCCAGCCCAACACCGATTCCTCGATCAGCACTTCGTTGGTGGGCGACGCTTCCAGGCCGCCTTCCACGATGGCGAAGAATTCCTCGCGGTTGTAGGCGATGCCGCCGCCGGTGCCGCCCATGGTGAAGCTGGGGCGGATGACGGTCGGCAGGCCCACTTCGTCCAGCACGGTCAGCGCCTTGGACAAGGTCTCCGGCGCCAGTTCGGTCACGGCATTGCCGTTGCCGTCGAAGATCGGGTTGCCGGCAGAGTCCTTCTTCTGACGCAGCTGGCCTTTCAGGGTGTAGCCCTTGGGCACGTCCAGCCCGATGGCCAGCATCGCCTGCTTGAAGCGCTCGCGGTCTTCCGCCTTGTCGATGGCGTCGGCGGTGGCGCCGATCAGCTCGACATTGTGGCGCTCCAGCGCGCCGATCTTGCGCAAAGACAGCGCGGTGTTCAGCGCGGTCTGCCCGCCCATGGTGGGCAGCAGCGCGAAGACCTTGCCTTCCGGCACATTGGGGCGTTCGCGCGCGATGATCTTTTCCACGAACTCCGGCGTGATGGGTTCGATGTAGGTCGCATCCGCCATGTCCGGGTCGGTCATGATGGTGGCGGGGTTCGAGTTCACCAGGACGACGCGGTAGCCTTCCTCGCGCAGGGCCTTGCAGGCCTGGGCGCCGGAATAGTCGAACTCGCAGGCCTGGCCGATGACGATGGGGCCTGCGCCGATGATCAGGACGGTGTGGATGTCTGTTCTTTTCGGCATATCAACTCGCGCGCAAAAACGAGCACGCTGGGGGCGCGCCCGGACCGGCCTGGGATGCAGGTTAAGGGGACCGTTTAGACGGGTAGGGAGGGAGCCGCAACCCCCGAATCGTGCGGTTTCCGTCAGTTGGCGGTTTTGCGGTTATGCGCCTGTGGAATACCGCGAATTTCGCGCCAGTATTCGTCGCGCACGTCCTCGTCGATGGCGACCGGCTGGCCGCCGCTGGCGTAAAGCCGGTCTTTCCCATCCTTGCGCGGCCCCGAAATCCAGTAGTGCGCGCCGGTTTCTTCTTCTAGATGATTCCACTTGTACCCTTTGGTCCTGTGGAACCTTTGGCCGCCATACTCGACACTTCGGCCGCTTTTGGAAATTGTCATTCGTCCAATGCGCGCCTGGCCGCTCAAGGCGCCAGCTTTGCATTCGATATACATGATGCGCGTCTTGGGATTGCCCATTAGCTGCGCCAGCGCAAAACCCGAGCCTGCACCGGGTTCACGAATTCCGTGCCGTTCTCCACCGACTCCGCCCAGGCCTTCTTGACCCGGTGGTACCAGATCGCCGGCTGGTCGCCGTCCTGGATCAGCATCAGGTTCGGGTTGAACTTCAGCCCTTCGCGCTGCAGTTCCACGATCTTGCGGTCGTCGGCGATGAAGGTGCGGCCCACCGCCCAGAAGATCGGGTACAGGAAGTTCATCCAGCCGGGCCAATAGAAGACCTGGATCACATCGGTGTTGTCGGCATCGCGCGGGGTGCAGACCGTCAGCCCCACCACCTTGAATGACAGGCCCAGGAATTTGCCTTCCAGGAGCTCGAACCGGGTCGAGGGCAGCTCGAAGGTGATCTCGGTCTCCACATCGCCCAGCAGCGAATAGGCCGGCTTGCTGGGCTTGTGCCGCGTCATCACGAAACCAGTGGGCAGGGGGGCGTAGTGCTTCTCTTTCAGGCGGGGCTTGCGCTTCCACCACCAGTGATCGTGCACGTAAGCCGCGTGCGCAGGGTCCATCAGCCCGATCACGGCATGGTCAATGCCGCAGCGGAAGGTCTGGGTCTCGGTCCAGCGCATCGGATGCGTCACGCCCACGCGCGGCGGCTCCGACCTGGGCTCGGCGCCCGGTTTGGCCGCCATGTAGACCCAGAGCAGCCCGTCCTGTTCGCGCACCGGATAGTCGCGCACCCGGATGCGATCGATGCGTGGATCGTCGCCCTCCACCAGCGAGGGAATTGCGCTGCAGGCGCCGTCCTTGCGGAAGCGCCAGCCATGATAGGGGCATTCCACGCTGTTGTCGTCGCGGATGCGCCCCGCCGACAGCGGCACGCCCCGATGGGGGCAGACGTCGCGCAGGGCGAAGGGCTTGCCGGCATGGTCGCGGCCCAGGAGCACCGGCTCGCCCAAAAGCATCTCGCGGCGCATCTCGCCCCGCTTCAGGCTTTTGGCCAGCGCCGGCATGTACCAGAGGTCGCGCAGGAACTGGTCGGCCAGGGCGACGGTTTCAGACATGGGAACTGCATAAAGAAACCGGCTTTTTCCTGCAAGAATCCCAGAAAGCCGCTAGGGTTTTGCCATGAAACGCGCCGTGAAAGCCCTGATCGACTCCAAAATCCTGGGCCGCGCCCTGATCGTGGGCGTGGCGCTGGAGGTCGGGCTGATGGTCGTCGGCCACTACCGCCCGCTGCTGGACAGTCATTTTGGCCTGTTCGGGGCCATGATGATCGCTGGCACCGCCGCGCTGTTGTATGCCCGCGACCTGGCGCGCGGCTACATCATGGGAGCGCTGGGCGGGCTGGTGATCGGGGCAGCCTGTGGCGTGGCGGCTGTGGGGGCCGCAAACCTGCTGGGCGACCATCCCGACAGCTTCCTGCCCTATGGCGTGATGGTGCTGGCGCTGGTGGGCGCGGTGGGCGGATTGTTCGGCCAGTATGCGGCGTGGATTCGCCAGTTCATCGAATCGATGAAGACCGGGCGCTTCTGATTTCGGATTTGAGGAAGTATCGGTTGGCGCAACTTCGCCCTGGAAAGGGGCTGGGGGGCTTGTTAATCCAGAACGACTCGCAGCCAACCGACCACCACAAGGTGGTCCCCGAACAAGGCGGGCAATTGGCCCAATCGTGACCATTTCGGGGCGAGGTTGCGTGACAGAAATTACAGGACTCAGGCAAATCGCGGCTTGCGGGGGCTAAGTTCCCGGCCCATCATCGGAATCGGATGGTGGAAGAGCCCATATCGCTGCACGCCGCGATCGCGGCGCGCGAGGTTTCCCCGGCAACAGCGCCGCAGATCACGTTCGACCGCCTGGAGCTGAACCGAATCCTTTCCGTCTATGGCCGCATGGTCGCCGCCGGCGAATGGCGCGATTACGCGCTGGATTTCCTGGATGAGGTGGCGGTGTTCTCGATCTTCCGACGCGCCAGCGAGATGCCGCTGTTCCGAATCGAAAAGCGCCCCAGGCTGCGCAGCAAGCAGGGCATGTATTGCGTGATCGCTGCGGGCGGCGTGATCCTGAAGCGCGGCCACGAACTGGCCCAGGTGCTGAAGGTCTTCGACAAGAAGCTGCTGAAGGCGCTAAGCGCAAAAGAATAAGGCCCGGATCGCTCCGGGCCTTTCTGTTTCAAACCTCGAAATATCCCGGCCGGCTGATGTCGGCGATCATGCCGATCTGGGTCGGCTTCCAACCAAGCCACGTCTGCGTTAGCGCGCTCGATGCCGGACCGTCCAGGCTGGCGAAATGCGCCATCACGCCGAAATGTTCGTCGACCTCGTCCGGCGTGATCGACACCACCGGCAGCTTGGTGGCGCGGCCCACGATCTCGGCGATGTCGCGTGCGGTGACGCCTTCGTCGGCCACGGCGTGATAGCTGGTGCCGGCCTTGCCATTCTCCAGTGCCAGCCGATAGAGCCGCGCCACATCCAGCCGATGCGCGCCCGACCAGCGATTGCCGCCATCGCCGATAAAGGCCGACACGCCTTTCTCCCTGGCGATGTTCAGCAGCCAGCCCACCAGCCCGCACTTGCCGTCGCTGCCATGCACCTGGGGCAGGCGCACGGCCATGGCGCGCACGCCGCGTTCGGCGAAGGCCAGTCCTGCGGTTTCCGACACGCGCGGAAAGCCGGGTCGCACGGGATCGGTTTCCACCGCGACGCGGCCCGGCGCCACCAGCAAGGTGCCGGACGTCACGATGAAAGGCTTGTTGGTGCCTTCCATCGCACCGCCCATCGCCTCGATGGCGTGTTTGTCGAGTTGGCCGTTCTCCGAGAACCTGGAGAAGTCGTGATTGAAGGCGAGGTGGATGACGCCATCGCTGGCGGCCGCGCCCGCGCGCAGGCTGTCCGGGTCTTCCAGCGATCCGCGATGGGCCCTGGCGCCCAGCTTCTCCAGCGCCGCGATATTGGCGTCGCTGCGGGCAAGCCCCAGCACTTCATGCCCGTTGGCGAGCAATTCCTGGGTGACGGCGGTTCCGATGAAGCCGGCGGCGCCGGTGACGAATACACGCATGACAACTCTCCTTGTTCAGACGTGCGGGATATTGGTAGCCTGCCTATGCAGGTAAAGACGTGAGATTATACGAGTATAATGACCAACAGGCTCGGACCCTATCTGAAGGACCGGCGCGGCAAGCTGGATCCCGTGGCGCTGGGCATCGCGCCGGGACGCCGCCGCACGCCGGGCCTGCGCCGCGAAGAGGTGGCGGCCCGCGCCAATGTCTCCACCACCTGGTACACCTGGCTGGAGCAGGGGCGCGGCGGCGCGCCGTCGGCCGAAGTGCTGGAGCGCATCGCCAAGGCGCTGATGCTGACCGATGCCGAGCGCGAGCATCTGTTCCTGATCGGTCTGGGGCGGCCGCCGGAAATCCGTTATCGCCCGGTCGAAGGCGTGACGCCCCGGCTGCAGCGCATTCTCGATGCCTTCACTGTCAGCCCCGCCATCATTCGCACACTCACCTGGGACGTGGTGGCGTGGAACAGGGCGGCTGCTGCGGTGCTGACCGACTACGGCAAGCTGCCGGCCGACCGGCGCAATATCTTGCGCATGATGTTCTCTGCCGGCCATGTCCGCGACCTGCAGTTCGACTGGCAGGCGGTCGCGCGCTTCGTGGTCGCGTCGTTCCGCGCCGACGTCGCGCGCGCCGGCGCGCAGGAGCATGTGCAGACGCTGATTGACGAGTTGTCGCGAAGCTCGCCGGACTTCGAACGCTTCTGGCGGGAGAACGATGTCACCACGCATGGCGAGGGCGTGAAGCGGCTGAAGCATCCCAGGCTGGGCGAGCTCAAGCTGGAATATTCCGGCTTCGCCGTGGACGGCCGCCCCGACCTGACCATGGTCGTCTACAACCCGACCGGCGAGGACACCGCCGACAAGGTCAGGAAGCTGATCAAGCTGCTGAAATGAAAAAGCCCGGCGTCTGTAAGCTGTCGCTACAGACCTGCCGGGCTTTTGCGCTTTAAGATAACTGCGCGCCTAGCGACGGTTGCCCATGAAGCGCAGCAGGAACAGGAAGATGTTCAGGAAGTCCAGGTACAGCGCCAGCGCGCCCATGATGGCGGCCTTGCCGGCGACGGCGGTGTCGCCGCCGATCTGGTAGTAGGTGTTCTTGATCTTCTGCGTATCCCAGGCGGTCAGGCCGGTGAAGATCACCACGCCCAGCACGCTGACGACGAAGTTGAGCGCGGTCGACTTCAGGAAGACGTTCACGACCATCGCGATCAGGAGGCCGATCACGCCCATCATCAGGAAGTGGCCCATGCCGGTCAGGTCACGCTTGGTGGTGTAACCCCACAGGCTCATGGCGCCGAAGGTGGCGGCGGTGACGAAGAAGGTCGTGGCGACCGACGCGCCGGTATAGACGATCAGGATCGAGGCCAGCGAGGCACCGACCAGCGCCGCATAGACCCAGAAGGTCGCTTGCGCCGCGGCCTGGCTCATCTGCATGATGCGGAAGCTCAGGAAGAAGACCAGCGCCAGCGGCGCCAGCATCACCACCCAGCCAATGATGGTGGGCTGCAACGCCACGCCGCCCTGGGTCTGCACCATCTGGTACATCAGGTTCAGCAGGGGGGAGTGCGCGGTCAGATAGGCGACGGCGCCCGTCAGCGCCAGCGCGCCGACCATATAGTTGTAGACGCGCAGCATGTGCGCGCGCAGGCCCGCGTCATAGGTGTCGGCGACGGTGGTCGCGCCGCGGGCAAGACGATTGTCGAAGTCAGCCATTGGTTACTCCGGTTAGCCCCAAACGGGGTACCCCTAATATCGGGGTTCGGTGTGGCAGGATCAAGACCAACCGAACCGGCGAAAATGGTGCAGTTGCAAAAAGTTAAGCGGTGCGCAAAAGCCGGGCAGGGCGCGCAGAAAGGGCGGCGATGGCGCCCAGAAGGCCGAACAGCAATGTGACAGCCCCGCCGCCCAGCACGGTAAACAGGATGGCGGCGGCATCGAAGGTGAATGGCACGTCCAGGAAGAAGGCGGCCGTCACCCAGGCCGCCAGCGTTCCGGCCAGGAGCGCAATCAGGCCGGTCGCCAGCCCCAGCACGGCATATTCGATGACATAGACCAGCGCGATGCGGGCGCGCGTGGCGCCCAGCACCTTCAGGATGGTGGCGTCATACAGCCGTGCGCGCGTTCCCGCCGCGATGGCCCCGGCCAATACCAACAGGCCCGCAAAGATTGTGACAAGGCTTGCCGCGCTCACGCCGTCGGCCAGCGATTGCAGCAGGCCCTGCACCTGCTGGATGGCGTCCTTGACGCGGATGGTCGAGACATTGGGGAATTTGTTGGTGATCGCCATGTACATGGCGTTCTCCTGCTTGTCGTCGATGCGCACGGTCGCCAGGAAGGCATGTGGGGCCTTGTCAATGAGACCCGGCGACAAAACCAAAATGAAATTCTGGCCGCCGGTGGTGAAGTCCACCTTGCGCAATGACGCGATGCGGCCTTCGAACTCGCGGCCCAGCACGTTCAACTTCATGGTGTCGCCGATCTTCAGCCCGGTGCCCTTGGCGATGGCCTGGTCCAGCGAAATGAGCGTCGGGCCGTTGTAATCGGCGGGCCACCACTCGCCCTGGGTGATGATGGTGCCTTCGGGCGGCGTCGCGGAATAGGTGATGCCGCGGTCGCCGCTCAGCGCCCACTTGGCGTCGGGCGCGACGGTGGCCTTGGCCGCGGGCACGCCATTCAACGCGGTGATGCGGCCCCGGATCATCGGCGTGCGCTTGTAGTCGGATACGGTCGAGAAGCTGGTGATCGCCTTGTCGAACGCCTCGGCTTCGTTCGGCTGGATGTCGACAAAGAAGAAGGCCGGCGCGCGCGCAGGCAAGGCGCCCGCCACCTGGGCGTTGATGGTGGAATTCAACAGCGTGACCGTCGCCAGCAAGGTCAGTCCCAGCCCCAGCGCGGTGACGATGCCCCCGGTGGCCGCACCCGGGCGCAGCAGGTTGGCGAAGGCCAGCCGCACCAGCGGCGATTTGGGGCGCGGCAGCGCGGCGATGCCTCGGCGCAGCCCCTCAGCAAGAAGCCGCAGCAGCGCCAGCACCACGCCGGCGCCCATCAGGAATTCGGCGGCGAAGACGGGCGAGGGCGCCAGCACCATGGTCAGCATCATCACCGCCAGTGCCGCACAGGCCGAGATCAGGCGATAGAAGTTCTGGCCGCTGGGGCTGGAAGGCGCCACAACGTCTCTGAAAAGGCTGGCCGGCGGCACCAGCCGCGCGCGCGACAAGGGCGGCACCGCGAATGCGATCGCCGACAGCAGCCCGAACGCCAGCGCCAGCAGCAGCGGAATAGGATAGAGCCCGAAGCTGGGCGGCACCGGCAGCGCCTCGCCATAGATCCACACCACCGCGAACGGCAGCAGCGCCCCCAAAGCGGCGCCGATGACGGTCGCGACCAGCGCCACCGTCATCACCTGCAGGAAGAAGACGAGAAAGACGAAGCCGCCTGATGCCCCCAGCGATTTCAGGATGGCGATGTCGGCGCGCTTGCGGTCCAGGAAGGCGGTGATTGCCTGGCCGGCGCCCACGCCGCCCACGCCCAGCGCGACCAGTCCCACCAACGTCAGGAACATGGTCAGCTGTTCGACGAAGCGCTTGATGCCGGGTGCCGCATCGCTGCGGTCGCGGATGTTCCAGCCGGCGTCGGGGAAGCGCTTGTCGGCGGCATCCTTGAACGACGCGATGGCCGCGCGCGCCTGCACCGGATCGGCCAGCGCGCCCTTCAGCGCCACGCGGTAGTTGTAGTTCACCAGGCTTTCGGGCGTTACAAGCCCGGTGCCCGGCAGGCCCCTGGATGAAATCAGCAGGCGCGGCCCCAGCGAGAAGCCGGTGGAAATGCGGTCGGGTTCTTTCTCCAGCACGCCCAGGATGCGGAAGGTGCCGTTGCCCAGCTTGATCAGGTCGCCGCGCGTCACATGCAGCCGGTCGAGCAGGGTACGCTCGGCCACCGCGCCGCATACGCCGTCATCTTCACAGGCGATGGCGTCGCTCAACCGCTGCGCGGGCGACAAGACCGGCGTGCCGAACAGCGGCCAGCGGTCATCGACGGCCTTCAGCTCGACCAGCTGGCGGTTCTGGTTGTCGCGCGCATAGGCCATGGCGCGCATCGAGACGGTTTGCGAGACGGCGCCCTTGCTGTCCAGAAAGGCACGCTCGTCAGGCGACGCCTCGCGATGCACAAGCCCGACCGAAACATCGCCGCCCAGGATCACCTGGCCCTGGTCCTGCAAGCCCGTCAGGAACGCGTCGCTCAGCGACTCCACGCCGGCGATGGCCGCCGAGCCCAGGACGAGACACATGAAGAAGATGCGAAAGCCGGCAAAGCCGCCGCGCAGCTCGCGCCGCGCGAAGCGCAGGGCAAGCCGCAGGTTATTCGGCAAGCTTGCCATCCTTCATGCGCAGCACGCGGCCGCAGCGTTTGGCCAGCGACTCTTCATGCGTGACCAGAAACAATGTGGCGCCGCGTTCGGCGTTCAACGCGAACAGCAGGTCGGCGATACCGGCGCCGGTGCCGGTGTCCAGGTTTCCGGTGGGTTCGTCGGCGAAGAGGATCTGCGGCCCCGGCGCCAGCGCGCGCGCCAGCGCCACGCGCTGTTGCTCGCCGCCCGACAACTGGCCGGGATAGTGATCGGTGCGCAAAATCAGACCCACGCCGCGCAATTCCTTTTCGGCGCGGTCGAAGGCATCGGGCACGCCCATCAGCTCCAGCGGCACGGCGACATTTTCCAGCGCCGTCATGGTGGGGATCAGGTGAAAGCTCTGGAACACGATGCCGACCCGGCCCAGCCGGAAGCGGGCGGCTTCGTCTTCGCCCATCTTGGTGATGTCGGTGCCGGTGACGCTGACGCGGCCCGATGTGGGCTTCTCCAGCCCCGCGGCCACCATCAGCAGCGACGACTTGCCCGAACCCGATGCGCCGGTCAGCGCCACGGTCTCGCCCGCATTCACGTCCAGGCTGACGCCGGACAGGATGTCCACCGGCCCGGCCAGGCTTTTCAGGGTGAGATGGATGTCTTGAAGCTGAAGCGCGGGCGTGGTCATGCTCAACCGATAAAAGGACGATGATGCGGTTCTTCAAGGCACTGATTAGCATATTCCTGCTGACCATCATGGCGGCAGCAGGGCAGGCGGCTGCGAAGCCGGTCAAAATACTGGCGCTGGGCTCCAGCCTGACCCAGGGCTACGGCCTGCCGCCCGGCACCGAATTCACCGTGCAATTGCAGGCCGCGCTGAAGAAGTCCGGTATCGACGCCACCGTGACCAACGCCGGCGTTTCCGGCGACACCAGCGCCGGCGGGCTGGCGCGGCTGGACTGGTCGCTGGCCGATCATCCCGATGCGGTGATTCTGGAGCTGGGCAGCAACGACATGCTGCGCGGTCTGCCCCCGGCCGACACCGAAAAGAACCTGCGCGCCATCCTGGACAAGCTGCGCGCCGCGCATGTGAAGGTGCTGCTGACCGGCATGCATGCCCAGCGCAACCTGGGGGCCGATTATGTGAAGCAGTTCGATCCGCTCTACCCGCGGCTGGCGAAGGCCTACAATGTGCTATTCTACCCTTTCTTCCTGGACGGCGTGGCGTTGAACCCCAAGCTGAACCAGGCCGACGGCATGCATCCCAATCCGGCGGGGGTAAAGGTGATCGTGGCGCGCATGCTTCCGTATGTTGAGAAACTGATTCACTGATGCTGAAGAAGCTGCTCTCGGTCGGCGGATTTACGCTTCTTTCCCGCGTCACCGGCTTTGCCCGCGATGCGCTGCTGGCCTGGACCTTGGGCGCGGGCGTCTTGTCCGACGCTTTCTTCGTCGCCTTCCTGTTTCCCAACTACTTCCGCGCCATCTTCGGTGAGGGCACCATCAACCCCGCCTTCCTGCCGCGCTATGCCGCCCTGCATGCCAGGGGCGAACACGCCCATGCCGCGCGCTTCGCCAACGAGGTCTTTTCTTGGCAGTTGCTGGCGCAGGTCGTGCTGCTGGTGCTGGCGACGCTGTTCATGCCGCTGATCGTGCGGGTGCTGGCGCCGGGCTGGCATGGCGAGCAGTTCGACATGACGGTGTCGCTGGCGCGCATCACCTTTCCCTATTTGATCATGACGCTGGTGGCGGTGCAGTTGTCGGCCATGCTGAACGCCATCGACCGCTTCTGGGCAGGTGCGTTCTGGTCGAACCTGCAGAACCTGGCGATGATCGCCACGCTTCTGCTGTGGCAGTGGTTTCCCAATGCCGGTTATGCCGCGGCCTGGGGCGTGTTCGCCGGGGGCGTGGCGCAGCTGGTCTTCATTATCTGGGCCGGCGCGCGCGATGGATTGTGGCTGAAGCCTTCGCTGCCGCGCTGGAACGCGGAGATCAGGGAATTCTTCGTCGCTTTCGGTGCGGTGACCCTGGGCTCTTTCTCCATCGTGATATCGCCCTTCATCGACACCATCCTGGCCAGCCTGCTGCCCATCGGCAGCCGTACCGCGCTCTATTATGCCGATCGCATCAACCAGTTGCCGCTGGGCGTCCTGGGCATCGCGCTGGGCACGGTGCTGCTGCCCGAGATGTCGCGGCGGCTGGCGAATGGCGATGTGGCGGGGGCAACCGGCGCCCAGAACCGCAGCGCGGCGATGAGCCTGCTGCTGACGCTTCCGTTCATGGTCACGTTCCTCTTGATCCCTGGCACCATCATCCGTGCGGTGTTTCTGCATGGCGCCTTCGACAGCGAGGCGGCCGGCCTGGCCAGCCTGGCGCTGATGGCGTATGGCGCGGGGCTGCCCGCCATGGCGCTGCTGCGCATCGTGCAGGCGACCTTCTACGCCCGCCACGACACCGGTACGCCGGCGCGGGCCACCGTGATCGCGCTGGTCAGCAACATCGCGCTGAAGCTGCTGTTCGTCTGGGGCCTGAAGCTGGGTGTTGCGGGCCTGGCGCTGGGCACGGCGCTTGGCGCCTGGATCAATGTCGCGCTGCTGACCTGGACCGGCAAAAGCCGCGCGCTGCTGGCCATCGAGCAGCAGTTCATGCGCGCCCTGACACCCGCGCTGCTGGCGGCGCTGGCCTGCGGCGGCGGCGCCTGGATCGGCGCGGCGCTGTTGCGCGGGCATGGCGATGTCGCGGCGCTGGCGGCGGCGATGGCGGTTGCCGCGGTCGGCTATGGCGGCACCGTGCTGCTGTTCCGGGGGCGGTTGCCTTTGGCGCGCGCATGAGACTGTTTGTTGCCCTGCCGATACCCGATGATGTTGCCCGCTCGCTGATGCTGCTGCAGGGCGGTGTACCCGGCGCGCGGTGGCAGAGCCGCGAGCAACTGCACCTGACCTTGCGTTTCATCGGCGAGGTGAACGGTACCGACATGCGCGCCCTCGATGACGCCCTGTCGGGCATCGATGCGCCGGCCTTTGACCTGCAGATGCACGGCGTCGGCCAGTTCGGCAACAAGCAGCCTGACAGCCTGTGGGCGGCGGTGCGGCCCAACGACCTGCTCGATCACCTGGCACGCAAGGTCGACAACGCCATCCGCCGCGTCGGCCAGCCGGCGGAGGCGCACAAATTCACCCCGCATGTGACCCTGGCGCGGTTGCGTCATCCCGATCTGGACAAGGTGCGCGAATGGCTGACCTATCACGCGCTGTCCACCAGCAGCGAATTCGCGGTGGACTCGTTCTGCCTGTGGTCCAGCAAGTTGACCAGCGACGGCAGCATCTATCGCATCGAACAGGAATATCCATTATCGCTCGCCTTCCGCGGGCTTGAGGGAGATTACGATGGCGAAACTGGCGATTGACGATCTGAAGCAGGCGCTGAAGCGGCTGCCCGACTGGCAGCTGGCCAAGGACCGCGAGGCGATCACGCGCAGCTTCAGGTTCGTGGACTTCGACGCCGCGTTCGCCTTCATGACGCGCTGCGCGCTGCTGGCGGCGAAGATGGATCACCATCCCGAATGGTTCAACGTCTACAACAAGGTGGATGTGCTGCTGGCAACTCACGACGACAATGGCGTGAGCCAGAAGGACATCGATCTGGCGACGGCGATGGATGGCTATGCCGCGATGGGCGGCGGCAGGTAGGCGCTGGAACTATAGTGCGCGGAACTCCGTTGCTTCCCGGAGCAAACACGGAGAGTTCCATGGCGACGGAAATCAATACCAGTGGTGACGGCGGCGGCAGCGGCAATGTGCTGCTCAGCTTCCTGCTTGGCGGCGTGATGGTCGCGGTCGCCGTGGTCGGCTTTTTCATGTGGGACAATTACAAGAGCCATACCGGCGCCGCGTCCGCGCCCGGCTCGCAGATAACCCTGAACGTCAAGAAGTCGAACTAGCCGCCGATCCGCTCGCGGATATACAGCGCGATACTGGCGCCCAGGGGCGTCAGTATCACCGCGAGCACGAACCAGACGAATGGTTTGCGGCCGTCCAGCTTGGCCCAATAGGCGACGCCCATCGCCGCCAGCAGATAGAAAAATACGAACATCTCAGTTCTGAACGCTGCGCGCGGCCCCCGGCGCGGGCTGCGACAGCGGTGGCGTTCCACAACGCACCAGCAGCGCCCGCAGGTCGTTGATAGCCGGGAATACCTCATGGTTCCAGTCCGCGCCCTGCGCGTCATGGGCGGCCTGTTCGGCTTCCACGATCACCTTGTCTTCCAGGAAGATGCGTTCGGTGAACCAGCTGATGAACGGCCAGAACAGGGTGGTCAGGCCGAAGGGCGCCTTCTTGATCGACAGAAAGCCGAAGGTGCGGTTGCGCCGCTGGTCCTTGTCCAGCGGCGTATAGCAGAGCCACACATCCAGCGCGGGCGCGCCCGAATGATCGCCCACCCACACCTTCAGGTGCTGGTAGGGATAGTCGGTGCGGATGGTCATCAGGTCTTTGAACTTGGTGCCGTCGCCGGGGCGCATCGCCGACAGGATCGCGGCTTCGCCCACGGACTGGCGGCCCTGCGTGCGGCTGAAGGTATAGTCCACCTCGCACCAGTGTTCGCCGCCGCGCCGGCCCAGGCAGCGCGCCTTGATCGAACCCATGTTCTTCCTGTGCAGGAACTGGTGGTTCATGTCGAACAGGTTTTCATGCAGGAAGCTGTAGTGGCACGCGACCTCGCGGTTCAGGCGGCGGGTTTTGTAGGCGGGATCGCCCGCCCTGCCGAGCGACGGCAGCCGCGCTTGCGCCAGCGCGGGATTGCCGGGAAACACCAGCACCATGCCGTTGATCTCGCGCACCGGATAGCTCTTCACCCCGTTGGGCAGGCGGCATTCGCCCAGATAGGGCACGTCGATGCACTTGCCGCCGCGGTCATAGGCCCAGCCGTGATAGCCGCACTTCAATGTTTCGCCCGCCACCACGCCCAGATGCAGCGGCACCTGACGATGGGCGCAGCGGTCTTCCAGCGCCGATAGTTTGCCGTCCTTGGTGCGAAACAGTGCGATCGGCTGGCCGGCGAACTGGCGGCCGATCACCTTGCCGGGCGCGATCTCGTTGCTCCAGGCGAGCGGATACCAGTGATCGGGATGGGCACCCACCGTGCGGATGTCATAGGTCATGCCGTCTCCGAAATCGCGCGCCAGCGGGAACTTTCTCTCATGCCAACGCGCGACATGCGAAAAAGACGCGTTAGCGACGTGCGTTCTTCACCAGGTCGTCCACCACGCCCGGATCGGCCAAAGTCGAGGTGTCGCCCAGCGACGACACATCGCCCTCCGCGATCTTGCGCAGGATGCGCCGCATGATCTTGCCGCTGCGGGTCTTGGGCAGGCCGGGCGCGAACTGGATGATGTCGGGCTTGGCGATCGGGCCGATCTCCTTGCCCACGAACTGCTTCAGTTCCGTGTTCAGCGCGTCGGTCGGCTCCACGCCGGCCTTCAGGGTGACATAGGCATAGATGCCCTGTCCCTTGATGTCGTGCGGATAACCCACCACGGCGGCCTCGGCCACCTTGGTGTTCAGCACCAGCGCGCTTTCGACTTCCGCGGTGCCCAGCCTGTGGCCCGACGCGTTGATCACGTCATCGACGCGGCCGGTGATCCAGTAATAGCCGTCGGCGTCGCGCCGGCAGCCGTCGCCGGTGAAATACTTGCCGGGATAGGTCTTGAAATAGGTATCGATGAAGCGCTGGTGATCGCCATAGACGCTGCGCATCTGGCCCGGCCAGGAATCGGCGATGCACAGATTGCCGCTGACCGCGCCCTCCAGCACCTTGCCGTCGGCGTCCACGATCTGCGGCTTCACCCCGGGCAGCGGCAAGGTGGCCGATCCCGGCTTCAGGTCGGTGGCGCCGGGCAGGGGCGTGATCAGGTGGCCGCCGGTTTCGGTCTGCCACCAGGTATCGACGATGGGGCAACGGTCGTCGCCCACGATCTTGTGATACCAGTTCCAGGCTTCGGGATTGATCGGCTCGCCCACGCTGCCCAAGAGGCGCAAGCTGGCGCGGCTGGTCTTCTTCACCGGGCCTTCGCCGTCGCGCATCAATGCGCGGATCGCGGTGGGGGCGGTATAGAATGTGTTGACCTTGTGCTTGTCGATCACCTGCCAGAAGCGCGACGAGTCCGGATAGTTGGGCACACCTTCGAACATCAGGGTGGTGGCGCCGTTCGCCAGCGGCCCATACAGGATATAAGTGTGGCCGGTCACCCAGCCCACATCGGCGGTGCACCAATAGACCTCGCCATCATGGTAGTCGAAGACATAGTGATGCGTCCACGCCGCCCACAGCAGGTATCCGCCGGTGGTGTGCAGCACACCCTTGGGCTTGCCGGTCGAACCGCTGGTGTAAAGAATGAACAGCGGGTCTTCCGCGCCCATTGGTTCCGGCGGGCAGTCGGCGCCGGCCTTGGCGGCTTCCTCGTGATACCAGACGTCGCGGCCGGCCTTCATGGCGACGGCGCCGCCGGTATGCCTGACCACGATCACGCTGGTGACGATATCGGCCTTCTCCAGCGCGTCGTCGGTGTTCTTCTTGAGCGGGATGGCCTTGCCGCCGCGCACGCCTTCATCGGCGGTGACCACGACCTTTGAATCGCAATCGGTGATACGCCCGGCCAGGCTGTCGGGCGAGAAGCCGCCGAACACCACCGAATGCACAGCGCCGATGCGGGTGCAGGCCAGCATGGCGTACGCCGCTTCCGGGATCATCGGCATGTAGATGGTGACGCGGTCGCCCTTCTTGACGCCACGCGCCTTCAGCACATTGGCGAACCTGCACACCTCAGCATGCAGCTCCTTGTACGAGATGTGCTTGTCGTTTTTCGGGTCGTCGCCTTCCCAGATGATCGCGGTCTGGTTGCCGCGCTTGGCCAGGTGACGGTCGATGCAATTGGCCGACACGTTCAGCACGCCGTCCTCGAACCACTTGATGTGCAGGTTGGCGGCATCGAAGCTGGTGTTCTTGACCCTGGTGAAGGGCTTGATCCAGTCCAGCCGCGCGGCCTCCTTGCCCCAATAGCCGTCGGGATCGGAGATGGACGCCTTGTAAGCCGCCTGATAGGCGGCCTTGTCCATGTGGGCGCGCTTTTTCCAAGCATCGGGGACCGGGATCAGGCTCTCGGACATCGTCGTCTCTTTTGGGCTTGTCTCTGGCGCGAGAGTGCTATGCTGGGAGCTTAACATCAAGGCGGCCCGGCTTTCCGCTTGCGGAAACCGGCAATTTAAAAAGCATGCAGCTTCATCTCTCGACATGGCCGGAAGTCGAAGCCTATCTGGCGAAATCCAAGGCCATCCTGATTCCCATCGGCTCGACTGAGCAGCACGGCCCCAACGGCCTGCTGGGCACCGACGCGCTGTGCCCGGAAATCATCTCCCGCCGCGCCGGCGATGAATCCGGCATCCTGATCGGCCCCACCTTCAATGTCGGCCAGGCGCAGCATCACATGAGCTTCCCCGGCACCATCACCTTGCGGCCTTCGACCATGATCGCGAGCATGATCGACTGGGCCCAGTCGCTGGCGCGCCACGGCTTCGAACGCATCTATTGGCTGAACGGTCACGGCGGCAACATCGCCACCATCACCGCCGCCTTCAGCGAGATCTATCACGGCATCACCTTTGACCGTGCCGGGTCCAACCATCCGCCGTTGCGCTGCACCTTGCGCAACTGGTGGGAGTTGCCGGGCGTGATGGATCTGTGCCGCCAGCTTTTTCCGGTGGGCGAGGGCAGCCATGCCACGCCGTCGGAAGTGTCGGTGACCTATTTCGGCTATCCGGAAGCGGTCAAGTCGGTCGCGATGACGCCGCGCATCGCCCCCAACGGCCCGATCCTGGATGCCGACGATTATCGTCGCCGCTTCCCCGACGGCCGCATCGGCTCCGATCCCAGCCAGGCCAGCATCGAGGCCGGCGAAAAGATCGTCACCGCCGCGGTGCGGGGCGTGATCTCGGAATTCCGGACCTTCGCGGCATCGTGATGACCGGCTTCGTCTTTCCCCACAGCGTGCCGTCGCTGCCGGTCGTGGGCCGCACCGAGCGTTATGCCGTGCGCCGCATCTGGTGCGTGGGCAGCAACTATCGCAAGCCTGGCGTGGATTACACCAACCGCGCCCCGGCCTACTTCTTTTCCAAGCAGCCCGACATGCTGGTGCAGGATGGCGGCACGATGCGCTATTCCGCGCAGGCCGGCGAGCTGCGCTTCGAGATCGAGCTGGTGGTGGCGATGGGGCAGGGCGGCATCTTCGGCCATGCCGTGGGCCTGGACATGACCATCCGCGACCTGCTGCTGACGGCGCAGGCGTCGAACAAGCCGTGGGAGATCGGCAAGTCGTTCGAGGACAGCGCCGCGTGCGGCGCCATCACGCCGGGCACCGAACCAATGCTCAAGGCCGCCATGCGGCTGACGCAGAACGGCGAGACACGTCAGGACAGCGACATCGACCAGATGATCTGGAATGTTCCCGAAGCGATCAAGGCCCTGTCGCGCCAGGTGACGCTGGCGCCCGGCGACCTGATCTATACCGGCACGCCCGCCGGCCACGGCCCCTGCCGCCCCGGCGACCGTATCGCCGCGGACATCGCGGGCCTTTCGCCGCTGTCCGTCACGATTGCGTGAGTGTCAGTTGACGAAGGTGTTCTTCACACGCCGCGAACGGACGAAATAGATCGCCAACGGCAATGAAGCGATCACGCCTCTGACGGCGCCCGCCATCTGCGATGCATCCGGTTCAGGATAAGTCATGATCATGGCCAAGTTCAGAAGGTTGAGCGCGCTCGCCACTCCAAAGAAGATTATCGCGAGAACCCTGGTGCGGCGTTTGCGTCCGAAGAAATTGTAGAGCACCCAAATCGCGAAAATCAGAAGCACGCCCGAAACGACTATTTCTATCCAGCTTTCGTTCGTGACGGGTGGAGCGAAGAAGGGGCCGACCATTGAGAGCACCAGGCCAACCGCAGTCAGGCACAGTATGATCAATGCAAACGTCAGCCACCCGGCTATGCCGGTGAGATGTTCGTCTTCAGAGATACGGATGTTGCTGCCGATCGTTTCCATGACCACCCCTTTTCCCCAGGCGGGAGCCTAACACGGATCAGGGTTGCCGTATCCGCCGCTTTCCCGGCCGAAGGGGACAGTTTATAGTGCCCGCTTCCCAGGGGTGGCCTGACGGCCTGAGACCGCAATCCCGCGGATCCCTTAGAACCTGATCCGGTTAGCCCCGGCGTAGGGAGAGGTACCGATGAACAAGCCCATTCTCGACAAGTCCATTGCCATCACGCGCGGCGCGCTGCCCGGTTCGAAAAAGCTGATGGTCGATGGCGTGCCGTTCCGCGAGGTCGCGCTGTCGGGCGGCGAGCCGCCGGTACGGCTGTACGACACGAGCGGCCCCTATACCGACGACAACGCCGTCATCGACATCGAAAAGGGCCTGGGGCAGCGCCGCCGCGCGTGGATTTTGGCGCGCGGCGATGTGGAAGAATATGAAGGCCGCGCCCGCAAGCCGGAAGACGACGGCCTGAAGCCCGGCGAAAAGCTTTCGGTACAGCAGTTCAACCGCGACGGCATCAAGCTGCTGCGCGCCAAGCCGGGCCGCAATGTCACCCAGCTGCATTATGCGCGTCAGGGCATCATCACCGAGGAGATGAAGTTCATCGCCGCGCGCGAGAATCTGGGCCGCAGCGCGCATGCGCGCGACGGCAACAGCTTCGGTGCGTCGATCCCTGACGAGATCACGCCCGAATTCGTGCGTGACGAGATCGCGCGCGGCCGCGCCATCATCCCCTCCAACATCAACCACCCCGAAACCGAGCCGATGATCATCGGCCGCAACTTCCTGACCAAGGTCAACGCCAATATCGGCAACAGCGCCGTGACGAGCGGTGTGGCCGAGGAAGTGGAAAAGCTGGTCTGGTCGATCCGCTGGGGCGCCGACAATGTGATGGACCTGTCGACGGGCCGCCACATCCACACCATCCGCGAATGGATCATCCGCAACTCGCCGGTGCCGATCGGCACGGTGCCAATCTACCAGGCGCTGGAAAAGGTCGGCGGCGTGGCCGAAGACCTGACCTGGGAACTGTATCGCGACACGCTCATTGAGCAGTGTGAACAGGGCGTCGACTATTTCACCATCCATGCCGGCGTGCGCCTGGCGCATATTCCGCTGACGGCGGAGCGCGTCACCGGCATCGTGTCGCGCGGCGGCTCGATCCTGGCCAAATGGTGCCTGGCGCATCACAAGGAGAATTTCCTCTACACCCACTTCGAGGAAATCTGCGAACTGCTGAAGCAGTACGATGTGTCCTTCTCGCTGGGCGATGGCCTGCGCCCCGGCTCGACCGCCGACGCCAATGACGCCGCGCAATTCGCCGAGCTGGAAACCCTGGGCGAGCTGAACCGCATCGCCCAGAAGCACGACGTGCAGGTGATGATCGAAGGCCCCGGCCATGTGCCGATGCACAAGATCAAGGAGAACATGGACCGCCAGCTTGCGGCCTGTGACGAGGCGCCGTTCTATACCCTTGGGCCGCTGACCACCGACGTGGCGCCGGGTTATGACCACATCACGTCCGCCATCGGCGCGGCGATGATCGGCTGGTTCGGCACCGCTATGCTCTGCTACGTCACGCCCAAGGAACATCTGGGCCTGCCCGACCGCGACGACGTCAAGGCCGGCGTGATCGCCTACCGCATCGCCGCCCATGCCGCCGACCTGGCTAAGGGCCATCCAGCCGCGCGCATCTGGGACGATGCGATGTCAAAGGCGCGCTTCGAATTCCGCTGGCGCGATCAGTTCGCCTTGGCTTTGGACCCCGAAACAGCGCAGCTCTATCACGACGAAACCCTGCCGGCCGAAGGCGCCAAGGTGGCGCATTTCTGCTCCATGTGCGGCCCCAAATTCTGCTCGATGAAGATCAGCCAGGAAGTCCGCGACGCCGCGAAGGGCACCAACGACACGCTTACGTCAGCCGAAATCCGCGCCGCGATGGCGAAGAAGTCGGAAGAGTTCAAGCAGACGGGCGGGGAGATCTATCTCCACAAGCCGGCGACGGAATAACAAGCTTCGGCTTGGCTTTCCGCTGGTTCTGCGGCAGCATCGCCCTTTGCTAAAGGGGTGATTTTCATGCGCATGTTTGCTGTTCTGGCTGCCTTGTTGCTCGCGGGTACGTCGGCTTTCGCGGTCGAGCCGTTCCCGGCCGGCTTCAAGACCCAGACCATCAAGTCCAATGGCACTGACATTTACATCCGCACCGCCGGCAGCGGCCCGGCCGTGGTGATGATCCACGGCTTTGCCGACACCGGCGACATGTGGGCGCCGCTGGCCAAGGTGCTGATGAAGGATCACACGGTCATCGTGCCCGACCTGCGCGGCATGGGCCTCTCCGGCCATCCCGATACCGGCTACACCAAGATGAACCAGGCCAAGGATATCGCCGGTGTGATGGACGCGCTGCATGTCGACAAGGCCGAACTGGTCACCCACGACATCGGCAACATGGTGGGCTATGCACTGGCGGCGCAGTATTCCGCGCGCATCACCAAGTGGGCGGTGATCGATGCGCCGATCCCCGGCATCGGCCACTGGGACAAGATCATCCTGACGCCCATGCTGTGGCACTTCAATTTCCGCGGCCCCGACATGGAACGCCTGGTCGCGGGCCGCGAGCGCATCTATCTGGATCGTTTCTATAACGAGCTGTCGGCCGACCCCAAGAAGATCGACGAGGCGACGCGCAACCACTATGCCGCGCTTTATGCCCGGCCGCGCGCCATGCATGACGCCTTCGAGCAGTTCACCGCCTTCCACCAGGACGCGGTCGACAATGCCGCCTGGCTGAAGAAGAACGGCAAGCTGCAGATGCCGGTGCTGGCGCTGGGGGCGGAGAAATCCTTCGGCACGGGTGAGGCAGACGAGCTGCGCTTCGTCGCCGCCAATGTGAAGGGCGGCATCGTGCCGGCCAGCGGCCACTGGATCATGGAAGAAAATCCGGACGCGACGGTCAAGCTGGTCTCGGACTTCCTGAAATGAAATGGGCTGCGCTGCTGCTCGCCGGCATGACGGCAGCGCAGGCCCAGACCCTGCCGCTGCAACAGGATTGCCGCGGGCAGGGCACCATCGGCTATGCCCGGCTGTCGCCCGACGGCTGGACGCTCAGCGTGACGCTCAGTCCGCAAGGCGCATTTGCCTGGAAGAAGGGCGATCCGAATTTCAACCGCATGGTTTCACATCTGGGGGGAATCCTCCCGGGCGAGCGCAAACCGGTTCCCGCCTTCTGTTAGGTGACAGGGGCGGACCGCGGGATCATAGTGCGCTTCCCCGCGGGAGGTTCGCCATGAAGCTCGCTGTCATCCTGTCCTTGCTCGCCGTCCCCGCTTTCGCGCAGACACCGGTGCGCTCGCCCTCCGATGCCGCGCCGCCCGACAAGCCGCTCTGCGTCGATGCCACGCGCGGCGACAACTACAACGCCCGGCCCATCTCGCGGCACGAAATCCTGGCGCGCAACGCCATCGGCGACATGCGCGGAGTCAGATTGCAGACCACCTGCATCCACCTGGATCGCGCCGACATGGTCGGCCTGCGCTCCTTCGGGCATTGCATTCGCCTGGGCGACGATGTGGTCGTCTCGGTGCTGGGCGGCCGGGGCCAGACCTGCAAGGTAACGGGCGTCGGCCTGAAGGCGGAAGACTACGGCACCGCGAAGTTCAATCCCGATTAGCGCCGGTGCACGGCGTTCCAGATCGCCAGCACGATGATCGCGCCGATCACGGCCACCAGGGTCGAAACCAGCCCGTTGCTGGTCTCGTAGCTGAAATCGCCGTTGGTCAGCATCTGGAACAGGAAGCCGCCCACCAGCGCACCGACAAGGCCCAGTGCAATATTGACCAGGCAGCCATCCTCGGGCCGGCCTATGAAGAAGCCGGCCAGCCAGCCGATGAAGGCACCGAAGAAGATCCAGCCGATAACGATCATGTGCCCCCGCGGCTTATTTCAAGCTCACATATAGCATGGTGACCGCCGCGGCAGCCATTACCGCGGTCGAGAGCCAGCCCAGTCCGCCCAGCATCCAGCCGGCGCGGAAGTCGCCCATCTTCTTCCGGCTGCACGCCACGATCATCAGCGCCGCCATCATCGGCACCGCGACCAGTCCGTTCAGCACCGCGCTCCAGTACAGCGCCTTGATCGGGTCCAGCGGCGACCATTCCACACCCAGGCCCAGCAGCACGGCAGCCCCGATCACGGCATAGAAGCCGGTTGCCTGCCACGGCATGTTGTCCAGTCCGGTCTTCCAGCCCCAGGCATCGCCCACCGCATAGGCGACCGACCCCGCCAGCACCGGCACGGCCAGCAATCCCGTGCCGATGATGCCGACCGCGAACAGCGCGAAGGCGAAGTTGCCGGCAATCGGCTTCAGCGCATTGGCGGCGTCGGCGGCGGTGTTGATGTTGGTGACGCCATGCGCGTGCAGGGTCGCGGCCGTGGCGATCATGATCGCCAGCGCGATGAAGTTCGACGCGAACATGCCGGCCAGGGTGTCGACGCGGATGCGGCTGATGGCCTGCGGTGCCTCGGCAGGATCGTTCAGCAGCGGCTTCTCGTCGGGATGCTGGTCCACTTCCTCGACTTCCTGCGCGCTTTGCCAGAAGAACAGATAGGGGCTGATGGTGGTGCCGAAGATGGCCACGATGGTGGTGGCCGCGTTTTCGTTCAGCTCGGCGTGCAGGCCGATCAGTCCGGCGCCGATTTTTCCCCAGTCCAGCGGCAGCAGGAACAGGATCGCGACATAGGCGAACAGGCTGAAGGTCAGCACCGTCAGGAAGCGCGCATACTTGCGGTAGGGAATGAACAGCTGCAGCGCCAGCGAGAGCAGCGCGAAGAAGATGGTGAAGGCATGCTGGTTGAAGCCGGTGACCAGCTTGGCCGCGGCCCCCATCGCCGCCAGATCGGCACCGATATTGATGGTGTTGGCGACGAACAGCAGCGCGATCAGGATTCCGATCACCTGGCGCGGCAGGATACCGGCCATGTTCTTGGCCAGGCCCTTGCCGGTCACCCGCCCGATCAGGGCGCTGACCATCTGGATCGCCACCATCAGCGGAAAGGTCAGCAGCAGGGTCCAGAGCAGGTTGAAGCCGAACTGTGCGCCGCCCTGGCTGTAGGTGGCGATGCCGCTGGGATCGTCGTCGGCGGCGCCGGTGATCAGCCCCGGCCCCAGCTGCTTGAGCAGGGGAGCGTTGTGCACGCGCGCGCGGAATCCGGACTTTTGCGACATGGGGTGACGGCCTTTTCAGGATCGAAGCGGGCGGGTCGGCGTAGTAACATGCGGGAGAGGCAAGAACGGAGCAATCATGAAACGGTTCATTCTTCTCGCCGTCCTGGCCGCCACGCCGGCCTGGGCCCAGCCGCCCGCGCCGGTGCCGACCGACCCACCCTGCCTGCGCCAGGTCGATATCTACAGCTTCGATCCCGTGCCGGGTAACCGCTCGCTGATCGTGGAAGACCGCACCCACAAGCGCTACCGGGTCAATTTCAACGGCATCTGCACCGGGCTTCAGTTCAACCTGGGGGTGGCATTCAAGACCCGCGGCGTGGGCACGCTCGCATGTTTGTCACGTGGCGATTCCATCCTGCGCCGCGATCCGGTGGGCCCGCGCGAATGCTTCGTGCAAGGCGTGCAATGGCAGACACCGGCGCTGGACAAGGCCGACGCCGAAGCGAAGGCCGCGAAGCATTAGGAGGTTGCATGAAGCTGTTGATGGCCGCGGCATTGCTGGCGGCCACGCCGGCGCTTGCCCAAGGCACGGCCTGCCTGCGCCCGGCCCAGGTCTTGGAGTTCAAGCCGCTGCCCAGGGAGCAGTTGCTGGTGATCGACAACTGGAAGAAGCGCTACCGGATCGGCTTTGCGGGCCCGTGCCCGCACATCAGTTCCTACAGCCAGTTCACGATCAGGAGTGCCGCGACGGGTCCGCTGGCCTGTGCGCTGGCCGGCGACACCATCCTGGTGCGCGAGCCGGGCGGCCCGCCCAATCGCTGCATCGTCAAGACGGTCACGGCGGAGTGATTTGAAGAGAAGCGCCCGACTCGGCTAACAGGGCCGGATGCGTGGCTATTTCGGAGTGGGGGTCGAGGGCGTTTCCAAGCCCATGAACCTGGGCAACCTGGTTCGGATCGCGCATGCCTTCGATGCCAGCTTCTTCTTCTCGGTCGCGCCGCGCCTGAAGCTGTCGGATGCCAATTCCGACACGTCCAATGCCGAGGGCGCGCTGCCCTTTTATGCCTTCGAGCATCCCGATGATTTCCGCCTGCCGCTGGATTGCCGGCTGGTGGGGGTGGAGATCACCGACGATGCGGTGGAGCTTCCGCGCTTCCGCCACCCTATGCGGGCGGCGTACGTGTTTGGCGCGGAACGCTATTCGCTGTCGCCCCAGATGCTGGCCAAGTGCGAGTTCGTGGTGAAGATCCCGACCCGCTTCTCGATCAATGTCGGCATGGCCGGCGCCATCGTGCTGTATGACAGAATGATGAGCCAGGGCGGCTATGAGCGGCCTGTCACCCCCTCCGGCGGCGAACCCGTGCCGCCGGTCCATACATGGGGCGCGCCCCTTTCAAAGCCCCGCGATTACTGAAAATAAGCCAGATTTTCTGGCCTATTTGCGGTTGGAATAGGTCACTTCGATACCTATAAAGGTTCCATGGCCACCCCCGCCCTGAAAATCACCAATCTCCGCAAGGTCTATCGTCGCGGCAATGTCGCGGTCGAAGACCTGTCGCTGACCGTGCCGGAGGGCGAGTTCTTCGGCTTCCTGGGCCCCAATGGCGCGGGCAAGTCCACCACCATCCATTGCATTACCGGGATCGCCAACCCCACCGGCGGCACCATCGAGGTGTTCGGCCTGGACGCGGTGAAGCAGTATCGCGAGGCGCGCCGCCTGGTCGGCCTGTGCCCGCAGGAATTCAACGTCGATCCGTTTGCCAAGCCCGCCGACATCGTGGACTGGGCCGGCGGCTATTTCGGCATGACCCGGGCGCAGCGCAAGAGCCGCGTCGATTACCTGATGGAGCGGTTCGAACTGACGCCGCACCTGAAAAAGTCGTTCCGCGAATTGTCGGGCGGTTTGAAGCGCCGCGTCGTGCTGGCGCGCGCGCTGGTGCACGATCCCAAGCTGATCATCCTGGACGAACCCACCGCCGGCGTGGACGTGGAGCTGCGCCGGGTGCTGTGGAACTACCTGACCGAGATCAACCAGGATGGCCGCACCATCCTTCTGACCTCGCACTATCTGGAAGAAGTCGAGCGGCTGTGCCGCCACATCGCGATCGTCGCCAAAGGCAGGATCGTGCGCGAAGGCCCCAAGGACGAACTGGCGGCGACGCCGGGCAGCCTGGAGCGCGCCTATCTGGTCGCCACCGGCGCCGAAGCCGATCACGTCGCGGGGCAGTGAGATGAGCGCACAGGGCATCAAACCGATGGGCGTGAACTGGGTCGGGCTCTACACCATCGTGCGCCGCGACGTGCAGCGCATGCTGCGCGTGCCGATCCAGGTCTTCATCGCGCCCTGGTCGTCGGCGCTGCTGTTCATCTTCGTCTTCGGCTATGTCCTGGGCGGCACGATGCGCACCATCGGCGGCCACCACTATATCGAGTTCGTGATGCCGGGCGTCTTGATGATGAACATCATCAACGCCGCCTTCCTGCAGTCGTCGTCCGCGATCTATTTCAGCCGCTTCATCCGCTTCATCGAGGAGATGCTGGTCGCGCCGCTTTCGTATCTCGAGATGGTGGTGGGCAGCCTTTCCACCGTGGTGGTGCGCGCCACCGTCACCGGCGTCGGCATCCTGGTGCTGGGGCTGTTCTTCCATGCCACCACCATCGAATCCTGGCCGCTGTTCATTTTCTGGATCGTGGCGGTGTCGATCATCTTCGGCCTGGCCGGCATCCTGATCGGCTTGTGGTCCAAGAGCTTCGAGCAGCTCAACATGCCGGTGGTGTTCTTCCTGACGCCGCTGTCGATGCTGGGCGGCAGCTTCTTCACCATGAAGATGCTGCCCGACTGGCTGCACTGGCTGCTGTGGGCCAACCCTTTCTTCTATTTCATCAACGGCATCCGCGGCGCCATGATCGGCGTGGACGAGGCGCCCCAGGGCCTTTCCATCGCCCTGACCCTGCTGATGATCGCGGGGCTGGGCGGGCTGGTGTGGCGGCTGTTCTCGCAGGGCTACGGGTTGCGCGAGTAGGGAACCTTGCGGTTGCAGGGCCCCCTCCGGTATCTTGCCGCGCAATCACACAAACGCCCGATTCCGATGCGAAAGCGCGCGTCTGGGCCGTCATTTTCCGGAGCTGTCATGACCAGGATTTCCGCCGCTTTGTCCGTTTTCGCGCTGTCCGCTGCGCTGGCGCTTCCGGCGGCCGCGGATCCCGCGACGCTTCTGGGCGCCTTCGGCAACTGGACGGCCTATTCCTCGGGCACCGGCGGGTCGATGACCTGCTACGCGCTGTCCAAGCCCAAGGCGACGCGCCCGGCCACCGCCAAGCGCGGCGCGATCTATCTGATGGTGTCGGACTGGCCCTCGCGCAAGGTGAAGGCCGAGCCGCAGATCGTCTATGGCTACCAGGCCAAGGAAGGCGCGCCGGCCGCGCTGGGCGTGGGCAGCGACAAGTTCACCTTCTTCATCCGCAACAACGGCAAGGACGGCAGCGCCTGGCTGCAGTCGCTGACGGACGGCGGCAAGCTGGTCTCCTCGATGCAGACCGGCGTGTCTGCGGTGGCCAGCGGCGTGTCGCAGCGCGGCACCAAGACGGTCGACACCTACAGCCTGGCGGGCTTCAACGACGCGCTGGCCAAGGTGCACGCCGCCTGCCAGATGTGATGGACAAGAAGCCGTCCCTGATCGGCCTGGACCGCGAGGCGCTGAAAGCCGCGCTGGTCGACGCCGGCGTGCCCGAAAAATCCGTCAGGATGCGCATGAGCCAGGTGTGGAACTGGCTCTATGTGCGCGGCGCGTCGGATTTCGAGGCGATGACCAACCTGTCGAAGGACTTCCGCGACACGCTGGAACAGAACTTCACCCTGGCGCGTCCCGAAGTCGTCACCGCGCAGGTCAGCACAGACGGCACCCGCAAGTGGCTGTTCCGCACCGGCCCCGGCATCGAGTTCGAGACCGTCTATATCCCCGAGAAAGATCGAGGCACGCTGTGCGTGTCGTCCCAGGTCGGCTGCACGCTCACCTGCAAGTTCTGCCACACCGGCACCCAGAAGCTGGTGCGCAACCTGACCCCGGCCGAAATTTTGGGACAGGTGATGGCCGCCAAGGATTCGCTGGACGACTGGCCCAGCACGGCGCCCGGCCGCAGCGTCACCAACATCGTGATGATGGGCATGGGCGAGCCGCTCTATAACTTCGACAATGTGAAGGCCGCGCTGGCGATTGCGATGGATGGCGACGCGATTGCCCTTTCCAAGCGCCGCGTCACGCTGTCGACCGCCGGCGTGGTGCCGATGATCCCGCGCGCCGGCGACGAAATCGGCTCGGGTCTCGCCATTTCGCTGCATGCGGTGCGCGACGACCTGCGCGACGTGATCGTGCCGATCAACAAGAAGTATCCGATCAAGGAATTGCTGGACGCCTGCCGCACCTATCCCGGCGCCTCGAATGCGCGCCGCATCACGTTCGAATATGTGATGCTGAAGGATGTGAATGACAGCGTCGCCGACGCGAAAGAGCTGGTGCGGCTGGTGAAGGGCATTCCCGCCAAGATCAACCTGATCCCGTTCAACGCCTGGCCCGATGCGCCGTACGCGTGCAGCGACTGGAGCCAGATCGAGAAGTTCGCCGAGATCGTCAACAATGCCGGCTATGCCAGCCCCGTGCGCACCCCGCGCGGCCGCGACATCATGGCGGCCTGCGGTCAATTGAAGTCGGAGTCGGTCAAGGAGCGCGCCAGCGAGCGTCAGGCCCGCGAAGCGCTGGAGCAGGTGCAGTCATCCCAGCTCCAGCGGATGCCACACTAGTGTCTATTCTTTTTTGACGGGAGTGCTCATAAGGTTTTCCTTATCAGCCTTGGCTTCTTTCTTCTTTTTATTTTCGCGACGCGTTTTGAATTCATCAAATTTATTTTTGAAAGTGTACAGATATTGCGCAGTGGCCTCGGTGAAATCTAAAAGGTCGCTGGCGTCTTCGCGGGAAACTGTAACATTGACATCGTGGGCGGCTTCGTTGCCTACGAGCCTAAGTTCGGTAATCCACTCGTAGAGGCGCTTATCTAAGTCGCCTCTATCGTAGAGATGCTTTAGTTGCACGGCTAAGGTTTTGCCCTCGGCCTTTGCAGCGTCGCAAATGCCCTCGAGAACCTTTCTGCACATGATAGCGCTGGCCGTATAAGACTTCGCTTGCTCGAAGCACGAGAGTGCTTCGTCAAACGCGTTTCTAATCGTTTCAGGCACTGCGGTGCCTAACTGACGGCTTTCCGGTTCTGGATAGAGGCGCTCAGTCTCGCTCCACCTGTCGGCATCATGCTCTTCGTGATGGTAACGGGCGTTCTCGTCATTTTGTTGTGCTAACACCGCTTCCGAACACTGGGGGCATCTCAGAAGTAAGTATCTGTAAGAACAATCCGGCCCGTCATAATAAACGCTGTATTCGCCTTCTACAGTGGCGCCAACGCGAGCGTCGCAGTGGTCGCACTTAACAAGCACAATCTCTCTCTTTTTCTCTGATATGGCCATTGGGTTGCTCCCAGAAATGTTGGCGATTTATTACCGCTCCTTCGCCCACGCCGCATCGATCGGCTTCTTGGGATCCGCCGTGATCTTCAGCACCGCGCAGTGGTGATAGCTGTACTGGCCGGGATTGTTCACGCCGTGCTGCTCCATGAACTGCAGCACCTGCAGCGTGCAGCTCTTGCAGTTGATGTTGGGCAGGGTCACGTCGGTTTCCAGGGTGCGCAGCGTGTGGTCGTCATGATTCCACAGCCCGTCCACCAGCACCGGCGGCGCCACCGGGTTCATGACCTCGCCTGACACCGACGTCACCTTGCCCTTGTCGTCGGTCATGGAGGTCGCCTTGGGATCGACCGGCAGTTCGGTGGGCGAATTCACCGCCAGCGCGATGCGATAGTGCCCGGGGTGATAGACGGTCTCCTGCACCTTCACATGCACCGTGCCGCCGCCCTTTACCTCGGTCACGGCATAGGTCGGCTTGCCGAAATCGGCATTGGTGCCGCCGCAGGGCGCGGCCTTTTGCGGGTCGCCCAGGTCGTTCTCCGCGATCCAGCCGGCGGGGGCCAGCAGCTTGAAATGCGCCTGGCTCATGGTGGGCACCAGCAACAGGCCCAACGCCACGGCATATCCGATCTTGTTCATGACCAACCCCTTGAAAGACGAGGGAAACCTAGCCGCCGCCCCAAAAAGCGTCCAGCCCGTAATTATGGACTTCCAATATCCTTAAGGATGTAGTATATCCGTAATACCCAAACGGAGAATTTGTCATGACCCAGCGCCTCAATCCCGCCGCCGCCGCCCCCGAGCTCTACAAGGCTTTCTATGCCTTCAGCCAGGCGGTGACGAAGTCCAGCATCGACCGTACCCTGCGCGACCTGGTCCATATCCGCGCCTCCCAGATCAACGGCTGCGCCTTCTGCCTGGACATGCACATCAAGGAAGCCACCATCCATGGCGAACGCACCCTGCGCCTGCACCATCTTGCGATCTGGCGGGAATCGTCGCTGTTTAGCCCGCGCGAGCGCGCCGCCCTGGCCTGGACCGAAAGCGTCACCAAACTGGGCGAACACGGCGTGCCCGACGAGATCTATGAAGAGGCCCGCATGCAGTTCAGCGAAAAGGAACTGGCCGACCTGACCTTCGTGGTGGCCGAGATCAATGGCTGGAACCGCCTGTCGATCGCCTTCCGCAACCAGCCCGGTGCGATGGACGAGATGCTGGGCCTGACCGCCGCGGGTCTCTCATGAAGAAGGAATTTGCCTGATGCAGTTGCGCGGGCCCGTCGAATGGGCGCTGCATTGCTGCGGCGTGCTGGCGGGCCTGGCGCCGGACCGCTATCTGCCCACCCGCGACCTGGCCGACTTCCACGGCGTGCCGAAGGAGTATCTCTCCAAGGCGCTGCAGGCGCTGTCGCAGGCGGGGCTGGTCGAAGGCACGTTGGGGCCATCGGGCGGCTACCGCCTGTCGCGCGCGCCGGGCGAGATAACCTTCCTGGATATCGTGGAGGCGGTGGAGGGCAAGGCCAGCACCTTCGTCTGCACTAACATCCGCCGCAACAATCCCTGCCTGACGGCGGGCGAGGTCAAAAGTCTGTGTACGGACGGTAAGCCCTGCGCGGTGGCGCGCGTGATGTGGAAGGCCGACAAGGCCTGGCGCGATCAGCTTCGCGCCGTCAGCATCGCCGATCTGGGCAAGACCCTGGAAACCGACCTGCCGGCGCCGGTGCTGCGCCGGGTGGGCGGCTGGCTTTCCGAGCATTCCTGAACCGCCGGATATCCGCCTTGACCTTTGCCCCCCGGCGGCTATCAAAGCCCCGTCCCGGGCGGGTGTTGCCGGCCGGGGACAGGGTCCAGGGGATAACCCCGGGGGGACCTGGAAAACGGTACCGATAACCCCTTGAAAAACCGGGAAATCGGTCTGGAATGGAGTGGATAGTGGCGAAGGGTATAAACAAGGTCGTGCTGGCCTATTCGGGCGGCCTGGACACCTCGGTGATCCTGAAATGGCTGCAGACCGAATACGGCGCCGAGGTCATCACCTTCACCGCCGACCTGGGCCAGGGGGAAGAACTGGGCCCCGCGCGTGAGAAGGCGCTGCTCTTGGGCATCAAGCCCGAGAACATCTTCATCGAGGACCTGCGCGAGACCTTCGTGAAGGATTTCGTCTTCCCGATGTTCCGCGCCAATGCGCTGTATGAGGGCGTCTACCTGCTGGGCACCTCCATCGCGCGCCCGCTGATCGCCCAGAAGCAGATCGAGATCGCCGAGAAGATGGGCGCCGACGCCGTCTGTCACGGCGCCACCGGCAAGGGCAACGACCAGGTGCGCTTCGAGCTGGGCTATTATGCGCTGAAGCCCGACATCAAGGTGATCGCGCCGTGGCGCGAATGGAACCTGACCAGCCGCACGAAGCTGCTGGAGTTCGCCGAGCAGAACCAGATACCGATCGCCAAGGACAAGCGCGGCGAGGCGCCGTTCAGCGTCGACGCCAACCTGTTGCACTCATCCTCCGAGGGCAAGGTGCTGGAAGACCCCGCGCAGGAAGCCGAGAGCATCGTCTTCATGCGCACGATTTCGCCCGAGGAAGCGCCCGACAAGGCGACCTATGTCGAGATCGGTTTTGAAAAGGGCGATGCGGTGTCGATCGACGGCAAGGCGCTGTCGCCGGCGTCGCTGCTGACGGCGCTGAACGCGCTGGGCAAGGCCAACGGCATCGGCCGCCTGGATCTGGTGGAAAACCGTTTCGTCGGCATGAAGTCGCGCGGCATCTATGAGACGCCGGGCGGCACCATTCTTCTTGCCGCCCATCGTGGCATTGAGAGCATCACCCTGGATCGCGGCGCCGCCCACCTGAAGGACGAGATCATGCCGCGCTATGCCGAGCTGATCTACAACGGCTTCTGGTTCAGTCCGGAGCGCGAGATGCTGCAGGCGCTGATCGACAAGAGCCAGGAATTCGTCACCGGCACCGTCCGGCTGAAGCTCTACAAGGGCAATGTCGCGGTGGTGGGGCGCTCGTCGCCGTATTCGCTGTATGCCGAGAAGCTTGTGACCTTCGAGGATGACCAGGGCGCCTATGACCAGAAGGACGCCGCCGGCTTCATCAAGCTGAACGCGCTGCGCCTGCGCACCCTGGGCCAGAGGAAGCGCAAGCTGAAATGACGTCGGGGTTCGCCGTCTTCCCGCCCAAAGGTGCGCCGGTCTCGCTGGCAAGCTGGGCGCGGGAGATGGCGGATGTCGCGCACGCCACCCTGTTGCCGCCGCCCTTTCCCGACGATGCGGCGCGCGGCGACGGCCAGCCTGTCATTGTGCTGCCGGGCTTCTTCACCCATGACGGCGCCACCGCGCGGCTGCGCGACTTCCTGGTGCGGCAGGGCTTTGCGCCGAGGCCGTGGCCCTGCGGCATGAACCTGGGGCCGATGCCCAAGGTGCTGGCCCAGGTCGAGCGCCAGGTCGCCGACACCGCTGAACGCCACGGCAAGGTCGCGCTGGTGGGCATCAGCCTGGGCGGCACCATCGCGCGCGAGATCGCGCACCGGCGTCCCGCCCAGATATCGCGCGTCATTACCCTCGGCAGCCCGATCCGCCTGCCGGTGGTCTCGCCGCTGGCACCGTTTGCCCATGCCACCTCGCTGTTGTGGGAGCCGGAGGCGCGCGCCACCTTCGCCCGCATCGCGCACGCCCTGCCGGTGCCACTGACCGCGGTGGTCAGCCCCATCGACGGCATCGTGGACTGGCGCTGCTGTGTACCGGAACCGGGCGATGGCGAGATGGTTGAAGTCGGCAACGGCCACAGCACCATGGCCTCCAGCCCGGAGGTTCAGCGCATCGTCGCCGACCGGCTGGCGCGCGACAACACGGGAGCCTCGTCATGAACCAAGACCAGATCAAATTCTGGAACGAGAAGGGCGGCCAGGCCTGGGTCGATCTGCAGACGCGGATGGACACCAACATGTCCAACATCCATGCCGCGATCCTGGCGGCCGCTGCGCCCAAAGCCGGCGAAAGCGTGCTGGACATCGGCTGCGGCACAGGCACCACCAGCCTGGCGCTGGCGGATGCGGTGGGCAGGACAGGCCGGGTGATGGGCGTCGATATCTCGGAGCCCATGCTGACCCTGGCCAAGTCGCGCGGAGTGGGGCGGGACAATCTGGAGTTCGAACTGGCCGACGCCTCGGTCCAGGCCTTTGCCCCGGACTATGACCTGCTGTTCTCGCGCTTCGGGGTGATGTTCTTCGAAGACCCCATCGGTGCCTTCGCCAACCTGCACCGGGCGCTGAAGGCCTCCGGCCGGCTGGTCTTCGTCTGCTGGCGCACGCCGGCGGAGAACCCCTGGGCGTTCGCCCCGCTGACGGCGGCCCGGCCGCTGCTGCCGCCGCAGGAGACGCCCGATCCCAACGCGCCGGGTCCTTTCGCCTTCGCCGATCCGCAGCGCATCACTTCCATCCTGACCGACGTGGGCTTTCATGACGTAGAGATTGCGCCGTTCGATGGGGTGATGCCGATGGGCAGTGACATCGGCGTGATCGCCGCCCAGACCCTGGAGATCGGTCCCTTGTCGCGCGCGGCGGGTGAGGTGGACGAGGCCAAGCGGGCAAAGATCGTCGAGGCCGTGCGCGCCGCGCTGGAAGCCTATCGGACGCCCGACGGCGAGATCGCCCCGCCGGTCGGCTGCTGGCTGGTGCACGCAAGACGGGAAGGGTGAGCCATCCGGCCAATGGGCGCGGTCCTTGTGGATAGCCTGTGGATAAGACTTGGGACGCTTTGTGGATAAGTCCTAGCGCGGCGGCTCGGCGCCCAGCACTGAAGACCGCATCCAGCCGGTCTGGTCGCCGTCACGAACATGGGCCCAACCGTCCTGTTCGGACAGCAGGGTGACCTGCGCACCCTTCGACTCTTTCTTTAAGGTGCCCGCAGAAGTCTTTGGTTCGGAACGTAAAACAGATCCCGTGCGGTGAACGTACCGCACGGCGCTGGCCGCGGTGTTTACAGGCGTCGTCACGGAAGTGTTTTGTGAGGTGGTGACAACATGCGGCGGCATCGCGGGCGCTATCGCCTTCTCCACCTTGCTCCAATGTTGGAACGCCCAGACACCAAGGCCGGCAACCACAGCCAGCACGCCCAGCCATCCCTTGCCGCTGCCGACTTTCTGGCGATAGCTGATGCCGGTACCGGGAATGCCCGCATTGGTTGTGACGCCATGGCTGCCGATATTCACGTCGGCCCCGCGCGGACCCACGCTGGCGGATGCGCCTGACTTGGACAGATTGATCCGCACCCCAGGCAGGATCGAGATCCGCTTCTGGAACCGAAGCCCCTTCAGCATCAGATGTCGACCGCTGCGTAGAGCGCGTTGTCCTGGATGAATTCGCGCCGGGGTTCGACCACGTCACCCATCAGCTTGGCGAACAGTTCGCCCGCCTCATCGGCATGCTGGACCTTCACCACCAGCAGCGAGCGGGCGTTTTCGTCCAGGGTGGTTTCCCAGAGCTGCTCGGGGTTCATCTCGCCCAGGCCCTTGTAGCGCTGCAGGCTGAGACCCTTGCGGCCCCATTCAAAGATCGCGTCCAGCAGCTCGGACGGGCTGCGGATCTCGCGGACATCTTCCTTGCGGGCCAGCTGGCCGGCCTTGAGGTAGGTGTCCTGAAGCTCCTTGGCCATCTTGTCCAGGCGGCGGGCGTCGGCGCTGGCGATCAGGGCGCCGTCGATGGCGACGGTTTCCTTCACCCCGCGCACCTCGCGCCAGAAGCGCAGGCCGCCATCGCCGCTGGGCTCGCCATGCCAGCCGCGCTCATATTCCTCCGACAGGCTGTCCAGGCGCCGGGCGATATATTCGGCGGCACCCTGGGCCTTGCCGGTATCCGACAGGACATCGGGGTTCATCGCGCCGGCAATGGCCGCTTGTTCCAGTACGAAGCGGGGATAGTGGCGGGGGAAGCCGTTGAGGGCGGCGACCGCGGAACGGGCATGGGCGATCAGGGCATCCAGGTCGGCGCCGCCGATGGTCTGGCCATCGTGCAAGGTCAGCACAGCGCCATTGGCCCCTTCCGCGATCAGATAGTCCTGCAGGTCGGGCTCGTCCTTGAGATAGCGCTCCGACTTGCCGCGCGCCGCCTTATACAGGGGCGGCTGGGCGATATAGATGTGGCCGCGTTCGATCAGCTCCGGCATCTGCCGGTAGAAGAAGGTCAGCAGCAGGGTGCGGATATGCGCGCCGTCCACGTCGGCGTCGGTCATGATGATGATCTTGTGGTAGCGCAGCTTGTCGGCGTTGAACTCTTCCCGACCGATGCCGGTGCCCAGTGCCGTGATCAGGTTCACGATCGCCTCGCTGGACAGCATCTTGTCGAAGCGCGCGCGCTCGATGTTCAGGATCTTGCCGCGCAGGGGCAGCACCGCCTGGTTGGAGCGGTTGCGGCCCTGCTTGGCGCTGCCGCCGGCGCTGTCGCCCTCGACGATGAACAGTTCGCTCTTGGCGGGATCGCGCTCCTGGCAGTCGGCCAGCTTGCCGGGCAGGCTGGCGCCGTCCAGCGCGCCCTTGCGGCGGGTCAGCTCGCGCGCCTTGCGGGCGGCTTCGCGGGCGGATGCGGCTTCCACCACCTTGCCTACGATCGCCTTGGCTTCCGACGGATGCTGTTCGAACCAGGCGCCCAGCTGGTCGATGATCGCGCCCTCCACGATGGGGCGCACTTCGCTCGACACCAGCTTGTCCTTGGTCTGGGACGAGAACTTGGGGTCCGGCACCTTGACCGACAGAACGCAGGTCAGGCCCTCGCGGCAGTCGTCGCCGGTCAGCGCCACCGCCGCGCCCTTGCGGGCCGACGGCATGTCCTCGGCATACTTGGTTACCACGCGCGTCAGCGCGGCGCGGAAACCGGCAACATGGGTGCCGCCGTCGCGCTGGGGGATGTTGTTGGTAAAGGCCAGCGTACTTTCGTGATAGCTGTCGTTCCAGGTCATCGCGACCTCGACCGTGACGCCGTCCTTCTCGGCGGTGATCATGACGGGCGCGGGGATCAGCGCCTGCTTGGCGCGGTCCAGATATTCCACGAACGCCTTCAGCCCGCCTTCATAGTGCAGGGTGGTTTCCTTGGCCTCCACGCCGCGCTTGTCGGCCAGGATGATGACCACGCCGGAATTCAGGAAAGCCAGTTCGCGCAGCCGGTGTTCCAGGGTGGCGAAATCGAATTCGGTCTTGGTGAAGGTGGCGGGCGAGGGCAGGAAGGTCACTTCGGTGCCCTTCTTGCCGTCGGCCGGGCCGACATCGGCCAACGGCGCGACCGGATCGCCGTGGGTAAAGCGCATATAGTGCTCGCGCCCGTTGCGCCAGACGCGCAGGTCCAGGAATTCCGACAGCGCATTCACCACCGACACGCCCACGCCGTGCAGGCCGCCGGAGACCTTGTAGGCATTCTCGTCGAACTTACCGCCGGCATGCAGCTGGGTCATGATGACCTCGGCCGCGCTGACGCCTTCTTCCTTGTGAATGTCGGTAGGGATGCCGCGGCCATTGTCGCGCACGGTGCAGGAACCATCGGGGTTCAGCACCACGTCGATCCGGTTGGCATGGCCGGCCAGCGCTTCGTCGACGGCATTGTCGACGACTTCATAGACCATGTGGTGCAGGCCCGAGCCGTCATCTGTGTCGCCGATATACATGCCGGGACGTTTGCGCACCGCATCCAGGCCCTTCAGGACCTTGATGCTGTCTGCGGAGTATTCATTCATGTTGGGTTCGGACATTCAGGTCACCATGACTGCGACGCCGGCACATGCCATCACGGCACCGGCGCCCTTGTTGATGCGCCGCCGGGCCTTTCGGCTGGCGACGAAGCGGGAAAGTCGCGCGGCAAGCGCCGCGTAGGTCAGCGTGACCGCGGGGATCACGACAAAGGTTGCGAGCACCAGCTGGGCATATCCGACGCCGGTCAGCGCCCTGGGGTTTACCGCCAGCGGCAGCAGCGCCACGAAGAAGACGATCGCCTTGGGATTGCCCAGCGTGAGGCCCAGATAGGCAAGGAAGCCGCGGCTGGCGGATTCGGGTACCATCTCGGAGGCTTCCGGGATTTCGGCTGTCCAGTATTTGTAGGCGATGAAGAGCAGATACAAGCCCCCGGCAATCTTCACCGCCAGGAACAGGTGGCCCATCGCCTGCGCCACCACGGCCAGGCCGAATGCCGACAGGGTCATCAGGCACAGATCGCCCACCAGGATGCCCAGCGACGCGGGAATGGTGGCGCGGAAGCCTGAGCCCAGCGCGCGCGCCATGATGGCGATCACGCCGGGGCCCGGCGTCGCCACCGCCAGCGCATAGACGCCGATATAGATCAGGTAATTGTGCAGCGGGATCATGCCGTCCCGCCTTGCGCCTGGAAGACGCCGTCGCGCACTTCGAAGATCTGCGCCCTGGCGCCGTCAAACAGCGACAGGTCCGTGCCGGTCATCCAGGCCTGGGCGCCGAGCGCATGGATTTCCTCGAAAAGCGCAGCGCGCCGCACCACGTCCAGATGGGCCGCGATTTCGTCCAGCAACAGGATGGGCGCGAGGCCGGCCCGTGCCCGCGCCAGCTCGCGCGCATCAGCCAGGATGATGGAGATCAGCAGCGCCTTCTGCTCGCCGGTGGAGCAGTCGCGCGCCTCGGCGCGCTTGCCGGTGTGGCGCACGGCGAGATCAGTAGTGTGGGGGCCGACCAATGTGCGCCCGGCCTCGGCGTCACGCATCCGGCTGGCTGCAAGCTGGGCGCGCAAGTCATCGGCGCTGGACAGATGCAGTTCGTCGGTCAGTGCCAGCGAAGCGGCCGGGAAGGCACCGTGTCCCGCACTGACGTGCGTGACACCTCCACGTTCTTCCAGCGCGCGCGACAGGCGTTCGACCGTCTGGGCGCGCGCCTGGGCGATCAGCAGGCCGGCGTCGGCCATTTCATTCTCAAGACCGTCCAGCCACGCCGGATCGCGCGGGCCGTATTTCAGCAACCGTGCGCGTTCGCGCATCGCGGTCTCGTAGCGCGTGGCGGCGCGGGCATGGCCCGCATCGAAGCCCAGCACCAGCCGGTCCAAGAAGCGGCGGCGGCCCCCGGCGCTTTCGATGAACAGCCGGTCCATCGCCGGCGTCAGCCAGATCAGCTGCACGATGTCGCCCAGATCGGCGCTGCTCGATGCAGCGGCCCCATTCAGCCGGACCTGGCGCGACGCCGATGCGCTGGTCAGGCCGGTGCCGATCTCATGCTCGGTATCGCCACGCGCCACCGTTGCCGCCACCGCCCACAGCGCATCCGGCGAGGCGGGGCCCTTGCGGGTGTGTTCGGCCAGCTTGGCGCCGCGCAATCCACGCCCCGGCGACAGCAGCGATATGGCGTCCAGCACATTGGTCTTGCCCGCGCCGTTGGGGCCGGCCAGCACCACGGGCGCCGCCGACACGGCGATCTCGCCGCTGGCATAGGAACGGAAATTGGTGAGGTGCAGACGCGTCACCGCCAGCCGGGAATGGCTTAAGGGATCGCCTGACGGGCGCGTGTACGGCGCGGCCGCCAACTCAGACCCTGAGCGGCATGAGGACGTAGAGCGTGCGCGCGTCCTCCGCATCTTCGATGATAGCCGGCGAGCCCGCGTCCGACAGCAGGAAGCGGACTTCCTTGCCGCCGATCTGGCTGGTGATGTCCAGCAGGTAGCGGGCGTTGAAGCCGATCTCCAGGGCCGCGGCGCTGTAGCTGGCGCCGACGTCTTCGGTGGCGGTACCGCTTTCGGGGTTCACCACCGACAGGGTCACCTTGTCCTTGGCCAGGTTCAGTTTCACCGCGCGGGTCTTGTCGGCGCTGATGGTGGAGACGCGGTCGACCGACTGGGCGAATTCCTTGGCGTCCAGCGCCAGCACCTTGTCGTTGCCGGCGGGGATCACGCGCTCATAGGGCGGGAAATTGCCGTCGATCAGCTTCGACGTCAGTTCCACGCCGTTGAAGCCGAACTGGATCTTGGTGTCGGACAGCGACACATCGATGGCGCCGTCGGCGTCATCCAGGAGCTTCATCAACTCGCCCACGGTCTTGCGGGGCACGATCACGCCCGGCATGTCGGCGGCGCCGTCGGGCAGTTCCAGCTCGAAGCGCGCGAGGCGGTGACCGTCGGTGGCGACGGCGCGCATCACGGGCGGCTTCGCATCCTTGGCAGCGTGCAGGTAGATGCCGTTCAGGTAATAGCGGGTTTCCTCGGTCGAGATGGCGAAGCGCGTCTTGGCGATGATGCGCTTCAGGTCGTCGGCCGCCAGGCGGAATTTGTGGGGCAGGGCGCCCGCCGCCATCTGCGGGAAGTCTTCGCGCGGCAGGCAGGAGAGTTCGAAGCGCGACGAACCGGCCGACACCGCAAGACGGCCGCCTTCGGAAGACAGAAGTTCGGCCTGCACCTGCGCGCCGTCGGGCAGCTTGCGCACGATGTCGTAGAGCATGTGGGCGGGCGCGGTGGCCGAGCCGTTGCGCAGCACATCGGCCGGCAGTGCCTCGACGATCTCGATATCCAGGTCGGTGGCGGTGAGCTTGAGCTCGCCCTTGCCCGCCTCGATCAGCACATTCGACAGGATCGGGATCGTGTTGCGGCGCTCCACGACGCTTTGCACATGGTTGAGCGCCTTGAGGAATGCGCCGCGTTCGACGTTGATCTTCATGGTTCGACAGCCACCTGTTGGACCCGCGCGGGACCGCGAAAATCGCGCCCGGAAAGCCTGATTTTCTTGTGTTTGGGAGAGCCCTAAACGGCCCCAAGACTCAAGTACCGAACCGTAGCAGAAACGGGCTTGCGGGGCCAGAAAATCGGGTCATTGGGAGGGGCTCTCGGACCTCTGTTTTGGCCGTGTTTTCGCGGCTTTTTTCCGGGCGGCTGGTCCCCCGCCTTGATAGGCCAATGTCACGTTTACTTGACATCCCCGATGAGCATCTTTATGTCATGTAAACAAGACATTTAGACATGAGAGGGTGACATGACCTATTCCCGCAAACGCTATTGGCTTGCCTTGGGGGCGGTGCTGGCTGTTTCAGCTTCAATGACCCTGATTTTCCTGATCTTCGAGCCCCATTCCGCGCTGATGACGACGGCCATCTCGATGGCGGTGGTGGCGGTGTCGGGCGGTCTGGGCTTCGTGGCGTATTTTTCGCTGGATGAGATCCAGCGCCAGAATGAGATCCGGGCCTGGTACTATGGCGGGCTGCTGGCGATCCTGTTCGGCTTCGCGCCCTTTGTGCTGCTGATGTCGAACAGCCTGTTGGAGACAATGACGCGCTTTGTGCCCGGTGCCTCCGGGATGGGGCCGTCCAAGTTGCACTCGCCCACAGTCTATTTCGGCTTGGGCGCGGGCATGGTCTTGGGTATGCAGGTCATGGGCCATTTGATCGCCCATGTTGTTTTCAAAATCGCCGGACGCGCCCGCGGATGAAGAACCGGATCAAAGTCCTGCGCGCCGAGAAGAACTGGAGCCAGGCCGAACTGGCCGAACGCATCGGCATCGCGCGGCAGAGTCTCAACGCCATCGAGAATGGCAAGGCCGACCCTTCGCTGCCGCTGGGCATGCGTATCGCCAAGATCTTTGGCGTGCGGGTCGAGGATGTGTTCGGCGAGGCCTGACAAGAAAAGGCCCGGAGCGATCCGGGCCTTCTCAACTTATGACGCGTAGCGCCTAGATTTCCGGACGCCGTTGCAGCATCTGGCTGAGGAAATCCACTTCCTGGCGGAACAGGGTGTCTTCCACGATCAGCGCCTCGATCCGGCGGCAGGCATGCAGCACCGTGGTGTGGTCGCGGCCGCCGAAGCGCCGCCCGATTTCGGGCAGCGACCGGGTGGTCAGCTTGCGCGACAGGTACATGGCGACCTGACGGGGGCGCGCCACGCGGCGCGCGCGCTGGGGCGAATGGAAGTCCTTCACGTCCAGCTTGTAGAACTCGGCGGTCTTGCGCTGGATGTCCTCGATCGAGGTCTTCACGCCCGGCGCCGAACGCAGGCCCACGGCTTCCTCGGCCACTTCCAGGGTCACCGGCTTCTTGGTGAGGTCGGCATAGGTGGCAAGTTTGGTGAAGACGCCGATCAGCTCGCGGGGGCTGGCGTCTTCCATGTCGGAGATGCGCTCCAGCACGCTTTCGGGCAGGACGACGTCGGGCTTGTGACGGGTGAACTCCGCCGCGCGCGACTTCAGGATGGCCAGGCGCGTTTCGCGGTCCGGTTTGTCCAGGCCCACGCACAGGCCGCCGGCCAGGCGCGACTTCACATCGGCGCCAAGGCCTTCCAGCGCCTGCGGGGCGCGGTCGGCGGCGATCACTACCCGGCGGCGCAGGTCGGCAAAGGCGTTGACGGTGTAGAGGAACTCCGACGCCGTGGCGGCGCTGCGACAGATGTGCTGCAGGTCGTCGATGATCAGGACTTCGGCGGTACGCAGCTCTTCCTTGAAGGCCAGCGTGTCCTTGCGATAGAGCGCGCCCAGGAAGTGGCGCATGAAGTCTTCGGCGCGCAGGAAAAGGGTCCGTTTGCCGCGCTTGCGGAATTCCAGCGCCGCGGCGTTCAGCAGGTGGGTCTTGCCGAAGCCGAAACCGCCATGGATGTAGAGCAGCGGCACATCAGCCTGGCCGCCATCGGCGAAGCTCTTGGCGGCGCCGTGGCCGAACTGGTTGGCGGTGCCGGCAATGAAGCTGTCGAAGGTCTGCTGAGGGTGCAGCATCCGGTTCCACAGGCCTTTGTCCTCTTCACCGGCGCGGCTTTCGCTGCGCGGCGAGATGTAGGAGATGTTGGCGGGCACGGTTTCCTGGTGCTGGGCCTCGCGCGGGATGGCGGCGCCGACGGACGGGGCAGGCGCGGCTGAAATCACGATGGCGAGCGAAGCGGGCGAGAATCCTTCGGCGCGGAAGGCCTTTTCGATGCGCGTGACATAGTGGTTGGCCACCCAGTTGCGCACGAAGGGCTTGGTCGCGCCGATCTTCAGCTCGTCGGAGTCGAAGGATTCCAGGTTGAGCGGTGAGATCCAGGCGTCGAACACCGGATCACCCAACTCGCGACGCATGCGTTCGCGCACCGCGGCCCAGGCCGCGCGCCAATCCGGCATCGATTTTCCCGTCACTTGCACCATGTCATTACCCATTTCGTTATGTTGACCCGGCGGGTATTCCCGTCCGGTACGCTCCAAAAACTCGTCAGCCCTGACGCCAGGGCAAATTCGCCGCCTTCCATCCGTTGCGGTTGCCGCGATGGCCTTCGCCGTCCAGGTCGCCTTCGAAACCGCCGGCGACATTGAAGGCCTTTTCAAAACCTGCATCCGTCAGCGCGATCGCGGCAGCACGCGAACGCGCGCCCGACCGGCAGATCAGCAGCACGGGATCGGACGCGGTGGCGCCGGCGGCGGCCAGGGCCTGCGTGGCCTGCTCGACAAAGCCCGGATTGGGCTGGCCGGAAGGGAACATCTGCCATTCCACGCAATGTACGCGGCGTCCGGCGCCTGCCAGGTCGGGCACGCCGACGAAATTCCACTCCGCCATGGTGCGCACGTCGATCAGCTGGGCCTTGGGGTCGCTCTTGAGCTGTTCCCAGGCTTCGGCGGCACTGACATCGCCGGCATATGGGGAAGAAGAGGGAGGGACCATGGCATGCCTGCAGGGAAAAATCGGGGATTGCCGGGGTCATCGCCCAGCATAAAAACGTCATATTGTGGAGAAATCAGGGACTACTGTACTTCGCAGCCAGGTTGAAAGCCGCGACGCGAGTGCTGAATACTTTGTGTTTACTTGATCTAGTCTTCAGCATTTCTAACGTCCGCCCCTACCGTTGGTTAAGATACGCCCAGCCGATGGCGGCAAACAAGGGGACAAAAAAAGAACAAGGCACCTGATTCGAAAAATTTTTCGCTTTTATGACCAGCGCTAAAGTGTTGTGCCGTATACGGAAAAACGAGATTTTTCACCAAGCTTTTGTGAATCAGTCACTTAGCCGTCAAATCGTCCGTGTTGCGCTGCCGAAATGTGGCGATTTCTGGAATGTCAGCACACGGACAAATAAAAAAGGCCCGGTTTTATTGCCGGGCCCATTCTATTCTGTAAATCCGCAAGGATTCCAGCGGCTTCCTATTTTGACAGTTTCGCGACCCGCTTGGTCAGGCGCGACACCTTCCGGGAGCCGGTATTCTTGTGCAGCACGCCCTTGGTCACGCCGCGCATGATCTCGGGCTCAGCGGCCTTCAGGGCGGCCAGGGCGGCCTTGCTGTCGCCGCTGGCGATGGCTTCCTCGACCTTGCGGATGAAGCCACGCACGCGGGTCTTGCGCGCCGTATTGATGGCGGTGCGCTTGGCGGTGGTGCGGGTACGCTTCTTGGCAGAGGCGATATTGGGCATCGGAAGTCCTTGGATTTAGGCCGAAAGAGGCGGGCATATACCCCCCAAATGCCCCCCGGTCAAACGAAACTGGGGGTATTTGGGGCCTATTCGTCCTTAAAGCCGGGCTTCCGCTTCTCCGAGAACGCCGCCATGCCCTCTTTCTGGTCCTGGGTGGCGAAGATGGCGTGGAACAGGCGCCGCTCGAAATGCAGGCCCTCGGCCAGGGTGGTTTCATAGGCCCGGTTCACCGCTTCCTTGACCATCTGGGCGGCGGGCACCGACTGGGCGGCGATCTTGCCGGCCGCCTTCAACGCGTCCGCCATCAGCAGGTCGGCCGGCACCACGCGCGCCACCAGGCCGCTGGCCTCGGCCTCTGCCGCATCCATCGGCCGGCCGGTCAGGCACAGGTCCATCGCCTTGGCTTTGCCCACCAGGCGTGTCAGCCGCTGGGTACCGCCCAGGCCCGGCATGACACCAAGCGTGATTTCGGGTTGGCCGAACCTGGCGGTGTCGGCGGCGATGATGAAGTCGCACGCCATGGCGAGTTCGCAGCCGCCGCCCAGCGCATGACCGGCCACGGCGGCGATGATGGGTTTCCTGATACGCGCAATGCGGTCGAACTGATCGCCGAACAGGTTCTCGCGATACATGTCGGAGAAGCTTTTGGGCGCCATCTCCTTGATGTCGGCGCCGGCGGCAAAGGCGCGCTCGCTGCCGGTGACGATCATGCAGCGCACGTCTGTGCCGCGATCCCAGGCTTCCAGCGCGTCCGCCAACTCGTTCAGCAGTTCGGTGTTCAGCGCATTCAGCGCGTCCGGGCGGTTCAGGGTGGCGATGCCGACCGCGCCTTCGACCTTGGTGATGACCGCGCTCATGAAAACCTCACGTCTGACACTTGGGGCAATAGAAAGTGGAACGCCCCGCTTGCACAATGCGCTTTACTGTCCCCTTGCAGCCCAGCTTGCAGGGCAGTCCTTCCCGACCATAGACCAGGAAGCGATGCTGGAAATTGCCGGGATCGCCGGTGGCCTGGGCATGATCGCGCAAGGTGGAGCCGCCGGCGGCGATAGCGTCGGTCAGCACCTTCTTGATGGCCTTCACCAAAGGGCCAAGGCTTTCCTTCTTCACCGCGCCAGCCAATCGCTTGGGCGAGATCTTGGCGCGAAACAGCGCCTCGCAGACATAGATGTTGCCCAGACCCGCGATCAGCCGCTGGTCCAGCAGCGCGGCCTTGATCGGTGTCTTCTTGCCGGCCAGCGCCAGCGCCAGCCAGGCGGGGGTCAGCCGTCCCGACAAGGGCTCGATGCCCACATCCTTGAACATCTTGCTCTGCTCAAGAGTGTCGGTCTCGATCAGATCCATCAGCCCAAAGCGACGATGGTCGTTGAAGACGATGCGCGCCGGCGCATCGGTCTCGAACACCACATGGTCGTGCTTGCCGGTGCCGGCGGTGGGCGGCGCCACGTCATAGACATAGTTGCCCAGCTTGCGCGGCTTGCCTTCGGCATAGACCGACATGCGCCCGCTCATGCCCAGATGGATCACCAGGGTCTCGCCGCCGTCCAGGTCGGCCAGGATGTACTTGGCGCGCCGCCGCAGTGTCACGACCTTGCGGCCCTTCAGCCGGGCGGCGAAATCGTGTGGGAAGGGGATGCGCAGGTTGTGCCGCCTGACCGCCACTTCGGTCAGGACATGACCCTCCATGGCGGGTTGAAGCCCCAGGCGGACGGTCTCGACTTCGGGAAGCTCGGGCATGGGGCCATATTAAGAGTCGCAGCGCCGGACGGTAGCCTAGCCCGCAGGGGGGAGCTATGTTCCCGCCATGACAGAGAAAACCGCCAGTTTCGGCTTCCGCGAGGTGCCCGAGGACGCCAAGGAAGGCCTGGTGCGCGAGGTCTTTTCCTCGGTCGCGGCGCGCTACGACCTGATGAACGACCTGATGAGCGCCGGCGTCCACCGCATCTGGAAGGATGCGATGGTGGAATGGCTGAACCCGCAGCCCGGCTGGAAGACGCTGGATGTGGCGGGCGGCACCGGCGACATCGCCTTCCGGATTGTCGAGATGGCGCGTGCGCGCGGCGGCGAGGCCAATGTGACGGTGTGCGACATCAACCAGCAGATGCTGGGCGAAGGCGTGCGCCGCGCGGAGGCGAAGGGCGAGAACGCCATTGAATGGGTATGCGGCAATGCCGAGACCCTGCCGTTCCCCGATGCGTCCTTCGACGCCTATACGATCGCCTTCGGCATCCGCAACGTGACGCATATCGACGTCGCGCTGCGCGAAGCGCGCCGCGTGCTGAAGCCCGGCGGGCGTTTCCTGTGCCTGGAATTCTCCAAGGTCGAGATGCCGGGGCTGGATGCGCTGTACGACGCCTATTCCTTCAAGCTGCTGCCCAAGATCGGCGGCTGGGTGGCGAAAGACGAAGACAGCTATCGCTATCTGGCCGAAAGCATCCGGAAGTTTCCGCCCCAGGCCAAGTTCGCGCAGATGATCGGCGACGCGGGGCTGAGCCAGGTGAAGGTGCGCAACCTGTCGGGCGGCATCGCCGCCATGCATTCGGCCTGGCGCGTCTGAGATGATTTCGAGTTTCTTCCGTCTTGTGCATGCGGGCGCGCTGCTTGCGCCGCCAGCGCTGGCGTTTCGCGCCCGAAAGCCCAATGCGGGCGCGCGGCTGGCAAGTGCGCTGGAAAAGCTGGGGCCCGCCTATATCAAGTTGGGCCAGATGCTGGCAACGCGCCCCGACATCGTGGGCGCCGAGATGGCCTCGGCGCTGGAGCATCTGCAGGACCGGTTGCCGCCTTTCTCTGAAGCGGTTGCGCGGGCTGAAGTAACGCGTGCCTTCAACCGTCCGGTAGAGGCGCTGTTCTCCAGCTTCGGGGCGGCGCTGGCGGCGGCCTCCATTGCCCAGGTGCATCGCGCCCAGACCACCGACGAGCCGCCGGTGCGCGTGGCGGTGAAGATTCTGCGTCCCGGCGTGCGCGAGCGGTTCAACCGCGACCTGGATGCCTTTGCGTTGTTCGCGCGCGTGGCGGAAAGCTGGTCGGCGGAAGCGCGCCGCCTGCGCTTCATCGGCCTGATCCAGACCCTGGCCGACAGCGTGGCGCTGGAGCTGGACCTGCGCATGGAAGCCGCGGCAGCCTCCGAACTGTATGAGCGCACGCGCGGCGAAGAACAATTCCGCGTGCCGCATATTGATTGGGCGCGCACGTCCGCAAGCGTTCTGACCAGCGAATGGATCGACGGCGTGCCGCTGCGCGATCCGGGCGCCATTGCGGCCGCCGGGCGCGATCCGCGCCAGGTGGCGGTGCTGGTGATGCGCAGCTTCCTGACCCAGGCGCTGCGCGACGGCTTCTTCCATGCCGACATGCATCCCGGCAACCTCTTCATCGACACCGAAGGCCGGCTGGTCGCGGTGGATTTCGGCATCATGGGGCGCCTGGACCCTGAGATGCGCCGCTTCATGGCGGGAACGCTCGCGGGCTTCCTGCAGCGCGATTACCGCAAGGTGGCGCAGCTGCATTACGACGTGGCGTTCGTGCCGCCACATCATCCCATCGACACCTTCGCCCAGGCGCTGCGCGCCATCGGCGAGCCGATCTTCGGCAAGAGCGCGCGCGAGGTTTCCATCGCGCGGTTGCTGGGCCAGTTGTTCGAGACCACGCGCCGCTTCGACATGCAGGCCCAGCCGCAGCTTCTGCTGCTGCAGAAGACCATGGTGGTGGTGGAAGGTGTGTGCCGCGGGCTGGATCCCGATTTCGACATCTGGGAAGCCGCGCGCCCCGTGGCCGAGGAGTGGGTCACGGAAAACCTGGGCCCCGAAGGCGCGCTGACGCGCGCGACGGAAACCTTCGGCGCGCTGGGCAAGCTGGCGCAGGACCTGCCGCAACTGGTCAAGAATGCCGAGAACCTGTCACAGATGGTGGCGGAGGGCGGGGTGCGGCTGCATCCCGACACCGCGCGCCAGATCGCAGCGGAGCAGGAAAAGCGCAGCCGCCCCACGCGTGTCGCGCTGGTCGTGGTGCTGGCGGTGATTGCTGCGGCCCTAGTGTTCGCGGTTCAGCGGCTTTTTTGACAGGATCGCGAAGCGCGTGGTCAGCGTGATCGCGGCGATCAGCAATCCGAACGCCAGCCCCAGCCACACGCCGAAGCCCTGCATCTTCAGCCCGAAGCCAAGGAAGGCGCACATCGGCGCGCCGGCCAGCCAATAGCTGGCGCCGGCCAGCCACATCGGCCCATGCGCGTCCTTCAAGCCGCGCAGACTCATAGAGGCGCTGACCTGCAGTCCGTCCATCAGCTGGAAGGCTGCGGCGACATGCAGGTACAGAACCGCCAGCGCCAGCACGTCGGCATTGGCGGGAATGTCGGGCAGCCACAACATCGCGATCTCGCGCGGCCACACCAACAGCAACAGCGCCGTGCAGCACATGAACAGCGCCGCCATGCCGATGGCGGTGAAACCGGCGCGGCGCGCGGCGATGCGGTCGCCCGCACCGGCGGCCAGGCCAACGCGCACGGTCGCCGCCAGCCCGATGCCCAGCGGAATCATAAAGGTCAGCGACGGGATGGTGATCGCAATCTGGTGCGCGGCCAGGGTCGCTAGCCCGAAGGTGCCCATTGCCAGCGTTGCGGCGTTGAACAGCGCCACCTCGAACACCATGGTGATGCCGATGGGCAGACCCAGTTTCACAAGCTCGCGCAGGCTTTCCCAGTGCGGATGCACGATGCGGTGCAGGATGTGATAGCGCCGCAGCGCCGGCACGGCCAGCGACACAGCCAGCATGGCGCAGAAGCTGAAGATATTGGACGAGGCGCTGGCGATGCCGGCGCCGAACAGGCCCAGCTTGGGCAGGCCGAAATTGCCGAAGATCAGCGCATAGTCGAAAAAGGCGTTCCACAGAATGGCGACCGCAATCACCGCCAGCGGCGGGACCGCGCGCGACAGCGCGGTCGAGAAGCTGCGCAGCACCTGGAAACCCAGCGCGAAGGGCAGTCCCCAGGCCAGGCCCGACATGAAGACGGCGGCGTCGGCGGCGAGCCTGGGTTCCTGGTGGAAGAACAGCAGCAGCGGGCGGGTGAAGATCAGGATCGCCAGCAATGGCAGCGAGGTGATCGCCACGCTCCAGAACCCCATGCGCACCGCAACGCGCACGTCGCGCGTGTCTCGGCCGCTGATCATTTTTGACTGGTCGCGCGGACTACGCCTGCGCTGCGCTTGGCTGCCCGTCGCTCCATGCCGGCCCTGCACATGGGCGATCACCGGCGATACCGCCATCGGCGCGCCGCTGCCCATCAACCAGACCAGGAAATAGACGGTGTTGCCGATCGCCGCCGCCGCCAGCGCTTCCTTGCTGAAGTGCCCCAGCATGACGGTGTCGGTGGCCAGGATGATCATCTGCGCCAGCTGGGTGGCCGCCAGCGGCACCGCCAGGCGCAGCAGCTCGCGCGCCTCGGCCAGGAAGGCGTGGTGGGCGCTTGCCGGGATCAGCGGGCCGGGATCGGACAGATGGTCGGTCATGACGGCGAGGGGATAGCATGGGCAGGCGACGAATGCCCGCGCGGGGGCTATAAAAAGCCATGCAACCCTGGAACATCGCCCATCGCGGCGGCGCGGGAATAAACCCGGAAAACACCCTGCCGGCCTTTGCCGATGCTGTCGCGAGCGGTTGCGATGGCGCCGAGCTGGATGTGCAATTGTCCCGCGATGGCATGGTGGTGGTGCACCACGACTTCCGGCTGATGGCGGGTGTGGCCCGCAAGGGCGGCGTGTGGCTTGATGCGGCGGGTCCGCGCATCAAGGACCTGACCTTGGAAGATTTGCGCGGCTATGACATCGGTCATCCGCAACCGGACAGTTCTTATGCGCAGAAGCATCCGCGGGTGCGTGCGATGGATGCCGTGGTGCCGACGCTGGCGGAAGTCCTAGCGGTCGCGCCGCCACCCTTCCGGCTGATGGTCGAATTGAAATGCGATACCAGCGATGACAGCGCCGATCCACTCGAATTGGCGCAGAAGGCGTATGCGGTGACCGGGGACGCTGCGATCTATGTCGGCTTCGACTGGCGCGCACTGTCGCCGCTGGTTAAGCACGGCGCGACATGCTGGTTCACCACCGACCGGCTGCAAGGCGATGCGCGGCCGGTGATTGATGCAATCGCACAGGCGGGCGGGCAGGGCTGGTTTCCCAACTACCCCGACGCCACGCCGGAAAATGTCGCTTACGCGCGCGAACGTGGTCTTAAGGTCGGCGCCTGGACGGTCAACGATCCCACCGACATGCAGCGGTTATCGTATCTGGACGCGATCTGTACCGATCGGCCAGACTTACGCTAAAGAGCTTCGAAAGCCTCAATCAGCTTCGGCAGAGAAGTCTTGTTAGAGAACTTATTTATCACGTCGCCTTGAAAGCTGCCGACCTTCATATCGATGCACTCTTCGGCATGATTGTAAGAGAAAGCGTAACGCTTGCGGTTGATGGTGACCCAAAGGGCGACGCCCATTCCCCCATCCCGGCCGCTTCTTACCTCCAGCGGTTTGGGACTTTTCTTCCAGATAATGGCTCCAGCAAGGGGGAAGACTATCTGGTCGACAGATCGAGCGTGGTGGCGTGCTCGTCTAAGCAATTGTTTCATGTAGTTCTGGAGCGTCCGGACATCGTCTACTTGAACCGGCATTATATTTCTCCATCAATGGGCAATTACAGACCCTCGAATAAGGCGGTCGACAGATAGCGTTCCGCGAAGCTCGGAATGATCGCCACGATGGTCTTGCCGGCATTCTCCGGCCGCGCACCCACTTCCAGCGCCGCCGCGATCGCGGCCCCTGACGAGATGCCGACGGGAATGCCTTCCTCGCGTGCCGAGCGCCGCGCGGTCTCCAGCGCGGTTTCGTTCGAGATGGTTATCACTTCGTCGATGATCTTGCGGTCCAGGATCGCCGGCACGAAGCCCGCACCGATGCCCTGGATTTTGTGCGGCCCCGGCGCGCCGCCCGACAGCACGGGGCTGTCCTCCGGCTCCAGCGCGATCATCTGCACACTGGGCTTCCTGGCCTTCAGCACCTGGCCGACGCCGGTGATGGTGCCGCCGGTGCCCACGCCGCTGATGACGATGTCGACCTTGCCGTCGGTGTCGTTCCAGATTTCCTCGGCGGTGGAGCGGCGATGGATGTCGGGATTGGCCGGGTTCTCGAACTGCTGCGGGATCACCGCACCCGGATGTTCGGCCACCAGCTCATGCGCGCGGGCGATGGCGCCCTTCATGCCCTTGGCGGCTTCGGTCAGCTCGATCTGCGCGCCCAGGATCATCAGCATCTTGCGGCGTTCCAGCGACATGCTTTCGGGCATCACCAGGATCAGCTTGTAGCCCTTGGCGGCCGCAACAAAGGCCAGTGCGATGCCGGTATTGCCGGACGTCGGTTCAATGAGCGTGGTCTTGCCGGGCGTGATGATGCCCTGCTTTTCCATCGCCTCGATCATGTTGACGCCGATGCGGTCCTTCACCGACGACAGGGGATTGAAGAACTCCAGCTTCAGCAGGATGTCGGCCTTCACGCCGGCGTCCTTGTTCATGTGGTTGAGCCGCACCAGCGGCGTGTCGCCGATGGTGTCGGTGATGGAGTTGTAGATCTTGCCGCGTCCGGGCTTGCCCTGTTCCATGCTTCACATCCTCAAATGATAAAATCGGCGCCGGCTTCGGCGCCCGTGTCGACATTGGCCTGACGCGCCTGCTGGCACAGTTCCTCGATGGAGACCGAGTCCAGCCGGGTCATCAGTTCGTCCTGCAGCCGGGCGACGAAGGGTGCGACGATGCGCTGGCCCAGGTCGCTGCGCGGCGTGTGCTTTTCCTCATCGTCCTCGATCGCTTCGGCCACACGCACCACGTCGCCGACCGAAATGCGGCGGCGTTCCCGCGCCAGGCGGTATCCGCCGCGAGGTCCGCGAACGCCTTTTAATATGCCTGCGCGAACCAATTGTTGCATGACCTGTTCCAGGTAACGCTGCGGCACACCCTGGCGGGCGGTAATTTCCTTGGCCTGCACCGGTTCGGGCCGCGCGTTGAAGGCGATGTCGATGACCGCCTCCAGCGCCAGCAGGGTTTTGCGCGACAGCTTCAGCATCAGATCTTTGCCGTCATGCCGGTGGAGCCGAAGCCGCCCGCGCCGCGCTCGCTGTCGCTCAGCGCTTCGACCTCGACCAGTTCGGCCTGTTCGTGCTTGGCGATCACCATCTGCGCGATCTTGTGGCCGCGCTGGATCACGAACACTTCGGCGCCGTGATTGATCAGGATGGCCTTGATCTCGCCGCGATAGTCGCTGTCGATGGTACCGGGCGAATTCAGGCAGGTGATGCCGTTCTTCAGCGCCAAGCCGGAACGCGGGCGCACCTGCGCCTCCCAGCCCGGCGGAAGTTCGATGGCGATGCCGGTCGGCACGGCCATGCGCTGGCCGGGCAGCAGCTCGATCTCCTCGTCGATGGCGGCCAGCAGGTCCAGCCCGGCCGAACCCTTGGTGGCGTAGTGGGGCAAAGCCAGGTCGCGCGCATGATCCAACCGCTTGATACCGACCTTCATTATGCAGCCCCTTTGAGTTTTTCCGCGATGCGGGCCGCCAGTCGCGCGCCCACTTCACCCTTGGTCATGTCCGGCCAGTCTTCCACGCCGCTTTCGCTGACCAGGTGAATGCGATTGCGGTCGCCGCCCATCACGTCTCCCGACACGTCGTTGGCGATGATCCAGTCCGCGCCCTTGCGCCCGCGCTTGGCGACGGCGTTTGGCACCACATCATCGGTTTCGGCGGCAAAGCCGATCACCAGGCGCGGCCGCGCGGCGTGTTGCGCCAGGGTGGCCAGGATGTCGGGGTTCTCCACCAGCTTGATCAGCGGCACCACACGCTCGGTGGTCTTCTTGATCTTGGAATTGGCGGCGATGTCGGGGCGCCAGTCGGCAACAGCGGCAGCCATCACCAGCACATCGGCGGGCAGGGCGGCTTCGCAGGCTGCCAGCATTTCGCGCGCTGTGGTGACGCGTTGCAGCTTCACACCCGCGGGTGCGGCCAGCGAGACCGGGCCGCTGATCAAGGTGGTATCGGCGCCTGCGCGCGCCAGTGCATCGGCGATGGCATAGCCCTGCTTGCCAGAGGAATGATTGGCCAGGAAGCGCACCGGATCGACCGGCTCCCGCGTGGGGCCTGCGGTGACCAGCGCGCGCACGCCCTTCAGCGCGCCGCTGCCGGCCAGCGCCTTCTCGATGGCAGCGACGATTTCCAGCGGCTCGGCCATGCGTCCGGGGCCGAATTCGCCGCAGGCCATTTCGCCGTCATTGGGGCCGACGAACAGCACACCGTCCCTTTCCAATTGCGCGCGGTTGCGCACGACCGGTGCGCTTTCCCACATGCGCACGTTCATGGCCGGGGCCATCAGCACCTTCTTGTCCGTGGCGAGCAGGGTGGTGGAGGCCAGGTCGGTCGCAAGCCCGTTCGCCATTTTGGCCATCAGGTCGGCGGTCGCCGGGGCCACCACCACCAGGTCGGCGCTGCGCGACAGCTGGATGTGACCCATCACGGCCTCGTCGGTCAGGCTGAACAGCTCGGAATAGACTTTGTCACCCGTCAGGGCGGACAGAGACAGCGGCGTGACGAACTCCGCACCCGCCCTGGTCAGGATGGCGCGCGATTTCACGCCCCGTTCGGCAAGCCGACGCACCAGCTCGAGGCTCTTGTAGGCGGCGATACCGCCGCCGACGATCAGAAGGATGCTCTTGCCATGCACGGAAAAATCCAGTTTTCGGGCTGGGGTATATAGCAAACCACGCACACAGAGTGTAGTTCCTGTGTAACCGTTTGAAAAATATACATGAATTATGAGTTAAGCCAGCATTCATCGCGGTTTGCGATGATTTGGGCATGCGGATCACGACCCCGGATCTCTGTCGTCTTGCCTCGGACCTGGCCGCCGAACACGGTCCGGCCGCGCGCGATTACGCCAGCCGCGCGGTTATGACCCTGGAAGCCGAAGGCAGCCATGAGCGCGCCAAGTTCTGGTTTCTGATGCTGGTCCTGTTGGGTGACATCAATTCCGGCCGTCTGGACCCGGAAAAGACCATCACGCTGCACTGATCCCAAAGTTCCCGTTTGTGCGTTAGCATTGGTGGCTAAGCACAGGGGCCCCATGCCGCTCGATCCGTTGGTGAAAGCCTTTCTCGACCGGGCGGCGCAGATTCCGCGCCCCAAGCCCTGGGATGCACCGGTTGCGCTGGTCCGCCAGTCCTTCGCCGGGATGATGCAGTTGACCGGCCCCAAGGATGTCGCGGTCGGCAAGGTCGACAATCTCACCATTCCCGGACCCGGCGGCGAAATCCGCGCACGCTCCTATGCGCCCATCGCGGCCAGCGGTCCCTTGCCGGCGCTGATCTATTTCCACGGCGGCGGTTTCGTCGCGGGCAGCTTGGAAAGCCATGACGGACTGTGCCGGCTGTTCACGGCCGAAGGTGGCTTCCGCGTGATCGCGATCGATTACCGCTTGGCGCCGGAACACACCTATCCCGCCGCGCTGGACGACGCCTGGGCGGCGACGCAGTGGATCGAGCAGAATGCGACCGCACTGGGTGTCGATGCCGGGCGCATCGCAGTGGGCGGCGACAGCGCTGGCGGCATGTTGGCCGCCATCGTCTGCCAGCTGGCAAAGGAGAAGGGCGGGCTGAAGATCGCCCATCAGCTGCTGATGTTCCCCAACACCCAGATGGGCGCCGAGACATCCTCGCTGCACGAATTCGCCGTGGGGTATTTCCTGGAGCGCAAGGCGATCGAGTATTTCAACGGCCTATATGCACCGGCCGGCGTGGACCGCAATTCGCCGCGCGTGTCGCCGCTGCGCGCCAAAGACTTCGCCGGTCTGCCGGCGGCCTATGTGATGCTGGGCGGTTACGACCCGCTGCATGACGAGGGGCTGGCCTATGCCGAGAAGCTGCGCGCCGCCGGGGTGAAGGTCACCATCGCCGACTATCCCGACATGGTGCATTGCTTCATCTACCTGCAGACGGTCTTGCCCCAGGCGCATGACGCGGTGACCAAGGCGGCCAAGGCCGTTCGGGCCGCGCTCGACGCCGCTTAAGGAATGAGTTTTCCGGGGTTCATGATCCCCTTGGGGTCCAGCGCCGTTTTCAGCGCGCGCAGGGCCTCCAACCCAAGTGCGGATTTCTCGCGCTCGATCCAGGGCAGATAGTCTTCGCCCACGCCGAAAGCGTGGCTAATGGTGCCGCCCTGGCCCAGGATCGCTTCTATGCCGGCACGGCGGATGGCGTCGGCCTGCGCGATCTCGCCGTCCAGGATGCGCGGGTAAACCATGGTGAAGGTGACACTGGCGCCTTCGTGGCGAACATCGCCCAGATGCGCCAGCACCTGGCCTTGCGCGCCAAGGCGCGGCGCGTGCCGGCGCATCGCGGTATCGAGCGCCGCGCGCACCGCTGCATACAGCAGCGGCAGCTTGGACCAGCTGGAAAAACTTTCGATCCGGTCCATGCCCACGCCGCGATCCAGGAACAGGTCGCGGCGATAGCCGAAGCTGAAGCGCCGCTCGGGCCAGTCGCGGTCGTGATGCAGGTAGAGCGCCCCCAGCTTGCGCGCCAAGGCGCCGAAGCGCCGCCGCGCCGAAGCGACTTCGGACGATGTTCCGGCAAAACTCGCGGTCAGGCGTGCGGCGTTGCCGTTGAAGCGGTGCGCCTCCAGATACATGTCGGTCAGCCGCGCACGCAGGTTGAAGCCATGGCCATCGCGTTCCAGCGCGCGAAACAGCCGCGTTTCGGCAGCATCCGACAGCCGCAGCATGGTATGCGCAATGCCGGCGCGCACCGCTTCGCGCGCCGCAGCCAGTCCGCTGGCGAAATCGGGAAACAGCCAGACGCGATGTTCTTCGAGCGCGGGAAGGGGATGGATGCGCACCGTCGCGGCGGTGATGACGCCAAGCGTGCCTTCCGAACCCAGCACCATCTGGCGCAGATCCGGGCCCGCCGCTGACGGGCCCTGTGCGGTGATCAACCCGCTGGGCGTAGCCAGCCGCACGCCCATCAGCCAGTCGGACGCGCGGCCATAGGCGTGCGCATCCTGGCCTACGCTGTTGGCGGCGATCCAGCCGCCCACAGTGGAGAACTCGAACGAGTCCGGAAAATGTCCCAGCGTCATGCCGCGGGCCGCAAGCTGGCGATCCAGTTCGGGGCCGGTGATGCCGGGCTCCACGCGCGCCAGCCCCGACACCACATCGACATCGGCGATGCGCGTCATCGCCGACAGGTCCAGGCTGATCACGGCGGCATGGTTGCCGCGCGACGGCGCGGTGCCGCCCACCATGCTGGTGCCGCCGCCGAAGGGCACCACCGCGACGTCGTGCTGGGCCGCGGCGCGCAACAGCGCCAGCACATCGTCTTCATAGCGCGGGCACAGCACCGCATCGGGCACACGCGACAGGTCGCCCGCGCGCAGTTTCAGCAGTTCGGTCAGGCCGCGTCCTGCCGCATGGGTGGCGCGCGCCAGATCGCTGAACTTGACCTGCTCCTTGCCGACGATAGCGATGAAGGCGTCACGCGCGGCATCCGAAAGTTGCGACGGCGGCAGGGCGATGTCTTCCAGCGCGCGCGGCGGCGTGGCCAGCAGCGCGGGCATCCCCAGCGCGTCGGCCAGCCAGCGCCAAGCGGGTTCCGCCAGCGCTTCGTCGCGCGGGCCCCAGCCGTTCCAGCGAATCCGGGCGGTGTCGAAAGTCATGCCCGAGTTTAACCAATCCCGCGGCTCAAGCCCTGAGATTGATGGCGCCAGGGTAAATTTCGAAGGTTGCTGGTAAATGCCCCGCACTTTCGCCGTCGGTTTCCACCGCGACGGGGGCGTGGGTATCGACGGTGGGGGCGGCGGTCAGCCGGGTGGTGCGCTGCTTGCGGCCGGTGCCGGCGGCGATGTCCCGCAACAGCCTTGTGGTGCCACGCCCGGCGGTGACGGTCATGTCGAACATCCCGCCCTGGGGTCTCACGGTCACCGCGGCGATGCCGGCGATCTCGTCATGGCCGTCGGCCATCAGCCGCACGCGGGTCTCGCGCCACGACCATCCGGCGAGAAGGCCGTGCAGCCGGCGCGCAAAGCCGAAACCGAAGAAGCGCGCGATGCGCGAAGCCCCCAGCCGTCGTGCGATCACAGCGGACAGCCCAAGGCTGGCGGTGCCCAGGAAATAGCGCGTCACCGGTGCACCGCCTTCGGCCAGGCAGGCGACGCGGCCGACATCGGCCTTGCGGATACGTGCTTTGGCCAGGTGTGCGATACCTGCGCGCCAGCCGGGGGAAATGCCGAATTGGGCGGCGAGCTTTCCGTCCTCGCCATTGTGCACGAAGCTGAACACAGCATCGGGCGAAACCGCCATGCCGCGATCGAAGAAACCGTTCAGCGCTTCGTTGATGGTGCCGTCACCGCCCACCGCGACGATTTCCATCGTGCCTTCGCGCAGGGCGTCGCGCACGACCTGGGCGGCCTGGGCGGGTGCCTCCGTGACGAAGAAGGACAAGGCGGGGAACACGCGTTCCAGCGCGTTCTCGATGTCCTGCCAGTCGCGGCCGGTGGCGCCACCCGCCGAATTGGGGTTGAACACCACGACCGCGGTCATGCCTGGGTCCGGTAAAGGTAAGCGAGGCTGTCGATCTCGCGCTGCTTCTTGTCGTCGTTCCAGCCAAGATGTGTGGCCATCAGATCGGCGACTTTTTCGATGACGCCGTTCGCCGGCGGGCCGAACTGTCCGATCGCCGTGCGCCGCATCACCATGTCTTCCAGGGTCAGCGTCATTTCTTCGCGCAGGGCGTAAGTCACCTGCGCCAGCGTATCGCCGCTCTCACCCAGCCTGGTCAGGTCGGTCAGCCGCGCGCCTTTCAGCGCGTCGGGCAACCGCGCGCCCAGCATGTGCGCCATGTTGCGCAAGGTCGCGATGCCAGGCCAGGTTTTCTGGAAGCCTTTGACCATGCCTTCGAAATCGTCGAAGCGGCCGCCCGGCAACGGTGTGCCGGCGGTGGTGCAGGCCTGGGCCTTGATACCCAGCTTGGCGACCAGCGCATCCACGATTTCTTCCGCCAGCGCGCGCGACGTCGTCCACTTGCCACCCAGTGCCGAAAACACGCCGTCCAGCTTTTCGCTGCCGTGATCGACCAGCTGTGAGCGCCGGCTGACGTTATAGCTGTCCTTGCTGCCGTCGCTGACCAGCGGACGCAGGCCGGCATAAAAGGCTTCCACCGGCTGCAGCGCGGCGGCGGGCAGATATTCGTGAAAGGTCGCCAGGAAGCCGGTGATATCGGCCTCCGTCACGCCCACGGTGGCGGGATCGCCGGTAAAGGGCGTGTCGGTGGTGGCCAGGATCGTGTGTCCGCGCCAGGGCAGGGCAAACAGGTGGCCTGATCCAGCTTCGATGGTCAGTGCGCTCTGCGAAATCAGCGGCACCATCACATGGATGCCTTTGGAGCGGATCAGCTTGTGCGCCGCCGTCTGTCCAGAGGCCTGCTCCAGGAACAGATCGGCCCAGGGGCCCGCCGCAACCAGAACAGTTTTGGCGCGAATGTCGAAGCTCTGGCCGGTCAGTGTCTCATGCACCGTTGCGCCTTCGACCTTGCCGTCACGCATCAACAGCCGGTCGGCCGAAACATAGTTGGCGATGGCCGCGCCATGGGCGTCGGCATCGATCAGGTTTTCCAGCGCGATGCGTTCGGGCGCGTACATCTGCGCATCGTGATATTCGAACGCGCCTTCGAAGCCATCGGCGGCCAGCACGGGCTCGCGCGCCAGCGCGGCCTTGCGGTTGATCCAGCGATGGCCGGGCAGGGGTGCCTGTACCCCGCGATTGCGGTCGAAGGACAGCAGGTCGTACAGCGTCAGGCCTGCCTTCAGCTTGGCGCGCTCGGCCAGGCCCGCATTGTAGAGCGGCAACAGGAAGGGCAGCGGCCGCACCAAATGCGGGGCCAGACGCATCAGATTGCGGCGCTCGCGCAGGCTCTCGCGCACCAGGCCGAATTCCAGATTGCGCAGATAGCGCAGGCCGCCATGCGCCAGCTTGGAGCTGCGGCTGCTGGTGGCGCTGGCGAAATCCCGCGCCTCGATCAGCGCGACCTTCAGGCCGCGCAACGCCGCATCGCGCGCGGCGAAACAGCCGGTGGCACCGCCACCGACGATCAGGACATCAAATTGTTCGGTAGAAAGACGATCAAGGGCCCGTTGCAAGGCTGCTTACTTGATCTTGCCTTCCTTGAACTCGACATGCTTGCGCAGCACGGGGTCGTACTTCTTGATCGAGAACTTCTCGGTCATGGTACGGGTGTTCTTCTTGGTCACATAGAAGAAGCCGCTGCCGCCTTCGCTGTTGAGGCGGATCTTCGCGGTGGTCGGCTTCGCCATGGGAAACTCCAAAAGTCGGTCGAAAGGTCGGTCGAGAGGGGCGGGTAATGGCCGAAACGCCCCTTGCCTGTCAAGGATTTAGGGGCGAAAGGGCGGTTTTCAGCGCTTTTTCGGCTTGAACCGGCCCTTTTGGGGCGGTTTTCCGGGCCGGCCGGGGGGCTTGCCGCCCGTCCGGCGGGGGCGTTGGGCCCCGGCCTCGGTGGCGTCGGTCAGCGAGAATCGCAGGCCGCCGGTGATGGGCGCGGCCTCCATCAGCTTCACGTTCAGCACATCGCCCATGCCATAGCTGGTGTGGGTGCGCTGGCCGATCAGCGCCTGGCGCTTCTCGTCGTGATGAAAATAGTCGGCGCCCAGGCTGCGGATGGGGATCAACCCTTCCGCGCCGCTGTCGGCCAGCCGCACGAACAGGCCGAAGCGGGTGACGCCCGTGACGCGGGCATCGAAGGTTTCGCCGATACGGTCTTCCATGAAGGCGGCGACATAGCGGTCGGTACTGTCACGCTCTGCCGCCATTGCCCGGCGTTCGGTCACGGTGATGTGTTCGGCGGTGGCGGCCAGGGCGCCGATTTCCTTGTCGGTCAGCCCACCTTCGCCCAGGTCGAAGGCGCGGATCAGCGCCCGATGCACGATCAGGTCGGCATAGCGGCGGATGGGCGAGGTGAAGTGGGCATACTTGGCCAGGTTCAGGCCGAAGTGGCCGATGTTGGCCGGATCATAAATCGCCTGCGCCTGGCTACGCAGCACCACGTCGTTCATCACCTTTTCGTGCGGCGTGCCCTTGGCGCCGGCAAGAATGCGGTTGAACACGCCGGGCTGGATCACTTGGCCCTTGGCGAAGTTGATGTTGAGGGTGCGCAGGAAATCCGAGAAGGCGAACAGCTTCTCTTTCGACGGGGTGTCGTGCACGCGATAGATCAGCGGCGTGCGTTTCTGTTCCAGCGCCTCGGCCGCGGCGACGTTCGCCAGCACCATGAACTCTTCGATCAGTTTCATGGATTCCAGCCGATCGCGATAGGCGATGGAGGCAACCTTGCCGTCTTCGCCCAGGATCACACGGCGTTCCGGCAAATCCAGGTCCAGCGGATCGCGCTTGCCGCGCGCCACCGTCAGCGACTGGTAAGCCGCCCACACATCCGCCAGCGTCTTCTTCACCGTGGCGTTGATGTCGGCATCCGGCTTGCCGTCGAAGGCGGCCTGCGCGCGGGCATAGGTCAGGCGTGCGGCGCTGCGCATCACCGCACGCAGGAAGGTATGGCTCTTTTTGTGACCGCGGCTGTCGAACACCATGCGCGCCACCAGGCAAGGGCGGTCCACGCCTTCCTTCAGGCTGCAAAGGTCCGCCGACAGAGCCTCCGGCAGCATGGGCACCACGCGGTCGGGGAAATAGGCGCTGTTGCCGCGCTTGAGTGCTTCCTTGTCCAGCGCCGAACCCGGCGTGACGTAATGCGAGACATCGGCGATCGCGACCAGCACGACATGCCCGCCGGGATTGCGTTCGTCTTCGTCCGGGCCGGCCCATACCGCATCGTCATGGTCGCGCGCGTCGGGCGGGTCGATGGTGACCAGCGGGATGGCGCGCAAATCGGTACGCCCGCGCGGATCGATGGGCTTGGCGGCCTCGGCTTCCGCGATCACGGCGGCAGGAAATTCCACCGGAATGCCGTGATCGTGGATGGCGATCAGGCTGATGGTCTTAGGGCTGTCCATCGAGCCGATGCGCTCGACCACCTTCACCCGGCTGAAACCGGCAATGCGGCCCGGCCGCGGTTCGGCGGCGACCAGTTCGTTGTGCTTGGCGCCGGCCAGGTCAGCCTTGTCCAGCGCATATTCGGTGCGGGCCTTCTTGTCGATCGGCACCAGCCGCCAGCCATTGCTGCTTTCCCGCAGCACGCCGACCAGTTTGGTGTCGCGTTCCTTTTCCAGCTTGCGGATGACGCGGGCTTCATACGCTTCGCCATGCTTTTCCAGCCGTGCCAGCAGACGGTCGCCCGGTCCCGGCGCGCCGCCATCCTTGGGCGGAATGACATAGATGAGGGGCGGTTCCTCGTTGCTTTCCCACGCCAGCGGGCGGGCAAGCGTTTCGCCGTCGTCATCGTTGCCGGTGACTTCGATCAGGCCCACTTCGGGCAGTTCGCCGCGCTTGGCGAAGCCGGTCTTCTTGCGCCCGTCGATGGCGCCATCGGCTTCCAGTTCCTTCAGGATACGCTTCAGCGCGATGCGGTCCGAGCCTTTCAGGCCCAGCAGCTTGGCGAGATCGCGCTTGGTGGCGCCGGCATTCTCGGCCAGCAGTTCAAGCACGCGCGCCTTGTCGATGGCGCGCGTGTTGGTCGTTTTACGGTCTTTCTTCAATTGTCCTATTCGCCTGCCATCTCGGGCGACTTGGACTTCTTGTCCGTGCCCTTCGACTTGCCTTTCGGCGTGGCAGCTTTCTTTGTCTTGGTGGTTTTGGCCGCGGCCTTTTTCGGCGCAGCCTTTTCTTTCTTGTCCGCCTTGGCGGGAGCTTTCGCCTTCGCCGCCTTGGCAGGTTTCTTCTTTTTGCCGCCGCCCTTGGCCGCGCGCTCGGCGATCAGCGCCAGCGCCTGTTCCATGGTCACGGCGTCAGGCTCGGTGCCTTCGGGCAGGGTGGCGTTGGTGTCGCCATCGCTGACATAGGCGCCGAACTTGCCTTTGAGTACCTTGATGGCGCGGCCATCGGGAGCGGCGCCCATGTCGCGCAGCGTCTGCTGGCCACGGCGGCCCGGACCCTTGGCCTTCTTCTCGGCAATCAGGGTCACGGCATGGTTCAGGCCGATATCGAACACATCCTGCGGGTCCTTCAACGAGGCATAGATGCCGTCGTGATAGACGTAAGGCCCGAAGCGCCCGAAGTTCGAGGTGATCTTCTTGCCGTCTTCCGGATGGTCGCCGACATGGCGGGGCAGGGCCAGCAGCTTCAGCGCCATCTCAAGGTCGACGTCCGATTTGTCAGTGCCCTTGGGCAGGCCGCTGCGCTTGGGCTTTTCGCCGTCGCCACGCTGCACATAGGGGCCGAAGCGGCCGGTGCGCAGGGTGATCATCTCGCCGGTTTCCGGATCGGCGCCGATATCCTGCGGGCCGGTGTCGCCTTCGCCGGGCTTGGCGCCCAACTGCTTGGTGAACTTGCACTCCGGATAGTTGGTGCAGCCGATGAAAGCGCCAAAGCGGCCAAGCTTCAGGTTCAACCGGCCATCGGCACAGCTGGGGCACTTGCGCGGATCGGTGCCGTCATCGCCGTGCGGGAAGATGTGCGGTTCCAGCACCTTTTCCAGTTCGTCGATGACGTGGGTGATGCGCAGGTCCTTGGTCTCGCCCACGGCGGCGCTGAAATCGTCCCAGAAATTGCGCAACAGCGTCTTCCAGTTCAACTTGTGCTCGGCGACTTCGTCCAGCTTCTCTTCCAGGTCGGCGGTGAAATCGTAGGCGACGTAACGCGGGAAGAACTTGCTCAGGAAGATGGTGACCAGCCGGCCCTTGTCTTCGGGGAAGAAGCGGCTGCGATCCATCTTCACATAGGCGCGGTCGCGCAAGGTCGACAGGATCGAGGCATAGGTCGAGGGGCGGCCGATGCCCAGCTCTTCCATCTTCTTGACCAGGCTGGCTTCGGAATAGCGCGGCGGCGGTTCGGTGAAGTGCTGGGCCGGATTGACCTGGGCCACCTTGGTCGCGTCGCCGGCGGCCAGCTTGGGCAGGCGCGAGCCGTCTTCGTCGTCGGCATCGTCCTGGCCTTCGGTGTAGAGCACCTGATAGCCGTCGAACAGCATGACGCTGCCGGTGGCGCGCAGGGTGATCTGCTTGTCGCCCGAGACCACTTCCACCGTGGTGCGCTCCAGCTGGGCGCTTTCCATCTGGCTGGCCATGGCGCGCTTCCAGATCAGCTCGTACAGCTTGGCGGCGTCGGCATCGAGGTAACGCGCCACGTCTTCCGGTGTACGGGCGAAGCTGGTGGGACGCACCGCTTCATGCGCTTCCTGGGCATTGGCGTTGGTGTTGGTATAGCTGCGCGCGGTGCCGGGCACATACTTGTTGCCGTAGCGCTTGCCGATGACCTCGCGCGCCTCACTCAGCGCTTCGGGCACCATGGTGATGCCGTCGGTACGCATATAGGTGATCAGGCCGGTGGTATCGCCGCCGATCTCCACGCCTTCATACAGGCCCTGCGCGATCTGCATGGTGCGCTTGGTGTTGAAGCCCAGCTTGCGTGCGGCTTCCTGCTGCAGGGTCGACGTCTTGAAGGGCGGCTTGGGATTGTCCCTGACCGGGCTGGACTCCACGCTGCCGATCGCGAATTTCTGTGCGTTGATCGCGGCGACCGCGCGGTCCGCATCGCCCTGGTTGCCCAGCGACAGCTTCTCGACCTTCTTGCCGTCCAGCTGGACCAGCTTGGCCTTGAAGTCGCCGCCGGCCGCCGACAGGTCGGCATCGATCGACCAGTATTCCTGCGGCTTGAAGGCTTCGATTTCCTGCTCGCGCTCCACCACCAGGCGCAGCGCCACAGACTGCACGCGCCCCGCCGAACGGGCGCCGGGCAGCTTGCGCCACAACACCGGCGACAAGGTGAAACCCACCAGATAGTCCAGGGCGCGGCGGGCGAGATAGGCGTCCACCAATTCCTGGTCGATCTGGCGCGGATGCTGGATGGCTTCCATCACCGCCGACTTGGTGACGGCGTTGAAGGCGACGCGTTCGACGGGAATATCCTTCAGCAGCTTCTTGTCGCGCAGCACTTCCAGGATGTGCCAGCTGATCGCCTCGCCCTCGCGGTCGGGGTCGGTGGCGAGAATGAGCTTGTCGGCGCCCTTCACGGCGGCTGCGATGTCCTTGATCTTGGAGGCAGCGCGCGCGTCCACATCCCAGGTCATGGCGAAGTCGTTGTCCGGCTTCACCGAGCCGTCCTTGGACGGCAGGTCGCGGATGTGCCCGAAGCTGGCCAGCACTTTATAATCGCTGCCCAGATACTTGTTGATGGCTTTGACCTTGCCGGGGGACTCGACGATCAGGACGTTCATTAGGACAGGGAACCTAAACCGGGGGTGAGAAGGGGCTTACGTGGGGTGGCCGCGGCGTTGTGCAAGTGCGTGGAACCGGACCGTCCGGCAAACGGGGCGGGACACTGGTCGAAGCGGGCGCCGCCTGTCAACGCGGCCGGGCCACTGACATATAACCAGTAGTTGTATTCTGCCCGAATTCGAGGGTAGTTTGTAACCATAGGTTGTGATCCGCAGGTTCGCCCCTCATGGTTAAGCGCCCATTCGTTACGAAAGTATGATGCCCGACGCTCCGCACAAGCCGCGCGCCCGGGTGTCCGGGGTGCCCTCCAGACCTGTTTCCCCTTTGGAATCAGCGCGTTACACCGCAGACATGCTGGAGTCGCTGCGCCGGATCGCACTGGGCCACGGCCATGGTGTGCTGGCCCATTTGCTGGAACTTACCCAGGCGGAAGCCCGTCTGGTCGCCCGGGATTACGCCCAGGCGGCCCAGGAAGGCTGACGCCGCCCAAAAAATTCTCAGCGGGCTCCTGTCGGGACGACTTCCCGGCCGAAAGTTCCGTTGGTGACGATGGCGAAGCTGCCATACATGGCCAGCGCCCCGCACAGCAGTCCGACCCAGCCGCCGGCCGCATGCAGGCCCGGATTGGGCAGTACCGCACCCAGTCCCAGAAGCAGGAAGGCGATCCAGAGAGTCAGGAAGATCGCGAACAGCAGCCGCGACAGGCGGAAGGTCGAGATCCACAACCCGAAGGTGAAGACGCCCCACAGCAACAGGCAGACGCCGATGCTGCTGCCCGCGCCCGACAGGTCGAGCACATGGTTGCCGCCCAGCAAGACCAGCAGCGCGAACCACCACCAGAAGGCGCCGTAGGCGGTGAAGGCGGTGGCGCCGAAGGTGTTGGCGGTCCTGAATTCCATCAAGCCCGCGATGATCTGGGCGGTGCCGCCGAACGCCATCGCCAGCGGAATGACCACCGGCTCGCCTGCCACCGGCAACAGCCCGGCATTGATGCTGCTGAGAAGAACCGTCGTAAGCCCGAAACCGACCAGACCAAGCGCGGCCGGATTTGCCGTATCTGCCATTGTGCTTCCTCCTCGTTGTTTTTGTTATGCCCAACTTACACGATTGCCGGGATGGCGCTTCAGCCGTCCCGCCAGCTCCAGCTCCAGGATCACCGTCAGCACCGCGCCCGCCGGGGCGCCCAGCTGGCGGATCAGTTCGTCGATATCCACCGGCGCAGGCGACAAGGCTTCCTCAACGGTACCGCGGATTTTGTCGGCCTCCGCGTCCGCGGACGGGGAAGGTATGGGTGATATGCTGTCAGGTTCGCGAAAGCCCGCGCCCAGCATGGGTGACAACACCGCCAGAATATCCTCTGCGCTTTCGGTCAATGTCGCGCCATCGCGGATCAGCCGGTTGGCGCCTTTGGCGCGAGGATCCAGCGGCGAGCCCGGCACGGCGAAAATCTCGCGGCCCTGTTCCAGGGCGTATTGCGCGGTGATCAGCGATCCAGATTGTTCGGCGGCTTCCACCACCACCACGCCGCGCGAAAGGCCTGAGATGATGCGGTTGCGGCGCGGGAAGTGGCGGCCCTGCGGCGCCTCGCTCAGCCGCATCTCCGAAACGATCACGCCCTGTTGCCTGATGCGCGCATACAGCTTGTCGTTCTCGGGCGGATAGATCACATCCACGCCGCCGGCCACCACCGCGACGGTGCCGACGGCAAGGGCTGCTTCATGCGCTGCCGTGTCGATGCCGCGCGCCAGGCCCGACGCCACCACCAACCCGGCAAAGCCCAGATCGCGTGACAGTGTGTCGGTGAACTTGCGGGCAAGCGCGGAAGCATTGCGGGCGCCGACAATGGCGACCATCTCCTTTTTCAGCAGATGCGGATGGCCCAGCACGCTGATGATCGGCGGCGGGGCCTCAAGTGCCGCCAGCCCGCGCGGATAGTCGGGTTCGCACGACGCGATGGCGCGCCCGCCGATGGCAGCCAGCTGTTCCAGCTCGCGCGTACAGGCATCGACATCGGCAGGCTCGAAGGCCTTGCCGCCGCCGCGCTTTGCCATCCGGGGCAGTTCCGCCAGCGCGGCCGACGCCGAACCGAAGCGCCCGACCAGGGCGTGAAAGGTCACGGGGCCGACGCGGTCGGTGCGCGACAGGGCCAGCCAGTCGCGGCGTTCGCGTTCAGTGAGGTGTGGCACCCTTGGCTCCGCTGCTTTTGGAGCCAATACGTGGCTCCTCGCCGCGGATAAGCCGGCGGATGTTTTCACGATGCATGTAATAGATCAGCGCCGACAGCAGCAGCGCCAGCGCCGCGTAACCGTCGTGATGCGACAGCAGGAAATAGGCCGGCGACAGCGCGATGGCGATCAGCGCCGACAGCGAGGAGATGCGCCAGATGAAGGCGCAGATCAGCCAGGTGGCGGCCACGCCAAGACCCACCGGCCAGTACAGCGCGATGGCAACGCCCAGATAGGTGGCGACACCCTTGCCGCCCTTGAATTTCAGCCATACTGGGAACAGGTGGCCCAGCACCGCGCCGAGCGCTGCGGCGATGGTCAGTCCGTCAGCCACAAAAAAAGATCGCGCCAGCAAGACAGCCGCCGCACCCTTGGCGCCGTCGCACAGCAGGGTGGCCACCGCCGCCCATTTCTTGCCGGTGCGCAGCACATTGGTGGCGCCGATATTGCCGCTGCCGATGGCGCGGATATCGCCCGCCCCGGACGCATAGGTAAAGAAAAGCCCGAACGGAATCGAGCCCAGCAGATAGCCCAGCAACAGCGCCATCAAGGCGACAACGGCATTGGCGTCGTTTTCCATGGCGCGAACGATGCCAGCGTTTGTTCCGTCTGTCATCCCCGGCGAGCCGCGCAGCGGCGAGGGAAGGGGATCCAGGTGGCTGGACGCGAGCGTAGGGCAAAGCTGGATTCCCGCTTTCGCGGGAATGACAATTTTATTTCCGCTCGAAAACCAGCTCGCCGCCGACGAAGGTCTTGATGGCGCGGCCCTGGAATTTGCGGCCGTCGAATGCGGTGTTGCGCGCCTTGGAATGCAGCTTCTCGGCATCGACCACGAAGGGCTCTTCGGGATCGATCATCACCAGGTCGGCGGGCGCGCCCTTGGCCAAAGTGCCGGTGGGCAGGCCGAAAATGCGCGCGGGCGCCGCCGTCATCGCACCCAGCACATGGACCAGGCTGGCGCGTCCGTCATGCACCAGTTCCAGAGCTGCGGGCAGAAGCGTCTCAAGACCCACGGCACCGGCAGCCGCCGATGCAAAAGGCTGGCGCTTGGTATCGGCGCCCTGCGGTTCGTGGCTGGACACGATCACATCGATGATGCCGCTGGCCACGCCTTCGGCCATGGCGGCGCGATCGGCTTCGCTGCGCAGCGGCGGCGACAGCTTGCGGAAGGTGTAGTAGGCGCCGACATCCAGTTCGTTCAGCGCCAGGTGATTGGCCGACACACCGCAGGTAACCGGCAACCCGCGCTGCTTGGCGGCGGCGATGGCGTCCAGGCTGGCGCGTGTGGAAATCTGGCCGAAGTGATAGCGCGCACCGGTCAGCTCGACCAGGCGGATGTCGCGCTCCACCATCAGCGCTTCGGCGATGGCGGGTGATGCGGGCAGGCCAAGCCGGGTGGCGAATTCGCCTTCGGTGGCCGAGGTGTTCTTCGTCAGCTCAGGGTCTTCGGCATGCGCGATGACCAGCGCGTCGAAGGTCGCGGCATAAGCCAAGGCGCGGCGCAGCACGCGCGCATTGGCGATGGAGCGGTTGCCGTCGGTGAAGGCGATCGCGCCGGCTTCCTGCAACAGGCCGATCTCGGTCATGGTCTCGCCGGCCAGGCCCTTGGTCAGGGCGGCGCAGGGCAGCACGCGCACTCGCGCGGTGGCGGCGGCACGACGCAGCAGGAAATCCACCAGCGACGGCTCGTCGATGACGGGATCGGTATTTGGCATCACCACCATGCTGGTGACGCCACCGGCGGCGGCTGCCGCGCTGGCGCTTTCCAGGCTTTCGCGATGTTCGGCACCGGGTTCGCCGGTGAAGACGCGCGCATCGATCAGACCGGGTGCAAGAACCTGGCCGTGACAGTTGATGACTTCGGGATCGGTGGGCTCGGCGTCGTTGAACAGGCGCGGGCCAACGTCGGCTATCCGACCGTTCTCCACCAGAAGTCCGCCCTTCACATCCATGCCGGTGGCGGGATCGATCAGGCGGGCGTTGCGGAAGGCGACAGGGCGGTTCATGCGGTCCCCCGCGACAGCACATCCAGGATCGCCATGCGGATGGCGACACCCATCTCGACCTGTTCGCTGATCAGCGACACCTGCACGTCGTCGGCGATGTCACTGGCGATTTCCACGCCACGGTTCATCGGGCCGGGATGCATCACCAGCGCGCCGGGCCTGGCATAGGCCAGCTTGGCGCGGTCCAGGCCATAGAAGCGGAAATATTCGCGCACCGAGGGCACGAAGGCGCCGGACATGCGCTCCAGCTGCAGGCGCAGCATCATCACGATATCGGCGCCGGCCAGGCCCTGGATCATGTCGGTATGCACTTCCACGCCGAAGCGGTCGGCATCGGCGGGCAGGAGCGTGCGCGGCGCGACCAGGCGAACCCGCGCGCCCATCATCGAGAGCAGGCGCAGGTTGGAGCGGGCGACGCGGCTGTGCAGCACGTCGCCACAGATGGCGACGACCAGGCCCTCGAAAGACCCCAGCCGGCGGCGAATGGTCAGCGCGTCCAGCAGCGCCTGGGTCGGGTGCTCGTGCGCGCCGTCGCCGGCATTGATCACGCTGCAATCCAGTTTGCGCGACAGAAGCTCGGCGGCGCCGGCATCCTGATGGCGCACCACCAGCAGGTCGGGGCGCATCGCGTTCAACGTCGACGCGGTATCCAGCAAGGTCTCGCCCTTGGACACCGAGCTGGTCTTGACGCTCATGTTCATCACGTCGGCGCCCAGGCGCTTGCCCGCCAGCTCGAAGCTGGACTGGGTGCGGGTGGAGGCTTCGAAGAACAGGTTGATGAGGGTGCGGCCCTTCAGCAGGGTCGTGGTCTTGTCGCTGGCGCGGCCCTGAACGACGTACGTCTCCGCCAGATCCAGCAGGGCGGTGATGTCGAACGGCGAAAGGCCTTCGATCCCCAAGAGATGCTTGGTTTTGAGGATCGGGCGGGTGTCCGGGGCTGTCATTAAAGTGTGGCTTATACGGTCAGGGGGTGGGGGCCGCAAGCGGCTGGTGGGGTTAATTCCCGCCTGGGGCCGATTTGTCCACGGTGATCCGGGTGGCGTTGTTCACGCAGGCGAAATCCTTGATCCCGGCGGGGTTCACCTGTGCCGGCAGGGGGCACATTTCGAAAGTGCCCAGGATGCGGGTCTGCATGGAATTGGTCTGGCTTTGCCAATAGAGCCAGTTCTGCATCACCTTGGGCGCTATGTCGGCATTGCTGTCGGGCGGCGCCTTGACCAGGAATCTCGTGCCGTCTTCGGCGTTCAGGGTAACGCCCACGCCGCTGGTCAGGCCCAGGCTGCCTTTGACCATGCGGCACTGGCCGGTCAGCGCCGGGCTTTTCTTGCAAGTGATCTCGGCGGCGAAACTCGCGGTGGACAGAAGCAACAGACCTGCGAGCAACGCTTTCACGCCATGTCCTCCAGATTTTTCCCCGCCGGCTCGGGCAGGAACAGGATCGCGATCACTGTAATCGGGATCGACACCAGCAGCCACTGCAACGCCGGGCCGTGGCCGTGGAAAACATCATACAGCACGCCTTCCAGCGCCAGCGCGGCGGCGCCCGCCATGATCTCGATCATGTAGCGCAGGCCGCCAACCGTGGCGCGGTACTGGGTGGGCACGATCTCCAGCGCAAAGCCCGCCACCAGCGTGTCACCGGCGAAGAAGCCCAGGAAGGCCAGCACCCACAGCGGCGGCACCGCCCAACCCGGCGCGTGCCCGAAGAACAGGAAGAAGGCCACGCCCGACAGGCACACCATCGCAATCGCCAAAGGCTTGCGCCCGAACCGGTCCGACAGCCGCCCCGCCACGATCGCCAGCGCCAGGCCGACAAGCCCGCCGGGGATCAGCACCAGGCTCACCTGGCCGGGGCTGTAGTGATAAGCCTCCTGCAGGTACTTCTGCGCCAGGAAGGTGGCGGGCGATATGGCGAAACCGAACGCCGCTGCCGCCACGATCACGGTGGCGATGCGTGCCGGATATTGCCGCGCCGTCTCTTTCAACAGCGCCAGCGCCGCGCCGGCTTTCAGACCCGCGCCGCCCTGGGATGCAAAGCGCTTTGTTTCCGGCAGACGGCGGCGCAGCACGCCCACCAGCAACAGCGACAGCGCGCCGATGAAATAGAGCGATCGCCAGCCGTAAGGCAGGATGCTGATGGCGCCGAACACCGCCGCCGCCAGTCCCGCGCCCAGGAAATAGAATGCGATCATGCAGCTGTTGGCCCAGCCGCGCGCGCGCGCGGTGATCTCTTCCGCCACCACCACAAAGCACAGCATCTCTTCGGCATAGCCGAAGATGCGGGTGAACAGCTGCGCGCCGACAAAGCTCAGATAGTCGGGCGCGAACGCGGTGGCCAAGGTGAAGATGGCCTGGCCGAAGATGGTGATCAGCAACAGGCGCCGCCGCCCGATCAGGTCGGCACTGGCCGCGATCAGCAGTGCGATCAGCGCCGCGGCGCGGAAATAGGCCAGGGTCAGCCCGATCTGGTTTTCCGCGATGTGCAGGCTGGCCTGGATCTGCGGCGTGGCCAGGCCAAAGATGTTGACGTCATAGCCGGCGAAGAAGGCGGCGGCGCCCACCAGGAGCATGACGCGCTCGGTGCGCCGGTCGATCTGGACCGGCGGGCGCAGCAGCCACAACACCCTTGCGTTGTCGCCGCTCATCGCATGTTCCGCAGCCGGTCCAGCGCGCCTTGCAGGATGTAGGCGGCGGCCATCTTGTCCACGACCTCGTCCCGGCGCCGCCGGCTGGCATCGGCATCCAGCAGGGTGCGGGTCACGGCGCTGGTCGACATCCGTTCGTCCTGCATCACCACGGGCAGGGGAGAGCGGGCGGCCCAGTTGCGGCCAAAGGCCCGGGCCGACTGGGCGCTGGGGCCGTCGGTTCCGTCCATGTTCAGGGGCAGGCCGACCACCAACCCGCCGACCCGCTGCTCACTTATTATAATGTCGAGCCTGGGGGCGTCGGCGGCGAATTTGCCCCGTTTCAGGGTCTGCATGGGGGTGGCGATGGACAGCCCGGTGTCCGACAGGGCCAATCCGATGGTTTTTTCCCCCAAATCCAGCCCCAACAGGCGCAAACCGGGCTCGATTTTCAGCTCTTCCAGCGGGATAACCGGCACCAGACGTCCTTTAGAGAGGGCTTTGGCTTGCCTCCGGACCCCCCGGTTGCTAGCTACGGACCAACCCTAACACAGCAGGAACTTCCATGTCCGTCGACAAGGACACCGTGCGCCGTATCGCCAGACTGGCCCGGCTTTCCGTGCCCGATGCCAAGCTTGAACCCATGGCCGCCGAACTGAACGGCATCTTCCAATGGGTCGAGATGCTGGGCGAGGTGAATGTCGAGGGCGTACCGGCGATGACCAGCGTCGTCGCCCAGAAGCTCAAATGGCGCAAGGACGAAGTGACCGACGGGGCCCAGGCCGCCGCCGTCACCGCGAACGCGCCGGATGGCGAAGACAACTTCTTCGTCGTGCCGAAGGTGGTTGAATAATGTCTGATCTGACTTCGATGACCTTGGCGCAGGCGCGCGACGCCATCCGGGCCAAGAAGATTTCCAGCCGCGAGCTGACCGGCGCCTTCGTCAAGGCGATCGAACAGGCGCGCCCGCTCAATGCCTTCATCACCGAAGCCGGTGAAGAAGCGATGCTGGCCGCCGATGCCGCCGACAAGCGCATCGCCGCCGGCAAGATGGGTGACCTGGAAGGCCTGCCGCTGGCCATCAAGGACCTGTTCTGCACCAAGAATGTGAAGACCACGGCTGCGTCCAAGATTTTGGGCAACTTCATTCCGCCCTATGAATCCACCGTGACCCAGAACCTGTGGGATGCCGGCGCGGTGATGCTGGGCAAGACCAACCTGGACGAATTCGCCATGGGCTCGTCGAACGAGACCAGCTTCTTCGGCCCGGTGTTCAATCCCTGGCGCGCCAGCAACAGCAACCAGAACCTGGTGCCCGGCGGTTCTTCGGGTGGTTCGTCGGCGGCCGTCGCCGCCGATCTGTGCCTGGCCGCCACCGGCACCGACACCGGCGGTTCGATCCGCCAGCCCGCCGCCGTCACCGGCCGCGTGGGCTTGAAGCCCACCTATGGCCGCTGCTCGCGCTTCGGCATCGTGGCGTTCGCGTCGTCGCTGGACCAGGCCGGTCCGATGACCAAGACGGTGAAAGACGCCGCCATCCTGCTCAAGACCATGGCATCTGTGGACCCCAAGGATTCCACCAGCGTCGACATTGCGGTGCCCGATTACGAGAAGCTGCTGGAAGGCGGCATCAAGGGCCTGCGCATCGGCATTCCCAAGGAATACCGCGTCGAAGGCGCGGCCGCCGAAGTCGATGCCCTGTGGGACAAGGGCGTGGAATGGATGAAGGCGCAGGGGGCTGAGATCGTCGAGGTCTCGCTGCCCCACACCAAGTATGCGCTGCCCACCTATTACATCGTGGCCCCGGCGGAATGTTCGTCCAACCTGGCGCGCTATGACGGCGTGCGCTTCGGCTATCGTTCGACCGAAGCGCGCGACATCACCAGCCTGTACGAGCACAGCCGCGGCGAGGGCTTCGGCGCGGAGGTGCAGCGCCGCATCCTGATCGGCACATACGTTCTGTCGGCCGGCTACTATGACGCCTATTACAGCCGCGCCCAGAAGCTGCGCAGCCTGATCAAGCGCGACTTCGACCAGGCTTTCGAGAAATGCGACGTGCTGCTGACGCCGTCCACGCCGGGTCCGGCCTTCGCGGTCGGCGCCAAGACCAGCGACCCGCTGGAGATGTATCTGCAGGACGTCTTCACCGTGACGGTAAACCTGGCGGGTCTGCCCGGCATCTCGGTGCCGGCGGGCCTGACCGCCAGCGGCCTGCCGCTGGGCCTGCAGTTGATCGGCAAGGCTTTCGACGAGGGCACCCTGTTGCGTGCCGCTTCAGCGCTGGAAACGGCCGCCGATTTCAAGCATTCCCCGGCCAAATGGTGGGTTTCATGAACGCTCCCGTCCGATCCAAGACCATCAAGGGTGAAACCGGCGATTGGGAAATCGTCATCGGCATGGAAGTCCATGCCCAGGTCCTCTCCAACTCCAAGCTGTTCTCCGGCGCCTCGACCGAGTTCGGCGCCGAGCCCAACAGCCAGGTCTCGTTCATCGATGCCGGCTTCCCCGGCATGTTGCCGGTGATCAACGAAAAATGCGTCGAACAGGCGGTCCGCACCGGGCTGGGCCTGAAGGCCAAGATCAACCTGCGTTCGATCTTCGACCGGAAGAACTATTTCTATCCGGACCTGCCGCAGGGCTACCAGATCAGCCAGTTCAAGGACCCCATCGTGGGCGAGGGCGCCGTCACCGTCGACCTGAAGGACGGCGAAAGCATCACCGTCGGCATCGAACGCCTGCACCTGGAACAGGATGCGGGCAAGAGCCTGCACGACCAGAGCCCGGACAGCTCCTTCGTGGACCTGAACCGCTCCGGCATCGCGCTGATGGAGATCGTCACCAAGCCGCACATGCGCTCCTCGGAAGAAGCCTCGGCTTTCCTGAAAAAACTGCGTGCCATCGTGCGCTATCTGGGCACCTGCGACGGCAACATGGACGAAGGCTCCATGCGCGCCGATGTGAATGTCTCGGTCTGCCGCCCCGGCGGCTATGAGGCATTCCGCGAGACCGGGTCGTTCAAGACCCTAGGCACCCGCTGCGAGATCAAGAACGTCAATTCCATGCGCTTCATCCAGCAGGCGGTGGAGTATGAAGCCCGCCGCCAGGTCGAAATCCTGGAATCGGGCGGCAAGATCGACCAGGAAACCCGGCTGTACGACAGCAAGGTGGGCGAAACCCGCTCCATGCGCTCCAAGGAAGAGGCGCACGACTATCGCTACTTCCCCGATCCCGACCTGCTGCCGCTGGAACTGGAGCAGGGTTGGGTCGATGCCATCGCCAAGACCCTGCCGGAACTGCCGGACGAAAAGAAGGCGCGCTTCATGGCGGCCGGCCTGTCGGCCTATGACGCGTCGGTGCTGGTGGCGGAACGCGAGCTCGCCGACTTCTATGAAGAACTGGCGAAGGGCGTCGATGCCAAGTCGGCGGCGAACTGGCTGAACAATGAAGTGCTGGGCCGTCTCAATCGTGACGGGCTGTCAATCACCGACGTTCCGGTGAGTGCGTCCGCCAACAACGCGATCATCCAGATGGTCGCGGACAAGACTATCTCCGGAAAAATCGCCAAGGACCTGCTCGACATCGTGTGGAGCGAGGGCGGCGATCCGCGACAGGTGGTGGAAGCGCGCGGCATGAAGCAGGTGACTGACACCGGCGCGATCGATGCCGCAATCGAAGCGGTGATCGCGGCGAACCCCGACAAGGTGGAAGAGGTGAAGGCAAAACCGAAACTCGCCGCCTGGTTTGTCGGTCAGGTGATGAAGCAGACGGGTGGCAAGGCCAATCCGGCGGCGGTGAATGCCGCGCTGAAAACCCGACTCAATCTGCCCGACGAGGGGTGATTCGCACAAAATGCGCAATTTGCGTTCCTGCCCCGCAAGCCATGCGTTTTTTGATCCGTACACAGAATAATGCTTTTAACCCTTTTAAAATGGGGGTTTCCTGCATTTCGCCATTTTCGTGCTTTTTGCGAAGCCTAGGTACAGTTGCATTTCAAAATGCAAGTACTTCATATTGGTGACGTTTTGGGGGGCGACGTAGTCGTTCAGACCCGAACAAACGATAGAGGAGTTCACCATGGCTGCGAAGAAGAAGGCCAAGAAGGCGACCAAGAAGAAGGCCGCCAAGAAGAAGAAGAAGTAATTGACCTCGGTCAATTAGGTCTTCTCGGCGGTTGCATCATTCACTGCAGCCGCTAAGGCTTAAAAGCGATGGCCGCGGTCCCGCAAGGGCACCGCGGCCAAGCTGCTTTTGGGCCCCTTGTTTCCTCCGGTGCGTTCCCCAAGTCTGGCGCAGCAACAAGGGAACCGGTCATGGCGCGCAAGGCAGTGAAGAAGACGGCGAAGAAGCCCAGCAAGAAAATTTCAAAGCCGCGCCGCGCCCCAAAGCCCATCACGCTCTATTACTGGCCCACGCCCAACGGCCACAAAGCCAGCATCATGCTGGAGGAGCTGGGCATTCCCTATGCCGTGCACCCCATCGACATCGGCAAGGGCGAGCAGTTTGCCTCCGCATTCCTGAAAATCTCGCCCAACAACCGCATGCCGGCGATCGTCGACCCCGACGGCCCGGGCGGCAAACCGATCTCGGTCTTCGAATCCGGTGCCATCCTCCAGTATCTCGGCCGCAAGTTCGGGAAGTTCTACCCCGCCGATGAACGCGCCCGCGTCGCGGTCGAGGAATGGCTGTTCTGGCAGGTGGGCGGGCTGGGGCCGATGGCCGGGCAGGCCAACCACTTCCTGAACTACGCCCCGGAAGACATTCCCTATGCCAAGAAGCGCTACACCGACGAGGTCCACCGCCTGCTGGGGGTGATGAACACCCGCCTAGCCAAGAAGAAATTCCTGGCCGGCACTTACTCCATCGCCGATATTGCCTGCTGGAGCTGGGTGCTGTCGGCGTCGAAATACACCAACCTGGACGAATTCCCCAACGTGAAGGCCTGGCGCGACCGGGTGGGCAAGCGCCCGGCGGTGGTGCGCGGCAAGGCGCTGGGCAAAGAGATGCGCAAGCCCGTCACCGACGATGAGCGCAAGCATCTCTTTGGCCAGAGGGCCCGCTAGGCAGCCCGCATTAGTCCTTTGTTAGCCGTCCCTAACGCGTTTTAGGAAGTATGGCTAACAGGCCATTTACCGAGCCTTAGTTTCTTTCACGTCACCATCCCCGTGCGCGAAGGCATCGTGCCATGCGCGCAAGACGAGAGGACTTCGTGTCGTGGCCTGCATTGATGTGGATTCACTGGCTCAGTATGAGCGCGACGCCAAGGATGGCCGCGCGGATGCTCTCTACAACCTCGGCCTGGCCTATTCGACCGGCCAGGGCGTGAACGTGGACATGGTGGCCGCGCACAAGTGGTTCAACCTGGCCGCGGTGCGTGGCGTGGAAGCCGCCAAGAACTGGCGCAACCAGCTGGCCGCCGAGATGAGCACCGGCCAGATCGCGGAGGCCCAGAAGCTGGCCCGCGAATGGCTGAACATCTTCAAGGCTTGAACTTCTTCGCCGCTTATTTCGTCAGAACCGCCATGCGCGGTGCGTCGGGCGCGTACAGGTCCGGCAATATCCGCAACGGGACATCCTTCCCCGCCAGCCGGGCGCGATAGACCTCGGTATTCTCCAAGACCCTCTGCACATAGTTGCGCGTCTCGCTGAACGGGATCTGCTCGATCCAGTCGATGGGATCGATGGTGCGCGGGTCGCCGTTGCTGGCGACCCACTTCTTCACATTGTTGGGCCCGGCATTGTAGCTGGCGATCGCCAGCACCCAGGAGCCGCCATAGCGGTCCAGGTGACCGCGCCATTCCGTCATGCCCAGCTGCATGTTGTAGCTGGTGTCCGACAGCAGGGCCTCGGGCCGGTAGGGCTGGTTGTTGGCCTTGGCCGCGATCCTGGCGCTGGCCGGCATCATCTGCATCAGCCCCCGGGCGCCGGCGCTGGAAACCGCCCAGGCGTCGAACTCCGTCTCCTGGCGGATCAGGCCCAGCACCAGCGGCTGTTCCGGTGCAACGCCGGGGCCGGCATAGGCGGGCAGCGCGATCACGGGATGGGTGAATTGCGGCATGGGGGTGCCGACATAGCTGATGGTCTTGGCCAGCCGCACCGCGATCTCGGGATAGCCCCAGTCCACCAGCAGCATCATCACCCGCTTCACATGCCGGGGCGAGGAATAGACTTCCACGTCGCGATCGATGAAGGCGCGCAAGCTTGCGGCCTGGCCCAGGTCGGCCAGCACCTTGATCTCGTTGATCAGGGCATCGGCCTCCACTTCGCTGGGGGCGGCGGCATCCACGATGGTGTCGTTGAGATGGAGCAGGGGCGTGGCATCGGTGTGGGCCAGCGCCACCTGGCCGTAGAATGTCTCCGGGAACGCCGCCGCCGCGCGATAGCGCGCCAGCGCCTCCGCATTGTTGCCTTGGGCTTCCAGCGCGCGGCCTTCCCAATATTGCGCGCGCGCCTTGCTGATCGGCCGCGCCACCGCCGCATCCAGCCGCTGGAAGTGCGTCAGCGCCGAGGCCGGGTCCTTCAGGAAGCGCAGGGCGATGAAGCCGGCCAGGAATTCCTGCTCGGCAAACTGGTCGCCGCTGCTGAAACCGGCATGGCGCACGATGCGCAGCGCCAGGGCCGGATCGCCGCTGGACAGGGCGTCACGCGCCTGGGCGTTGGATTCCGCCCACCAGCGGCTTGAATGCTCCTTCAGCATGGGCGCGGCGGGCACACGCAGCAGCATCTGGTGCGCCTCGGCATCGCGGTCGGCCAGGCGCAACTGGCGCGACCAGTCGAACAGCAGGCTGGGGTCGGAACTGTCGGCAGCCTTGGCCAGATCCTTCTTGGCGCGGTCGATGCCGCTGACCAGCGCGATGCGGGCACCGGCAACCGTGGCGGTCTTGTCGTCGACGCGCGACAGCTGGCGGCGGGCGGCGGTGATCTCGTTGCGCCACAGCTGGGCATCCAGCCGCTGGCGGTCGCTTTCCGGCGTCAGCAGGGCGCCGTCCTTCTGCACGATGGCCAGTTCGATAGCGGGATCGAAGCTGCCTTCCGCCCAGCCCTGGCGGATCAGCGCCGCGCCACGCGCCTTCTCGCCGGTGGCGACCAGCGCCTCACCCAGCCGGATCTTGCCGATGCTGGAATTGGGTTTCTTGTCGCCGAACCAGGCCACGACCTGCGCCGCGGGCATGTTTGGGTCCATCGCGGCTTCCGCGCGCGCCTGCAGGGTTCCACGCAGCGGCCACTGGGCAGCACCCTTGGCGTCGGTGTCGCGGATGGTGGCGTCGATCTCGGCGAAGGTCGCGCCGCTGTTCCTGTCCATCGCATAGCGCCATTCCAGCAGCTTCTTGGCGGTGCTGTTCTGCCCCTGGGCGGCCAGTGCGCGCGCCGCCGGCCAGTCGCCGCGCGATGCCGCATCGAAGGCGCGGGTGAACAGGTCGTGCTCGGGCGGGGTGAGGAATTTCAGCCGGCTGGGACGGCTGCCCGACAGGGCGCTGCTGGCGGTGCCGGCATCGCCAATGGGCTGCATCATCACCACGTCGCCGTTGCGCGTCAGCCCGGGCGGCAGGGCCTGGGCCACCGCGACGGCGGCCAGTGCTGTGGAGAAAAGGCAGACTCGCAGGAAAAGCATGGTCAGTATCTTGTGGTGATGGCTTGTTGAAAACCGGCCAAGAGCTTAGACGAAACCCTCGAACCGCCGCCATAATGGGTCGGGGATGCGGGCACAAATGTGACCGTTCCTTTGGCCAAGGGAACGACCAATGAGCATCCAGAACCGCATCAAGGGCTCCATTACCGCGCTGATCACCCCGTTCAAGGACGGCAGGATCGACGAGGCGGCGTTCCGCAAGCTGGTCAACTGGCAGATCGAGGAAGGTACGCAGGGCCTGGTTCCCTGCGGCACCACCGGCGAATCGCCGACCCTGAGCCATGACGAGCACAACCGGGTGATCGAGCTGTGCGTGGAAGAGGCGCGCGGCCGCGTTCCGGTGATCGCGGGCGCGGGTTCCAATTCCACGGAAGAAGCCATCATGCGCAATCGCCACGCCAAGGCGGCGGGCTGCGATGCGGTGCTGCATGTCACCGGCTATTACAACAAGCCCACCCAGGAAGGGCAGTATCGCCACTTCATGGCGGTGGCCGACAGCGCCGACATTCCGCTGATCCTCTACAATATCCCCGGCCGCGCCGTGGTGGGGATCGCGGTCGAGACCATGGTGCGTCTGTCGAAGCACAAGAACATCATCGGGGTGAAGGACGCGACCGCCGACCTGATGCGGCCCTCGCGCGAACGCATCGCCATCGGCCATGACTGGCTGCTCCTGTCGGGCGAGGACGGCACCGCGCTGGGCTACAACGCCCATGGCGGGTCGGGCTGCATCTCGGTCACCGCCAACATCGCGCCGCGCCTGTGCGCAGAATTCCAGGCCGCCTGTGCCGCCGGCGACTTCGCCAAGGCGCGCGAATACCAGGATCGGCTGATGCCGTTGCACGACGCGCTGTTCTGCGAGACCAGCCCGGCGCCGGTGAAGTATGCCGCCTCGCTGCTGGGTCTCAGCAGCGAAGATGTGCGCCTGCCGCTGGCCGAAGCCACCGAAGGCGCGCGCGCCCAGGTCAAGGCCGCGATGCAGCGGGCCGGTTTGAAGAACTAGGCGGCAAGCCCTATCTTGGGCGCATGGCGAAGAAAAAAACGGACGATAATTCCAAGGTGATCGCCGAGAGTGAGGCGCGACCGCCGCAGGCGGGCAAAATGGTCCTGTGGACCATTTTGAGCGGAGAACGCCGCGAGCTTGGGCGAGCGGCCGCGAGGCAGCATGGCTAAGAAGAAAGACGACAACAACAAGGTCATTGCCGAGAACCGTAAAGCCCGCTTCAGCTACAGCATCGACGAGACCCTGGAGTGCGGCATCCAGCTGGTGGGCTCGGAGGTGAAATCCTTGCGCGGCGGCAAGTCGACCATTTCGGAAAGCTATGCCCAGGCCAAGGAGGGCGAGCTGTTCCTGGTCAACGCCTATATCCCGGAATACACCCAGGCCAGCCGCTTCAACCACGAGCCCAAGCGGGTGCGCAAACTGTTGGTGCACAAGCACCAGGCGCACAAGTTCACCGTCGCGATCCAGCGCGAGGGCATGACGCTCATTCCGCTCAAGATGTATTTCAATGACAAGGGCCGCGCCAAGGTCCTTTTGGGCATCGCCAAGGGCAAGAAGCTGCACGACAAGCGCGAGACCGAAAAAAGCCGCGACTGGGCGCGGGACAAGGCGCGGCTGCTCAGAAATCGCGGATGAAGCCCGCTCTTTCCATTGTCATTCCCGCGAAAGCGGGAATCCAGTGAGCAAGGAGCACCGTTATTTCACGTATATCCTCGCCAGCAAGCGGAACGGCACGCTGTACGTTGGGGTGACCGGCAATCTCGCTGGCCGGATGGCCGAACACCGCGACGCCCTGCGGGAAGGGTTCACCCGGAAATATGGCGTCCATATTCTGGTCTGGTTCGAGGAGTCTGCCGATGTCCACGATGCAATTCTGCGGGAGAAGCGGATCAAGAAGTGGAACCGGTCCTGGAAGCTGGAGCTGATCGAAAGTACCAACCCGGACTGGACGGATTTGTTTGCGTTGATAGTCTGACTGGATTCCCGCTTTCGCGGGAATGACAAAAGGGGGGAGCATGCGTGCAGCCTTTGTCAGCTTGGGCCTTCTGATCGCCACCGCCGCCATCGCCCAGGATGTTCCCTCCGACGCCGGGCGCTACATCGCCCGCCGCGAGGCCTGCAATTACTGGCCCTATGAGACCGCGCCGCGCCATTCCCTGCGGGCGCATGAGATCGAGCGCCACACCCGCAACCTGCATTGCGACACCCTGGATCACGAACTGGCGGTGCTGGAAGCCCGCTATCGCGATGACGGTGCGGTGCTGGGCGCGATGCGTGACGCCCATGACGCGGTGCCGGAGGATTAGGCGGTGGCCAGCGCCTTGGCCTGGCCCACAACGTCCTCGAACATCTGCGTCGTCAGCACGCCGGTATTGGTGTTGTAGCGCGAGCAATGATAGCTGCTGATCAACTTCACTGGCCCCATGTCGTATACCCCGCCATGCTTGAAGTGGTGGGCCGAAATCTTCTTGCCATAGGTGCGCAGCACACTGTCATGGGCGATCTTGCCCAGTGCCAGGATGATCTTCAGCCGGGGCATGTGCTCCAGCTCCGAAATCAGGAACTGGCGGCAGGTGTTGATTTCCGATGGCTCCGGCTTGTTCTGCGGCGGCACGCAGCGCACCGAATTGACGATGCGGCAGTTGACCAGTTCCAGGCTGTCGTCGGCGCGCTCTTCGTACACGCCCTTCGCCAGCTTCAGCTTCAGCAGGGTGTCGTACAGAAGATCCCCCGCCCAGTCGCCGGTGAAGGGGCGGCCGGTGCGGTTGGCTCCCTGCAGTCCGGGCGCCAGGCCGGCGATGGCGATGGCCGCATCGCGCGGGCCAAAGCAGGGTACCGGCGCATTGAACCAGTCGGGATGTTTGGCGCGCTGCTCATGCCGGAACGCCATCAGGCGCGGGCACAGCGGACAGTCGGAAGATGGCGCAAGCGGTTCGCTCATGCCCTTCGCACTAAAGCGGCGGACGCGCGAAGTCTAGCTCTGGCTGGCGGCGGCGAACTGGGGCGAGGGCGACTTGCCGGCATCGCGCGCGATCTGGCTCTTCAGCTCGTCCAGCTCGATGAAATTGTCGGCCTGGCGGCGCAGTTCGTCGGCCACCATGGGCGGCGAGGTGCGGATGGTCGAGACCACGCTGACCCGCTTGCCGCGGCGCTGCACCGCTTCCACCAGGCGGCGGAAGTCGCCGTCGCCGGAAAAGATCACCGCATGGTCGATGCAGGCGCTCATCTCCATCACGTCGATGGCCAGTTCGATGTCCATGTTGCCCTTCACCCGGCGCCGGCCCTGCGTATCGGTGAATTCCTTCAGCGGCTTGGTGACCACGCTGAAGCCGTTGTAATCCAGCCAGTCCACCAGCGGGCGCAGCGGGCTGAACTCCTGGTCCTCGGCCACGGCGGTGTAATAGAAGGCGCGCACCAGGGTGCCCTTGCGCGCGAACAGCTCCAGAAGCCGTTTATAGTCGATGTCGAACTGAAGGCCCTTGGCCGCGCCATAAAGATTGGCGCCGTCGATGAACAATGCGAGCTTCTCACTGGGATAGAAAAGCATATGACCTCCAAACCTGAAGGGCGGCGCACCTTATCGTCCGGTGCGGGCCCATGATCCTCATTGCGCTAGGCGCCAATCTGCCCAGCGACGGCCTCGAGCCGGTACAGACGCAACAGCGCGCGCTCGCCCGCCTGGATGCGCTCGGGGTCGAGGTCCTGGCTGTCTCCAGCTTCTATGAGACCCCCGCCTGGCCGAACGTCACCGACCCGCCCTTCGTCAACGCGGTCGCTGTCGTCCGAACCCGTCTCCAACCCGTTGAACTTCTGGCGCTTTTGCATGGGGTTGAAACGGAGTTCGGGCGGTTGCGTTCCGCACCCAACGCGCCGCGGACACTGGATTTGGATCTGCTGGATCATGACGGCGCCAACACGACCGATGGCCTGACCTTGCCGCATCCCCGCATCGCGACCCGCGCCTTCGTGCTGGTGCCTTTGGCCGAGGTCGCGCCGGGCTGGCGGCATCCCGTTTCGGGGCAGGGGGTGGAGGAACTTCTGTCAGCGCTTCCCGCAGGGGAGGTGGCCGCCGTCAAAAAACTGGCTTGAAGGCAGCTTTTCTGTTATCCCCGCGCAAATACCCTGACGGCTGGCAGCTTTCGGGCTGCTAACCTGTTGAATACACAAGGATACACATGGCCCGCGTCACCGTCGAAGACTGCGTCGACAAGATCCCCAACCGCTTTGACCTGGTGCTGACCGCCGGTTTCCGCGCCCGCCAGCTTTCGGGCGGCGCCGAGCCGATGCTGGAACGCGACCGCGACAAGAACCCGGTCGTCGCCCTGCGCGAGATCGCCGGCAAGCTGATCAAGCCGGATGAGGCCAAGGAAGACTATATCCGTTCGCTGCAGAAGCACGCCGAAGTGGACGAGCCGGAGGAGGCCCGCCCCGAGTCCGACGAGCGCGAAGACGCCGCCCATCGCCAGGTCACGGAAGAAGAGCTGCTGCGCGCCCTCACCACCGAGGCCCAGCGCCGCGCCGAGCCGCAGCCGGAGCCGGAATCCGATTACGAAGAGTGATCGGGTCACACATCGCGAAGACTTACAAAAAAGCCGGAGAAATCCGGCTTTTTTGCTGTCCGGTTCATTTCTGATTTCCGGCTTTGGTGCCTATATTTGGTGCTGATGAGCACCCACGCCCCCGAAACCCCGGCGCCCGCAGCGCCCGCGCCTGTCCGCGGCCGCCGTCGGCTGATGCGCCAGACCGACCTGGTCGAGCGGGTGCTGGCCTATGACCCCGGCGCCGACGAGGCGGTGCTGAACAAGGCTTACGTCTACGCCATGACGGCGCACGGCAAGCAGTTCCGCGCCTCGGGCGATCCGTACTTCGCCCATCCGCTGGAAGTGGCGGCCATCCTCACCGACCTCAAGCTCGACGTGCCCACCATCGTGACCGCGCTGCTGCACGACACGATCGAGGACACCTTGGTCACGTATGAGGACGTGAAGGAAAAGTTCGGCGAGGAAATCGCCAACCTGGTCGATGGCGTCACCAAGCTGAGCCAGCTGGAAGTTTTCAGTGAGCGCACCAAGCAGGCCGAGAATTTCCGCAAGCTGATGCTGGCCATCACCGGCGACATCCGCGTGCTGCTGGTGAAGCTGGCCGACCGGCTGCACAACATGCGCACCCTGGGTTACATCGAAAAGCCCGAGAAGCGCCGGCGCATCGCGCAGGAGACCGTCGATATCTACGCCCCTCTCGCCGGCCGCATTGGTATGCAGAACATGCGCGAGGAGCTGGAAGACCTGGCCTTCGCCGAACTCGACCCGGAAGCGCGCAATTCCATCGTCACGCATTTTGCTCGCCTGGACATGGTGGGCGGCGACCGCGTGGGCCGCATCGCCGACCAGATCAAGCGCAAGCTTGCCGAACTGGGCCTGGAAGCCTGGGTTTATGGCCGCGGCAAGCGGCCGTTCAGCATCTGGCGCAAGCTGCAGACCAAGAAGCTGAGCTTCGAACAGCTGTCCGACATCTTCGGCTTCCGCGTCATCGTGGGTTCGACGGCCGATTGCTACCGGGCGCTGGGCATCATCCATACCAGCTGGCAGATGGTGCCCGAACGCTTCAAGGATTTCATCTCCACCCCCAAGCCCAATGGCTACCAGTCGATCCACACCACGGTGATCGGACCGGAAAAGCAACGCGTCGAAATCCAGATCCGAACCCAGGACATGCATGACATCGCCGAGCGCGGCGTGGCGGCGCACTGGCGCTATCGTGAACATGTGCCCGAGACCGGCTCGTCCGAGCAGAAGGATAGCGTCACCTTTGGCTGGCTGCGCGACATGGTCGACCTGCTGGAACGCGGCGACACCGCGGAAGAGGTGCTGGAGCATTCCAAGCTCGCCATGTACCAGGACCAGGTCTTCTGCTTCACCCCCAAGGGCTCGCTGATCGCGCTGCCCAAGGGCGCCACGCCGATCGACTTCGCCTATGCCGTGCACACCGACCTGGGCAATTCGGCGGTGGGCGCCAAGGTCAACGGCAACCACGTGGCGCTGCACACGCCTTTGAAGAATGGCGACCAGGTAGAAATCATCACCACCAAGGATTCCACGCCCTCGCCGATGTGGGAGCAGTTCGTGGTGACGGGCCGCGCGCGCGCCGAAATCCGCCGCTTCCTGCGCCACGCCCAGCGCGACGAGCATGTGAATTTCGGCCGCAAGATCCTGGAAAAGACCTTCGCCGACGAGAAGCGCGAGCTGACCGACAAGGCGATGGACGAGGTGGCCAAGAAGCTGCGCCTGGCCAAGGCAGAAGACGTCTTCGCCGATGTCGGGCGCGGCGCTCTGCGCGGCGCCGAGGTGCTGCAGGCGGTGTTCCCCGAACTGAAGCGCACCGGCAAGGTGACCAAGAAATCGCAGCCGGGCGAGGTGACGCCGATCTCGATCCGCGGGCTCACGGAAGGCATCTCTTACACACTTGGGCAATGCTGCCACCCCATTCCCGGCGACCGCATCGTGGGCATCAACACGCCCGATGGGCTGGTGATCCACACCATCGACTGCGCCGAACTGGACAAGGCGCAGAACATGGACGACTGGCTCGATGTGGGCTGGGGCGCCGGCATGGCCGAAACCGGTCACTCGGTGGCGCGCATCCTGGTGCGCGTGACCAACACGCCGGGCAGCATGGCGGCGGTGATGACGGCGATCGCGGCCAATGGCGGCAACATCACCAATTTCCACATGACCAGCCGCAACCCGATCTTCTTCGAGTTCACGGTGGACATCGAAGTGCGCGACGTGGCGCATTTGCAGAACATTCTGGGCGCGCTACGGGTGAGTGATGCGGTCGAATCGGTCGATCGCGTGCGAGAAGCAGAAACAGTGCAGTAAGCGATGTTCTTGATAGACGTCCTTGCCGCGCTCGTCGAACTGGTTATCTGGGCGATAGTGGGTATTTCTAAACTGGTCAGTCACGTCTTTTTCCCAGAGGCACGTAACGCTGACGCGAAGAAAGTCGGGAATTCAGAATGAACGTCGATCAAGTCCTTGCCGAATTCAAGAAAGCCGGCGCGCTGCTGGAAGGTCATTTTATCCTGTCGTCGGGGCTGCACTCCGACAAGTTCCTGCAGAAGGCGCTGGTGTTCCAGGATGCCAGGCGCACCGCCAAGCTGTGCAAGGCGCTGGCCGCGAAAGTGAAAAAGGAAGTCGGCGAGGAAATCACCGCCATCGTCTCGCCTGCGGTGGGCGGCATCGTGCCGGGCTATGAGATGGGCCGCCAGCTGGGCCTGCCGGCCATGTATGTCGAACGCGTCGACGGCGAATTCCAGTTGCGCCGAAACTTCACTTTGAAAAAGGGCCAGAAGGTCCTGATGGTGGAAGATATCGTCTCCACCGGCGTGTCGAGCCGCGAATGCATCGCCGCCATCAAGAAGACCGGCGCCAAGGTCGTGGCGGCGTGCTGCCTGATTGACCGCAGCGGCGGCAAGGCCAAGGTTGGCGTGCCGCTGATCGCCCTGGCGGAATGGAAGGTCCAGGCCTGGCCCGCCGACAAGCTGCCGCCCCACCTGAAGAACACTGAGGCGGTGAAGCCGGGCAGCAGAGGGCTGGCGTGAGGCTCGCTGCGACCCTGCTTGCGCTGATATCTTGCGCGAGCAGTGCGTCTGCGGCAGAACTCGTTGAGCTTCACATCCAAGGAAATGGCTTCGTCCGTTTCGGTTCAGGCCCGCAATTGAATGACGATCAATTGCGGGAGCAAGTTCATGTATTGATGAAGCGAAATCCTCGGCCGGATATTGTCATGTTGCCTGAGAAAATGACCAAGTATGACGTCGTCGCAAAGACCATCGCCATATTTCAAAAAGAAGGCTATGGCCCCCACTTTGGCATTTCAGGCGTAGACCAATGACCCTCCGCCTCGGCGTCAACATCGACCACGTCGCCACCGTGCGCAACGCCCGCGGCGGCGACAATCCTGATCCCGTCCGCGCCGCGCTGATGGCTGAGGCCGCCGGCGCCGACGGCATCACCGCCCATCTGCGCGAAGATCGCCGCCATATCCGCGACGAGGATATCGTTGCCCTCAAGCGCGACCTGAAAATCCCGCTCAACCTGGAAATGGCCGCCACCGAAGAGATGCTGGCCATCGCGCTGAAGGCCAGGCCGCACGCCGCCTGCATCGTGCCGGAGAAGCGCGAGGAGCGCACCACCGAGGGCGGCATCGACTGCATCGGCCAGCACAATCGCCTCAAGCCCATCGTGGCCGCGCTGGTCGATGCCGGCATTCGCGTTTCCATGTTCATCGAGCCCGACCGCAAGCAGATCGACGCCGCCCGCGCCCTGGGCGCGCCGGTGGTGGAACTGCACACCGGCGCCTATGCCAACGCCACCGGTGAGGCCCGCGCCAAGATCCTGAAGCACATTCATAATGGCGCGGAGTTCGGCGCCGACCTGGGCATCGAAATCCATGCCGGTCACGGCCTGACCTACGACAATGTCGGCCCCATCGCCGCGATCCCGCATATCCGCGAACTCAACATCGGCCACTTCATGATCGGCGAGGCGATCTTCATCGGCCTGGAAGCCTCTATCCGCGAAATGCGCCGCTGCATGGACGAGGCGCGGGCGTGAACACATTTGTCATCCCCGGCGAGTGCGAGCCGGCAGGCGAGTACGAGGGAAGGGGATCCAGGTGGAACGATCACGCCCGGTCTTTCCACCTGGATTCCCTTCCCCTCGCATCGCTGTCGCAATGCTCGGCCGGGAATGACAGGAGCGCTTTATGATCCTGGGCCTGGGCAACGACCTGATCGACATCCGCCGCATCGAAAAGGCCATCGAAAAGCACGGCGACCGGTTCCTGCTGCGAGTCTTCACCGACATCGAGCGCGCCAAATCCGACCGCCGGGCGCAGCGCGCCGCCAGTTATGCCAAGCGTTTCGCCGCCAAGGAGGCCTGCGCCAAGGCGTTGGGAACCGGGCTGAACCATGGTGTTTACTGGCGCGACATGGGGGTGGTGAACCTGCCGGGCGGCAAGCCGACCATGGCGCTGACCGGCGGGGCCCTGAAAAGGCTGGAAAAAATCACGCCTCCGGGCCATCACGCCCAGATCGACCTGACCATCACCGACGACATGCCGCTGGCCCAGGCCATTGTCATCATCAGCGCGGTCAAAGATTAAAGCCTAACGCCTTGACAGCACGGCATTTCGCCCGTTTCTGTCCCCCAAAACCGGAAAAAGCGAATGTCGGACACCAAGATGGCGGTTAAGCAGCAGCAGGGCGAATCCTGGGGGGAACTCGCCAAGACGGTGATCTATGCCGGCCTGATCGCGATCGTGATCCGCACCTTCCTGTTCCAGCCGTTCAACATCCCCTCGGCCTCGATGGAGGCGACCCTGCTGGTGGGCGACTATCTCTTCGTCGAGAAGTTCTCCTACGGCTACAGCCACTACACCTTTCCCTTCGGCGGCGCGCCCTTCCTGCAGAACATGCATGGCCGTTTCATGAGCCGCGAGCCGACCCGCGGCGACGTGGTGGTGTTCAAGATGCCCAACAAGGACAGCGCCGATTACGAAAAGGATTTCATCAAGCGCCTGATCGGCATGCCCGGCGACACCATCCAGATGAAGGATGGGGTGCTGTGGATCAACGGCAAGCAGGTGCCCAAGGTGCGCGTCGCCGATTATGTCGAGACCGTGGATGGCCAGCAGTATCACGTGCCGCAGTATCGCGAGACCCTGCCCAATGGCCACAGCTACAATGTGCTGGACCGCGATCCGGAAGGCGCGCTGGACAATACGCCGGAATTCAAGGTGCCGGCCGGCAACTATTTCATGATGGGCGACAACCGCGACAACAGCGATGACAGCCGCGCCGCGGTCGGCTTCGTGCCGGCAGAGTATCTGGAGGGCAAGGCGATGATCCGCTTCTTCTCCACCGACAGCTCGGCCCATGTCTGGGAATTCTGGAAGTGGCCGTTTGCCATCCGCTATTCGCGAATCCTGACACGGGTGAACTGACGCCTTGACGGACGCGATTACCTCCCTTGCCGAGAAACTCGGCCACCAGTTCCAGGACCAGGCTCTTCTGAAACGCGCGCTGACCCATGCGTCGGCGGATGCCATCGTCTCCAACGAGCGGCTGGAATTCCTGGGCGACCGGGTGCTGGGCCTGATCATCGCCGAAAAACTGCACACGCTGTATCCGGATGACCCGGAAGGCGCGCTGGCCTTGAAGTTCAACGCGCTGGCGCGCGGGGCGGCGTGCGCGCGCGCCGCCGCCGATGCGGGCCTGGCCGAACATGTGATCCTGGCCAATTCGGAAAAATCGGCGGGCGGGCGCGGCAAGCCCGCGATCCTGTCGGGCATGTGCGAGGCGGTGATCGCCGCGCTTTATCTCGATGGCGGGCTGGACGCGGCGCGCGGGTTCGTCGAACGCTATTGGGCGGGCCAGTTCGAAGACTTGAGCCACGACATGCGCGATGCCAAGACGCGGCTGCAGGAATGGGCCCAGGGCCGCGGCAAGGACAGCGCCGCGCCGATCTATACATTGAAAGAGCGCGCGGGCCCCGATCACGCGCCGAAGTTCATCGTGGAAGCAAAAGTGCCGGGCTTTGACGCGGCGACAGGCGAGGGCGGCTCCAAGCGGGCCGCCGAACAGGACGCGGCGACCAAGCTGCTGGCGATGGTGGGTGCATGACGACGCGTTGCGGTTTCTGCGCCATCATCGGCGCGCCCAATGCCGGCAAGTCCACGCTGATCAATGCGCTGGTCGGCTCCAAGGTCGCCATCGTGTCTCCGAAAGTGCAGACCACGCGCATGCCGGTGCGCGGCATCGCGCTGGCCGGTGAAACCCAGATCGTGTTCGTCGATACGCCGGGCATCTTCCGCCCGCGTCGCCGGCTGGACCGCGCCATGGTCACCAGCGCCTGGACGGGCGCGCAGGAAGCCGATGCGGTGCTGCTGATTGTCGATGCCGCCGACCTCGTCGCGAATGAAAACAGCTCCGGCGCGCGCGACACCGCCGCGATTATTGAAGGGTTGAAAGAGCAGACCGGTCGCAAGAAGACCGCGCTGATTCTGAACAAGATCGACGGCATGAAGCGCACCGACCTTTTACCGCTGGTCGAGAAATTCCATGCCGAAGGCGTGTTCGAGGATGTCTTCCTGGTCTCGGCGCTGAAGGGCGAAGGTGTTGGCGATGTGGCGAGTTGGGTCGCGGCGCGCATGCCCGATGGCCCGTGGCTGTATCCGGAAGACCAGGCGGCGGACATTCCCTCGCGCCTTCTCGCCGCCGAGGTCACCCGCGAGAAAATCTATCTGCGCCTGCATGACGAGCTGCCTTATTCCAGCGCCGTCGAAACCGAGAAGTGGGAAGAACGCCGCGACGGATCGGTCAAGATCGACCAGGTGATCTATGTTCAGCGCGAAGGCCAGAAGGCGATTGCCCTGGGCAAGGGCGGCGCCACCATCAAGAAGATCGGCGAGATGGCGCGCGAGGAACTGGAAACCCTGTTCGGCCGCCGCGTGCACCTGTTCCTGTTCGTGAAGGTGCGCGAGGACTGGGCCGAGAAGTCGGACCATTACAAGGAAATCGGGCTCGACTTCCCGAAGGAATGATCAGCGCGAGATTTCGCGCGCCACCGCCGTCTTGGCCCGTTTGTCGTACAGGCACAGCCAGTCGCTCTTGAAGCCGGCGGTCCGGCCGGTCAGCAGCAGGCCATAGAAGCGGTCTTCGTCCCGGGCCGCGCCGATCCCAAGCACCTTGCCGGTCACGCCGCTGACCCGCGCCTTGCCGGCGATGCGGACAATGTCGCGCTCGCAGGCGGTGCGCGCTGCGCGGTCCAGGCTGTTCCAGGCCCCTTGCGTCGCGGCAAGGGCGGGTGTGGCAAGCAGGGCAAAAGCAATCACCAGGCGCATGTCGGTCTCCATCGTGTCGCGGTTGCAGGATGGCGCGCGACAATGGCAAGGATGGGGCATGGAATGGTCCGACGATGCGATTGTCCTGTCGTCGCGCGCGCATGGCGAAAACGGCGCGATCCTGGACCTTTTGACCCGCGACCATGGCCGCCATGCCGGCCTGGTGCGCGGCGGTTCCTCGCGTCGGGTGAAACCCACCTTGCAGCCGGGCAACAGCGTGCATGTCGGCTGGCGCGCGCGGCTGGAGGAACATCTGGGCAGCTTCACCTGCGAACTGGCCCGGGCGCGTGCCGGCGAATTGATGGACAGCCGCGATGGGCTGGCCGGCCTGAACGCCTTCACCGCCGTCACCATCGCCGCCATGCCGGAGCGCGAGGCCCATGCGCCTGTGTTCCTGTCGGGCGAAATCCTGCTCGACGCGATGATGAGCGACGATGCCGCCCACTGGCTGCCGCTCTATGTGCGCTGGGAAGCGGGCCTGCTGGATGCGCTAGGGTTCGGGCTGGACCTGTCGGAATGCGCCGCCACGGGCGCGAAATCCGATCTTGTCTATGTCTCGCCCCGCACCGGCCGCGCGGTGTCGCGCGATGCCGCCGGCATCTATGCCAGCCGCCTGTTCCGCCTGCCGCAGTTCCTGATCGACGCCACCGCCGAGCCGGTGGATGGCGATATCGCCGCTGGATTGGCGCTGACCGGGCATTTCCTGGTCGACCGGGTGCTGGGGCCGCACGGAAAAGACATGCCGCAGGCACGATTGCGGCTGGAATCCCTCGAATCATCTAAAAGCTGAGCCATGGTTGCTGTCCCTGACGAAATCCGTTCCGAACCGCTCTCCAAGGCGCTGGCCGAGCGCTACCTGGCGTATGCGCTCTCCACCATCACCCAGCGCGCGCTGCCCGATGCCCGCGACGGGTTGAAGCCGGTGCATCGGCGCATCCTGTTCGGCATGCGCCTGCTGAGGCTGGACCCGGACTCGGCGTTCAAGAAATCCGCCAAGGTGGTCGGTGACGTGATGGGTTCATTCCATCCGCATGGCGACCAGGCGATCTATGACGCGCTGGTCCGCCTGGCGCAGGAATTTTCCGTCCGCTATCCGCTGGTGGACGGGCAGGGCAACTTCGGCAATGTCGATGGCGATAACGCCGCCGCCATGCGCTACACCGAAAGCCGCATGACCGCCGCCGCCGCCGCCTTGTTGGCGGGGCTGGACGAAGACGCGGTCGATTTCCGCACCACCTATGATGGCGAGACGCAGGAGCCGGTGGTACTGCCCGCCGCCTTCCCGAACCTGCTCGCCAATGGCAGCAACGGCATCGCGGTCGGCATGGCGACCAGCATTCCGCCGCACAATCTGGGCGAGCTGATCGGCGCCACCATCGCGCTGATCGAGAATCCGCAGATACAGGACCGCTCGCTGCTGAAATTCGTGAAGGGCCCCGACTTCCCCACCGGCGGCATCGTGGTGGAAGACCAGGCGACCATCGCCGAAGCCTACAAGACCGGCAAGGGCGGCTTCCGCGTGCGTGCCCGCTGGGAAAAGGAAGAAGGCAATCGCGGCGCCTGGCAGATCGTCGTCACCGAGATCCCGTATCAAGTGCAGAAGTCCAAGCTGATCGAGCGTGTCGCCGAACTGCTGGAACTCAAGAAGCTGCCGCTCCTGGACGACATCCACGACGAAAGCGCCGAAGACATCCGCATCGTGCTGACGCCCAAGAGCCGCACGGTCGAACCCGAAATCCTGATGGAGCAGCTGTTCCGCGCCAGTGATTTCGAAGCGCGCATTCCGCTCAACATGAACGTGCTGGATCGCGGCTTGGTCCCCAAGGTGATGAACCTGAAGGAAGCGCTGGCCGCTTTCGCTGCCCATCGCCGCGAGGTTCTGGAACGCCGAAGCCGCCACCGCCTGGAAAAGATCGCCGCGCGGCTGGATATCCTGGAAGGCTATCTGGCAGCTTTCCTCAACCTGGACAAGGTGATCAAGATCATCCGCACCGAGGATGAGCCCAAGCCGGTGCTGATCAAGGCGTTCAAGCTGACCGACACCCAGGCCGAGGCCATCCTCAACATGCGCCTGCGGTCTTTGCGCAAGCTGGAAGAGATGGAAATCCGCGGCGAGCACAAGTCGCTCACCGCCGAACAGGCCGAGCTGACCAAGCTGCTCAAGTCCGAAAAGCTGAAATCCGAAAAGCTGATCGCCGAGCTGAAGGAAATCGACGCCAAGTTTGGTCTCAAGACCGAGATCGGCAAGCGCCGCACCGAAATCGCCAAAGCCGCCGAAGTGGCCGAGATGACCGCGCTGGCCGAGCATGTCGAGGAACGCGCCAACGCCGTGGTGCAGGAACCGATCACCGTCGTCATGTCCCAGAAGGGCTGGTTGCGCGCGCTGAAGGGCCATCAGGAACCGTCCAAGGACGACAAGTATCGCGAAGGCGATCGCGGCCGCTTCTGGTTCCACGCCCAGACCACCGACCAGATCATGATGTTCGCCACCGATGGCCGCTTCTACACCCTGGACGGCGCCAAGCTGCCGGGCGGGCGCGGCAATGGCGAAGCGATCCGCACCTTCATCGACCTGCCGCCTGAGGCCGACATCGTGGAGATGTTCGTCCACCAGCCGGGCCGCAAGCTGCTGGTCGCGTCCACCAGCGGTCACGGCTTCATCACCAATGAAGATGAAGCCGTCGCCATGACCAAGAAGGGCAAGCAGGTGATGAACGTGAAGCCGGGCGTGGAGGCGGTGTCGTGCCGCGCCGTGTCGGGCGATCACGTCGCGGTTGTGGGCGAGAACCGCAAGATGGTCATCTTCAAGATCGACGAAGTGCCCGAAATGGGGCGCGGGCAGGGCGTCTACCTGCAGCGCTACAAGGATGGCGGGCTGGTCGATGCCACCGCCTTCACCTGGAAAGAGGGCCTGAAGGACGAGAACAACAAGCTGTTCGAGCCTTCGGAACTGAAGGACTGGAAGGGTGAACGCGCACAAGCCGGCCGGATCGTGCCGCGCGGCTGGGCGAAATCGGGCAAATTCGCGGCCCAGCAGGGTTAACCCTGGCAGGGGAAAACTGTGCCGAAGTGGTACAGATCGGTTGCGGACTGGCTATATTGGCCCTGCTTCCGGTCCGGTCTCCATGTCTGCCCTGCGTATCCTGGCCCTGTCCTACCTCGCTTCGGCGTCGGTCTTCATCATGGCCGCCGGCTGGGCGTCGCACCCCGAGCTGGCGCATGCCATCGGTGACGGTGTCGCGCGCCTGACGCGCACGGTCGATGACACCCTGCTGCGCCCCGGCCTGGACGCGGCGCGCCGGCAGGATGCGCTGCTGCTCGACAGCCTGGACCGCGACGCGCCGCGCGCACGCATCGCCATCGCCCCGCCGCTGCCGGGCGAGGAACGCCTGCTGCCGCACACCCCGATGACGCCGCTGCCGCCGCGCGATGTGCAGGCGACCGACGACCGTGTCGCGCAGGTCGATGACGGCGCGGTACAGGCGACCTATGCCGCTTCCGCCAGCGTCACCATCGCGCCGTTGCCCGATCTTTCACCCGAAGCGCAGTACGTGCCGCCGCTGCCGTCCATCGCCAAGCCGGTCGAGCCGAAACTGATTTCACCCAGCGCGCCGCGCGCGGCGATGCCGAACTTCGATGTGGCGCGCGAAGAGGCGCCGAAGAATTTCCGCATCCCCGATCCGCCGTCCGTGCTGGCGCCGCGCGCACAGGCCGCCGCGCTGAAGCTGCGCGCCAGCCTGACGCCGGAGATGGTGCAGAATTTCGGCATCTTCATTTTCGTCAGCAAGGCCGAGAAGGGGCCGCTGGCGCAGCGGATGTACGTCTTCCGCAATGACGGCGACCGGCTGACCCTGTTGCATGACTGGGCAGCGTCGACCGGCCGCGAGAAGGACGAGATCAGCCCGCGCGGCCGCTCCAGCTTCACATCCACGCCGGCGGGCTTCTACCAGTTCGATCCGGACCGCATCTACCGCAAGTACCATTCGTTCAACTGGGACCAGGACATGCCGCACGCGCTGTTCTTCAACTGGGAACGCCAGGGCTACAAGACGGGCCTTGCGATTCACTCGGCGGTGAATGGCGACATCGCCAAGCTGGGCCAGCGCGCCAGCGCCGGCTGCGTGCACCTGTCGCCGGAAAATGCGGCGACCCTGTTCCAGTTGATCAAGACCTATCGCGGGCCGACGCCGCGCTTTGCCTACAACGGCGACACCCAGACCATGAGCAACAAGGGCGGCTTCATGCACACCGCCGGCGGCAAGCTGAAGATGGCCGACGGCTTCCGCGTGCTGGTCGATATCGAGGATTATTCGGGCCGCGAGGTTGTGGCTTCCTTGAATTGATCGCAAGCGCCGCATTTCGCGGCGCGACCCTCAGCATCCGACAGCTTCCTTCCCCCGCGAACGAAGTGACGAGCGGGGGAAGGTGTCGCAGCGAGGTGTCGGCGGAGCCGACCCGAGTTGCGACGGATGGGGGAAATCAAATCAAGCGTGTCCGGTCACCAGCCACAACAGCAGGATGATCGGCAGCGGGATGCCGATGGCCCACAGAAGCACGGATCGCATGAGTTCCTCCCGATAGCGTTGGGAGGATAACTTTCAGGTCAGCCCGAAGTTCCGCGACGCAACTCGTAGAGGGCGATGGCCGCCGCGTTGGAGACGTTCAGGCTTTCCACCGACGAGTCGATCGGGATATAGGCCGCCGCCTCGCAATGCTCGCGCACCAGCCGGCGGATGCCGGCCCCTTCCGAGCCCAGAACCAGCGCCACATCGCCCTCCGGCACGGCTTCCGCCAGCGACTGCTCGCCGTCACCGGCCAGCGCGATGCGCCAGAAGCCGCGATTGGCCAGCTCGTCCAGCGCGCGCGCGATGTTGACCACCTCGACATAGGGGATCAGGTCCAGCGCGCCCGACGCCGCCTTGGCCAGCGCACCCGACTGGGGCGGGGCGTTCCTGTCCTGCACCACCACGGCAGTGACGCCGAAGGCGGCCGCGGTGCGCAGGATGGCGCCGACATTGTGGGGGTCCGACAGCTGGTCCAGCACCAGCACGACCCGGCGGGTTCCGTCGGTTTCGGCCAGGATTTCGTCCAGGTCGCGGGACTTGAGCGGCCAGGCCTCCAGGGCGACTCCCTGGTGGACGGCGCCCGGCGGCAGCAGCTTGTCGATGGCCCCGGGGTCCAGAATCTCGGCGGGAACCCGCTTCAGCAGCTTTTCCCCGATGGTTTCCCTGGCCCTGGGGGTCAGGACGATCCGGCCCAGCTTGCGCCGGGGGTTGGCCAGGGCGGCCTGGACGGCATGCAGGCCGTACAGCCAGGGGGCGCCGCTGGCGGGGGCGGAGGTGCGAGTCGGCGGCGCCCGGTCCGGTGTTTTTCCAGGATTTCCGCGGGGTTTCTGGGTATTCTGGGGGCGGGGGCGGGCGAAGTCGCGGGCCTTGCCAGGGGGCTTGCCGAAGGGCTTTTTGGGGGGGCGCATGGCGCGCTTATAAAGGTGAGGGCGGGTTCAGCAAAAGGTCCGGGGGACCTTTTGCCCGCCCGAACGCCGCAGCGGCGCGCGGCCAGGCGCGGCGCGAGGCCGTCCCGTGTGTGCAGCGGGACCGAAAGGCAGGCAAAGCCTTGAAAAACTCCGGGTATCTGCCCTTGACACCACCACCCCTTTTGACAATAACCCGCGATCCGCAGCCACACCCTTAATTGGAGGTATTTTTTCGCTCGTCCGCTCGCCACCGGGCGCAAGCGTAGCATCGCCAGCCAGAGCAGGGTTTAACCCTCTGACTTAATTCAAAAAACATGGGGGAATGTCCCGAGCGGCAAAGGGGGCGGACTGTAAATCCGCTGACTACGTCTTCGTAGGTTCGAGTCCTACTTCCCCCACCATCTTTCGGCGATGGTCGTAACGAGTGAGAGCAAGCTTCCAATGCGGGTGTAGCTCAATGGTAGAGCAACAGCCTTCCAAGCTGATGACGAGGGTTCGATTCCCTTCACCCGCTCCATCAGTTTTGAAATTCCGGGCTCCGGCGCCCACATGAGACGAAAGAGACAGGAACAGGATCATGGGTAAAGCAAAGTTTGAACGTAACAAGCCGCACTGCAACATCGGCACGATTGGCCACGTTGACCACGGCAAGACGTCGCTGACCGCGGCGATCACCAAGGTTCTGGCCGAGACCGGTGGCGCGACGTTCACCGCCTACGACCAGATCGACAAGGCGCCGGAAGAGAAGGCGCGCGGCATCACGATCTCGACCGCCCACGTCGAGTACGAGACCCAGAACCGCCACTATGCCCATGTCGACTGCCCCGGCCATGCCGACTATGTGAAGAACATGATCACCGGCGCCGCCCAGATGGACGGCGCGATCCTGGTGGTGTCGGCCTCCGACGGCCCGATGCCGCAGACCCGCGAGCACATCCTGCTCGCCCGCCAGGTCGGCGTGCCCGCGCTGGTGGTGTTCATGAACAAGTGCGAC